>Ga0247777_1000019_pt1 | contig 194774 bp, 167 predicted proteins | sample UWRJL154409C5_FD_179937 | JGI IMG/M metagenome (GOLD analysis project Ga0247777, IMG submission 179937) | Plant litter microbial communities from Arlington Agricultural Research Station in Wisconsin, United States - UWRJ-L154-409C-5 | ecosystem: Environmental > Terrestrial > Plant litter >... | reverse complement strand
CGGCTCGGACGAGGTCTTCGTGGTGCGCCGCCGAGCGAATGCTTGCTCGACGGAGACCGTGTCGGCGGCTTGCGTGCGGCCTCACAAGTAATTCGCGCAGGGGTGGGACGGGGTGGACGCGACGGGAACGGAGATGCGCGCACTACTTGTTCGGTCCGCCCTTAGAGCAAGGACCTGACAGCGCAATTGCTCGCGCACCTCGTGGAGTTCGAGCAGCGCATGCTCCCTCTCCAGTTGGGATTTTCGTCGCTGTTTGCATATTGCGTCGAAGCGCTCGGGGTGAGTGAAGGCACGGCGGGTCGGTGAGTTTCGGCGGCGCGGGTGTGTCGGCGATTCGCCGAGGCATTTGAGCGCATTGCTCGCGGCGAGCTGCAGCTGTGTGCGTTGTGCGCGCTCGCTCCGCACTTGAACCGAGCGGTGAACGCTGCGCGGCGGGGAGGTGCGCTGCTGGATCGCGGGCGCCCTCTCTCACGCTCGGGCGGCGTGATTGAGCTATTTCACGACGCGAATCACCAGCACCAGGATGCCTTTTTTGTGGCTCTGGCCGGCGACGATGAAGGCTTGGCCGACGTGGGCCTTCACCTCCAAGAGCGGCAAAAATTCCTTGCCGCTGGGGCGATTGATGCTGGCGGACAGGCGCACCGCGTCGGGCCCGAGCTCTTCTAGCAAGCGCACTTGCAGGGTGCGGCCGTTGGGCAGCTTGAGGTTCTGGGGGGCGTCTTTCTTCAGCGGTAGACGCGCGCGATCCAGGACTTGGTAGCTATCGTAGTTGGAGAAGGGCGGCTTGCCGAGTTCGGGCAGCTTACCGATGCGCGGATCGATGCCCTTTTGCTCGTTGGTGGCGTGCAGAATGAGGACCTCGGTGAGCAGCGGCTGCTCGGCACCGGGGCGCGCAGAGGGGGCGGGCGTGCCACTGCCCGCGGGAGGCCCGCTAGCTGCGCCCGCCGGTGCGTGACCGCCGCCGGCGTAGGCCGGCAGCGTCAGTACGGCGACCAACGAACAGAGCGCAAGCGAGACACGCTTCATAACGACTCGGACCTGTCCTCATTGTCCTCTTCGGGCTCCCCGTCGTCGGGCATCCAGACCACGGGGGTTTCCGATGAATCCGTAGATACTACGAAGACCTCACCCGTGTTCGAACCGAAATCGACCGACTCGATCGTGGCTGGCGTCTTTGCTTCTTCGCCCTCGGTGCCCAGCACGGCCGAGAGGTCGGGGACAGTGAGTTCAGGGACGGTGAGCTCAGGGACCGTGAGTTCGGCGGTCGAGGCGCTGGGCGAGGCCGAGCCCGCGTGCTCGGCTTGCTGAGCGGACGAAGCGCCCGCGCCGGGACGCGCCAGCGGAGCGGCCGACCACGAGCGAACCACGAGCACCGAGCCCGCAGCGATCGCTGCGCTCAAAGAGACCCAGGTGGCGATGCGCGGCAGCAACGAATGAACGCGCGCGCGCGGCGGCTCGATCGCGGCGAGCACGCTGTCCGCGATATCGAACGAGGCCAGCTTGCTGGCGTTGCTCTGATCCCACGCTCTGACGAAGCTGCCGAGCTCGCTGTAGGCCTCGAGCTCTTCCTGCAAAGTCGGCTCTTGGTCGAGCGCGGCTTCGACGAGGCGCGCCTCGGCCTCGGGCAGCTCGCCGTCGTGATAGCGCATCAGCTGCTCACGCGAGACGCTCATGGCACTTGCCTCCGAATCGAAGGCGCGACTTCTTCCGCGTAGCAATCGGCCAGAGCGCGTTGCAGCTTTTGACGAGCGTGGAACAGGCGACTCATGATCGTGCCTTTGGACACGCCCATGGCTTCCGCCATCTCTTCATAGCTCAGGCCTTCGACTTCGCGCATCACGATGACACCGCGATGGTAGGCCGGAAGCGCGGACAGGGCCGCTTCGAGCTTGTTTCGGATCTCGCCACGGCGCAGAACGTCCAGCGGGTCCGCGCCGTCGATCCGGCTGAGGAGTGGGATATCCGCCTCATCGATCTCCCGGGTCTCATCCAGCTCGGCCTCGCGCCGGCCGGGCTTGCGCATGAGGTCGATCGAGAGATTGGTGACGATCCGGTACAGCCAGGTAAAGAACGCGGATCCGCCGTGAAAGGAATCGAGCCCGCGGTGGACGCGCAAAAATGCTTCTTGAACGACCTCACGCGCATCCTGCTCGTCGCGCAGGAGGCCCAGGGCGATCGCGAAGGCGCGCCGCTGGTGGCGCTGCACCAGCTGCTTGAACGCGAGTTTGTCGCCTTTTTGGGCGCTTTCAATGAGGACACGATCCTGCTCCGCTTCGAGCTCTCGGCTCGTTCGGTTTGACGCCAACGCGGCAGGACTATTCACCCCGGTGACGATTCGATCCGCGTTGGGTTCACGCGGCGCGACTTCGGGCTGCAGCGGCGCCGCACCGATCTCCACCAGGGAGGCCAGCGAGGGCAGGGTGCCGCGAGCCGGGGACGCCATCACGCTCCAGTGTACGCTCGAGCTTTGCGCCTGCTCCCCGGCGTAGCGCGTCGAAGCGAGAAGAAAGCCGTGCGCATGCGAATATTTTCCAGGGTGGCAACAAAAATGACGTCTTGGGACGATTCAAACGTTACGGCGCGTCTTCGCCTGGTGAAGCCCCCGCCTCGTCCGGCAATTCCACGAGCGTCACTTTTAGATCGAAGGTCCGACCACCGCGAACGACGCGCAAGGTGGCAGCCTTTCCTACACCGGCCAAGCTCGCGACCCAACGCAGTCGCTCTGGCCCCGTGAGCGCTTCACCGTCGAACGCCTGGATCACGTCGTCGACCTGGAGCCCGGCGCGATCCGCCGGACCGCCTGGGACAATCACGCGCACCAACGCGCCGTTCTCGTCCGTGAGCTTGAGCCGCTCCATGTCGTCGGGCAACACGGACGAAACGTGCACACCGATCGCGCTGCGCTTGATGTGCCCATCTTTCAGCACACGCGGCAGCAGCTCCTTGACCATGTTGATCGGGATCGCAAACCCGATGCTGTTCGCCTGAGCCCGGATGGCGGTGTTGATGCCGATGACGTTGCCCGCCATATCCAGCAAGGGACCACCGGAGTTGCCGGGGTTGATGCTGGCATCGGTCTGCAAGAAGTCATAGTAGCCGGATTCGTCGAGGCCATTGACGTCGGCCAGCGTGCGGCCTTTGGCCGACAAGATGCCCGCCGAAACCGTATGCGCGAGGGCGAACGGATTGCCGATGGCCACGACCCAATCGCCAACGCGCAGCGCGTCCGAGTCGCCCAAGGGCAAATAGGGCAGATTTTTTTCTTCGACGCGTAGCACCGCGATGTCAGTGCGCGGGTCGCGACCCACGACGGTCGCCTTGACCTCGCGCTTGCGGCCGAAGATTACGTGAATGTCGCTGGCCTCGTCGATCACGTGGTTGTTCGTGATGATCAACCCATTGGGGTCGTACACGAACGCGGTGCCGACCCCTTGCCCCACCACGCGCCGGCGACCCGACGCACCACGCCGCTCTTGCAGGGTCTTCACGAACACGACCGCGGGATCCGCCTTGGCAGCGAGATCTGCGAAGCTTTGCGGCGCGCGCGCGCCCGGCAACGGGGCTGGCAGGGGCGACAGGGTAGGCAGCGCGGTCGCGGTCACGGGCAGCGCGCCCGAGGGCAGCGCTGCAGGTCCCGTACTACTGCTGACCGTCGAGAGGCGTTTGCAGCCTCCCAAAAGGGTAAACCCCGCGAGCAGCGCCGCGAGAACGATGCCGGCCCGTGTCACCCGAGTCACTTGTGCTTTTGCGAGACTTCCACGAAGCGGAGCCGGAGGTCGTAGAGCGCCTGCGTCAGCATTTGCTCTTCGGCCCCCGTCAGATTCCCGTGGGTCTTCTCTTGAATCAGCGCCAAAAGATCGATCGTTTGGCGGGCCATCGGCAAATCGACTTCTTCATTCACGCCACCCGTCGGATGCGGAGCATCGCCCAGATGCAGCAGAGCCGAGTGGCTCAAGGACAACACGAAGGTCGTGAAATCCACCGCGGGCAAGTCGTCCGACTGGGACGCCGAACTCGAGTCGGGTTCGCCGTGGCCTTGGCTCACGTCTCGCTCTCCGCTTTCTCGTCGTCTTCTTCGTCCTCATCGTCGTCGTCGTCGTCGTCGTCATCCTCGTCTTCGGCCGCAGCGGCAGCTGCGGGCGCCGGCTCCGCGGCGGCGGCGGGAGCTTTCTCGACAGCGGCGGGGGCGGCCTTCGGGGCAGCCTTCACCTTGACGTCGTCGTCATCGTCGTCGTCCTCGTCGTCGTCGATGTCGTTCAGTTCATCCTCCAGCGAGCGCACGGCCACGGGGGCGACGACCGGGCGCGCTGCAGCGCGAGCCACGACAACGCGCTCCACGCGCTCGGACTCTTTGACCAAGGCGGGCTGCTTGAGCTCGACCTCGACCACCAGGTCGGTCACGTCGGCCAACGCATCGACGTGCTTGGTCAACTCACTGTCGGTGAGCAAACCACGCTTGAGCATGCGCTCGCGCACGCGGACGTCGTACTTGAAATTCTCGGGAATCGGCATGAGCTCTCCGTGTCAGTCAGCTCGGATCCCAATCGGATCCGAAAAGTAGTGCGGTCATCGGCCCGTCGGCCACGACCCTCGGGCGCCTTTCCTAGCGCCGGGATGGCCCCCTAAGCAAGCTCTCAGGCGTAATCAGCGGCTGGGGCTCGGGATCTTCGGCCAGAATGCGTAGCTCGGCCTGCTCCAACTCGTCTTCCGTGGCGGGTCGGACCTCCCGGGCCTCGACCTCGAAGCGTAGGGTTTGCCCGGCCAAGGGGTGGTTGCTGTCGACCACCACCGCGTCCTCGCTCACGTTTAGCACTTGGAGCAGCACCTGGCGGCCCTGCTCGTCTTCGGCCTCATAGCAGTCCCCCGCTGCGACGTCGTCCGGGAAGTCGGCGCGGTCGACCTCGACCTGCGCTTCCGGCGTGCGTAGGCCGAAGGCTTGCTCGGGGCTGAGCAGCACCGTGCGCTGGGCGCCTTGCGCCAAACCGGCCAGCTTTTCTTCGAGTGCGGGAAAGAGCACGCCGTAGCCGATCAAGCAGCACAACTCACTTTCGCCCGTTTCGACCAGCACGTCTTCTTCATCGAACACTTGGTAGCCGAGCCGAGCCCACATACCCGGGCTCAGTTGGTACGCGGTGCTCTCGGGCATCTGCGGCATCTGCCGCCGGAGTAGCACGACTCACGGCCCGAGTCCGCTCACAATCTTGCCCGCGATGGCACTCGCAGCGATTACCAGAGGGCTCGCCAGGTACACGCGACCCGGACCGCTGCGGCCAGGGAAATTGCGGTTCACTGCGCTGACCGTAACCTGCTCCGCGGAAGTCGAAGTGCCGGGGCCCGCGCGAATGCACGCGCCGCAGGACGGGTCCAACAGACTTGCGCCCACGCGCTCGAAGAGCTCGATGTAGCCGCGCTCGGCCGCATAGCGGCGCACGCTCTGCGAGCCGAACTGCAGGTAGAACAGCACCCCTGGCGCGACCCGCCGGCCACGCTCGAGTGCATCGCGAATCACGGACGCATACAGATCCATGTCGCTGGCCTTGCCGCCCGTGCACGACCCGCCGTAGGCGATATCGATGCGTACCTCGGAGCCCAGCTGCTGTTCCAGCAAGGAAAGCGGGATCCCGCTGCGTGGATCGCCAGGCACGGCCACCATGATCGGCACTTCGGAAAGATCCAGCTCGATGCTGAACGCGTACTGTGCGCCTTCGTCCGGGAGCACCACGCGCGCAGCGAGCTCTTCGCGCGTAGCGCCGCGCGCGCTCATCAGGTACTCGATCACGACTTCGTCAGCGGCGATGATGCCGGTGAAAGCGCCGGCTTCGACGGCCATGTTGGTCAATGTGGCCCGTTCGCCGAGGGGCAACGAGCTGAGGCCGGGGCCAGAGAATTCCAAGACCTTACCTACGGCGCCCCCGCCCTTGATTTCGGGACGCGCGAGCAAGAGCAGCATCACGTCTTTGGCGCACACGCCCTGACCGAGCGCGCCGCGCAGCATCACGCGCACGCTTTGCGGCACATCCACACGAATGTCGCGCGTGAGCCAAGCGTTGGCCATGTCCGTACTGCCTACGCCAAAGGCCAAGCAGCCGAGCACGCCCGCCATGCACGTGTGCGAATCAGTGCCGATCACGAGCTCGCCAGGTAACGCCAAATCTTCGATCACTTTGTTGTGACAGATGGCCTCGCTGCCCGCGGGCTGACCGTTGCGTTCGACCTCGCCGAACAAGCGCACGCCGTGGCGGAGCGCAAACGCTTGTTGCACGGTAACCAGTTCGCGCGACTGCTCGACCAACCCGAGTGCACGGTGCTTCGCCGGCATCACGCTCTCCAAGAACGTCAGGTGATCTCGAAACAGCACCAGGGAGTCGGGATCCGCAACGCGCGCGTCTTCGCCGAAGCCCGCGCGAAAGAGCGCGTCGGCCATGGGGGTCACGTATTCATGGCTGAAACGCAGGTCCGCGCGGGCAAACAGCGCGTCCCCGGGCGCCACCGCGGGTAGGCCGAGCGTGCCGCGTTCGGCGTCGCATACGGCGTGGCTGGCCAATATTTTTTCGGCCAGGGTCATCGGCCGCGGCGCGTGGCGCGTTAGCTCCGGCGAAAGCGCGCCGCTCAAGCGCGCGCGGTTGTACGAAAAGAGCCCGCCCGCCTCGACAATCGCGCGCGAGATCGGCGAGAGCTGCCGAGAGAATTCGCTGAGCTCGAGCTCCTCGCCCTGCTCCAAGCGCTCCAGCAGCGAAAAGTCCGTGCTCGTCAAAAGGCCGATGTTCTGACAATTCTGTAGGTAAATCTTCTCGAAGCTGGGCGCGAACACCAGCTTCACCCCGCATGCGAGCTCGGCATACGGCGCGGTCTCGCGCGAGCTGCCGCAGCCCTTGCTCGGCCCGCTGACGATCACCTGGAAGCCACCATCTCGAACGGCATCTCGCGCGATGATTTCGCCGCGCAAACCGACCAGGCAATAGCGAGCCAGCGTTTGGTCGTAATAGTAGCAGGCCCAGGCGGGGGTCAGCTCATCGGTCGAGATGTTCGAAAGGAGCGGGCGCTCGGCCTCGAAGCGCAGCGTTTCGCCAGCGAGCTGCGCGCGCAGTAGCTGCGCGTCTTCGGTCAGGTACAGGACGCGGCCGGATAGACGAACGGTACTCATGAATCACTGCCGTGCGCGTCAGAGGCCGCGCCGCACAGCACCGCCAGCACTCGCAACGAAAGCTCGAGCTCGAGCTCCGAAGCTCGGCAAGCGTCGGCGCGCTCGGCGACGAGCCGAGCGCGGTCCAGGAAACGCGCGCGCTGCTCCACGGGTACGGCCAGCGAGACTTCTGCGATCGACACGCGACGAGTCTAACAAATTTTGCCAGCATGCCGAATCAGCGCCAAAAAAGCCGCCGAAGAGCCTTGCCTGGCCAGGGAACTCCGGGGGAAGCTCGCGCCCGTGTTTCGGGTCCGCCGCTCATTCGTTGCCCTGCTCCCTTTGCTCGGGGCGCTCGTTGGCTGCCCAAGAACGAAGACCGAGCCAAACCCAAAGCCGTCGAGCACTGGGACAGTGGCAAGCGCGACGAGCACAGCGTCACCAGCGCCCAAGGTGCCGGAACCGCTGCCCAACGAACGAGTCGAGATCCCAGGCGGCACCTTCAACGTCGGTAGCCGTCCTGGCGATCCGGGGCGCAACCCCGAGCTGGAACCGCGCCTGACCTCGATCGAGCTCGGGCCATTTCAGATCGATCGCTTGCCGTACCCGAACGACGGCAAGAGTCCACCACTGACGGGCGTGAGTCGCGAAGAAGCCAAGCGCCACTGCGCGGAGCACGGCCAACGCCTGTGCACCGAGCTCGAATGGGAGCGCGCCTGCAAAGGGCCGACCAGCACCGACTACGCGACAGGTAAGACTTGGGAGGCGCGTTGCGCGAACCAGCCGCTGAGCTGTGCCTCGGGCTTCGACGTGCTGGCCATGGGCGGCAACCTGCGTGAATGGGTGGCCAGCGAAATCCCAGGCAAAGACGGCAGCGGCGCGCGCGCCTTGTTCCGCGGCGCACCCGCGAGCGCCGCCGGCCCCGAACATCGCTGCTCTGCGCGCCGCGCGTTGGATAGCGAAACCCGTGCCGAAGATTTGGGCTTTCGCTGCTGTAAAGGCGCGCCCAACGCGGCCATCGTGCCCGAACCCAAGCTGGGCGATACCTTCACCCGCGCCAAGATCAGCAGCGAGGCGCTCGAGAAGGTGTTCAAACGCGATCCGCACACTGCAAACATCGTTGGCCTGAAATTCTACCGAGAGCCGGACGCCGCCAACACGGTGGTGGCGCGAGGTCCCGGCGACAAGAAGGGCTTCCTATTTACGGTCGCGCCGCTCGTCTGGCGACCCACGGCCGGCGCAGAGTTCCTGCTCGTATCCGGCAAATCGGGCGACACCGATGCCTTCGTTGCGGTGCTGCACGTGCTCGGCGACGACGAGTACTCGGTCGCTGCGAGCTTCTTCATGAAGAGCGAACCTGGCCCGGTCGCCTTCGCCTACAGCGACTCGATCCGGCCGCGCTTGCACTGGAGCACGTGCTGGGGCTGCCCGGGTGAAACCGGCAAGATCTTGTTCCGTCCGCCCGAGGGCGTGGTGATCTTTCAGCCCTAGTTCGGCCCGATCGGGTGCGATGGGCGGGAGCGCCTGGTTCACTTCACGCTGTCGAAAACCTGCTGGAACTCCGGCGAGAATGCCGCATCGGTCCGGCTGATCTCGGAGCCCGTATCCCAGAGCACTGGCACGATCCCCCGGCTGACGGAGGCCTTCGCCACCGCGGTCATCCATGCGACTCGTGACGCGGCTTCGCGCACGAAAGGGTCCGCGCCGCGGGTTACCGCGCGTTCCGTACTTTTGCCCATCGCTGGTCCAGCTACCCTCTTCATTCATTCCTTCGAGGATGAGCTGATGGCCGACGCCGTTGAAGGCTGTGCCGATCTGCGTCCAGTAGTTGGCGAACTTGGTCTTGATCTCATTGGTGAGCGAGAACGGTGGCGAGCCTTGCTCGTTGTTGATCCACCCTCCGTCCCAATGGATGTTGACGATGGCGTACATGCCCGCGCCGGTGATCCAGCTCACCACCTGTTTCACGCGGTCCAGCTTCGCCGCATCGATGGTGCCGTTGTTCGCGTACGTGTCCCAGGCGACCGGAACGCGCACCGTCTTGAGCCCATGGCTAGCCAGACCATTGATGAAGGTCTGCGTGATCAGAGGCTGTCCCCATCCCGTTTCCCAAGTGGTCGTGTTCTCGAGCGTATTGCCGATATTGGTGCCGACCCCCAGGGCTTTTACGAGCCCTTTCGCGTCCACGGTCGGGTTGCTTCCGCCGGTCCCATTGCCACCGTTTGCGGAGCCGCTGCTTGTCGAGCCGCCGGCTGCTCCCGCAGCGCCGCCGGGTGACGTCCCGCCGCTTGCCCCGCCGCTACTTGCCCCACCGCTGCTTGCTCCGCCGCTGCTTGTTCCGCCGCTGCTCGCGAGGCTGCCGCTCGTTCCTGCTGAACTCTCGCGGCCGGCGCGACCGGCCCCCGCACCGACTCCGGCAGTGCCGGACGAGCCGATGCTGTCGTTTTCGCCTGTCTTTGGCGAGCAAGCGAGCCCGTTGACGATCAAGACCGGCGTCAGGATCTGAAGAAAGAGGCCCTGGAGGGCGCCGGTGAGTGAAGTTCGAGGTACCACTCTGCGTAATGCGCGCCCCGCAGATTTCGATCACTGGTTTGGAACAAAGCATTCTGACCGTACGTGCTCCGGGACCCAACCGGAGATGGTGCGCAGGTCGAGGTCGACCGTTACTACTGTTGCCGAGCGCCTTTACGTCAGCAATCGCGCCGACGGCATCACCTTTGCCGAAGCCATCGCGGATGGCGACCGGCGCTTGTCATCAAGCGTCTCTTTTATGCGCTAATTGCGCGGGAGAAGCCCACATTTCAACCGCGCGGTAGCAAAGTCGGAACCACTACGGCCAAGGGCAATGTCAGCGTGAACACCGTGCCTTCGCCGAGCTCGCTGCTGGCGTGAATGGTTCCGCTGTGTGCGTCCAAGATGCCGCGCACGATCGAGAGGCCGAGGCCAGTTCCGCGGCCGTCGGTTTTGGTCGTGAAGAACGGCTCGAAGATTTGGGGCATGTCGTCTTCGGCGATGCCGGTGCCGGTGTCCGCGACTTCGACCGTCAGGGTCTGTTGGACCTTGTCGGCGTGCATCGTGATCCGCAGTTCACCCCCGTCGGGGGCCATGGCGTGGGCGGCGTTGGTGAACAGGTTGACGAATACCTGGGTGAGTTGCCCCGCCATCCCGCGCACCGGCGGTAGATGGCCGTCGAAGTCGCTCAGGATCTGGATTTTGGCGCCTTGGAACTCGTGTTCGCAGAAGATCAGCGCTTTTTCGACGATCGCAGGCACGTGTACGGTGCCCGGCACATCGGCAGCCGGACGCGCGTAGGCCACGAGGTCGCGCGAGAAGTTGAGGATTCGCGCCGCGGCTTCGCCGATGCGGCGTAGCCGTTCGAGCTCGTCCTCTTGCTCGGCGTATTGGGGACGCGAGCGGGCCATGCGCTTCAGGTAGTCCGAGTAGGCGATGATCGAGGTGAGGGGATTGTTCAGCTCGTGCACGACGCCGGCGACGATTTGGCCAAGCGAGGCGAGCTTCTCGTTTTGGATCACCTGCGCTTGGAGCTTTCGGATCGAACGCGCCGATTCTTCGGCGCGCATGTACAGGCGCGCGCGGCGTACGGCAGCGGCGAGCAGCAACGCGGCTTGCGTGCCGATTTGGGTTTGAAGCGGGCTGAGCGCTTGCAGCGGGCTGGCCAAGTGCAGCGTGGAGCCGACCGCGCCGTCCTCCAAATCGAAGATGCGCTCGTCGTGGAAGCCGGGAAAAAGCCGGGTTGGGTCGCGGTCGATGTCGAGCGCCATGCCGACCGGCAAGCGTGAAAGCACGACCGGAGCCGCGCCGTTGGTGCTCACCACGCACGCGCCGAAGGCCGCGCTCGGCAAGAGCGCGGCCAAGCCGTCCATGAACTCGCGCAGCAGCTGATCGAGCTCGGTGTCGATCGGTAAACTCAGCGAAAGGCGTAGCAGCACGTCGCGCCACGACTGCGCCAGTGGTGACTCGGAACTACGCCGACGCCCGGGGTGCGTAGAATCCGAGACACGGAGCTCCGAAGGGTAGGATGGACTCGACGAGACGGACGAGACCGACGAGCCCGGCGAGCCGGGAGGGACGCTATTCGGTGCAGTCCCGAGCTCTTCGGGATCGCGGCTCATTGCGGCACGTCCCCGCCTTCGTTCTCGCTCGCCTTCTCGAGATCCAAGATCTTTGCCGCGCCCACGTAGCTCTTGGTCTCGTACTTGGTGATCTTGCCGACTTTGCGCACGATCTCGGCCATGCGCTCCGATTCGCCGACGATCACGCTGGCCGCGTGGGAAAGCTGGGGGTGGTTTTCGAGCTTGCGCCGCAAGAGTTCGGCGTAGCCAATCACCGAGGTCAGGGGTTGGTTGAGCTCGTGCGCGGCCGCGCCGGCCAGCTCCGCCACGATGGCCTGCTTTTCGCGTGAGCGCAGCTCTTCTTGGGCCATCGATAAGCGCGCTTCCATGCGCAGCTTCTCGCGGATATCGGTGAAGATACCGACCGAGCCAATCGGGCGGCCATTGTCGATTACGAGCGATGCCGAGAGCTGGACTTGAATCGGCTCCCCGTCCGCATTGAGCATGTCGACTCGGTGATCTTCCAATCTGCCGTAGCCGGACACGTTCGGATCCCGGATCTTGCGCATGATCTCGTGTGCGCCACCGGCGGGATACAACTTGCCGACGTGCATCTTGCCCACCACGTCGCTCGGTGAGTAACCGAAGATGCGCGCCGCGGCGCGATTGAAGAGCAGCACGGTGCCGCGTAAATTGGCCGACACGATGCCATCGACCGAGCTGTCGATCACGCTCTCCAAAAATTCCTTGGTTTGCTTGAGTTCGACCGCGGTCGCGCGTTCCTTGGTGACGTCGCGGAAGCTGAACACGACCGCGTTGTCTTCGTGCAACACGGAGCTGAAGCTGACGCTGATCGTGCGCTCTTCCCCAGCTTTGTCGGTAATCGCGATGTCGACGCCGCGCGGGTAGATGCCGTCCAAAAAGCCGCGCAACAGGCGCGACGCGCGGTCGCGCTCGAGCGGCGCCAAGAAATCTTCGAAGCACAGCGCCATCAGCTCGGTCTCGCTGAAGCCGGTGATTTCCCGTGCGCGTGGGTTCGCGAACAAGACTTTACCGTCCCGGTCGATGACGACCATGCCGTCGGCGGCGCTCTCGAAGAAGTCTGCGTAGCGTTGAAAGAGCTGTACCCGCCGCTCCGCTTCTGCGCGCAGCGAGCGGCTCCGTTCCGTCGCGTCGCGCAAGGATTGCAGGATGCGCGCGTTCCTGAGCGCGATCGCCATGGCGTTGGTCAAGGTAGTGACCAAACTCAGCTCGTAGTCGTCGAAAGCCGATTTGCCCTTCGAGCGCAAGAAGAGCACGCCCATCGCGCCGTGCTCGTGCAAGATCGGTAACAGCGCGAACGAGTTGAAACCGATACCCGGGCCCGCTTGGCGCACGACTTGGAGCAGGGGATGCTCGCTGCCATCGCGGATCACGAGCGCCCGCCCGGTCGTCAATACTTCGCGAATTTCCGGGTACTTGGCCAGATCGATCGGCAAATCACGGAGCTGTGCGTCGTCGCTCGTGGCCAGCACGTAACCGACGTTTCCGGACTCACCGAAGAGCACGATGCTGCAGCGATCGACCTTGGCGAACGCGGCCACGCGCTGCACGACCGTGAACAAGATGTCGCGAATGTCGAGCGTCGAAGCCAGCGTCTGCGTGAGCTCGAGCACTGTCTCTTGATCGCGCTCGCGTTGGTTCAAGCGGTCGACGTATTCTCGCACCCGCATTTGACCGCGAATGCGCGCTACCAGCTCCGCCGCGCGGAAGGGCTTGTGCACGTAGTCGTCCGCGCCGGACGCGAACACCCGCGAAATCTCCTGATCGGCGTCCAGCGCGGTGAGCACCACGACCGGAGTGTCGGCGAGGCGTGGAGTTTGGCGCATGCGCTCGAGCACCGCGAAACCATCGGGCGCCGGCATCACTAGATCCAGCAGCACCACCGTGGGAGTGTGCGTTTCGAGCCAATCGAGCGCCTGCTGGCCGCTCGAGGTCATGATCGGGTTCAGCTGAGCTTCATGCAAAGCCTGCTCGAGCACGTGCCGACTAACGGCATCATCGTCGACGACCAGGATCGAAATCTCGGCGAACACAAGCGTTGCAACTTAGCACGAAGCCCTGCACGAGTTTCGCCTGTCTCGCTCTCGCTTCGTGTGCGCTGCCCCGCGCACTGCGGGTTTGTAAGGGAATGTGGGGCCTTCTGCCCCGCGCTCGGCCGTCTGTAGCCCGTCTCTGGCGCGCGTTCTGCGTTCTCGGTATAAGTCGCACCGTGTCTGCGATGAGGCCTCCCGCGCGATCCCCAGAGCACGAGCTTCAGCCCGGTGATCCCGAAGAGCTGGAAGAGCTCGAAGAACTCGGCGACGAAGCGATCATTGCGCAGCAGACTGCGGCGCACGCGCTGCAGCCGCGGGCCAATGTTTCCGAGGAATCGCGTAGCGTCGTCATCACCGAGCAGCGCGACCCCGAGCCTCCGCGCAATCCGCCGCCCCGATCCAGCGCCGAGGCCACGCTGGTAATTCGCGATCGCCGCGCGCTCGACGAGATGCGGCAGAAGATCGTGCGCCGACAACAGCAGCAAAAGGCGAACAGTCGCAATGCGCTGTATTTGTGGGGTGCGCTCGGCTTAGCGGCCTTCGTGCTCGGCGGGGTAGTGGCGTTTTTGGCGACGGAAACCCACGTCGAGTCTCAAACTGCCGACAACCAGGCCCCCGCCCTGCGCGGCGAGGCGCAAATGGCGCCGCCGTCGAGCCCAGCCCAGCCGGGCGCGACGGGCGCTGCCTCGAGCCCCCCGCGGGCCGTGAAAATCGACGATCTGCCCGTCGAACGCAAGCACTAGGCCGCACACCGCGGCGCACCGCGACGTGAACCGAGCGCGCTGCGAGGTGCGCTGCTGGACCGCGGGCGCCCAGCTCATCAACCGATCACTCGATCAAGCGAGGGTCCGCGGTTTCCAGGATGTAGCCGCGCTGTTTGAGGCTGGGCTCGATTTGCGCGCGATCGCCGACGATCACGACGGTCATGCGTTGCGGGGTGAGGCGGGCGGCTTGGACGGCGACCTCGCTGGTGGGGATACTGCTCACCAAGGCGGGATATTTCGTGAAGTAATCGGCCGGCAGCTGCTGCGTGAAGAGCGTGCCCATCGAGTCTGCGAGGGAGCTCGTGTGTTCCAAGCGTGCGCCCAGTGAGTGCATCAGATCCGCGCGCGCGCGACCCGCTTCTCGATCGTTGATTGGTGCGCCGAGTTTGGGGTCTTTGGCGCGCTCGAGCTCGGTGAGCAGCTCGTACAGCGAATCCGCCGTGGTTTCCGATTTCACCTCGGTGGCTACGTAGAATGCGCCCCAATTGCGCGTCGCCAGCGCTTGGCCATGCACGCCGTAGGTGTAGGCGTGTTTCTCGCGCAGGTTGCTGTTCAAGCGCGAGGTGAATAAGCCGCCCAACAGGCTGCTCATGATCTCGCGTGCCTCGAAGCCCGGTTCGGAGCGCTTCGGAAACGGTTGCACGGCGAAGATCGAGGACTGTACGGAGTCTTTGCGATCCACGATCAGGACCTTGAGCTTGGCGGGCGCTTCGGGGTTCACGCTCGCGCTGGTCGGGGCGCCCGCGGTGGCCGTGGCGCCCGGGGCGCGACCAAACAGCCGTTCCACGTCTGGCTCGAGTTGGGTGAGGGTGATGTCCCCGACTGCGATCACAGCGAGCTTCGCCGGCACGTAGTTTTGGCTGTGAAACGACCTGAGGTCGGCGACCGACAGCTTTTCTACGTCTGGGATGCCCCCCGACACGGGCGCCCCCGCGCTCGGTCCGAGCAGGGTGCGTAGCGCTGCGAGCGACGCCAAGCGACTCGGCTCTTGGCGTTCGGCGCGCAGGCCGTCGAGCCACTCGCTCTTGACGCGCGTGAAATCCGCATCGCGAAACGCGGGTTTGAACACGACCTCGGCCAGTAACTCGAGCCCACGCGTGACATCACCGGTTAGCGTCGAGAGGTCGACGTGCGACTCGTCGCGGCCCGCGTCGGCATCCAAGGTCGATCCCAACGACTCGCTGGCTTCGGCTAGCGCCAAGCTCGAACGCAGCTGCGTGCCCTCGGTGAGCATGCGCGCGGTGAGTGCGGCGAGCCCGCTCTTGCCCGGTGGTAGCGAGGCGGAGCCCTCGCGCACGACCACGCTCAACGTGGTCACCGCCGAGCGTTTGGGCAGGACCAGCAGCGTGACGCCGTTCTTCAGCGTCTTGATGGAAGGTGACGGAAATTGCACGGCCGGGTGAGCCCCCGGTTTGGGCGGAGTGACCCGGAAAGATTCTCGATCCGGAGCGGGCGCCGCGTCCGAGCCGTTCTGCGGGTTCTGCGCAATGGGTGGCGCTCCCGGTGAAGCACAGGCACTGCCGAGCAACGCCGCAACTGCCCAAGCGCGATGCGCGCGGATCATTTCGCCACCTGCGGAGCTGCGGGGGCTGCGGGAGCGGCTGGAGTTTCCGGAGCAGCCGGGGCAGGTTCGGTGATGACCACGACGCGCGCCTCTGGCCGCAGTGATTCCTTGAGCACGCGCTGCACATCCTTGCCTTGCACCTGCTCGATCTGTGCCAGCCACTTGGGCAGGTAACCGGGGTCGCCCGTGTATTGATCGAAACGCTGTAGGAGCCCTGCTCGGCCGGATTCACCGCCTGGGCCGTTCAAGAGCTCCAAGCTGGACAGCGCGCCCACTAAAATGCGGCGCTTCGCGCGCGCAAGCTCGGCCGCGGTCGGCCCGTTCTTTTGTAGCTCGACGAGCACGGCGTCGAGCTCGCGCTCCACCGCGGCGCTCGATTTGCCGCTCGCAACCGTCGCGCTCAGCGACGCAATGCTGGAGAGCTGATTGGATTCCAAGCTGGCGTTGACGTCTGCTGCCAATTTGGTTTGCACCACCAGCCGCTGATAGAGCCGGGTCGCTTTGCCCCCGCCGAGGATCGCCATCGCTACATCGAGGGCGGGATCATCGGCGGTGTACGCGGGCGGACTACGGTATCCGTAAGACACCTGCGCCAACGTCACCGGCTCCCTGATCACCAAGCGCTCGGGTTTGGCGAGCGGCGTGTACGGAACCGCCTTGGCTACTGGCCGCTTGCGATCGGGCAACGTGCCGAAGTAGCGCTCGATCAGGACCTTGGCTTGGGCCAGATCGAGGTCGCCGGCGAGGCACAAAGTGGCGTTGCTCGGCGCGTAATACTGTCGGAAAAATTCGGTCACGTCGGCCAGCGTGGCGGCGCTCAGATCCTGCATCGAGCCGATCACGGCGCCGTTGTAGGGGTGCCCCTCGGGAAACAGCGCGTTGAGCATGGCCAAAGAGCTCGGCCCGTACGGCGCATTTTCGTAGCTTTGGCGGCGTTCGTTTTTCACGACGTCACGCTGCACATCCAGGCGCTCTTGGGTCAGCGTGTCGATCATGAAGCCCATGCGGTCGCTCTCGAGCCAAAGCAAGGTCTCCAGATTTTCGCTGGGCGCGGTCTCGAAGTAGTTGGTGCGATCCCAGCTGGTCGTACCATTGCTGTTCGTCGCGCCGATCGATTCCAAAATACGATCGAACTCGCGCCCCACGTGCTTCGAGCCTTCGAACATCAAGTGCTCGAACAAGTGCGCAAAACCGGAGCGATGCACGGGCTCGTTGGCGGGGCCGACGTGGTACCAAACGTTCATCGCGACCAGCGGCAAGCTGCGATCGCTATGCAAGATCACCGTGAGCCCGTTGGGCAGCTTGTACTTTTCGAAAGAGATGGTTGCGGCGGGCGCGGCCACGGTCGGCGTGCTTTCGCTGCCCTTCGCGACGGCATCCGCGGCGGGTTTGGCGTGGGCAGGGGACATGGGCGTTGCCAGCGCAGACAGGCCAAGCGTGACAGCCCAGGCGGCTCGAGCGTTCCTCATGGCTGAAACCTAAAACATCTTCGCGCGGCTTGAACGGCCGTGTGGCCGCACTTGCTGGGCGCGCTCGGCGCGTGTTAGCGAAATTGTCCAGGACCCAATGTCGCAACAAGGACCTGGCGGATACGGTGGCGGTGGACCTTACGGCCCGCCCGGTGGCTATGGCGGGCAACCGCCTGGCGGCGGTTATCCTCCCGGTGGTGGTGGCTATCCTCCCGGTGGTGGCCCCCCCGGCGGTGGTGCGCCTCCCGGCGGCTATGGTCCGCCTGGTTACCCTCCTCCCGGTGGTCCGCCTCCCGGTTACGGTCCGCCGCAACCTGGGTATGGGGGATATCCGGGCGCGCCACCCGCGGGGCCCGGGGGGCCGCCGCCGAAGAAGGGCAAGACACTGCTCTGGGTCGGCCTGGGTTGTGGTGGGCTGCTCTTGCTCAGCATTGGTGGCGGGATCGCTGGCTATCAGTTCATGCGCAGCCAAGTCAGCGCCGTAGAATCGGCGGTAGCCGCGGCGAGCGCGGCGGTTGCGGGCGAGACGACAGGCGGCGCACCCGTCACGCTCACGCCTTCGTGTGGCAAAGCCGTGGCGTGCTGCAAAGCCACCATGGCCAAGACCGCGGGTCCGAACGCCGCTGCTGCCGAACAGGCGTGCAACGGGGTCGGGCTTCTGTCGGATGACATCTGCGCCAAGCAATACGAGGCGTACAAGCGAGCAGCGACGGTGGTCGGTGTGACCTGCCCCTAATGACCGCGTCTCGCACTCGATCGGTGGAGAGCAAGCGGCTCGCCGAGAACTCGGCTTTCAATTCGGTTTGGCGGCGCTTCGGGCCCTACCTCAGCGAACGCCAGTGGGGCACGGTTCGCGAGGATTACAGCGAGTTCGGCAACGCCTGGGACTACTTTCCGCACGACCACGCGCGCAGTCGTGCCTATCGCTGGGGTGAAGACGGCATCGCCGGTTACTCGGACCACAAGCAGCGCATCTGTTTTTCACTCGCGATGTGGAACGAGCGCGATCCGATCCTCAAGGAGCGGCTGTTCGGGCTCACGAATGAAGAGGGCAATCACGGCGAGGACGTGAAGGAGCAGTACTACTACCTCGACGCGACCCCGACGCACTCTTACCTGAAGATGCTGTACAAGTATCCGCAGGCAGAGTTCCCGTATGCACGGCTCCTGGAAGAGAACCGCCGTCGGGGGCGTGAGCGTCCGGAGTTCGAGCTGGTGGACACCGGCGTGTTCGACGAAGGCCGCTACTTCGATGTCTTCGTCGAGTACGCCAAGGCCGGGCCGAACGACACGCTGATCCGGATCCGCGCTGTCAATCGTGGACCCGAGGCCAAGCGCCTGCACCTGCTGCCGCAAATTTGCTTTCGCAACACTTGGACTTGGTACAAGGACGCTCCGCGGCCGAGCTTGGCCGCGGAGGGCGAGCGCACGGTCCACCTGCAGCACCCACAATTGGGCGAATTTCGCCTGTATTGCCAGGGCGATGCCCAACTCTTGTTCTGCGAGAACCAGACCAATTTCGAGCGCATCTTCGGCATCGAGGGCGCGCCGCACCCGAAGGATTCGTTTCACGACTACGTGGTGCACGGGCGCGAAGATGCCGTCGCACCCGAGCGAGCCGGCACCAAAGCCGCTGCCCACTACGCGCTCAGCATCGCGCCGGGCGAGACCGCGGAGCTTCACTTACGGCTTTCGCAGGACGCGCAGGCCGAACCCTTTGCCGACTACGATTCGATATTCGCGGCGCGCGAACGCGAGGCGGACGAGTTCTATGCCGAGCTCCAAGCCGAGATCACGGACGAAGACGCCCGACGCATCCAGCGCCAAGCCTTCGCGGGCATGATCTGGTCGAAACAGACGTTTCACTATGACGTGCGCGCTTGGCTAGCGGGCGACGAGACGCAGCCGAAGCCGCCCGAGCGGCGCAAGCACGGGCGGAACGCGGACTGGGATCACTTGACCAACGAGGACGTGATCTCGATGCCGGACAAGTGGGAGTACCCTTGGTACGCCTCTTGGGATCTGGCCTTTCACTGCATTCCGTTTGCGGTGATTGACGCGGAATTTGCCAAATCGCAGCTGGTTTTGCTGACGCGCGAGTGGTTCATGCACCCCAACGGGCAATTGCCGGCCTACGAGTGGGCATTCGGTGACGTGAACCCGCCGGTGCACGCCTGGGCCGCTTGGCGCGTGTTCCAGATCGACCGCAAACAGCGCGGGGACGACGGCGATCATCAATTCTTGGAGCGCATCTTCCACAAGTTGATGCTCAATTTCACCTGGTGGGTGAATCGCAAGGACGCCGACGGGCGTAACATCTTTCAGGGCGGCTTCCTCGGGCTCGACAACGTGGGCGTCTTCGACCGCAGTAAGCCCCTGCCCACCGGTGGTCACATCGATCAATCCGACGGCACCGCTTGGATGGCGATGTACTGCTTGAACTTGATGCGCATCGCGCTCGAGCTGTCGACCGCCAACTCCGTATACGAGGACATTGCCAGCAAATTCTTCGAACACTTCCTGCACATCGCCGAGGCCATGACTTCGATCGGTGCCGAGGTGGGCCTGTGGGACGAGCAGGACGAGTTTTACTACGACGTGTTGCACGTACCGAACGAGCATCCGCTGCCGCTGCGCATTCGATCCTTGGTCGGCTTGATGCCGCTTTTTGCGGTCGAAGTGCTGCAAGAAGAGGTGATGGTCGCGCTCAAGGGTTTCAACGCGAGGCTGAAGTGGTTTCTGCAATATCGCCCTGATTTGGCCAACCTGGTTTCACGTTGGACGGAGACCGGCATCGGCGAGCGCCACTTGCTCTCGCTACTGCGCGGTCACCGCATGAAACGCCTCTTGTATCGCATGTTGGACGAGCAAGAGTTCTTGTCCGATCACGGCGTGCGCAGTCTGTCTCGCTACCATCGCGAGCATCCGTTCGTGCTCGAAGCGCAGGGACAGTCTTTCCGCGTCGCGTATTCTCCGTGCGAGTCGGAGTCCGGCATCTTCGGTGGAAACTCGAATTGGCGCGGGCCGATTTGGTTTCCCGCCAATTTCTTGATCATCGAATCATTGCAGCGCTTTCACTACTACTACGGCGATGATTTCAAGGTCGAATGCCCGACCCACTCCGGGCAATACCTAACGCTCGATGAGATCGCCAATCACCTCACCGAGCGGTTGACGCGGCTCTTTCATCGAGACGAAAACGGTAGACGCCCGATCTACGGCGACAGCGCGCTCCTGCAAAATGACCCGAATTTCCGGGATTATCTGCTGTTTTACGAGTATTTCCACGGCGACAATGGCCGCGGCTTGGGCGCTCCGCACCAAACCGGCTGGACGGGCTTGATCGCCAAGCTGCTCATGCCGCGTCAAAAAGAAGGTTGAGCCAAGAGCACGTACGCCGGCAGCACCAAGATCAGAAATAAGATCGTGCTGACCACGAACACGGAGCTGGTGAGCTCGCTATCCAAATCGAAGAATACGGCCAGCAGGTTGGCCAAGAGCGCGCTCGGCACCAACCCGTAGAGCACGAGGATCCGTGTGTCGAGCGGACCGAGCCCTGCCAAGCGAGCGACCCCCAGATAGAACAGCGGGTACGAGGTGCTGCGGTAGACGAACGAGAGCAGGTTCTCTCGCCAATAGCTGCGCCAGTGAAAGCCCGTGAACAGCAGGCCGATCGCGCAGCTGGCGGCCGCGGTGCCGACGAAGATCAAGCCGTGCGTAATGGGCACGGCCAACGCGGGTCGAGCGACGTGCCCGGCGTTGAGGCAGAGCCCAAAGCCGATCGCCAGGAGCGGCACCCAGACCCGCGGGTCGGCGGCGTTCTCGAGCAGTATGCTGGCGAGCGGTTTGGGGTCCGCGGAACGGCTAAAGGCGCGCGCGATCGGAAAGCAACACAGCAAAAAGAAGGGCGTGTACAAGAGCTGCGCATACGTGGCTTGAGCGAGGCCTGCTTCGCCGAAGACGGCAAGAGCGACGAAGCCGAGCAACGTAAAGCCATTGTTGCTCATGGTCATGCTGAGGATGAACGCCCCGCGTTTTGGCGGGTGGTCAGACAGCTTGCGGCTGACCAGCCAAGCCAGCACGGCCGTCACGAGCCAACCTGACAGGGCCAAAAGCGGCAGAATTGTCGCTTCCCCCTGGATGCGCGCGACCCAAACGGCGCACACGGTGACGGCGGTCTGGCAGCCATAGAACGAGAATGCGAAGAGCGCGCGAGCCGCGCGCTTGGGCAAACCGAACCGCGACAGGAGCACGCCAAAGGCGATGGGCAGCAGCACCCAAGCACTGATTTTCAAGTCTTGGTATAGCCACCCGTGCATGAACGAACGCGCTTTTAGCATCGTTTCCAAGCTGCGAGCGAGTAAGCTCGCGAGGTGACACGCCTCGGCCGCCGCCCGCTCGTGATCGCCATGGTCGTCTTTTCATGCGCGCTGATTGGCTACGAGCTGGTGCCGCGCGACGAAACCCGCATCCGCGCCGTCCTGGACGAGCTGTGCGCGCATCTCAACCAAACCAAAGACGCGAACTCGCTGGCGATCCTTCGGCAATTCTTGTCGACCGCTGTTCTGCCCCAGATCAGCCTGCGTGCCTCGGAACTCGGGCAAGACCTGCAGGGCGCGGATGAAGTGTCGGCGCGCGCGCAAGATTTGCTCGAGGGCGCGCCGCTCTCGTTCGCCTTGAACAGCGTCGAGATCAAGGTCAGCGATCGGCTGGCGCGGGTCGAGGCAGAGCTACTGCTCGCGGTGCGCGGCGGTGGCGAGCAGCGTCGACAAGTACGGCGTACCCGGGTGCGCTTGGCCAAGCACGCAGACCGCTGGCAGATCGAAGCCGTCGAGGTCGACCCGATCGCACCTTCCGAGCCGGAAGCGCGGCCTTAGCGGGCCGGGGTGGCGTTTGGCGAAGCGGCTTGGCGCATCGCGGCCGCCAATAGAATCAGCGAAATCCACACGATATTGGCGAGTAGCAGGTGCACGACCTGCAGTGGCCCGGGCGCGGACAGCCAAATGTTCACGACGCCCGCGCAGACCTGCAAGAGCACCGTGCCGGCCAAGGCCGCACTTGCTCGGCGCACGCCTCGGCTCGAGCGGTAGCTCGGTAGCAGCGCGGCCGCATAGGTGACGAAGGCAGCCACGCCCACGGCGAAGAAAGGGTGGATCCCGCGCATGCGCTGCAAGAGATGTGCGTTCAAGCCTTGGTCTTCTTGCAAGCGCGCGGCAAACCCGCTCGCGTGAACGGGGTACACCGTGTCGCCGAGGGCCGTCACGGCGCCGGTCGCAGAGACGAGCAAGATGCCGAGGCCAGAGAGCAAGATCAGATTGCGCGCCATGCGCGGCAACGGGCTCGACTTCGCTTCCGGTACGCTTGCAAAGTAGGCGCACCAAGTGAGCGCAGCGGTCAGCAACGCAGTGCTGACCAGGTGCAAGGGCAGCGCGAGAATGCGACCGAAAGAAGCGTCGTGCACGACCCAGCGCATGAGCACGATCACCATGCCAATCAGCGCTTCGACCAGGATCATCACGAAGCTGAACACGGCCGAGCTGCGCACCGCGTGACCACGCGGGTAAAGGCGGAATGCGCCGATCAACAAGGCCAGGATGAACAGCACGCTGAGGCCCGAGGTCAGCCGATGAGTGAGCTCGATCAGCGTGTGGAGCGACTTCGGCAAGTGCAAAACCTCGCCGTTGCAGGTGGGCCAGTGCTGTCCGCAGCCTGCGCCCGAGTCGGTAATACGCACGCCGGCCCCGAACAGGATCACGCCCAGCGTGTAGCCGACCAGGATGCGGGCGAAGCGCGCGAAGCGCTTTCGTGAATCGCTCGCGCGCTCGGCGGTGGCGAGCGCGGGCCGGACTTCCGGCGTCAGGGCAGGGGTCACACGGCTTTCCATCGGCGCCCCGGTTTGCCATGTGTGCCGAGGACCGTCGAGAGCGCAGGGCAAAACGCGGGCGAATCGCCTTCTCTCGCCTCGACTTGCCGGCGAGATCGGGGTAGGTGCCGGGCGTGGATCAATACGACATCATCGCGGTCATCGTGGGCGTGATGTTCACGCTACGAAAGCTGGACACCCAAAGCCGCAACGCGTCGCAATATCCGAACGTGGATCCGGAAGACTTCCTGCGCTGGCAGCGGCGCTCGGCTGCTGCCTATGCACCAGGCGCCTACGCCAGCTTCTTCCGCGTGGTTTTCCATTTCGCCTTCATTCGCTACACCGCGCACCATCAGCTCCCCCCGCTGACCTTTGCCCGTGTGGCTTTGCTGGTCGACGCGCTCTGGTTCATTTGCATCGTCTACACGCTGATCAACGCTCACTTCGCCCGCGAGATGCGGAAAAAGTTAGGGATTTCGCTAGATAAGCCGCAGCCGACGCGCTGAGCACCGCCGACCCGGGTTGAGGCTCGGATACCGGGGCGAAACATAGGGGGAGAGAATTTTCGCTGCGGCCGTAAGACAGCCGGAGATGAGAGAGCGTTACCTGCAGTCCCTGGCTATCCTGTTGGCGGGGCTCTTTTCCGCCGAGCGCTTTCGCTCGAGCGGGCTTTCAGTTGCACTCGTTCCGTCCAGTGAAGGGCGCGAGCCGCCCAAAGACGCGGCCGCTCGCGCCAAAGAGAATGAGCACTGAAGGCGAGCTACCTGCCGGGCGCACGCAAAACGCCGGGCTTCACCCGCACCTTGGGAGCGCTGCTGGCCGGCGCTGCCGACGCCGTCGCGGCTGCGGCGGGGGCGGCGCTGGCAACGGTCGCCGCGCTGGCGCTAGTCGCGGGTTTTGCGCCGGTCGTGCTAGCCGAGGCCACGAGTGATTTCGCTTCGATCCATCCCGGAGAGACTTTGCCGACTCCCGAAGGGAACTGGATCAACACCCAATCCGAGCCGAGCGTGGCCAGGCGCGTGACGGCGAGATCTTTCGGTAGGCTGGCAACCGAGGGCTTCGTCGCATCCGGCTCGTTGTAAACCTTACTCTCGGCGAGCAAGACTTTGGTCGAACCGCTGGCGACCTTCTCTTTGTCGGCGAAGCGCTTCGCGTCACCCAGCACGGGCGCGGCGGGGGCGACGCTCGCCACTGGCGCTGCCGCCGAAGCACTCGCAGTCGCCGCGGCGGCGGCTTGCGCGGCACTCGCCGCGGCCGCTGCCTGGGCCACGGCCGCGCTGGCGGCCGCTGCTGCTTGCTCTGCGCTCGATGCCAGCGTCGCTGCCGGCGCGGGGTCGTCCCGCTTCTGGCAAGCGACGAACGCAGACAGCAAAAGTAGCGAGCCCGTCGTCAGCGCCCATTTGTCGATCGCTCGTGCCATCGCTCCTCCTCCTGCTCTATCGAGTGTTGAACCGTAAGAATCGTGCTGAAAAGCCGGCTTCGCGCCGCGCCTAGCGCGTGGGCGGTGGGGGCAGAGTTTGGTTCGCGGGGGGCCGTTCGCGAAGGCACTTTTCGATGCCCTGCAAAAGCTCCGGCGCCGCGCCCTTCGGTAGCCGCGGCTTGCCGAGCACGTTGGTGGCCAGGCGATCCCAAGTCACGCCACCGTCCGAACCAAAGCTGAGCCAGACGAACATCGCACGCCCCTTGATGTTTGCGTCGGGTACGCCGCCCCCGCGGCCGCCGTTCCAAGCGCGCGAGTCGCTGCTGTTGTTGCGGTTGTCGCCCATCACCCATGTCTCGCCCTGCTTGACCTGATACGGGCCCTGGTGCGCCTCACTCCCGCGGTCCTCTTCGAACTGCGTGATGTAGGCGAAGTTACCGAGGAACTCCATGTACAGCTCGCTGCGCTTGGTCGAGGCGTCCGTGCCCTCGTGATACTCGTACCAACCGATGCGGCAATTCGGAATGCGCCAGCCGTTGATCGCGGGGTGGCCATTTTCGACCGTCAACGTGTCGCCTTCGAGCGCAATCACGCGCTTGATGAAATCTTGGCGCTCGTTGTTGGGGTTCGGATCGGGGTACTCGAACACCATCACGTCCCCGCGCGCGGGCGGCAAGCTGTTGAAAAGCCGCAAATTCGTGTACGGAATGGCGGGGCCGTAGGCCAGCTTGTTGACGAAGATGTGGTCTTGGATCTGCAGCGTTGGCAGCATCGAGCCGCTGGGGATCTTGAAGGCTTCGACCACGAAGGTGCGCAGCAGGAGCGCGACGCCGACGGCCACGGCGATCGATTCCACGTATTCGCGAAACTCGCCCTTTTGCCAAGGGTTGAGCCGGCGCCCGACGAGGCGGCTCGCGCGTTCGTAAGCCGCGCTGAACGGGCCCGGTTCGAAGGGCTTCGCGTTCATCGCTTCGCGCAGTTGATCGAGACCTTCACGGAGCTCGTCGCGGGCCGCGGCAGGCAATTCGCGTTCGACGCGTGCGCGGTTCTTGCTCAGGATGCGCTCGGACTCTTCCAGCAACTGGCCGGCGTGCTCGAAGTCCTCGCGCAGGTTCTTCGGCACGTCATTGCGAGCGCCGCCACCCGGGCCGCCCACGAAGGGCAGGGAGTGTCGGTAGCTGTAGAGCACCATCTCGAAGATGGTGAAAAACAGAATGTATGCGGGGACCTGTTGATCGCGAACTTCCCATTGGAAACGCTCGAAGAGCGTGACCGGCGTGAAATCCTGGGCAGGCTTGACCAACCAGACGAGGAGCATGCACAGGGCGAGTGGCACGACCACGAACCACAGCGGCCAGAACACGTATCGAGAAATTTTTGCGTTCACAGAAGAGGTGGGCCGTTTCTAGCCGGGGGTTCGGACCAGGGCAACCCAGAGCAGGCCGGGGTTATTCCGACACCCGGGCCGGAACTGGGGCATTTAGGGGCGTTTGTCGAAGCGCGTGCCGCCGAGCAGCACAGCGCCCGCGGCTCAGGGGCGGTCCCCGACCAAAACCAGGTAGTCGACTTTCGCCGCCGCGTCGTCCTTCGCGCTCGTATCCGGCGCGCTTTTGCCGAGCTTCGCGCTGTTGTCGATGACGAGGTAGTAGCGGCCGGGGTCGACGTTGACGAAGCGCTGCCAAAGGCCGCTGCCCTGGGTGCCCGTGTCATCCAACAAGGCGGGGCTCGAAAGCGAAGCGCCGCCCGCGCTGTGCAAATAACTATCCAGCATCGTGTCACCGACCGCCTTCTGCACCACCAAGACGTCTGCGTTGGGGGCACCATCCACGGCGACCGTCAGATACAGGGCTTGATTGGAATCCGTGACCTCGAATGCGCCCACGTAGTCTTGCTGACCGATGTGCACCTCGGTCCGTTCGTTGACCAAGATTTGCTTTGCGGTGCGCTTCACCTCGAACGGCTTGAACGGCAGATCGCCGGGAGCCACGATGCCCAGCGCGAAGTCCGTGCTGCCCGACGAATCCCTGCGGATCACGGTGAAGCCGCGGCGCAGCTGGCTCTCGACGATGTGCTTGCCTAATTGGTTGGTGTTCACGCCGGCGAGCGCCAGCCCGCCTTGGGCGAGCGCAGATTCTACGAGCGTGGTTTGAAAGGCGGCGCCATCGATCAGGCGCGGTCGGAAGTAGACGTACATTGCGCCGTCGCGCAGTTGGAAATCGGTCGCGTATTCCACGACGCCCCGTGAGCTGAAGGCGAGCCGCTGCGTGACGTTCGTCCAGGCGTAGCCTTTGCCCGTGTATTGCACCACGAACGACTTGTGCGCGTCGTCGTCCAACACCTGCGAGTCACAAGACTCGGCAAAAAAGCGACCCACGACCGGTTCATCGTCACCGAACTTCAACGGCGCGCCGCCCTTGAGCATCTCGCTGCAGAAGGCAGAAAGGCCGAATTTCAAGATGTCGAAGCGTAAGGACTTATTGCTCGGGTCGTTCATCACGCCCGCGCCGAGGACGCTCACGGTGCGTGAGCCGAGCGACTCGGACGCGCATCCGGTGAGCGCGAGGCCCAGCGCGAGAGCGGACAGGCATCGGGCGAAGAACAACCGGGAGCGGGCGGGGGCGTGCGCGGGAGCGTGCATTGTGGCGGAGCATATCCCTCAGGTTTTGAGGGCCCAACCCCAAAACGTTTCTATGAGTTGACAGGGCCGCGAGTTAACACGAAAAGTTGCGGCAGAAAGATGGCTCATCTCGCGATTCTCGGTGCCGGCGCTTGGGGCACCGCGCTGGCTCGGGCGCTGAGCGAGCGCGGTGAGCGGACGCGGCTCTGGTCGTGGCAGGCCGAGCACGCCGAGCAGATGCAAAAAGAGCGGATGAACCGCGCCTTTTTGCCCGGTTTCTCGCTGCCGGAAGGCGTCGAGCCCAGTTCCGATCTGAAACACACCCTGAACGGCGCGAACGCGATCATCCTGGTCGTGCCCACCGCCGGTTTCCGCGAAACGCTCGAGCACGCTGCGCCGTACATCGACCCGACCGCCACACTGATCATCGCGACCAAGGGCATCGAACCCGGTTCGTTGATGCTGTTGACCGAAGTCGTTGCCGCGGTGCTCGGCCCATCCGCGCACGAACGCTGCGTCGTGCTCTCGGGTCCGAGTTTCGCAAAGGAGGTCGCGCTCGGCTTGCCGACGAGCCTCGTCGCCGCCTCCCATTCTGCGGCTCTCGCTACGCTCGTCCAGCAGCGGCTGTCGAGCGATCATTTTCGTGTTTACGCCGGTGACGACCCGATCGGCGTGCAGGTCGGCGGCGCCTTGAAGAACGTGATCGCCGTGGCGGCGGGAGCGTGTGACGGCTTGGGCTTCGGCTACAACACGCGCGCGGCGTTGATCACGCGGGGCCTCGCGGAGGTTGCGCGGCTCGCGCTCGCCAAGGGCGGGCAGCCGTTGACTCTGGCGGGCCTCGCCGGCCTCGGTGATTTGGTGCTGACCTGCACGGGGGAGCTCAGCCGCAACCGCACGCTGGGCTATGAGCTCGGTCGCGGCAAGGGCCTCGCTGACGCGCTCTCGGGTCTGGGGCATGTCGCCGAAGGCGTGGTCACGGCCGATAGTGCGTACCACCTCGCCCAGCGCCTGGGCGTCGAACTGCCGATATCGGGTGAGGTTTATCGCGTGCTCTTCGAGCACAAACCGGTCTCGGAGGCCGTGCGTGCCGTGCTCTCGAGACCGCTGACCAGAGAATGAGCGACACCGCCGCTCAGAGGTGTTCGACCGATTTGTAGAGCTCGGGTAGGAAGTTCGTGCGCGGGCGGATCAGCTGAGTGCGCGCTGGTGGCAGGTGACTCGGGAACACCTGGACGCCGAACGGTGTGCCGAGATCTCCATTCAGCAAATCATCGTCGAAAATCACGTTCTGGATTTGATCGGCGTGAGCAGTCTGTGCTTGGGCGATTTTCGTGGCAGCGAGCGCCGTCAGTGACGAGGCGAAGAGCACCCAGCGTGCCGCACGCAAGGTGAGTGAAGTGGACTTTCGCATCTGAACTCCTTTGCCCGTTCGACCCGTCCTGTTCTGCCGCCTTGGGTGGTCGCCGTGGATTGGGCCCACTCCCAGGGCAAACGCGCGGCAAATCACCGCTAACCCACCCGCGCCCGCGCTTGCCAAACCCCGACGAGCATTGTCATTTGTGGGGTGGGGCATTAGCCTTGCGCGCGGCATGGCTACGATTCGTTTCTTTCCGTCGGAAGGGGCTCCGGTGCTCCTGGCATTGCACAAGCCGCTCTCGACCATCGGGCGCGCCCTGGGCAACGACATCCATCTGCCGGACGCGAGCGTCGCCCATCATCACGCCCAGATCGTATTCAACGGTCGTGATTTTCAGCTCGAAGAGGTCGACCGCGAAGCCGAGATCTTGATCAACGGCAAGAAGAAGCGCCGCGCACGTTTGGCCAATGGTGACCGCATCACCTTGGGCAAGGCGCTGCTCGGCTTCAGCATGTTCACCGAACTGCCGTCCACTCCGGCGGCAGAAGAGAGCGAAGTCGGCGTCGAAGCAGGGGACATCGAGCGGCTGCGCCGCCTGCACTCGTTCAGTGAACGCCTGATGATGAGCCGCTCCGTCGACGAGCTGCTCGAAACGCTCCTGGACGACATCATCGAGCTCACGGGCGCCGCGCGCGGTGTCGTGCTGCTCGTCGATCCATCGGAGGGCAAAGACAGCACGCCGCGCGTGCGTGTTTCGCGCAATGTACAGCGAGAGGCGATCCAAGACGCCTCGGGCGTGATCAGCGATAGCATCGTGCGCCAGGTGATCGAGACCAAGCGTCCCGTGATCGTCTCGGACGCCCTGACCGACACGACCTTCGGCAAAAGCGAGAGCGTGATTTCGCTCAAGCTCTCGAGCGTGATGTGCGCCCCCTTGGTCAGCCAGGGGGACGTGATCGGCGCGCTGTACGTGGCGAACGACGAGGTGAAGCATCTGTTCGACCGCCGCCAGCTCGATCTTTTGACGATATTCGCCGCACAATCTTCGCTGATTTTGCAGAATGCGATGCTGCTCAGCGCGCTCCGCGCCGACAAAGAAAAGCTGAGCGCTGACCTCTTGGACAAGCGCTTCGGGGAAATCATCGGCGCCTGTGCTTCGATGATGGAAGTGTTCCGGAAGCTGCAAAAGGTGGCCACCACCGACATCAGCGTCTTGATCACGGGCGAGACCGGGACGGGCAAGGAGCTGATCGCGCGCGAGCTGCATCGACGCAGCAATCGCGAAAATGGCCCCTTCGTGACCGTCAACTGCGGTGCCATCCCAGAGAACCTGATCGAGAGCGAGATGTTCGGCCACGTGAAGGGCGCCTTCACCGGTGCCATCGCCAGCCGCGCCGGAAAGTTTCAGCAAGCCGATGGTGGCACCTTGTTCCTCGACGAGGTGGGTGAGCTGCCGCTCGGCATGCAGGTGAAGTTGCTGCGCGCTCTGCAAGAGCGCGTGGTCATCCGCGTGGGCGACAATCGCCCAGAAAAGTGCGACATTCGCATCGTCGCAGCCACCAACCGGAACTTGGACGAGATGATCAAGTCCGGCGAGTTCCGCGAAGATTTGTACTACCGCTTGAACGTCGTGAACCTCTGGCTGCCGCCGCTCCGCGAGCGCGGGGATGACGTGTTCATCATCGCCAAGGCTTTGCTCAGCAAGTTCGCGGACGAGCTGAAGAGCGCCGTTCGCGGCTTCTCCCCGCAAGCCTTGGCGGCGATCAAGAAGTATCCCTGGCCGGGCAACATTCGTCAGCTCGAGAACCGAATCAAGAAGGCGCTCGTGCTCTGTGACCAGACCTTGCTCGGGCCGCAAGATCTGGATCTCGGCGTCGAAGCGCAAATGGTGATCGTGCCCCTCGAGAAGGCCAAAGAGGACTTCCAGCGCCAGTACGTGCTCGAAGTGCTCGAACGTAACAACGGCAATCGCACGCAAACTGCGCGTGACCTCGGCGTCGACCCGCGCACCATTTTTCGCTACCTCGAAAAAGAGCAGAACCCGATGCCGAGCGGCGCCAGCGGCGGCTCCCCGGGCTCGGTCGTTCCGCCGGGCGCGGTTCCCGAGACCGAGTAGAGCGTTCAAGCGCCGTGGGGCAGGGATGCGAAGCGGTGGGGGTGGTGCTTACGGCAGTGCGTATTTCTTGAGGATCGGCCAGGCCACACTCGCATTTCCTGGGTCATGGCCGCCGCCCTGCTTCGTGCACAGCACGAGCTCGACGCCGCCTGCGCAGGTTGCGTACTTCGCGCATCCCGACGAATCCTCCGCGGAAGCGGCGCCCGTGCACTGGTCGAGCTCGGCCCATTTGGCGAACGTCGCCTTCGCGCCCAGAAAATTGATGGGCATGCCCTGGACCACGGACGAGTAGCCGCCCGCATAGGTGACCAACGGATCGCCGGTGCTTCGGAACGAGACGACCGTGATCGGACGCGCCGGCTTGCAGTCATCCACGTTTTCCTCGAGCAAGTCGAACGCCGCGGGCGCGACGGCCGCGAACAGATCCGCGGCGTGACACGCGAGATAGTGCGACATGCCTCCGCCCAACGAGAAGCCGACCGCGTAGATGCGCTTCGCATCGATGCAGGCAGACTTCTGCACTTGTGCGACCAACGCGCGCGCGAATGCCACGTCATCGACGTCCTTCACACAGCACGGTCCCACGTTCCAAGAGTTGCCCGAGGGTCCCGCGAGACCCGTTGGAAAGGCAGTGATCACGCCGTCAGGATCGGTCTGCGCCGGATACGACGAACTCGAGCGCTCGGACGCCCCCGATGATCCCATGCCGTGGAAATCCACGACCAGCGGCACCGCGTGCGCGCCGTCATACTTTGCCGGTACGTGGAGCAGGAAGCTGCGACTCGAAGAGCCAACCGTCACGCTTTGAGTCGTGTCCCCCGCCTTCAATATCGTCGTCGGACAGCTTACGGGGGCGCTGCCGCCACTTCCCCCGCTGCCGCCACTGCCGGCAGTCGGCGTGCTGCCACCGACATTGCTGCCACCAGCACTGACGCTTCCCCCGCTGCCTGCGCTCGTTCCACCACCCCCGCCGACGTTCGGTGCCCCGCCGCCCGCAACGCCGCCGTTCGATGAGCTGCCGCCAAAGCTCGTCAGCGCGCCGCCCACGTTCGCGCCGCCAGCACTTGCCGGCGCGCCGCCGAGGCTTCCCCCCCGGCCCCCGGCGCCGCTCGCCGACGCGCCCGCTTGCCCAGGCCCCGCCGCGCCGTTCGAATCGCTTCCACATCCGGTCAGCGCAATCGACAGCGCAAGTAGCGCAATCACTCGACTCATGCGCTTCTTCCTACTCTCACGCACGAGCGACGCCGAAGGGACCAATTCGTCCCCCCGGGCACGCGAAAGGGGCTGGGGGCATTTCTGTCCCCCCCGCGAGCTCGCGCGGCTCGTGTAAACTCACCCCGCCGGACCGCGGCAAGATGACCATCGAGCTCCTGATCCACGCCATCGTCCGGCAGACCACCATTCTGATCGCGCAGCTCGCCACTTCCAGAGGCGTGCGAGCGCCGCTCGCTCAGATCGCCAACCAGGTGTTCATCGATCTCGTGCGCGAGCTCGAGCGGCAGGGCGTCAGCCGTAAGGTGAGCGCGGACATGTTCGGCCTCGGTCTTCGCACTTATCGCCGCAAGATCCAGCGCCTGAGCGAGAGCTCTACGGAGCGCGGCCGCTCACTCTGGGAAGTGGTCTTGGAGCACGTCAAGGCGCACGAGCTCGTTACTCGGTTCGAAATCCTCGCGCGCTTCTCGAACGACGACGAGGCACAGCTGCGCGCCGTTCTGCACGATCTGTGCGAAAGCCAGCTGATCTTCGCATCGGGCTCGGGGACGAGCGCATCCTATCGAGCCGCGTCGGACGACGAGCTCGCGACCTTGCAAGGAAAGCAAGGCGCCGAGGGCGCCGACGAGCTGCTGGTCGCGCTGATGTACCGTGAAGGCCCGCTCACCCTCAAACAGGTCGTGGACTTGGTGCAAGGCGATGCTGCCGCGCTGGAAGCCGGCATCGCTCGGCTCCTCACGGCCGGGCGCATCGAGCAGCAGGAGCTGGAAGGTGTCACCCGCTACCACGCTCGCGCGCTGGTCATACCGCTGGGCGCTCCGGTGGGTTGGGAAGCAGCGGTCTTCGATCATTTCAAAGCGCTCGTGGCTACCATTCTGGGCCGTTTGAGCGAAAATCGCGCGGCCGCCCACGATGATTTGGTCGGCGGGAGTACTTACACGATCGACGTCTGGCCAGGACACCCGCTCGCGGACGAAGCTTACGGGACCCTTTCACGCGTGCGCGCGATGCTCAGTGACCTCCGGGGCCGCGTCGCGGAGTTCAACGACGCGCGAGAGGTTCCCGAAAGCCACACTCGAGTCGTGATGTATGTCGGGCAGTGCCTGATCAACGAAGGCAACGAGCGTGACGACTAGCAAGAACGGGTTTTTTCAGAGGGCGCGCCGAGCGGGCTTACTGGTCGCGCTGCTTTTCGCGGCTTTCAGCTGCCAGCGCGAGACCGAGGACCCGACGGGCGGCGAAACCCATTTCTTGGTTCGCTGCGAACCGAACTCGAACTCATGCGGCAGCAAGCTCGCCTGTCTGTGTGGCATTTGTACGACGCCTTGCACCGAGCGAGCAGCCTGTGAACACTTACCGTCCGCAGCCTGCGTCTCTTCGATTGGCGCTGACGGCTGCGGCGATGTAGAAGCCCAAGGGCATTGCGACGTTGCTTGTCTGATTGACGCGGATTGCGCGGTACTGTCCGACGCTCACCGCTGTGAGCTCGGTGCCTGCCGCGCCGGCTCGTCTGCGGACGTTTGCGTCCGCGGTGATGTCTCGGCCAATCAGGTGCTCCTCATCGGGGACATTTTCTTCGCCTCGAGTCACCAGATCGCGGCGTACCTGGAAGACTTCGCGCGCAGCGCGGGTGCGCTCGCTCTGGGTGAGCGCTATCGCGACAATTCGCGCGCCACGGACAACGCGCTCGCAAGTGGGGGAATTGCCGATCAATACGCATCGGCGGTGAGCGACGCGGAGGTGAAAGTCGTGATCATGAGTGGCGGCGGCGCGGATTTGCTGATCGGCAATTGCGACCCCGCGGATGCGAGCTGCCCCACGATCGCGGGCGCCGCGGCGGCCGCGCGCGAGCTCCTGGCCGAGATGGGCACGAATGGCGTCAGCCACGTCGTGTACGCCTTCTATCCCGACCCGGTGGATGCGAACCTACGCGCGAAGATCGATGCGCTCCGGCCGTTGCTCGAGAATGCTTGCGAAAGCAGCACCGTGAACTGTCACTGGCTCGACCTACGCCCTGCCTTCGCGAACCACTACGGCGAATACGTGGCCGCAGACGGCATCAGTCCCACCCAGGCCGGCGCGCAAGCGAGCGCGCGCGCGATCTGGGGCGTGATGCAGAGCGAATGCATCGCGCAGTGAAGCGATTGGAGCGGCCGCTACGCGGGTCACTTATGCCCCTCCGAGCGGCCGAGAGCGGCAACCCAGCTCGCCAGCGCGCTGAAATCGGGCCCGGTCGCATCTGGGGTGACCAACTCTTCGGCAGTCACACCGAGTCGATTGACCCAGAACGTCGGAAAGCCGAACCATTTGCTGCCGGCGGCATCCCAACCTCCGAAGGCAGCGAAGGCGAGCTGTTCGCGCGGCACGCCGAGTAATGATGGCCCGAGCGCGTAGGCACGCGGGTCGGGCTTGTAGGTTCGAGCGCGATCCGTCGAGATCAAGACGTCGAAGAGCCCGTCGAGTTGACTGCGCTCGAGCAAACGGCTGAGCATCTTGGGCGAGTAGTTCGCGAGCGGCGCCAGCTTCAGGCCCGCCTTCTTCCAAGCCCCGAGCGCGTCGCGCGCGTCGGCCCACGGTTCGAGTTCGCTATAGCTATCGACGAGCTGGCGATGCTGGTCGACGCTGAGCGATACCTTCAGCTCGCGCGCTGCGTAGCTGAGCGCAGCGCCGGTCACGGCCTCGAAGTCGATGTACTTGCCGGCCGAAGCGCGTAGCCAAGCGTATTCGAACTGACGGATTTTCCACGCGTTCCACAGCTCGAAGCCACGCTTCGGTGCCACGGCGTCCGCGGCGCGCGCCACCGACCGTGGATCGAAGAGGGTGAACAGATCGAAGCAGATGCCGCGGATCGGCCCGGAGCGCCGGGACCCCGGCGCGCCGAACGCCGGGCTGGTGAGCGTCCCCGCGCCCAATAGACCGACCAAACCCATGAAGTCGCGTCGAGACATGGCTTCAACCTGGCACACGGCAGTACTTCGTCGATTGCGCGAAGCTGCAAGCGTGCCATGCATTTTTGCATGCCCTGGGGTAACATGATAATTAGGCATGAACTGGGACGATCTGCGGATATTCCTGGCAGTCGCGCGGCACGGGTCGATGTCGGCGGCGGCCCGTGAGCTCGAGCTCAGCCAACCGACGGTGGGCCGCCGAATTGCGGCATTCGAGCGCGAGCTGGGGGCCAAGCTGTTCGTCGCCACTCGGCTCGGGCAAGAGCTGGCCCCCGGGGGGCGCGAGCTCTTGGCTCACGCGGAGCGCATGGAGCTGAGCGCGCTCGCCGCGCAACGCACGAGCGTTGGGCGCGACCAGGGCATGCGCGGCAACGTGTGCGTGACGGCCTCGGAGTGGCTGATCAACAGCGCGCTTGCGCCGCTGATCGCTCCGTTTTCCGCCAAGCATCCCGAGCTCGAGCTCGAGTTGCTGGCGGACGTTCGCCATCTCGACCTGATGCGGCGCGAAGCGGACATCGCGCTGCGTGTTTCGCGCTTCGAAGACGACGACGTGGTTCAGCGCAAGGTCGGCACGATCGCCTTTGGCGTGTATGCCTCGGAGGCATATCTAGCGCGCCATGGGCTGCCCGACTTCTCGAGCGGCTGCGCGGGCCAGTGCCTGATTTCGATGAGCAAATCGTTGAATAAGATCCCGGATCTCGGCTGGCTACCCGCGCTGACCGGGCGAGCGCGAGTCGCGATCCGCACGAATGGCCGCGAGGCGATGGCAACACTAGCCGTCGCCGGATTGGGCATCGCGTGCCTGCCGCGGTTGCTCGGCGATCGGATCTCGTGCCTGCGTCTGCTGCGCACGCCGACACCCGGGCCCGAGCGCGCCCTATGGCTCGGCGTACACCGGGATACGCGCCGCGTTCCGCGCGTTCGAGCTACCGCCGCGTTCTTGAGTGATGCGCTCGCTAAACTGCGGTCCGAACTCGCGCCCGGGCCATCGCCCGGCGCTCTATAGTGTCTTCACATTTCAACATCAGTGTCCTCGAGGCTCCCAAAGGAACCCGTGCCAATCGGCCATCCCCGCTGCGAAATAGCCGCCGACGATGTCACCACGATTGTTGAGGTCGAAAGCATCGCTCTGGATTGCGCCCAGCGGCAAGCGTTCGACGTGATTGGGGGAGGTCCATTGAATGGCGGTGAGGTCGGAATCGGTCGTGTCACTGCCGGCGATGAAGCCCCTCCGGTTGATCGCGCGCGGAAATGACTCGATTTGGCCAATGGGATAGTGCTCCTCTCGATCGGGCAAACTGCGCAGGCGCACGGCTCGAGTGCCGCTCCATTTCACGGCAACGACCTTGGTGTCGTAGATGAAGCCCACGATGTCACCTTGCTCGTTGATGGCGGTGGCTTCACCGCGGCTACCTCCGAGCAGATCCAACTCGGTTCCGCCCTCTGACTTCGTCCATCTGAAGGGCATCGTGTAGCTGCTCCCTTCTTTGACCCAGCCGCCAACGATCACTCCCGAGTCATTGAAGCCGGTGAGGGACGCGTAGCTGACTCCGGGCAGGTCCAGCTCGACCATGCCCGTCTGCGCTTCCCAGATGAAGACTCGGAACTCGTTGTCGGTGTTCGTGGAGCTGCCGAGCACTTGCCCCCGATTGTTGATTTTGTAGGCGTAGCTGGAATCGCCACCGAGCGTGCCGAGATCTCGGATTCGACCACGGGCATCCCACAGCACCGCGTGCTGGTTTCCGCCGGGCAAATCTGCGTTGCCTACCACCTGATCGCGATCGTTTACATCGGTCGCAATGCTGTAGAAGCCTCCCGCGAGCGTTCCCAAATCGACCATGCCCGTGCGTGGTTTCCAGCGGAAGGCATGCTGTTGGTTCAGCTCGGGCGAAACCTGGGTCAGCGCGTGACCGACTACCGTTTTGCGATCGTTGACGGCTTGCGCAAAGCTGTAGCGGAGGCCGTACGGTGCGGAGTCGAAAAAGCCGAGGTCCGTGACACGCCCTTCGTCGTCAGCGTGCGCAAGCGCACAGGGTGGCCCGGCGTGCCTCAACTCTTCTTGCGCACTGTCGACATCCGAAGTCGCGTCGCCGTCCATTGGGACACTGCTACAGGCAGCACAGAAAATCGAAGCTGAGGTCAGGAATGTGGCTGCTGAAAGATCGAATGGCTTCATTCGTTGCTCCCTCTGAAAATTCTGCTGAGCTACCAAAATCGGCGCGCCTTGCGCTGCCATAGAGTCGCCTCTCGATGGCCGGTGTTCCACACACCGACGATGTCGCCGCGATCGTTCACGTCATTGGCCAAGCTCTCGTTGGGGCCTGCGAGCACGCGGGCCGAACGGCCGCTGGTGTCCCAGCGAATACCGAGCGTGATGCTGAACGTGATATCTTCCCCCACCACGATGCCGAAGTCATTGATGGCTTTGGGCCGCGTCCGGTCATGATCGGCGACGCTGGGCAGGAGTTGCGCCCCGCGCGCCGTCCACTTGGTCGCGATCCATGGATCGGCGTCGCCCCCGTTGGAAACGTAGCCGACGATCTCGCCACGATCGTTGATTGAGGTGGCTTCTCCGACTAAAAATCCCAACGTATCGAGCTCGATGAAGCCGGTTTGCTGCGTCCATTTGAAGGGCACGGCATGTTCATCGCGAACGAGCGCGCCGACCACGACCCCGAAATCATTGATGTCTTTGCAGACTCCGTATTCGACAGGCAAATCGAGCTCGACCATGCCCGTGTGGGCGTCCCAAATGAAGGGGCGGTAGCGATCCGGAGTGGTCTCGGACATGCCGATGACTTGGCCTCGATTGTTGAGCGCGAGGGCGTAGCTCTGCGTTCCGCCAAGCGTGCCGAGATCGCGGATTCGATTGTGTGCGTCCCACACGACGGCGTGCAAAGTGTCGTCAGCGAGCACTGCGCGGCCCGCGACTTGGTCACGCTCGTTCACGTCGACCGCCGCGCTGAACTCGCCACCGAGCGATCCGAGGTCGACCATGCCCGTGCTGGGTTTCCAGCGGAATGCGCGCTGCACGCCCCAATCGGGCGAGATCAGCAACGCGCTCTCGCCAACGACGGTGCGCTGTTCGTTGATTGCCAACGCTTCACTCGAACCGCCTGGAACTGGCGGAGCGAGCATGCCAAGACTGATGCTGTCCGAAAAGGCGTCGTCACACCTGAGCTCGTCTTGCGTGCTTTCGAGTGCCGCGCTGGGCCCTTCCTCATCGCTGGGTGCGGTGCCGCCACAGCCGCAAAGTGCGCCAACAATCAGCAGATAAACCAGAGAATTCCCCGCCAAAGACATGCGCGATTCCTTCTTTCCGCTGCTAAGGATTGAGGCCGGGTTCGGGAACGCGAACGTGAAATGCCCGATCGCAGCCAGTCGTCACCCCGTCCCGCGCTGCGCGTGAAGCGACGAGCGCAGCAGTCGCTGTCGAACTTATCACGGCGGCGCCACGCCCATCAATCGACTTAAGCGACGACTCAGCACTGACAATCTGGGACTCTTTTGCACTTTCGACTCAGCGACAATGAGTCGTCGGGATGTACATGAGTCGAGCAAGTGGGTTGATGGTCACGAGTCACGAGAGGACCGTCAAAGCCTTCGGCGTCAAAGTGCGGCAACCCTGCGCACCGCAAGGTGCCTGGCTGGATCGCGATCGCCCCGTCCGGCTTGGTGAAGTTTCGACCGGGGTGGCCATTTGGCATGATCGATCCGCGCGGCTTCCCGCATGGAGCGGTAGATGAACAACGCTCACTTCCCCGTTTTTGCCAACTTGGTCGCCGGCTTGACCGCACTCGCAATTCTTGGATGTAGTTCGTCAGATGGGGGCGGAGCAGCCAGCGGCGGCCAAGGAAGTGGGGGTAAGGGCTCCGCCGGCGCGCTCGGGAACAGCGGAAACGCCGGTAACTCACTTGGGAACGGCGGCGCCTCCGGTGGGGCGCCGTCATCGGGCGCAGGTCAAGGTGGTAGCGGGGTCGCGGGCACGCCCGGGGCTGGCGGTTCGAACGCGAGCGGTGGAGCACCGACTGCCGGAGCGAGCTCGGGCGGCACCGCAGCGGCCGGTGCGACGGGGGTAGGTGGGGGAACATCCGGCGCAAGCGGCGCGGGAGGAGCCACGACCGCGTGTCCCGCGACTACTTTGAAGGTCGGCGACAACAACTCGAGCGTAATGTCCGGCGGCGAGTCGCGAACGTTCATTGTTCGTATCCCCACGGGTTACACGGGGACATCACCCGTCCCGGTCGTGATCGATTTCCATCCGCTAGGAGGCACCGGGTCGTCTCAAGAGAGCTCATCGGGCTGGAAAGCAAAATGTGACAGCGTGGGCTGCATCGCCGTTTTCCCGGACTCGTCGGCTTCGAAGGGCGCAAACGCATGGAACGCTGGCTATTGCTGCAACGAAGCTCAAAAAAATAAGGTGGATGACGTGCAGTTCGCGCGAGACATCATCAAATATTTGCAAGCCAACACCTGCGCCGATCCCAAACGCATCTACGCAAGTGGAGGCTCCAACGGCGGTGGCATGACCTACCGCATGGCCTGCGAAGCCGCGGACGTGATTGCCGCCGTCGCTCCCGTCGACTTCCGATGCGTCACGGGGACCGATCCGCTGGCGAGCGCGGGGAGTGTCACTGCCGCCAACAATACCGCATGCAGCTGCAAGCTGCCCCGACCGCTGTCTGTGATTGCCTGGGACGAGAAAGCAGATACCTCAATCGTCCCGTACGCGGGTGGACAAACCCCGAATCTCAAAACGGATTGCCCGCCCACGGGGAGCTGCGTAGGCATCGGATTCCCGAGCGCCGAGGTCAACGCCGCAACCTGGGCATCTTTCAACAAGTGTACCGATTCCGGCGCTACCGACCCGAACAACTCGCTCTGCAAGACCTGGTCGTCCTGTCAGGGCGGTACTCAAGTGAGCCTTTGCTCGACAACCAGCGGTGGACACCTGGCCGTCTACTCGAACGCTTCTGCCAAGTTTACTGACACCGCGTGGAACGGATTGAAGACGCAGGCACTGCCGTAGCGCCAGAAGTCGGGCATGGCGCGAGTATTTCGACGCCGGCGGCCGATTCTTTGATCGAATCAACTGCCGCGGTGCATGTTGAGTCGGAACTTGCTGGCCCGAATGAGCGAAACCGAGCTGACCCGGGAGCGGCCGGCAATAGTGCCGGAAGCCGACCGTCTCCGACTGACACGGATGTTTGTCGATCATCACGTGATGGTCTGGCGGTCGCTACGCCGTCGCGGCTTGAGCCCCGACGAAGCCGCAGATGCCACTCAGGAAACGTTCATGATTGCGCTAGGTCGACTCGCCGACGTGCCTGGGGACAGCGAGCGAGCCTTCCTCATCGGCACGGCACGCCGTGTTGCGTTCACGCTGGGTCGCAAGACATTTCGCTGGCAGCTCGACGACGACATGGACCAACGAATTTCGAGCGCTCGAGACGCGGGCGACGAGCACGCTGATGTGCAACTGTGCGATATTGCGCTCTCGAAGTTGAGTCCTGAACTGGCGGAAACCTTCGTGCTGTACGAGATTGAAGGGCTGTCCTCCCCAGAGATCGCCGCGTTGCTCGAGGTTCCCTTGGGCAGCGTGGCCTCGCGGCTTCGGCGCGCGCGCGAGCAATTTCGAGAAGTCGTCACTCGGATCGAACGAGGGCTGCTAAGTTCCAAGAGGCCGCCATGAGCAAGCAGGAGACAGATCTCCCGGAGCGATTGCGTGCGGCTGGCGCCACGGTCCTGGAAAGACGCTTACTGGAGGCGGCCGGTGCCGAACGGCCTGCGCGTGAGCTCTCCGAGCGTATGGCTCGAGCCATCGGAATTTCGATGGTCACGGGCGGCAGCGCCGGTACGGAGACCATCAAAACGGACAGCGGTGTCCCAGCCGTCAAAGCCAGCAGCGCTTCGACTTGGCTCGTGCCGTGGGTTTCGGGCGCACTGCTCGCGGTCGGCTTGGTCGTGGGGATCTTGGTCGTCAGCCAGCCCGGAGCACGATCTTCCGCAGCGACGACGGTGAGGACCGCCGTTTCGTCGGCACCAGCAGCGTCGTCAGCGCTTGCTCAGCCCGTGCCCGCGCCAGCTCGAACCGCCGAGGTACCGCCAGCGGGCAGTGATGAGCCCCTGCCGAGGGTGGCGGTGCCCGCTTCCGCGCGAAGCCGCCGCGAAACCTCCGCTGGTGAACTGGCGGACCAGATCGCGCTGGTCGATGCAGCACGAAGCGCGCTTGCGAGCGGCGGAGCACAGCGCGCACTCGCGATCGTGCGCGATTACCAGAGCCAGTACCCGAGTGGCACGTTCCGCCCGGAGGTGTCGGCGGTAAAGATCGAGGCGCTGGTAAAAATGGGTCGAACTGCGGAAGCTCGTACTTTGGCTCAGCGGTTCGTCGTCGCATTCGGCCCCGGCCCACTAGCTGCTCGCGTGGCCCGGCTGGCTCAGATCCCGGCGCCGTAGGCGCGGCGCTCACCGAAAATGGAGCCCAATGCCAACGCTCGCTGCCGCGCTGATCGGCGGCACCGTATGGAACGTTGCAGGGCTGAATTCGAAAGAATCGCGCACGAGGTTTGCCCCGATGACGAACCGCGTCAGGAGCTGGAGACGCCAGGGCAGATCGGCAGTCAGTATGCTGGCCCCGCCCACCGCCCAAAACGGGCGGGCACTTTCCTCGGCAGGGTTCAGCGTATTCGAGCCACGAGCAGCCAAGCGCCCAAAAAGCAGCGTGCCACAAGGACGAGCTTCCATCACCCCAAGCCGAAAGCGCAGCGGACAGACGTCGAGACTCGCCGCATCCAGTGTGAAAGATGCCGCGCCACCTTGCTCTTCGATGGCGCTCCGCCAAGCGTGATGCACACCGAATACGAGCGCAGGCGCCCAGTGCGATGGGCGCTCCATGCCGGCCATCCCGAACAATGAAACACCAGGCATGACTCCCGGTGTCACTCCGGCCACAGCTTCAACCGCAAGCTGTGCTTCGAAAAACAGCCGAGGCTGCGGCGATACGCTTTCGCGTGCTGATGTTTCACTCGGCGGCTCCGCGATCGGCCGGGATGACTTGCCCTTCGGTACGGAAGGGCGCGTCGTTCCCGCCGCGGGGACGGAGTCGTTGGGCAAGCTTGCGGGAGCTGCGGTAGACGGCGTCCCAAGTGCTGCCGTGCGACCGTCCGAATGCGTGTCTGCCGCCATCGGATCGAGCGTGACCGCAATGATCAAAGCCACCGCATCGGCGGCTTCCACGCAACTGCGAGCCGGCACGCGGCGGAATGATGGTTTCATGCCCGGGCTCACGAGCGTCACGTCACCGGCAACGCCCCCCGAAGAAGCCGTAGAGATTTGGACCCGAATTGCGAGCCCCTTGTCATCGTCCACGAGTCGAACTTGCGGTAGGCGAGCGCGCACGCGCGCAATTAGGTCAGCTCGGGTGGTGCAGCTCGGATCCGCCACGATCTCGAAATTCGCCAATGCGATGGCGCGACTCGGCTCGGCAGCCGCTTCACGGAGACCCGCGAAATACACGACTGCCGCGACCAGCGTCACCATGCATGCCGCCTTCGTTTTAATCAGCGCCAATGGATGCATCGCAGAATGAATCAATCGACAGCTGTCCTCAGGTTCTGGTGGCTGGCAATCGTCTTATGCGTCCTGCCTAGCTGCGGTAGCAAGCTCATCCGTCTCGGCGATCAAGCGCCAGTAAGCAATGCTGGCGACGGCTCAGGCGGGTCTGTCAGCAGTGACCAGGGCGGCAACGGGGGGGCGAACGGGGGTGGGGGCGGGATGGTCATCGGGCCGGGCGATGATGGCGGATCTGGCGGCAACGGCGAGCTATGTCCCCATGCGCAGACGGCTGCCAATGAGGTGCTCTGGATTGGGGACTCCTGGATTCAAAGCCCGGGCACGCAGCATACCCGAGTCAGGGACCTGGCGCGCAATGCCGAAGCCATCGCTCCGAATGAAGACTACTTCAACCTGGCGCTCGCTGCTTCCAGCATGGCTGACGTTGCAAAGCAGTACGATACTCGACAAGCCGGCGCGACGAAGGTCAAGGTGCTGCTCATGGACGGAGGCACTTGGGATCCGATCGCCGCTCAAATGTCCGGCGGGTCGGCAGCGGTGCCCGCCGCGATCGAGCGTTCTCTCAGCGCGTTTCAACAGTTTCTAGCCAAGGTGGCAAGCGACGGCACCGTCGAGCACATCGTCTACTTTTTGGTCCCCGAGCTCGCGACCGTGCCCGGCGTAGCCAGCATGCGGCCGCGGCTGCAGCAAGCGTGCGCCGATAGTTCGGTTCCCTGCCACTTCATCGATCTCCAACCGCATTGGGTCGGGCACCCCGAGTACACCGCGTCGGACGGGATTCAGTCATCCGAAGCGGGTGCGATCGTGATTGCGAATTTGATCTGGCAGACCATGCAGGAAAACTGCATCGCGCAGTGAGCGTCAGCGCGCGCAAACCGCGCAGTCACGGCAGCGCGCCGCCGGCTTTTGGTCGACCGAGGCAGGTGAACACGAGCGCTGCCGACGCCATGGCGACGATTGCGGCGACCAGTGCCGCCAGGTGCATGCCCTCGAGGAACGCCGCGCGGGCGTGTTCGAGCAATGAGGCCGCCGCTCGAGACGGGAGCAGCTTCGCCGCGGCCAGGGCACCGCTCAGCGTGTCCCCCGTTGCGCCTGCATCTGGAGTATCGCCCAGTTGCTGCATCCGAAAGCGGTACACGGCGCCGCCCAGTGTGCCCAAAATCGCGATGCCCAACGCGCCGCCGAATTCACCGCTGGTTTCAGAAAGCGCGGAGGCGGCTCCGGCTCGATCTGGCGGAGCACTGCTCACGACCAGATCGGTCGCCAGCGTGACTGCGGGAGCCGAGCCGAGTGCCAGTAGCACCGAGCTAGCGATCACCCAGCCGAGATGCGAGGTGGCTTGCAATTGCGTGAGTATCGTCAGCCCAGTTGCTGCGAGCAGCAAGCTGCCCGTGACGACGTGAGCGGGCGGAAAGCGTTTCACCAACTGCGGCGCGAGCATCGATCCGGCGATGAAGCCGGCCGCGGATGGCAATGTGCAAAGCCCGGCACTGAGCGCTGAGAGCCCCTGCACTTGCTGCAGATACTGCGCAATGTACAGAAATGTACCGAAGGTCATAAATAGCGTCAGCGTGTTGGTGGCCAGCGAAATCCCAAACGCAGGTTGGCGGAACAACTCGACATCCACGAGCGGCTCTGCCAGCCGGCGTTGCCGGCGAAAGAAGATTGCGCCTGCCGCGAGGCCGCCCAGCACACAGCAGGCCGAGAGCAAGACCGAACCGCCCAATGCGGCCTGTTTGATGCCGTAAATGATGGGCAGCACGCCGATGGCCGACAGCAGCGCACTCAGCCAATCGATGGGGCTTGCGTGCTCGGAGCGAAACTCGGGCAGCAAGGAAGGGCCCAATACGAGCAGGAGCAGCATGACGGGCGCGCCGATCAAGAATGCGGACCCCCACCAGAAGCGCTGCAAGAGCAGTCCACCGGCGAGCGGACCAATCGCCGCACCGACCGAAAAGCTCGTCGCCCAAACTCCGATCGCAAACGTACGCTCGCGCGGATCTTCGAATAGGTTGCGGATTAAAGACAGCGTAGAGGGCGCCAACGTTGCTCCCGCGATCCCGAGCAGCCCGCGGGCGATGATCAGCATGGTCGCAGTGCTGGAAAAGGCGGCCAACACCGACGCTGCCTGGAACCCCGCCGCGCCGATCAAGAGCAAACGACGGCGCCCCACGCGGTCACCCAGCATGCCCATGGTGATCAGCGAGCCTGCCAAGAGGAAGCCATAAATATCCACGATCCAGAGCAGTTCGGAGCTGTTGGGCTGCAAGGCGGTTGCCAGCGCGGGCAGCGCGAGATTCAGCACCGTGAGATCCATGGAATAGAGCAGGCATGGCAGCGCAATCATGCCTAGGCCGATCCATTCTCGTCGGCCGGCCTTGCCGGTCGACGAAGGCGCGCGGGGCATGCCGGACTGGGAGAACTCGTCGCTCATGGCGGTTAGTGCCGGACAGTAGAGGAATGTTACAAGCGAGTCTCGCGACTTGCGAAGCCTCGGAGCGAGAGCTGGGGTAAGCTGAGGTTGCGTTCAGATGGAACCTCACGCCGCTGACCTTGCGACGATCCGAGCCTTGCAGCGGGGCGAGCACACCGCCTTCACGGCACTCGTCCGGCTGCATCAGCCGGCGTTTCAGCGTCTCGCGCGTGCCTGGGTGCGTGATTCCCCGTCAGCAACCGAAGTGGTGCAGCAGGCCTGGCTAACCGCCCTCGAATCGCTCGACACCTTCGAGGGGCGCTCATCGCTGCGCACCTGGCTGTACGGAATCGTGATCAACGTCGCGCGCAGCCATGCTCGCGCGCGCCGACGTCTAGTCCCGCTGGCCGAGCTCGTCGCAGAGGAAGCGATCGTCGGTCCCACGGTAGCCCCTGAGCGATTCCTCACCGAAGGCGAATGGGTCGGGCATTGGGCGGTCTCTCCCACGCCCTTTCCGGCTCCGGACGCCGAAATCGAGCGCGAGCACCTGCGGTTATTGCTGGAAGAGGCCATCGCGAGCCTGTCGCCCGTTCAGCAGCAGGTGCTCGTGCTGTGTGACGTGGAGGGCCTGACCGGCGAGGAGGCCTGTAACATCTTGGGCATCTCCGGCACTCATCAAAGAGTGCTCTTGCACCGAGCGCGGACCAAAGCCCGCGCTTGGCTCGAGCAACACCTCTCCCAGGCGGACGAACTACCATGAGCGCAGCGCCGTTGGACCTCCCGTGCCGAGAAGTCGTCGAACTCGTGAGCGAGTACCTTGGCCACGCGCTCACCCTCGAGCAGCGAACGCAGTTCGACGCGCATCTCGAGACGTGTCCGCCGTGCACCACCTATCTCGAGCAAATGAAGACCGTGCTCAGCCTGGCCAGCTCACTCGGCAAGCCTGCGAGCTCGGAGGAAGTCACGCAGGAGCTCAAGGACCTTTTCGAGCGCTGGCATCACGAGCACTCCTGACTCTCCGAGCCTCGTTCATTTTTTGCAGGGTGAAATTCGATGTTCGTAGACACGACGACGGCATTGCGCATCGAGCAAGCGGAAGCAAAATTGACACGAGCCGTGACCGAGGCCGTGCTTGCGTCGGGTCGCGCACCGAAAGCCGTGCTGCGTACACTCGGCGGGGGCGTCGCTTCCTACCTGCGCCCTGAATCGCCGATGAACAAGCTGATTGGCCTCGGGTTCGACACACCGATCGAGCCCGCTGCGCTCGCGGACATCGAGCAAGAATGGCGCGCACGAGGCGAGCTGGTGCGCGTCGAACTCTCGACCCTCGCGCGCTTCGAATCGAGCGACTGGTTGAGCACGCGGGGCTACCGGCTGATCGGCTTCGAAAATGTGCTCGTTCGCCGACTGACTGCGACCGTCGTGCCAGTGGCGCGCACGCCGCACATACGAATCGAACGGGTCGACGCCGCGACGCGGGCGACCTGGCAGCAAGCCACCGTCAACGCGATAACCTGCCCGGATGAGACAGGCCTCGTTGTCGACAATCTATCCCGTCGCCTGGTCGAGGAAGTGATTGAAGACGTACTCGAGGATCACTGCTTCGATCGCTACCTCGCCTCGGTGGATGGTACGCTAGCGGGTGCCGCAAGTATGAGAGTGGTCGACGGCATCGCCTTGCTCAGCGGTTCGGCGACTCTGCCGGCACAACGTCGCCGCGGCGTGCAGGCCGCATTGATCGTCGCGCGCCTAGACGAGGCGTGTCTGCGTGGTGCAGATCTGGCCGTGATCACCACCGCGCCTGGTTCGCAGTCCCAAGCGAACGTCATGAAGCAAGGCTTCAGCTTGGCTTATGCGCGGGCAATTCTGGTTTTTGGTTAAGCACACCGACGCGGCTACCCTGTGCAGTCACGAGGTGAATTGCGGGGATGCCGATCGCCCACCTTCTCACCCTGTCTCGGCGACGAGCGAGGCTGGGTATTGCAACGGTTGAGCGAACGACTGCTTTTCGAGCTCTTCCGTCAACAACGCGACGGTGCCGGCGTAGAGCAAGTGCGCGGCGAGGTTGACGGCGATCTCGGCCGGCTTGGCACGCCATTCCGGGCGCATGATCTTCAACGCTGGCAGCAGCACGAAAGAGCCAAAACCCCAGACGCCTAGGCCATAGCTAACGACTTTCGCGGTCGAGGCCGGTCCCTTGCCGAGGACGAGGCCGTATGCCGCACCCAGCCCCGAGCCGTAGCCAAGATGCATCAGCTGGTCGGCGATGTGATGCAGCGCCCGTTGTGACGGAAGGGCGGACAGGATGGCGGAAGGCGTAATCGGCAAGTGGTGCTTTGCCTTCGCCTCCACGGCCTGAGGCACCATTTGCTCGATCCATTTGGCGCGATGAGCAAGCATGCGCACTGCTGTCATGCACGCGGCGCCGATCACACCACCCAAAGCACCATGCAATGTCCTACGCATTCTGGCGTCCATGCTCCAATGGGGAGCAAGGACTGCGCCATTGTCCCGGTCTTGCGGTCAGTTGCCGGTCAGCCGGGGCGTGGTGGTTCCCAATGCGGGCGGAACATGATCGCGATCCGCTGTTGATCGCCGGCCGCGCGCGACTTTGGAATCGCGTGTTGCCAGGTGCGTTGGCTCGCGCCGCCCATGACCAGGAGATCGCCGCGGCCCAAGCTGAAGGCGAGCGATTTGCCGCCGCCGGTGGGGCGCATCAGGAAGCGCCGCGGCGCGCCGACCGAGACCGTCGCAACCAGCGCGCTCGGTAGCGTTCGCGCCACGTAATCCCCGTGGAAGGCCACACTGTCGCGACCGTCACGGTAATACCCGAGGCTGATGTTCGTGAATGATTCGCGGTAACGCTCCGACAGCGCCCGCTGCATTCCCCGCACCACGGCGGGGATCGGGCCGTCTTCGCCCAGCGTCGCGTACAGCCGAGGAACCTCCACCATTTTCTCGTACATCAGGCGCTGTTCGCTGCGAAAGCGCGTCGTCTCTCGCAACGAGTCGAACAATTCTTGATGCCCGCGCAGCCAGTTGGGTATCAGCTCGAGCCAAGCATCCCCCATCAACTCGAAGCGCTGCATTGCGCTGAAAGTGCGGTCGAAACTGGGCTCTTCCCGACCGAAGAGATCGAGCTGCACGGACACGTTGCAAAACGTAGCTGACGACGAACAACGCGCCAGTTCACTTTTGCCCCACTCACGCCGCCATGGTCGGTCGCGCGCAGCTTTTGGAACGAAAAGTGCAGTTCCGCGAGCGCCGATGAGGAAGCCCGCCTGGTTGATGCAGCTTACGAAACGCCCGCCGTTCACCTGGACACGCAAACGAAAGCTACGCTGGCTGGTTGCAATCACCCTCGCGCTCGCGGCGTACCCCGTGCTGGTTACCCTGGCGTTGTGGACCGGCCTAGTCGAACGGATGGTCAAATCCGAAGATCTAGAAGTGCAGATCCAAAACCCCGCGTACAGCATCTGGCCCGGCAAAGTGTACATGAAGAACGTGCGCATTCTCAGCAATGGCACGACGCAATTCATCTTGGACGGTCACGATCTGGTGATCAATTTGCGCCTGCTCGAGCTCGTGAAGCGGCGCGTGCACGTCACCAAGTTGGCGGCACACGACGTCCTCTATCAGATGCGCGTTCAGGTCAAAGACACCAAGAACATCGCGCGCCGCGTGAAGGCGTATCCGCCACTCGAAGGCTTGCCCGGTGCGAACGTGATTCGCGAACCAACGGCAAAAGCGACCGAGAAAGACGATCCCGATTGGACCGTGAAAGTCGAAGGGCTCGACATCGCGGTCAAGGAGCTGTGGTTCTTCGAGTATCGCTACCTCGGCAAAGGCAGCTTGAGAGGCGGCTTTACGGTCGGGCCGAACGTGATGCAAGTCGACACGGCCGTGCAAGACCTCGGACCGGGAGACCTCCGCTTCGGGGCCAATGAAACGATCGCGACCGGTCTCCAAGGTCAGATCAGCGCTGACATCCCGAAGCTGAACCCGAAGGAGCACGCCGACGCGAGCTTCATGGAGCTCGTGACGGCGCGCGTGAATCTGCGCGCGATGATCGAGTCGATGGTCAGCCTCGGGAGCTACTTCGAAGCCGAACACCTGGAACTCTCCAAGGGCAAGGGACCCCTCGCCGTCGATTTGTTTCTCGACCGCGGCAAGCTCGGCAAGAAGAGCCACCTGTATTATCAGACCGATTCGATCAATCTGAAGGGGCTCGGCTTTGGCGTGGGCACCGATTGGCAACTGGACTTCGACGCTGCCGGCTCGAGTGAGCAGCTCCCCCTGATTCGCTCGAGCTCCAAGTCGACCTACGTCTCTCTAGCCAAAAAGATGAAGGCGTTCACGATCCAGATCCACGACCACCACGAAGAGGCGCAGCTGGACACGATTCAGCTCAGCAAATCGACCGATCTCCAGAAAGCGCTGCTCCGCATGCCCCAGATCGTGTCCGTTGATCTCCGTGACCTTCCCGCCGTGCTCACGGACAGCAAAGATCTCGAGATGAAAGGTGAGCTGAATGCTTCACTCAATTTGGACATGGATCACGAGTACTGGACGCAGGGAAAATTGCACGCCGTGACCAAGGACCTGCAAGTCTCCGGCGGCGACGTGACTACCGCCGCCAACATGAAGCTCGACACCGAGCTCCGCTTCAACCCGAAGCTGAAGATCAACATGCTTCAGAAGTTGGTGCTGCGCACCCGAGACCTGGGCATCCGAGCCGGCGGTAGCGAATCGAATGATTGGTGGATGGATGTGGAAAGTGCGCGCTTCACCGTGTGGAACAAGGAGCCGCTGGCGTTCGACGGCACTTTCGGCGTTCAAGCCCGCGATCTCGATCCGGTGCTGGAAACGTTGGCCGAGAAGGACGTGATCAGCAAGCTGATCCCGATGTTCACCAGCCTGAGGGCCTTTCGAGCGTCTGCGCGCGTGCGCGGCGTCGGCGACATGACGGACGTAACGCTCGCGTCGGAGAGCAAGGTTTGGGACGCGGCAGGTCGGGTCTACAAGAAGGGCGATAAGACGCAGATGGCGATCGTCGTGGGCGGGCAAGCGGTTTCCGTGGGCGTCGCGAGCAAGGGAGATGGTTTGGAGATCATGCCCTTCGCCAAGACCGGTTGGCTCAACGACCACCTGCGCGATTTCCCGAAGCCGATCCTCGAGATGAAGCCCGACAAACCCTGAGTATCGCCGTCTCTTCGTATCGGGCTGGTGCTCGGTCTGGTGACGCGGGCTGTGATACGCAGTCCGACGTGCTTTAGCGTGTGATAGCGTCTGCCCATGTCGGACATTGGCGGCGGTAACTCTGCCTTCGACGCGAGGTTTTTCTTCATCGAGAGCAGGGGAGCGATGGCCGTGCTGGCGTTCCTCGCGGCGCTCCTCGTGTGGCGCTTCCTGAGGCCCGAATTGCCGCGCTGGCCCGCAGTAGTGCTGATCGTCGCGGCAGTCGTGCTCGGCCCCGGTATCGCGACCTATTGGCAGATCGCTTACCCGTCCGCCAATGGGATCGAAGGTGCCGGGCGTTTCGTCTTCGGAGGCGCGGCCACGCTCGGCAACGCCGTGCTTGCCGGTCTGGGTGCATTCGCCCTGCTCGAGCGACGCGTGCGTTGGGTGGCGCTCGTACCAGCCGGGATGGTAATCGCGTTTTGGTTGGTATTTTTGTTGTGAGGCCGAGTTTGACTTACTGCTGCGGAGCGCCCCGGGCGATCCATGCTTGGATGGCCGCGACGTTTTCTGCGGTGACACAGCGTGGGTCGTCGTCTTCCGGGCACATCTGAAACGGCATGCGCGGAGTGCCGTTGCAATCGGCCTTGAGCACTTTGACTAGCGCGCTATCGGCTGGACTCGCGGTGTTTACGAGCTTGCCGCAGTTGGTCGTCGTGTACGCCAGCAGCTTGGGGTAGAGCGTGGCGCCGTCCATCGTCAACTGGAGCGGATTGCCTGTCTCGGAGTGGCAGCCACTGCCGAAGCACTGCAACGAGATGATACTCTTGACGGTGGCGAACGTTGCGGGGGGGCCGCCAGCAGAGCCCGCAATTCCGGCTCCGCCGGTCCCTGCGCCGGCCCCACCGCTGCCGCTCGCTCCACTGCTGCCGGCGCCCGCCCCACCACTGCTCGAACCAGAAGTGCTCTGCCCGCCCGCGTTGCCCACGGAGCCGCCACCGCCGTTGGTCGCGCCGGCTTTGCTGCCGCCCGCGCCTGCCGTCGTCGAGGCCCCGCCGGCCGGGGTTCCGCCCGTATTGCCACCCGCGGGGGTGTCCGTGCTGCTGCAGTTCGCGAGCAGCAAGCCAGCGGCGAGGATGGTGGGTGCGGCGAAGATCGGGGAGCGAATGTTCATGATTTATAGGTCCTGCCGCGAACACTATAGGTTCCGCCGCTGCCGAAATCTGGTGTGAAAAAATTCACCCCCGTTGGCGTCCCGCGGGCGCGCCGCGTCGTGCCCGCGCGCCGGCATCACGCGTCGGGTAGCTCGCGGATCTCGACTTCGTTCACTCTCACCACCTCACCGAAGCGCGTGGCCCACTCGATCGCTTGCTGCTTCGAGGGCAAATCGAGGATTGCATAGCCCGCGACGAGCTCTTTGGATTCGGCAAACGGGCCATCGATTACGGTGTGCTTGCCGGCCTTGAAGCGAACGCGTGCGCCCTGTTTCGTGCCCGAGAGTCCACCCGCGGCTTGCAGCGCGCCCGCCTCCGTCATCTCCGCGATCAACGCCGCCAGGCGCGTCTGCTTCTCTGCATCTAGCGGTGTTTGCGCCGACCGCTCATCCAGCTGCTGCATGGCCAGGAAGCGCAGTGGCGCGTTGTCCGGCTTGGGCATCATGCCCAGGTCCCAGGGTTCGACGACCGGGCCCAGGTACAGCTCATGGTCCCCAATCACGGCCGCGAACTTGTCGCACCAGCCGATCGCCTCTTCTTTGGAGCGGACGCGCATCAAGCCAAAACCTGCCACGAGCTCCTTGGCCTCACTGAAAGGGCCATCCGTGATCGTGCGTTTGCCGTTCTCGTAAGCGATACGTACTCGCTCGGAGGTTGGCTTGAGCCCCTCACCCGACACGAACACGTCGTGCTGCATGCCTTCTTGGATCAGCTTGCCGACGCCCGCCATGACTTCGGGGTCCGGCGGTAGTCCTCGTTCCATTTCTTCCGTCATCTTATGCATGACCATGAATCGCATCGCGTCATTCTCCGTGCTTCGCGTGGGCGGTGGGCCTCGCTTCTGCAAGTGCGACGAAGATCGAAGTGTCGGATCGACACGCGCTCGCGCTTTTTTTGATCTATGCGCAACTACTCGTATCCGCTCGTAAAATGCGCAGGCGGCGGCGATTGTCGCGGTCACCTCGAGTTGCACCACTCACTCTGGCAAGCGCGCCCCTCCGGGCTTGGCACGTGCCTTCAGCGAGGGCACGTGCCAAGGAGCCGGAAGGCGGCGTCGTAGATCTCGAAGCTTGCCGAAAACCCCGCCGAGCTCATGCTCTCCACGATTGGTAACAAGGCCTCGAAGATCTCGTCCGGGTTGCCGGCGACTTCGCCGTTGAATAGCCAGGTGCCGGGGGTGTCGCTTGGGCTGGTCTCGAGCGAATACATCTCTGTTTCCATCTGCAGGGTCTCCTGGCCATCGAACGAGCTGCGCTTGAGCCAGATCTGCTCGCCGGTCAGCGCAAGCCGCGCGCACAGCGCGGCGGCCACGGGCTGCAGCCCGATGGGCGAATGCAGGAAGCCGAAGACGTTGCAAATCGGGGAGAGTTGAGTCATCGCGTCGACCGTCTCGCGCAAGCTATCATGGTCTCGGCCGTCTGCGAGCGCTGCTGTATTGGACCCGCGTGTCCTGTCAGAATGGCCTGCGGGAAAACTTCGCGCTGTCAAATTGTCGGGGCTATGGCCAAGGATCAGACCGTGAATCGCGATTTCGAGCTCGGATCTTGCGGGGCATCGATGTTGCAGTCGCCCGCGCATGTTTTGGCAACGGCTGCTTCGGCGTTGGTTCATCGAATACAATCCGCTCTATTTGTTGAGCGCAACTTCGTTGCTGATCGGAGTCAACAAGCTCTCCGCGGCACTCACCCATAGCCCGCACGGTAGTCTTACGGTGGCGGTCGTCGCCGAGAGCTACGCTTGGGCTTTGCTTGCCGGGGCGAGCTTTTTGACCAAGCACGGCTTGCGTCGACCAGCGGTGATGCTCGTGCTGCTCGCTGCCCTCTATCAATGTGATCCGACCCTGCACACCGAGACGTGCGCGTACCTCGGTGGCAGCGGGGCCATCGCGACCGTGGTCTGGTTCGCTAGTTTCGTGGCGAAGCTGTACGCGATGGCGCGCGCCGTGCGTGTGCGCCTATCGCGCTCTGCGGTCGCGCTGCCCGTGCTCGGGGCGCTCGGGGTCGCGCTGATGCCGCGCATTGCCTTGCTGGTCGACGCGAGCACGCTGACTGCGCTCGTCGGGCTTTGGCTATTCGCGCTATTTACGGGTGCCTTTGCCTGTTCACGCCGGGTCGTGAGCCTCGCTGCGCTGGATCTCTGGGGGGAGCGCGTGCTGCGCCGCACCGTGGCCAGCATTTGGGCGCTCTGGGGCGGCCTGCTCCTTTGCCACGTCTTTTTCTGGGCTCATGAGTTCGAGCTGAAGCTGGCTGTACTCCTGCCCATCGTGTTCCTGTTGCGGACACGCTGGGCCAGCCGTGAACGCGAAGTTTGGGGCTGCGTGCTGGCTGCGCTGGTCGCGGGCTGGTTCATGCCGCAGCAGTTCTTTCTCGTCGCCGGCATGGCCGCGTTGGCGCTCGTTTTGTTCGCGTTTCGCAGACCGATCGAGTTGCCGAGGGCTTCCTTCACCGAACCAGAGCTGGACGAACCCGACGCTACTCGGGTCGGTGTCGAAGCGAGCTCCGGACTAGCCTTCACTCAGGCGCCAGCTGCCGCGTGCACGCGCCTGCTCACGGCAGCTAGCTACTGCGCCTATTTGTGCGTTTGGACCTTCGGCTGGCGAGGGGGTCCGTTGCCGGAGCACGCTTTTGGGATGGACGCTTCGCTCGCGCTCGCGCTCGGGCTGCTCCTGTGGAAGACGCGCAGCAGCGTGCCCGTGGCGCCGTTGGTCTTGGTGTCCCTTCACCTTGCCGTGAAGCACGGTTTCATCTTCGCCCCGACGACGAAGCTGCATTGGGCGGTGACCTATGTCGCGCTGGGGTTCGCTCTATTTGGCATCGCCGTCGCCAGCAGCTGGCACGTAAAGGCATCGAACCACGCAGAAAATGAGCCGTCCGATGTTTCATAGCGCGCGAAGAGCTGCATGAATCCGGACACGGGTGTCGCTCAATATGTAGCGACACGTCATCGCGAGCCCAGGGGCCGGCCGTTCGCGCGCATGACGTGCGTGTCACACTGCCGGTCCATCCCTAGGGGATAGAGTTGCCCATGGCCGCGCCGTTCTGGGTTATGCTGCTTTCCGAGTTGGGGGGACCCAACCGAATGGAGGAGCACGCGAATGAAATCCAGGAAGACTGGCTATTGGGTTTTGTGTGGGCTGTTGGCGTCGGTCTCTGCCTGCGGCGGCCAGGGCAACGAAGACGTCGGGACACAATCTGCTGAGATCATCCGGGCGACGTCCAACACGGGGCGTGATCAGGTCGTGTTGCTGTATGCCGCCGGCTACGACGGCAAGGCGGTGAGCATTTGCTCGGGCTCCTACTACGCCCCGCGCGTCGTGGTGACCGCAGCCCACTGCTTTCCCTCGACCACCTATCAAATGTTCGTCTACTACGGAGACAATTACGCGGCCGATCTTGCTGAGCTGAAGCCAGCCGCGCCGGGGGTGCCCGGGCTCGTCCCGCCGCCAATCGGCGGACCGTCGCACTGGGCCCAGGCCGACTCGTGGCAGATTCACCCGAATTACGACGGCAACACCAACCGCGCGGATATCGCTACCGTCTTCCTCGATCGCAAGCCGCCGTTCGATCCGCTGCCGCTCTATCGGAATAAGGTGAACTCCGGCGTGCAGATGACGATCACGGGTTGGGGTTCCAATTCGGCGCCCACGCCGACCACCGGCGCTGGCTTCGGCACCGAGCGCAGCGGCCGCACCATCACGCTGGGCTCACCCACGACCGCCGATTATCACCCCGACGACCCGAACCCCGGCATATTCGATCCAGCGATCCGCGCCGCGTGGCTGAAGACCAACGGCGCCGCGCCGTGGTCGAACGGTTGCTTCGGTGACTCTGGCGGTCCGCTGATCCTGAACCAGTCCGGCCAAGATTACATCGCGGGGGTGGGCAACTGGACCGGCCTTTCTTGCGAAGACTACAACCTGTTTGCGCGCATCGATTCGTACCTGCCATTCCTGGATCTGTCGTACAAGCGTGGCGGTCAAGACGTCTTGAAGCCGACTTTTGCCTGCGTGACCCCGAATCCACAAGGATCGCTGACCGCGATCTTCGGTTACCGGAACGACAACGGGGTCGGGATCTCGATTCCATACGGCACCAAGAACGCTTCGGCGCGTGACACGTCCAACCTTCGCCCCACGCGCTTCGATGTGGGCGTGCCGACCCTGCACTCGTTTGCTTTCGGGGTCGACTTCACGGCGGGGCAGACCGCCAGCTGGACACTCGCACCCGACAACAACCCGTCCGTCACCCTGAATGCGACCTCAGCCTCACCCCGCTGCACCACCGCACAGGCGGTCGACAGCGGCTGCGTGCTGCAGTGCCGTGCGCAGCTGCGCTCGGGCTGCCCCCGGGTCGAAGAGTCCGACAATTGCGCCCAGTATTGCGCTGATATCGGTCATGCAGTCGAGATCACTGTCCCCGGCTGTAACGACGAGCGGGTCACCTGGCAAAACTGCGAAAACGCGACCGCCCCAGGTGTCGCGAACTGGACCTGCAGCGGCGGAGAAGACGACTACGGCATTTTCGGAAACCGCCCTCAGGCGAAGGCTTGCGACGCGAAGAAGCTCGCTTACGAAAATTGCCTCGTTTTCGGCGAGGGGGACGGCGGATAACTTCGCCCCTTCAGCCGTTCTGCACGCCGCTCCTCATGGGGCGGCGTGTCGGGCGGCCGTTTCTGTTTCTGCAACTCACTTCCTTCGGTACACGAGCCAGCGTAAATCGATCGGGGCTTTGCCCACTGGCACGTCGAAGACGTTGGAGCCTTGCGCCCAACTTTCGAACCATGTCGTCGGTGGCCACGCCGAGGGGTCGGTGTGTGCCTTCTCGAACTCGAACACCGACTCATCGGAGACGAGCTCGAACGGCAGCTCTTCCACCAAGAAGGCCAGATCGCCGTGCGAGAACAGGCTCGAAAACCAGGTGAGTCCGAACTCGCGCGCGAGCCTATCGGGTTCGTAGCCGTTTCTTCCCAGAAACACGTTGAACAGCAGCACGCCCCCCGGCGCGAGCGAGTCAGCCAACTTAGCGAACAGCGCGCGCGCTTCCTCCACCGTGCCGAAGTGGGTCAGGACCTCGGAGACGAACGCGAGTCGATATCGCGCTCGCTCTAGGCGAAGTTCGCCAGACAGAATATCGGATTCGAACACGCGCAGCGGGAGCGACGCACGGGCCGCGCTGTCCCGCATCGTCTGGCAGAACGCGGGGACCAACTCGATCGCGTCCGTGGGGTGACCTTTGGCGGCGAGCGCTAGCGCGTTGCGCCCTGTGCCGGCCCCCACGTCCAGCACCGCCGTCCCATTGCCCAGCGCCGAGGCCACGCTCATCACCTTGGCATCGGGCTCTGCACCAAATAGCGGCCCCGTGCGCGTTTCGGCCCAGTCATCGTAGCGCTCTCTGAGGCTCTGCGGCTGGAGCTCGGCCTCGTAGGTAACGGGGCCGCCGGGGCTCGCCTCCCAGCGCACCAAGATCGCGCCGTGTGGCGACTCTTCGTAGCCATGCGCGAGCGCCGCGCGCAGGCCGCTGTGCAGCTGGTCGCGCTCCTCGCTCGAGATGGGCCGCCCCAGCGTCGCCCAAACCGTCGTGAGCTTTGCCGCAAACTCGTCCGCCATCACCGGCATACACGGGAACAGCACGTCGCCCTTGAACGTCAGCCGCTTGTCGAGAGCGCGCAGGATCGAGGCGCGCCGCTCAGCTCCTGAGGCGCCGGTATTCGCCTTCCGAATCTTTTTCGCCATCGTACCGGCTGGCTTCGTATCACGGCTCCGAGTCGGGTCACCAGTGTTGGGGCGATGAACCCCCGCCTGGCCGGAACACTGGCACGCGTATCGCGTGCTTTTACCCAACCTCGATGGGCCGCAATTGGCGACAATGGCGAACTCGGAACTGTTGCCTCCGCGCGACGCGGGCGACGATGCGCTGAGAGATGCGCGCGCACTGCTGGCGCGCCTTGCGGACGCCGCGGGTTCCGTGGAGACCTCAGGACTCGCTGAGACGCAGGATTGTCTGCGGGCGCTGCTGGCTCGCGCTGAGCGAGTGGATGCCGAGCGTGCAAATTTGCAACGACAGCAGGCTGCGCTCCGAACCGTGATCGCGAGCGTGCCCTTCTTCGTCTTTTGGAAGCATCGCGAGGGGGTGTTGCAGCCAATTGGGGCTTGTTCCTGCAGCGGCGCAGAGGCGTTGACGCGGCATGCGTCGCTCGACCCGAGCGACTCGAGGCTGACGTACGAGCGCCGGCAATCAACGTGCGGCCCTGGATGCGATTCTGGAATGGCCGGCCTACTCTGGGACGGTTTCGAGCCTTTACGCCAACCTCGCGAGAAAGAACTTCGCCCCGTCAGCTGAGCAACGGCCACGCAATCAGCACACCCAGGTCCCAGACCACGTGGGCCAGTATCGGCGCGATCAGGGAACCCGTTGTCAAGGCGAGTACGCCCCACAAGGAGCCGCACAGCAGAGCGCAAATTGCCAGGAGCGGGCTGCCAAGGGGAGTGGTCGTGAAGGCGTACACGGCCGCTAGGGCCGCCACCTTGCCGACTTCGCGGCTCGAGAGCGAATTGAGGGGCAGCGCGCCCGTCACTGCGGGCCCCGAGAGGGCGCCTCGAAATAGAATCTCTTCGCAGCTGGCGATGAGTACGATCAGGCTGGTTCGGGACCCTGCAGAGAAGCCGCTCACGTTGAGCAGCCCCATCAGGCGCGCCGTGCCTGATGCGACTGCCGGGGCACGCGAGCTGAGCCAGCCATAAGCAAGGTGCGTGAACAAAACCATGAACAGGCCCGTAGCCAGCCCGATACCGACATTGAGCCGATTGGGTATCAGGCGCACCCTGGGTACCATTCGCAACCGGATCAGCAATGCGGCGATGACTACGCCGACAATCGCGAAGGTCGTCCAGGTACCGTGCCGCGCGAGCACGGCGAAGCTTCCGAACCAAGCCACGACCGCGAGCGTAAACAGTGTCGAGCGCGCGCGCGTTCCGTTCACTCGCTGGCCAGGGCCCTTCGCGCCGCTTCGTCGAACGATAACAGTTGCGTGTGGCCGAGCAGCGCCCAGATGCGATCGTCTTCCGGCAACAGGTCGTCTTTCAAACCTTGCACCAACTCGCGCGCCAGCGCGAAGTCCGTGCGAGTCACCAGCTTCAACCACAACGCCGACAACTGCGGCGTCAAAAACGGTACCTTGATCGCCAAGAAGCGTCGCCCCCGGATGGCCGCGATGCGTTCGAGGATCTGCTGACCACTGACCGTGTCCGGCCCCGGTAAGTCGAACCATGTGCTGTGTTCGAGCGGCAATCGTGCTGCGCCAACTAGCGCCGCGATGACGTCGGCCAGGGCGACCGGCCGCGTGCGCGAGGCGAGCCACCTCGGCAACACCATGATCGGCAGGCGCATCGCCAAATCGCGCACGATCCGCCAAGATGCGCTGCCATTGCCGATCACCATTGCTGCTCGAAGCTCGACAGCGAGCACGGGACCCGAGCGCAGTATTTCACCCACCTCCAGCCGGCTCCGCAGGTGCTCGGAGGGGCGACCCGGAGGCGCGGGGCCGCCCAAGTACACGATGCGTTCGACGCCCGCCGACGCGGCAGCGGCGACGAATGACTCGGCGGAGCGGCGCTCGAGCGCGCGATACCCCGCCTGACCACCGCCCATGCTGTGTACGAGGTAGTACGCGACGCGAACGCCCGCGAACGCGCCGGGCAGCGTTTCCGGATCGAGCAGATCGCACGTTCGCCATGTGACTCTTCGGTCCGACGACTGCGAGCCAACTGGGCGACGGCTGAGGGCGATAACGGGCTCTTCGCGGGTGACCAGCGCCTGCACCAAGGCGCGACCAACGAAGCCGGTCGCGCCGGTGACCAGAGTCGCCGTGCCCGTGCTGGAATTCATGCCTCGTTCATAGCATGAAGCACAGCTGAGGCAGACTTGACGCGCTCGAAATGTGTACAACTTCTGTACATGCTGCTGTTGGCCAATTCACCCCAACGGTGGGCACATCATCCAATGAGCAATCAGCTGGCACGTCGAGACATCTTTCGGCCGTTCGCTGCGCTTTCGCTGGCCGTGATCGCCCCGGCCGCTGTGGCCGCTTGTTCCAAGAGCGTGACTTGTAGTGAGGCTCCGGGCCTGTCCGCCGATGAACTCAAGGCACGGGAGGAGACCGCTCAATATCAGGACCAATCCTTGGACGCGACCAAGCGCTGCTCGCAGTGCGCTCTGTTCGTCGCGCCGACGCAAGCAGGTTGCGGGGCCTGTAAGGTGCTCAAGGGCCCAATCAATCCGAATGGGAACTGTAAGCTGTACGTAGCCAAGCCAGCACCCTGAACGCGCTATGGGCGCGCCCGTGCTCGAGCGCGCGAAAGCGCGCGGTCGAGTGCAGCCCAGGACAAGACGGGCTCGGTGCGGCGCGGCAAGCGGCCGAGCGCGCCGACCCCCGAGCCCCCGAGCCAAACCGGGGTGGACTTGGGTAGTGCCTGGGCCAGCGAGCGCAATTCTCGAAGCGTGTCGAGCACGCTCAGCGCGGGAGTTACGGCCAGACCGACCACTGTCGCATCGAGCGCACGGGCGGCGGAGGCAATTTCGCTCGGGGGCGTGTTGGCGCCGAGCAATCGGGGTTTGGCGCCGCTGACCGCTAAATACACGGCGATCATCTGCAAGCCGAGCGTGTGGGGCTCCCCCGGCAGCGAGCTGAGCAAGACCGTCGGGCTACCCTCGGCGTCTTGCTGGAGCGACAAGAGCGCGCGCAATTGCGTCGAAAGGCACTCCGTCAGCAAGTGCTCATGGCGAATCGTGAGCTTGCCGCTCGCCCAGGCCTGTCCGACGGCCTCGGCGAGCGGTTGTGCACACTCGGTCACGAAGCGCTTCGCGCCGAGCGCTGCCGCGGTGAAGCGCAGCTCGGCTTCGATGCCCTTTACGTCGTCCTGGGCGAGCAGTTGAATCAACGTGGGGACGTCCGCGATGCCGCGAGCGTTCGGCGTGGGGTCGGGTGACGGGGCGCGGCGCGGCGCGGCGGCTAGCAGGGCGCGCAATTGACTGCGCGGCATGTGCACGACGTCACCGGGCCGGTAACCGTGCTCGAGCGCGCGGGCTACGTTCTGGAGCTGTTCGATCTGAAGCGCGGAGTACAGCCTGCGGTTCGAGTCCGTGCGCCGAGCGGGTTTGGGAAACCCATAGCGGCGTTCCCAAGCCCGCAAAGTGCCCATCGGAATCGAGGTCAGCTCCGAAACTACCTTGATTGAGCTCGTTCCAGCGCCAGGGCTGGGCCGGGAAGGCGCGGATTCTGGGGCAGTTCGGACGGGCATGGGCTTGACCTGTACAGAATGTGTACAAGACTAAACCACCACGTTGGCCGCGACGCAAGGCTTGAGCCGCGGCCAGCCAACGTATTTATTGGAGAGCATCGCTATGGCGTCGGTTCAAAGTATCGTCGAAACGTCCCGCGCTCGGTGTTCGGAGCAGCTGCCGCCCATTACCGTGCGCATCGCCGCGAGTGCGGATTTACCCTCCGAGTTCGGTACGTTCAAGCTCCACGTCTTCAGCAATGACCGCGACTCACGAGAGCACCTGGCCATCGTGCGCGGTGAAGTTGCAGGCGCAGAAGACGTGCTCACTCGCCTCCATTCCGAATGCCTCACCGGCGACGTGCTCGCCTCGTTGCGCTGCGACTGCCGAGCGCAGCTGGAGCGTGCACTCGCCCGCTTGGGGCAAGAGCAGTGCGGGGTGGTGCTCTACCTCCGCCAAGAGGGGCGTGGCATCGGGCTGACCAACAAAATTCGCGCCTATGAACTGCAGCAGCGAGGCATGGATACGGTCGACGCCAACTTGGCCCTCGGTTTCGCCGCGGACGAGCGGGACTACTCCGTGGCGGCGGCGATGCTCCGGGCATTGGCGGTGGGCAGCATTGCGCTGCTCACGAACAATCCCGACAAAATCGCGCAACTGCGCGCCCAAGGCATCGCCGTTACCCGCCGCATTCCTCACCAGGTCGCGCCCAACGCGCACAACCGCTTCTATCTGGAGACCAAGGCTCGTCGCTCGGGTCATCTGCTCGCTGGCCGCGCAAACTCGGAACCAGGGCCCGATGGTCGGGGTTGAATCCTGGGCCCAGCGGCTTGCCCCCGAGCCGTTCCGTGATTTCTTGCCCTACACCTCGGTCTCGGCGCTCAAGGTCATCCATGTCACGCAGGTTTTGCGCAAGGCGAGCGAGGTGGCTCGCCACGCTTCGGGTAATGTCGAGCACGGTCGGCATGTAGCCGCCTTGCAGGCATCGCTGAATGCAGCTGGCCTCGGTGAACAGCTCTGCATTTCCACGGCTGCCGCCCCGCGCTTCAATCCGACCGAGCTGAGTGAAGTCGAACTGCGCCTGGTCGGCGAACGAGTGCTTGCGCTCTACTTTCACTTGCTCCGTTGGGACGGGCCCTGGTTCCTGGACTTGCGGCCACGGCACTTTGGTTGGCACGCGGGCAAAGCGCAGCTCACGTTTTCTCCGAGCAGCCTTTGGTATCATCCAGATCCTGATTTCGTCCGGCGAGTTCGCAGCCTCTATGCCGGCTTTTATCGCGAAGCTCCGCGCGAATTGGCGGAGGGCATCGAGCTGTACCGTTGGCATTGCATGCCGTCGGCGGGTTTCGAGCAGCGCATCGAGAGGCTGCTTCGCGATCACTTCGGCCCGGCTGACGCTTCCGAGATCCGCTTCTCCACCGCGCATTTTCGCGCAACTTTCGAGGCTATTTTCGAGGAGGTAGCTCGGAGTCGCGCGAAGCTCCACCCCGACCTGACCTTTCTCGGGGTCGAGCTGGTCGGGTTGTACCTCACGCTCGAGTCGTTGGCGGTTCCGTTGTGTCCGCGCCGCGCCTTCGATCGTGCAAGCCCCGCGACGCCTTCCGTACTGATCTGAAATTGCGGCCTGAAGAAGGGTGAGTACATGACCCATCGAACACGTGCAAAATCGTTATTTCTACTCGGAGCAGGTTTGTCATTCCTGCTCTCGGTATCCCTCTGGTTCTCCGGTCATCGGGAGGAAGGAGGGTTCGTTGGTCTGTGGGTGCCTTCGATCTTGGCGCTCGGCACGCTGCTCTTGCTCGGCAAGGAAAGCCGATGACGCTCGACATCTTCGTATACGGACTCATCGTCAGCTCGATCGTGGGCGCTGCGATGTACTTCGTCAGTAAGATCGATGCTCCGGGTTAGGAGTCCGAGCGCGAGCTTCTGTATTCGATTGAATACGCAGTCTCGCGGACGGGTCTGGCCATCGCTGATCCGTAGGAGCATATGCAATCGGGCGGGCCACTCGGGTCCAGCAGTGCGGAGCAGTCGCTCCGAGGAGAAACCATCATGAAGTACTTGCCTTGGTTGACGGCCATGTTCGTCGCTTGCCAACCGTTGTTCGCGTGCAGCAGCGACAACTCGGACTCAGGGAGTAGCGCGGGCGCTTCTTCCGCAGGAAAAGCTGGCGGATCCGCGGGCGCTCCCGTCGCGGGAGCAGCCTCGGGAGGCAAGGGTGGCGCGCTTGGCGTCGCGGGTGCGGCGGGTGCCGCGGCGGGTGAGGCCGGCAGTGGCGGTGCTGGTGTCGAAGCAGGCGCGGGCGGTTCGGCAGGAGCCAATGAGGCGAAAGACATCGTTGCAACTGCGGTCGCTGCGGGGACCTTCACCAAACTGGCTGCCGCGTTGACGGCGGCCGACCTGGTCGAAACGCTGCAAGGGCCGGGACCATTTACCGTGTTCGCGCCGGACGACGCGGCCTTTGCTGCGTTCGAGACCGCAAACCCCGGCGTCCTTGCCGGGCTCAGCAAAGCGGACCTGACGACTATTTTGACTTATCACGTGGTCGCGGGCAGCGCGGCCGCCAAGGACCTCAAGAACAATCAGGTCTTCACCACCGTGTCCGGCTCGCCAGTGCTGATCGACAAGACGGCCGGCGTCAAACTCACCGACGGCGCAAAGGTGGACGACGCTACCGTGACCACCGCCGACATCATGGCGAGCAACGGCATCATCCATGTGATCAATTTCATCATCACTCCGCCCGCGAAAGACATCGTGGAAACCGCCGTCGCGGCCGGCACTTTCAGCAAGCTCGCGGGCGCGTTGACGAGTGCGGGTCTGGTCGAAACGTTGAAAGGGAAGGGACCGTTCACGGTGTTCGCGCCGACGGATACGGCATTCACCGGCGTGACGCCGCCCACGGGAGCCGCGCTCGCGAATCTACTGAAGTACCACGTGGTCGGCGCGGCAGCGGGTTCGGGCGACCTGACCGACAAGCAGGCGCTGACCACTCTCGACACCGCAACCACGTCCAAACTCACCGTTGACCTGACCAGTGGCGTTAAAATCAAGGACTCCACGGCCAGCGCTGCGACCGTAGCGCCAGCCAATATTCTCGCCAAAAATGGCGTGATCCACGTCGTCGACAAGGTGCTCATTCCCGAGTGATCTTTGGCCCACCCGAGCACGTGCCGCCTTCCCCAGCGGCCGATGCGGGTTGGCCCGGTTTGATCGCTGGGTCCGCCGGTCTCCCTCCCTCCGAACCGCGGCCCAGCGATCACTCCACTATGTTTTCTTGGGCAACTACTCGCCGTGCGCCAGGCGCACGGGCGTTGCATCCAACTCGCCGTCGCCGTCTTGGTCTCGGTAGAGAGCAACGCCGGCCGCCAAGTTCCGTTCGAATTGGGCGAGCAAGCTCGGGTTCTCCTGCGCGGAAATGGTGATGCTTTCGCCAACCCGTGAGGCCGACGCAAAGTCCAAATTTGCCACCCATGCCGCTACGTCGAATGCGATCAAGGTTTGGGCCGCTGCCGCATCGAGTGCGAAGGCCTGGGCATCCGCCGCTAGGTGCACGGTCGGTGTCGCGCTGCTGAGGATCTGAAACGAAGTGCCATCGGCCAAAGCCCCTTGTATTAGAATCGAATGGTCGGCAAGGGCCGCGGGTGCACCGGCGAGGTCGCTGGACGCCGCACGCGCGAACGGCAAATCGAGCCCGCAAAAGAGGCCCGCGCTCAGCTCGAAAGGTGTGACATTGTGCTTCCCAGCAGCGTGGTCGCCAACGCCCAGCGCGGGCACCAAGAGCGTTGCGGGTTGCGAAGTACGGCAGCTACCGGCTGCAAAAAAGCTGACCGTATCGAGGTCGAGCCACGCTTTTTCTACCACCGCTACCGAGCCCGGAGCGGGCAGCCCGACCTGCGAGGGGTCGCTGGAAAAGGCGGTGTAGCTGAGCGCGCCGTTGAAGGTCGGGTTCCCAGTTTCGGTGCCACTCGAGCAGCTGCTCAGAGGCCCCGTGGCCAAGATGAGTAGGCCAAGCGAGCTCAACCAGATGGGGCGACGACGCACGGATAGCAGCATGCCTTCGACCTTCGTCCAAGTCATCGGCTCGTTTCCCGCCTTTTGCCGCGGCTCAGTGGAAAGAGTTGAAAGTTGAGTTGTACGACCTGCTCGGGCTCGCTCTCCAACGCAGAAAGCTCGAGTAGCTCGCGTCGAAAGCGTTGCAGCCGCTCCTTGAAGGCGCGTAGCCCGCCCCGGCTCAAGCACAGCGTCAGCGAGGAAATGTCGCGGTCTTGCGCTGGCACGAGGTCGATCGATTCCAGTGCGCGTTGGGTCATCGCCCGGTGAAAGGCGGTGATGTGCAAGCCACGGGTCTCCGCGCCCGTGGAAAGGATGGTATCTGCCTGAACCAGGCGATCGGCGTCTGCCCGCACCAAGAGCCCTAGGTCGATCAGAGTTTCGAGGGCGCGCGCCGCTTGCAAGGGCGTGATCGTGGGCACCAATTGATCGGCGATCCACTCGGGATCTTCTCGGAAATCACGGGCGGCCGCGAGCTCACGGATGGCGGGGATGTACCAGTCGCTATAGTACGCGGCGTGCGCGATCTCGAGCTTGTGCGCGCGGCGATAGTGCTGAAAGCTGGTGAGCTTTCCGTAGTGTTGCGCTCGCTCGGTCGACGTTTTGGCCTGATTGAAGGCAACCAAGTGAGCAAAGTAGCGACCGGCGTCCGGATCGAGGCTGCAAGCCTGCGCGAATTTCTCTGCCATCTTTGCGCTCAGGCTGCGCTGACCCTCGACCACCAGCTTCAAGTAGTTGGGTGACGCGATGCCCGCACGTCGCGAGAAGGAACGATACGAAAAGGCCTTACTCTTTGCCTTCCGCGCCGCATAATAGTCACGTAGGTACGCTCGGTAGTCGAGGTAACCGTAGACATCGACCGCCACGTCCTTGCTCACCGCGTAAGCTTAGCGCGCGCGGCTCCCCAGTAGGAACGAGATCCGTATTCTGCTGAATACGCTCGCTTGGCGAGATCGAGCGCCAGCTGGCTAGTTCAAAGCCTCAGTGTACGCCACCGACGAGCCAAGCGTAGGCCGGCACCAGCACCTCTTCTGGTGAAGCACCGCCGTGGCGCGCGCGCGTCGTGCCACCGCCCAGCGGGTCGAGCACGAAGCCGTGATCGCCGAAGATCATCACCAGCGTGCGCGAGGGCAGGCGCTTCATGTACGAACCCAGCGCGCTCGCGGTTTCGTCGGCGAGGTCGTCGAGGCGGTCGGTTTCGCTGCCATCCGCGGGCTCGGACATGCTCGATTCGACGATGTCGAGCTTGAGCAGCTCGCGGTGGCCAGCCTTGATTCGACGCAAAGTGGAGGCCATGCGGCCGCGCGCGACCGGCACCTCGGATTCGACGTGCCCCGTGAATTCGCGCAGGGCTTCCGCGCCGCGCCCGATCAGTTCGAGTTGCACGGAAGTCGTGGCGGGCAGGGCCGACCAGAGCAAGAGTCGCTCGGTGAGCGCTGCGCTCTGACCGAGCAAGCTGCGCAGCCGTTGCTCGACGCGTAGGCCGAGATCGAAGCGCAAGCCGTCGACCAGTACGAGTTGCACCGAGCGGGCGCCGTGCAGCCGCCCCATGCGCAGCGCCAGCTCTGGCACATCGAGCACCATCGTCGGGCGCTTGCCGCGCACGCGTAGCGCGTCGAACGCCTCTTTGTAGCTTTGCTCGAAGCTCGCGGACCAGGTATCGAGCGTCTTCTTGGCTTCGGGAGCGGCGATGCCGCGAGCGAGCGCGTCGCACAGGGGAACATAGCTGGTGACGAACATGCGTTCGACGACGCCGAGCGGCTTCGGGCCGCGCGCTGCTTCGAGATCATGCATCCAGGTGCGCCAGTCGTTGTCGGCATTCGGGAACAGCGGGCCGCGCGCGAACTCGACGCCTTCGAGCGCGGGTTCGGCGGCCACGGGGGCGACCACTTCAGCGGTTTCTTCAACCGGCGCAGGCACGACCACCGGTTCGGGCGCCGGGAGCTCGAGTTCGACCAACGCGTCATTGGTTCGTGCAGCTTCCAGGGCAGCTACTGTAGGTGCCGGTTGCGTCACTTCCTCGAGCGCGGCCACGAATTCGACCCCGAGATCGGCGGCAAATTCGCGTTCCACGGGGCATTCTTCGGGCTCTTCGGCGGTCACTTCGCACTCGAAGACTTGGTCGAGCTGCTCGTGCAGCGCGACCACCGGCGGAGGCGAGGAGAGCTCCATCGCTTCCGAGCTCGCACTCACTTCGGGTGCCAAGGCCGGTGCAGGGGGCTGCGTGCGACGCGGGCGTTGCTCGAGCAAGTCTTGCAGTGGCGTGGGGCGGTCGTACACGCCCGCGTAGCGGTTCTTGGCGTCGATGTAGACGCGCACCGGGCGCTCGCGCGTGGCGGCCATCCACCAACGCAGCACGGCGCTATCTTCAGCGTCGAGCGCCCCCGCCAAGTTGGCGATGCCTTCGAGCGTGGGCAGTGCCAGCGCGAGACCGCGAAGTTCGACCAAGCGCGCGCGGTACAGCTGGTCGCTGAGTGAAGCACCGAGGTCGCTTGCCGCGCCGATGCCCGGTGGGCACGCGCCACGTTGCTCGAGGGCGCCGTCGATCGCTTCGGAGATCACCAGCGCGAGTTCACCGCGCTGGCCCGGTCCGGGCGGGCTCAGTACGACCGAGAGGTAGCCGTCGTCGTCGGCGGAGCGCAGCAGCTCGCGCAGCACCTCCGGACCTACGAGGCTCACCTCGCCGGTACCAAAGCCGTCAACTTCCGCCGGGATCTCTGCAAAGCTCATGGGCGGAAGCTGCAGGATAAGGAGCCCGCGGGCCCAGTTTTCGGTAACTCCTCGCGCGCCCCCTTTTAGGCCCGCCTGTCAAGAGTCGGCCGGTGCGCCGATTGATCCGCCCTCCGGCCCTACCGAGGGCGCCCGTCAAGCTCCCTAAACGATTCGCAACGTCTGAAAATAATGAAGGAATTGCGCCAGTCTCGGGTCAACGAAGATTGACAAAGGTGACGCCGTCCATAAGGTGAATGACGGTTCCCTCTGCAGAGCCCGGGAGGCTGTACTAACGAATCCCTTACAAGCATTCTGAATCGGGAGACGAGTTCGTGGTGGAGAGCTAGGCCCGGAAAACCTCACCGGGAAGCCGGAAGCCGCGAAATAAGAGTTTCCCACCTAGCTAAGCTAGGGGTTCGGAGTACTCATTCTGCCTCGCGACTCACGTGGTCAGGAACCTATGAATGGGCCGGTCTAAAACGCCGGCCCATTCGCCTTTTGTGGGTCGAAATCCGAGCTTCCGTTGTCCCGCGCGCTGGATTACCGTGACGCGGCAATGAACGCTCGCCACAACCCCCCGGGGTCTCCACGCATCGACGGGCCGCGCCGCAGCTGGCTGTTGTTACTTGCCGCCGGCCTCGTCGCGTTGCCCAGCACCGCGGACGCTGCTCGCATCAAGGGACGCTTCGAGGGCTTTCGCGCCCTGCAAAACCCGGTCTGGGCCGAAGCCAAGGACCCGAAGAACCACGGCTATTCGTTTCGCGAACCGGTGCCCACCGTGCGCGCCGAGTTCCGCCGTCCGTTCCCGCACATTCCGAAGGAGCTGTGCATCGCGGCGATCGCTACCGGTCCACAGAAAGCGCAACCTCCGGTGCTGATCCGAGTGGGCGGCGGAAGGACCACGCCCGTGACGATCGTGGTCACGCCGGGTACGCGCCTGACCTTTCAGAACACCGACCCGTTCAAGCACAAGCTGTTCGGCGTCGGCATCAAGACGTTTGCTCCGGGCGACACAGGGCCGGGCGCCACTCGTGATTGGTCGGTGCCGGGGGCAGGGGTGTTCGAGATCCGGGACGAGGCCGCGCCCAGCCTCCGCATGTGGATCGTGTCCGAGCCGAACGTGGCGCAGGCCGCTTACCCGTCGATGAAGGGCGAGTTTTCGCTCAACGTGCAGGAGCCGGGCGACTACGTGCTGCAAGCGTACTTCGCGGGCAAGAAGGTGGGACCGGCAACCCCCGTCACGGTGGCCGCCGCCGATATCGAGCTCAAGATCCCAGTCAAAGTGAACGGCGGCAACTCGCCCGCGGCGCCTGCGGACGACAAAGCCCCGGCGAGCGATTCGGCAGCAGAGCCCAAAGAAGGCGCTAAATAGCGATGGTACTTTCACGATTTTGGTACGTTCTGCTCGGCCTGTTCCTGGGCCTCTCGGTCTTCCTGCTCTCGATTGCGACCAGCATGTACAATCGTGCCGGCGCGCGGGCGATGGGCGAAGCACTGTCCTCCGACTCCCAGGTCGTCGCCTGGTATCTGCGCGACGACGCGCGCCAACGTTCGGGTCGCTTGATTCAATTCGGCGTCGACCCCGACATCGCCAAGTACTTGCAGAAGTCGACCGACTCCGAGGCCAAGGTGCCGGAAGAGGCGCGCGAAAAGCTGCTCTCGGCGCTGAAGAAGGTCAGCGCTTCGATCCCCAAGGACGAGCAGTTCGACGCCGTGTTCGCCGTCGACCAAGCGGGTCGCGTCGTGGCTCACTTGGGCTACGAGCAGGCCAGCGGGCTCAGTGATTTCGAGCTCGGCGGGTACCCCGTCGTGGCAGACGCCCTCCGTGGCTACGTCCGCGACGACACCCTGATTTTGGACCGCATCTATCGCGTCGTGGCGCGCCCGGTCGAACTCGAAATGAGTTCTCTGCCCGCCGGCGCGATCATCGGCGCACGAATCGTCGATGATCGCTTTGCGCGCGAGCTGTCATCGCGCACCGGCGCGGCGATCGCGTTCTTCGCCAACGGGGAGCGCGCTTCGTCGGGCGCGCCCGAGGGCTTTGCGGTCGGCAATCTCGATCAAATCGTGGGCGACATGTCGTCCCTCGAGCAAGACCCCGAGTACAAGGACAAGGGCCGCAGCAAAGTCCGCACGATCGGCGGAATGCTCGGCGTTCAATACTCGCGTCTGCCCGGCGAGGCATGGCAACTCGGCGGCGGCTTCGCGGTCGCGCGCATGCCGGTCTCGGTCGACGGCGTATTCGGCTTCTTCAAGACCGCCGACGACAAAGACAAGCAGCAGGCGAACCTACCCATCGCAATCGTGGTCGCGATCGCGGCGGCCGCGATCGGCATCGTGTTCTCCGTGCTCGAGCACACCCGGCCGATCGCGATCTTCAAGAACGAGGCTCAGCGTCTGGCCAAGGGCCAAACCGATCAACTTCAACCCAGCCGCTTCCGCGGCGTGTTCCGCAAGATCGCCTCCGATCTGAACGACGGCATGGATCAGGTGATGGCCAAGGGCGGTGGCCCGCGGCGCGGCCCCGCGGACATGAAGCAGGTCCTGGGCAACATCCCCGATCAGCCTCAGATGAGCGCATTCAGCTTCCCCGGAGATCCGTCGAGCATGCCCTCGCCGAGCTCCGGACAAATGCCGCCACGCTCGGTGCCCAACGTGCCGACGAACCCCAAGTTGCCGCGCCCGCCGGGACGCCCGGGCTCACCCGCGAGCTCGCTCGACTCGACGATGTCGAGCGAGGATTCATCGGTAGCCCGGCGCTTGCCGACGCCCCCCATGCGCGTCGACGGTGCTGCCGCCGAACTCGCCGAGTGGCACGCGGTCTTCCAGGACTTCGTGAGCTTGAAACAACAGTGCGGCGAAAGCACCGACGGCTTCAGCTACGAAAAGTTCGAGCAAACACTGAAGAAAAAGAACGAAGAACTGCTCACGCGCCACGGCGCCAAGCGCGTCAAGTTCAGCGTCTACGTCAAAGAGGGCAAAGCCGCCCTCAAAGCCTCACCGATCATGGAATAACGCGCGCTCCCCCCATGAACGTGCCCGTGCCCGGCTCTCGCGCGAGCAGGAGCAGGAGCAGGAGCAGGAGCACGTGAACGTGAACGTGAACGTGAACGTGAACGATCTCCCTCAGCGGCGGAGCCGTCCTCAACCTGCAAACCGGGTTCGAATTCGAACTCCATTTCCGTTTCCGCGAGGGCTCCCCGTCCGACCTGCAAACCGGGTTCGAATTCGAACTGCATCTTCGTGCCCGCGAGGGGCTCCCCGTCCAATCTGCAAACGGGTTCGAATTCGAACTGCATCTTCGTGCCCGCGAGGGGCTCCCCGTCCAATCTGCAAACGGGTTCGAATTCGAACCCTGTTTTCGCGTTGCACGGTGACTCCGCATCCCTCACTAGGCGCTGAACGAGAACGAGCGGTTGCGTCCGAGCTGCTAACGAAGGCATGGGGCACAGGGGTGCCGGAGCTGGCGCGAGTAGGGTTGGGCGATCGCGATCCCGCATCGCACCTCACCGGTCGTCTCTGTTCCCGCCCTGGGACGCCGAAGGCTGCGCCGGGCGCGTCGGGCTGGGTGACCATCAAAAAATCTCTGCCATCGAACAGCCCGGGTCACGCGGGGCGCTGAGAGACGGGAGAAAGAGGGGAGATCGTTCACGTTCTGGTTCACGTTCACGGGCCTGCACGCTGGGCCCCACAAATGCTAGACCGTGCGACATGGGTGAACCTCGGCTGCACAAAGTACTCATCATCGGCTCCGGCCCGGCGGGCCTCACCGCGGCGATCTACGCGGCGCGCGCGAACTTGAAGCCGTTGTGCGTCGAGGGCTTCAACGCCGGTGGGTTGATCCCCGGCGGCCAGTTGATGTTCACGACCGAGGTCGAGAATTTTCCGGGCTTCCCCAAGGGCGTTTCCGGGCAAGATCTGATGGCGAACTTCCGCGCCCAAGCCGAACATCAGGGCGTCGAGCTGATCACCGCGGATGTGCAGAAGGTCGATCTCTCTTCGCGACCGTTCAAGGTCTGGGTGGGGGAAGACGAGAACATCTTGCATCTCGCGCAGACACTCATCATCTCCACCGGCGCGCGCGCCAACTACATCGGGCTCGACAGCGAAGAAAAGCTCAAGAACAAGGGCGTGAGTGCCTGCGCGGTGTGTGACGGCGCGCTCTTCCGCGGGCAAGATGTGGTCGTCGTCGGCGGCGGCGACACGGCCATGGAAGAGGCGAGCTACCTCGCCGGTTTGTGCGGCAATGTCACTTTGATCCATCGCCGAGACGAGTTCCGCGCTTCGATGGCTATGCAAGAGCGGGTGGCCGCGAACCCGAAGATCCGCATTTTGCGCAGCCACGTGGTGACGGAAGTGCTGGATGTCACGCAAGACAAGGTGACGGCGGTGCGCGTGAAGGACCTCAAATCGGGCGATACGCGCACGATCGACTGCGGCGCGTTGTTCGTGGCCATCGGCCACACCCCGCTGACCGACCTATTCAAGGGCCAGCTCGAAGTGCACGACAATGGCTACCTGAAGGTCGAACCCGGTACCACGCGGACCAGCGTGCCCGGCGTGTTCGCTTCGGGGGACGTCGCGGATTGGGTTTATCGTCAGGCGGTCACCGCGGCTGGCACCGGCTGCATGGCGGCGCTCGATGCCGAGCGCTTTTTGGCCGCTCACGATCATTGAAGCGGAGGAGCGAGCTCGATGACGCAGCCAACCGGACTCGCTAAATGACGGATGACGCGGCGCTCGATGAGCTCCGCTTTCTCACGCGTGCCCTGCGCGCGCACCTCGAGTGGCAAGTCAGCACGGGCGCGACCGGCCTAGAGCGAGCGCCGCGCGAGCTGCCGGCGGCCTCCACGCCGCGTGTCGTCAGTGCACCGATCGCAAGTGCACCGATCGCAAGTGCACCGATCGCGAGTGCACCGATCGCGAGTGCACCGATCGCGAGCACGGTCGCGGCGAGTGCGGTGGCGGCGAGTGCGGTGGCGCCGACTCCAATGGCTGCTGCGCCGGTTGCGTCGTCAGTTGCGAGTCCGTCGCCTGTCGCGGCGGTCGACGCGGTGCAGCGGCTGGAAGTTCTGGCGGAGATGGCGCGGGCGTGTACGCGCTGTGGGCTATGCAAGCAGCGCAAACAAGCGGTGTTCGCGCGTGGGCGGGGTAGCTCGGGCGTGTGTTTCGTCGGTGAAGGGCCGGGCGCGGATGAAGACGCACAGGGCTTGCCCTTCGTGGGCAAGGCGGGGCAGCTGCTCGATCGCATGATCGAGGCCATGGGCTTCGACCGCGACGAGGTCTACGTGTGCAACGTCGTCAAATGTCGGCCGCCCGACAATCGCAAGCCAGAGCCGGATGAGATGGCAGCGTGCATGCCGTACCTGAACGAGCAGCTCGAGCTGATCGCGCCGCGCGTGGTGATCGCGCTGGGCGCTACCGCGGTGCAGGGTTTACTCGGTACGACCGAAGGCATCACGCGCATGCGTGGCAAGTGGAAGTCGTACCGGGGGCAGATCGACGTCATGCCCACGTTTCATCCCGCCTACTTGCTGCGAAACCCCGCCGCGAAGCGCGAGGTGTGGGAAGATCTGCAGGAAGTGTTGCGGCGCATCGGCAAGAGCGCCCCCGCGCGCCGCTGAGTTTCAGCGACGCGCGGTTTCGGCCTGCGCGCTCAGAAGCCGTAGGCCACGCCGAGCGACGGCTGAATCACGACGCCCGAGCTCGGCAGCATGTACATCAAGTTCACGTTCAACTGAGCGCCGATGGTGGGGGTGAAGGCGTACATCACGCCGCCGCCAGCAGTGATGAAGCCCTGACCCATCTTTCGCCAGACATCCATCGGGCGCGCCACGGTGACGTTGTAGTCCTCGTTGGCCACGGACTTATCGCCCGCGATGCACTTGTTGTAAGTCGCGTCGTCGAGCGTCTCGGGGCAATCAGCGACGCGGACTTTGACCTTGCCGTCCACTTGCGCGATGCCACCGCCCAGGTGGATGTACGGTCGAAACCCCTTCTTGGCGAACACGCCCTTGCCGAACCAGTACGCGGCCCGGAGCTCACCGTGGAAGGGGAGGAAGGATTTACCGCTCACGGCCGGCCCGCCGCCGAAAGCGTAGCCGAGCCGGACACCCAAGGTGAGGTTGCGGGTGATCGTGCGATCGAAGCTGAGCAGCAAGCGGCGCGTTGCGATCACCGTGCCGGTCGAGATCCCGGCGCCGGGAAACGGATTGCCGGTGTAGGCGTTCTCGGTGCCCTCGTCGAAACACGCGTAGCCGTCATTCGCGCGCGACGAAGCGGAGCATACGTCGGTGCCGCCGATGATCGCGATGTCCTGCCCGAAGTGCAGACCCACCCAGTTCTTCTTGTAAGCAGCGGCGGGGGCGCTGTCACCTGAGGTGCATTTGTTGTCATTGCACACGCCGGATTCGCAATCGGCATTCGTTTCGCAGGCCGCGGGCGTCTCGCAGGTGCCGTCGTTGCCGCACTCCAAGCCGATCTTGCACTCGTTCGTGCTTTCACATGCGACGCCCCAGCCCTTGTTGCCGCGTGCCGGCCCTGCCTGGCAACCCGGGAAGTCTGGCGGGCACTCTTCCTTCGCCATGCAACGCGCAGGCGCTGCTTCGCCCGGGTAGGCGGGGGGCGTCGCGGTCGTGTTTTCGCTGGCCATGAACTCGACCGGTTTCGCCTTCGAACCGAAAGAATCCACGCTTTCCCCGGCGGCGTCTTTGGCGCGCACGAACACCTTCAGCGTGCCCGCCGTGCTGGTCGCATCACACGGCACTTCACCGCGGAAGGCGTCGCCGGCCTTCTTCATCTTGATCGTCTTCCACTCCTCCGAGCCGAAAGACTTGTAGCGAATCTCCATGCTGGCGACTTCTTCGTCGCTGGTGCAATCGAATGGGATTGGGCGCAGGGTCTGCAGCTCGCGTACGTCGGGCGTGCACTTCAACCCGCCTTTGTCGCCTGCGTCCTCGTTGGCTGCGGCGGGCGCGGCCACGGCGGCCGCCGCGCCGCCGGCGCCGCCCAGATCGTTGAAGGTCTTTTGTGTCTCGGGGGTCGCGAGCTGCGCGTCGAGCTTGGTTGCCGGATCCGCAGCGAGCGCCTTTTGGAATGCGTCCTTTGCGCCGGCTTGATCGTTCTTGCCGCTGCCGCGCACGATGCCGACGTACATCCAGGCCTTGCCGATCACGGGCGGGCTGCACTTGTCGCCGCAGGCGTTGATGGTGCCCGTGAGAACCTGCTCGGCCTTGTCGAAGTCGGTCGCCAGATAGTGCTCGTTGATGGCCTCGTCGATCTTCTTCGAGGCGGCGTTGTCGCGCGTGTATTGCGCGAATGCCGGGAGCGTGAAGAACGTGAACAGGGCCAAGCAAAGCAGTCGGATCGACAATCGGCGATACACGTAGTCCTCCAAACGGGGGGGCCCTCAGCGGAGGGCCAGAGTTGCGGGCTGAATCATGGCCGGTCGCTCGGGCGCCGGCAAAAAACTAATCTCTTGGGGACCCCTTCGTAGATCAGTTGGGTCCGGGAATCGCCCCCAATTCTTCTGCTTTCGGCGGCATCTACCGAGCACGGACTTTTCTTGGAAAGCACGCGCGAATCAGGCGCTTTCAGGGAGTGCCGGTCTTGGGGCAGCCCTCTTTACTGCTCTCCGAGCGGACGAACTGGACCCGGCGATTGAGCGCGCGATTCGAGGCGCTGCCGTTGTCCACCAGGGGCCGCTCCATGCCGTAACCCAGGGCAGTGAGGCGGGCGTTAGTGACGCCGTGCGCAATCAGGTACTTCATGACCGACTGGGCGCGGCGGTTCGATAGGTCCTTATTGTAGACGGCCGCACCCTTGTTGTCGGTGTGACCCTGGACCTCGAGCGTGATCTTCGGGTTTTTGGCCAGGACGTCCGCCACCGCGTCGAGCACTGGGTAGCTCTCGGGGCGGATCTTGTCCTTGTTGGTTTCGAAGTGAATTTGCTGGGTGATCTTCACTTCGCAGTCAGTGACGACTGCGAGACGATTGCCCGGGCAGCCAAGCGGCTCTTGGGTCGCAGAGCCGATCTCGTTCGGGCACTGATCCGTCACGTCCGGAACGGTGTCCTTGTCGTTGTCCAGATCGGGACAGCCGTCCTCGTCCTCGTAGCCGTCCAGGTCTTCCGGCTCGTTCGGGCATTTGTCCACGGCGTCCAACAAACCGTCCAAGTCGTTGTCCGGTTCGGGACAGCCATCGTTGTCGAGGTAGGCGTCCTTGTCCTCGGGGTTCAGTTCGCACTGATCCAGAGAATCGGCGATGCCGTCTCCGTCGCCGTCTGGGTCGTCGGGACAGCCGTCTTGGTCTTGGAAGCCGTTGTAGTTCTCCGGCTTGGTTGGGCACTGGTCGAGTGGATCGACATAGCCGTCGCCATCCCTGTCGCCCTGTGCCGTGCAGTGTTCGGGCGGTGACAAGAGTTCGGCCGCGCGCGCGTTCGGTTCGGCTTTGGCTAAGTGCGCCTGGGCCTTGGATGCAAACCCCTGATCGAGCTCGATGCTCGCGAACTCCAGCTGGCTACGCGCGATCGCGAGTTCACGCGGCGCGCAGCGCATCGCGCCGTTGCGCTCGGCTTGCGCCACGATCTTCTCGAGCCCCGCGATCTGCCCGCGCAATTCGGCTGACTGCGCGCATTGGGTCAGCGCGAACGGAACACCGAACAGCAACGCGAGCGCGCGTGCTCGCTTCATCGAGTCGCCCCGCTGGCCGCTTCATGGGCGCGCCGGATCGCTTTGTCGGCGTACTCTGCGCTGGCCTCGGCTAGGTCTGCCGCGTCGCTATAATCAGCCTCAGCCGCCTCGGTCTGCGCTTTCTGCAGATGCTCCTTGGCGTAAAAGTATTCGTAGGGCGCCGACTGCTCCGCGCCCAGCTCTCGCGCTTGCTCGAGCTTGCCGGCGGCAGAGTTTGCCTGGATGGCATACAGCGTGTTGCCGCAACCCACGATCGACGGCGCGCTCAGCGCGAGCGCGAAGGCCAGCCAGCTTGGTGCTAGCCGATGACTGTGGTTGACGCTTCGCACCGTGGTCCGTTCCTCGCGAACTGAGACCCGCAGCCGCAAGGTCTATTTCCGCAAGAACGCTAGCAATCCGGCTCCTCTGACGTCAACCGAGCTGTGCGATTCTTGGGCGCCCGAAGCATCGCGGCTGAAAAAACGAGCTGGAATTCAAACTCGTTTTCTCAGGTGCTACGGGCACCCGCGCATGCAGCATGCGCAAAGTGTGCGCGAACTGAGCGCGGACTGAACTAGACGGGCGGCGCGACTCGAGCTCAGAGGCGGCGGTAAACGCCGACGACTTTGCCGAGCAACATCGTCGACTTGAAGTCCGACGCGCGCACCAAGATCGGCGCCATCTGCGAGTTGGCGGGCTGAAAGCGAACGTAGTCACGCTCGGGGAAGAAGTACTTCACGGTGGCTTCGTCGCCGATGAGCGCGACGACGATCTCACCGCGCTCCGCGGTGGACTGCTTCTTCACGAAGATGTAGTCCCCGCTCATGATGCCGGCTTCGATCATCGAATCACCGGTGACGCGCAGGCCGAAAACCTCTCGCCCGCCGCGGACCAACATGCGGTCGACACGCACGGTATCGATCACGTTTTCTTCCGCGAGCAGCGGCAGACCGGCGGCCACGCGCCCGAGCACGCGAACCTCCACCAAGTCGTCGTCCGGCACTTTGACGGGAGCAGAGCTCTCGGTGCTACTGACGAGCTTCAGCGCGCGGCTCTTCATGTCTTCGCGGCGCAGGTAACCTTTGCGCTCCAAAGCACGTAGGTGATCGTTGACCCCGTTGGTCGAACGGATCCCCATGTACTCGCCAATCTCTCGCAGAGTCGGCGGGTAGCCGCGCTCTTCGATCGACTTGCGGATGAAGTCCAACGTTTGTTCCTGGCGAGCGGTCAAACCTTGCATGGCCGGCGTAGGATACTGAACAGGTGTAAAGACGTCAAATTCTGTGCGGCGTGCACAGAAGATTAGTTGAATTAATCAAGTATTTCAACTGTTTATAGATTGCTCCGGAGGCTATGCGGAGGATCTCCACAGGCTGTGGATGGCCACAGAGCGGGTTTTTTTCTTAATCCGAGACGGGTCAGCGAAGTTCGGGCGGAAGCGTGCGGAGCGCGAACTTTCCGGGCTAGAGTCCAGCCGGCACTACCCGGCCCTCCGCAAAATCTCATGAAAGATCGCATCGAGCAGCTCGCCAAAATCGACCTTTTCGCCGGCCTCAAGCCGCAAGCAATCGAGCTGATCGCCAAGGTCGCGACCGAAGAGAGCCACGCGCTCGGCACGAAAATCTTCCAACATGGGGACGCGGGCGACAAATTGTACCTGATCCTCGAGGGCAAGGTGCGCATCAGCCGCGACGTGCCCGGGATGGGCGAAGAAGCGCTGGCCGTCCTCGGGCCGGGGCAGATGTTCGGCGAAATGGCCCTCCTCGACGAAGCCCCGCGCTCGGCCGACGCACGCGTCCACGAGCGCTGCCTGCTGCTCGCCATCCCCAAAGACGGCTTCGACGACCTGCTCTTCTTGCACAAGGACCTCGCCTACGAAGTCCTGTGGAGCATCGTGCGCATGCTGCTCGGCCGCCTCCGCGAAACCAACAACAAGCTCACCTTCCTATCCATCAGCGGGAAATTTTAGAGCGCTCGCGATCCAGCAGTGCACCTCTCTGCGCGCAGCGTGGTCGACTATTCGGCCCACCTGCAAAGCGCATGACGGCAGGCCGTACCTGCGATCCTAGAGCGCTCAGAGCGCTCCCTGAATTTTCACCGCCGAGCCGCAGAGATCGCAGAGACAGAAGGGAGGGAGATTGGGGTTTCGCGCTTGGCGGCCGACCTCGGCGTTGAAATGTCTGAGCGCCGGCGACACGACGTTTCAGTCAGCCTTGCTTGGCCGGTGAGCAGCTGAACTTGTCGTGGGTGTTGATGACGCGCTTGATGCCGTGACGGAGTTTCCGCGACGTTGAAGTTCAGCAACAAGCCCAATCGAAGGCGACCGATAGCCGCGTCATTGAATTTCATTTCCCCACATCGGTCGGCGCTCGATCGCAATTGCCCCAAACCTTCGGCTTGGGTCCACGACGCGAGCCGCAATTCGAAGCTCCTTCGACTTGGCTTGCCGCCCAGAGCCGGGCCTAAAATCCCCTCTGACCTCTGCGGCCTCTGCGGCCTCTGCGGCTCGGCGGTAAAAAATTCTGGGAGCCGTTGATCGTCTCGCACCTTGCGTATTGCAAAGGCGAGGAATCACTACGGTCGCGAGCTGCGCTGCTGGATCGCGATCGCCCACTCTCTCGATTGAGTGACGCGGAAATGCGGTTCAGCGCGAGAAGCGGACGGTGAAGGGCGCGGTCGACATCGTGATGGCGGTGCCGGCGCGGTCGAGGGCGGCGTTGAATTGTTTGCGGAAGGCGCAGGTGCGGGCGGATTGTCCGAAGCCGAAGCCTGGGTCTTTCAAGACCGTGACCGATTTGGCACGACCATTGGGGCCGACGGTGACGGTGAGTTGAACCACTGCGTTGTCGATGCCTTCGATGTCGGCTTCGGCGGGGAATTCGCAGTCGTTCCAGCTGCCGGCCATGGGCGCGGCGGCGCGTGAGAGATCGGGGCCCGAAGGGGGAGCAACGGGGCCGGGGGGAGGGGCTTTGCCAACGCCGTCGGGCTGTGCGCGCAGATCGCGGACGGCGTTGGTGGAGGTCCCGTTGGCGGCGGTCACGCCGCCGGCAAAGCGATCTCCGTTGCCGCTCACGAAGCCGTCGGCGGTGAGATCGACCGGTTCGTTCGGATCTGGATCTTGCGTCAGCACTTTGCCCGCTTCTGCAGCAGCGGGCGGGGGCGGGGCAGGGGTGTTTGGTAGCGGGGCTGCCGCGTGCGGCGGCGGCGGGGCCTGCGGTTCCGGTTCGGGTTCGGGCGCGGGCTCCGGCGGTGGTGGCGGCGTCGGCTCGGTGAGATCGATGTCGACCTGTGCCTGCAAGCGGTCGCGCACTTCAGCGCGGACCAGCACGGCGAAGGCGTGTACGTCGCCGAGCGTGCTGGCCGCTTGGATTGCGACCGCGAGGTGCAAGAAGAGCGAGCCGAGCACGCCCATGATCAGCCCCGCGCGCATGACGCGATCGCCCAGCGACAGGATCGGCGCTAACGGATCTGCATCGTCCGATGCAGCCGCGGCGTGAAGCTCGGCTGGGTTCGGCGTGATGGAGTCGGCGGTGCTCGTCATCTCGGTGCGCGGCCCTCGCTTATTTGCCGGGCGGAGCCTCTACGGGGGTGCCGCTCTTGTCCGACGGCGATACCGCGAACGCGATCTTGGCCACGCCTGCGCGCTTGAGCAAATCCAACACGTGAATCACTCGGCCGTGTTCGACTTTGCGGTCCGCGCGGATGACCGCGCGAAGATCCGCGGTCTTGGCTTTGGCTGCCTTGGCCAGCGGCACGATGGCTTCGTCGCTGGCGAGGTTGTCCGAATCGACGCGCGTTTTGCCGTCCGCCGAGAGCTCGACGGAGAAGACTTGCTGCAATGCTTCTCCGCTCGCAGCTTTGGGCAGATCCATGGGCATGCCTTGCGAGACGATGATGCGCGCGGTGACCATGAAGATGATCAGCAGCACCAGCGTCACGTCGACGAGCGGCGTGACGTTGATGCCGGAAACCATGCCGTCATCGTCGTTACTGCTGCCGCCGGCCATGGCTCAATCTCCCTCGGCAGCAGATGCCGAGGGCTTGGCTTTGGCCTTGTCGGCCTTGCCCAGACCGGCCACGGTCGCGGGCGGCGGCGGCGCATGTCCGGCTTCGACACCGGCCAGGTACGACAAGAGCACGTGGCTCAGTGCGTCCGTGTTGGCCAAGATCGAGCGCGAGATGCGCTGGTAGAAGTTGTTCATCGCGACGGCCGGGATGGCGACCACGAGGCCAACCGCCGTAGCGACCAGCGCTTCGGCGATTGCGCTCATGACTTGCGTCGGTGCGGCGGAGGTCGCGTTCTGGGCGGTCGTCATGCCCTGCTTGCCGAGCTGCTCAAAGGCTTGCACGACGCCGATCACGGTGCCGAATAGACCGATGAACGGCGCGTTGTTGCCCAGGGTGCCGAGGTACGCGAGGCGGCGTTCGAGCTTCATGCGCTGCAGTGCGGCTGCGCCCTGCATGGCTTCGTCCGCCGCTTTCATGCCGCGATCGCTTTCGCGCAGCCCCGCCACCACCACCGCCGCTTCGGCGCTCGGAGACGCCTCCAGCTGACGCAGCGCGGCTTCGGCATCGCCCTCACGCAGCAGGCGGCGCAGATCGCTCGCCAGCTTCGGAATGTCGTCGCGCAACGTGAAGTAGAAGTAACCGCGCTCCAGCATGATGGCCACCGAGATCACGCTCAGGAAGATCATCAGCCACATGACCCACGATGCCCCGAAGCTCGTCATCAAGCCTTGAAGCCACTCAACCAGATTCATCCAACAAGTCCTTTGGTCAGTTCAGCTCGAACGGTAGCGGCGCTTCCCGTAGCACAGTTCGGAGGGCGAGGCCTTTTCGCTTTGCCCACACACATTCGCTAACTTTCGCGCCGACGCCGGTTCGGGCGCGGGCGCGCACCGGTCATTAACCGGCTCAGCGGCCAGCGAGCTCCTTTTACAGCTCGTGCGGCATCAGATCATACGGGGAATGGAAGTATTGCTGCGGCGAATAGGCGCGCAGACACGACACTCTGCGGGTGTAGATGTCGGCGTATAGATCCACCTGCAGGCCGAAGCTGCTCATCTCGTTTTGCTCCTTCAGCAGCGGCCCCCAATAGGGGTGAAAGCGTTGCGAGATGCGCTCGGCGAGCATTTCGTACTCGGCAGTAATGCTGCGCAGCTCGGCCCGCACGCGCTCGAGCGCGCGCTTGGTGCGCGTACGCTCGCTCTCTTCTTCGCCCACTTGAATCGGCGTTGCGCGGGTGAGCTCTTTGATCCGGCCCTGGTGGAAGCGTAGCTCGTCTTCCAACTTGTTGCGTGCTTCGTCCAAGCTGCGTTGGCGGCCGAGGTCGTCCGCGCAGGCTTCGTAGGCCGCGATCTCTTCATCCATCTCTTGGATGACCATCAAGGTATGCCAAGAAGATTCCTTCTTGGAGCGCAGGATGTCGCCGTAGATGTGATCGCCGACGTACAGCACGCTCGAGCTGCGCATGCCGACCAAGCGCTCGAACTCTTCCAAGTTGCCGCCCTCGTAGACCTTGCCGCGCTCCAGCTTTTCACGCACGGGACGCAGCACGTCGCCATCGCGCTCCATGAGTGGCCGGCCGTCTTGGAAGAAGCGCGGCTTGCCCGCGGAACAGATCACGAACTCGAAATAGTGCCGCCAGGACGGGTACTCCGGCATGACGTCCGCGAGCAGGTGCGTCATTACTTGGTCGGTGTAGCCGAACGGCGAGTTGGTCAGCAAAAATAGCCGTTTTCCGCCGGAGCGGAGCTTGTGCAGGGTGCGCGCCAGCTCCAGCTCGCGCTCGATGAACGCGCCGATGTCACTGGTCACGCTCGCGTACACCGCGCCCTCGGCGTGCGCTTCGTCGATCGAAGCGCGCACGTCGGCGAACAGCTTGTCGTAGTCGAGCTTCTCGCCTCGCTTCTCCATGGCCTCGACGATCGCGGAGTAGCTGGTGACTTCACTCAGCGCGAACAACGTGTCGATCCAATGATAGCGCGGCGTATGCGGCCGGATGCGCTTGTCGTGGTAAAGCGCGGTGATCTCTTCTTGGGGCAAGCGGCGCATGCCGTGATAACCGCGTTGCACGACCTTGTAGCGGTCCATCTTCAACACGTGCCCGTAGCGCTTGTCGACGAGCAGGCCGCGGATCGGGAAGCGAATGTCGTACTGGAGGTTCTTCAAGTACGCGGGATAACCGCGCCGGATCATGCGCTCGATGGTGAGCTCGACGCTCAGCGTGTCCATCCGCTCTTGGCGGTAGATCGCCAAGGTGTAGTCCATGTCGAAGCCGATCCAATCGATGTTGGAGAAGCGCAAATCGCGATTCACGAACACGCGATCGGAGCGCGCGATCGAGCGAGGGCTGGCGACGCCGGAACCCGCGGCCACGAGCGGCAGCGAAAGCTGCCGAGGATCGGGCGGGACGGTCGGAGAAAGAACGGGTGCGGAAGGCTTGGTGGCGGGAGGCACAGGGAGAACGCTGAGCCCCATGGCTCACCGCGTGATGGGCAAATTGTGCAATCCCTGCGCCCACCTGTCAACTTCGTCCGGTTGACCCACCCCGGTAATTGCGGGACTTTGCGCTCGTTAGCGCGCCAACGTGCAGTTCACGCCGTGGCCCGCGCCGATTTGGTCGACGCGAAGCGTCGCGCCACGCTCGAGCCAGCCGCCCTCGAGTGGAGCATCTTTCATGAACCAGGGCGTGTCGAGATCGACATGCGCGAAGCCGCCGATGCCCGCGGCGAGGCAAGCAGAGACGGTCATCGATAGCTTCGACTCGACCATCCCGCCGATCATCAAACCGAGCCCTGCGGCGCGAGCGATGGCGATCATATCCATGGCCTCCAGGATGCCGCACTTCATGGTCTTGATGTTGATCGCGTCGACCGCGCGTGCCGCGATCAATGCCAGCACATCGGCGGCCGAACAGGCGCTCTCGTCCGCAGCGACCGGCACACCCCCGTGTTCACGAACTCGACGTAGCCCGTCGAGGTCGAGCTTGGCGGTGGGCTGCTCGAACAGCGCAACCTGACCTTTGGCGTGCCCGAGCGCTTCCAACAACGCCAACGCTTCCGCGGCGCTCAGACTCGCGTTGGCGTCGAGCACGAGGCGCGCGTTGGGCGCGGCCTGGGCAATCGCAGCCAGACGCGCGCGATCGTCATCGAACGGCACTCCGCCGACCTTCACTTTCAAGGTCGCGAAACCGGCGTCGAGGGCGCGCGTTGCGGCGGCCTTGGCGTGCTCGGCCGAGCCGGTGGGGATGGTGATATCGCTGACGAGTTCCTTCTGCGCGCCGCCGAAGAAGGACCAGAGTGAGATGCCGGCGCGACGACAGAGCGCGTCGAGCAACGCACTTTCGAACGCGGCCAGCGCGGTCGGTGTGCCGCGCAAGGCGTGCTCTGCGACGCCCACCGCGGGCCGCCAGCGCAGCGCATCGAGCCCCGAAAGCGACGAACTCGCGGCGGCGAGTGCATCGAGCACCGCGCTCTGCGTCTCGCCGTTGACGGCCGGGAATGGCGCCGCTTCCCCGGTGCCCGTCGTGCCGTCCGAGAGCCTCAAAGTGACGAGCACGTTAGCGGCCACGACCTGTGCGCCCGTGGCGATGCCGAACGGTTCGGTCAGTGCGATATCGAGCGGGGTCGCGGTTACATCGTCAATGGAAATCACGCGCGGAGGCTAACCTGATTGAGCCGGCTTAGGAGGTGCCGGACGCGAAAGCAGCCAAAAAACATCGCGAGACGTTGCGAGGGCCTGATAGCTTTTTGGGTCATGCTTTCTCGTTGGGCTCGCCCTTGGGGCGTTCTGGTGGCGTTGTGTTTGGTGGCACCTTCGGTTTCCGCGCTCTCGGACGAAGAACGATCGGGGGCTAGGGCGGCGGCAAATCAGGGCGTCGAAGCCTTCGATCAGGGGCGCTGGACCGATGCCATCGAGCTTTTTTCGCGCGCCGAAGAGATCGTACACTCGCCGGTGCACTTGTCGTTCATCGCGCGCGCCGAGGTGAAGTTGGGACACCTGGTGAGGGCATCCGAGCTCTTCAACCGGATCAAACGCGAGCCACTACCGAGCAACCCACCCAAGGCGCTGGCGGATGCGGTGGCCAACGCCAACCTTCAGCTCGACGCACTGGAAGAACAACTCGCCTACGTGGAGATCAAAGTCACAGGCGCGAGCGCGCGTGATCTCACCGTGACCACCGATGGCGTGGTGGTCGCGAGCGCATTGGTCGCCGTGCGCCGGCCGATCGATCCCGGCACTCATCTCTTCAAAGCCAGCGGTAACGTCGGTGGCAGCGAGCCTCTGACGGCCAATTTCAAACCAGGCGAGCACAAAGTAGTGGAGCTGGTGATCAAGCCTGAGTTGGCCACCGCGCCAGCGCCGATCGCGCCCACCGCCCCTGGTCCGCTGATGAGCCCGCCCGAGAGCGCCCCCACGTCGTCTTCCGGGAGCGGCTTGCGCATCGGTGGCTACACGGCGATCGGTGTCGGCGTCGTTGGGGTCGCCCTCGGCACGGTGTTCATCGTTGGCGCCAAGAGCAAAGGCGACAAGGCCGACGAGGCATACAATGCATGCGGTGGCGCGTCGTGCCCAATAGCCGATCGCGGGAACATACAAGCCTTGGAGGACGACCAGGCGCGCAACAAGACGTTTGCAGTGGTCAGCTACAGCATTGGCGGCGCTGCCCTCGCGACCGGGATCACGTTGCTGATCTTGGGCAGCAAGCACGCGAGCTCCGAGAGTGCAGGCATTACGCCGATGCTCGGCTTTCGCTCGATCGGCTTGAAGGGAGTGTTCTGATGCGCCGAAGTCCCCTCCTCTTGTGGTTACTGCTGGCCGCGCTCTCAGCGCTGCCCTTTGCTTGCGCGCCGACGCGTCATGAATTCCTGCCTGATCCAGGGTCTTCCGGAGATGCGGGCACGAGCGACGGTGGCACCGCTAGCGCTGGTCGCGGCGCGACTGGTGGCGCGGGTCACAACGCTGGCGCCAGCAACGGCGGTTCTGGCGCCGATGACGCCGGAGCGGCGGGCGAGAGCAGCGGCGGAGCGGCCGGCGCTGGAGACGAAGGAGGCAGCGGACCCGGTGCGGGCACTGGCGGCGCGAATCACGGGGGCGGCGGTGGTGCGGGTGGAAGCGGACCGAACGCCGGTTCTGGCGGCAGCGCGCCGACGGCCGGCTCGGGCGGCAGCGCTCCCAGCGCGGGTTCTGGCGGCAGTACGCCAATTGGAGGCTCGGGAGGGGCGTTGGCCGGAGCCGGCGGAGGCCCCGCCGTTGTGCCCACGATCGTTGCAACGACTCCAGCAAACGATGCCAACGGGGTGCGCATCGACCAGACTATCGTGGTCGTGTTCAGCCAACCGATGAACAAGACCGTGACGCAAATAGCGTTCGATCAACAGAGCCTGCCCGCGGGCACATTCAGCTGGAGTACCGACTCCAAGACGATGACCTATACCCCGAGCTCCGCGCTTGCGTATGCCATGGGCACGGCGCCCAATTCCACCCAGGCCAAGCTGTACAGCTTCCAAATCAAGGCCACTGCCGAGAGCGCGGCCGGTGTGCCGCTCGGCACAGCGAAGACCTTCGGCTTTACCACGGCAAAGATGATCACGGTCACTCTGACGCCGACAGAGCTGTGGAGCGTGAAGGCGGCGAGCACCGCGACGACTTGGCCGACGACTCCAGCGGCGCCCACCGCCGCCTCGCAGTGCACCGCCTCGGATGATTGCGACAGCCTGCCGATCGGTGACGACTCCTCCAAGATCGGCGTGCGCGGAGTGTTCCGCTACAACGCCGCTCTGCCTTCGGGCGCTTTTGTGCAAGACGTGCAGATGTTCATCGGTGTCGGCTTCTCCAACGGCAGCATCACGAACTTCGGCTCGCTGCAGGTGGCCAAGGCACCGAACTTGCTCGGCGCTGGTATTCCGACTGGCGCAGTGTTCTCGTTCACCGTGGGCCCAAACGGCACGTTGACCACGGCCAACGTGCTCGCTCCGGGGCTGATCACGAGCGGGTCGTTCGGTACGAACGACCTGTACGTCTCGGTTCAATGGTCGGTCGCCACGGACAGCGACGCCGCCTACGACAACATCAGCATCACGGACGGGCACCTGCTGACGCATTATTTGATTCCGTGACCCGCGCTTTGGCCTGAGATTTCGCGATTGATCAGCGATCTCGCGGTTCTAGCGAGCTTGGGTTTGCACTTTAGGGGGCGCGACATTAAGGAGAGCGCGCGATGGGTTTTTCCTGTGGAATCGTTGGTCTGCCGAATGTCGGCAAAAGCACTTTGTTCAACTCGCTGTCGAACGCCAAGGCGGAGGCCGCGAATTTCCCGTTCTGTACGATCGAGCCGAACGTCGGCATCGTAGCCGTGCCCGATGCCCGCGTCAGCGCGCTGGCCAAGGTGTACAGCTCCGACAAAGAGGTACTGACCAGCATTCGCTTCGTGGACATCGCCGGCTTGGTGCGCGGTGCCTCCAAGGGTGAAGGCCTCGGCAATCAGTTCTTGTCGCACATTCGCGAGGTCGACGCGGTGGCGCACGTGGTGCGCTGCTTCGAAGACGAGAACGTGGTGCACGTCGAGAACAAGGTCGACCCGATCGCCGACATTGGCACGATCCAGACCGAGCTGTGTCTGAAGGACTTGGACACCGCGCAGAAGCGGCTCGATCGCGCGCGCAAGCAGAGCAAGGGCGGAGACGCCGTGGAAAAACTCGCGGTCGGGCTATGCGAGCGGCTGACCGCGCACTTGGATCAGGGCAAGCCCGCGCGCTCGCTGACGATCGACGAAAAAGAGAAGGATATCTTGCGCGACATGCAGCTGCTGACCAGCAAGCGCATGTTTTACGTCGGCAACGTGGACGAAGCCTCGCTCGGCAACCTCGCCGGCAACAAGCACTACCAGGCGCTGGTAGCCTTCGCCAAAGAAGAGGGCGCGCCCGTGGTGCCGATCTGCGCGCAGCTCGAAGAGCAGATCGCCGAGCTCGAGCCGGCAGATCGCCCGGAGTTTCTGGAGAGCGTGGGCCTCAAAGAGCCTGGGCTCAATTCGGTGATTCGGACGGGCTACGAGCTGCTCGGCCTGATCACTTATCTGACCGCGGGCAAGCAAGAGTGCCGCGCGTGGACCGTGCTCAAGGGCTCGACCGCGCCGCAAGCCGCAGGCGCCATCCACACCGATTTCGAACGCGGCTTCATCAAGGCCGAGGTGATCTGGTGGGAAGACTTGATCGCGCTCGGTAGCGAAGCCAAGTGCCGCGAAGCGGGCAAGCTTGCCATTGAAGGTCGCGACTACATCGTGCGCGACGGTGATGTGATTCACTTCCGCTTCAACGTCTGAGCGGGGCGAGCGTTTTTGGTAGGGCCGTAGCGAGCGCGCCAGCAGCGACGAATCCGCACTCGGAATCGCCGCTGCAAGCGCGCTGCCATGGCGGCTGCTGAAGCCGGTCTAAAGGAGGCTCACGGAATTAGTACCAAGCTGGCCCGGGCACCGACACCGGCCGGTGAAGAGGACAGGTTGGTTAGAGTTCCCGCGACCGGGTCGTAGCGGACGAACACCTGTCCTGAAGCAGGCGAAATTTGGTCGCCGTAGTTGGTTAGGTAAATCGCCCCCGCTGCGTAGTCCGTGGCCATTCCCGAGTAATACGAGCCAGGAGTGAGCCCCGTGCCAGTCTGTGCGCCCGTCGTTGCGTCGATCCGTTGGATCTCTTCCGTGTTGATACTGTGGGTGTACCAGTTGCCGGCATAGTACGCGCCAGTGTTGATCGCTTCGGGTTGGCCGGCCCCAGTAACGGTAACGGTCGACGTGTACGTTCCTGCTACCGAGTTCACCAACATGAAACTTCTCGAGCTTCGTATCCGAATGTACACGTTGCCGGTGGCTGGATCGAAGGCCCCAGACATCGAGCAAAACGACGGCAACGTGATGGAGCTCCACGCTCCCGATTGATAACGGTACAGGGTCGTCTGGTTGTAAGCGCAGTAGTAAATGCCGTTCGGAGTCGAGACGAGAGCCCCATAAGTACTCGGGGTGGCGGGGCCGGTGCTCGACACCACCGACCATGAGTCCCCCGCTATGCTGTAAGCGCGAAGGGTATTGTCGGCGAGGTAGGCGTAGACCAAGCTTCCGTCGGTACCGAGGCCGCTCTTGAAAACCGCGGGCGCGGGAGTCACCGTTGCCCAGGTGTCGGAAGCGATGGTGTACCGTTGCAGGGCCGTCCCTGATTGCTGTGCCGCGCGGAATACGTAGGTTCCCCGCGTCGAACACACATAGCCGGTGCTATCGACCTCTCCGGCTTCGAGCGCCCCGTTTTTGGGCGTCCCACCGCCGTCGCCATTGTCGAGGCCGACCTGGATCTTGACGCCGCCGTAAGTGCAGGTCGCTCCTGGCGCCTGAGTCGACTTCGAGATCAGTGACGTGAAGCCGGTTGCCCCGGTAGCGCCCGTCGCCCCGGTAGCGCCCGTCGCTCCGGTAGCGCCGGTCGCTCCGGTAGCGCCTGTTGCTCCGGTTGCCCCGGTAGCGCCTGTCGCACCGATTGCCCCGGTTGCTCCTGTTGCTCCAGTTGCCCCGGTAGCGCCTGTTGCTCCGGTTGCCCCGGTAGCGCCTGTCGCACCGATTGCCCCGGTTGCTCCTGTTGCTCCGGTTGCCCCGGTAGCGCCTGTTGCTCCTGTTGCTCCTGTCGCACCGATTGCCCCGGTAGTGCCGGTCGCCCCGGTAGCGCCTGTCGCCCCGGTAGCACCGGTGTTGCCGGGCACCGTCGCCCCAGTTGCTCCATTGGCTCCCGTCGCGCCATTGGCTCCCGTCGCGCCATTTGCTCCGGTGACGCCACTGGCGCCCGTCGCGCCATCGGCGCCCGTTGCGCCATCGGCGCCGGTCGCGCCCCTGGGTCCGTTCGCACCATTGGCTCCAAACAGGCCAATGGTTCCAGTAACGCCCTTAGCGCCAATGGCACCGTTGGCACCCGTTGGGCCCTTGGCGCCCGTTGCGCCACTGGCTCCGGTGACGCCACTGGCGCCCGTTGCGCCACTGGCTCCGGTCACGCCACTGGCTCCGGTCGCGCCGGACGGTCCCGTGTCACCGACACCACCCTCGCTGCCTTTGGGACCCTTGGCGCCGGTCGCTCCGGCGGGACCCGCAGCTCCATCTTTTCCGTCAGGACCTGCCGCACCAATACCGCCACCGTTGCAGACATACTGAGTGCCTTCGATCTCGGACGGATCGAGTTTGCCGTCGCGGTTCGTGTCCGCGCCGTAGTCGAGTCGCTTCCCACCATTGGCGCAGTTTTCACCGGCCGCTTCTTCGCTCGTTGCGAGCAAGGAGAGCAGGCCCGAGTTGCCGTCTGGCCCGGTGCTGCCCGTGCCGCCGCAGGCCGCTAAGATCGCTGTCCCCAGGCCCAGTAGGCCTGCGATATGCGTTTTGTTCATGGTCGTGCTCCCGCGGCTTAGCCGTTGCAGATGTTGGTGGAATCATCGACTTCGCCGGACTCGAGGCTGCCGTTGCCAGCCGTCCCAGCGCCGTCGCCGTTGTCCAAACCAACCTGAATCGTCACGCCACCTTTGAGGCAGGTTGCGCCCGCAGCGAGGGTAATGATCTTGATCAGAGCGCCAGTGGCGCCCGTTGCACCGGTCGCACCTGTCGCTCCGGTTGCACCCGTTGCACCCGTCGCTCCGGTTGTACCCGTTGTACCCGTTGCGCCCGTTGCGCCTGTCGCTCCCGTTGCGCCCGTCGCTCCCGTTGCGCCCGTTGCACCCGTCGCGCCTGGCGTTCCAGTTGCGCCGGTCGCGCCTATTGCACCCGTCGCTCCGGTCGCGCCTGTTGCGCCAATGGCACCTGTTGCGCCAGTGGCACCTGTCGCACCCGTGGCACCGGTTTCACCCGTGGCACCGGTTGCACCGGTAGCGCCCGTTGCACCGGTAGCGCCCGTTGCACCGGTTTCACCCGTTGCACCGGTAGCGCCCGTTGCACCGGTTTCACCCGTAGCGCCCGTTGCACCCGTATCGCCGGTTGCACCGGTAGCGCCCGTAGCGCCCGTTGCACCCGTTGCACCGGTAGCGCCCGTGGCACCCGTGGCTCCCGTAGCGCCCGTAGCGCCCGTAGCGCCGGTTGCTCCCACGTCGCCGGTCGCGCCGGTTGCACCCGTTCCGCCGACGGCCCCGGTGGCGCCGGTGGCCCCGGTGGTGCCTGTCGCGCCGGTCGCTCCCGTGTTGCCGGTTGCTCCCGTGTCGCCGGTGGCGCCTGTCGCGCCGGTGTCGCCTTGGGACCCCGTCGGGCCCTGATCGCCCTTAGGGCCGGTCGGACCTGTCGCGCCATCGGGACCTGTCGGTCCGTCCTCGCCGTCTGCTCCGGCGGGCCCTGCCTCGCCGGAGTCTTCAATACCGTTGCAAGCGTACTCGGTTCCCTCTACCTCACTGTCTTCGAGCGTGCCGCTGCCGTCGGCGTCCGTACCGTATTCGACCTTGGTGCCACCGTTGGCGCAGTTGTCACCGGAGGCCTCGTTAGACAGCCGCAGCAAGGCCGCACTGCCCTCTTTGCCGCCCGGGCCGTCGTCCCCGCCGCAGCCCGCGAGTGCCAACAAGCTCAAACCAACCAGCCCAACCAAGCGTGTGCTCTTCATTGTCCGTACCCTCTTCATTTTTTGCGCTCCGCGCGCAGAAAGCAGCATTCATTCGTGATCGTCGAACGATGGTCGCGTCCCGAGCGCGCGCACGACGGCGTCACGACGCATGAGTGAACGTGGCCCTTGTCGGGACGACCAGCGACCGCAACGACTAACAACTTAAGAGCAACAGTGCAAAGCGTCGATCATTGCTCAATGTTGCAAGGCGCGCTGGCGGAAACGGTCACTTGGAAAAAGCGCGCCGTTTTGGTGCGATGTCAGCGCAAACCGACTAGCTCGAGGTAGCGGTGTTGCGTTTCGGCAGCGACCACTCTTCGCCGCGTGAGCTCGCGCAACAAATAATAAACGACGTCGAAAGAGCCGTAGGCGAAGTGCAGGATGTGAGCGAGGCGCGCGATGTCGGCGCTTTCCCAGCTCGCGAGGTCGAAGAAATTGCGCACGTAGACGATGTCGCCGTCGAGAACCTGGTTGTGCCCGCGGCGCGGATCGCCATCGACAAGAAGAGGCATTACGCCCCATCTCTTCAGAGAAAAGATGGTGTGCGCGACGAAGCCGAGCTCGCGTAGCAGCGTATCCACCTCACCGATGCACGGCTGATTTCGGTACATCGGTACGAACGCCGCTTCGGTGTGGACGACCAAGCATTCCCTGACGCTTTCCCGGCCGTGCTCGATGATCGTCTTCTCGAAGCCTTGAACGTCGAGCTTGAGGAAATCGATGGGCCGGACACCCGTCAGATCGTCGAGGCGCTTCGTAGTGACGGTTTCTGTACGAATGACCGTGCCGAAATCAGCGAACAGGTGGAATTTCTCGAGCACTGTCAGATCGGGCTCGAACAAGCTATTCATGTCGGGTGCGTTGCAGAAATGCAGGGTGTGGCTCGAGCCGTCGCCGAGAGCGTCCGCGAGCACCGTGTCGTTTGGTTTCAATTGAGCTTGCAGCTCGGCCCGCGCATCGGGGTTCGGTTCGAAGCCGATCAGCTCGGTCGGGACGGCGTCGACGATCGGCTGGTAGGGCGGAGGTCCATCGACGGGACTGGACCCCACATCGACGATGCGTATTGGTCTGTCGAGCGGCACGAGTTCCAAGAGCTTAGCGCTGGCGCTCGCGTTCGACGCAGGCGGTGGAGACGCGAGGCCGACGCTGGCCATGAGCGGTGCGCGCCTTGGCGCACCGCTCAGCCCCAGCTTCTGCTCGGAGAAATGCAAATTCTTCTCGATGCGAGGGCGTTCGCTCTCAGGGATCGCATCGCCTCGGAGAAGCTCTTTCGCTGCCTGAAGAGATTCCTCGTACTCACCGACCCAATACGCGGCGATGCTGAGCTCGTCGAGCGCGCGCCATTGGTAGACCGAGTCGTCGACGAATAGACGATCGTCCGGGCGTGGAATGCGTGCTGCTTGGCGAGCGAACAGATACGAAAGCTGGTGCTCTTCCCGCGTTCGATGCAGTTGCGCCAGAGCGCACAATGCCTCCGCCCGTTGCGGACGCAGCTGGTGAGCGCGCAACTGCGCGGCGACCGCAGCGTGATACTTGTTCAGCTCCGCAGAGATCACGCCCATGAGGTGGAGCGAGTGCCAGACTTCCTCGTCCCAGCCGCCCATGTCCGCGCGTTTCGCGAAATTCTCCAGCGCTTTTTCCGGCACTTCAGCGTCCCGATAGCTGCGAGCGAGGTAGTAGCGGTAGCGAGCATTGTCGGGCTCTTGCTCGATCGCCCGCTCCAATACGGCAGCGTCTCGCGCATACTTTTGCTTGGCATCGATCTGATTTCGTGCGCCGTCGAAATGCCCAACGCACAGCGGGCCTTCCAGCAAGGCCGTGCGGTGCGGGCGATCACAAACCGCGACCTCGTGCAGGACGCCCTCGTAGCGCCAAGGCGTGTCCGCTTTGAGTAGCTGCAGCAGATCGAAGGTCACCACGGAGTTGCTCCCGCGGTGGCGCGTGTAGTAGCCGTCCGCGGTTAGGTTCGGAAATTGGAATCCGGCAGGGACGTCGAAGGTCTCGTCCGCGTCGATCACCAGCGCGTAGTCACCCCAGGCGCGCGCGAGCGCCAGCGCTTCGGTGCGGTTGTGACCAAAGTCTTGCCAGCGGCGCTCGTGAAGCTCGCCGGGGAGCGCTTCGAGAGAGTTTGTGATCAGCCGTTGAGTGCCGTCCGTCGACCCCGTGTCGACGATCGACCAGCAATCGATGAACGGCAGAACCGAGCGCAGGCAGCGCTCGATTACGGCGGTCTCGTCCTTCACGATCATCGTCAGACAGACGCTGGGGCGACCGTCTGCCCTGCTCTGCTTCTTGCCGGCTTTTTTCCCGCGATCTCCCATTCCCTGTAGATATCACGGCTGCTCGATGAACGTGTATTCTCGGCTACGCTGCTTGGCGGCGACGCCGGGCCGACAAGCCTGCGATGCCCAAGGCTAGGAGCAGACAAGGGGCGCGTCCGTTGCGTGTCGCAGGAGTTGCGATTTGGCAATCGCAGCCTCCCTCCGCGGGCATTCGTGGTGTGGTAGCAGACGCGCCTCCGGAGTTGGTTGCGCCCGCTCCTCCTGACGAGAAACGAGCTGGCGTAAACGGCAGACATTCCGTGCTTGGTGCGCCGCCGCCTGCGCTGCATGCGCCAAGCAAAGCGCAGTCGGTTGGCCAATCGGCGCTACAAATCGCAGCGCTCTTCCCGGGCCCGCAGGTCAGTGCACCGCGCACCTCCGTACGGTGCAAGAGCGGCAACAGACAACCGCGATCTCGACCAAAGTCCGCATCAGGTGAAAATCCGAGCTCGAAGCCGTCTCGAGTTTCGTCTGCGCAGACGTAGACTCCGGTCTTCGTCCAGGTCAGGCAATTGACGTTTCCCGCGTAAATTTGCTGGAACGAAAAGACCTCGGTCGAGCTCTTGAAGACTCCGACCGTGTCGGGAGTCGTGGCGCTGGTGAGGCTAGGGTTACCAAATCCGACCAGCACACTCGAGCCGTCGGACGCGAGCGCAAATCCGAGCAGCTTGTTCGGAATTCGAAAGACTTCGCGAAAACTGCGCCCTCCGTCGCTCGAATAGAGCAATGCGTCACCGGAGATGGTCTCGCCGACGCTGCGCGAGGAATCCGTGCGCACGTAGAGGTGCTGTGAATCGAGCGGGTCGATTCCGGCCAGGTAGGGGATCTCGGTCGCGTCCGTGTTGGCGATGCGATAGGCGCCCCAAGTCTGTCCTTGATCCTCGGAGCTCAGCAGCTGGCCTTCGTCATCACGGAGGCCTGTCGCGAACAGGTGCTCGGGATCGCGTGGGTCGACATCGACCGTGTACAGAACTTCGAGCGGCAGCGGATTGCCGATGGCGCTCCAAGTTTGGCCATTGTCCCGCGAGATGCGGAGCACATTGCTCACGCCGTCTTGGTTGGCCTGAACGACGCCAGCGATGATCGTGGCGGGATCCGACTTGGATACGGAATGGTCGACGATGAACTCACCTTCCGTGCCCATGGTCTGCGCCCAATCGCAGGCATCTGCCGCAGCTACGCTGAGGCTGCCCTGCACGTTCACCAGCAAGCTCTCGTTGCCGGTAAAGTCGATCAGCGGGTCTCCGGAGTAGCTGGTGGTGTGGGTGAACGAGGGCTCGCACACGTACGACCAAGTGTGTCCTCGGTCCGCTGTGACGAGCAGCCCGTACGTCGCCGCCAGCACTAGGCGATTCGGATCGCTGGGGTGCTCGAGTAAGCGTTGGGCCTGCGGAAAGCGTCCGTTGCCCAGCGCGGGCATAGTGCTCGAGAGCAGCATGGCGGCGACGGCGAACAGTGCGCGTGATCGGCGGAGCACGGCGCAAAGGTTAGCTTGCGCGGTGAAGAGAGCACAATCGGCGCCTTCATCGAGGACGCGGCGGCGAGCTGTGCGAAGCGGCGAGGTGCGCGCGGCCCCAGTCAGTCAGGGTTTCGACCTGCACGGGGCCGCCGAAGCAACCGAAGAAGCGCGCACCCCACACACCCAGTGTGGCGAATAGGAGCACCGATCCGAACACCGTTACCGTGCGTGACGCCAGCCACGGCCGCGCGGGCCGCGGTGCGCGCGGCCCGCGTACGTAGCCGAGCGCAGCGCTGCTCATCGCCCAGATGAAGAGTGGTGAGAGCACGAGCACCAGCGGGTGCAGCTCGAGCGCGTGCTGCACATCGCCGTGGGCTAACGCGAGCGTGGCGCGCGTCAGTCCACAGCCGGGGCAGGGCACCCCGAACACGCTTGCCATTGGACAAAACGGCAGGTGAAAGCCAACGATGGCCGCAAAAATCCCGGCAAATGTCGCCACGATCAGGCTGCGCTGAATGACGGTGCGGTCCACGGCCCTGCGAGCTTAGCCGCTCTTCGACAGCGAGCTCGTGTTCTTCTGCCGCAATGGAGCACCACCCACAAAAGAAAACGAGGCGCGAGCTCCGAAGAGCCGCGCCTCGCGTTCGATCACGCTTTGGATGCTCAGCTCGCGGGGGGGAGCTGGCCGCCGCTGGCCGCTTGCCAGATCTCGTTCAGGTCGCCGGGCAGGAAGAACATTGCCAGGAACAGGTACAGCACGGGGCTTGCCACTTGCGGGTTCGGCACGCCGGCCATGCGCTTGGCGTCGAGTACCTTCTCATTCAACTTCCACAGCTCGATGTAGTTGAGGATCGGGATGAAGAAGAAAATCGGGTTCAGATCGTCCTTGCCGCGGAAGGCCTTGAGCTCGTTGAGCATCTGCCAAACCTGAATGATCGCGTAGACGAAGCAGATGCAGCTGATCACGACGGTCATCACCGGGTTGCGGATCTTGCCGATCGGACCGCGCTGACCACCGCCGCTCATCGGCACCATCGCGCCGGCGCCGCCGTAGGCAAGGTCTTGTGGCGGGCTGAAACCGCCGGGCGCGCCATACGGGGCGGGTTGTCCGCCGTAGCCGCCTTGCGGTTGACCGTAGCCTCCGCCGGGCGCGCCGCCGTAGGCGGGCTGCCCGGGCGGTGGGCCGTAACCACCGGCCGCGGGTGGAGCACCGTATTGTTGGGGCGGCTGCCCGGGCGTCCCGTAACCGCCTTGCGGTTGGCCATAGCCACCAGGTGCGGGACCTGGTGTGCCGTAGCCACCGGGCGGTTGCCCGTAGGGATCGGCAGGCGCTGGAGCACCTGGGCCACCCGGAGCACCCGGAGCACCGGGCGGCGGGCCGTAGGGGTTGGGCTGTGCGTACGGATTGAAGCCGCCGGAACCAGCGTCAGCGACCATCGTGCCGCCCAAGGGATTCACGGCGGGGGCAGCCGGCGGCGCGGCCGCGGGCGGCGCGCCGTAAGCAGGCGGCGGTGCGTATGCAGGGGGCGCCGCGGGAGCGCCATACTGCCCGGGCGGCGGACCGAAGCCCTGCGGTGCACCAGGAGGTGGACCGAAATTTGGACCACCGGGTGGGGGACCGAAGCCTTGCGGCGCAGCGGGTGGTGCCCCGGGCGGCGGACCGAAGCCTTGCGGCGAGCCCGGTGGCGGACCGAAGCCTTGCGGCGCGCCCGGTGGCGGACCGAAGCCTTGCGGCGGAGCGGGCGGCATGGGTGCCCCGACAGAAGGAGGCGCGACACCCAGCATCGTGCCTTTGAGCTGGGGGCGAGGGGCCGCGGCGGGAGCAGCTGCAGGCGGCGCACCAGGTGGCGGAGCTGCCGCGGGCGCCGGAGCCGGAGCCGGAGCGCCGGCCGGCTTTGGCACCACGGGCGGGTTCACCATGAGCATCGTGCCCTTGAACTTCGGGGCCGCCGCACCCTTTAGGTTAAACCCGCACTTCTTGCAGGTCGTCGCCGCCTCCTCATTCTCAGTCCCACAATTCGGGCAAAACACTCAGCACCTCTTAGATGACGCAGGGGAGGCCGCAGCCTACACGTCCTCTTGTCCAATTCTCAAGAGAGTCGGCGCCGGTCGCCTCCGTCTCCGCGCGTTCGCGTTGCTTTTGCTCCGCCCTTGACACCCCGCTTTCGGGGTCACTACGGTTCGCCTCGCCCGGGGGTACCCCGGGTAAAACCAGCACTTCGACGACGCCGTTCAAGCTCCGCTCGACGGACGATCGCGGCCCCGCCCCCCTCGGAAATTCATGGCATTCGCCCTCAGCGCGGAAGCAGAGCAGAAGCTCAACGATATCTTGTCGCGCTACCCCAATAAAATGGCGGCGTGCATCCCAGTTTTGCATCTTTGCCAAGAGGCGAACGACAACTGGGTTTCGGACGACGTGATCGAATTCGTGGCGCAGCGCCTCGAACTCGGCTCGGCGCACGTCAAAGGCGTCGTGACCTTCTACACGCTGTTCAATCAGAAACGCCCCGGAAAGCATCAACTCTGGGTGTGCCACACGCTCTCCTGCGCGCTGCGCGGCGGCGAGGACATCCTTCACCACTGTGAGAAGCGCCTCGGCGTGCACGCCGGCGGCACCAGCAAGGACGGCAAGATCACGCTGCGCACGGCCGAGTGTCTGGCGGCTTGCGGTACCGCACCGGTCATTCAAGTCGACAAAAAATACTACGAGAACCTCTCGATCGCAGAAGTCGACCGCATCATCGACACGCTCGTGAAAGACGGTTGAGGCGTAAAAGCCCTCTTTCGTTTGGCAAAGAATGATCAAGCAGACCACTTACCTCAGTCACTCCTACGGCAAGCCCAATAGTTGGACGCTTGCCGCCTACGAATCCGCCGGCGGCTACCGCGGCGTACGCAAGGCTCTGTCGATGACCCGCGAAGCGGTGATCGAAGAAGCCAAGAAGGCCCATGTGCGCGGGCGCGGTGGCGCCGGTTTCGATTGCGGCACGAAGTGGAGCTTCATGCCCAAAGAGAGCAAGAAGCCGCACTACCTCGTAGTCAACGCGGACGAAGGCGAGCCCGGCACCTTCAAAGATCGCTCCATCATGGAGATGAATCCGCACGCGCTGATCGAGGGTTGCATCATCGGCAGCTACGCGATCAACGCGCACGCCTGTTACATCTACGTCCGCGACGAGCTGCACCTGAGCAAGGAGCGGCTGTGGGGCGCGATCAAAGAGGCCAAGGCCAAGGGTTACCTGGGCAAGAACCCGTTCGGCAAAGACTACGAAGTCGAAGTTTACGTGCACACCGGCGCGGGCGCGTACATCTGCGGCGAGGAGACGGCGCTGCTCAATTCGCTGGAAGGGCGTCGCGGTGAGCCGCGCTTGAAGCCGCCGTTCCCCGCGCAGTACGGCGCCTTCGGCTGTCCGAGCACGGTCAACAACGTCGAGACGCTGGCGATCATGCCGACCGCCTTCGAGATGGGCGGGGACGAGTTCAGCAAGCTCAGCGAGCTACACCCGTTCAACGACGGCGGGGCGCGCTTGTTCGGCGTGAGCGGCCACGTGAAGAAGCCCGGCATCTTCGAAGCCTGCGTGGGCATCACCATGCGCGAGCTGATTTTCGAGCTCGCGGGTGGCCTGCCCGATGGGCGCTCGATCCTGGGCGTGATCCCGGGCGGTTCGTCGTGCCCGGTGCACTTGCCCGATGAAGTGCCGAATCTGCCGCCCGACCCCCGCTACGATGCGTACCGCGGCAAGTCGATCTTGGACATCCCGCTGGGCGTCGACACCTTCCGCGCCTCGGGCAGCATGCTCGGGACGTGCTGCGTGACGGTCTTGAGCGACAAGGTCGATCCCGTCCTTGCGCTGCACAACGTGATGCGCTTCTACCGTCACGAGTCGTGCGGCCAGTGCACGCCCTGCCGTGAAGGCTGCGGCTGGATCGAACGCATCTTGAACAAGATCGTGGAAGGCAAAGGCTCGATCGCCGAGCTGGACGAGATTCACGAGATTGCCAGCAACATCACCGGCAACACGATCTGCGCGTTCGGTGACGGCGCGGCAACGCCCGCCTTGGCCTTCGTTCGCCGCTATCGCAAGCATTTCGAGGACTACATCGTGAGCGGCGGCAAGTCGCAGACGCGAAGGTTGACGCTATGACCGTCGGAAACGTTTTCTTCGTCGTGGCGAGCATCGTCGCGCTGGTCGGCGCGATGATGACCATCGCCTCGCGCAGTCCGATCCGCAGCGCGGTCGGCCTGCTCATCACCATCGTCGGCATCGCTGCCCTGTTCTTGATGCTGAACGCGCAGTTTCTGGCGGCGATTCAGCTGATCGTGTACGCGGGCGCGGTGGTCGTGTTGTTCGTGTTCGTGATCATGCTGCTCGGCCCGGACGCGGGTGACGGCGAGGGCACGATCGCTCGGGCGCGCTTGGCTCGCTATGGCGCGGGCGCGTTCTTCCTGTTGCTCTCGTTGGGCGCGGGTCACCTCGTGTCTCGCGCGGAGCTCGCGCCGCACCGCTTCAAGGTGGCGGCGGCCGGTCACGGTTCGGTCGAGGGTATCGGTACGTTCCTGTTCGGCAGCGCCGTGATTCCGTTCGAGCTGGCCACTGCGCTGTTGATCGTCGCGGTGGTTGGCGCGATCGCCGTTGCGCGCGGTAAGCCGCACGTTCGGCGCGAGTCCAAGAGCGCCAGCCCCACGGCTCGCATGTTCCACGGCCCGCTCATGGCGCGCGACGCACAACGGCCGCTACCGACCAAAGCAGAGCGGGCTGCCAAAGCCGCGGGAGGCGTGTGATGAGCTCGCTCGGTTATTTCGTAGAGCAATACGTTCTGCTCGCGGGTGCGCTGTTCACCCTCGGCTCGATCGGATTTTTGGTGCGGCGCAACGTACTGGTTCAGCTGATGAGCATCGAATTGATGCTGAACGCGGTGAACCTGATGTTGGTCGCATTCAACCGTCAGTACATGGCCGACCAAAACGGCCAGGTGTTTGCCTTCTTCATCATCGCGGTCGCCGCGGCCGAAGTCGCGGTGGGCCTCGCCATCGTGCTCGCCTTTTACCGGCTGAAGTCCAGCGTCCAGAGTGACGAAGCGGACCAGCTCCGTCACTGAACCTTTAGGGCTTATCACTCATGCAAGCGATCGAGGCTCTGTTCCCCGCGCAAAACTACACGCTGCTGGCGTTCATCGTGCTGCTCCCGCTCTTGGGTGCCGCCGTGAACGGCATCTTCGGTAAGCGGCTCGGCAAAGAAGCCGTCTCTCTCCTGGCGCTGAGCGTCATGTTCGTTTCCTTTGCGCTGGCGGTCATCACCTTCCTCGCCTTGGGCCACGCCCAAGAAGGAGAGGAGGCCGCGCGCTTCGTTTGGAAAGGTTGGGAGTGGTTTCGGCTCACCCGATCCGACGGCGGCACCGTCATGCTGGATGTCGCGTTCTCGGTAGACGCCCTGAACGGCACCATGGCGCTGGTCGTCACCGGCGTCGGCTTCCTGATCCATCTCTACTCCGTCAGCTACATGGCGGAGGACCCTGGCTTTCACCGCTTCCTCACCTACCTGAACCTGTTCATCTTCTCGATGCTGGTGCTGATCCTCGGGGACAGCTTGCCGGTCTTGTTCGTGGGCTGGGAAGGCGTCGGTCTGTGCAGCTACCTCTTGATCGGCTTCTGGTTCGAAGACGACAAGAACGCGGCGGCCGGCAAGAAGGCGTTCGTCACCAACCGGATCGGTGACTTTGGCCTGCTCGTGGCGATGGGCCTTCTGCTCTATTACACGGGCGGTTTGGACTGGTCGAGCATCGACAATGGTTCGAAGAACCTGCTCACTTCGGTGCAGGTTTGGCCGCTCGGGACGCACGTGCCCGCGGCTAGCCTGATCGGCGGCAGCTTCGAGCATTGGATCAACATGCCGCGCTACGTGAGCGCGGCGACGCTGGTCGGCCTCGCGCTCTTTCTCGGTTGTGCCGGCAAGAGCGCGCAGCTCCCGCTCTACGTCTGGCTGCCGGACGCGATGGCCGGCCCAACCCCGGTCAGCGCGTTGATTCACGCGGCCACGATGGTCACGGCGGGCGTTTACCTGCTGTGCCGCCTGTCCTTCGTGATGGTGCTGAGCCCAGCGGCCATGGCCGTCGTCGCGGTCACCGGCGCGCTCACCGCCATGTTTGCCGCCAGCATCGCGTTTGCGCAGCACGACATCAAAAAGGTGCTCGCCTATTCGACCGTGAGCCAGCTCGGCTACATGTTCTTGGGCGTCGGCGTGGGCGCGTTCAGTGCGGGCTTCTTCCACGTCCTCACGCACGCCTTCTTCAAGGCTTGCATGTTCCTCGGTGCGGGCTCGGTGATCCATGCCATGCACGCGCGCATCCACGACACCGATGCGTCGCAGGACATGCGCAACATGGGCGGCCTGCGCAAATACATGCCGATCACGTTCTGGACCTTCACCGCGGCCTGGGCGGCGATCGTTGGCTTTCCGCTCACCAGCGGCTTTTTCTCGAAGGACGAGATCCTGCTGAAGGCCTACACCTCGTTCATCAAGGTGCCGGCCACGTCCCTTTCGGACGGCGCGGGGGGCAGCATGGAGGTGTTTGCATGGCCGACCTGGCTCGGCACCGCCCTGTACGCCATCGGCATCCTGACCGCGTTGATGACCGCGTTCTACATGACGCGCCTGTACATCGGCACCTTCTTCGGCGAGTTCAAGGGCTGGAAGATCGTCAAGAACTTCAAAGAGCCGGCTCATGAGCACGGCCACGACGATCACGGGCACGGTCACGCGCCCGACGATCCGAGTGTTCCGCTCGAAGGGCCGACGCCGCACGAATCTCCCTGGCAGATGTGGGTGCCGCTCGCGGTTCTCGGCTTCTTGGCGGCGTTCGCCGGTTGGCTGAACGCGCCGCTGTTCCACATCGAAACCATGCACCACTGGCTGGAGCCCGTGTTCGCCAAGGCGAGCGCGTCGGTCGAGCTGATCGAAGGTGCCGAACACTTGGAGTACGTGTTCCTCGGCGCGGCGATTGCCGCGTTCGCCGGTGGTTCGGGCATCGCGTACTGGATCTACGTGCTGCAGAAGGGCAAGCCCGCGCAGTCTTTCGTCGAGGCCATGCCGGGGGTCCACGCACTGGTGTTCGACAAGTGGCGCGTAGACGAACTCTACGAGGAATACGTGATCGGCGCGGTGGACTCGCTGGCCGAGTTCTTCGCCTGGGCCGACAAGTGGATCGTGGATTTCCTGCTCGCGCGGGTCACCGCGTTCCTGGTTTCGACCAGCGGCACCGCGCTGCGCTTCATCCAGACTGGGCGCGTGCAAACGTACGCCGCCGTCATGGTGCTCGGTTTGGGCGCCGTGGGCTGGTTCTTCGTCACTCCCCGTGCCGAAGCCACGCTGGATTCCAACGACGAATCGGGCGTGTACAGCCTGACCGCGGCCGAGGGCCTCGGTTACAGCTACCGCTGGGATTTGAACAACGACGGCAAATGGGACGGCGACAAAGGGTCGTTCGGTAGCAAGACCCAGCAGTCGCTCAACTTGGCAGTGAAAGAGAATCGAACCGTCAGGCTCGAAGTCAAAAATGCATTCGGTCGAACCGCGGTTCGCTCGTTCAACTTTGCGCGTCCCGCTCCCGATCGCTCGGGGTTCACGTCGCAGCTCGAGGCAGGCCCCGCTCCCGTGCGTCGCGCACAGGATCTGCGTCAGCTCCCGAAGCCCCAGGAAATGAAATGAATCCGCTGGCTTTAGCTCTGTTTCAATTCGCGCCGTATCTGCTGGCGTTCACGGTCGGGGTGCTCATCCCGCGCCGCCAAAGCACGCCGGAGCGGATCGCGATCGGCATCGTCGCCGCGCTGGCGCTGCTCATGGTTCGCGGCCTGTGGCCCTCGGCCACCACCGCCGTCGTGGACGAGAACGCGAAGGAGTGGCCGTACCTGCTCAGCGTGATCGTATTCCTGCCCATCGCGGGCGCGATCCTGATGCTGTTCTTGCCCCGGCAGTCGCCGGTGATCTTGAAGCGCGTGACGTTTTTGATCTTGGGCTTGGATGGCTTGGTCTCGCTCGGCTTGCTGTCCTCGCCGATGACCCGCGGCTGGCACTTCCAGCACATCGTGGAGTGGGTGCCCGCGTTCGGCATTCGCTACCACGTCGCGGTGGATGGCGTGAGCATGTGGCTGATCCTGCTGTCCACGCTGTTTACGCCGATCGCCGCCTACGTCGCGTTCGGCTCGCTCAAGACGCGAATCAAGGATCTGTGCTTCGCGTTCCTGCTCTTGCACGGCGCGATGATGGGCGTGTTCGTCGCGCTCGATATGTTCCTGTTCTTCGTGTTCTGGGAGCTGATGGTGATCCCGATGGTGGTCATGATCGGCGTCTGGGGTGGCACCGAGAAGATCAAGGCGGCGTACAAGTTCTTCCTGTACACGATGGTCGGCAGCATGCTGATGCTGGCGGCGATCTTGGTGCTGGTTTGGAACTACACCAAGCTCGCGGGCTACCCGAGCTTCGACTACCTAGCCCTGCAGCGCGTGGCCTTGCCGCACACCTGGGCTTGGCTGTGTTTTTTCGGCTTCTTTTTGGCGTTCGCCATCAAGGTGCCGATGTTCCCGTTCCACACCTGGTTGCCTGATGCGCACGTGCAGGCGCCCACCGGTGGCTCCATCATCCTGGCCGCGGTGCTGCTGAAGCTGGGCGCGTATGGCTACATTCGCTTCTGCATGGGTTTGCTCGGCGGCGTGGCTTGGATGTGCGCCGCAACCTTGGCGGGCTTCGCGATTGGCGGCGGCATCGTCTACGGCGCGCTCGTGGCTTGGAAGCAAGACGACGTGAAGCGCCTGGTGGCGTACTCGTCCGTAGCGCACATGGGCTTCGTGATGCTCGGCTTGTTCGCGGGCACCCAGGCCGGCATGGAGGGCGCGGTTCTGCAAATGCTGAACCACGGTGTCTCCAGCGGCGCACTGTTCCTCTTGGTCGGCGTGATCTACGACCGCAGGCACACTCGCCTGGTGCGTGAGTTCGGCGGCCTCGCCAAGGTGATGCCGATCTACGCCGCGATCTTCGTGGTCGTCACCATGTCGAGCATCGGCGTGCCGGGCACGAACGGCTTCGTGGGTGAGTTCATGATCTTGATGGGCACCTTCGTTTCGCAGACCCTGGGCGGGCAAGCGAAGCTCCAGGCCGGTCTCGCCTCTGCGGGCGTGATTTTGGCCGCGGTGTACATGCTCTCGATGGTGCAGCGAGTGTTCTTCGGGCCACTGTCCAACCCGAAGAACAAGCGCCTGACCGACATGAACGTGCGTGAAACGGTGGCGATGGCGCCACTCGTCGCGCTGATCTTCATCATCGGCTTCTTCCCCAACTTGTTCTTGAGCCGCATGACGGACGGCGTTTCCGCCGTGCTCGAGCGGTACAAAGAATCCCGCGAGGCGTACCTGGAGCTCGGTTCTTCGGATACTGCCAAGCTGACCGATCGACATGGCGGCGTGATGGAGCAGGGTTACCCCGAAGCTCCCAGCAAAAAGTCTGACGCCGCAGCTCCTGTCCAAGCCCAAGCGCTGAACGCGGAGGCTCCGTGAACTTCAACTTACTGCTCGCTGTCTCTCCAATCCTGGCCGTCGCCATTGGCGGCCTGCTGCTCATGCTCGCCGAGGCGTTCGGCAAGCCGGTCGCATTGACGGGTCCTCAAGCAGGCATGGTGTCGACCGACGCCGGCGCGGGCCGGGCTGACGAGCTCGCGCTCGGCAGCGCGGTCGTGTTGTTTGCGGGAGCGCTGATCAGCGTTGCCTTGTGGAAGGTGGGGCCGGAGTCGATCCCCGGTGCGGACACGCTCGCTCCCTACCTGATCATCGATCGCTTCTCGCTCTTCTTCTGCTTCGTGCTTTGCCTCGGTGGCGGCCTGGCCTCGCTTCTGGCCGGCGGCTACCTGCCCGAGCACAACCTCGATCGCGGCGAGTTCTTCCCGCTCTTGGTGTTCAGCACGGTGGGCGCAATGGCGCTCGCTGCCTCCGGCGATTTCCTGAGCTTTTTCGTAGCTTTGGAGACGATGTCGCTAGGTGTGTATTGTATGATCGGGCTGCGCCGCGGCAACCTGCGCGCCAGTGAGGCCTCGCTCAAGTACTTCTTGCTCGGCAGCTTCGCCGCGGCGTTGACGTTGATGGGCGGCGCGCTGCTGTACGGGGCGACCGGGCACACCGACTTCGTAGGCATCGGTCAGAGCATCGGCACGATCGGCAAGGCCGGCAGCGCGGTCAACGCGCCGATTATCTTGATCGCGCTCGCGTTGGTGGTGGCCGGTTTGGCGTTCAAGATCAGCGCCGTGCCGTTCCACATGTGGACGCCGGATGCGTACGAGGGGGCGCCCACGCCCAGCACCACGTACATGGCGGTTGCCGTGAAGAGCGCGGCATTTGCCGTGCTCTTGCGCATCCTGGTGGTCGGCTTCGGTGACCCGCGCTTGATGAGCTGGGGGACGGGCTGGCCGCAGGTCTTGGCCTGGCTGGCCGTGCTCAGCATGGTCGTCGCAAACGTGATCGCCGGTCGCCAAGAGTCGGTGAAGCGCATGCTCGCCTACTCCTCGATTGCGCACGCCGGCTACGCGCTGGTGGGTGTGGTCGCGGCCATGAGCTCCGCGCAGGGCACCTCCAGCGTGCTGTTCTACATGCTGACGTACACGGTCTCGACCGTAGGCGCGTTCGGCGCATTGATCCTGTGCGGTCGACGTGGCGCGGAAGCCGTGAGCTACGAAGACCTCGCCGGCCTGGGCAAGCGCCACCCGGCGGTGGCCTTGGCGTTCTCGTTCTTCTTGCTCTCGCTGGCCGGCGTGCCGCCGAGCGCGGGCTTCTTCGGCAAGTTGTACGTGTTCAGCGCCGCCGTCGATTCACACCTCAACGTGCTCGCGGTGATCGGCCTCTTGAACAGCGTGCTGGGCGCCTATTACTACCTGCGCGTGATGGTCTACATGTACATGCGCGAACCCGAGCCGGGTGCGCCGATCGCCACGCCGATGCGTTCTGGGTTCGTCGTGGCCGCCCTGATCCTCGCAGCGGTGCTGGTGTTGGTGTTCGGCATCTTGCCGAGCTCTGCGCTCGACATCGCAGCAGCGGCCGGCATCGCTCACAGCTGATGGCCCCCCGAGCCTTCCTCGGTGGCCTCGGCCTGCTGGTCTCGAGCCTGTTCGCGCTGGGCGCTTGTAAGAGCAAGCCCAGCCCGGATCCGGTCACGGTCGGCAGCGTCGCTTTGCCGGCGCCGATCGCCTCGTCCTTGCCGATCGACCCCAAGATCGTCAGCGCGGCCGTGAACGCCAAAGGCGAGGCTCCTTACACCGGCCCGACCGGCACGATCAGCGGCGTAATCACGGTGAGTGGCGACCCAGCGCCGGATATGCCCGAGGTGGTCGCGAGCATTCCGAGCGATTGCGCGGCTGCCAAAGACACCTACGGCAAGCTATTTCGAGAGGGCGCAGGCCGCGGCCTCGCGGACGTCGTCGTGGGCGTGACCGGCTATGCCGGGTACTTGCCCGAAGACACCCCTGCGCAGTTCGCGGATGCGGCCGGGTGCGCCTGGAACGCGCGTACCTACGTGCTCACTTTCGGCCAGAGCTTGGATGTGCGCAGCCGCGACTCGCGGCCGTACGTGCCAGACCTGATGGGCGCGAAGCTCAAGGCGCAACTGGTTGCGCTGCCACGAGGCGAAGCGATTCACCTCTACCCAGAGCAACCAGGGCGCTTTCAGCTCGCCGACAGCATGCGGCTATTCATGCTGGCCGACGTGGTGGTCGTGAAATTCCCAACCCACGCCGTCACCGGCTTGGACGGGCGCTACGTGATCCCGCGCGTGCCCGTGGGCAAGGTGAAGGTTTCGGCGCTTCTGCCGGCGACCATGGTGCAGCTCGAAAAAGAGGTTGAAGTGCACGCCGGCGAACTCGTCGACGTGCCGCTGACCTTGGCCTTCGATCGCAAAGCCTGGGAAGCCCGCCGCACGGGTTCTGCCGCCGTGCCCACGCCCGCCGCTTCAGCCGCGCCCGCGACCTCGAAGTAACGTTCGCCGGCTCTCTCGGCCGCGGCTCAGAAGCTGGCTGGGACGCCGGCGCGGCGCGCCAAGAGCTCACGTAAGTAGCCGAGTGCGGTGCTGCTCGGCGACAGGCTCGGTGTTCGTAGGCGGCTGAGGGTGGCTTCGAAGCATGCGTCGTCGTGCAGCGCATCGCAGGCGACCAGCGTGGCGATCCAAGCGTCGGAGTTGGTCGGATCGGCTTCGAGCTCGATTTGGGCGCGTTGCCGTGCGCGCTCGGTGCGGCCTGAACGCAACTCGGCGAATGCGTCGGAGTGCACTGACGAGGCCTCCGCGCCGCTGCTTTTCGGCACCGGGCGTGGCGTGGTGAGCGCACGTGCGCTGTTGGCCTCGGGCGCGCGCGCGCTGACGAGAGCGCGATCGGTGGCCACCGTGGCCGGGTGGTAGCTGCGATAGGCTTCGAGCCAGGTGCGCGCTTCCGCTCGTCGTCCCAGCGCCAGCAGCACGCGGGCGACCAGCAAATTGGCCGGTTCGTCTTCGGGCTGGCGGGCGACCGCGGCCAGAGCATCCGTCAGTGCAGCGGCGAAATCCTGAGCGCGCTCGGCGCAGCGCGCGCGCTCGGCGTAGTTCCCATAGTAGGCCGGATCGATTTTCAGACCGCGTTCGAAGGCCGCCCGGGCCGCCGCGGGTCCGTCTTTTGGTTGACTCGAAAAGCAACGAACCGCGCCGATTCGTGCCCAAATTTCTGGGCTATCTGGATCCTCGGCGTGCGCCTCCAAGTAGGACTCGAGCGCCTCGCCGAAGTCACCGCGCGCTTCGCGTTCGACGCCCAGCAAATAGGCCGCGTACGCCTCGGGATTGACGAAGCGCCCTTCGTAGCGGACGCCGCCTGCCATGCGCGTCACGCCGTTCGAGCCTACGGCGCAGCCCACACACAGCGCGAGCGAGAGTAGCGTCGTCCGAGCCAGAATCACGTGAGCTCGCGCAGGCAGCTGAGGAAGCGATCGTTTTCTTGGCTCGTGCCGACGGTGACCCGAAGTTGGTTCGCGAGCCGCCCACCGCGCTGATGGAAGCTGCGCACGAGAACACCACGGGCTTTCAGCCCCTCGAATAGCTCGGCCGCGGGGCGCTCACTCTTGAACCACAGGAAATTGGCTTGGCTGGGCGTCACGCTGATGCCAGGCAGGGCGCCCAGCGCCGCGCTCAGCCGTTCGCGCTCGGCCACGACGTAGGCGACGATCCGACGAATTTCCGGGGCGAGCTCGGTGACGGCCAGCGCGCCCAGAACTTGCGCGGGCGCATTCATGTTGTACGGCAAACGCACTTTGTCGATTTCGGCCAGCAGCGAGGGACGCGCGATCAGCCAACCCACGCGCAGCGCCGCAAAGCCGATTTTCGACAGGGTGCGCATGACGGCCACGTTTTCGTAGCGTCGGTACAGATCCAGTTGGTCTCGGTCGGAGTAGGGAATGTACGCTTCGTCGATCACGACCAGGGACGAGGGAGCAGCCTGGATCAAGCGTTCGAGCCGCTCGGGATCCGCCAAGTTTCCCGTCGGATTGTTGGGCGTGGCGATGAAGATCAGGTTCGGCGGGGCGTGCTCGACGCCCTTAAGCAGGGAATCGATCGCCAAATCCCAGTTCGCGTCTAGCGGCACCTCCAGCACGCGTTGTCCGCGCACGCGCGCGCTCATGCGATACATCACGAAGCTCGGCGTGGTGGTCATGATCACCGCGCTACCCGAACGATCGCGCGCTTGCGAGAAGGCCGAGAGCAGCATGGTGATGATCTCGTCGCTGCCGTCACCGACCAGGACCTCGGCTGCGCTGACTCCGGAGTAGCTGGCCAATGCCTGGCGCAGTTGGCTCGCGGTCGCGTCTGGATAGCGCTCCCAGGTGAGCGTGGCCGCGGCCTGTGCCATGCGCTGCTTGGCGGCGCTGGAAAGTAGCTCTGGCGCTTCGTTGGCGTCGAGCCGCACGGCGAACTCCCCGGCGACCGGAGTATACGAGCTGAGCTCGGCCAAGGCCGGACAAAGAATGTCTGAAAAGGGTTCCGCCATAGGGGCGCTCGGAGCATAGTCCATCACAGCGGAATGTTCTCGCACATCCTTGGCCAAGAACCGGCAGTGCAAACACTCACGCGCGCGCTCGATAGCGGCCACGTGCACCATGCCTATCGCTTCGAGGGGCCTGCCGGCGTGGGCAAAGAACGGGCAGCGTTTGCCTTGGCCCAGGCCCTGGTCTGCGAGGTGGGCGGCCCGCGCGCCTGCGAGAAATGCAGCGCCTGCCTGCGCGCGTTGCGCATCTCGGAGGAGGAGCCGCACGTCCCCGCGCATCCGGATGTGATCGTGCTGCAGCGCGGCCTGTATCGCGGGCGAATCAGCGCCAATGAGGCCACGGGCATTAGCATCGAGCAGGTGCGGCGCATGGTCTTGGAGCGCGTCGGCTACGGGCCGCACGAGGGCCGCGCCCGCGTGTTCGTCATCCGTGACGCGGACGAGCTCACAGTGTCGGCGGCCAACGCATTGTTGAAGACACTCGAAGAGCCGGGGCAGGGCACGCACTTCGTGCTGCTCACGAGTCGGCCGAATCGGCTGTTGGACACGATTCGGTCGCGCACTTTGCCCGTGCGCTTCTCACCCTTGTCGGACGCGTTGGTCGCGCAGATCTTGGAGGCCAAAGGGCTCGATCCCAAGGTGGCCGCGCTGGCTCAGGGTAGCGTGGCGCTGGCCATGGATCTGGCTTCGGAAGATGCCATCAAGGAGCGTGATGAGTTCGTGGCTGCGGCCCACGCCGCGCTCGCCGCCCGTGATTTGGCGTCCGGCATCAAGTTCGCGGAAGCGCGTCGTGAGCGCGACCATTTGCGAGGCTTGCTGGCTTATTTTGCGCAATCGTTGGCCTTGGCCGGTCGCGAGCAGGTAGCCACCCGGATCGAGCAAGCAGAGCGCTCGGCCGAGCAGCACCGCGTCGTTCTGTCGGCCATGCAAGACGTCGATCGCAACGTCTCGCCCGCGCTCGCGCTCGAGTCGATGATCTACCGGCTGCGGCAGATTTAGGCGTCCGCGCCGGCGCGGAGCGCTGCGTGCAGCGCCTGCGCCGCCTCGGTCACGCCGTCCAGCGATCCGCGATTGGGTTGCAGTGCTGCGATCACCGCGGCAAGCTCCGCGTGTTCGGCGACTTGCGGCGCGCGCTCGAGAGTGATGCCGCCGATGGCCACCAGTGGGATGTGCGCCGCCTGCGCCGCCGCGTGCGCCTGAGCGAGCAGGCTGAGCCCCACCGAGGGATCCGCGCGCTCTTTGGAAGCAGTGGTGAATACGGGGCCAAAGGCCACGTAGTCTGGCTTCTCGGCGAGGGCCGCGGCGAGCTGCTCGAGTGTGTGGGTGGACACCCCGACCAGAAGCCCGGGCGCGAGCAAGCGCACCAGCGGCAGCGGCAGATCCTCCTGCCCGATGTGTAAACCGTCGCACTGCCCCAAGACTGCTAGGTCCGGTCGGTCGTTGGCGATCAGGCGCGCTCCGTACTCGGTGCATAGCGGCCGCAGCGCCCGCAGCAGTTCGAGGGTATCGCGCGTGCTTTCGTGCTTGGCTCGCAGCTGCAGCAAAGGTGGCCTTGCCAAAAGGACGCGCTTTGCGAATGCCACGATCGCCTGGGGCTGCGTGCCAAGGTCGCGTAGGCTATCGACGTCAACGATCGGGTATAGGCCGCGCACGGGGGATATGTTACGCCGCCCGCATGCGAGCCGCGAGCCTAACGCTCGGATTGGGAATGTGCCTTGCGGTAGTGGGCTGTGCCGGCGGCAAGCCCGCAACCGAACCGGGCTCGCTCGTGGATGACCCGGCCGCCCGGGCACCCCGCGGCGCGACCGACCCGGGTCCGAGCGACGCGGGTTCGGATCTTGCGCCCGTGTCCGATGCCGGCGCGCAAACCGAGCCGAGCGCACCCCCTGTCGTCGATCCGGCGGTGGCACACGCGCTCGTCGCCAAGAGCGGTGAGGGGTCGGGTCCAGCACCACTCGGCCTGCGCTTCGAGGTCATGGATCTCGGCTCGGAGTTGCCCTGGGCATTCGCGGTCGTGAACCGCGGTACCGAGGCCGCCGTGGTCGACTTCGACGCGCGCCTGCTCTCGCTCGAAGTGCTTCCTCCCGTGGTCGAACCGGAGCCGTCGAGCGGCAAGGCCAAAGCCGCCAAGCCCAAGAAGCCGCCGAAGCCCGTGCTGTGTCGCCTGCCGGCAGACGTCGTCCCGAGCACTGTCGATGCCGCGCTCGCGATCAAGCTCGAACCGGGTGAGGGCTTGGTTCAGAATTTCGACCCGCGCCTGTATTGCCTCGGCAAGACGCCCTGGCCGTTGGTCGAAGGAGCGCAGGTGAGCGCACACTTTGGCTGGCCCTTGAAGATGAAGGTGAGCTGGAAGGGCGGCAAACGCGAAGAGGCTCCGGGCGTTCAGCGCGAGCCGTTCGTGGCCGAACCGAGTGAAGCGCAAGGCTCGCTGCCCGGTGCCGACCCGCGTGAGACGAGCGAAGCGAGCGAGCGTCGGATCAAGGAATTGAACGGCACTCCGTTCACGCTCGGCTCCAACTTCGGAAACACTGCCAAGCCGGCGGTCGGCGCTTCCGCGCGGCCACCTGGGCTAGAGCTCAGCATTTCCGGCAGTGACGCCGCGGACGAGGGCGTGGTGACGGCAACGACCACGTTCACCAATCGCGGTCCGCGCAAGCAAGACGTGTACTTTCGACGTGAGCTAGTCACGTACGAAGTGAGCGGTCCGGACGGCGTGTTCCAATGCGATGCACAACCCGACAAGCGCTCTCCCGCGGATCGGTCTTCGGTGCAAACGCTGCGCCCGGGCGGCAAATTCTCGGCCGTAACGCGCTTGATCGAGATGTGCCCGGCGCATGCGTTCGCGCGCCCCGGTTTGTATTTGGTGCACGCACGCTTCGACGCCGCTGATCCCGCTACGGACCTCGGCTTCAACGCCTTCATGGGGCGCCTGGTTTCCGCCAAGCCCGCCCTCGTCCGCGTCCGCCGTGGCGAGCTGCCGTTCACGCCGTCGAGCGGAGCGGTGCGAGTTCGCGTCGGGGAATAGCGGCGTTGCCCGCGCGGGAGGCTGAGCGCGGCGTGTAGGTGGGCGTGGGTGAGGCCGATTTCCACGCCTCTTTGGGCCCCTGTTGCAATTAGCGGGGGGGGCCTCAAGGGGATCGCGTCCCGACCGTATCGAACAGGGAATGGCTTGGATTCAGGCGGCAAAAACCAGCTCATTGAGCAGGCCGCAGCTCGACATCGGCTCGGTCGTCGACCGTCGCTACCGCTTGAAACGCGAGATTGCGCGCGGCGGCGCGGGCGCCGTGTTCGAAGCCGAGCACCTGTATACGAGTCGACCCGTGGCGATCAAGTTGTTGCTCGCCGAGCAAGTGGAAGCGACCGAATCGCGCCAGCGGCTGCTGCTCGAAGCGCGGGCGCTCAGCGTGGCGCGTCATCCCGGTATCGTGCTCGGTCTGGACGCGGGCGAGACCGAGGACGGCACTCCGTATTTGGTGATGGAGCTACTCGAAGGGCGCACGTTGGAGGGGATCTTGGCGGTGCGGCCGCGGATCAGCGTCGCCGATGCCGTGTACATCGGCATGCAGCTTTGCGACGCGCTGGCTGCCGCGCACGAGCGCGGGATCTTGCATCGCGACATCAAGCCCAGCAACGTCTTCATTTCGCGTAGCGAATCGGGCCGCGAGGTAACCAAGATTTTCGACTTCGGGATCGCACGCCTGGCACAGAATCAGAAGATCACCCAGCAAGGCGCGGTGCTCGGAACGCCTGAATACATGGCTCCCGAGCAGCTCTTGCAGCAAGACGACATCGACGCGCGCTGCGACATCTACGCCCTCGGCATTAGTTTGTACGAGGCTTTGGCCGGAACCGTGCCTTTCGAGGGCAACTTCGGGGAAGTGCTGCTCAAGGTTTGCACGCAGCCCATGCCTTCGTTGATCGCGCGCTGCCCACACGTCCCCCCTCAGCTGGAAGCTGCGATCGAGAAGGCGCTGGCGCGCGATCCAGCCGAGCGCCACGCGACCGTGCGTGAGTTTGCCGAAGCGTTGAGTCGAGTGCCCACCGGCGATGAACTGCCGACTTCATTGCTCGGCTTGCGCGCCGCGCCCATGGCACCCGTGTCGGGCGGGGGGGCACGGCTGCCGCCGCCGTTGCCGGAGCAGGCGTCCACCCGTCGCCGCTTCGCGCGCGCGCCGTATGTCACACCAATCCGGATCCTGTGTACGAATGGCACGTCGATCGAGGGCCGTAGCGAAGACATTTCGGTCGGCGGTCTGCTCGTGCTCGCACCGCAAGCGTTCGGTCAAGAAGAGAGCGTGAGCGTGCGCTTCGCGTTGCCCATCACCGGCAAGTTGCTGGAGGTTCCGGCAATCGCGCGTTGGGTCAAGAAGGCACGCGGGACAGGCGCGATCGGCCTCCAATTCGGGGCTTTGGCGCCCGATCAGCTGGCGGTGATCGAGAACTACGTGACCGCCATGGGCGGCGAATGAGCAGCCAACTCTGGCTAGTTGCGCGACGCCTTGTACAGGTCGAAGTCGCCCGTGCCGTTGTCGGAGGCGAAGTACACGGTGCACGCGTCATTCGAGAGACTGGGATCGGTTTCTCGCGACATTCCGCCCGTGTTGTTGATTGACGCGAGCGCGGTGGCGGCGGCGGCCGCTTTGCCGTCCTTGTCCAACGGCGCCACGAACAGGTCGGTGGCTCCCGAGTCGTTGGGCTCGCAGCTTTCGTTGACGGAAGGATTGCGGAACAAGAGTAGCGTCCCCGCGAGGTTGACCCACGGCGTGGCATCCTCGCCCGTACGGGGGCACTCCGCCGTGCCCGCCTTGACCTTGAGCTCCAAGACCGCGGGTGGTGGCGGAGCGCTCATGCTGGTCGGTTGCCACAAGAGCTCGGGGGCGCCGTTGCGTGTGCTCATCCAATACGCGTGCCCGGTGCTGGGCGAGATGGCGATGCTGTAGTCGTCGCCGCCCGGTGCGTTGAACGGTTCTGGTGCTGCCGCTTCGTTGGTCAGAGTTGCGGGGGCCGTCCAGAGCGCCATTCGAAGCCTGCGCCCACCGAGTCCTTGGCGATCGAAGAACAGATTTTGATCGGGTAAGGCACTCACGAACAGCGGTCCGCTCTCGACCTGAAGCAGACCGGTTACCTGGGTACCGACGCCGCTGACGGGCGAGGCCGCGTAAAATATTTTGGAGGTGTCCGCGGCGCCGGACGCGTAGAACAGCGCCGAACCTGCGCCGGCAGGGCGCGGGAAGCGCTCGATGCTGCCCGGGCTTTGCGCGAGCGTAGTGAGCTTCTGGGCGACCCCGAACTCGAACCGCGCGAAGTCTGCGCAGTTACGGCACTTGTTCGTGCCATCTTGGCAATACTGGCTCCCGCTGCAGTCGCAGCCGACGGGTGCTTTTCCGGCGCTGCCCGCGCTCGCGCCATCACCACCGCTGCCGCCGCTGTCCGCGCCACTGCTGCCGGCCTCGGCGCTGCCACTCTCGCCCGCTTCGCTGCTGGCGTTGCCACCGGCGCCGCCCGCGTCGCTCCCGCTGCCGCTTCCCGCCGCACCCGCCGTGCTGCCCGAGGTGAACGCCTCGCCGCTGCAGGCCGCGCCTAGGGCGAGCCAGCCGAGCGTTCCAAGGCTCAGTGCTGGTAGCCGGCCTCGTTGACCGAGCTTAAATAAGCGAACGCGCATCGCTCGAAATCATGCTCTAGCGGGCGAGCGCTGGCAAACTTCACTTCTTGTCTGGCGCGTTCGGCGCGGCTCCGCGCTTGTCGTGCTTCATCTCGGCGAGTTCGGCGAGGTTTGCTTTGGCGCGTGGATCACTCGGGTCGAGCGCCAGCGCGCGTTGATACGCGCGCTCCGCCGCGGGCAAATCGCCCTTTTTCGCCAACGCCGTGCCGAGGTTGATCCAGGCCGATCCGAGCTTTGGGTCGAGCTTCGCGGCCTTGGTCGCAGTGCTGATCGCGAGGTCCAGCTGCCCTGCCAAAAAGTAGGCGTACGACAAGTTCGAAACGTACGTCGCGCGATCGGGGGCCAGCGCCACGGCGCGATCGAGCTCTGGCAAAGCTTTGGCCGTCTGATTGAGCGCCAAGTAGGCGGTGCCCAAATCACCGTGCACTTTGGCGTCGTTCGGGGCAAGCGTGGCTGCGCGCGAGAAAGCCCGGACCGCTTCCGCTACCTCGCCTTGAATCAAGTGGGCGGTGCCCAGATTGGTCAGGCGTTCTGGGTTGTCTGGATCGAGTTCGGCGGCTCGGCGCAAGCGCGTCAACGCTTCGGCGGGTTTGCCCGTGGCAAGCAGCGCGACACCCAATGCCGATTGTGTCTCGGCGTCGTCCGGCGCCAAGCGCTGCGCGCGGTCGAGTGCGCTCAGGGCCTCGGGTGCGTTACCCAAGATGAGCAATAGACGACCGCGCTCGACGAAGGCGGGCGCGTAAGCATCATTTAACTTGAGCGCGGCGTCGACTTTGCGCAGCAGCGCGAGCATGGCTGGATTCTTCGGAGCAGCGGCGAAGTCAGTCGGGACGTCGCTGCTGGCCAACGCCACGCGGACCAAGCCGATTGGCGGCGCGGGATCTTTCGGCGCGAGCGTGCGCGCTTTCTCGTAATGGGCTTTGGCGGCGGCCAAATCATCGTCTTGGTAGGCTCGGTCGCCCGCGGCGAGCTCTACGTCGAACGGCTCGCTGGAACCGTGGGACAGGCCCCCTTGGATCGGCTTGGGCGCGGGCTCGGCGGCGGGCGTGGGCGCCGCAGTTGCGCTTTGACTCTGGGCGCGCGGCGCCTCCGCACTGGCGGGGGTCTTCACGTCCGTGCACGTCCCGGCGGGGGTCGCGCTGGCGCACTTGGGGGCGCTCGCGAGCGGTTTCGGCGCCGCATCGGAGGCGCTCGCCGACGACGCGGCAGGCGGGGCCGCTGGCGCGTTTGCGTTGGGCAGCGATGGCGCCACGGGCTGAGGACCCGAAGCGGCGCCCGCACATGCGCTGAGGCCGGCCCCAACCGACCCGAGGAGGAGCCACGCACCAAGCCCGAGCCCAAGGTAAGGGGAGGAAGGCGACATCGCGCGTCAGGGTGCGTCGTGGCGCACGCCGTGCTCTTTGCCGTCGTAGCGCAGGACTGCGCGCTTGCCGTCCACCAGGGTGGCGAGGGACACCGGGCGCTTCCAGATCCGCACTAGGCTGGCCATGGTTTCGCGCGCGTAGTCGTTGCGCAGATCGACGCCGCGGTGCTCGTGGCTCAAGAGCAGCTCGCCCCGGTTTTCGTAGTTCGCGTCTTCGACGAAAATCGAGGGATTGCCGAAGTTGGTCAGCTGCGCGAGCAGCTTCTCCTTCACGGCCTGGAACTCGCGCGTATCGATCTCGTAGCGCTCGTTGCGGTTCGACCAATTGAAGGTGAACATCTTGTTTTCCATCGCAAATTCCGGGGTTAGGAACTCATCGATGAAGGTCACGTCGTTGTACAGGGCACGCACCTCGAACACCTTCTGCTTGCCCAGGCCGAGCCGCAGATCCCAGTTCTTTTTCACGTCCAGGTCGTCGCAGTCTTCCCATTCTTGACCGAATTGGCCCTTGTCCCAGCGTTCTTCGATGTTGCGGTACAGCTCGACGCCCAACTTGTAGGGGTTCAAGCGGCCGCCGCTGGTGGCCATTACGCCGGCATTGTTCTCGGCATAGTCGACGATCTCGCTCCAATCGCAGACGTCCCCGGTCATCATCTTGGAGTGCCAATACGAGGCCCAGCCCTCGTTCATGATCTTGGTCTGCATCTGCGGTACGAAGTAATAACCCTCGTCGCGGATGATGCTCAGGATCGCGCGCTCCCAGCGCTCGAGCGGCGCATTCTCGAGCAAGAACAAAAGCACGTCTTGTTCGCGCTGGGCGGGGAACTTGCCCTTCGAAAGCTCGCGCTCGGCCTCCATCTTCTTTTTCTGCTCTTCGATGTACTCGCTCGGGTTGATGAACTCCTCCATGTAATCTTTGGAGCGGAGGCGCGGCACTTCCACCTGTGCCGGTTCTTCATCGGGGCGCGAGTCACGACGGCGAACCACGAAGCGTGACCAGGGGTCGATCAAATTCTCGAGTGACAAGCACACGTCTACGAACTCTTCCACCTTGTGGATGCCGTAGCGCTCGACGATTCGGCGCACCGCCGAGCCGTGATTGGCCATCTTGTCGATCCAGCGGCGATTCGGGTCGTAGCCGTCTTTTCTGCGGCCGATCGGATCGGCGATGTGCTCACCCGCGTCCAGATCCGTCGCCCGAAAGGTGAAGTTGTTCTTGAAGAAATCGACGTGCCCGAAGACGTGACACATCACGAGCTTCTGGTCGGTCAGGCTGTTGCCTTCGAGCAAGTAGGCGTACGAGGGGTTGTTGTTGATCACCATCTCGTAGATCTTCGATAGCCCGTACTCGTAGCTCTTGCTGAGCCGCTCGTACTCCATACCGAAGCGCCAATGCGGGTAACGATTGGGAAAGCCACCGTAGGCGGCGATCTCGTTCATGTGATCGTAGCTGAGCATCTCGAACACGACGGGAAAGAAGTCGAGCCCGTGTGCGCGGGCAATCTTCTCGATTTTGTCCTGTTCGTCTCTCAAGTAGCGAGGCAGCGTGGTGTTGGTGGCAAACTGCGACATGCCTATTTCCCTTTGCCCAAGAACTCTTTGATGCTGCCTACGACCGCGTCGCGATCACGGATCTCGCTCGTGATCACGCGCTCGTCGCTGGAAAAGTGCTCGCGTAAGTCTTTCACGAACTGGCCGGAGCCGTACGGGCTCTCCACCTGGCCATAGGCGAACAGGTTCACCTTGGGCAGGATTTCCTTCTTCATCAGCTCGATGCAAGTGAGCGTGTCGTCCATCGACCAGTTGTCGCCGTCCGAGAAATGGAACGGATAGATGTTCCATTCCGCGGATGGGTAGTGCTCGTCGATGATCTGCGCGCACAGCCGGTACGCGCTCGAAATCATCGTGCCGCCGGACTCACGGGTGCGGAAAAAGGTCTCGCGATCCACCTCCCGCGCGACGGCGTCGTGGATGATGTAGCGGGATTCGAGGCCTTGGTATTGCCGGCGCAGCCAGGTATCGATCCAAAAGCTCTCGATGCGGACGATCTCTTTCTGTTCGTCACCCATCGAGCCGGAGACGTCCATCATGTACAGGATGACGGCGTTGGCGACCGGCTCGTGATCTTCCTTCCACGAGCGGAAGCGCTTGTCTTCTTTTTGCGGGACGATCACCGGGTTGCCGGGGTCGTAGGCGCCGCTGGCGATCGAGCGGCGTAGCGCTTCCTTGTAGGTGCGCTTGAAATGACGCAGTGACTCGGGGCCGACGCGGCGGATCCCGGTGTAGCGGTCCTTCGCCGCGATGATCCGGCTCTTGCCCTTGTTCTCGATCGCGGGCAGCTCCAGCTCTTCACCCAGGATGTCGGCTAGCTCGTCGAGGGTGATGTCGACTTCGAGGACGTGATCCCCGGCGTCCTTCCCGGCTTGACCGGCGCCGTCTTCGCCTTCGGCTTGCTCGCCGCCGACCGGATCTCCGGAATCACCCTTGCCTTGCCCGACGCCACCCTTCTGCTTGTCACCGAAGGTGAAGCGCGGGATGTCGATTTGCGGGATCGGAATCGAGACGAGATCCTTACCCTTGCGCCCGAGCATCTCGCCTTGCGAAATGTAGCGTCTGAGGTTTTGGCGAATCTTGCCGCGAACGATATTGCGGAACCGTGAATGGTCCTGATCGATCTTGAGCGACATTCAGCTACCATTCTTGCACGTTTCAACGCCCCGCGGGTCTGCTAACGTAGCCTCCGTGAGCGCGTCGCTTCTCTCTCACTTCGGCCGTTTCTCCGGCTTTTCGAGGCCCCTTTTGGCTTTGACCTCGACACTGGCGGAGGGCACGCTGTGCGCTTTCTTGCTGTGCGCGTGCTCCGACGACCCCCGTGGCACCGGCGCGGCGGATGTGGGCGGCGGCGAATGCAACGTCGTACCCAAAACCGTAACCGGCCTTTCGCAGACGCACGTCTCCGTCTGTTCGGAGGTCGACTATCCGGATAGCCCGCCGGCTGGCGGCCCGCATTACCCGACTTGGGCGGCATTCCAGAGCTACTCGTTCCCCGTGCCGCGCGGCTTCTGGGTGCATGATCTGGAGCACGGCGCCGTCGTCTACAGTTACAACTGTTCCGACACGCCCGATGGCTGTCCAGACGAGGTCGCCCAGGTGCAGTCGTTGATCGACGCGCTTCCGACGGACTCCTCGTGCTCGGACACGCCGCGCCGGGTGGTGCTCACGCCAGACCCCCTGCTGGATGTGCGTTGGGGTGTGAGCGCCTGGGGTTTCACCCTGCGCGCCACGTGTGTCGACGCCCAGCGCTTCCGACAATTTTATCTGAACCACTTCGGACTCGGCCCCGAAGATCTGTGCGCCCCCGGAAGTGATTTCGGCGGCACGGCACCCTGCGAGTGACGCTCTCGACCCGCGTCTCAGTCTTTGATAAAGAGCAGGGAAGTGGCACCGGGCGAGAAGTACCTGAAGTTTCGCTGCACCGGCTGTGGCAACTGCTGCAAGGAGCCGCTCTTGCCGCTGACGGACTCGGACATCAAGCGCATCGTGCGCCACACGGGTGAGAGTAGCCACGCCCTGGTGCGCTGGGTCGATCGCAACGGCATCGATATGGACGACGAGCCCGAGGCGTTCGTGATGCTGCGTCAGGGCAAGCGGGTGATGGTGCTACGTCACGAGGGCGGGGGCTGCCGCTACCTCGGTTCCGACGACCGCTGCACGATCTACAATCATCGGCCCCTCGGTTGTCGCATCTTCCCGTTCGATCCCACCTTCAAGGAGGACGGCAAGCTGCATCGCCTGAAACTGATTCAGGCTACCGATTGCCTGTACGAGCTCGATGGGGAAAATGACCTGACGAAGGTCCAGACGCTGCACGCCAAGCATCTCGCGGCAACGAGTGCCTACCAGGCGAAGGTCGCGCGTTGGAACGCCCGCCAGAGCAAACGCAAAAGCCTGGGCAAAAAAGCTCAGACCGCGGCCGACTTTTTCGCTTTTCTCGGCATTTGACTGGTTCCGAGCCGGCCTGCGGGCGGGCGCGCCTTATCTCACAGCGTGAGCGGCCGTCCTTGCTTGGACACCAGATTGCCTCACAGTGCCGACCGAAATTCTCAGCAGCCGCCCACGGATCTTGGCTCGCGTCGGGATCCGCGCGCGATGAGCCGCCGCACGGTGCTCGTCGTCGACGACGACCCGATCGTGCTGGAGGTGACCCGGGAACGACTGGAAGGGGCGGGCTACGCGGTTCATATCCGCGAAGAGGCGCTCGGCACATCGCAATGGAGCTCGGAGTTTCAGCCAGACATCGTGCTGCTCGATGTCAACATGCCCGCGCTCACCGGGCCCGACCTCGCGCAGCTCTTGAAGAAGCGCCGCGCCACCAAAGACATCGCGATTATCCTGCACTCGTCGCTCGAGTCGACTGAGTTGCAAGCCAAAGTGCGCGCCACCGGCGCGGTCGGCGCGATCCAGAAGAGCGGAGATGCGCGGCGATTTTTGGAAGAGTTCGAGCGGCTCGTGGCGCGCACTCCGCCGCGGGGGTAGACACGCGGCGCTGCGCGCGCGGGATCGGCGGTTGAGATTTTTGGCCGAGTGGCGCGCTGGGGCGCTGGGCCGCCCGCGCTCCGCCCCGAGATCGCATGCGCCTGTTCGGTCAGTTCTCGTGGGCCTCGCCTCATTCGTTTGATCGTGATCTGAGCGTGCCAAAGTCGGCTGACCTCGACGAATTTCCGGGCATGCGGCTGAGCTGCTTGGCGCGCCCTGGGGCGCGAAGCGTGCTGCGCTTCGCGCGCACCGAAGTTTGTGGGCCGCGTCGTGCTGCTCCGCGCACGGGAGCCGTTCGCGGGCGGGGAGGCTTGCTCGGGCGGCTGGGGTTGGCTAACTAGGGTCCATGAGCAACAAGAGCTATCTCGTATTGACGGCGGTGGGACCGGATCGGCCGGGGCTGGTGAGTGAGATCTCGTCGCTCGTGCACAGCGCGGGGGCAAACCTCGAGGACAGTCGGATGGCGATCCTGGGCGGCGAATTTGCGCTGCTCGTGTTGGTTTCGGGTGACGCCAAGGCGATGCAGGAGGTGGATGCGCGCGGCGCCGAGCTCGGCGCGCGGCTCGGGCTGCGCTTGTTGACCAAGCCGACCACTTCGCGCCAGGCGGCGCAGGATTTTCTGCCTTTTCAGTTCCGAGTTACGGGCGTGGATCGGCCGGGCATCGTGCAGCGTGTGGCGGGGGTGCTGGCGGGGCGCGGCGTGAACGTCGCCTCGCTCGAATCGCGGCTGGAGTTTGCGCCCGAGAGCGGCACGCCGATGTTCATTTTGGAGGCCAATCTGCAAGTCCCCTCGGCTTTGGCGCTCGAAGATCTGCGCCGCGAACTCGGCAAAGCGTGCGAAGAAGAGAGCTGGGAGTACGCGCTCGAAGGCGGCTGACCTTCGTCGAGCCGCGGCTTGCGCTTTTGGCGCGCGTGGTAGGCTACGTCCGCCATGCTCGTTCGCCCTCGCCGCAATCGGCTCACTCCACAAATGCGCGGCCTCGTCCGCGAAACCTCGCTCAGCCCCGAACAGTTCATCTATCCGATGTTCGTGCAAGACGGAGAGGGGCAGCGAACGCCCATCTCGTCCATGCCGGGGCAAGCGCGCTTGTCGATTGATTTGCTGGTCGAGACCGCTGCGCAGGCCTTCGCGCTCGGCGTGCCCGGGGTCGCGCTGTTCCCCGCCTTGAGTGACGACCTGAAGGATCCGCGCGGCGCAGAGAGCGCAAACAGCGCGGGCCTCTTGCAGCGCTCGGTGCGCGCCCTCAAGTCGGCATTGCCGGGTTTGCTCGTCATCACCGACGTTGCGCTCGATCCATACTCTTCGGACGGGCACGACGGCGTATTGATCGACGGACGCATCGACAACGACGTTACGGTGCCGATCTTGGCCGAGATGGCCGTGGCCCAAGCACGAGCCGGCGCGGATATCGTAGCCCCCAGCGACATGATGGACGGCCGCATCGGCGCGATCCGCAGTGCGCTCGATGCCGCCGGCTTCAGCCAAGTCGGGATCTGCGCTTATTGCGTGAAGTATGCGTCGGCGTTCTACGGGCCGTTCCGCGAAGCGTTGGATTCCGCGCCGCGCGGCGGCGACAAGAAGACTTACCAGATGGATCCCGCCAACGTTCGCGAAGCGCTCCGCGAGGTGCGCCTCGATGAGGCGGAAGGCGCAGATTGGCTGATGGTCAAGCCCGGTTTGCCGTACGCGGACGTGATTCGCCACGTGCGCGAACTCACGGCGCTGCCCGTCGCCACCTACCAAGTCAGTGGCGAGTACGCGATGCTCAAAGCTGCCGCCCAGAACGGGTGGCTCGATTACGATAAGTCGATCCTCGAGACTTTGCTGTGCCTGCGCCGCGCCGGTGCCGACATCATCTTCACCTACGCCGCGATCGAAGCCGCCAAGCTATTGGCCTAGCTCAGCCCGAGCACCTTTTCGTAGCTCGCGCGCACGCTTTCGGTGATGTCCTTGTAGCGGGCGAGCAGGTGCTCACTGGCGCGTTGGCCTTGGCCGTCTTGGAAGCCCATGCGCCGGGCGAGCTGCGCGAGGCCCGCGCTGCGCGTGTCGACGATCGCGCCGTTCGTGCCGCTCACGCCGCTCTTGACCACGATGCGCTGCTCGAGCTGACGCAAGAAGCGGTAGCCGTCGTTGAAGACTTCGAAGTGTGCGGTGGCGAGATAGCCCGCTGAATGCAGGGCACTGAGCGCCACTCCCAAATCGGGCGTGCGAACCCGGGGATCCGCGCCATTTTTCATCTGCAGCCACTGCACTGCAAACTCGATGTCGAGCAGCCCACCGTGGCCAGTCTTCAGATTGTAGCGGCCCTCGCGTTCCCGGCCCTGCTCCTTTTCGAGGCGTGTCCGCAAGTGGTGCATCTCGCTCGCGGGCGGCGCGCCCCCTTCGTACGCGGCGCGCCAGGCAATCGTCAGCGCGCGGCGCAGGAGTTCTGGATCGCCGACCACGCCGCGCGCGCGCAGCAAGGTTTGCCTCTCCCAGGGAGCCCCCGAAGACAGAACCGCTGGGCCCGGTTCGTGTTCGCTGCCGTCGATGGATTGCCCGTGGTAGCGCGCGAAGGAGGCCAGCGAAGTGACGAGCAGCCCGTGCGAACCCGACGGGCGTAAGCGCGCATCGAGCTCGTAACCCGGGCCCGCCGCGTGGGATTCGGTGAGTAGGCGGATCACACGCTGCGCGCCTCGCACGAAGTAGGTGGTCGCTTCCTGGGGCTCCGGCGCCGCGCTGGGCAGGAAGCTGAAAATGACGTCCAAATCCGAGCCGTAGCCCAAATCTCGACCGCCGAGCTTTCCCAAGCCGAGCACCGCGAAGCCGGGCACGTCTCCGAATACGTGGCGAACCACGCAGGATAAAATCTCTTCGGCCAGATCGGACAAGATGCGGGTGGCGTCGCGCATGCCGATGGTGCCGGCCAGATCCGCGACCGCTACTTCGACCGTGATCCGCCGTTTGGCCGCGCGCAGCGCGCCAATGAAGGATTCCTCACGCTCGTGATGATCGGCATCCGGGGAAAGAGATCCGGCCGCGTTCCAGATCTCCGCGCGCACGGCGGCTTGCGGGTCGCTCACCGCGCCTCCGCCGAACAAGATCACGTCGGCCAGTTCCGGTCGGCTGGACACGGCATCGCCGACGAACGCGCTCGCCCCGAACGCAGTGATCAGGCGCTGAAGCGCGCGTGGATCGTCGCCCAGGGCATTGACGTACGCCGCGGGCGCGAGAAACTTGCCGAAAAAAGCGCGCAAATAGCGCGCCGCTTGTTCTGGATCCGCGGAGTTGGAGAGCGCATCGAGTACGCTGTCGGTCAGCCCCGGATGGCGGTCGCGAGTGAGTGCGCCGAGCAAGCCGTCTGGACGCCGCGCCAGAGCCGCCACGTGCTCGCCCATGTCCGCGCTGCGAAATTGTTCCTCGGCGACGCGACCGATCTCCGGGTCGTCGCCCTCGAGCTCGCTGATCAGGTGAGCGCGGGGCACGCTGGATGGGGGCGCCGCGTGGGTCAGGGACTGGAAGGTGCTGCTCACGCGCTCGCGCGCCAGCTCCAGCTCGTGCTTGAGGCCCGAGCCGTCGGCAAAGCCCAAGCTGCGTGAAAGGCGGGCGTATTCCTCGCTGTCGCTCGGCAGCAAATGGGTCTGCACGCCGCTCGCCCATTGCACACGGTGTTCGACCCGGCGCAAAAGTACGTACGATTCGGCAATGCCGCGCGCTTCGCGATCGCTCACCAAGCCTTGACTCCGGAGCCGTGCCAGGGCGGGCAACGTGCCCTGCACACGCAGCGCTTGTTCGCGGCCGCCCCAGACCAACTGCAGCGATTGTACGAAGAATTCAGCCTCGCGAATGCCACCGCGCCCCAGTTTCAGATCGCGCTGAGGGTCCGGGCTGAGCTCGTTGCGCGAGCGCACCACGAGCTCGCTCAAGGCCTCGGCGATGGTCGGATCGACGCGGTTGCGATACACGAAGGGGGTGATCAGCTCACGACTGAGCAATCGGCCGAGCTCCAGATCGCCCGCGCAGGGCCGCGCGCGCAGCAAGGCCGCGCGTTCCCACAGCCTGCCCCAGGTCTCGTAGTAGCGCTCGGCGGCCGCGACCGAGTTGACGATCGCGCCCGCCGCGCCCTCCGGCCTGAGGCGCAAATCCACGCGCCAAATCAAGCCATCCTTGCTGGGCGTGCCCATGGTGGCCACCGCGCGCCGCACGACGCGGCTGAAGTGCTCGTGCAGCGACAGCTGGCTGCCCCCATCGTCCGTGTCGTAAATGAAAATTACGTCCACGTCCGAGCCCGCATTCAGCTCGTTTCCGCCCAGCTTTCCCAGGCCCAACATGACCAACGTCGAGGGCAGGCCGTCCGCGCGCAGTGGGCTGCCGAAGCGTTCGGCGATTGCCGCTTCTGCTTCCGCGAGCGATGCGTCGAAGGCGGCGGCGGCCAGATCGCTGATTTCGCTGGCCGTGACTTCGATGCTCGCGCCGCCGAGGCGTACGGGTAAGAGCTCACGCAGGGCGATGCGCGCTTTCTCGGCCCAGACGCGGCGGCGGAGCGCGGCAATGCCCCGCTCCGGATCGTCTTGCGTCTTGATCGCGCTGCGCAGCGCCGGAAACAATTCACGCAAGCGCCGGCGTGCGCGAAAGCCCTCGCGTGCGATCTGATCGAGCGCGTCGTGCTGAAAGCCGGCGCTCGGGGTCAACGCAGGGAAGGCAGAGCCGAGCAGCATGCCCAGCGGGCCGCCCTCGCGTCCGCTCTGCTCCGCGAGCAGCATCTGAGCGCGCTCGGGGGCGATCGCGAAGGCCAGATTTTGGAGTTCTTGGGCGAGTGTCACGGCGGTTTTTAGCGTGCAATTTCCGCGTTGGATGCGGACCTCCAGCATAGCCTCTTGTACCCGAGCCCGCCTGACCGTACGAACCATGGGGCATGCGGTTTTTGTGCATCTCGGACATTCAGGGCCACGCGGCGGCCTTGGATGCAGTGATCAAAGAGGCAGACAGCCTCGGTTGGGACCAGCTCGTGGCCTGCGGCGACCTGTGTTTCCCGGGCCCGGCACCGCTCGCGGTGTGGAAGACGCTCCTGTCGCACCGCGCGCTGTGTGTGCAGGGCGTCGGTGACCGTGCCCTCGCTCAAATCGATCCCAACAAGCTGAGCGCGACCAGTGAAGTGGAACGAAATCGCATCGAGCGCCTGCGCCAAGTGCAGCACGAGCTCGGCGAAATCATCGTCACGCGCATCGGTCAGCTGCCCACCGTCGCCACCCTGCCCATCGAATCCGGCCACACGCTCTTGGCCGTGCACGGTTCGCCGCTCGATCCCAGCGAACCGTTCAGCGCCGAGATGAGCGACGACGAACTGATCGCGCTGCTGGGGGACGAACCCGGTGACTTGATCATTTGCGGCGGAAGCCACGTCCCCTTCGACCGCTCGGTCGCCGACGTACGCATCGTGAACGTGGGCTCGGTTGGCGAAGCCCCCGGCGGTGGCTACGCAAACTTCACGATCGTGACGACCTCCGCCCTCGGCATCAACGTCGCCCAGCACGTGGTTCCGCTCGAATAGCCTGCAGGGGCGATCGCGCTCCCGCCACGCACCTCCGAGCGCGCGCTGTTCCCCCATCTATCCCGACTGCAGCGCGCGTCGGACGAGGCGATCCGACGTCAACGACTCTGTCTTTTTTCTCCGGATCGCGGTCACGCGCCGCCGAAGGCTGGGTGCGGCTGCGCAGCGCAGATTGACCATCAACCCATCAGCCATCGCGTTCGATCAGCAGTAGCCGCGCTTCAGGCTCGTGGACGAGGGCGCGGCCAGCGGGGAATTCGGCCTCGAAGCGCGTGCCGAGTTCGTCGACGAAGGCTTGCCCCTTGGCCAACGCCAGGCCGCGCAGGGGGCCGAGGCGGGTGAGCGCTTGCCAGACGCTGTGCGCGTCGTCGTGCTGCATCTCGAAGGCGATGCGCACGTCTTCGAGAACGTGCGCGGACGCGGCGAGTGCGCTCGCGGCGAGAGCTCCCTGCCACGAGTGGTCGGCCGTGGTGGTCTCGTTGAGCAGGCGGTGCATCGTATCGAATGGGCCGCCGCGATCCGTGTTTTCTCGGGGCCAATAGACGATCGCCGCCAAGCCCTTGGGTGCCAGTAGCTCGAGCCAAGAGGCGAGGGTTTCGGCCGGATTGGGCAGCAGTTGGAGCCCGAATGCGCTGTACAGCGCGGCCACCGGGATCGCGGGCGCGCGCAATTGCGTGGCGTTGTCCTGCTCTACCGAGACGTTGGGGAAGTGCGCGTTTCGCGCGCGCGCGAGCTTCACCATCGTACCGGATAGATCGCTCGCGACGACTTGGCGGTTGGGGAACGCTCGGGCAATGGCTCCGAGTTCGCGCCCGGGGCCGGCGCAAGGCACCACGATGCAGCCGGGGTTCGGCAGATCGCTGGCGCGACCGATCAGAGCGCCCAGCGCGGTCGCCAGATAAGGCGCGAAGCGCGGACTGAAGTAGGCGTCGTAGCCACGCGCGGCTTCGTCCCACGCGAGTTCGACTGGGTTAGTCACGGTTCCTTGTCGGCGACTCGCACGGCGTACACGAACGAGCGCAGCAAGGCTTCGTGCTTTTTGCGTGGATTCTGGGCGAGCTCTACGCCGCTCGCGACGTCCACACCGAAGGGCTTCAGGGTGCGGATGACTTCGGCCACGTTGTCCGCGTACAGGCCGCCCGCGATGATCACTTTGCGGGTTCGCACGAGTGGCTGCGCAAGCGACCAATCGAAACGCAAGCCGGTGCCGCCTAGCTCGCCGCTCGGGCTCTTGGCGTCGAGCAACAGGCGATCCCCGCCGAATTGGGCGGCACGTTCGATGTCCTCGGGGCCGCCGATCGCGACCGCCTTGTAGGCCTCCGGTTGGACCGCCTGCAGATCGCCGGGCGTTTCCGCGCCGTGCAGCTGCAGCCAGCGAATGCCGGTCGCGCGCCGCAGGCCCTCGAGCTCGTCCGCCCCGCGGTTGGCGACGACCGCGACGAGCTCTACCAGATCACCGACCGACGCTGCGATGTGTGCCGCGGTCGGGATGTCGATGACCCGTTTGGATGAGGGGACCAGGTTCAACCCCAAAGCGTCGGCGCCTGCGGCGATGGCCAGCAGCGCGTCGTCGACGCTGGTGATGCCGCAGATCTTGACGAAGGTCATCTTGGTCTACTCGATCTTGAGCAGTTCTTTGACCGTAGCGATCACCTGTGGCGCCTGAATGGGCTTGGTGATGTACGCGTTCGCGCCGAGTTGCAGGGCTCGCTGCCGGTCCTCTTGCGAGCCTTCGGTGGTGATGATCACGATCGGCGTGTCCTTGTGCACCGGATCGGTGCGCACGCGCTTCACCAGTTTGAGGCCATCCATGATCGGCATGTTGATGTCGGTCACGATGATGTCGTAGCGGGCCGAGGCGAGCTTTCGCAGGCCGTCGACGCCGTCGTCTGCTTCGGTGACGCGCAGGTTCTTGACGCGCGCCAACGCGAACACCAAGAGCTGCCGCATCATCGGCGAGTCTTCAACGATTAAGCACGAGTATTCCGCCATGAATCACACGCTGAGGTCCAAGAACGCTTCCAATCCGGGGAGTTTTTGCTCGGCCTGCGCGAACAGGCTGGCCGCGACGAGAGCTTGCGCGGCGTGCTGGCCCAGCAACTTGAATAGCTCGAAGTCTACCTGGTCGAACTTGTTTTTTTGCGCCAGTGTCGAAAAGATAGCAATTGTTCCGACTACCCGGTCGTCGACCGAGAGCGGGATCACTGCCGGGGGATCCTGAAATGTGCCCTGGCTCGGGTCGGAATCCGCCACGCTTGCCGAGCCTTTTCGGAGCACGTCCCCGATGCGCGTCCCGGCGATTCGGACCGGCACGAGCTGGTTGCCCGGCACGCCCTCCGAAGCGATGGGGATGAGCTGCTCGCCCTCCGGGTTGACGAGGTACATCGCGTAACGTTCCGCGCCGACCAGCTGGGCCAAGACCTCCTTGATGCGGCGCGTGACGCCGCGGGGTGAGAGGCTCGAGTGCAGCTGGTTGCTGGCCACGAACAAGTTGGCCAGGTTCGCGAACTCCGACTCGACCTCTTGCACGCGCGCGGTGAATTGGGTCGTCGCCTGCTCGGCTTGTCGGTATTGCGAAACGAGCTCGCTCTTCTCGTTTTCGAGGCGTTCGATCTTTTGGAGCAGCTCGCGAACAGCCTGATCCGCCTCCACTTTGGCGCGGAGCCCGGCGTTCTCGCTCTCGAGATCGTGCAAGCGGTGCTGCATGCGCTCGTGCTCCTTGACGAAGTCTTCCGTGAGCTGCGTGCCTCGCGAAAATTTCCTCAGGAACTCGTCGCGCTCGGTCTTGAGATCCGTACCCGGCGTATCGCTGTTCGTGCCGCGGCCCCGATTGTCCTTCGTCATCGAATCCCATCAGTATAGACGGACCTTTGGGGCGCGCGGAAAGTCTCGCTCTTTTCCTGCGCTTTATAGCCACGCTCGAGAGCCGGGCCGACGCCGAGGCCCGAAAGTATGCAGGAAATGCGCGGGCCCGTAAGATAATGTAAGCATTTTGGGCGCTTGTGCGCGTGTCGCGGGCCGCCCGCGGCCGGACAATCAAGGCCGCCTTGAGGGCTGCTGATTTCGCGGTCCGGGGGCTGGCCTGATATGCTGCGAAGTCATGGCGGATGATTCTGAGCTGGAGCCCGAGGTGCTGGACGCCATGCTCGAGGCCGATGACTTGAGTGGTACGCGCGCGGCCTTGCAGGGTATCCCCGTGACCGATGAGCGCTACTCGGTGGTGCGCATCAAACTCGGTTTGTACGACGGCTCGATGCCGTCGGGGATGGCGATGCAGCAGTTGATTCAACTGATGCGCAAAAATCCGGACTGGCCCGGTGCCAAGGCGCTGTACCAGAGCGCATCGTCAGCGGCCTTCGAGACGCGCCAGTCGTCCGTTTCGCATTCGCACCCTCCACCGCCGGTCGAGCGCAAATAGCGCTCAACCACTGAGTGGAGCGAGCCAGTCTTTCAGCTCACCCACGAGCACGCGCGGTGCCTGACGGAGTGCCGTCAGATCGGGTGAGCCCGTGAGTAGTAGCGCGCTGCGCAACTCGGCTTCGACGCCGTCGAAGAAGTGCCGCGCACCGCTCGGGCCATCCTTCTCCAGCGCTTGCAGCGCGGCCCGGGCGATGCCGCCCGCGCTGGCACCCAGCGCAACGGCCCGGGCGATGTCCATGCCTGTTTGTATCCCGCCGGTCGCGAACACGGTCTCGAAGCCGTGGCGCCGAACCCAGGCCACGCTGACGGCGGTCGGTATGCCCCATTCCCAGAAGGCCTGACCGAGGGCCTTTTTTTCGGCCTGTGCGCGTTGCGTCTCGACCGCCACCCAAGAGGTACCGCCCGCGCCGGAGACGTCCACGTGGGCGATGCCGACGCGGCGTAGCTTGGCCGCGACGCGTTCGGAAAGGCCGCAGCCCGTCTCTTTGGCGATCACCGGGACGGGCAGCTCGGCGCGCAAACGCTCGAGCGTCGCGAGCCCACCGCGAAAGTCGCGATCGCCCTCTTCTTGAACGATTTCCATGGCTGGGTTCAGGTGCACGCACAAAGCGTCTGCGCCCACCTCCGCCACCAAATCCGATACCTCGGCGCTGCTCATCTTGGTCGCCTGCACGATCCCCAAGTTGCCGAGCAAGAGAACGTTGGGTGCCACCTTACGCACCGCGTAGCTCGATTTCGCCTCCTGCCGTGTGAGCATCGCGCGTTGGCTCCCGAGGCCGAACGCGTAGCCGCGCTCTTCGGCGATGGCCGCCAACTCCAGGTTGATGCGCTCTGCGCGTGCCGCACCGCCGGTCATGGCGGCGATCAAGATCGGTGCTCGCAATGGCTTACCGAGTACCGTCGAAGCCAGATTGATCGAGTCCAGATCGAGGTCGGGCAAGGCGTCGTGGACCAGCTTCACGCATTCGAGCAGCGTGGTCGTTCGTTTGAAGCCTACGTCCCCCGAGGTTGCGAGATCGATGTGGTCGGTTTTTCGCTCCGCGATGTCGGCCATGACTGCGCCTCTCATAGCTGGCCTTGGCATTCGAGGCCATTCATGCGCGGCAGAAGTCACCGCCTCCGAACGAAAAATTGACGATCCAAGGGGGGGCAGCCGGTGTAGGCTGCGCCCCCCCAGAACCAGATGGCATCGCGTAAGCAGCCTCCACGCACCCCGCGCAGCAAACGTCGGCCTCAGCCCGGACTTGCGCGCCGCGTTGCGCAGGTCGCTCCGAAAGCGCTGCCGCAGAACCCATTTTTTGCTCTGCTCGGCGCCGTCCAGACCGAGGTGGACCAACGCCTGCGCGGTTTCCTCGAGACCCGCTTGGATGTCGCACGTCGGCATGGGCCGGAGGTCGTGGAGATGGTCTCGGCGGTTCGGGACTTGTGCTTGCGCGGCGGGAAGCGGCTGCGGCCCGCGTTGTTGGTCGCCGGCTATCGCGCGGCGAGCGAGCGTGCAGAGCTCGAGCCCGCGCTCGACGCAGGCGTCGCCCTCGAGCTACTCCAGGCCTACCTCCTGATCCACGACGACTGGATGGACGGCGACCTGGTGCGCCGGGGTGGCCCCGCGGTCCACGCGCATTTGGCCAAGCGCTTTCGCTCCGAACACAAGGGGCATGCCTCGGGCATCCTGGCGGGTGACTACGCTTCGGCCGTCGCGCTCGAGGCGCTCGCCCAGGTCGAGATGAAAGCGTCGTGCGCGTTGCCCGCGTTCGCGTGCTTCGCCGAAATGCAGCTCGACGCGATCGCAGGCCAACAGCTCGATCTGATCGGCGGCGAGTACGATGTCGAGCTCGCCTATCAGTTGAAAACGGGTAGCTATACCGTGCGCGGCCCGTTGCGCTTGGGCGCAATCCTGGCTTCCGCGGGGCCGAAGACCTTGCTCGCTCTGGACCGCTTTGCGCTGCCGATCGGCGTCGCGTTTCAGCTGCGCGACGACCTGCTCAGTGCGTTTGGGGATCCGAAGCAAACCGGCAAACCGCTGGGCAACGATCTGCGCGCCGGCAAGCGCACCGCGCTGCTCGCGGCCGGGCTGAAGCTCGCTCGCGGCAAAGATTTGCGCGTGCTGAAGCGCTGCGTCGGTAACCCCGAAGCCACCGCCGCTGAGTTGCGCGCGGGGCTGACCGTGCTCGACAGCTCGGGCGCGCGCGCTGCGATCGAGGCGCGCGTCGCAGAGCTTTCCCAGTCCGGCCTTGCCGAGCTCGAGCGCGGCGTGAGCCGGCAAGGCGTGCAGCTGCTCATTGGTGCAACCGAAGCCCTCACCGCCCGGCGGAGCTGAGGCCGAATGGCGCGCGCCAACGGCAAGGTGATCCTACTCGGCGAACACGCCGTCGTGTACGGCGTGCCGGCGATAGCGGCTGGCATCGAACGCGGGGTGGAAGCCCGCGCGAGGCCCGCCGAGAGTTCGAGTTTGCGCATCGGCGAGCGCCGCGCGCTGCCGGGTGACGATAGCGACCTCGGTCGCGCCTTCGCGGCGTTGCTGGGCGCGCTCGCTGCGCCCAAGCTCGCGGTCGAAGCGACCCTGGAATTGCCGCCGGGATCGGGCCTCGGGGCCTCTGCGGCCCTGGGCGTGGCGATTGCTCGCGCGGTGCTCGAGGAAACTGGCTCCGCGCCAGATTCGGCGCGCGTGCTGGCCGCGGCCGCCGCTTGGGAGGGCGTGTATCACGGTAACCCTTCTGGTGTAGACGCCGCTGCGGCCGCTCACGCGGGCTGCCTCCTGTTCGACAAGATCAACGGCCCGCGCCCGCTCACGCTCGGCCGCGATCTGATTTTGGCGATTGGCCTGGCCGGCCCCCCGGCGAGCACCAAGCTGATGGTGGAGGGCGTTGCGCGGCTGCGCGAGCGTCGCCCCGCGGTGGTCGACAAAGCGCTGGAAGGGATCCGCGCGCTCGTCGGAAATGCCAAGCTGTGTCTGGAAGCGGGTGATCTGCCCGGGCTCGGCTCACTGATGAACTACAACCAAATGTTGCTCTCGGGTCTGTTCGTATCCACCGAAGGCATCGAGCGTTGCTGCGGTCTGGCGCGCGACGCGGGTGCGCTCGGCGCGAAGCTCACGGGCGCGGGCGGTGGTGGCGCCGTCGTCGCGCTGTGTGATGGCACTTCGGAGCCAATTTTGGGGGCTTGGCGCGCCGCGGGGGTCGAGTGCTTCGGCAGTGCGGTGCGCGGCTCGGTCGGTGAGGCCTCGGTCCGCACATGACCACGGGCGTGGGTAAAGCGGTCGCGCACTCCAACATCGCGCTGGCCAAGTACTGGGGTAAGGCGGATACCGTGCGCAACCTGACGGCTGTGCCGAGCCTGTCGCTCACCTTGGCGGCTCTGCGCACCGTCACCACGGTTCGTTTCGACGAGTCGCTCGGTGCTGACGAGCTCTACCTGAGTGGTGCCATCGTGGGGGGGCGCCCGCTGCTGAGGATCAGCAAGTTACTGGATACGGTCCGCGCGCAAGTCGGCATCACGGCGCGCGCGAGCGTCGAGTCGGTCAATGATTTCCCGACCGCGGCTGGGCTTGCTTCCAGCGCTTCGGGCTTCGCGGCGCTGGCCATGGCGGCCACGCGCGCCGCGGGTCTCGAGCTACCGCTCGAGCAGGTGAGCGCGCTCGCGCGGGCCGGATCGGCGTCCGCTGCGCGCTCGCTATTCGGCGGCTACGTCTCGCTCGGTGCGCGCGCCGAATCCGCCGCGCGCGTCGCGTCGGGCGCAGATTTCCCATTGGAAATGCTGGTTGCGGTGACCGTCGCGGGTGAAAAAGAGACCGCCTCGACGGATGGCATGGGTCACACCCAGGGCACGAGCCCGTACTACGCCGCTTGGGTTCAAGCCGCGCCCGCGATCTACGAACAAGTTCGCAGCGCGGTGCTGGCGGCAGATTTCGAAGCACTCGGTCCGGCGGTGGAGCAGAGCGCCCTGGCCATGCACGCTTCGATGCTCGCCGCGCGACCCGCTTTGATTTACTTCGCGCCCGCCACGCTGCGCGTGATGGAGCGTGTACGCGCGTTCCGCAAGAGCGGCGGCCGCGCCTACTTCACGATGGATGCCGGACCGCACGTCAAGGTGTTGGTCGAACCCAGCGCCGCCGCCGAACTCGAAGTCGAGCTCGGCAAACTCGAGGGCGTGACGCAAGTCTTGCGCTCGGCGGCCGGGCCCGATGCCTATTGGATCGATCCGTGACCCTCGCGCGCGCCCCGGGGAAATTGGTGCTTTCCGGCGCGTATGCGGTGCTCAGCGGTGCGCCCGCGTTGGTCGTGGCCGTGGACCGCTACGTGATCGCGGATAGCGCGCGCGCGGCGACGTTCCTGACCCCCGAGGTGCAGGCCGCGCTCGGTGAGCGCGCGGCTCCGTGGTTCGACGCCAGCGAGTTGCGCGAAGGCGGGCAGAAGCTCGGCTTGGGTTCGAGCGCGGCGATCTTGGTGGCATCTTTGGCCGCACTCGAGCTCGCGAGCGATCCCACGCTGAGCGACGACGCGCTGTGCGCGCGCGTTTTCGAGCGAGCCTTGGTCGCGCATCGCGCTGCGCAAGGCGGCGGCAGTGGCGTCGACGTCGCGGCGAGTGCCCATGGCGGCGTGCTGGCCGCGCGGCGCAAGGGCAACGCGCTCGAGCTGTCGCGGCTAGAGCTGCCCCGCGCGCTCGCGTTCGAGGTTTGGGCTTGCTCCGTGTCCGCGTCCACGGCCGCGTTTCTGGCCCGGATTGCTGAATTTGCGGCGCGTGATCCGGCCGCCCATGCCGCGCGCATCCAGGCTCAGGCCGCCGCCGCGGAGGCCGCGCTCACGGCCGCCGAACGCGGGGATGCAGAAGGCTTCGTGCAGGCGATCGCTCTTCAAGTCGCGACGCTGACGGCCCTCGGTGAGTCGGCGGGTGTGAGCATCGTGACTCCGGAACTGGCCGAGCTCGCCCAGCTCGCAACCGCCCACGGTGCGGCGTTCCTGCCGGCAGGGGCGGGGGGCGGTGACGTTGCGTACTGGGTCGGCGCGAACGCGCCGCCGTTGGCATTCGCGGCGCGCGCACGCGAGCTGGGGTTGTCGCGAGTGCAGCTCCGGCTCGGTGCGCGTGGCGTGCACGCGGCGCAGCGCGAGCCCTAGCGCGCGTCAGGTTCGTCCTTTCCGCGCTCCCCTGAGCCGGAGCTGTGATAGAGCGACGCCTGTCATGTCCGAAGGCTCGCGTATCCCTGGGTTTTACAAGCTCGGCCTAGCCGAGCGCCGCGCGGTCGTCTCGGACCGCGCGCATGTGGACTTGGCCGAGCTCGAGCACGCGCTCGAGGCCGGCGGGCTCGACACGGCCACCGCTGACAAGGTCGTGGAAAATGTGCTCGGGATCTACGGCTTGCCCTTCGGCGTGGCGCTCAACGTGCGCGTGAACGGTGTCGACCGCCTGGTGCCGATGGTCGTCGAGGAGCCGAGCGTGATCGCCGCGGCCTCCAACGCCGCGCGCATGATCCGCAAGAGCGGCGGCTTCCGCGCGGAGGTGGTGGAGTCTTTGATGATCGGCCAAGTGCAGATCACGGACGTGGAGCACCCGGCGGAAGCCGTGGCGCGGCTGGAGGCGGCCGCGACGCGGCTGTTGGCATTGGCCACGAAGGCGGTGCCCAACTTGGTCGCGCGTGGCGGGGGCCCGCGCGCGATCGACGTGCGGGATTTGGGTCAGCGTTGCATCGTGCTGCACGTGCTCGTCGATTGTAAGGACGCGATGGGCGCCAACTTGGTCAACACCATCGCCGAAGCGCTGGGGCCAATCACCGCGGAAATTGCCGGCGGCAAGCTCGGCCTGCGCATCTTGTCCAACCTGTGTGACCGGCGCCGCGTGCACGCCACGTGTCGCGTGCACGCCCGCGAACTCGTCAGCTCGCCGCGCTCGAGCAAAACCGCCGACCGCGGCTCGGATTCCGAAGCCCCCGGCGAGCTCGACGGCTTGGAAGTCGTGGACGCGATTGTCTCGGCCTCGCGCTTTGCCGAGCTCGATCCGTACCGCGCCGCCACGCACAACAAGGGCATCATGAACGGCATCGACGCCGTAGTGCTCGCGACCGGCAATGATTTTCGCGCCGTCGAGGCGGGCGCACATGCCTATGCCGCCCGCTCGGGGCGCTACGCGCCGCTCGCGCTCTGGCGTCGAGACGGCGAAGATCTGGTGGGTGAGCTGGAGCTGCCGCTCTCGCTCGGCATCGTGGGCGGCACCCTGCGCGTGCACCCCACCGCGCGCCTCGCGCTGAAGATCTTGGGCATTGCTACGGCGGACGAGCTTGCCATGGTTGCGGCCAGCGTTGGGTTGGCGTCGAACCTGTCCGCGCTGCGCGCTCTCGCGACGGAAGGCATTCAGCGCGGGCACATGTCGCTGCACGCGCGCTCGGTGGCGAGCGCGGCCGGCGCCCTGGGCGATGAAGTCGAGCTGATCGCCGCCCGCATCGCCGGCGAAGGCCAAATCACGGTCGAGGCCGCCCAGCGCGCGCTCACCGAAATGCGCAAAGTCCGATAGAGGCGTTCGAAGCGGGCGCCTCGCGACCAGCTCAGCGCGCGCCTCCGCAGTAAGACGCCTTGCTCGATTGTTTTGTGAGCGGCTGTCCGCGCAGACCTGCTATCGCTTCGAGGACATGACTTCGAGCCGCATGCTTGGCATTGGTCCCTTGGCTACCGTTTGCATCCTGTCCATGGGTAGCGCCCTGACCAATTGTAAGACCGATCGGGTTTTTGGGCTCCCGAGCGGCGGCGCGTCGGGAGTCGACGGCGAGGCACGCGGCGGGTCCGCTGGATCGCTGCACGCGGGTGAAGGCCCCGGCGGTAGTGACGTCAATGACAGCGGCGCTGGTGGGCAGCCAGACGGCGAAGGCGGGGCGATGGATCAGGCCGCGGGCGACGGAGGTGACGGCGGAACAGGAGACACCCCCGCGGGCGGCACGGGCGCGGGCGGCGCAGGGGGCTCGGGCGGCACGGGCGCAGGCGGCACGGGCGTAGGCGGCGTAGGCGGCTCAGGCGGCTCAGGTGGGGGAGGCAGCCTACTCGGCACCGGTCAATTCGTGGGCACCGGTACCTCGACCGAGCGTTACGCAACGGCAGACGTGACCCGCAGTGGCATCAACTACAAGTTCATCGCCAACGGCTGGGGCTCGAATTGGCAGAGCCAAAACATGACCTGGAACGGCAGCTCGTTCACGGTGACTTCGCTCGCCGGTACTCAGGGCACGGACTTCTCGCCCGCGGGCTACCCCTCGATGTTCTGCGGCCGGTACTCGAGCACGCTGTCTGGCGCTTGCGGCTTGCCCGCCGCAATCAGCTCGCTCAAATCACTCAAGACCGGCTTCCGCTGGAAAGCCAACGGCAACACCGGGCAGTACAACGCGGCCTTCGATATTTGGTTGAGTACGGATGGTAGCGCCATCTCGTCCTACTTGATGGTCTGGCTGCGCGATCCGCCCGGACAACAGCCGGCTGGCTCGGTTGCAGCAGCTAGCGCGACGGTCACGGGTGTGCCGGGTACGTGGAACATCTGGAAGGGCATCGTCAACAGCCTGCCGATCGTGAGCTACGTGCGTGCCGAGGGGAACGACTCGAGCGAGCTCGAGTTCGACGTGTTGGACGTGCAAAAGGATGCCCTCCAACGAGGCTACACTCTGCCGGGCTCGACCGTTCTGTCCGTTGCGACGGGTTTCGAAATCTGGAACGGTCCGGTCGCGAACCTCGTGAGCGAAGACTTCTACGTCGCGGCTCAGCTCAAGTAGCGCGCCGCGGCTGCTACTCGCCGGAGCCAGCGGCGCTGAGCTCTTCGTACGGATTCGCGAACAGCCCGGGCCAGCTCGTGACGTACTCAGGGGACGCGCCGGGCTCGGAGATGTCCACCCAGGCGACGCGGTGCGTGCCGTAGGGCCGCACATCCACGTGCACGAATTTGCTATTGGGATAGAAGCCGCAGCCGACGTCGGTCAGCGTGTGGCAGTAGCGAAAGAGATCCGCGTTGTCGACGCCGGTGACGTAAAGATCCAGGGCGCGCCCCTTTTGGTGGTAGCTGCCGTGCGCATCGCGGCGGTAGCCGCTCATGATGAAGATCGAGCGGTTGGGGAAAGCTTCGGCGATCTTTTGCACCGCCCAAATCAGCCGCGGATGCAGCAGTTTCACGCGCGGCAGCCACTCCCCGCCGGGCGCGGCTTCATCCGGCTCGAGGGGCAGGGGCATCTCCGGCTTGGGTGTAGCCGGCGGACGCGCGAGCACGCTCAGGCGATCGAGCGCATCCGGCGCGATGGCGCCTTGGCAATCCACGAGCGCCATGCGCGTGTACTCTGCGCCGTCGTAGCGCACGACCGACACCGGCTTGGGCGACTTCCAGCGGGGACAATATTGGCGCTGGGTGATGCCGAAGAAATCCGGCTCCGGCGCTTGCACGCCGAGTGACCAATCTGGCAGCACCTCGGCGCGCGAGATGTCGAACGGCTGCAGCTGCTCTGGACCCCGAAGCTCGAAGCTCCAAGAGCTTTCTGCCGCATCCAGACTCGGCTCGCCCGCTACCCCATCCAACCAAACCAGCTTGGGGTGGAGCAGGAAATTATTTCGACCGAAGCGGCCATGCCAGAAGCTGCGCCATTCGGGCGCGCGGTTGCGCGCGGGCTCGACGAAGTGCTCTAGCAAGCCGAGCAGTGAATCACTGCCCAAGTCGAAGCGGCTGTTCTTGCCCACGCGATCGAGCAACCAAGCCGTCTCCGTGAGCGGCTGGGTCGGGCCAAATACGCTGAGCTCCAGCGGCTGGCGCGGCGGCTTACGCAATGCCGCGCTTACAGGAACAGAGGCGCACACGCTGGCTAGCAAAGTGAGCGCAGCGACCAGAAAACGGTTTCGAGCCAGCAACGTGCCCGAAGGATGCCTCTTCATGACAACGATCGCCAGCGCGAAAGCCGGCATTCTTGCCCGGCTTTCGCATCTGGCGTTGGCCCTCTGAGGCTCAGGAGGTCGCGGACGACGACTCGAGGCCGAGCCGGAGCAGCTGCAAGAACGTCTCGTATGCCTCGCGAGCGCGCGTTTCGTCGCCCTCGAGGTACTCGGTGACGCTCAGGCCGTTGAGCACGGCGAGCGAGAGCGTGGCCAGTGCCTCGGAGCGGTTGACGCCGCCCTTGGCTGCGGCGGGGCCCATGGCCTCGCGAATGACCTGACGCGCGTCGCGCTGCAGGCCGGCGGCACGGCGCTTGAGCTCCGGATCACGGCGAGCCGCGCTCCACACCTCGATGTTCAGACCAGTGCCGGTCTTGTTGTTTTGAATCGCTTCCCAGAGCGCCTTCAGCGCCTCCATGGCTTGCGAGGTGGAACCGTCGCCGTTCTGCGTGGCTTCCTTCAGGCGGTCCAGGTAGCGGTGGTAGGTGAAGCTCTGAACCTCGTGGATCAGCGCTGCTTTGCTGGCGAAGTAGTAGTGGACGATGCTCTTCCTGAGCCCGAGCTCTTTGCCGATTTCGGCAAGAGTCGTGGCCGTGAAGCCTTTGCGTGCGAAGCACTTGGCGGCGGCGGAGAGAATCGAGGCAACGCGGGGGTTCTCCCAATCGGCAGCTCGTTGCTGCGACGCGCCATTCTCTTCAGGGGGTTTGCGGGGACTGCTAACGACGGGTTCTGTGGTGTTCATGTTTTTCCAATGCACCGGCCAGCCGGTATCGCTCGGGCAGGACGTGAGCAAAGCCGCCTACCGCCCTCGGAGCCGGGGTCTTCGCGCAGGTCTCGGTTTGAGTCAAGCCCGCGCTCCGGATCTTCATCCTTTGGCCTTTTTCCCTTTTTGCTTCAGCGGCTTGGGCTCCCGGCTCGGGCCGGATTCCGGTTCCTGAGCCTTGCCCTGCCCAGAACGCCAATAGGGCATTCCGGCCCCCTCCGTCCAGCCCGCCGTTCCATATTTTCCCGGTTCGCGTGATTCCCGCATCACGCCGCCGCGGTCCGACGTGTCGTCGTCCTTCTTTCCGTCTTCGTCCGCGTCAGCGGCGTCGAGCTTCGGGCCCTGGCTGGCGACGAGCAGCTCGTCCGCCACGTACTCCGGGTGCTGGTCGTCTGGGGGCAGCTTGGCCTGGTCCTTCGACATGTCGCCCGCTCCGACGCGCACGATCTGCGACGTGGGCGGATAAGTGTCGTCCCAGCGCTCGCGCACTGCGTTCTCACCCTCACGGATGATGCGATAACGGCGCAGCTTGAAGCCGGGTACGCCGCGCTGTCCGAGCACGCGCACGCCGTTCGGCAGATCCTTGTCCGGACGTTCGACTTCTTCGAAGGGCAGGGCCGAGTCGATGCGGCGGATCAGGGTCACGGTGCGCGTGCGCTTCTGACCGAGGATCTCTGCGCGCACGACGCCGTTCTTGACCGTCTCGTGCAGCACGATTGGAAAGGGAAATGAGTTTCTGATTCGGAAGTTGATCGTGGGGTACACGACCGTCGCGTCCATCCCCATCTTGATGTACCCGCTCGGACGAGTGTGGGGATAGCGCTCCACGATCTCGAGGCCGGCAAAGAAGGCGGCGCCGTGCAGGGTCCCGGAAATTTGGCAGGTTCCGCCGCCGATCCCGTCGACCAGCTCGCCCTCCGCGATCACCTTGGCCACCTTGTAGCCGTTGGTTTCATCGCGCGGGCCAACGGTCTCGTTGAAGTCGAACACTTCGCCGGGCAGCAGCACTTGGCCGTCCAACTTGGACGCGGCCAAGCGCAAGTTGTAGCTGCGCGCTTGGAACTTCGCGGAGCGATCGTAACGAGTCTCGAAGTAACCGAGGATGTCGTCGAAGGCGACCGCGCCGAGTTCGGCCGCCACCCGTTTGGGTCGGCGCTCTTCGAACACGACTTTGACTTTTGCCTCACCGCGGCCGAGCGCTTCCTCGATCGCACCGAGCGTCGCGTCTACATCGAGCAAGCGCCCGTTCTGTTCCGGCACCAGCTTACGCGCGTCCAAATCCAAGCGCGCATCCACCGGTAAGCGATCGAGTTCGTCCTTCAGGGTGCGCAGCGCGGTCTGCGCGCGCTCGCGATCCAGGGTGACCGGGACGGGCAGGGTGATCGGGCCCTGTCGCTTCTGCGCGTGGTAACCGCGGAGCAGCACGCTGGTGCGATCTTGGGCATCGTGCACCAGCGCCGCCAGCCGCACCTTGTCTATCTCGCCGCCCAGCTCGCCGACGAAGATCTCGCGCCGTTTGCCGTCTGGGAGCTCCAAGAGCAGCTTGCTGCCCGCGTAGCGCCGGACGCGCTCGAGCGCCATTTTCGGGGCGCTGTCGGTCTGGGGCAGCTGTTGCCGGAGTAGCGAGAGCTGCGGCAGCGGCTCTTTCGGATCATCCGGGCTGACGCCGATCGGGACCAACAAAAGGCCGGTAGCCAGGCCGGCGGCGACCGCAATCGCGATCACGCGCCCGCTCTTGCCGCCGGGGATCCACGCGAACATCGGGGGGCTATAGCATTGCCTGGCCGGCGCGCTAAAAGAGTCCGTCGTCGGGAGCTCCGCTCCTGCCCCGCTGAAGTGAATTCAGCGGGGCCCCACCCTCAGGATTTCGGGCCCCGACCCCAAATCAATTTCACTCGTCAATGACCGCCGAGCTACTGCTTCAGAAACTAGAGAGCCTGCCCCCGAGCCCGGGTTGCTACATCTTCAAGGACAAGGCGGGGGCGGTCCTGTACGTGGGCAAGGCCAAGAGCCTACGTTCGCGCGTGCGCAGCTATTTTCAGGACTCGAGCTCGGACGTTCGCGCCTTCATTCCGTTCTTGCGCAAGCTGGCGGCCGATCTCGACACGATCGTCACGCTGACCGAGAAAGAAGCGGCGATCCTCGAAAATAGCCTGATCAAGGAGGCCAAGCCGCGCTTCAACGTCAAGCTGCGCGACGACAAAGAGTTCCTGAGCCTCCGGCTGTCCACCGAGCACGCTTGGCCGAGGCTCGAGCTGGTGCGTAAGCCGAAGCCGGACAACGCGCGCTACTTCGGTCCCTATCACTCAGCCACCGCCGCGCGCCGCACGCTGCACATGGTGGAGAAGCATTTCCAGCTCCGTACCTGCTCCGATCGCGAAATCGAGAGCCGCAAGCGGCCGTGCCTCAAGTACCAGATCAAGCGCTGCCCGGCGCCCTGCGTGTACGACGTCGATCCCGCCGAGTACGCGGGCCAAGTCCACGCCGTGTCGCTGTTCATGGACGGCCGGCACGACGAGCTGACGCGTGAGCTCAAAGCGCGCATGCGCGCTGCCAGCGAGAATCTGGAGTTCGAAGTGGCGGCGGTTTGCCGTGACCAATTGGCGGCGGTGGAATCAATCCGCGAGGGTCAGCGCGTCGTCTCCGTCACCGACAGCGACCAAGACGTGCTCGGTATCTACCGCGAGGGTGATTTGGTGGAGCTGAGCGTGATGCTCGTGCGCGCGGGCCGCGTGATTGACGTCGCCAGCTTCTCGAACCGCCGTGTCGAAGTTCCGGATGACGAAGTGGTGGCTGCATTCCTGCGCGATCACTACGGGGAGGGTGGCTCGGGCGAGGCGCTGATCCCGGAAGAGATCATCGTACCCGTGCTGCCCGACGGCGCCGATGGGGTGGCCGAGTGGCTCGCCGAGCGGCGCGCCGTGCTGGTGCAAGGGCGGCACAAGAAATGCGAACTACTCGCACCCGCACGTGGGCCGCGCAAGGCGCTCTTGGACATGGCGATCGACAACGCTCGCCACGCGTTCGAAGAAAAGCGCCGCGCCGCCACCGACATCGACGAACGCCTGCTGAAGGTTCAAGAACGCCTACGCTTGCCGACCTTGCCGCGCCGCGTCGAATGCTGCGACATTTCGCACTTGGGCGGACAAGACACCGTGGGCGCGGTCGTGCACCTGTTCAATGGCTTGCCCGACAAGAAGCGCTACCGCACTTACCGCGTGCGCAGCGTCGCCGATGGCGACGACTACGGCGCCATGCTCGAGGTCCTCGGGCGGCGCTTCCGACGTGGTAAGGAAGCGGCAGCGCGCGAAGCCGCGGAAGCCGCGGAAGCCGCGGAAGCCGCCGCGCTGCCGACCAGCGAAGGCGGCGAGCCGAGCGAAACGGCGGAAGTGCTCGAAGCAAGCGACTCTGCGGAGTGGCAGCTGCCGGATCTGTTCGTGGTCGATGGCGGCCGCGGCCAACTCGGCGTGGCGCTCGCCGCCGCGCACGACCTCGGGCTGCATGATTTGCCCATCTGCGGCTTGGCCAAAGAAAAAGAGAACGTGCTCGGCGACAAAATGGTCGACCGCGTGTATCTGCCCGGGCAAAAAAATCCCATCCCGCTTCGGCCGAACAGCCCCGAGCTGTTCTTGCTCGCGCGGGCGCGCGATGAAGCGCACCGTTTCTCCAACCGTGGTCGGAAAAAGGTCGGCAAGAAGCGCCGCTTGGGCTCGGAGCTCGATCAAGTGCCAGGCATCGGACCGAAGACGCGCGTCGCGCTGCTGAAGACGCTGGGTTCGCTCGCTGCCGTGCGCAGCGCGAGTGACGAGCTGATTTTGGCCGTGCCGGGCGTGAACAAGAAGCACCTGAGTGCACTCAGACAGTGGTTTACGCGGTCGAGCACCGAGACGAACTCGTAAATCAGTCGCCGCGCGGCTGAGTTTTGGTCGCCAAGGCTGCTGAGCTACTCAGACTCCGCGAGATGCCCTGTCCAAATTCGACATCTCGGTCCATGAACTCGAGTTGTCATGGGCCCGGCGGTTTGCGACGTCGTCTAATAATGTATTGTGTAGATCGCTAGTCGGTTGCTGGGGATGATTGACCCGAAGCCCGGCCACCGCCGTACTCCTAGCGAACCTCCGTATCGTCGGGCCGTGGTAGGTCGTGGCCTGGCCGTGCGAGGTAAGAGACGGACCTGACCCGGCCATCGTTGGAGTCCAAAAGCGTCGTCATGCCAGGACCGGCATCGAGAGGGTGTTTGGCGGACATGAACGCGGCGCGGATGAACTCGCGATAAGTGTCCACATTTTCATGAACCGTCTCGACGCGACAGATCGAGCTCCGACACTCCGAATTGACCACTTGTGAGTGCGCCGGCAACGACTCGGACAGCGCGCTGGAGAGCGCGGCCGCTTGACCACGGCTCCATTTCGGGTCGGCGTCCTCCGCGCTGAACGTGTCTTGCAAATAATCACGCGCCTCGGCAACGGAGATCTCTCGCTTGGGAGGCGAAGCGCTGGCGGGAGCCTGATCCGCAATGGGAGCGGCCGCGCTGCTGGCAGCTCGAGCGGCCCCCTCGGCCATTAGGGCAACGACCGAGCCTTGAGTCTGGGCCGTGCGCTTGAGCACATCCACTGAGCCGGAGAGCGCATTGATTTGGCCGCGCAAGTTGGCGAGCTCGGGGTCAACGGCCGCCTTCTGTTGCGTGAGCGCCCGTTTCGGAATGAACACCAACCCAGCACACACCGCACATGCGACTGCGACTATGAAGAACAGAACTCGATTCTTCGACATTGAGTCTTCCCCACAAAACCAAAAAAATAAACGACAATTGAACACGCGCCCGGCCTACACCGGGCGCGTGCCTGGCTTTAGATTGTCAGTCTTATGAGGTCCACGTCACGGCCGAAATGCGCGCCTGGTACCAGACTTGGCACGCGGTGTAGAGGTAGCCGTTCGAAGGAACATATGCGCCGGTGAGCGCCAGATCGTAGCGGTTGGTGCCGGTGGTCGTTGAACCTGGCGGGTAGCCAGCGACCACGTTGATGCTGCTCCAAACGGTGGTCGTGTCTTTGTCCAAGCCGAATGCTTGGCAGTAAGTGCCGTTGCCGGGCCCAGTGGTGAGGCTGACCGTTACGTTTTTATTGCCGGCGCTATCTACCGGAAGGGGCAAGTCGATTTCGATCTGCGACGGCGAAGAACACGAATTGCCGAGCGTGCCGTACCAGGGGCTGAGGCAGCTTGCTTGCGAAGGCTGCGCGGCCCGCCCGATGTGCCCGCCCGCTGAACGCGCGCTCGCGAGGCCCGCAAACGTTCCGACCGCCAAGCACACCGCCAGCGTCGTTCTCCAGACTCTTGGATTTACGTACATGAAAACATCCCTTCGTATTTGTGTCCACCCCGCGAAACCGCACCCCCTCGAGCGTGCTGTCTCGCGTACGCTGGCTATAGCAATCTAGACCCGAGGCTGTCCACGACGATCAATCGCATTGATGGTTGTTTTTGACAGTCAGAATCCGACAGTCAGAATCCGACAGTCAGTCAGAATCCGACAGTCAGAATCCGACAGTCAGTCAGAATGCGAAGCCGAATGACTCGTAGCGCGCTGCATCCATGAATGACGACTAAGTGACGTCCGGGCGTGATCGCCAGTCGCGGCAAAATTGTTTGGATTTGTTTTGGTTCGTCGAGGTGAGGCGTCAACGCACTGATTACGGTTCCATCCGACACAAGGCGACACCGGGCTGCGAAGGGTGGGAGCCGCGCTAACGGCGTAACTTGCGCTCGACTGTTGCTATCGATGTCAGGAGCAAAGCGGTTCGATCACTCTGGAAGAAGATCGTTTGCGTTCGCGTTCGCGCTCACGTTCGACCTCGCGTTCTCCCTCGTGCCGAGAGGGGCTACTCCGTTGGCAGAGGCCAACTCGAGTTGCGTGCTACCTTGGCAGAAGTTGCGGGAAATTCGTATGGCGCGGAGCGTGCTTGGTGAGCGTGCATGATGTTCATGCGCCTGGGGTGTTTGGGGATGTTGTTGGCTACGGGTTGTTTATCGCGCCCGCTGGCAGAGGTCTCGCCGACGACCAGCAACTTGTTCGTCGACCAGATCGAGCAGACCGCGGTCGATAAGATCGATCTCTTGTTCATGATCGACAACTCTGCGTCGATGTCGGACAAGCAAGAGATCTTGAAAGACGCGGTGCCGGTGCTGCTCCAGCGCTTGGTCTTTCCACTCTGCGTCGACTCCGCGGGCAAGCCGACCGGCGCCAACGCGCTGGCCAACGGCCAATGCCTGGACCCCAAGAGCAAGCCAGAGTTCAATCCCATCGGCGACATTCACATCGGCATCGTGAGCTCCAGCTTGGGGGCGCACGGCGGCTCGCAGTGCGCCAAGCCAATTCCTGGCCAGGAGAACAACGACGACCAAGCCCACATGATCGGCAGCAAGCGAGCTGATCGATTCCCGCTGGCCCGGACATGGAACGATAGCGGCTTTCTCGCTTGGGATTCCTCGGGCAAGGCAAACACGCCCGCGGGCACCACCGACGCGAAGACCTTGAACACGGCGTTCCCCGACATGATCGAGGCCATCGGCGAGCACGGCTGCGGCTACGAGGCCTCGCTCGAGTCTTGGTACCGTTTCTTGATCGATCCCGAGCCGCCGGCGACAGTGGAGCGCGTCGGCAAAGTCAACGTGCGCAGTTCGAAGTTGACCGTCAATGCGGACGGCAGCACCGGGGCGTGCGTTGGCTGTGACGAGACGTTGCTGGCGCAACGCAAGCTGTTCTTGCGCCCCGATTCGCTAGTCGCGATCGTGATGCTGTCGGACGAAAACGATTGCTCGATTCGAGACGACAGCTTTGGCTGGCTGGTGAGCACGACCGAAACGCCCCTGAAGGGTGGGACCTCGCAGTGCGCCACCAACCCGAACGATCCATGCTGCCGCTATTGCGATCTGTCGGAGCCGGACGGACCGCCCAAAGGCTGCCCCGCGTTGACTGAAGACGCGGGCTGCAAGGCCCCTGTCCAGGATTCGATAAATTTACGCTGTCACGATCAGCGCCGGCGCTTTGGCTTCGATATGCTCTATCCGACCTCGCGCTACGTCGACGCGCTGACCCAGACCACGTTGCGGCTGCAATCCGACACCAGCAAGGTGGTCGACAATCCGCTCTTCGCGAGCGCTCCTGGTCGGGCGCCGCGTAGTCCATCGCTGGTATTCCTCGCGGGCATCGTGGGTGTGCCCTGGCAAGACATCGCTGACGATGCCTCGCTGAGCGGACCCGGCTTGACCTACCTGAGTGCGAAGGAGCTGACGGAGAAAGGTCGTTGGCGTGCCTTGCTCGGCGATCCGGGTGCCAATCCCCCGCTCGCGCCGAGTGACCCGTTCATGGTCGAGACTTCCGACGTTCGCGTCGGCACGAACACCATTGCTGGCGTGTCGACCTCTCCGTCAACTTCCACGAATCCGCGCGAAAACCCAATCAATGGCCACGAGCAGAACATCCCGTCGTTCGACGACCTGCAGTATGCGTGCACGTTCCGCCTGAAGACGCCCAAGACGTGCACCGAAGCAGACGGCCAAAACTGCGACTGCGCGCCCGCGAAGGGTGGGAGCTCGAGCGCGGTCGTCGCGGCCAATAGCCCGCTGTGTCAAGGCGGGGCAACCATCAACACGCAAACCTATGCCAAGGCGTATCCCGGCACGCGCGAGCTCGCGGTGCTGCAAGGGGTGGGCAGTAACGCGATCGTGGCATCGATTTGCCCAAAGGTGATCGACGCGGCAGACCCCGCGAATCCATCGGGCGATCCCAACTACGGCTACAACCCGGCGGTCAGCGCGATCATCGCGCGTTTGAAAGGGCAACTCGCCGGCAAGTGTCTGCCGCGCACGCTCAAGGCCGACGACCAGGGGCACGTGCCGTGCCTCGTGATCGAAGCGCAGGAGCAGAAGGCTTGCGACTGCACGCTCGACGGCCGCGCTGCCGTCACTCCTGACCTCGCGACAGCCGTCAAGTCACGGCTCCAGCTGACGGGCCACTGCGGTGGGCCCGGTCAGAAAGCCTGCAGCGATTGGTGCATGTGCGAGATCGAGCAGGTGGACTCGGCGCACCTGAAGGCGTGCCAAGCCAACGAGGGCGGCGTTCCCGCGGGCTACTGCTACGTCGACGACAACGTGAAGACCGGCGCGGACGCCAGCACCGTTGAAGGAGTCGATTCCCAGCTGGCCCTGTGCCCGGCCGAGCAACGGCATCGCTTGCGCTTCGTCGACTCGGACCCCGCGCATAAGACACCGGCTCAGGGCGCGTTCGCGTTCATCGCTTGCATTGGGGAGCCGATCACCAGCGCTCCGTGACCTTGCGCAGCGGAACAGAGAGAAGGGCGTGGTGTGGCGGTACGCGGGTAGTCGCTTGTAGGTGCGCTTCCCGCGTGCCGCCCACTCGATTGGCCGCGCGTCCTAATCTGCCAACATAGTTGACAGCGGCGGCGCGGGGATTTGCGGGAATAACGAGCGCGGAGCATCGGCACACCGCGTGCTTAGTGAAGCTCGTGCGAAAGCAGTTGGAAAAGCCGAACCGAGCAGATAGCCGGGAAAGATCCGTTGCTACGGGTGTTTTCTCGCCGTCGTCGCAAGGATTGACAACTTACTGTGTGAAAACCTACCCTTCGGCCGCCGCGCGCGAGGGGTCCGTGCGGGCCCAGTCGATCCCGTTCGCCCCGCTACTCTCAACGTACCCCTCACGTCCCCAGGCCAAGCAGGTCCAGGGGCGGCGCCCATCCAAGGAGTTCTTTCAATGATGTTGAAGCGTTCGACCACCAAGTCCAAGCCGAGTGCCACGGCGCGGCTTGTTCGAGCAGGCTTAGCGAGCCTAGCTGCTGCTGGCGTGGCAGCGGCCCTCGCCACGGGCTGTCTCGATCGCCCAGTGGTCCCGGCCCAGCCCAAGACGAGCAACGTGTTCGTCGATCAGATCGTGCAGACCGCGGTCGATAAGATCGACCTCTTGTTCATGATCGACAACTCGGTGTCGATGCAGGACAAGCAGGAGATCCTGAAGGCGGCCGTGCCGGTGCTCGTGAAGCGCCTCGTGCAGCCGATCTGCGTGGATGCTGCCGGCAAGCCGACGGGCGCGAGCTCGGTGAACGGCTCCTGCGCTGGTGGTGGCGGTCCTGAGTTCAGCCCGATCGGTGACATTCACATCGGCATCGTCAGCTCCAGCTTGGGCGCGCACGGCGGTAACGTGTGCGCAACCCCCGTCGGCGCTACGGACACGTTGGACGACAAAGCGCGTCTGATCCCGAGCATGCGCACGGGCATTGCCAGCTGGAATAACAGCGGCTTTCTGGCCTGGGATGCCTCGGGTACGAAGAACAATCCGCCCGGTGAGAAAGACCCGGCCGCGCTGAACACCTCGTTCCAAAACATGATCGCCGCGGTCGGCGAGCATGGCTGCGGCTACGAAGCGTCACTCGAATCCTGGTACCGGTTCTTGGTCGATCCCGAGCCGCCGGCGGAGGTCAAGCTGGTGAATCAGCAGACCGTGCGCGGTTCGTCGATCGTCGTGAACAAGGACGGCACGTTCGGCGCCTGCACCGGCTGTGACGACACCCTGCTCGCCCAGCGCAAAGCCTTCTTGCGTCCTGATTCGCTGGTCGCCATCGTGATGCTCTCGGACGAGAACGACTGCTCGATTCGTGATGACTCGGTGGGCTGGTTCGTGGGCTCCCAGAATCGCATGCCGCTGTCCACCGCGGTCTGCGCCACGAACCCGAACGATCCGTGCTGTCGCTCTTGCGCTCAGAATGAGAGCGGCGGGCCGCCCACTGGCTGCGGCGCGCTCAGCGCCGACGCGAACTGCAAGAACGTTCCGAGCGGCGGAACCTACGCCACTTGGGACCTGCTGCACGATTCGCTCAATCTGCGCTGCTACAACCAGCACCAGCGCTTCGGCTTCGATCTGCTGTACGACACCAGCCGCTACGTCAACGCGCTCAAGAGCACGACCATCCCCTTGCAGTCGACCGGTCAGGTCGTGACCAACCCGCTGTACGACTCGACTGGCTCGGACAAGGCCCCGCGCGATCCGTCGCTCGTGTTCTTGGCGGGTATCGTCGGCGTGCCGTGGCAAGACATCGCGGATGCTGCTTCGCTCGCTGATCCGAAGGCGCTCACCTACCTGACTGCCAAGCAGCTGGTGGAACAAAATCGCTGGCCGGTCCTACTCGGCGAACCGCACCCCGCGGACGGGTCGGCGCCGAAGCCGCCAAGCGATCCGTTCATGGTCGAGACTACGGAAGTCCGCTTGGGTACGAACCCGATCGTCAACGTGGCGATTCAGCCGCCGAACACGAACACTCCGAACGTGATCAACGGTCACGAGCAGAACATCCCGGACTTCTCCGACTTGCAGTACGCATGCACCTTCCCGCTGCAGAAGTCGAAGGAGTGCGCAGCCGGGGACTCCGCTTGCGACTGCTCGCCCGACAAGAGCAGCGGCAAGTTGGACTCGGTCACGGCGGCTAACAGCCCGCTCTGCCAGGTGGGTGGCAAAGGCCCAGTCAGTGCCACGCAAACGTCCGCCAAAGCCTACCCCGGTGCACGCGAACTCCAGGTCTTGAAGGACTTGGGCGACAACGCCATCGTCGCTTCGATTTGCCCGAAGGTCTCCACGCCCACCGGCGATCCGGGGTCGGATCCGAACTACGGTTACAACCCGGCCGTCGGCGCGATCATCGAGCGCTTGAAAGATGCTTTGAAGGGCAAATGCTTGCCGCGTCAGATCGAGACGATCCACGAGGATCCGCTCGACCCAACCAGCCCCAACAAAGTGTTGTGCGCGGTGGTCGAGGCCCAAAAGAGCGGCTGCGATTGCACCATCAAGGGTCGTAAGGACGTCGATCCCAAGCTGGTCGGTCCGGTTCGGCAGCAGCTGAAGCTCACCGGTCAATGCGGCAATGGCACCCAGGCTTCTTGCGATACCTGGTGCCAGTGCGAAATCAAGCAGGAGACGGGCGCGGACTTGGTCAGCTGCCAAAGCGGCGGACCCGCCCCAGCCGGCTACTGCTACGTCAGCGACCCGGCGTCGCCCTTGCTGAAGCAATGCCCGGAGAACCAGCAGCAGCTGCTGCGCTTCATGGATGAGGATCAAGTCAAGACCCCCACTCAGGGCTCGGTGGCCTTCATCGCGTGCCTTGGTGCCCCGGTCGGTGCCGACGGCGGCATGTAAGCCAAGCGTCGCGAACTGAGAAACGGCGGCGGCTAGCTCTAGCTCGCCGCCGTTTCCTTTTTGTGTACACTCGGCGCACGGATGGAAGCCAAGAAGACCATCCTCGTCATCGATGACGAGCCGCACATCACACTGGGTCTGAAGGACGCGCTCGAGTTCGAGGGTTTTCGCGTCGTGACCGCCAGCAACGGCAAAGATGGCGCGCAGCTCGCTCGCCAAGAGCACCCGCACGCGATTTTGCTCGACCTGATGCTGCCCGACGTGAACGGCTATCAGGTGTGCGAAGACGTGCGGCGCTTCGACGCGTTCGTGCCGATCATCATGCTCACGGCCAAGAGCCAAGAGGCAGACAAGATCCGTGGGCTCGACGCGGGCGCGGATGACTACGTGACGAAGCCGTTCAGTGTCGGAGAGCTGGTAGCGCGCATTCGCGCCATCTTTCGCCGCGCCAATCGTCCGAGCGAGAGCGCGACCTTCAATCTGGGCAAGCTGACCGTGAATGTGGCCGCGCACACGCTCGAGCGCGCCGGCAAGCCCGCAGAGAGCCTCTCGTTCTACGAGGTCGAGCTGTTGCGCATGCTGTTCGAACGCGCTGGCCAACCCGTGAGCCGGGAAGAGATCTTGAACAAGATTTGGGGTGTGGACGCCAACCCGACGAACCGCACGATCGACAACTTCATCGTCAAACTGCGGCGCAAAATCGAGAAGCACCCCGACAAGCCCGAGCATATCCTGACCGTCTACGGCTTCGGCTACAAACTGGTCGTCTAGTCGCTGCGCTGAAGGATGGGGCGATCGCGATCCAGCCACGCACCTCGAAACGCGCGGTGTTGTCGTTTCAGACGCAACCGCGCAGCGACAATGCTCGTCGCGTTCGCGCGCAGAGCACTTTGAGCGCTCCCTGATTGAACCGCCAAAACGCAAGAATGAGAGGGAGATTGGGGTTAGTGATGCACGCACGGTGCGTGTCGTTCACGACTCACGTCGTCGCTGCGTTCACTCGCACGCGAGCGCCCAAGTCTCGGTCGCACTCCGCCTTTTCAGTTCCTTGGACGGCAGCCCAGAGCACACCCCAAAAATTCTTGTTCTCCCTCTTCTGGCGTTTTGGCGTTTTGGCGGTAAAAACTCTGGGCGCCGTTGAATGTCTCCCGAGAAGTGACTGCGTGTTGGACCGGGTTTGCGAAGGTTAGGGCAGGAGTTCGAGCACATTGCGGGGATCGCAGGCGACGGTCTTGGCGTTCTGGGTGATTTGACCGATCGGCAGCTGAGCGGCGTCGACGCCTTCACGTGCGCGGCGCACTTCCAGGTGTAGATGCACGATGCCCGGGCTATCCGAGTCGCCGACGTAACCGAGCAGCGAGTCTGCTTTCAGGGTTTGTCCGCGGTTGATGCCAGGCGCAATGCTGTCGAGGTGGCCATAAATGACGAGGTACTCGCGCAGCGCACCTGCTTCGCGCAGCGTGTGCAGGGTGACGACTGAATTGCCGAACAAGTGACCGGCAGCCTGCACGACCGCATCACCGACCTGATGCTCGAGGTTCACCAAGTGCACCGGTGTGCCGCGTGCCTGCGCCAAATCGACACCGCCGTGTCCGACCGCAGAGAGTTCCGCGCCGCGGCGCTGTTCGCCATCGGGGCGATCGAGATCATAGCCGCTGCCCACGAAACCCTGCTTGCCCGGCGCGGGAATGGGCAAGCGGTACTGGCGAAACTCTTTTGGGCGCTCGGGGCTGCGTGGGATCTGATCGTACACGCGCAGCCGGCCATTGCGATCGTGGTGCTCGTTCTGCGCCTCGGCCAGCGCTTGCCGGCCTGCCTCCGGGTCCGGCACCGGAACGCACACGTTGCCATCTGGCAGCGTGCCGCGCGGGCAGGGCGCTTGCGGAAGATCCGGAGTGCTCGGGTTGGGATCGCTGGCCGCTGAGTGCGTGAGGTTGGAGCTCGAGTGACGGGAGGCCGGGCGCGCGCGCAGATCGGCGGCTCGGGTGAGCAAGCCGACCAGGGTTACCGCCAGAGCACCGCGGAGCAGCGGATCCATCGTCTTAGGCACGCTACACCAGGAAAACGCCACGCGCCCGGCTGCGCTTCCCCGAAAGCGACCGATTTGCGGTTTGGATTGCGTCCGTGCCCCTAGATTGATAGCCATGACCCCGCCTTGGTTTTCTCAGAAAAGCTGACTCCCGCTGATGCCGCGATCCTCGAGACCTTCGTGGTTCCGCGCTACTTGTCGCTGTTCGGCGATCTGATGCTGGAGATGATTCTGGTCGGGGAATCAGCGCGCATTGCGCACCTCGGCTGCCGCACCGGCTACCCGGATCTGAAGCTCTACGAGCGGATGGATGGCGTCGACATCATCGGCATCGATTCTTCGTTGCCCGCGCTGGAGCTTGCCCGCAACAAAGCCGCCGTGCTCGGTGACGTGGCGGTGGAGTATCGCTTCGCGGAGGAGCTGCCCCTCGAGCTGGAGGGCGGCAATTTCACCCACGCCTACGCGATCCACCCCATCTCGGGCCCACAAGATCGCGCTCTGCTCTTTGGCGAGATCAGTCGATTGCTGTGCAGCGGCGGCCAGGCGCTGGTGGCAATGCCCCTGCGCGGTTCATTCCAAGAAATTGCCGACCTCTTCCGCGAATACAGTCTGAAGCACGACGACAGCGAGTTCTCCAAAGCCATCGAAGCCGCTCTAGTCGGTCGCCCGAGCATCGAAGCGCTCTCCGAAGAACTCGAAGAAGCCGGCCTCGAAGACATCGATGTAGAAATCCGCCAAACGACTTTATCGTTCGACAGCGGTCGCGCCTTCATGGAAGACCCCATCAGCCGCCTGATGATCATCCCCGAAGTGCGGACATGGTTGGAAATCAACGACCTGAAGAAGCCGCTCGACTACGTGCGCGACGCGATCGACAAGTACTGGTCCGAGGGCAAGCTGGAACTGAGCCTCAATGTGGGCTGCGCCAGCGCGCGCAAGCCATAAAAGCCCGCTAATAGCGGTACAGCCACAACAAGTCGGTTCCTGCACCGATCGTTCCCGCTTCCACGGTGAGCGACCAATTTTTCTTGAAGCGCCAGTCGAACGTACCGCTGAGTGCGTTGCGGCTGGCGCCCGTCAGATCTTGGGTTTGGAGTGTTTTGTAGCTGCCCTCGAACCAGACCTCGTCGGTGATCGGGTAGGCGGCGGAATAGGTCGCGTAGGAGTGTTGGTCGGCGGTCGTTTCGGTGCCGGCATTGAGCTCGAGTCGGGACAGCGCAGTGTTCGCTAGCAATCGCTGGCTGAGATAACCTGCCCCCGCGCGAAGTTGATCGGCGCTTTGACTGGCGCCGGCGGCGGTCGGGCTCGAGTTGTCGGTCGGGGCGATCAACGCGGCCAAGATTTGCGCTTGATTGGTCAAGTTCGGGTTGTCGCTCTCGAACGCGAACTTGGCAGCCTGGAAGGTGCCGGTGACGGTGGCCCAGACCGTGAGCTGGGGCAGCTTGCAGACGGCGCGTACCTTGAGGCGCGGATCTTGGGGGTCGCCTTCGGCGTCGAAAGAGACCGCGCCGTTCTCGATCGTGAAGGGGCGTGGCACGCCGGGCAGGCTCAGCCGCCCACCGGGGCGGAGCTCGACCGTGCCTTGTATTTGCAGTTTCTCGCCGAGAATGATTTCCGGCGAGCCAGAGATGGGGAGCGAGAGATCGGCGCGCGTGATCCTGACGTTGTTGCCGAGATCGAAGCGCATGCGCCAGGGGAGGGATTCACCGTCGGCGCCCTGGGCGGGCTTGGTAATGGGCTGGGCGACCAGAATGTCCGTATTCTCGTCGAGCGCGATCACGCTGCGTGAGGCTTCTTGGGGCAGCTTCGCTTCGAGCGCCGGAATGGTCAGAGCGACGAACATTTCGGTTGGACGACGCTCCAGATCGATCCTGATCCGTCTCAGCTCTTTGGTTTGCGGATCGAGCGTTCTGCCGCTCTCGAGGGTAGCCAGAGGGATGCCTTCCACCAGGAACGGCACCCCGTGAACCTCGGCATTGGCGTTGCCGCTGACGACGCGAAGGCCGCTGAACAACAAATTGCCAGCCGCGACGACGTTGGTGTCGACGCCTTCCGCTGCCCCGCTCAAGGAGCTGATCTCGAGTAACGTGGTCTTGCCCGTTCCTACGGCGGTCGCGCTGACTTGCACCTTGCGCAAGCGCAGACCCAGCTGTGAAAGCTGCAGATTGCCGTCGCGCATGCCGAGCGAGCCTTTGACGTTGCCCGTCCAATGTTCGTCGGTCTTCGCCTCCAGGTTGGGCGTCATCGTCAGCTCGAGAGCCGCATCGAGCTTGCCGCCGATCTCGGTCAATACGTCTTGTACGAACGGGGTCAGGAGCGCCGCGTCCAGGTTGGCCGCCGTGACGCTGGCGGAGATCGGACGAGTATCATCGATGCTCGGCACCACGCCCTGCCAGTTGATGGCCGTCATCAGCTCTGCATTCAGTCTGCCGCCGATTTGGCTGCCATTGACCGCTTCGGAGTTGGGCTGCTCGATATCGACCGCGGCAGACAGCGATCGGCCGTCGGTGTGCGCGCGCACGACGGCGGTCCCGAGCCGGGTGCGTGCGAGCACGGCGTCGCGCACCTCGAGCTGGGAGCGCACCTGCGGCAGCGCGTCGCGTCGGTCGAACATGACGACGCCGAATACCCGGCCGCCGAAGCCGGCCTGCGCGAATGCGGGGACGATGTCGACGGGCATGCCCTCGAGCGAGAGGCCCGCGCTGCCCGTCCACGCCGCGTCTGCGCTGAGCGTCGGGTCGATCAGCTTGTCCCACTCGGCGCGTCCGCCAGCGCTGAATTGCGCGACACGTCCGCCCTGACAAGCGCGCGCATCGTCTTCACTCTTGGGCAGAAAGACTTCGCCGCGGGCCCCGTATTGGCCCGTGCTCTTGTCGTAGTCGAGCTGGGCGCACACATCGACCGCCCGATTCCGCTCGCTAGCGCCGAAGCGCAACCGATACAGCTCGGTTCTATCGCTAAATACTGGATGATCGACGGTGCCACGCAATGACAGCTCACTGCGCAACCGCCCTTCGATCCCGCGTGGCGCGATCGGAGCGGGCAGGTCTTGCAACGCGCGATCGTCGACCAGCGCTTTGGCGACCAGAGGCGTCGAGCGCAATTGAGACCAGAGCTGCTCGGGGTGAGCGAGCGCGGCGGCTAGGTCGAGCCGCAGGTGAGTGGTGGCCGAGGCCAGCGGCCCGCGCTGATCGTCGAGCTTGAGCACGAGGTCGGTATCGCCGCTGGTGCCATTGATATTCAAACCGGCATGGGCGTTGACCCCGTCGAAAGCGAGCGGCTTTTCGTGCTCGTCTTTGGCGGTGAGCCCGACATACAGGCCCGTGGTGTTGGCCACCAACGAGAGGTTGGGAATGGCATCGGGCGTCGCGCGATCGAGCACCAGCGCGGCGCTGCCTTCGCCGCGCACGTCGTTCACCCCCACACTCTTCGGCAAGACGTAGCTCAGAAGTGAGAAGGGCACGTGCTCGGCCTTGACGGTCAGCACGCCGGTGGCGTGTTCGTAGGTTTCGATATCGCTCAAGCGGCCGGTGAGGGTGGCCTTGGCTTCGCCGGAAAATGAGCCAAAATCACGCAATTTTGCCGTGCTCTGCAGCTCCAGCGCGGGCCCGTTCAGCTTGCCGCCCAGGGACAACGAGTCAATCGCGATGCCCTGGGTCTGGCCATTCTCGAGCTGTAACGTGAAGCTTCCGCGCTGGGTCTTCGTGTTGGATTCGAGATCGGCATCGAGCGCGACTTTGCCGCCGAGTAGACCGCGCGGCAGCCCAAGCGCATTGGCGATCACGGCCAAGTCGAGCTTCGAGCCGTGGGCGACGACGGCCAAGCCGTTGGGCTCGAGCTGCCCCGAAGCTTCGAGGGTCCCGCCCGCTCCGCTCAGGTGCAGGTCGTTCACGTGCACTCGATTGCCGGAAACATCGAGCCGGGCAATGCTGGCGATCAGAGCGTCCTGATCGCGTCGTATCTCTACGCTGAGGTCCTCGATGCGCGTGGCGTCGCGTGGCGTGATGGTCGCTTTGGCTTTGATCTGTGAGCCGTGCTTATTGTTGATCGTGGTCGAGATGACGGGGCGCGTGACTGGACCACGCAGCTCGGTCTTCAATTCGTCGAAGCCGAATGCTCCCGCGCGCAGTCCTTGCGAGGCGAGCGAAAGGTCGACCGAAATCTGCTGCGGGTTGTCCAGCGGACCCGTCGCGCGGCCGGAGAACTTGTTGCGCTGGATGGACACTTGCCCATATTGAAAGGCGTTCAGCGTGCCGTTCACCTGCGTCACCAAGCGGCCCTTGTCGATGCGTCCCTTCAACTGCAGGTCGAGTAGGCCGTGGCCATCGAAGTAGGGCCGTAGGCGCGGCGCTTGCCTTAGATCCACGCCCTTTGCGTCGACGCTGCCGTCGATCGAGCCGTCGGGATGCACGTCGAATGTCGCCTTCAGCGGGATCCCCGGTTCATGCGCGGTGGCGTGTCCGGCGAAGCCCTTCGAGTCGTAGCTACCTGTGACGTCGATCGGTGGCAGCGCGATGCCGAGGATTTGCGTCGCGCGTGTCGTGCCATTCACATTGGCGACCCATTGGTCGCCTGACTGAAACACGGCGAGCGCTGCATCGGCGTCTAGATCGGTGTTGGGCGCGGTGGGCCAGAGGGCGCGCAAATCGACGCTTCTTGCCGACAGCTCGAGATCGGCACCGGGGTGCCCACTGAGCCTGAGCTCGCCGCTGCTGCTGAGCGAACCTTGCCCGACGAGCAGCTTGGCTTGCGTGTGCATCGATTGCAGCGTGCCCACCGCTTCCACGTGGCCGCTCAAGTTCTCGAGGACGGGATAGCCCGCCCACAACGCGCGCACGGTTTTTGGTTCCGCGCGCGGCACGTCGAGCGTGACGTCGAGCTTCGGGCCATCGACGCGCACCACCGTGCCGAACTGCAATTCGCCGAAATAGCCGTCGAAAGAGGTCCAAACCGCGCCCGGCGCGCGCACGTGGACACTGCCGACGCCGGTTGCGTCCGCGCCGCCGAGTCCGCGTACGGTCCCTGAAAAGCGCTCGACATCCACGGTGGTGAGGGCCGAGCTGCCCACCACCGCGCCACGCACGGATGAGAGCTCGGTCTCCAGCGTCGGCACCGCATCGAGCGCCATGCGGCCGTACAGGTGCCCGACCTCGATTTCCGGAAACCAAATCTTGAGTGACTGTGCCGACGGCTGAGTTGCGCTGCCCGGCAGGCTCGGCGTAGGCGTAAACGCGTCGACGATCGTCGGCACGTTGTCCGTGCCCGGCAGCAGGTAGACCTCTGCGCGCTCCAGGCGCGCGTGATCGAAGCGCAGAGTCACGACGCCCGTGTCGAACAGCAATTTCCTGACGATGCCGGGCAGATCCATCTGCACGGTGACCAAGTCCACCGAGAGCACTAGGTGCCCGTCCGGATCGTGCACCGTGAAGCCGCGCGCGCGCAGCTCGTGCAACGAGATGTGCTCCACCGCTTCGATGCCGAAGCCGCCTTCGAACGTGTTTGCCAACACGCGCTGCAGACCGAGCGCCACGCCCCGTCTGCCCGCCGGCAAATTGCCGTAAAGCACGAACGAAAGCAGCGAACCGCCCACGAACACCAGCACCAAACCAGCGCCCAGGCCAACTCGTGACAACACCGAGAGCGCGCGCCGCGCGCCTCCCGCGCGCGGCTTCGGGCTGCGCTCGAGGCTCAAAACGACTCTCCCAACGCGATATTCACGGCCACCGGCAACCAGGAGACGCCGAACAAATTGCTGACGTCCTGGCCGCCTTGATCGGCCGTCAGACCACTCTGGCCGATGGCCTGCGCGCCCGGCACGCGATAGGCGATATCCAGCCGAAACGGCCCGACCGGCGTGAGGTAGCGGAGCCCCGGGCCAACCGAAAGGTGCGGCACTTTGAAGCTGATATTGCCGATCGCGCGCGAGACGTCACTGGCGTCGGCGAACAGCACCGCGCCCAGCGCGCCGGAGAGCGGAAAGCGGACTTCGAGCGAAGCCTCCCAGAGCGTGAAACCGCCCAGCGGGCGAATGCACGCCGGATCATCTTTGGTCGCGCTGCCCGCGGAGCAATCGACACCGACGGGCACGAGAAAGCCTACCGAACCGTGCGGCCCGATGCCGCGCAGCGGATAGCCGCGGTTGGAGTTGGTGCCGCCCGAGTAGAAGGCGCGCAGCAGCAATTTTTGCTGATCGGAGATGACGTCCGGATCTTCCGGATTGGCCACCGCCTCTTGACCCTCGGCAGTGCTGGTTTTCAGCGTGTTGCCGTAGTCCCTGGGGATCAAAAAGCCCATCGTCAGGCGTGTCGCGAGCGTGACCGACTTCTTCGTGATCGGGAAGTAGCTTCGCAGCTCTGGCTGGATTCTGACGTCGGAAACCGTGCCGCCGAACACCTTGTCCGCGACCTGCAGCGTGTTGGACAGATAGACGCCGCGATGCGGCTGAATCGGATCATCCCGGAAATCCAGGGTCGTGACCAGCGCAGGGAAGGCGACCCGCACATGGGTCAAGCCTGCCGGCACGTCCAGCTGGTACGTGAATGGGAAGTTTGCTTGCCAATTGTACGAGGTGGCAATCGTCAACGCGCCCGGCCAGGTCTTCGAGGAAGACAAGAAGAACTGCCGTTCCAGACCGAGCGCCGTCGAGATCGTCTGATAGCCGAGGATGCGCTCCTTTCGCGGGTCCGAGCCCTCGGGCAACGGATAGAGCACGGGCTTGATGTTGTAGCTGCTGTCGATCGTGCCTGCGGTGCGGCTCTCGATGAACGACGGCTGCTTGAACTTGAGCTGCAGCGAATTTTCGAGCAGTACGCGCGTCGGTTTCAGCGGCGTCGAGCCGTCGGGGAAGCGCGTCGGATACAAGTCCATGCCGGGCGTGAGGTTGACCGACAGGTGCCGCGTCCCACCCAGGAAATTTCGGTGCTCCCAGCCCATGCCCAAGTGCAAGTTCAAGGTCAGGACGTTGAAGTCCACGCCACCGCCGAGCCGCACCGTGCGCAGCTCGGTCTCGCGCACGACGACCGCGATCGGTACGCGCTTGGTTTCCGGATGGGTGAGGTCTTCGCGGATCTCGACCGTACCGAACACACCCAGATTCAGCAGCGCGCGCTGGGCGGACGCGAGATCGCTGCGCGAATAGGGCGCGCCTTCGCGAATTCTCAGCGTGTCGCGGACCGGGCCCTCCGGGATCGATTTGAGCCCCTCGATGCTGACTTTGCCGTAGCTCGCTTCCGGGCCAGGCTGCAGCGTCATGGTCACGTCCGCGCGATGCTCGATCAAATCGATGTGCGCTTTGGCGTCGACCTTGGCGAACGGAAAGCCGCGATCTTGCTGGGCCTCCAGGATCGCCGCTTTCATGTCGTTGAAGTTCGTCTCGTCGAAGACGTCGCCCAGCTTGAGCGTGCGCGCTTGCAACACCTGCTTGGTCACCAAGGGCGGCAGGTTCGCGACCCCGGGAATATCGACGCGGCGTACCGTGACCGGTTCGCCGCGCGCGACGCGCAGCTCGAGCTTCACGTGCCGCCCGTCGAGCTGCAGCACGCGGGCTGCGCTCACCTTGGCTTCGTAGTAGCCGCGCGCGCGGTAGTAGCGCTCGATGCGCTCGAGGTCGCGGCTGAGTAGGCTCGGGTCGTACTCGTCGGACGTCGCTAGCCCGTCCAGCACGGCGCCGTCGTCGACGACGCGCGCGTCGTCCGTGTCACGCAGATCGATGGCCGACACAATCGGCCGAGTGGACTCGGATCCATGCCCGCAAGCGGCGCACAGCGACAACCCGGCGGCCACGAGTAAGTGGCTTTTCGAGCGCCGCAGCGCGCCTGGCAAGTATCGCCTCCTCGGCCAAGCATAGAGAATCGCGAGATCTTTCGCGACCTCTGCGATCGGGCGTCAGTTACTTTTGCGGCTTACGCTTCACGCCGGGCAAGGTCGAGACCTCGCTGCCCGGTTCCGCCACAGTCATCTCGTCGTAGGTGAGCATGCCCATGAACGGATCTGCCTCAGCGCCCGTCGACGATTTACTGAATGTGGTGCCGTAATCACCTTTGACGGTGACCTTCGCGCCCTTGGCGGGCAGGGGATTCGGGATCTTGACCTGCCAGAAGGTGTCCAGATGCTCCGCGTCCTTCTTGCCCTTGTCGAACTCGGCGATCGCGTCGTAAATCTGCGCGAAGTTGGACGCCCAGCCCATCACCTTGATGGTCTCGTTCTCGGGGGCGTCTTTGGTGTCACCGAGCCAGAAAGCCGGGATGGGCGGCTTGCAATTCTCCGGATCGGCCTTGCCGCCCTTGTGAACGGCACACGCGGGCGCCTCACCAAGGTTGGTTTTGACGATGTAACCGGTGATCGACAGCTTCTTGCGCGACACTTCTTTGGCGTGCACGGGGCTGCGCAGGTAGTAGCTCGCGCCCCAAACCGTGTACGCCTCGCCGTTCTTGATCGGCTTCTTCGGCACGTTCGCAACGGGTGGCAGGCTCGCTTTCGCGCCGCTATTTGCGGGATGCGGCACATACTTGACCTCGTCCGACCCGCAGCCGATTCCGGCAATACTCGCGGCGAACAGGAAAGCCAATCCACAGGAACGCGGGGACATCAGTGACATTCTTCGTGCCTCCTCAAAACTCCCGGGACAGTAGTCTGCGTTCTGCCCATACTGCAAGGGCGTGATGCCATCTCGGCACGGGAATTTTTATGACCCGTCCTTCGCCTCCCGTGGCGGATTCACCGCTCGGCTTCTTGCGGCCCGTTAGCCGGTTGACGCGCTGGCCCTTGATTTCGCCCAAAGCGCGCTACGCTGCGGCCCATGGCGCGCAGCATCTTCATCGGGGATGTCCACAGCTGCGCAGCGGAGCTCGCCGAGCTGCTCTCCGCGGTCGCTCATACCGCCGACGATCAGGTGTTCTTCGTCGGTGATCTTCTGAGCCGGGGCCCTGATCCCCTGGGCGTACTTCGGCTGTTTCGCGAACTCCGCGCGCGTTCGGCGGTCGGCAACCACGAGCAGCGCTTGCTCGCGGGACGGCATGCGCGGCTGCGCGGCGAGCCCGGACCAAAGGCGGGCTCTTCGCACGCCGAAGTAGCGGCGCTCTTGGACGACGCCGACTGGGCGATCTTGGAGAGCCTACCGCTCTGGATCGACGTGCCCGAGCACGACATCCGCGTGGTGCACGCAGGGCTAGTGCCCGGCGTGCCATTCGAAAAACAAGACCCGTGGCTCTTGACCCACATTCGCTCGATCGACGAGCGCGGCAAGCCGAGTGAGAAGTGGGGCACGCTTTGGGGCAGCCTGTACCAAGGCGAGCCGCACATCGTGTTTGGACACAACGCGCGCCAACGCCCGCAGCTGCACCCGCACGCTACCGGGCTCGACACGGCCTGCGTCTACGGCGGAGCGCTGACCGCGTTGGTGCTGCCCGAAGGTGTCGCTCCGCCGCCGGTCGCGAATCGTTTGGACGCAATGGTATCGGTCCGCGCGCGCCGAGCCTACTCGGATTACGGCCGAGAGTTGCCGGGAGCCTGAGCGACGAAGTGGCGAAGCTGACGCGCGTGCCGCTCACCGCGCTCGAGCCCGGAGAGCGCAAACTCGACTCCAAAACCGCCCACTACCTGTGCGACGTGCTGCGCCTGCGCGCGGGCGAAAAATTCATCGCCTTCGATCCCGAAACCAAGCTCGAGGCCGACGCGCGTCTCGCTACCAGCGAAGAGGGCGCCTACTGCGGCGTCGGCGCACTGCGCGAATCCGCACGCGCCACCGACACCGGCATCGTGCTCGTGCAAGCCCTGGGCAAGGGCGACAAGACCGAGCAAGTGATCCGCTCGGCGACCGCGCTCGGCGTATCCGAACTGCACTTGGTCGAAAGCGCGCGCAGTGTCTCACGCGTCAACGAACGCAGCGACGGCAAACGCGTGCGTTGGGAAGCGATCGCACTCGACGCCGCTCGCCAATGTGGCCGCGCCGACGTCCCGAAGATCGTCGGCCCCCACACGCTCGACCATGAGCTCAGCACCTGGCGCGAACAAAACGCGATCAAGCTGTGCTTGGTACCCGGCGCCCCCCAGAGCCTGCGCTCACTCAGCGCCGCGTGGACCCTGGGTTCACCGATCGCGATCCTGATCGGACCCGAAGGTGGCCTCGATCAGTCAGAGGTAAGCACCGCGGAAGCCGCCGGCTTCGCCGCGGTCAACTTCGGCGAACTCGTGCTGCGAACCGAGATCGCGGGCACCGCAGTGCTCGGCGCATTGCTCCTGCTCGCTCAGGGCTAGAGAATGAATGGGCGATCGCGATCCAGCATCGCAGCTCACAGTGCGTCGTGGTTCCGCGTTGACGGCTCCCTGAGTTGAACCGCCAAAACGCCAGAAGAAGAGAGCCAAAAGAAGAGAGCCAAAAGAAGAGAGCCAAAAGAAGAGAGCCAAAAGAAGAGAGCCAAAAGAAGAGAGCCAAAAGAAGAGAGCCAAAAGAAGAGAGCCAGAAGGATTGGGGGTCGCGATGCGAGTGCAGTGCGCGTTGTTCACGACTCGGTCGTTCCTTGGCCAACTGCCCGCCTTGCTTTGGGAGGACCGCAGGCGAATCTGCTGAGCGCCAGTGCCGCGACCTGAGCTGCGGAAGTCGTCAACGCGCGTTGACACAGGGGGCTCACGCACGTTGCGAGCCCCCGACGGGGCTGCGCCACACGGTTTGCCCGCCTTGCATGGCAATACTTCCCGCGTGCTCTCGCGCAGCTTATGCCGCTCGGGCTCTACGTCGCCTCGCTCGACGCTCGAGGTGCGAAGCGATTCCGAGTGGCGATCTTGGCCGCCAGGTGCATGGCCCCGAAGCAATTCCGCGCGTGCAAGAGATTATGAGCCTTACACAGGAGCCGCAGGTTCGAAGCGTCGGCCGCACCGAACTTGGCAAAGGGTTTCACGTGATCAAACTCGAGCAACGCCGTCGCGCTGCAGCGCCGGCCATCGGCCGAGACGAACGCGCACCGACTGCCGTCTCGAGCATGGATTTCGCGTCGAACCTGCGCAGCAACATGGCGTGTGCGCTTTTCGGGTTCTCGGGAACGCAGCGCGGGAGCTGGTGCTTCGTTCGTGCGCGATGGATCTGAAACTCCGCCTGGTGGAGCCGCCTGTTCCGCGCCGCTTGCCGGCTTCGCTTCAGATCGAGCCCGACGCGGACGCGTCCCAATGCCGAAGCGACGCTTCTCCTCCTGCTCGACGAAACGTGCCACCACGAGCTTCATCAAACCAGCAAGATCACCGTTCGGGATCCGGTGACTGGCGAGCGCACGGGCGCGCTCGATCAGCTCGCGAAGCTCGGCATCGGCAGTGAAATGCACGCCAAAGCGCTCGGGCGAAAGAGCCTCGAGCTCGCGACCACGCGGACGAGGGCGTGTGTCGAGAGTCCCAACCGGGACGCTCGACGGTGCAGAAGCTATCGCAATGCCGGCGGCCTGCGGCTCTGCCGCTCGCGCGCTCGGCGCTTCAAAGCTTCGGTCCTCGCCCAGCGCGTCGAGCACGCCAGGCGCTGGCAACGGTTGCGAAACGGCTTCGACTCGCGCCCGACCAGGCGCCGGCAGCCGGCGAATCTGTTCGCGAACGTCCGCCCGCGGAAACCGCGCCGCGAGCAGCTCCTCGATTTGTCGCCGCGTCTTGCTGGTACACGCCTCGAACAGCGTCCCCGCATTCTCTTCACTCAAGTACGGCGCGAGCGCGCACAGCGCACACAAATGCAGCTCGCCGCGAGCGACGCGCTCAAACGCCTCGGGGAATCGTCGACACACCCGCGCCGCCGCTACTCGCCGCCCGGCACTGCCTTCACTCATCCCAAGCGCATCGACGCAGTATGCAAACAGCGACGAAAATCCCAGCTCGAGATGGAGCATGCGCTGCTCGAGCTCCACGAGGTGCGCGATCAATTGCGCCGACAGATCGTTGCTCTGCCGAGCTAGTTCCAACAACTTCGCCAACAGTTCCGAATCCCCCAACTCGACCAATCGATACTGCTTCCCCATGCCTCATGTCTAACACGCGAAATTTCGAGCCCCACATTCGCCCGCCATGCCCGTTTCGCCACTAAAACGGCTGCAAAATCGATCGCGCGCACTAAGCGCATGCATCGCGAAACGTCGTGCGAGCAAGAACCCAATTTCAACCCACGCACCTCGACGGCGCAACCGCGCCGCCAAAAACCTGTCCACAAAAATCGTCACAAAATCAAAACGTCACCCGCTAATTGCTCTGTGAAAATACCTGTGCTTTGGACTTCGACCCGCGTTGTCATGGACCAGTCCTGTCGCACCCTTCTCGGCCAACTGCCTGCGCATCCGCTGGACCTGGCGTGCAAGCGTCCGAGGCTGGTCGCAACTTCTCCGACCGTCACTCGCCCCGGCCCAAGTGCGACGCAATCACTGACCTGCGGCACAAATCATCTCTCGTCGCACCGCCTCGTCCCACGTATGCGCGAATCACTGGTGAGGCCGCACGCAAGCCGCCGAAACGATCCCCGTCGAGCAAACATGCCCTCGGCGGCGCTCCACGAAGACCTCGTCCGCGCCGAGCGCAAGCTCGATCAGATAGCTCCGCTTGGGGCTGAAGCGCAACGCAATCACTGACCTGCACAAAAAATCATCTCGAGAACCACCTCAACCGTCGAACCAGCAGCAAGGGCGGACCGAACAAGTGATGCGCGCACCTCCGCTCTCGTTGCACCCGCCTCGTCCACGTATGCGCGAATCACTGGTGAGGCCGCACGCAAGCCGCCGAAACGATCCCCGTCGAGCAAACATTCCCTCGGCGGCGCTCCAGGGAGGCTTCGTCCGTGCGGAGCAAAAGATCAGACAGCTCCGCCTGGCGAAGTGACTTGGCCGTCGGCTCGTGCCCATCCGTAGATGAAGAGCCGCGTCGAGCGCCCGAGGCTGGTCGCTACTTCTCCGACCGTCACTCGCCCCGGCGCAAGTACGACGCAATCACTGACCTGCAGCACAAAATCATCACTCGTCGCCTTGGCGGTTTAGCGTGTCCGTGCGGACACGGGCGCGGTTGGGCAGACACCGCATCCCGCTTCGAGCTCAATAGTTCCGATAGCTTAGGGTACGGAACGCGGCTTGCGATACGAGCCTCCCATCATGATTTGGATCGCGTTGCTGCCGAGCTTGGTTGCCGCCTGGCTGTTCGTCGGAACGCTGCGCCTGCGCGGCGCGAAAGCTCGCTGAACGCCATTCGCTGAGTGAAGCGCGCGCGAGGGGGCGATCGCGATCCAGCAATGCACCTCACGGCACGTTGATTTCTCCGCCCACGTCGGCTGCCGGTTGAGCAGCGCGTGGCACACTGCTCAGCGCGAGCTGCGATGCGGGATTGCGAGCGCCCACCCTTCTCGGGCGCGCTTCCGACGCTGCGCGGGCTTTTGCCAGGTAGGTTGATTGCGCACCTGAATGACTGCGCAGTGCCGGCTGGACCCCATACAAAACCTCAAGGTTTTTCTCAAGGTTTTGGCAGTCGCGATTGTTGACATGGGCCGGCCGGCCCCGTAGTTTCGCCTGCGTCAGTGGGAAATAGTGGGAACAAGTGTTTCACTAGCCCATGAAGTGTTGAGGAAAGATGTTCCGCGGGCAGTTCACTCATTCAGTCGACGCGAAAGGGCGCATTAGCTTGCCGGCCCGTTTTCGCGACGTATTGGTGGGCGATCACAATGCCGGGTTCGTCATTGCTCCGGCGGTCTTCGATCCCTGCCTGCATGTCTGGCCGATGAAGACCTGGGAAGCTTTCGAGCAAGAGGTATCGAAGCTGCCCAGCATGGATCCGCACGCGGTGCGCTTTCGACGCCTGTACGTATCGGCGGCGGTCGAGTGTGAGCTGGACAAGGCGGGGCGCGTGCTGGTGCCGCCGCACTTGCGTGAGAAGGCGCAACTCGACAAGAGCGAGGCGCTCTGGGCGGGCATGGGCCGCAACTTGGAACTCTGGTCACGCGCTCGTTGGGACGCGGCTCTCGAACTGCCGCCCAGCGAGATGGACAGCTTCAGGCTAGCGGTGGAGCAATTCAAAGTATGACCATGGCCGCAATCGACTTCGAAGCAGAGCCCGTTTTCACTCACGTCTCGGTCATGCCGGCCGAGGTGGTGGAGGCGTTGGATCCGTCGCGCGGCGGCGTGTTCGTCGATGCGACGGCGGGCGGCGCGGGCCACTCCGCGGCGTTGCTCGCGGCGGCGCCGGAGCTACGGCTGATCGCTTGCGATCGCGATCCGCTCGCGGTGCGCACCGCGCAGTCGCGGCTCGCGCAATTCGGTGAACGCGCGCAGTGCGTGCACGCCTCGTTCGATCAGATCCCGGAGCGCTTGGCCGCGCTCGGAATCACGCAAATAGACGGTATTTTGGCGGATTTAGGGCTCAGCTCGCAGCAGCTCGCGGACGCCGATCGCGGCATGAGCTTTCGCTCCAGCGGTCCGCTCGACATGCGCATGGATCCCACGCGCGGGGAGACCGCGCTCGAGCTGATCGAGCGGCTCAGTCAAGACGAGCTGGCCAACGTGATCTACGAGCTGGGCGAAGAGCGTCGTTCGCGTCGCGTCGCGCGCTGTATCAAGCAAGCGTTCGAAGCCGGCGAATTGAAGGATACGCTGGAGCTGCGGCGCGCGGTAGTGCGCGCGGTGGGCCCGCGTCGTTTGGGCGGCGTCGATCCGGCGACGCGCACGTTTCAGGCGCTGCGCATCGCGGTCAATGGCGAGATCGATCAGCTCGTCAGCTTGCTTGCCGTCGCGAAAGATTTGCTCGCTCCCGGTGGCATCGCGGCCATCATCAGCTTTCACTCGCTGGAAGATCGCTTGGTCAAGCGCGCGTTCCTCGACCGTTCGTCGTGGCATCGCTTGAACAAGAAACCGGTCTTGGCCGGCGAAACCGAGTTGGCCGAGAACCCGCGTGCGCGCAGCGCGAAGCTACGCGCCGCGATGCGGGTCGATGCGGAAGCCCCGAGTGATCCGAGCTGGGGCGAGGAGGCCTGATGCGCAGCGAGCGGGTGTTCCTCATCTTATGGACTTTGGCGGTATTGGCGGCCACTTCTGCCTTCATTTTGCACCTCGGGCTGCGCGTGAAGTCGGTCGAGCTCGGCTATGAGCTGGGCCGCGCGCACGCGCGCGTCGAGCGCTTACGTGAGGTGAAGCACGTGCTCGAGCTCGAGTTGGCGAGCCACAAGACGCCGGAGCGCGTCGATTTCGTGGCGCGCACGCTGCTCGGCATGACCGAGCCCACGCCGGACCGCATCCTGGCCGCTGGTCGCAAGCCCGTAGACGAACCGGGCAAGTTGCAGATCCAAGAGGAGCCATGAACGCGCGCACCACGAAGACGCCCGCGCCGCTGGTTGCTCCGCCGAACGAGGAGAAGCGTCGGCGTTGGGTGCGCTTGCGCATGGGCATGCTGTGCGGTTTGCTCGCGCTCGGCTTGGGTCTCGTGGTCTCGTCCGGCTATGACTTGATGATTGGCGACGGAGCGGCGTGGCGCGAGCTCGCCGAGAGCCAGCGCCAGCGTCGCTTGCACGTCGCTCCCAAGCGTGGCGGCGTGTACGATCGCAACGGCAGTGCGCTAGCCGTCAGCGTGGAAGTGCCGAGCGTCAGCATGGACGCCGTTGAGCTGTTGCGCGGCGTGCCCTCGCAGCAAGTGCCGGTCGTCGCGCGCGACGCGGCCAATCGCATTGCCGCGGTGCTCGGCATCGACGCCGCCCAGGTCGAGCGTCGGATTTTGGCCAAGCGTCGATTTGCCTGGCTGAAACGTCAGATTTCCGCGGAAGAAGCCGACAAAATCCGGGCTCTGTCCGAGAACGCCGCGGACGAAAAGCGCATCCGCGGCTTGGTCGTGGAAGGCGAGGGTCGGCGCTACTACCCGCGTCGCGAACTAGCCGGCCCCCTGCTCGGCTTCGTGGCTCCGGATGGCGAAGGCAAAGACGGCCTCGAGTACGCGCTGAACGACGATCTGAAAGGCAGCGCGGAGCAGCTCAGGGGTTTGCGCGATCGCTCGGGTCGTTTGCTGTTCTCGGACGGCGTCGAAGATGACCGCGCCTTCGCTGGGCACAACATTTACCTGACCATCGACCAGGGCATTCAGTACGTCGCCGAGCACGAGCTGCAGGCGGCGGCGCGCACCTTCGAAGCCGCGGGCGGCTCGGTGGTAGTGGTCAACCCGTACACCGGTGAGATCCTGGCCCTCGCCAGCTGGCCGTTCTTCAACCCCAACGACTACACCAATAGCCAACCCGAGCAACGCCGCGACCGCGCGATGAGCGATGTGTTCGAGCCGGGTTCGACGATGAAGATGTTCACCGTCGCCGCGGGCTTGGCCGACAGCGTGATCACCCCGACCCAGAAGCTGTATTGCGAGAAGGGCGTGATGCAGATCGACAACGTGACGATCCGCGACACTCACCCCTCGGAGTGGCTCACCATTTCGCAGATTTTGGCGGTTTCTTCCAATATTTGCGCAGCCAAGATCGGCCTCGGCATGGGCGAGGCCAAGCTCTACGACGCGCTCCGTCGCTTCGGCTTCGGCCAAGAGTCGGGGCTGCCGTTCCCCGGTGAAGCACCCGGCACGTTGCGCCCGCGTTCGCGGCCTTGGGTACAAGTCGAAACTGCGTCGGCGGCTTTCGGTCAGGGCATCGGCGTCACCAACATGCAAATGGCGATGGCCGCGGCTGCGCTGGCCAATGGTGGCGAGCTGATGGAGCCGCTCTTGGTGCGCAAGGTCACGACCTCCACCGGTGAAGTCGTGCGCGACGTTGCGCCGCACGTGCGCCGTCGCGTGGTCTCGAAAGAGGTCGCGCGCGCCGTGGCCGAAATGTTGGTCGCGGTCACCGAGGGCGAGGGCACGGGTACGGAGGCCGCGATCGACGGCTACCGAGTGGCGGGCAAGACGGCCACCGCGCAGAAGAGCGATCCCAAGACCGGCCGCTACTCGATCGACAAGTACATCGGCTCGTTCGTGGGCTTCGTGCCGGCCGAGAAACCGGTGGTGGCCATCGCGGTCACGCTCGATGAGCCGATGTTGGAGCACGCGGGCGGTGTGGTAGCCGCGCCGATCTTCCGGCGTGTCGCGCAAATGAGCTTGAAATTGGCGGGTTTGACCCCGCGTACCACGGACAAGACGGACGTCGCGGTGCTCGCTCGCACCCCCGACCCGGCCAACATCGCTTACGAGGCCCTGCGCGAGGCGCGCGGTCAAAAGCCGCCCGTGCAAGATGTGTTGCCCTCTGGCGTGGTGCCCGCGGGCAAAGTGCGCATCCCGAATTTGACGGGTGTGCCGGCTCGCCAGGCCTTCAAGCAAATGATTTCGCTCGGCCTGACCCCGCGGCTCAAGGGCAGCGGTCTGATCGTCAACCAGCAGCCGCCGCCCGGCAGCGTGGTCGACAACGCGTCTGAAGTGCTCTTGGTGCTCGAACCCGCCTCCTGATGGTCCCTCAATCGCCAGATCCCGCCGCGTATACCGCCACCGGTTTTCCGGTGTCGGCCTTGCTCGGTGTGCTGCACGAGCAAGCGCCGCGCTTGATCGGTGACGGTAACGTGCGGCTGAGCGGCGTGCGTCAAGATTCGCGTCGCGTCGAACCGGGGGATCTGTTCGTGGCGCGCAGCGGCGGAAAGGTGAGCGGCGCAGAGTTTGCGGCAGCTGCCGTGCAGCGCGGCGCGGTGGCGCTGATCGTCGAACGCGGCACGCCCGTGCCGACCCTCGCCGTGCCGATGATCGAAGTTGCGGACGCACGGCGTAGCTTGGCGCTCTCCGCGGAGGCCGTTTACGGCCATCCGAGCCAACATTTGGCGGTGATTGGGATCACCGGAACCAACGGCAAAACCACCACTTCTTGGTTGGTCGAGCGCGCGCTGGCCGGGGTCGGTCAGAAGCCTGCGCGCCTGGGCACGGTCGGCTTTGCCTTCGACGGCAAGAGCGTGGACTCCGCGCTGACCACGCCTGAGGCCGACGACATTTCGCGCTTGGCCGCGCAAGCACGCGACGCGGGTGGCACGCACTTCGTGATGGAAGTGTCCAGCATTGCCCTCTCGCTCGACCGTGTGAGCGGCCTGCACTTCAAGGTCGCCGCGTTCAGCAACCTCACTCAAGACCACTTGGATTTTCACGGCTCCCTCGCGGAGTACGGTGAAACCAAAGCCCGTCTGTTCACCGAGCTTTCGCCGGAAGCTTCCGTGCTGAATATCGACGATCCGTTCGTCGAGAAGGTCGCGGCGCGGGCAGCCGGTCGAGTCACGCGCGTCAGCAAGCGCTCGGGTGCGGATCTGTTTCCGAAGCAGGTCACCGTCGATGCCAGCGGCATCCGCGGGGTGATCCATACCCCGGTGGGTGATGTGCCGCTGGAGTCGCGCTTGGTCGGCGAGCACAATCTGGAGAATCTGCTGCTCGCGCTGGGCATTCTGTACGCTTCGGGAGTGGATCTGAAGCGCGCGGTGCACGCTTTGGGTGAGGCTCCGCAGGTCCCTGGTCGGCTCGAGCGCTGTGATGAAGCGGGCGACGATTTGCTGGTCTTGGTCGACTACGCCCACACGCCGGATGCGCTCGAGCGAGTGCTGGTCGCGGTGCGCGCCCTCACGGAGAAGCGCGTGGTGTGTGTGTTCGGCTGCGGCGGGGATCGCGATCCCCAGAAGCGGCCGCGCATGGGGGCCGCGGTGGGCCGGCTCGCGGACTACGCGTATCTGACCAACGACAATCCACGCACCGAAGAGCCGGCCGCGATTGCGCGCGCGGTGGAAGTCGGCCTGCGCGAGATGGAAGCGAAGTACGAAGTCGAGCTCGACCGCGCGCGCGCGATTGAGCTCGCGATCAGCCGAGCAGAGGCCGGCGACGTCGTACTGATCGCGGGCAAGGGTCACGAGCCCTACCAACTGATCGGCGCTCAGACGTTGCCCTTCGACGACCGCATCGAGGCGCGTCGCGCACTCGAGACGCGCCGCACGCGAGGGGGCACATGGCTAGTCTGATCCCCCCCAATAGCGCGGATTTCTCGCTTTCCGAGGTGGCCACGGTGTGCGCGGGCACGCTCCTTGGTGCAAGCGCCGAGTGCGTCGGTGTCACTACCGACACGCGGGCGGAGCTGCGCGGTCAGCTGTTCGTGGCCTTGAAGGGCGAGCGCTTCGACGGTCACGATTTCGCGTTGCAAGCCCTCGAGCAAGGCGCGGCAGGGGTCGTCGTCGAACGCGAGTTGCCCGGCCTTCGTTCGGGGGTGCTCGTCGGCTCTACGCTCAGCGCGCTCGGCGCATTGGCGGCCGCGCATCGTCAACGCTGGGCCAAGCGCATCGTGGGCGTCGCGGGCTCGGCGGGCAAGACCACGACGCGCAGCGCGATCACGGCGCTGCTCGGGGCGCTTCACCCCGGCGCGGTGCACTTTGCTTCGGGCAACTTGAACAATCTGATCGGCGTGCCGATGGTCCTGCTCGGCTTGAAGCCGGAGCACAGCGTCGGCGTGGTCGAAATTGGTACCAACGCGCCCGGTGAAGTGCGCGCCCTGTCGGTCATGGCAAAGCCCGATTTGGCGGTTTTGACGCTGATCGGTATCGAGCACAGCGAGGGCTTGGGCGATCTCGACGGCATCGAGCGCGAGGAAGGCGAAATCTGGAGCGGCCTCGGTTCCGAGGGCATTGCCATCGCCAACGCAGACGACGAGCGCGTGCAACGCACGCTGCAAACCGTCAGCCACGTCCGTTCACTGAGCTACGGCTTCGCCGAGGGCGCTAATTACCGTCTGCGCGCGCGCACGCCGAGCGCGCTCGGTGGTTCGTCACTCGAGGTCGAGCGTCGCACGGCGTTCGCTCAAGACACCATTCGCATCGAAACCTCGTTACTCGGGCAAGCCGGCGCGTACGCCACGCTCGCCGCCCTCGCGGTCGGTGAATGGTTGAGCCAAGCCGCGCTCGCGCCGGAGCTCGTATCGGGCGCTCTGTCTGCCGCGGGTGAGCCCGGGCGCTTGACGCCGATCGAGCTCAAAGACGGCACCATCGTGCTCGACGACAGCTACAACTCGAACCCCGCGAGCGTGAAGAGCTCGCTGGCCACGGCTCGCGAGATCGCGCGGGCGCGCTCAGCGCGGCTGGTGCTCGTGATCGGCGAAATGCGCGAGCTCGGCGCGCTCGCGGCCGAACAGCACGCAGAAGTGGGTGCCTGGCTGGCCGAGAGCGGCGCCGCGCTCTTGGTGGCGGTCATGGGCGACGCCGCCCGCTTCATCGCACCGGCTCGAAGTGCTGGAATTGACGCAAGTTTCGCCGAAAGTTCCGAGCAAGCCCTGGAAATTTTGCTGGCCAGCATAACCCCCAAGGATGTCGTTTTGGTCAAGGCATCGCGCGGGGTACGCGCCGAACGCTTGGTGCGCGGCCTGTGCGATGCCAAAGGGCGAGCGGCATGATTTACGAGTTTTTCTACCCCTGGAGCCACAAGTACGAGTGGGCCAGCGCGTTCAACGTGCTCCGCTACACGCCCTTCCGCGCGATCATGGCCACGATCACGGCCATGCTGATGTCGTTCTTCGTGGCGCCCTGGTTCATCCAGAAGCTACGCGGCAAGCAGATCAGCCAGATCATTCGCGAAGAAGGCCCGGCCTCGCACTACGCGAAGCGCGGCACTCCGACCATGGGCGGCGCGCTGATCTTGCTCTCGGTGCTCGTGCCGACCGTGCTCTGGGCGGACGTACGCAACATCTTCGTCGTGGCCACCACCGCGGTCACGGCGGGCTACGGCGCGGTTGGCTTCCTCGACGACCGCATGAAGATCCAGGGCAGCAACACGCGCGGGCTGCCCGGGCGTTACAAGTTGCTGGCCCAGATCGTGATTGGCGGCTTCGCGCTCTCGTACGTGTTCCTGAACACGCCCGAGATGCCCGCGGGCTGGCTCGCGCTGCGCACGCGCCTGGCCGTTCCGTTCCTGGCCTTTCACAAGTACCCGATCTCGCTGCCGCTGCCGGTTTACCTGTTTTTCGCGCTGTTCGTGGTGGTGGCGATGAGCAACGCGGTCAACTTGACCGACGGCTTGGATGGCCTCGCCATCGGCCCGGTGATGATCAACGCGGGCACGTACATGATCTGGGCCTACGTCGCCGGTGCCATCCTCTTCGGCCGCCCGATCGCTCAGTACTTGGACATCGCGGGTATCCCCGAGATGTCAGAATTGGCGGTGTACGCAGCCGCGATGATCGGGGCGGGTATCGGCTTCCTTTGGTACAACACGTACCCCGCCCAAGTGTTCATGGGCGATGTCGGTTCGCTGGCCCTCGGTGGCGGCTTGGGCATGCTGGCGGTGCTGACCAAGACCGAGCTTTTGAGCTTGGTCCTGGGCGGCGTGTTCGTGATCGAGGCGGCCAGCGTGGTCACCCAGGTCACCTCATACAAGCTCTTCGGTAAGCGCGTGTTCTTGATGGCGCCGATCCACCACCACTTCGAAAAGAAGGGCTGGCCGGAGCCGCGCATCATCGTCCGCTTTTGGATCATCTCGGTCTTGTTGGCCCTGGTTGCACTCTCTTCGCTGAAGCTACGCTGATGGATTTAGCCGGAAAACGTGTGGTCGTGGTCGGCCTGGGCAAGAGCGGCGTCGCTGCCGCGAAGCTGTGCCTGGCGCGCGGCGCGCACGTGGTCGGCACCGACAGCGCGCCCGCGGAGAAGATCTCGGCAGACGCCCGCGCGCTCGGCATCGAGCTCGTACTCGGGGGTCATGAGGGTGCCAAGTTCGAAACCGCGAGCTTGATTGTCGTCTCGCCCGGCGTGCCGCAACTCGCCGAGCTGACGCGCGCCGAACTCTTAGGCGTGGAAGTGATCGGCGAGCTCGAGCTCGCGTCGCGCTTCATCGCTGCGCCGATCGTGGCCATCGGCGGTACCAACGGCAAGAGCACGACGACCACCCTGGTGGGCGATATGTTCGCCGCGGCCGGCCTCAAAGCGTTCGTGGGCGGCAACCTGGGCACCCCCTGCTGCGAAGCCGCGAACGGCGACTGGGACGTGGTGGTGTTCGAAGTCTCCAGCTTCCAGCTCGAGCGCGTGCCGAGCTTTCAGCCGCGCGTCAGCGTGCTGCTCAACATCACCGAAGATCATCTCGACCGCTACCCCAGCTTCGTGGCCTACGCGGAGGCCAAAGGCAACGCCTTTGCCGCCCAAAATCGTGATGATTTCGCGATCGTACCCGATGCTGACGAGGATTGCCGACTGCAAGCCAAGCGCGGCAAAGGGCAGATGCTCACGTTCGGCAGCTACGGCGACTACGTCGTCTCTGGCCGCAGCGTGACCGAGACGCGCTCGGGTGAAGTGTTCGACTTGGAGACGAGCGCGCTGCACGGCCGTCACAACTTGGACAACGCCGCGGCCGCGATCGCTGCCGTGCGCGCGTTGGATTTGAGCCCGAACGCCGTCCGCAAAGGGCTGGCCGAGTTTCGCCCTTTGCCGCACCGCATGGCGCGCGTCGCGAACTTCGGCGGCGTGACCTTCTATGACGATTCGAAGGGCACCAACGTGGGCGCCTCGGTCACCGCCCTGCTCGGCTTGGCGGAAGCGCGCGGCGTGCTGATCGCCGGTGGGCGCGATAAGCAAGGCACCTACGAGCCCTTGGTTGCCGCGCTGGAAGCCAAAGGGCGCGCGGTGGTCGTGATCGGCGAAGCGGCAGATCTGATCGCGACCGCGGTCGGCTCGCGCGTGCCGCTGCTGCGCGCAGAATCGATGGATGACGCCGTAAATCAGGCGTTTTCCGCAGCTCAGGCCGGCGACGCGGTGCTGCTCAGCCCGGCTTGCTCCAGCTTCGACATGTTCAAGAGCTACGCCGATCGCGGCGATCGCTTCGTGTCTGCGGTCCAGCGCTTGGCCCAGAGCCAGGCTGAGGTCAGGTCATGATCGCAATCAAGAATCTGCTCACGCGCGCTCCGGATCGCGGTCCGGTGGATGTGGTGCTGGCCGCATTGGCGGTGGCTTTGCTCGGCTTCGGCGTGGTCATGGTTTACAGCGCCAGCGTGATCGAAGCCACGGTCGTGTTCCGTGACTCGCAGTACTTCTTGAAGCGCCAGGGCATGTACGCGATCGGCGCGCTGATCCTGATCTTCGGCATCTCACGCATCGACTATCGCAAGCTGCGCCCGTTCACGTACCCGATCCTGGGCGTGGTCACGGTGATGATGATCTTGAGCGTGATCGGCTTTGGTCACAGCGGCGGCGGCGCGGCGCGCTGGCTCTCGGTCGGCCCGGTGCACATTCAGCCGTCCGAAACCGCCAAGCTCGGTCTGATCCTGTGGCTCGCGTATTCGCTGGAAAAGAAGCGCGAACGCGTCAAATCCTTCTCCATCGGCATGCTGCCGCATCTGCTGATGTCCGGCTTCTTGATGGTGCTGTGCCTGAAGCAGCCGGACTTCGGCGGCGCCTCGGTGCTCTTGCTGCTGACCTTCACGCTGCTGTTCGTGGCCGGGGCGCGCCTCGGTTACCTGCTTGGCCTGGCCATGCTCGGCTCGGTGTTCGCGATCTGGGCGGTGCGCTTCACCTCCTATCGCTGGGAGCGCATGGTGGCCTGGTTCAACATGAGCGAGCATCGCCAAGATCTCGCCTACCAGCCGTTTCAATCCGTGATGAGCTTCGGCTCCGGTAAATTGTTCGGTATGGGCTTAGGTAAGGGCCTTCAGGTCTTGTACCTGCCCGAAGCGCACACCGACTTCATCTCGGCCATCATCGGTGAAGAGCTGGGTTTCGTCGGCATCCTGGCGCTGTGTACGGTCTATCTCGTGATCGTCGCGCGTGGCATCCGTACCGCGCTGGCCGCCGAGGACGAGTACGGCGCGTACATCGCGCTCGGGATCTCGGTTTTGTTCGGTCTGCAGGCGCTGATCAATCTGTCGGTCGCGATGTCCGTGTTGCCGACCAAGGGTTTGACCTTGCCGTTCATCAGCTACGGCGGCTCGTCGCTCTTGGTGTGCGCGGCGGCGATGGGCATTTTGCTCAGCATTTCGCGCAAATCCGGGTCCGGGAACGCGCGGGTGGCGTTCATGGACAGCGGCTCGGGCCCGAGCCCGGAGGCCAGCGCGATGCTCGTCACCGAAGCCAACTTCACGCCCGATGCGCCCGCGCGCCAACCCGCAAAGCGCAAGCCGCGCATGCCGGTCGTGCCCAAGGAGGCCCTGTGATGGCGGAAAATCGAGTTGGAATTCAAACTCTGATTTTCGCCGGCGGAGGCACGGGCGGCCACGTCTACCCGATGATCGCGGTGGCGGACGCGGTGCGCGAAATCGCGCCCGAACTGCGGCTGGTCTTCGTGGGCACCGAGCGCGGTATGGAAACGCGCATCGTGCCCGAACGCGGCTATGAGCTCGAGCTGCTCAAAGTGCTGCCGATCCGGGGCGGGGGAGTCAGCGGCGCGCTGCGCGGCATTGCCCGCGCGGCCAGCTCGGTCCCCGAGGCGCGCGCGCTGATCAAACGACTCGCGCCGAGCGCGGTGTTCTCCATCGGCGGCTACGCGGCGGGCCCCGTATCCCTCGCCGCTCGTTCGCTCGGCGTGCCGGTCGCGTTGATGGAGCCGAACAGCGTGATCGGCCTGGCCAATCGCTTGATCGCGCCTCTGGTACAGCGCGCGTACACGGCTTTTCCGGAGAGTGAAAAGCACTTCAAGCGCGCGGTCATCCTGCGCTCGGGCGTGCCGATCCGCGCTGGTTTTGCGCCGATCCCGTACGAGCCGCGGTTGAGCGCGCTGCGCATCCTGGTGCTCGGCGGCAGCCAAGGCGCAAAGTCCCTGAACGAAGCCGTGCCGCACGCGCTGGCCGAGGCCGCGCCGAATGTGGTGGTGACTCATCAGTGCGGCGCCGCCCATGAAGCCGCTGCGCGTAGCTTGTATGCGCAACTTGGTCTTGCCGAACGCGTCGAGGTCGTGCCATTCATCACCGACATGCCGGCCGCGTTGGCCGCGGCTGATCTCGTGATCGGCCGGTCGGGCGCAGGCGCAGTCAGCGAGATCTGCGCCGTGGGTCGACCGAGCGTGCTCATTCCGTATCCCTTCGCCTCCGGCGACCATCAACGCGTGAACGCCGAATCCCTCGTGCGCGCCGAAGCCGCGCTCTGCCTACCCATCGCGGAAGCGTCTCCGGCGCGAATTGCTGCGGAAATCACGGCGCTTTTGAGTGACCCGTCGCGACTGATCAAGATGGCCGCGCGCGCCGCCGCACTCGGCCGGCCGGGTGCCGCACGTGCCATCGCCGAAGATCTTTTGGGGTTAGCGGGCCTAGCGAACAGTGAGCGTCGCGTAGCCCCGAGCCCAGCTCGCGCCGGTTCCAACGAGCCCCCCCTCTCACTCTCTCGCTCGTTCTTGCCTTCATTTGGCGACTCCGCCTCGGTCGGGGAGGCCGTCTGATGTTCCGCGGTCGCGTGCGTCACGTGCACTTCATCGGTGTCGGCGGCATCGGCATGAGCGGCCTGGCGGAAATCCTGCGCACGCTGGAGTTCGACGTGTCGGGCTCCGATCTGCGAGCCGGAGAGAACACCAAGAACCTGGAGCGCCTCGGGGTGCGCATCGACATCGGCCATCGCGCCGAGAACGTCCATGGCGCAGACGTGATCGTGTACTCGAGCGCGATCGACAACGAAAATCCGGAGGTGCGCGAGGCGCGCTTGCATGGAATTCCGCTGATTCAGCGGGCGGAAATGCTGGCCGAGCTGATGCGCGTGAAATACGGCATCGCCATCGCCGGCTCGCACGGCAAGACCACCACCACCTCGCTCGTGGCCACCGTGCTGCGCGCGGCCGGGCTCGACCCCACGGTAGTGGTCGGCGGACGCATGTCCTCCCTCGGCAGCAACGCACGCCTGGGCGAAGGCAACATGTTGGTCGCCGAAGCCGACGAAAGCGACGGCTCGTTCCTGCGCCTGACGCCCACGATCGCGGTCGTCACCAATATCGACCCCGAGCACCTCGATTTCTACAAGACGCACGACAAGCTCAAAGATGCGTTCGTGCAGTTCATCGAGAAAGTGCCGTTCTACGGCCTGGCGGTGCTCTGCCTCGACCACCCGCACGTGCAAGATCTGCTGCCGCGCATTCAACGCCGGCACGTGACCTACGGCCTCAGCCCGCAGGCCACCTATCACGCGCGGGGCCTGACTTATCGCGGCCTTTCCACGAAATTCGTGGCCTTCAACCGCGACAAATCGCTCGGTGAATTCACGGTGCGCATGCCCGGCGAGCACAACGTGCTGAACACGCTGGCCGTGATCGCGGTGGCCGACGAGCTCGAAGTGCCGCTGGATGTCGTCAAAGACGCGCTCAGCACCTTCCACGGCGTGGCCCGTCGCTTCACCGTAGTCGATGAAGTCGACGGCGTAGCGCTGGTGGACGACTACGGGCATCACCCCGCAGAAGTAGAGGCGACCCTGAACGCCGCCCGCCGCGCCTATGAGGGTCGGATCCTGGTCGCATTTCAGCCTCATCGCTACTCGCGCACCGAGAACCTGTTCGACGAGTTCACGCGCGCCTTCAACAACGCCGATCAGCTGTTTTTGACCGATATCTACGCGGCCGGCGAGAAACCGATCCCGGGCATCACTTCCCAGCACCTGGCGGATGCGATTGCCCAGCACGGCCACCACAGCGTGAAATACGCGCCCGATCGCGCGGCGATGTGCGCGGAGTTGGCCCGCGCGGCTCGGCCGGGTGATGTGGTGATCGCGCTCGGCGCGGGCGATATCAACAAGATCCTGAGCGTCGTGGGCGGCGGGCTGCGGGCTCGCCTGACAGCGAGCGGGAACCAACCATGAGTCGCAACGAGCGCAAGGAGCGCAACGAGCACCGGATCCACGGCAGTGGGGTGGTCGCTCCCGACGAAGGCTTTGCCTCCGGCGAGAGTCCGATCCCCGGCCCCGTGCAAGCCAAGGGCGCGCATGCCCGCGGTTCCGAGCCGGAAATGACCGGCGCTCGATCGGCCGCTCGGTTGCTTTGGTCTGCCCTCAAGCTGGCCTCGGGCCTCGCGGTCGTCGTGGGCGCATCGCTGGCCGTGGCCTGGAGCGCGCACCACTACGCCTTGACCAGCCCCCGCTTTGCGATCCACACCGTCGACTTGGTGGGCGCCAAACGCGTCACCCTCGACCAACTCAAAACCGACGTCGGGGTCGCGGTGGGCCTCAACATCTTCGCCCTCGATACCGACGCCGCCGAGCGAAAACTGCTGGAAAATCCCTGGATCTCCGAGGTCAAAATGACCCGGCGGCTACCCAACACGCTGCGCATCGAACTGAGCGAGCGCGAGGCCAGCGCGGTCGTGGCCCTGGGCGAACACCTGTACCTGGTCACCCACGAGGGCGTGCCCTTCAAGGAGATCCAGGCCGGCGATCCGTTCGACATGCCCCTGATCACCGGCGCCTCACCGGAGAACCTGCAGCGCGATCGAAAGCGCGAAATCGAACGCATTCAGGTCGGCCTAGAGGTCCTACGCCAGTTCGAACGCGTGCCGCTGAGCCGCGTTTATCCGCCCGAAGAGGTGCATTTGGCGGACGCTGGGGACGTGACCCTGACCTGCGGCAAAGACGGCGTCACGCTCGAACTGGGCACCGGCCCCTGGCGCAAGAAGCTGCTCATGGCCGAAGAAGTCGTCGGCGAATTGCGCAAAAAAGGCCGTACTCCGGGGATCGTGTTCCTCGATAACCAAGCCCACCCCGAACGCGTCGTGGTGAGGATGCGATGAGCTCCCAAACCTCATGGGCTGGGCAATCGTCGGGGAATCGCGCACAAAAGTGCGTAAACCACCCGCCAAAATTTGGCCTTATCGAAGCCAGCATGGCAGCGTCGCCAGAGTCTCGAACTGCTTGCAACTGCAAACGGAGCCGCTGAACGACCATGAAATCCTCCCTCACTTCCAGCGAGATCGTCGTCGGACTCGATCTTGGCACCACGAAGGTCTCGGCCGTGGTGGGCGAAGTCGATGCCGATGGCATCACCATCCTGGGCGTCGGCAACGTGCCCTGCCGCGGGCTGCGCAAGGGCGTCGTGAGCAACATCGAATGGACCGTGCGCTCGATCCGCGAAGCGATCGAAGCCGCGCAGACCATGGCCGGCGTCGAAATCAAAACCGTGTACGCGGGCGTCGCGGGCAGCCACATCAAGAGCCACGTCTCGGACGGCGTGTGCGCGATCAGCGGCCGTGAAGTGACCCGCCAAGACCTCGACCGCGTGCTGGAAGGCGCGCGCGCCATCCCGGTCGACGCGGACCGCATGATCTTGCACGCCCTGCCGCGCGAGTACGCCGTCGACAACCAAGACGGCATCCGCGACCCCATCGGCATGAGCGGCGTGCGCCTCCAAGTGCGCGTGAACCTCGTCACCGCCGCCACCAGCTGCGTGCAGAACGTGATCCGCTGCGTGGAACGCTGCAACCTGAACGTCGCCGACGTCGTGCTCGAGCCCCTCGCGAGCTCGGACGCCGTGCTCTCCGAAGACGAAAAAGAGATCGGCGTGGCCGTGATCGACATCGGCGGCGGCACCACGGATCTGCTGCTCTACGTCGACGGCGGCATCGCGCACACCAGCGTCCTGCCCGCGGGCGGCAACAACATCACCAGCGACGTCGCGGCCGGCCTACGCACGCCGATGGCCGAAGCCGAGCGTTTGAAGCGCAATTACGGCTGCGCCCTCGGGCGCATGATCTCGGACGACGAGGAAATCGAAGTCCCCGGCGTCGGCGGCCACGCCCCGCGCCGCGTCGCGCGTCGCCTACTCAGCGACATCATCGAGCCCCGCGTCGAAGAGATCTTCAGCGAAGCGCGCCGCCGCATCGAAGAAACCGGCCTGCTCGAGCAACTCTGCTCCGGCTGCGTGCTCACCGGCGGCGCCGCCCTGATGGAGGGCATGGTCGAATGCGCCGAGGAAATCCTGGGCATGCCCGTGCGCCTCGGTTTCCCGGTCGGCGTCAAAGGCATCGTGCAGCTCGTACAAGGCCCGCAATACGCCACCGGCGTTGGCCTCGTGCGCTACGGCGCCTCGCAACTCGCGGATGCACAACCGCGTGGGCTGCGCGCTAGCGACGAAGACCGACGCGTCGAAGCGGCCGCGGCCGCCGACCCGACCGGCCAGAAAAATGGATTTTGGAATTGGTTCCGCGCGGCCTTCTGAGCCGCCCGAAATCGACTCTGATTGCTTAACGTAAGTCACGAATACCCCAGCAGTTACACGACACACACTTTCTAGAGCGACGACACGAGTCCACGCCGCTTCTCTCCCGTCCGCGGAAAGAGAAGAGGCAAGGGAAGGCAGACCCGGATTCATGACGACGCGCCACAGCTACCAATCCGGGAGATGGGACGATGAGTTTTTCCATTGAGTTCGCCGACGAAACGCGTGCTTACCAAGCGCGCATCAAGGTCATCGGTGTCGGCGGTTCCGGCGGCAACGCCATCAACACGATGATCCACTTCGGCCTCGAAGGCGTCGAGTTCATCACCGTGAACACCGACGCGCAGGCCCTCAACTCCAATTCAGCCGCCGAAAAGATCGCGATTGGTCAAAACGTGACCCGCGGCCTCGGTGCCGGCGCGGATCCCGAGCGCGGTCGCAAGGCTGCTCTGGAAGACGTGCAACGCCTCAAAGACATCGTAGCCGGCGCCGACATGGTGTTCGTCACCGCCGGCATGGGCGGCGGCACCGGCACCGGTGCAGCTCCCGTCATCGCGCAACTCGCCCGCGAAGCGGGCGCGCTCACGGTCGGCGTCGTGACCAAGCCCTTCGGCTTCGAAGGCCGCCAACGCTCGCGCCGCGCAGAAGCCGGCTTGGCCGCCCTCAGCGAGCACGTCGACACCCTGATCACGATCCCGAACGAAAAGCTCATGACGCTCGGCGACGACGACCTCACGTTCGTCGAAGCCTTCCGCAAAGCCGACGAAGTCCTGTTCCAAGCCGTGCGCGGCATCTCGGATCTCATCACCTTGGACGGCATCGTGAACGTCGACTTCGCGGACGTCCGCACCGTCATGGCCGGCATGGGCCGCGCCTTGATGGGCACCGGCTGCGCAAAGGGCGAGGGCCGCGCGCGCCTCGCTGCCGAGCAAGCCGTCCAGTCCCCACTGCTCGACAATATCTCGGTGCACGGCGCGACTGGCGTGCTGATCAACGTGGTCGGCGGCCCGGACATGAAGATGAAAGAAATCCAAGAGGCGGCTTCGCTCATCCAAGAGCAGGCCCACGAGGACGCGAACATCATCTTCGGTGCCAGCATCGACGAAAACATGGCCGACACCCTCAAGGTCACGGTCATCGCCACCGGCTTCCAGCACGCCGCCGAAGACATGCCCGTCGAAGCCGCACGCCGCGCCACCGTAGTTCGCCCGGAAATGCGCGAGAGCGTGATTCCCGCCCCGCGTCAGTCGCAGGCCCCGCGCATCGAATCGCCGGTCCCCGCGTACTCGACGCGCCGTCCCCAAGCGCCGGGCATCGCGACCACCGCGGGTAGCGCGCGTGAAGCTCAGATGTCTCTGCCGGTGCGTGAGCGCATCACGTTCCCCTCCGCGAGCATGGAGTCGGATTGGGACGTGCCCGCCTTTCAGCGCCGCGCGGGCGGCTGAGTAGCGACTTGAAGATCTTGGTGTAGCGGCGCGTTCCTCCCACGCATCGTTATACTGCTGTCTGGGTATGTTGAAGGCCCTGGGTCCCAATGTGGGGCCCGGGGTTTTCTTTTGTGATGCCAGAGCGTCTACATTTGGATTGTGCGCTCAACGTGGCCGAGTCCGGCACAGCCATTGGGTCTTGAGAGGGCTCCGGCTTGGCGCTTCTTCGGGCGCGGCGCAGTAGCTGCTACGTCCTTGTGAATGTACAATCCCTACACCCCTGGTGTGGGTCGAGCTATCGGATTCGAAAGCGAACCCGTCGACTGAATCTGGCGAGCCGCGCCTGCCGCGACGACACGCTTTACTGTGCCTGCTTTGTCGATCGACACTGAAACGGCGCCGTAACTCTGCGACGCCGGCTGAGCACAATCAAATGGCGTTCCAGCCAGCGGTGGCGCGATGTCCCACGCTGGACGCGCGGAAAGCACGCTCCTTTTTGCCCACCAAGCTGGGCGCGCGGTCAACACGAGGATCTCGGTTGCGGCGCAGAGTTTGCTCAGCATGGTCTCGCGCGGTGGCTGGGTTCCAACCGCGTTGCGGAATGGAGTTACAAGAGCCACTTGAGGTTTAAGCCGGTCCCAAAGTTCATCGGAATGAGCTCCACTTGACGCATGATGGGCGACCTTCACGATTTGGACAGGCGCAGGTATCCAATCCGCTGCAGCCCAACCTTCGTGATGGTTTGCGCGACCGATCAGGCTGTCACCCGCGAGCAACACCGATGCCGCCCCCCATCGAATGAGCATTGCCCCGCTAATTTCGTTGGCATCGGTTTCGCCCAATACAGGCTCTTGGTCTTCCGCCGGCGGCTCGCCGGCTGCGGAATTTTTCCCCAGGGCTCGATGCAATGCCGTTGTAGTCGGTAGCACGCCCCAAAGTTCGATGGTTTCTGAGTCGTGCGGGATTGTCAGCAACAGCTTATGATCGGACAGTGATTGCGCACGCGATCGCGGACCCGTTCGGCTCCGGCTCTTCCGCTGCGAGCGCCGAACGAACTCGTCGACCAACATCTCCAGTTCGCGTGGATCCACACCGTCCGCTATGGCTTGGCTTGCGATTTGGAAATCACGAAATGACTTCGCAAAATGCTCCAAGAGACGTTGATGCTCTGTTCCGGCCCAGATTAAGTGCTCCGGGTCGAAGGCTTTGACCACGTCCGCAAGGCCAGCGAAGTGATCCTCGTGGGGGTGCGTAAGGCACGCGAAAAGTAGTCGGTCCACCTTGAGCTTCTCGACCAAGGCTTGAACCGGGTCATCCGCGTCCGCCTTTCTTCTACAGCCATCTACAACTCCAACTTTCCCGTCCGGAAGTTTGACAACTATGGCCTCGCCAGTTCCAGACCCGAACACGACGATCGAAAGCAAGCCGTCGGCCAGATGTTCCGGAGATATTGTGCCCACCGCTTCAACGACGAGAGTCACTTTCGAGCTTTCTTTTTCAAGATTCGGATTGAGTGTCTGGCAACCCACGACTCGTTCACCATCTCGCGCCAAGCCGTTACAAGGACTCGCGCCACGTGCTTATCAGACCAGCCTGGAGGAAGCTTCAAATCAACGAAAAGCTCTCTGCCCGACGGTTCCTCGAACAACCTGAAAGTCTGCAGAGATTTTTTGGGTTTACCGACCGGGTGACCTCGATACGACCTAGTCAGCGCGAACGGTCCCTTTGGGAGCGGACTTGGCCCTTTCCGGATCTGCTCTACGGACGAGGCGTGAAAAATGACGCGTGCCGGGCGGACAGGAAACGCGTGCATGAAGGTACGAGTGCTGGCGCTCGGCGCGAAAGGGGGCCAGCACGGAAGGCGATGGGCAAAGCTTCGAACGAAGCTAGATAGGCGTCGCATTGGATGATGCATCGAGTTGGCTGAGGATTTGTTCTATCCCCTCGGTGTCCGATGGAGTGTCACGAACATCAGCTTGAAACATCTGAAGGGCTTCAGAATCGGGTACCGCGACTAGTCGGTTCGGCACGCGATCTTCCCGAACCATCACGCCGTCGTAGGAGAACACTTCGGGAGCCAGTGGGCCCTTGGAGAAGTCGAGTCCGAAAGCAATATTCGTCGCTTCGGCAAGACGTGAGCGCAAAGCGTGTGCCACAGCAGCGGGATCGTCGCTGCGACTACGATTGACGGCGACCAGAACACGAGCCTGCTCTTTGGCGTTGAGATCGCGGAGCCAGCGATCGGCGGCTCGAAGGTCCTGTAGGTCAGGCGTTGTTACCAATACTGGTACCCAATGCGTGCGAGCCTCGCGTAGAGCCGAAGGTGTGTCGTTCCAGCCCTCGCGCGTTAGACCAATTCGTTCTGGCAATCGCATCGAGAGCGAGAGCAGAGCCGCCGAGAGACCAGGAATTGTCGGCGGACTATCGAACACGACGTGGCGAACCGGGGACTGTTCGATCGTCCGCGCTAGAAACCATTCGAGTCTCGCCTCGAGAAATCCGGCGTAAGACTCGTCGTAGATGATTGGAAGAATTCGGCACAAGTCGTTCGGTAGAGCGCTCGACGGCACGACGCGCAAGTTGTTGCGAATGGTTTCATCTTGCGTGTCGAGTTGCCACGAGAGGGCGCCCGGACAGGTGTCCCTACTAGCGTCGAATCTGTTTTGCTCGAATAGAAAATCATCATTCAGGAACGGCACATGTTTCGCCACAGGGTCCTGCTCCTGAGCGCGACGCTCCATGCCCGTTCTCGATTCGGCTAAACTGAGGAAACCGGCTGTCGGGCGATCTTCTAGGACCAGCTTCATCCCGCGTTCGGCTAGTCGTGGCGCTCGAAGGGGAAAGACGTCGGCGAGACTCGTCCCCGTCAGGTCCATGTCAACCAAAAGAGTTGGGTACTTGCGCGCCAGCATGGTCGCCGCGAGCCAGCTCAAGGTGGACTTGCCCACACCTCCTTTGACTGAATGAAATGACACACAGTACAACTTATTGTCGGGCAAGGTCCATTTCCCGTGCGACTCGTCCGTCAGTCTTGCTGGCTGTTGGCAGGGCGTCTTCGATTCTCTCTCTCCATTCTGCCGGCGGCGACAAGATCTCCTGTCGCACGAGTTGTAAAAGCCCGATGGCCGCGGGCACCGCGAGAGTGGCACTACGCGCCAACTCAAGAAGCGCTTCGGCTGCCTTCACTGCGACCGCGGAATCGTTCGCTTGATGCGCGGCGCGTGTCAGTAGGACCAGAATTCCGACTCGCCACTGCGCAGGTATCTCGTTTGCGAGGTGCAACGATTCCTCCCGTTCGCCTTCGGTGAGGGAGGGAAAGGCGTGAATACTAAGGAAGGCACGCAGTTCATGCCCCTCGCCCCCACCACGGCGCTTTCGCCAGGCCTCTGCCACTACTTCCGAGGCCGCAGCGCCCGGTTCAGCAAGCGCTGCGACAACCCAGTCCAGGCTCGATAGCGGCATTCCTGCAATATCCAACAGCAGACCTAACGTCTCCTCACGCGCCTTTTGCGGCAATCGTTGTAGCCATGGTCGACGGAAGCCCGCAAGAAGCTGGCGTGCGCGAAGAGGGGCGGCTTCTGGGTGTGAAGTAGCGGACGATTCGAACGAGCGTTCGGCCTCATTGAGAGTCCGCGCAGCCACGCCACGCAGCCACTCTTCCACTTCTGGCAAGGGCTCCCAATGATCGACCAACTCTCGCAGCTCGCGAAGCAAAGCCCATTCAAGCCAGCGAACCCCCTCAGAGCCGCCCGCGCTCCATTGCACGCCATTCGGTTTCCCCGAGGGCGAGGAATGAAGTCGACTTGCCCAAAGGTCGTCGTCTGCTCCGAAAAACGGGCTGCTTCGCGCCACGAGCAGCAACAATTCTGCGACGGATACAATCTCCGACGCCCCTGTAGCCTGCGCATGCTGAAGAGCGTTCACTTCCAAGCGTTCCCTTGGTTCAGGACTTGAAGCGGCCCGCCGCACCAAATTCAGAAGCCGATCGACGCCTCCGTTTCCATGGCGAGAGGCGACTCCCGCGATGGTTTCCTCGACCTCTCGTAGCAACGGTGTTTTCCAGGCAGCGTCGACGACGTCGTCCAATGCATTTCTCAGCGCGGGCAGTTCGAGGATTACGTTCGGCGAGAGCGCAAGTATGCGGACAGGCGATTTCAACAGCTGCAGCGCAGCTTGCGAGACGGTCGACGCCGATGCGGCCCGACGATCCCATTCCGCGTTCTCTGGCGACCACTTGCCGGCAAGGAGATCAACCGCAAGCCACGGTACGAGAATGGTCCGTAACTCGGTCGAGATCGATAACCCCCAGCCAAGACGCAGGCGGGACCTGTCTATCTCGGGCGTTGCAACACCATGCCGGTCACCGTAAACGGCGCGGAGTAGGAGCCACTCCTCGGCCAGTGAGTCAGGCGCACCCGCTGCGTCTAACAATGGAAAGTCACGGCTCGCAACCGGAATGACATCGGGGACTAAGGCCGCCGGCAGCGCGTCTGCGGACGCTAGCAGGATGACACGGAGTGCGTGCGCCGCGTCGGCTGAAGGCGCCGTTAGCATCCATTCGGTTGCCCGCGCCACTCCGTGCTGAAGCGCGGCTGCGAGGCTTTTTGCGGCTTGGGGGTCGCTCATCGGCCCGTGGAGACTAGCCCAAAACTGCCGAGGGATGTGAGCTGGTGGAGCGACGTGGTAGGTACTAGCCTGAGGCGAAATGGCTGGAAAGACGAACGAAGACGCGGTTCGCGATGCGGCAGCGGATTTTCTAAAGAAGGCACTTCTGCACAACCCTAACTTGGGCGGCAAGCTTTCGAACCTTACGAAGGTCGCGGTGAGCCTAGCGGCGGGCAGCACGGATAGGGCGTTTCGGTTCTCCCTCATTCAGGTTGTGCTGATGGACCCGGACCGCGTTCCGGCGACACCACGTCCGGCGATTCAAAAGATCAATGCCGAGTTGGCCGAGGCCGAGGCGCTGGGACTGCCCGATGGAATCGAGGCTCATCGAATTGTCTCTGCGGCGGCGGTCGCAGCGACGGGGGGCACTCTTGGTTGTCCGATCTGGGACGCTACTCGCATTGGACACCTGCCAGATCCCGGCGGTTCCGCGATCGCCAGAAAGGAGCGAATCGCTTGGCCGGTGCGAGCGTCAAGCCCAACGCTTTCGAATGTTGCGCTCCCCAAGGACGATTGGAAGGACCACGTCGCAAAAACCGCCGCAGTCGTAGAGTCGACTGCGAAGGCGATTCAGGACGTCAACCTCGTGAGCACTTCGGCTGACCAGTTTGCGCAGGTCGCGCGTCAGCGAATTGAGGCCCTGGAGGCGCAGGCGTGGGAAACAAACGCGATTTGGTGGGCGCAGGCGCTCTACTCGCCGTCTAGAAGCGCATCGTATCGGTCGTTGCCGGAATCGGAACGCCTTCTGTGGATGGCGGACGATCTCGCCGCGGTTGGTCCAGCTCGGCGCCACAGCGGCCTAGAAAGCTTTTTTGGCGAGACACTCAGACGTTCTGACCTCGACTTCGATCTGTCCGCGGTTCAATCGCTTGAGCACTGGAGCCTATCGATTCTTAATGCGGACAACGCGCCGGAGATTCCTGAAAGCGTCGGTAAGATAGTTCTGAGCGATCCGCTCGGCTTGCCTGTGACACTGTCGCTCAGCCAGCGCGGCAAGGTGACCAGCGTCCCGAACATTGCGGAACGAGTGCAAACGTCGAGTGACAAACTCACCCTCGGCGAGTGGGCGACGCAGGTGCTCAGAGAGCGCCAACTTGTTCGTTGGCTTGCGGGCAAGGAAGTTTGAATGCGGTGGCCTTGTCGACGAGAGGGGTGCACCTTTGGCGATTCAGGGGTCTGCGGACGCGCAGCAGAATTCACAGACCCGGAAACAGAATGCGATGACTATCTCGCATCGCAGCCTCCCGATGCCATAGCGCCGCCAGCGCAGCTCGCGACCTTTCCGAGCTGGTCAGGGAACGCGCTAGGACCTGACTTCGCAGGACGCATGGATCTCGCGAATCCGCCTCTCCGAGTGCTTGTGGCTGGTCAACCCTTGAGCGGGAAGACAAGCCTCGTGACGGCTCAGTTCCTGGACCTTGATCGGACGCCAAGTACCTCGCTTCCAGCGCAATTTGCCGGCAGCTATACTCTCTACGGGTATGACCGCCTTTGTGACGCTGCCTTTAGATGGAAGGAAGGCGCGGGCGCGGACATGCCGCATACAGGAAGAGGTGCGGAACGAGATCCGGCTTGGCTACACTTGGCCTTCAAATTCCCCGAGTCGCATAAGGTCCGACACCTCCTGTTGTCCGATATGCCCGGCGAGCTGTTCAACGATTGGTGCGGTGATAAGGACGGGCTCGATCCGTCTTTGATCGTCCCGATTAATGTCTTCTGGGTGGTAGTCGATGCGAGTCGTGCGAAGGAGAAATTGCAGCGCAGCGCTGCCAGGGACCTCCTCGGACGTGTCGGTGAAGTAGCCGGCAGCAGAAGAGTCGAGGTGATTCTTACCAAGTCAGATCAAGTCGTGCGCATGTCAAAGTCCACAAAACCCGAGAGCGTCCTCGATGCGGTAGCGGATTTAGTCGGTCAGTTGCGGCACGCTTGGACTGGTACTGTGCCCTTGCAATTTACTCCTCTGGCTAGCTACGACGGAACCAACAAAAAGGCCGGATGGCGTACTCTAGAACCGATACGCCACCTTCTTGAGCCGACTCCAAAGGCCCCGCTTCACCGGTCGGAGCCAGTATCTGATCGCTACGTGGACTTTATGGGGATGGGACGATGAGCGCGCCCGCGATCGCCGTTGTCGGTTTGTCCGATGCCGGGAAGTCGACTTGGCTGGGTGCTCTTTGCGACACGATGGAGACTCACATTGAGAGCCGGCCAGTGCGGATCGAAATGGACGGCGTCCCTGCGCTTTTTCACGAGCTGCGAGGATTGCGCGACGCCCTCAACGTTGGGAACTATCCTCCGCACACTGCGATTGTACATCACGCAGACCTGCAGTACCCGCTGCGCTGCACCAATGCCAAAGGGATCGAACGGTTCGTTCTGGACGTTTCCGACTACAGCGGCGAGCGTATCTCTCGCCTGTACAGGCGCGCGGACAGTCACGTGTGGGATGACGGATGGAAGGAACGGGCGGGGCGAACGCGGCTCGCGGTGTTGCTTCGCGCTGACGACATTCGTCGTCTCTCACGGCGCGGTTTGGAACCGGCGGCGCCTCGAAAGGGACTTGCTCATGTAATTCCCACGGAGCATCAGCCTGACATTTCGGAAGCCGAGCGGCATCCGCCGACCGCGCTTGCGTTAATAGAGGCACTCCAAGCGATGCGAGCGTGGCGTCGCGTTGGGATGGGCGCGCAACTGGAGGTTGGGGCTGAGCGCGTCGCTATACTACTGACCGCCTGGGACAAGATTTCTGTGGAAACACGGAATCGCGGTCCGAGCGCGTTCCTCGATCAAGGAGCGCCCCTCCTGGCTGCCTGGCTGCGCTCCAATTTTCGCGCAAAGGATCTGCGTGTGTACGGGCTATCCGCCACTGGCGGCGATTTATCAGACCAAACACACGCGAAAAGAGTCCGCGAAGTTGGTGTTGCGGCGGCCGGATACGTGGAGCATGGCGATCCGATGCAGCGCATCCACGACGTTTCCGTCCCGTTAGAATGGTTACTCTTCGGCAAGCACTTGTCTGACCCATGATATGTCATCAAGTTTGGCATGCGTATGATGCGGGGCATGGCCTGCGCGCCGCCTCGATAGCGCTTTCGCCGGACGAGCGAGCACTTCTCGACGATCTTACTGACCTTGCGGGCTATCTGGAGCCAGGTCAGGGGTTCACGCACTACGACATGGGCTACCCGTGCGGCAGATTCTATGCGTTCTCAAGAACCTGGCCGGATCTAGAAAACCAGCGCCCAGGAACGGTGCAGACGCACAGCTTCTTGCTTTCGCCCCAGGACGCACAGCTCCTTCCAGACCCGCGCGTTCTCGACAATGCCTTCTTTCCTCGACCGTTTCGCGAGCGATCTTCCCCCGCCTTCTCGCTGGAGATAAACCCCGCGCCCGTGACTCAACCCGTCACGCCGTTCGAGGAGCGCGTACGCCTCATTGATAGCTGGTTCGGTACGGATGTGCGCCCCTTGATCTTGCGCAGTCATGCCGCGGAGTCCGTCGCTTGGCTGTGGAGGAGGCTGCCTGCGTGGCAACGCTCGCGTCTCGCGTACTGCACGTACACCGTCCGCGCCCGAAGCCTACGCCACCGGCCTTTCGACATCCTTGGTGCGGCGCCTGGTTCGAGATTTTCCCAAGGGCACGACAGTGTGCCAAAGCTTTCCGACATAGCGCGCGAGGATTTGCGAATTCTAGTTGATGAAGGAGCAGCCCAACAATTCTGGCAGGCGGCAGCGCTCGAAGGCGTTGGCGAGGTGGATGCACGGCTTTGGGCAAGGTTCCGATCTCTGGAGAAAAATGCGGACGCGAATCCCGCGGCTGCGCTCGGTGCGCTCGACCTGCTACCGGCATTTCTTGCAACAAATGACGGCGTCGCGCTTCGTGGTCGCGTGGTGGATCGTGTCATACGTCCACTCGAACAGCGGGCAGCCGGCGAACAGGTTCCCGGCGAGCTGGCCAACCTAGCTGTTCGCGACCTGGACCGCGTCGTCGAAGGCGCGAACCGTCGATTGAACCTGGTTCTCGAAGCTTTCCTTCGCGCGCGACTTCCAATGCTCGATGCCGCAGATCTGTCGGCGACGGCGGGGCTTCTTCGTGCTGCGGCCCGGGGTGGTCGAGGCGAGGTCATTGATCGGGTCCTGACGGAGGTCTTGGTCTCGAGTTCTTCCGCGGCACTCTGGGAGGTCGCGTGGATGGTCCGGTCGGACGCGGCCTGGCAGGTGTGGCAGCAGCTGCCCAATCGTCGCCGTGAAGAAGTCGGACCAATTCTGCTGAAGCTCTCTTTGAGCGCGCTTGGGGGCATGTTCCCTTTTGTTTTCGAGGACGATGACCTTTGGTCTTGGGTTGAAACGCGTGACGAAGTCATAGGGTTTGTCGGGGCGGAGCTTGAGCGCCTCATTGCTGCCGGACAGGATTGGCCCCCCGATCGCCGCATGCGCCTTCCCGCGCAACGACTCGCCCCTCGGTTTCTCGCATCAAGCGCACCCCTACCCCCACCCATACTTCGTCGGGCCATCGCCGGCAGGTTCTGCGAGGAGCCCGAGGCACTCCCGGCGGCGCCGGAGCAAGTCCCGCAATGGCTGATTGCGGAGTGGGCTCGGTATACGAGCGTGGGCGACCTCGGCAATCTCCTTGGTGCGCGCCCGCGCGTGTTCTCTCGTATCGTAGCCGCTCTTGCCGAGCACGATCCAAACGAAGGTCTGGATCGCTGGGAAGCCATGCTGAGCGCCGCATCAGGCGATGCGCTACTCGACATACCGGGCCCAGAATCGGTGCCGGGACGGGCCGACCTGCGGGCGCGTTGGGCCAGAAAGGTCGGCCCCATCGCCATTGAACGCTATATCGACTCACGCATCGAGTTGGACAAGTGCGCAGCGTGGGTCGCTGTCGCGCACGACGACCAGCGAGTCGTCGACGCTTTGGAAGGTGTTCCTATTCGCAGCGCTGAACGTGTGATCTCACTGTTGCGGCATCCGATGGCGGCTTGGCTCAGACGCCGCCCCGATATTGTCTTACAAGCGATCGCCAGATGGATGCACACCGACAATCTTCTCGACGGAGGAGGCTCTGAAGTCTTGTGTGCGTTTCTTCTTGAGTTGCGCTCCGACTCGCCAACAGCATATGAAGCGGCGGCCTCGGGCATCCTGGCAGGAATTCTGGAACATCCAGCCCCGCAGCTCGCAAAGCTCGCCGCCGAAACGTTTCCGATACTGCATGATCGCCTGTGTAAGGATAGAAAGGAGCACTGGCTGATTCGCATGCTGGAGCATCTGTGGGGCGGGGATTGGGACCGTGCTGGACATCTTCGCGAGCGCTACGCCCGAGCGTGGTTTGATGCCCGTTGGTCTGGTACCAACCTGTGGGACGCCGCCGCACACGATTCGCGCCTTTTCAAACAACTCCTCCGTGAGGTGAAGCACCTGAGCGAAGGACGGCAGCGGCTGCGCGGGATTCGTGACTTTCTGCCGGACAGTGCGCGCGAATTAGTGGATGACGTCCTCTGACGTTCGTCAGCGCACGAGAAGCGGGCGGCCGCCGGCCTTTCTTCACATTCGTTTAACAGATGCCCCTAGCCAGGCGTGCAAACCGCTCCCACGAAAACAGACAAGGCCAATCGACTTCGGGGGGCAACGGCTGTTCAAGGTAGAGACATCGCTGCACAGCAGTCAGCACGCATGCGTGCATCATAAGCTCGGCTGTGGCTCGCTCGCCGATTGGGTCCAGCACGGTCGCGATAGAGCAGTTCCGTCGAGTTATGGATGTCCAGTCGACCGCGGTATTGTCCTCGCCCAGAGGGCTGTTCAATAGGCGCTCTACGGAGGACACTCGCTCCTTCTGGCTCGCGTTTGGTTGTCCGCGATTCAATTCGGCTCGAGCAACCTGCGCACTTGCCGCTGGATTAGTGCCAATGTGGACCAACGTGCCGCGGAGCCCCTTTCCAGTTGCGGCGGTCTTGATGAACTGGGTGACCAGATAGTTACGGCGAAGACTGGAGGAGTTGTCGTGCAGGGCCAGCGGGAATTTGAAGAGGGCCGCGAGCTCGAGGCCAAGTGTTGTCATGGCCTCGATATCTTCTTTCGGAAAAGCAGGACTGGCGTTGGCTACGATTAGTTCATTGGGAACGGTGTTCATGGCTGTGACCGACTTGAGAAGCTGGGCGCGACCGTGAGAATTAGCGTCCAGATCCTTGCCGGATACGCGCTTCGTGATTCCAGTCAGCCATTGTTCAGCCATGTTGTCGTAGATTCCACCATCGAGCAGCACTAGTTGCTTTGGCAACGTATCTGCACCGAACTTGAAAGCCATCGACTTCGTCGGGATTCGGTGGGGCGGGAAAGCACCGGGAAACGCCGCTGAAGCCGAAACGGCGTCAGCGAGCAGTAAGCCAGAGGGCGGCGATACACCCAAACGGTAGGCGTAGACGAACCGTGCGGAGAGGTAGACGTGCTCCCCAAACTGCATGTCGGTGGTACAGAACACGTGCTCCACTTCGCGCGCCGCGTCGCCTAGCAACTTCTGATGAAACAGGATGCGGTCGTATCCGCCTCTAAATACATCTCCACGTTTGGTAAAAAGGAACAGCAGGGTGCAGAGCGCGGCCATTAAGGCGGACCCCAGCCAACTAAAAGACGGCGGTCCCCTTAACTCGAATGGTTCAGGCCCCAGCAAAGCCACATACCAATTGCCAAGCGTGACTATAACGACTGCCAGCGCCAAGATAACGGTTAATATTGTGAGGCCGACGATGGCGCGCTTGACGTCTCTAGCCATTCGATCTGCAAACACCGTTCCATCGGTCGCAATTCGACGCGCCAACGGTGCCGCGACTTTCTCGGCGAACGCCGCCCGTTCGGATTTTTTCAGATCGTAATTGGCGGCGACGAAGCCATTGGTTATTGAGCCACCAGAAACTGACGCGATCGACCTCAGCGAGTGGGTGGCGTTGACATCGACTAGATGGATTAGAACTCCCAATGCCCACGCGCTTGCGCGATGGCCACCGCCTGATAGCGCCAGTCCGATTCGAAGATCTGGCTCGGTGGGCTCCCGCTGAAGGTCTTCAATCATTGTTGCTGTCCAAGCTCCGGGGGAGCAGGCTAGGAAAAGCACTTATCCATCGCTGCATTGCCCTGACACGAACCTAGCGCTTGGCAGTTAGTAGAGCGAGTTGCAGCCGGCGCTGGATACTCGACGAACAGGTGTCCGAACGCAGATGGCGACGGGCCGAGCACTGAAAGGGGCGCACCCGTGTCAAGTCGACGAGTCCACCCTGCAGCCTGGTATGCAGCAGTGGCTGCGGGCCGTGGGTGCCCGTACTTGGCGTGCCCAACCCCGCTCGTACGCGGCCGTCGCGCGCGGTAGCAATACGTTTGCCCGCCCGCGGCGGCGTCGGCAAGCCCATATGAGTAAATGACCGGTGTTCTTGCCAGCAACCGTGCAGGGCTCGGAATCTGGAGAACGGTGTGCGAACCGCTCGCGGCGTTCAGCTCATCCCCTCCGTGATGCGTCGCCACAATTCCGACAAGGATGGGAGCTGACGGACCCAGCAGCCCCGGAATTCTTCCGTACGAAGCATCCCCTGGTACAAGCACATATCGTTCGTCCGGAGTGAACAACGGTGCCGCAACGTGCAGGCCAGTTGCCGGATAGCCTACTAGTGTCCGAACAGGATCTGCTTGGACGCGAATGAACGCAGCGATTCCGCTACTATTGCGATTGCCGGCAGGACCAGTGCAACGAACGGCGAACCCCCAGTCGAAGGCGAGCCAGCCGACTGCGGGGAATACGTGCCGCTTGGGGATTGGAATATGCTTCCAGAAATTTATCGCGCTTGTTCCGATCGTCGCCAACGGCGGAGCGAGAATGTCGACTGGAACCGAACCGATCCGCTTCCGCATGAGTTCCGCCTGATACCAGTGATCCCAGTCCCAGTGGGTAAAGAGCATCAAGGGATCTTCGCAAATGCAGCAACGTGGATCGCGCCGAATTCGTAGTCCACCGATTGCGAATCCGGCAGGATCCCCCTGTGCCAACGTGACTTGAGACAGCTCCCCCCTGGTAATCTATGTACCGATAGGCGGAGAATGGATCTCAGATCGTGCCCAAACCATTTCGAAAATCTGGACCTGACGGCTCGCTTGAAAGT
>Ga0247777_1000018_pt1 | contig 199638 bp, 159 predicted proteins | sample UWRJL154409C5_FD_179937 | JGI IMG/M metagenome (GOLD analysis project Ga0247777, IMG submission 179937) | Plant litter microbial communities from Arlington Agricultural Research Station in Wisconsin, United States - UWRJ-L154-409C-5 | ecosystem: Environmental > Terrestrial > Plant litter >... | reverse complement strand
CGGTGGCAACGAGAGCGAGCTTTTCTGGAGTCGGGTAGCCAACCGCGAGCGAAAGCAGGTCCCGAAAGCGCGGTTCGTCTATCTGGCTTGTGACTTCAACAAAGTCCATGTGGGACCGCCCAACGTACCGCTGTTAAGCTGCGGCCGCATCAGGAAACGAGGGCGCTGCGGGTGGCGATGACCGAGCCCGTGCTACTTGCACGGGCGAGAAGGACGGCGGAGCAGTTCACGACGAGGCGCGGCCGTCAGCTTCAACAGCTTGTTGGGCGGCGTCGCGAGGTGTCTTCGGGACCTTTGATGAACCGTCCGCCTGGTTAACCGTTGCCAATAACTAGGTCCACCAACCCTGAGAGTTCAATCTCCTTCACGGAGGAGAAACGGAGCGCCGGGAAGCGCAGAAGCGCAGCCGCTCGTTGAACCACTGGGTTGGCATTTTCATAGATCAGAGGCTGCGATGGCGTTGCGTCGAGCTGGTACACGGACTTACCGCCGTAGCCGGGATCCGCTGAGAACGGGAACAGGCCCTGCCAAGCCTCCAAGGCTGCAAACACAAGCCCTTCGGTATTCCTGGGATCATCAGCAAGGAACTCGTCGGCAGCCATAAGAGCAGGCAGATCCGCGAGCACTGGCGCGGGCCACGCCGCGTAGGGCCCGGTGAAGACGCCAATGCACATGTCTTTGTCGAGCGCGAACCAGCGAGCGAGCGTTCCCTCGACACTCACGCGAGCGGCACGGAGATCCTCGGCGCTATTTCGGGGCATAGGTATCAGGCCGCATTCTCGTCCGCCCAACGTAGCAGGTTTCAGCTGCGAAGTCCGAGCGAAGCGAGGTCTTCGTCAGTTGCAAACCGGAGTTGGACGGCGCGGCTTGAGGCTTCAGATAGCGCAGACCGCGAGGCGAGAGGCGACTGTTTGGTCGAGCGAGCGGTTCGCGAAAGACGCGACAGTCGAGTCGAGCGCGCGGGGAGCCTTGCCGCCGCTCGCACCGCGGACAAGACGAACGGCGAGCGAAACGTTTCTGGTGGTGAGGCCCCGGCGAAGCGCGTCAACATTGGAAGGCGCTGCAGCCAAAGGTCGCTGGTCAGAATGACCTCGGCCGATGGATGCCCGCGGGGGTGAACCAGACCGGATGGAACGGCGACAAGCTATCTGGCCGCCGAGGTACAATCATCTTCACCTCGGCGGCCCCGTGAGGGCGCGACAGGCGCAGAACCGGCTCAATTCAAGGCGAAGCGCCACCCCGGCCGCCAGGTTGCGACCGCGTCAACAGCACCGGACGACCGCGCAGACGACGCTGAAGCCCGCACTCGCGATCACGCTTCAGCCAAGCGAAGCGCAGCCACGTGTTTCGCGATCACGCCGCCGGTCGAACAGGCCGCCGAAGCACAACGCACCGGTGACGATCTCGATTCGTGACGACGCTTCCCGACACGAGCGGCAGATAGCGAAGACCCTCTCCCTCTCGGTCCGGCCAACTTGTATTTGAGCTACAGCCGCGCCGCAAGCTAAGGCGCTCCCCTGGTCCGCAATACCGGCCGTTATCGGTGCAAGGCGGGATAACCGCACTGGTCTGTGTATGCGGATAATGTCCGCGCAGTGTATGCGGGCATTGTCGTGGAGGGGGGCTAGTCGAGGGGGCTGCGGACCGCAAACGGGCCGCGATTGAGGACGTGGGTGTAGATCATGGTGGTGGAGACATCGTGGTGACCGAGTAGCTCTTGAATGGTGCGGATGTCGTAGCCGGCTTCGAGTAGGTGCGTGGCAAAGCTGTGGCGGAGGGTGTGGCAAGTGGCGCGCTTGGCAATCTGGGTTTCGGTCAAGGCAATGTGGAAGGCGCGCTGCAACACTGTTTCGTGGAGATGATGGCGTCGCAATTCGCCCGTGTCGCGGTCGCGGTAGTGACGTGTTGCCGGAAAGAGCCACTGCCAGGGCCATGACTTGGATGCATTCGGCAGTTTTCGAACGAGTGCTCCGGGAAGCGTGACTGCTCCGGCTCCGATGGCGAGATCAGCTCGGTGGAGGGCTTGCACCTTCTTTAGGTGTGCGGTCAGAGGGCCGCGCAGGTTTGCGGGTAGAACTGTCGACCGATCTTTTCGCCCTTTGCCTTGGCGAACCAGGATTTGCGCTGAGGCAAAGTCGATGTCTTTCACGCGCAGTCGGGCGCACTCGAGCAGGCGCAGGCCGGAGCCGTAGAGCAAGCCCGCCATGAGCTTCGGGGTTCCGTTCATTCGCTGGAGGATGGTTTGCACCTCGGGTTTCGATAGGACCACGGGCAGCGGGCGCTGCTGGCGTGGCCGAACGAGGTCGTCGATCCATGGCGCAGGCTCGTTGAGCACGCACTTGAACAAGAACCTTACTGCGCAGATCGCTTGCAGGTGTGTTGCCGCGCTGGCGCCATTGACCAATAGGTGGTCGAGGAACGCTTTGATTTCGTTGGTTGCGAGTTCGCGCGGGTGACGTTTGTGAAAGCGCACCAGCCGTCGTGCCCAGGCTACGTATGCCTTCTCCGTTCTGGGGCTGTAGTGGCGGGCTCGCAGCTCCATTCGCATTCGCTCGAATAGGCGCGGCGGGCTCTTGGGGGCGGGCGGCTGCGGGTCCACTTCGAGTGATCGGCTGGGGCGTCGATCAGTTGCGCACTGAATGGCCTTGGGCCTGGCCCGCTGCGCGTTCGCGATTCCCTGGTGCGCGCGCAGTGGGCGTCGCGCGTAGCGGTTTCTGTGCTCCTAGAAGGCTCCCGCGAGCGCGCTGATTCTCGAAGGCCGAACCGCGACGCCGAAGGCTGTGACGTGGCGCGCCGTAGCGCGGCCCCATCAAACAAAAAAGAAAAGGCGGACCCCGTGAGGAGTCCGCCTTTGTTTTGCCAAACGCTAGCTAGAGGCTATTGGCGTTCAGCGGGGGGCTCAGAAGTCGCCGCCCATGCCGCCGCCGTGCGAGTGACCGCCGCCGCCGGCTGCGGGCTTCTCGTCCTTCGGGGCGTCTGCCACGAGGGCCTCGGTGGTGAGCATCAGGCCAGAGACGCTTGCCGCGTTCTGCAGGGCCGAGCGCACGACCTTGACCGGGTCGATCACGCCGTCGGCGACGAGATCGCCGTACTTGCCGGTGCCGGCGTTGAAGCCGAAGTTGCCGGTGCCTTCCTTGACCTTCTGCACGACGATCGAGCCTTCTTCGCCCGCGTTCGCCACGATCTGGCGGAGCGGTTCTTCGATGGCGCGACGGATGATGCGCACGCCGACCTGTTGCTCATCGCTGAGCTTCAGGTTGTCGAGCACCTTCTGAGCGCGGATCAGAGCGACGCCGCCGCCGGGGACGATGCCTTCTTCGACCGCCGCGCGGGTGGCGTGAAGGGCGTCTTCGACGCGCGCCTTCTTCTCTTTCATCTCGACCTCGGTGGCAGCGCCGACCTTGATCACGGCAACACCGCCGACCAACTTGGCGAGGCGCTCTTGGAGCTTCTCGCGGTCGTAGTCGCTGGTGGTGTTTTCGATTTGGTTACGGATCTCTTGCTGGCGGGCCTTGATCTTGTCTTTGTTGCCGGCGCCGTCGACGATCGTGGTGTTGTCCTTGTCGATCTTGACGCGCTTGGCCTGGCCGAGGTCGGTGATGGTCACGTTCTCGAGCTTGAGGCCGAGCTCTTCCGCGATCACCTGGCCGCCCGTGAGGACAGCGATGTCCTTGAGCATTTCCTTGCGACGATCACCGAAGCCCGGCGCCTTGACGGCGGCGCAGTTCAGCGTGCCACGCAGCTTGTTCACGACGAGGGTCGCGAGGGCTTCGCCTTCGATGTCCTCGGCGATGATCAAGAGCGGCTTCTGTTGACGAGCAATCGCTTCGAGGACCGGCAGCAGGTCCTTCATGTTGGCGATCTTCTTCTCGGAGAGCAGGATGTACGGATCCTCGAGCGAGGCTTCCATGCGCTCCGGGTCGGTCACGAAGTAGGGCGAGAGGTAGCCGCGGTCGAACTGCATGCCTTCCACGACATCCAGCGAGGTCTCGGCGCTCTTGGCTTCTTCGACCGTGATCACGCCTTCTTTGCCGACCTTTTCCATGGCTTCGCTGAGCAGCTTGCCGATGGTCGTGTCGCCGTTGGCGGAGACGGTACCGATTTGAGCGATCTCGTTCGGGTCCTTGGTGGACTTGGCGCTCTTCTTGAGCTCCTCGACGATCACTTCCACGGCCTTGTCGATGCCGCGCTTGATTTCCATCGGGTTGTGGCCGGCGGCCACGAGCTTGGAACCTTCGCGGAAGATGGCTTGCGCGAGCACGGTGGCCGTCGTGGTGCCGTCGCCAGCGATGTCGCTGGTCTTAGAGGCAACTTCACGCACCATCTGTGCGCCCATGTTCTCGAACTTGTTCTCGAGCTCGATCTCTTTGGCAACGGTCACGCCGTCTTTGGTGACGGTCGGGGAGCCGAAGCTCTTCTCGATCACGACGTTGCGACCACGCGGTCCCAGGGTCACTTTCACCGCGTCAGCCAGCGCGTTCACGCCGTTGAGGATGAGGTTACGAGCGATTTCTTTGTAAACGATTTCTTTGGCAGCCATTTTCTTAATTCTCCCAATCAGCTTTCGATGACGCCGAGGATGTCGTCTTCACGCAAAATCAGAGCTTCTTCGCCGTCCAGCTTGACCTCGGTACCCGAGTACTTGCCGAACAGGACGCGGTCGCCGGGCTTGATGTCGAGCGCGCGGACCTTGCCGTCTTCCAGAACCTTGCCGTTACCGACGGCGAGGACCTTGCCTTCGATCGGCTTCTCTTTGGCGCTGTCCGGGATGATGATCCCGCCCTTGGTCTTCTCTTCTTCTTTGACGCGCTGAACGATCACGCGGTCTTGCAGCGGACGGATTTTGGTAGCCATTTTGGATCCCTCGATCGGGTGTTGGTTGCGGTTACGTGAGGCCTTACGAGCGGCTTCGGAGGGCTCCGAAACACTGTAAACCTCTGAATTTATTCTAGGTTCGGTGATTAGCACTCAACCAAGGCGAGTGCTAACAACGCGCCAGGAACTTAGCCAGCGGCCCTCCGCTGTCAAGGGAGCGCCAACAGGATTCAAGCGGAGGGGCGGCTTACCTCGCAAATCTGCGCCGGGCCAAATGCCGGCGCGCGTCTCGAGCGCCCACTCCGAGGAGGAGCTGCAGAGCCGCGGCTGGCAGCCGACGACCGAGAGTGCTGAGGAAGCGCCAACTACCTGCTCAGAAGAACAGCGCATTTACATAACGCCGAAACACTTCTGCCCGTACCCTGAAGACAGGTGCCGGTTTTTGGCGGATGCCTTCGAAGTCTGAGCGCTGACGCTACCTGCGTCGGGCCCAGGTGTCGCTCGAAGGTCAGAGCCCTCAGCGCGTGCACACCTTCGCAAGGAGCTTTGCCATGAGCACTGATCAGCCCGATATCGACCTTGGCAGTGACCTGCAGTCGTTCTTCCATCATTTGGTCGACGAAGCGGTCCGAACCCAGCACTGCGCCGCCACCGAGGCTGCAGAGTACTACTTGGCAGGCCTGCTGGCCGACTACGCCAAGCCCGACCGCCTGGACGCAGCCGCCATGGAGCGCCCGCTCACGTTGCTGCTCGACGAGGCTCTGCACGCCGCGGGTCGCGAGCGCTTCGAGCGGTTGAGGTCCCTGGGCGACGGCGTGCTGTACACGAGCGGCTTCTTCGCGACCACCTGTCCACGCGCGGCGTGGAGCTGCGTTACGTGCGCACGCTGGGCGCACGCGCTTACGACGGCGCTGCCACCATGCTCCGCCAAACCGCAGGCGATGGCACCGGCGCGCCCGACGTGTTCCGCGAGCTCGCGGACAACTTCGCGATGTTCGCCGAAATCGTGGCGCGCGTGGCCGACGTATTGCAAGCCAACTCCGCGCAAAACTCGAACCGCCAAGTGGTGCGCTTGTACGAGCGCTGGGTGAAGACCGGATCCGCGCCGCTGGCCGTCGCACTCGCCGGCCGCGGGCTCACGCCGCAGAAGGGCCACGGGGGGATCCATTGAGCCCGCCAAGACAGTCGCTCGCGCGCCGGCAGCGCGAGCTGCGGCGCATCCAAAGTGAGCTCGAGCGCTTCTACGGGCTCGAGCGCGCACCCAACGTGACCCGCTTCGTGCGCGACGGCGATCAGGGCAGCCGCGAAGTCGTGCTCCTGCGCGAGTCCGGGGACGAGCTCGAAATTGCCCTGGTTTTGCCGCCCGAATCCAAGCAAATCACCGCCGGAGGCGCGCTCAACGACGTGTGGCTGCAAGTCGCCGAGGGGGTCAGTCACTTTGTTTATTTGGTCGAGCGGGCGCGGGTCTCACTGCCCGTCACAAAGCTCGAATTGGAGCTGCAAGCCGAGGTCGACAAATTCGTGCTCTCCCTCGGCTTCACCTCGAACGACGACCGCGGCCTGCTCGAGCGCATGTTCGATAGCCCGCGCTTTCTCGATCCCGAAGACAGCGAGGCGGGCGAGCGCTATCGACTCGCACACCATCTGGCCGCGCGCTTCGTGTCGCGCGTCGTGGTGGCGAATGATCGCGGTCGCGCACGCGAACGCTTGCGGACCTTCTACCGCGCGGGCCAAGCGGACAAGATCCGGATCGCGAGCGCCGCGTAGCAGTTCATTCTAGCTTCAGATCGTCGATCATCCACGCGCCGGGTGTCTGGCAGCCGAAGGGCGACGGACAATAAACGTTGCTGATGTTCAGGAGCACGTCTTGTCCGGGGTCGTCGAGCACCGCATCGAACTCGATGATGCCGCCCACCTGCGGCAGCGTCGCATCGCCCGTGGCGTCGGTCGACGTCTGTGACGGAAGCTTGGGGTTCAGCGAGACGACGCGAGTGCCGCCCACGACGCCTGCCCGCACGTTCTTGGTTGCGTACGCGCTCTGGCCGGGACCCGCGAAACCGCGTACGGCGAAGTGTAGATTTTTCTCGGTGCCTTGGCGCCGGAGGTGAACCAACAGCGTCGAGCTAGGGTCGAGCCAAAGAGAATGCGCCCCAGAGATCGCCGGGATGGAGCCATAGCCGGTGACCGTCTTGGGCGAGCCGATCATGCCGCTCAGCGCGCCTTCGAAGCCGTCTGGCGTGTAGACGCCCGGATCGGCCAACGTGCTCAGAGCGCCCACTGTCGTGCCCAAGGCGAGCGCATGGCCAGCCAAGTCTTTGCCTTCTGCGTTGAGTTGCCAGGTGCCACCAAAGGGCAGGAGCTGCGGCAAATAGAAGGCGGTGACGGGTCCAGATGCGGGCAGATCGCTGGCCGGACTCGCAACCAAGGGCAGAGTGCTCGTGCCGGTGAGTGTTGCGGTCGCCGACGCAGCGAGTGGCTCGGACGCCGTAACGCTCACGCGGTCGATCGGGTTCCACATTGCCCAGGCATCACTGCCCGCGGTGAACAGCTTCGGTTGCGAGGCGTCGGGCACGGCTTTGAACGTGATGCTCACCGTGGCGTTGTAAAGGATGTCCCCTGTTACGATGGTCACTTGATCGAGGATGGCCATTCCCTCGAGTTCGTCGGCCTCGCCATCGCGATCGCGATCGACGCCACGCAGGCGCAATTGATCGACCAAGAGGCGCTCCGCGTTGCACGACCCTTCGGGTAAATCGATCGCGGTCGCCACATACGCTCCGTCCACGATCTGGACGGGGGCCGACGACATGACTCCGCTGCGGCCGACGGTCATGGTGTTCCCCTCGACCGTCAGCGCGAAGTCGACGTTACCGCAGAAGTAGGGCGGTTTCGGATCTGCGCTGACGACGCCGGTGACGTCCCAAGAGCCCGGTCGCAGCCTTACTTCAGCGCCGCTTCCCGCAGCGCCCGCTTCGCCGCCGGTCGTACCGGCTTCGCCGCCCTTGCCGCTGTCACCTGCGACGGGCGCGCCCGTTTCCCCGGCAATCGGCTGGGTCGTCGTGTCGCTTTTGCCGCCGCTGCCGCCGCTGCCACCCCCGGTGCTCCTGTCGTTGTTCGAGCGCGCACTTCCCCCACAAGCGAGCAGCGAACAAGCCGCGAGCACCGCACCCCAAACGCGATTGTCCATGTTCGGCCCGGTGCAATTCACGAGCCAGCTCGAGGGGGCACGCCGTGTGCGAACGCCGAAGCGCTTTTGCCGCGCGGAGAAGCGGCAAGGTAAGCATCGCGCGCGCTGAAAACTACGACGTCAGTGTCGGAGTGCGCGGCTCAACTTGTGCCACTGCTCGCTAGATGTGGCAGCGCGCGATCACGTCGGCGACGCTGGGCGTGGAGCTTTCGTCGAGGCCTTCGGTGATCGCGTCAGCCGGGGTTTTGCCGCTTTGAACGAGGCTCGTGAGGAGCGCGAGGTGTACGCGTTCGTCTTGGCCTTGAGCGTTCAGCAAATTGCGACGCGAGAGACCACCATTGGCGATCTCGAGCACGCGCTCGGCGAGCGCTTGCATGGGGCGATCGCCGACTTTGGCGGCGAGGCCGTCTTTGACGAGCGCGGGGCGCGCGCTCGAGAGCAGATCGACGTCGATTTCGCGCGCGAAGGCGTCGGCTTCGGCGAGGGCTCGTTCGTCGTAAAGGATGCCGGTGAACAGGGCGGGCACGGCGCAGCCGAGGCGCGCGGGCAACGAATCACTGCTGCGTACTTCGAGCGTGCTCTTCAAGCGCGCTTCGGGGAAGAGCGTGTTGAGATGCATCTTCCAATCACCGAACGTGGCGCGCTCGCCCTCGAAGCCGTTCTGCATGAAGTCCCGGAACTTCTGGCCGGTGTTGTGCACGACGCGGCCGTTGCGCTTGAACAGGAACATGCCGGCATCCAGCGCCCACTCTGCATAATCGCGATAGCCGGGCTTGGGGTTGCGTAGCAGCGCAGAGATTATCCCGGATCGCTCGGGATCCATGTGCAGCCAGGTGTAGCCGCGGCGGCTCTTGTAGCCGGAGAGCTTGCCTTCGCTGAACGGCGAATTGGCGCCCAGTGCGTTTACCAAAGGGGCGAGCTTGAGGCACACCACGAGCTTCTTCAGCGCGTCTTCTTCGTTCGAGAAGTCGTAGTTGCCTTGCACGGTCGCGGTGCGGCGCATCATGTCCCACGCGCCGTTGCCGCGCGGCGGTAGGTAATCTCGCATGATTGGGTAACGCAGCTTGGGCACCCAACCGAGGTCGGATTGCTTGGCAAGGGGGTGAAAGCCCACCCCCAACCAAGTCAGGTTCATCTCCTTCGAAATGGAGGCGAGCTCCGCGAAGTGCTCGTCCAGCTCAGCGCGTGTTTCGTGGATGCTGCTGACGGCGGCGCCGCTGAGCTCGAACTGCGAACCCGGTTCGAGGGTGATCGAGTGCTGATCACGCAGCAGCGAGATCACCGGGCCGTCTGGGGTTTCCCGCACTTCACGCCAGCCGCGCTTGATGAAGTCGGCGAAGATGCGCGTGACGCCGCGCGGGCCGTCGTACTCGAGCGGCGCGCCGGTCTGGCTATCGACCGCGAATTTTTCGGCTTCTGTCCCGATCCGATACGCGGACGGCGGCTTTTCCGCGTTGTGGAAGAGCTCGAGCAAATCATCGCTCGTGCGGAGCGGGCGAAGGTCGTCGGTTGAATCCACGGTGTCTGGTCTCGAGAAGGCTAGTCCTGGAGCAAGCTTGACGGAGTGCAAGCTGGCCTGTGGACGATCGAACTAAAAAACGTCGGGCTTGGCGTTTACCAGTCGCGCGGACCCGGGTCGAGGTCGCCTTTGCTCGCTGGCACCGGGAGCGATGGATGTAGGGAGCCCAGGGCCTTTGACAAGCTGCGGGTGTGCGCCTCGGTGGTTCCGGCGCCGCCGCCAATGGCGCGCGCGCCGCCCAGGCTCAAGTCGACTGCGCGCTCGACCCAGTGCTCGGGATTCGACGTTTCGTCATGGAACCCGCGCACGCTCGACTCACTGCCTGCCAGCAGCACGCCTGGTGCGATGCCGTGCAGCTCGAAGGCCGGACGGAAGCGCTGGAGGTAGGCCAAGCCCAGATCGACGGTGGCAACCTCGAACAGGATCACACTTGCGCCTGCTTCGGCCAACGTGGCGACGAGATCTTCTGCGGTGCCCGCGCTGGTCAGCTCGTCGCCCGATGCGAACTCCAGCACGGCCCAGGTCGGGAGCTCCGTGCGCGCCGCGGCTACGACCGCGGCCATCAGGCCGAGGCGCGAGCCTTGGCCGCGCGCCAAGAGCAACTCGCAGCCCGCGGCGGCTAGGCGAGCCGCGTGCTCGGTAAACTCGTCGTGCAGGCGATCCGCCGCGACTGGGCTCACCATGTCGGAGCCCAACACGCCAGCCACCGCGACTGGATTGGCGCTCTCGGCGGCAACCTCGAGCGCGAGCTCCACTGCGCGGCGCGTGAGTTGTGCGGCGCGGTGCTCCATGCCCACCTCAGCGAGCGCGCGCGGAGTCGTATCTGCCGTGAGCGCAGACAGTACGTCGACCCGGGAGTGAACCTCCGTGCGGTAGTGCGCCAGCACTTCGCTCGGGCGCTCACGCAGCATCAAACCGAGGGCCCCGGGTGAATCGAGCTCGACCCCGCGCGCGCGGAAGGAGGCCGCGGTGTCCGAGTCGACGACCAGCGGTCGCCCATTCTGGAGCCGATTCCGGATGCGCTCGAAGGTCATTCGGGGTCTAGCGTATCACTCTTGGGGAGCGGCTGTGAAAGGGGCCAAGAGGCCTAATTTTGCCGAGCGGCGAGCGGCCTGCTACGACCGTGCGGATGGATGGTGTGGGTAAGAGCCTTGGCTTGCAGCAGCAGCAACAACAACACACCCGGGGTCCGCTCGCGACCCTGCCCGTCGCCAAGCCTTACCTGACCCAGCTTTCGGGTTGGGGTGCCAACACGCGCGCCGACTGCGACTTGCGTGTGCCGGAGCTCGAAGCACAGGTCCGCGCCTCGCTCGACGCACGCGGCACCGCGCCGCGCGGTTTGGGTCGTAGTTACGGCGATGCCGCGCTCAACTCGGGCGGGCGCGTGCTCGGCATGACGAGCTTCAACCGCTACCTCGCCTTCGATGATGCGACGGGCACGTTGTGCTGCGAGGCGGGCGTGAGCCTCGAGCACGTTTTGCGTGACTTTGCGCCGCGCGGCTGGTTCCCCATGGTCAGCCCGGGCACCAAGTTCGTGACCATTGGTGGCTGCATCGCCAATGACATCCACGGCAAAGCGCACCACGTGCAGGGCTCTTTCAGTAGCTGCGTCGATAGCTTCACCGTGTTGCTGGCGAGCGGTGAAGTGTTGTCCGCGAGTCGCACGGAGAACCCCGATCTGTTTTGGGCCAGCTTCGGCGGCATGGGCCTCTTGGGCGTGATCCTGACCGCTACCATCCGGCTGAAGAAGATCGAGACGACTTACTTTCGTCAACGCTCGATCAAGGTGAACGACCTCGATGGGATGCTCGCTGCCTTCAAGGAATACGATCACACATTCCCGTATTCCGTCGCTACTTTGGACGTATTTGCGACCGGGGCGCGGCTCGGCCGGGGGGTGCTCGCGCTCGGCGAACACGCTCGGCTCGAAGAATTGCCCGCGGAGTTGGCCAAGGATCCGCTGCGCGTGTCCGGGCCACCCAAGCTGACCGTTCCCTTCGAACTACCGACGCTGACGCTCAATCGTTTGACGATTCGCGTGGTGAACGCGCTCTTGCAGCAGATCCAAGCGCGCGCTTCGGCGTTCAGTCACTACGAGCAGTTCACGTACCCGCTGGACATGCTGGCGCACTGGAACCGCGGCTACGGCCCGGCCGGCTTTGCGCAGTACCAATTCGTGATCCCATTCGAAGATGGCCCGCGGCGCTTGCGCGAGATCTTGGGCACCATTCTTTCGTCCACCGAGTTACCGTTCTTGAACGTGCTCAAGTGCTTCGGCAAACAGAGCGATGGCTTGCTCTCCTTTCCGCGTGAGGGCTACACGTTCGCCATCGATTTCCCGATTCGCAAGGGCACGGCCGAGCTACTCAAGCGCTTGGACACGCTGGTGCTGAACGCGGGGGGGCGCGTGTATCTGGGCAAGGATTCTTTTCTCGCTCCTGCCACCTTCCGCGCGATGTACCCGAACCTCGATCAGTGGCTGGAGACGAAGGCCAAGTACGACCCGCGCGGCATGTTCGTGTCCGATCTCGGACGCCGCGTCGGGCTCGTGCGTTAGGTGACGTTGCTCGTGTCTTCCAGCTGATCGGCGAGCTCGGTCAATTCCGCGCGCAGGCGCGTGATGCGGGCCACCAGCACCTGATCGCCGAAGTCACCCAAGCGGCACGCGGCCGCGGTCGGCAGATCGCGACACTCGGCACGCAGTGCGCGGCCCTGTTTGGTCAGGTGCACGCGCACTACGCGCTCGTCGTCCGGGTCGCGGCGTCGTTCGATTGCTCCTTGCACCTCCAGGCGTTTGAGCAACGGAGTCAGCGTGGCGGAATCGAGCGAGAGCCGTTCACCGAGTTGCCCCACCGAGACTGCGTCTTCTTCCCAGAGCACGACCAGCACGAGGTACTGCGCGTACGTCAGCCCCAGTGGCTCGAGCAGCGGCCCATACGCGCGAATCATCGCCCGCGAGGCGCGGTACAACGCAAAGCACAGGTGCTGGTCGAGGCTCGGTAGATCGGTGCGACTGGGCAAATGCTCTCCTCGGCTCAGGCCAAGCGCAGGTCGACCACGATGTTGCCGCGGGTGGGGTTCGAGTAGGGGCACACTTGGTGGGCGGCGTGCAGCAGCGCCTCGGCTTGTTCGCGCGGCAGCTCGGGCGCGTCAGCGACCAGCTCCACCGCGAGCCCGAAAGCTTCGCCGACCGTGCCGATGGTGACGCTTGCGGTGATCGTCACCGGGCCGGTTTTGATCTTTTGCGCGCGAGCCACGTGGCTGAATGCGCTGCCGAAGCACGCGGAGTAGCCGGCGGCGAACAGCTGTTCGGGATTGGTGCCCGCGCCGTTGCCGCCCAGCGCGGGCGGCAGAGCGACGGGCAAATCCAGCGTTCCGTCCTCGCTCTTGATGCGCCCTTCACGTCCGTTCGTGGCGCTGGCCTTTGCGGTATAGATGCGTTTTTCCAACACTTTTTCTGTGCTCATGGCGGCTCTCCCGAGTTGAATCGTATGCGATTGAATCGTTCGCAATGAGTTACGGTGGCCGGATTCTCGAAGTTTCAGCGGAGGCCGCGGCGGCGGTCGTTTTTAGTGAGCGGCTTGGGCGGCGGGGCTCGCCGGGGGCCGCGCGAGCACGGCCGGCAAAGCGCGGCGCACATCGCTCTGGGTCAGCGGGTCTTGGGCGGCGCGTTCCACGACGGCGCGGCCGTCCGCGCCACCGATGCGCAGCAAGGCTTCGGCGGAGGACACGACGGCGGCCACGAGCGCTTCGTCATCCGCCGTGGCGCGGTACAGGGCGAAGAAGGTGCGCAGATCTTCGTACTCGGCGGGCGTCGCCAATTTGGCGAGCGCGCGGGCGGCGTGTGCGACGTCTTCCGCGGAGTTGGCGGGGTCGTTCAGGTGCTTGGCGAGCAGCGGCGCGGCGCGCGTTTCGCCGCTAGCCGCGAGCGCATCCGCGAGCGGGCCTACGGGCGGCGGCAAGAGCACGCCGGAGACGAAATCATAGTGACGACCGAGCGCGCTCAGCATGTACTCGGCGCCGTTCTTGCGCAGCGCGAGCAAGCGACGCGTCTCGAGCCGAAGATCGGGCGGGATACGCGGGCTGCTCGAAAGATCGATCAAGCTCTTGGTCACGATCGGATCTTCTTGCTTGCCGAGCTCGCTCACCAGGTAGCGCTCGGCTTCGGCCATGTTCGGCTCCAAGCCGTCCAAGGCTTCGCTGATTTGTTGCGCGAGGCCGGCGCGCGCGGGCGCGCCGGGCACGCCTTCCGCGCCTGTATCGACCGTGCACAGCCGCAGTTTAGCGCCCAAATCGAAGCTTTGTGCGTCCGCACCCGCGTTGTCCAAGACCCACAGCTTGCCGTTCGCGTCGCACAGCGCGAAGCCGGAGCTCGCGGCCGCGCCGCCCACGATGTCCGCGGGCAGCGCCCGCACCCAGCGCAATCCGCCGCTCTTGCTGTCGAGCCCGAACACGACTCGGAAATAGCTGGCGGCGAAGGTCCCCGCGCCGAGCGTCAGCTCGCCGTTGGCGGTGTTCGCGGGCGCGGCGAAGATGCGGATCTTGGTGCGCGCGTTGGCTTGGCTCGACGAATTCACGAGCCCGCTGCCGAGCCAGCTCGGCTTGCCGGGTAAGTCGACCTTGGGCAAGCCGACGTGGTTGTCCTGATTGGTGCTCGCGAAGCGCACCTTTTCGTCGAAACGGATCAGCCCTTGCTCGCCGAAATAGAGTTGCCCGCCGTAGTTGAGCGCTTGGCTCACTTGCGTGCGCGCCAATAGCCGACCGTTTTCGTCGCCGCTCCGGAGATCGATCGCGGAAACGTACTGATTGCTCCAGGGCACGAAGGCCACGCCGCCGCGTGCGGCCGGGACGCCCAATTCGGCCTTGGATTCGAGCGAGCCGAGCGTCGAGCCCGAGCTGGAAACACCGAGAAAAAGGCTTTTGTGTGAATCCGCCAAGACCAGCGCGCTGCTCGTGCCGTCGTTCGCCGCGCCGCGCAGACTGAGCCCGCGGTTGCCAATGCTCCAGACCTTCTTTCCGGAGCTGGCCTGCAGCGCAACGATTTGATCGCCTTCGGAGAAGATCACCAATGGCCCTGCGATGATTGGCGCCGAGCTGGGACGTCCAGCGTACGTCCAGTGGGCATCGCCATCGAGCGTGGCGCCCGCGAGGCCGGCCTCGCTCACGCCGACCGCAACGCGCGCATTGGCCACCAAGGGCAGCGCGCGCAAGCGTTGCTCCACCTTTGCGATCGAGGCCCCCGAGTCATTCTGCCAATCCGTGTCGAGCGCTTTGCTGCTCGAGTTGACGCTGGCCGCGCCGCAAGCGACGAGGCAGAGCGCGGTTGGTGCGAGCAAAGAGATGGATCGAAGGCTCATGGTTCGGTGCTCGTGACGGGATGACCGTGCAGCGCGGCGTCGATCGCCGTGCGGATTTTTTGATTGCCGCCCGCAGGGTAGGAAGCGAGCGCGGTGCTCAAGAGTGCGCTGGATTTCTGGGTGGCCATGCGCCGCAGCTGCTCGATCAGCCGTAGCTTGGCGGCGTCCGGTACGTCTGCATCGGTGCGCAAAAGCAGCGGTAAGAATCCGCTTTCCATGACTTCGAAGGGTAACTTTCCGAGCAGGCCGACGAAGCGCTGGCATTGGTCCGCGCTGCACAGCACGCCGATTGCGCCGGCCGCCTCGGGGACCTCTTTGGGCAACACCACGAACAAATCCGGAACGGCTTCTTTCGCACCGAGTGCGCCCAGGCCATCCGCGGCGGTCCCGCGCAGTGCTGCGTCGCTACCACGCAGCGCGTCGCGGAGCGCGCTGATTGCGACGCTGCCCTTCGTACGCGCCAAGCTCTGCGCAGCGGCGCGGCGCACGTCCGGCGCGCGGTGCTTCACGTAGGGCGCGATTGCGCCGCTCGACGACTGCGCGCCGAGCGCGCCCGCGACGAAAATGGCGCGCAAGAGCAGCTTGCTGCTCGCGCCACGGCTGAGCAAAGCTTCGACCAGCGGCGCTGCTCGGCGGTCTGCTGCCTGCTCGATCTCGTCTAGAGCGGCGAGAGCGCGCGCTTCGTCCCCGCTCTCCAACGCCTTTTTGCTGTTGTCCAGGTTGAGCGTGGAATGCGCTTTGGGTTTCTCGGCCGGCGCGGCGAGGGCCACGGTTGGCGCGAGGGTGCCCAAGCACAGGCCGATGACAGCGAGTTTCTGCAACATGGGTCCTCCTCCGCGATGACGGAACGTCCGGCTCTTAGCACGTGTTTTTGCGCGTCAGAAGCTGGATTGTCCGGTGTGCGGCCGCGCTTCGCGCTGGATCTTGGGCGAACCGCTGTAGAATGCCCGGCGTATGGCCCAGAGCGCCGAACTGTCATTCCCGAACATCCAGCTGGAGCTGCTGGAGGATCTCTCGCCGCCCAACCAGACGGGTTTTTTGCGGCTCTTGCGCCGTCGCTACCGCGCGAGCTACCCGGATGGCACGCAGAGCGCGCCCTTCGTTTACGACGCGGTCGATCGCACCGCTATTGATGCGGTGGTGATCGCCGCGCACTTCGTGGCGCCGGACGGAGCGCCGCACGTGTTCTTGCGCAGCGCGTTTCGTCCTCCGCTCACCCTCCGGGATCGCGCTGTCTCGCCGCTGCCCGAAGAGGCCTGTGATGGCCACTTGTGGGAGCTGCCCGCTGGCTTGGTGGAGACCAGTGAGCGTTCGCCTACGGGCGTGGTGCGCGCCGCACAACGCGAGTTGCTCGAAGAGCTCGGCTTCGAGGTCAGCCTGAGCGCTCTTTTGCCGCTCGGCCCCAGCACCTTTCCCGCGCCCGGCTTCGTCGCGGAGCGGCACTTTTTCTTCGAGGTGCGCGTCGATCCCGCCGCTCGCCGCGAGCCGGAGCTCGACGGTTCAGCGCTCGAGCACTTCGGCTCGGTGATCGAGCTGCCTCTGCGCGAAGCGCTCGAGCTGTGCCGAAAGGGCGCGATCGAGGACGCCAAAACCGAGCTTGCACTCAGGCGCCTAGCGGAGAAATTCTATTGAACCGTCCACACGTGATCGTCGTAGGCAAACGCACCGCCTACCGCCGCTTCGTCGAAGACGAAGGCGATCCGCGAGCGCGCAACCTGATCAAAAAACGTGATCCGAGCGTCGCCAGTTGGCTCGCGTCACACAAAGAGCACTCCCGCACGATGGAAGAGGTCGAGCGCGTGCTCGATCGCGTGGGCGCCAAAGCGCTGTTCCTGCAACGCGCGCACGCCGCATTCGATACTTCGGACGCCGCGCTGGTGATCGCGGTGGGCGGTGACGGCACGCTGCTCGCCGCTTCGCACAACGTCGGTAGCGTGCCCGTGCTCGGCGTAAACAGCGCCCCTTCGCACAGCGTTGGCTTCTTCTGCGCCGCGCAGCGCAGTGACTTCGAGAGCCACCTGCAGCGCGCGCTGGAAGGCAAACTCAAGAGCCTATTGCTGACGCGCATGACCGTGTCGCTCAACGGTCGCATGCGTTCACAACGCGTCTTGAACGAAGCGCTCTATTGCCACTCGGGTCCCGCGGCGACCTCGCGCTACATCTTGCATGTCGGGAAAAAGAAGGAAGAACAGCGCTCGAGCGGGATCTGGATCGGGCCTGCCGCCGGCTCCACCGCCGCGCAACGCTCTGCCGGCGGTCGCATCCTGCCGCTCAGCTCCGATCAGCTGCAATTGGTCGTGCGCGAACCGTACTCGCCGTACGGGAAGTTCAAATTACTGAAGCTCGTGGTCGGCCCTTCCCGTGAAGTCTCGGTGCAGAGCAAAATGGACGACGCTGCGCTCTACTTAGACGGACCACATCGCACCGTGAGCGTGCGTCTCGGCGACGTAGTGTCTTTCGGCGTGTCCGACGAACCGCTCAACGTGCTCGGCCTGCGCGGCCGCAAACCCCGAAGTTGGGCCAAAAAAGGCTAATAACGGCTGTCCCGGAAGAGGGGCGATCGCAGTCCCGCATCGCACCTCGAATCGCGCCGAGTTGCCGCACCGAACGGCTCCCAGAGTTTCGCCGCCAAGCCAGCGCGCTCGACGGCTCCAAGGCGCAGAGTCCGCAAAACGACGGAGCGCGCGATCTATCCACCTAAGAACTCACGGAGATACTTGGGGTTTACGAGGTTTGGAGGTGCACCCGAGTTGTAAAGACGGGCGCGGCAAGGCGACGACTTCGGTAACGCCATGACTCCGTGTCGTGCTGCCCGTTAACAACAGCGGTGCGCGCCGCACATCGCGAACCCGTGAACTCTCATCGCGTCCTGAGGTGGATAGATGGTGCGATCGACCGTCATGAGGGCGTCTTGGCGGTAAGAAATCAGGGAGCCGTTCAGGGCCCGCTAGGCAGTGATGGGCCCGGCTCTTCTGCCTGCGCGCGAGTAGCGTGATGCGCCGAGAACAGTGCGCGCTGTGAGGTGCGCTGCTGGTAGTCGCCGGTCAAAACCGGCAGGAGACGGTAGGTGAGCAAAGAAGTAAACATCAACAACTTGAGCAAGTCCTACCCCGGGAGGAGTCCACCCCCGGGAAGTCCAGCCCTTGCGCAACGTGGGGCGACCCACGAGGCGAAGAGTAGGCGGACGTATGAGCGGGCCGGGCGATAGAGCCCCGAAACCACCATCTTCACGGAAGCCAACGCTGTCAGCTTATGCGGAAGGCCAAGGTGTGCCGCCGATAATAGTGGGCGTGGCGCGCACACTTCCGACGGGGTCCGAGGAGTTCGGCAAGCTCAGAGAGTCACCTGCACGGGAGCCGGGAGACCTCGACGGGGCCTCGCCATCTATGGTGGATGGCAGGCAAGCGCGGGAAGGCGGGAGCCGTACTCCGCAGCAAGTCGTCGAGGAGTCGGACGCGGGCATTGTACCGAAGAAGTCGGCGAAGACGCGGGTAACGCCCGTCGAGTCGATGGAGGGAAGGGCCGCGGCCAAGGGAAAATCTGCTGCACGAAACGCATCCCCGACTCAGTGCGGGCCAGATGCGCTCACGTTCCTGCAGCGGATCGGAAAGCGAGCAAAACAGAAACCAAAGGAGCAGTGGACCAGCTTGCTGAGCCACATCCGTGTGCCGCTTCTGAAGGAGGCGTATCACCGCCTGCAGAAGGATGCGGCGACCGGGGTGGATGGGGTCACCTGGGCCGAATACGGCGAGCGTCTCGACGTGCGCCTGCTCGACCTACAAGACCGCATTCATCGTGGCAGCTATCATCCGCAACCGGTGCGCCGTGTGCTCATCCCGAAAGGCGATGGGAAAACACGGCCGCTCGGTCTAGTCACGCTGGAGGACAAGATTGCCCAGCAAGCAGCGCGGATGGTGCTGGAGCCTATCTACGAAGCGGAATTCATCGGGCTTTCGTATGGGTTTCGACCAAAGCGGTCGCAACACGACGCGCTCGATGCAGTCGCTGAGTCGATTCGCTTGAAGGTCCACTGGGTGCTCGACGCAGATATCCGGGCGTACTTCGACACCATCGACCACGGACATCTGCAACGGTTCATCGAGCACCGAATCGGGGACAGCCGCATGGTTCGCCTATTGATGAAGTGGGTGAAAGCCGGCGTGCTGGAGGATGGCAAGCTATACGAAGCGCAAGAAGGTACGCCACAGGGGGCGAGCACCTCGCCCCTCTTGGCCAATATCTACCTGCATTACGTATTCGATCTGTGGCTCTGTCAGTGGAGAAAGCGGCACGCGAAAGGCGAGGTGTACGCCGTACGTTATGCCGACGATCTGCTGATGGGCTTTCAGAAAGAGCAGGACGCACGCGCGCTGCACTCGGCCTTGGCCGAGCGTCTCGGGCAGTTCGGACTGGAGCTTCACCCGGATAAGACACGGGTGATTGAGTTCGGGCGCTGCGCCCGACAGGAGCGCGAGCAGCGAGGGCTCCCGAAGCCCGAGACCTTCGAATTCCTGGGATTCGTGCACATCTGCGGCGTGAGCCGCTTAGGCAAGTTTCAGCTCAAGCGCCGCACCTCACGAAAGAAAAGGCGCGCCAAATTGGCTCGTCTCAAGGAAGAAGTTCGACGTCGCAAGCACCAACGGGTAGCAAAACAACATGTCTGGCTGAGCCAAGTGCTCCAAGGGCATTACCGCTACTACGGGGTGCCCTCCAACTACTCAGCGCTGGCGCAGTTCCGGCGGCGAGTTGCATGGATGTGGCATCGAGCACTGCAACGACGCAGCCAACGCTCGTGCTGGACGCACGAGCAATGGCGCGTGTTCGAGCAGCGCTTCCCTCTTCCGCCTCCTCGTATTCACCATCCTTGGCCTACGCAGCGCTTCGCTCTCCGTTGACCCAAGGTGGGAGCCCGGTACGGGAAATCCGTACGCCGGGTTCTGTCCGGGGGGCGGCCCGAAAGGGCCGTCCCTACCGGGACGATCGCGATCGCCCACTCTCGCAATCGGCAAGAGTGGGTCACGCGTAACGAGTGACCCACCCCGGAGCAGGCGAGATTCAGCGCTTCGAGAAGGGCGTTTTACCCGAGTAAACTTGTTCGTCGCCGAGTTCTTCGGCGATGCGCAGCAGTTGGTTGTACTTAGCGATGCGGTCGCTGCGGCTCAGGCTGCCGGTCTTGATTTGGCCGGCGTTGGTGGCGACCGCGAGATCGGCAATGAACGAGTCTTCGGTCTCGCCAGAGCGGTGCGAGATGATCGAGGTGTAGCCCGCGGTGCTGGCGAGGCGAATCGTGTCGAGGGTCTCGGTCAGGGAACCGATTTGGTTCAGCTTGATCAAGATCGAGTTGGCGATCTTCTTTTCGATGCCGCGCGCGAGGCGCTCTTTGTTGGTCACGAACAGATCGTCACCGACGAGTTGAACTTTGCTGCCGAGCTTGTCGGTGATCAGCTTCCAGCCGTCCCAATCGTCTTCGGCGAAGCCGTCTTCGATGCTGACCAGCGGGTATTTGTCGGCCAGCTTGACGTACACTTCGGCCAATTCGGCGGCGGTGTGCGGCTTCTTGTCCCAGGTGTACTTGCCGTCCTTGTAGAACTCACTGGCGGCGGCGTCGAGGGCGATGCCCACGTGCTCGCCGGGCTTGTACCCCGCGGCTTCGATCGCGGTGATGATGCGCTGAATGGCCTCCTCGTTGGAGGACAAGCGCGGAGCAAAGCCGCCTTCATCACCCACCGAGGTTGTCATGCCTTCTTTTTTCAAGATGGCTTTGAGGCTGTGAAAAATCTCGGTGCCGCAGCGTAGGGCCTCGGCAAAAGTGTCGAAGCCCATGGGCACGACCATGAACTCTTGCACTTCCAAGCCGCTATCGGCGTGCATGCCGCCATTGATGATGTTCATCAACGGCGTCGGCAACACGCGCGCTTGGATACCGCCCAAATAGCGCCAAAGCGGCAGGCCCACGGTGTCGGCAGCGGCGCGCGCGACGGCCATCGAAACGGCCAAGATCGCGTTGGCTCCGAGCTTCGACTTGTTGGGCGTGCCGTCCACGTCGAGCAGCACTCGGTCGATCGCCGGCTGATCGAGCGCGGAGAGACCGATCAGGGCCGGACCGAGTTGGTCGTTGATGTTGGCGACGGCTTTCGTCACGCCCTTGCCGAGGTAACGTTTCTTGTCGCCGTCACGCAGCTCGATGGCTTCGTGCTCTCCCGTCGAAGCGCCGCTCGGCACCGCGGCGCGGCCTAGGCCGCTGTCGGTTTGAACTTCGGCTTCGACCGTCGGATTTCCGCGTGAATCCAGGATTTCACGTGCGTTGACCTGTAGAATTTCGGGCATGCGCGGCTGTATCATGGCCGCAATTGGGCGGCGAGTGGACCTGCCGCGACCGCAGGATTCGAGTCCGGTCATGCGCAATGAGCGACGCGGACGGGTGTAACAAATGACCATCGAGTGACGCGGAGCTCGGTGATAGTTGCAGACGGATGAGCATCGTCTTGGACGTCGCCATCGGGGTCGTATTTCTGTTCCTGCTGCTCGCGCTCTTGGTGACCACCATTCAAGAGCTGATCGCGACCTTGCTCGGCTGGCGCGCGGCCAACTTGTACGATGCGATCGAGAGCATGTTGAACGGCTCGTTCACGCTGCCGGTGGCTGCTCCGCCCGAAGGGCAAAGCGCGCCGGCGGATGCAAAAGCCGCGGCTCCATTGGATCTCGTCACGCAGCTCTACCAACACCCCCTGATCACGAACCTCGTCCGCTGCCCGTCCAAGTTGAAGGAGGCGCTGTCGAAACAGGAAGCGGACGCTTCGAAGCCCGAGCAACGGGCAGCTGCTCGAAAGCTGAGCGCGGGAGTTAGGCAAAACCTGCCCTCTTACATCCCGAGCAAGACATTTGCCCTGGCGCTCCTGGACATCCTGCGCGGGCCGAAGGCGGGCGGCATTTCCGCCACCGAGCTACTGATGGGCGCGCACACGACGATCGATCGGATCCAGGATCCGAGCCTCCGACGCGTGCTTTCGCTGTTCATCGAAAACACGACCGCCACCGGCAAGGAGTTGGACGCACACCTCGAGCGCATGCGGGATGGTGTGGAAGGCTGGTTCAACGATCGCATGGCGCGGGCTTCCGGCTGGTACAAACGGAGGGCGCAGCTTTGGTCGGTGATCATCGCCGGTTTCGTGGTGGTCGTCTTCAATGCGGACACGATCCACGTTGCGACTCGCCTTTGGAACGACCGTGCCTTGAGGGATTCGGTGGTCGCGACGGCTGCGGCTCTCGAGCAACGGGACGCCAGTACAGGTACGGGTGGCGTGAAGGAACAAGCTGAAAAGCTGAAGCAACAAAGCGCTGAAATCTTGACCGCGGGCTTCCCGATCGGCTGGCACTGGGTGGACTCGACGCTTTGCGCGCGGCTTGCGGGGCCCGAGCCAGGCGTTGCTGACCCCCCCAACCCCGACGCCGCCCCCGAGCAGTGCTGGGAGGCGAGCAACGGGGATCGCGCGCTGCTCGTCGCGGGTTGGATCATCACCGTGCTGGCCACCTGTCTGGGCGCGAACTTCTGGTTCGACGTGCTCGGCAAAGCGCTGCAACTGCGTGGCAGCGGGCCGAAGATTTCAGCCGACACGGGGGAACTGGAGAAGAAGTAACGAGGCCAGCGCTCAGCGCGCGGCCATCACTGGCTCCCAGACCTTGGCTTCGGTGAAGATGCGCACGAGTTCACCGTCCACGTGGTTGTCCTTCACTTCGAAGCCCAGGATATCGAGGGCCTTTTGCACGGGTACAGCGCGTTTGTACGGGCGATCGCTGGCGGTGAGCGCGTCGAAGATGTCGCTGATGCTCATCATCTTGGATTGCAGAGGGATCTCTTCGGCGCGCAATCGATTGGGGTAGCCAGTCCCGTTCAGGCGCTCATGGTGCGAGCCGGCGATGATCGCCACCCGAGAGAAGGTCTTGCCCCACGGGATCTGCGACAAGAAGCGGTAGGTATGCGAAACATGGCTGCGGATTTCGTCGAACTCTTCGGCAGTGAGCGAGCCGCGCATCACGCTCAGCGATTTCACTTCGTCGGCGCTGAGTAGGGTCGACAGTTCGCCGCTCAGGCGCGCGTACGATTGGCGCCCCAGCTCTTCGATGCGCTGGAAATTGCCGGCGGCGAGCAACGAAGGTTCGTTCGCCTGTTCGACGATCCGCCAAGCTTCTTCGATCTCGGCGCGCTTTTCGCCGAGTTCGCGATCGAGATCCGCGAGCTCGGCGCTGGACGCACCGCGGCTCATGGCCTGCATCTTTCGCTGCACGACCTCCAGCTCGATCGTGCGAATCACGAACTCGAAGCGTTGTTGAATCGCCCCCACTTCGTGCGGGAACAGCTTCTTGGCTTTGACCAGCACGTGCTCGCGCACGCCGATCTTGCCGAAGTCGTGCAGCACCGAGGCGTACTCGATCTCTCGCAGGTCTTCGCGCTGCCAGCGTACGTCCCGGTATGGCCCGGTGTCGGTGCGCTCGACCGCGGCCGCCAAGTTGACGGTGAGGTCGGCGACGCGCCGCGAATGGCCGCTGGTGGTCGGGTCACGCGCCTCGATCGCGTCCACCGAGGCTTTCACGAAGCCTTCGAAGATCTTGCGGATCTCCTGGTACAAAATCGCGTTTTCGAGGGCAATCCCCGCCTGCGCGGCGAGCGTGGCCACGAGCTGTTCGCTGCGTTCGTCGAACGGCACCACGCCATGCTCGAAGTCGTCGGCCGAGAGCAGCTTCTGCTTGGGTTCGCGCTTTTTGTTGATCAGCTGCAATACGCCAATCACTTCGCCCTTGCTCGTGATCAGCGGCGTTACCAGCATGCTGCGCGTGCGGTAGCCGACCTTTTGATCGAAAGAGCGATCGAAGCCGAACGGGGAGCCCGCGGGCATGTCGTACACGTCGTCGATGCGCAGCGTTTTTTGCTCGAGCGCGACGTAGCCGGCCATGCTGCGTGTGCTGATCGGCATCGTGAACTCGCGCGAGTCGAACGAGACCGAGTCGTTTTGGCTGAGCTTGAAGTGCAATTGGCGGCGCGCGAGCACGGGGTCGTCGCCGTCCACCACGTACATGCTGCCCGCGTCCGCGCCGCAGATGAAGCGCGCCTTTTCCAGGATCAAGTTCAGCAATTTGTCGATTTCGCGCTCGGTGGTCAGCGCGCGCGCGATCTCGATCAGCTCTCCGAGCTCATAGCGATAGCGGGTCAGCCATTTGCCGCGGCTCTCGCTGCGCGCTTTGACGTCCATCAGCTCGAAGGCTTGATGCAACGCCACGAACACCTCCTCGGGCGCGGGCGCGTCGGCCAGCAGCGCGCACAGCCCGAGGTTCAGGGCTTGGCTCAAATCCGGATCGCGCGGACGGCCGAGCAGCACCAAGCGCGCTTCGACGCTCGCGAACTTGTCCAAGTATGGACGGAGCAGGTCGCGGCCCTTGTCCCAAACCGAAGCCGGCGCGATCAGGACCAAGAAGCCGGCGCGTCGTACGAGCAGGAGCAGCGGATGTGGTCGCGTGAGCGCGTCACCGCTTTGGTCCGGGTGCCGTGAGAGCCACTCGGCCAGCGCGCCCAGCCGATCCACGGTGGCGCGGGCGTGCGGGCTGAGCGCGCGGATCTCGCTCATGGCTCGCTTTCGCGCTCGCTTTCGCGCCTTCGCTCGCGCAGCTGCCGCTCTTCGCGCGCTTCTCGTTCGCGCTCGCGCTCGACGCGCACTTTTTCGTCGCGTTGCTCGTAGGCGACCACGATCTTTTGCACCAAGGGGTGGCGCACGACGTCCACGTCGGTGAAGGCGCAGAACGAAATGCCGCTCACGTTGCTGAGCAGCTCGCGCGCCTCGCGCAGGCCGCTGCGCGCGCCGTGCGGCAAGTCGGTCTGGGTGATGTCACCGGTGACCACCGCTTTGGAGCCGAAGCCGAGCCGGGTCAGGAACATGCGCATCTGCTCGCTGGTCGCGTTCTGCGCTTCGTCCAAAATCACGAACGAGTCGTTGAGCGTGCGCCCGCGCATGAACGCCAGCGGCGCGACCTCGATTTGCCCGCGCTCGCGCAGCTGTTCGACGCGCTCGAACTCGAGCATGTCGTTCAGCGCGTCGTACAAGGGGCGCAGGTAGGGGTTCACCTTTTCCGCCATATCGCCCGGCAAAAAGCCGAGTTTTTCGCCGGCTTCGACGGCGGGGCGGGCCAAGATGATGCGCTTGTAGCGCTTCTGCATCAGGCCCGCGGCGGCCATCGCCATCGCCAAGTAAGTCTTGCCGGTGCCCGCCGGGCCAATGCCGAAGGTGAGATCGTTTTTGCGAATGGCCTCGACGTATTGCTGCTGTGCGGCGCTCTTGGGCCGGATCGGCTTGCGCTTGGTGTTGACGATGATCGTCTCATCGAGCAGCTCGGTCAGTGATCGATTGGGGTCCGCGCGCAGGCCACGGATCGAGCTCACGACGTCGTTCGAGTTGATCTCGAAACCCTTGCCGACGAGCTCTGCCGCGTCGCTGACGAAGCGATGCGCCAAGCGCACGTCGTGCTCCGAACCGAGGAAATGAATCACGTTGCCGCGCAGGCTCACCTCCGCTCCACTCTGGCGCGCCACCTCCGCGAGCAGGCTCGACTGAGGCCCAGCGAGCAACATCAACACCGAGGTGTTGTCGACTTCGAAACGGTCTGAAATGGGCGTATCGCTCATCGCGTTCGTGCTTCGAACCTCCGGAAATGTGTAAAGGCAGCATACGCCGATGGCCCACGCCGCGCACCGTCGCTCATTTCCCCGTGCCCGTGCCCGTGCCCGAAAATCGGACAGTGAGACCGCGCGCGGTCCCGCACCTGTGCACGGGGGCCGCCGCGGGGCAGCCCCCTGCACGGCGAAAACCGAGTTCGAATTCCAACTCGCTTTTTGGCAATGCGAGCGCCATCCGGGGCTCGGCGGGGCTCGGCGGGGCTCGGCGGGGCTCGGCGGGGCGCGCGGCGAGTTCGAATTCCAACTCGCTTTTTTGGCAATGCGAGCGCCATCCGGGGCTCGGCGCGGCGCGCGGCGAGTTGGAATTCCAACTCGCTTTTTGCCGCGGCGAGGGGGGCGGGATCGCTGCGGTCACGCCCGACCCGGGTGACGAAGGGGAGAGGGAGAGCGGGGGATCGGGCACGGGCACGGGCATGGGCATGGGCACGGGCACGGGCACGGGCACGGGCACGGGCATGGGCACGGGGGGAGAGGAGAGTGCCGGTCACCTGGCCGGGATCCGGTATTTTGGCCTAATGTGCCTAAGCCCGGTAACTCGGTTGGGTCGATGCGTCGGTTTGGGAAATACCTCGGGCTTGCAGCTGCGGCGGGCATCATTGCGGCGCTCGTGCCGGTGGTGCGTGGCAAGGTGAGCTGGGAGAGCCCTCTGCGGCGGCTCGAGCGCAACTCGGCGGAGATGCCGAAGCTCGACGGGCTCGACTTGATGCGGCTGGATTTGCGGCCGCAGCGGGTGATGGCGCCGCTCAGCGAAGGTCGTACGGCGCAGCTCACGCTCGACCCCATCGTGCAGCGCGCGGCACGCGCGCAGATGCAGAAGTTCCGCATTCCGGAGAGCGGTGTGGTCATGATCGAGGTCAAGACCGGGCGCGTCTTGGCCTACGCCAGCTACGTCAACGCGAGCGAGAAGTTCGACGTGAACGCGCGCGCAGAGGCGCCCGCGGCCAGCGTGTTCAAGGTCATCACCGGCGCGGCGCTGATCGAACGCGCGGGGCTGAACTCCGAGACGGAGCAGTGTTATCACGGTGGAAAGAGTCGTATTTCACCGGACGAGCTGATCGATGATCCAATTCGAGACAAGTGGTGTGCGACGATTGGGGTGGCTCTCGGCCGTAGCTTGAACGTCGTTTTCGCGCGCTTGGCTCAGAAGCACCTGACCCCGGAAGACGTGACGGGCATGGCAGGCGCGTTTGGTTTTGGCGCGTCGCTGCCCTTTGCGGTCGCCAACGAAGCGCCGCAAATCACCATGCCCGAGGATCCGCTCGAGTTTGCGCGGACTTCTGCTGGTTTTTGGAACACGACTTTATCGCCGCTGGCGGCAGCGGAGCTGGCCCAGACGGTTGCCAATGGCGGCGCCGCGCTCGAGCCGCGCATCGTCGACTCGGTCTACAAAGGCCAAGAGCTACTTTGGAAAGACGACCGACCACCGCGGGTCCTGCGGCGCGCGGTGAAGCCGGAAACGGCCGCCGAGCTGACGCGCATGATGCGCCAGACGGTGGAGAATGGATCGGCCTTCAAGAGCTTCCACGATGAGCGCGGCACGCCTTACTTGCCCGGGATCCAAGTGGCGGGAAAGACGGGTACGCTCACGCGCTACAAGGACAACCGTTTCTACACCTGGTTCGTCGGCTTCGCGCCCGCCGATAAGCCCGAGGTCGCGATCGCTGCCTTGGTGGTGAACAATCCGAGTTGGCAGATCAAGGGCGCGATGCTGGCGCGCGAGGTGCTGCGCGCCTACTTTGCCGAACACGGCGCGAAGGGCGTCACCTCCCCGAATTGAGCTTCCCTGACACGAATGTCAGGCTATGTGCCGATCGAGGCCAACTCGGATTCGAGTTGAATTGATTAAAACGCGCCGCAACCGCGTCCAATTCCAAGGGGTGAGTGCCATCGCTGTTACTTGGCGCAGGCCTTGCAGTGTAGCTGCAGCATGCGGGCGAGTGGGTCGTGGTTATTTTTCGGCGCGGTGGTGGCGGTCGCCTGTTCGCAGTCGTCTGCCGACAGCGCGTCGCCCGGCATCGGTGGGCCAGGGTCGACGAACAACCCGGGCGGCAGTTTCGGAGGCTCGGGCTCGGGCGCGATAGGTTCCGCCGGGTCGTCGAGCGCGCTCCCGCCCGAGAAGGAAGAGGCGCAGAGCTATCGCGCGCCGGTGGTCAGCGGTCGCTGGGTGTGGACGGCCAATCCCGATACGGGGAAGGTCGCGATCGTCGATGCCAAGAACTTCTCGGTCCGCCTCGCTGATGCCGGTATCGGCCCGACTTTTCTGACCGCGCTGCCGACGGATGCGAACACCGCCCGAGCGCTGGTGATGAACGTCGGCAGTAGGGATGCGACGCTGCTGCGCGCGAACGAAACGGGAGCCGTCAAAGCTATTGGGCCGATCCCGCTGCAGGCGAATGCCAACGCATGGACCGTCAGCAAGACTGGCAAATTCGCGCTCGCGTGGACTGATTCGCACGACCTGATGGTCGATCCGACCGAGAATTTTCAGGACCTGAGCGTGGTCGATCTGCGCGGCAGCCAGCCCGTCGCGACGCGGTTGGTGGTTGGCTTGGTGCCTTCGCGTGTGTTCATCGACGATGCCGAAAAGCAGGCCTACGTGGTCGCCAAGTCGGGCATCAGCGTGATCGATCTGGCCTCCAAATCCGGCCCGCGCGTCTTGCGCGAGGAAGCGGTGTCGGAAGATCCGCTGCACGAGGACGTGTCCTCGCGCGACGTCTCGGTCATGCCGGACGGCAGCTACGCCTTCGTGCGCCACGAGGGCAGCGCGGTCATCACCTTGGTGGACCTCGCGACCGGCACGTTGAGCTCGGTCACCTTGTCCGGCCCGGTCACGGATCTGGATCTGGTCGCCGACGCGAAGTCGGCCCTGGCCGTAGTGCGGGGCGACTCGATCCCGCCCCCGCCCCCGCCTGACGGCGAGGGCGGCGAAGGTGGCGATCATGGCGAAACCACCGATCGAGCCGGCGCGGGCGGCGAAGGCGGCGACTCTGCCGGCACTGCGAACGGCGGCACTGCGAACGGCGGCACTGCGAACGGCGGCACTGCGAACGGCGGCACCGCGAACGGCGGCACTGCGAACCAAGCAGAGCCGCGCTCGACGCTCGCCATCCTGCCAATCCCCGGCATCTTCACTGCTCCAAAGAGCTTCGAGAGCATCTCGATCGCCGAACAGTTTGGCTTGGTGAACATCGCGCCCGAGGGCACCGCGGCGTTGCTCTACACCAACGCTTCGGCGAGCAGTCACTTGACCGTGCTGGAGACCGCGCCGGGTGCAAGCTTCCTCGACTATCGCACCGTCGACGTGCGCGGCGTGGTGCGGGATGTGTACCCTTCGCCGGACGGCGCGTATGCCATCGCATCGTTGAACGCTCGAGAAAGCGGTGGAAAGCCCGGGTTTGCTGCCATCCCCGTCCGCAGCGCGACGCCGGTGCGCGTGCAAACCACGGACGCGCCGGTGTTTGCGGTAGCGCAAAGCGGCGGCAAAACGCCGCGCGCGGTGGTCACGGTCAGCGACGGAAATTCCAGTTTTTCGGCCTATGTCGTGCGCATGCCGGAGCTGGTGGTCGATTCGGTGAAGCTGCCGAGTCGACCCTTGCCGGGCGCGACCGGCCTCGTGCCAGAAGCGGGTGTGGCTTACATCGCGCAAGCGCACCCGCAAGGTCGCATCACGTTCATCAACCTCGAGACCGGCGTGCCGCGCACGATCACCGGTTTTGAAATTGCCGCCAAGGTCGTCAATGGTAAGTGATCGCGTTCCGCTCGTTGCACTGTTGCTGGCGCTCGGCTTCGGTGCGGGCTGCGGCAACGATTCCTCCGCTACCGGCGGCGCCGCCTTCCGGCCGCCAAACGATTCCGGCAACGGGAACAACGCGGCCGCCGGCTCCGCAAACGGTTCGCCCGGCGGGGCGCAGATGGATCCGAATACGCCTTTGCCCCCGGAAAAGGAGCTAGATCAGTCATTTCGAGCGCCGGTTGCCACGGGCAAGCTGCTCTGGAGCGCCAACCCCGAGAGCGGTCGAGTCGCCCTGATCGATGCGCAGACGCTCACGGTGCGGATGACCAATGCTGGTTTCGGACCGACCTACTTGGCGGCCGTGCCGAGCAAAGCGGGGACCGATTCGGCGATCGTGATCAACGTCGGTGGCCACGACGCGAGCTTTTTCGAGGCGACCGCGACGCAGATCAACTCGGTCTCGATTGCGACGCACGCGGGCGCCAATGCGTGGTCCGTGAGCGCGGACGGAAAGTATGCGATCGCTTGGACGGACGTGGCGCACCTCGATGGCGGCACCCCGGATGCGTTGAACGGCTACTCCGAGCTCAGCGTCATCGATCTTGCGGCCAAGCCGCCCGAGAGCACGCGTTTGAGCGTCGGTTTTCGGCCCAGCCAAGTCGTGTTCGACGCCGCATCGGAGCACGCTTTCGCGGTCGTCGATGAGGGCATCAGCGTCATTGATTTGGGCAAAAATCCTGGGCTGGCCGCACTGCTGCCCGTGGGTTCGGGCTCGCTCTCCGCACACGCGCCGGACGTCAACATCGCGCCCGATGGCAGCTTCGCCGTGGTGCGCGTGGATGGCAGTCCCGATGTCGAAATCATCGATCTCGCCTCGGACGCGCGCCAAGTGTTGACGCTCGACTCGAACGTGACCGATCTCGACTTGAGCGCAGACGGCAAGCTCGCGACCGCCGTCCTCGGCGATGCCAAACCGCCGGCCGTCGTCAGCTTCGCCGTGCCCAGCCCTGGTGCCGCGCCCTCGGAGTTCGACCGCGCGACGATCCCCGGCGAGATCGTGCGCAGCGTGACCCTCGCGCCGAACGATGAGCTGGCCGTGCTGTATGCGAATGCGGTCCCGAGCAGTCACGTGACGCTGCTCGACACGGCACCGGGTGAACATCACTTCGGCTATCGCACCGTGGATGTGCAAGGCGCGGTGCGCGGGATTTACGTCTCGCCGGACTCGCAGACCGCGATCACCTTTCAGACACCACCCGCGGGCAGCACGAAAAAGGGCTTATTTAGCATCGTGCCCACGCAGGCGGTGCGTTCACCGCGGATCGTCGGCACGGATGCCGAACCCGCCGAAATCGCCTTCTCCGATGCCGACACGGGCAAGGCGCTCGTCACCGTGCACGATTCGAAGAATCAGGCCCGCGGCGTGTACGTGATCGGCTTAGCCAACCTCGAGCAGAACTTCGTGTCGCTAGCCAGTGACCCATTGCCGGGCGCGACCGGCGTCGTGGCCTTGGCCAAGCGCGGCTTCGTCGCGCAGAAGCATCCCGAGGGTCGTATCACCTTCATCGATCTCGAGACCGGTGCCGCTCAAACGTTGAGCGGCTTCGAGATCGCCGCGCGCGTCATCGCGCATTGACTCCATCGCGCTCGGTTTTCGGAAACGGGAAGTAGACATCATGAATAAGCTTGCTTGGTTGATGTGTGGGACGCTCGCGCTAGCCTGTGGCGGGCGTCCAAGCAGCTGGGATGCGCCGTATACGCCAGTCGCTAGCCAGGACGGGCTGATGCCTGCGTACGGCCTCACTGGCTCGGTGGCGGTGCTGGATGCATCGCTCGGGCGTGTCACGATGCTCAGCTCACCGTCTCCGTTCGCGCTCTCCAGCCAGTCGATTGGGCTCGGCAAGGCCCTCACCGCCGCGCGCGTTTCGGCAGATCGCAAGACGCTGTTCGCTCTCTCTCGTGGTGTGCAACCGCAGCGCACGCCCAACGACGAGCGCCCGCAGTTGCTGCTGATCGACGGCGGCAGCTCGCCCAAGGTCTCGCGCTCGTACTCCCTGACCGAGCCCATGGAGCAGCTGGTGCTCGACCCGCAGAACGAGTGGGCAGTGGTGTACGGCGGCGACGGAGTGGTCGTGAATCTGAACGAGCTCGTGCTCGTGAACTTGGCGCAAACCGGCGCCGATGCCCTCAGCTCCAAGACCTTGCTCAGCTTCGGCGGTAGCCCCCGACGCTTCACGTTCACCGCGCCGCTCGCGGTGCCCGGCGGCGAGCCGCGGCGCTTTCTGCTCGTCGAACGCGACGCCGATCTGGTGCTGATCGACCTCGGCGCGCCAGACCGCGATGCGGTCACCGTGCCCTTGCCGAAGACGGACAACGGTGGCACGGCCAGCCCCGCGCAAGTCGTGTACGACGCTGATTCGGCGAGCCTCGCCGTGCGTGTGACGGGCAGCACCAGCGTGCTCTTGCTGCAGCTCGCGGCGCCCACGAGCGACGGCGAAGACTACTCCGTGGTTCCCAACTTGGTCGACGTGGGCGGTCAGCCCGCCGCGATCGACTTCGTGCACAACTCGCAAGGGTTACGCTTGGTGGCCCTGGTCGGTAGCAGCGCGGTGCTCGTGGATCCCGAGACCGCGACCACCCAATCGGTGCAAATGCCCGCCGCATTCACCGGCATTCGCCGGATTACGGCCGAGCTGAATCCGGTCACGGATGGCGACGTTGCGCTGCTGTACGGCGCGAACGTGACCAAGATCGCTTACTTCAACTTGAGCGGCGCGCCGGGCGCGCTGTTTCGCAGCATCGAATCTTCCGAGATCGGCGTGTCGGTCAAGAACGTGATCGATGTGCCCGGTGAGACGTTCTTCGACCGCAAGCTCTTGGAGACCCCGAACCAGCAGTTCTACGTGCTCGACCTGCACACGCGAGAGAGCGCGCCCATGAAGACCAACGGCGCGTTGTCGTTGGAAGTGGCACCGGACGGAGAGCGCGTCTGGGCGTACAACCCCGGCCAAGTCGGCTTCGCGAGCGTCGACTTCGCGACGTTGCACCCGGTGTCGTTGATCGCCGAACGCCGAGTGAGCAACGTGTTCGATATCGAGGGCGGCAGCGGGCAGCGGACTGCCATCGCGTTGCACCTGGGGGGAGATTTGAACTCCGGGATCGGCGCGACGGTGCTCGACGCACTCGCGCCTTCTACCGCGTATGCTCGTTTTTATAGTGGTTTGGAACTGGGAGGGGTGAAGTGATGAGCGCGCGATTCGGCCTGTCTTCGGCGCTGCTGGGCGCACTTCTGCTGGCCGCCGCGAGCGCGCACGCGGCTGAACCTCTGGCTTCGCATCAGCCGTACCTGCAAGCGTCACTCGGCGTGCGCATGTCCAAAGTGTCGGACGCGGGCTTCGATGCTTTCGCGGATTCGGACGAGCTCACTCAGGTGAGCTTGGGTCTGGGAGGAACGCTGCTTCGGTTTCAGCGCTTCTCATTGGCGGCGGTGGGCTTCTGGGACTACGGGGCGCGCAGCTCGACCGCGCGCGGCTCGGCGACCGACCTCGACGTCCATCGGCTCACCATTGGTCCGGAGCTGCGCTACCACTTGCTTCCTCCGCTGTACTTCTTCGTGAACGCGCTTCCGGCATTCGCGCACAGCTCCGCGTCGCTCGACGACGGTGTGGCGGAGGTGACGCGCTACGCACGGCATTGGTCGTACGGCGTCGATGTCGCGGGTGGCGCAGCGGTCGAGCTGTACGCTGCCCCCGGCGAGAACCGCTTCCGTCCGCGGCTGTGGGCAATCGCCGAGGGCGGCTACGGCTACCTGGGTTCGACGTCACTCGAGATGAAGCCGGATGCGGGGCAGGGCCCACAACGACCCGCGGCTGTCGACCTCGGCTCGCTTTCGCTGGCCGGTCCTTACCTGCGTGTGTCGGCGGCCGTCGGGTTCTGAACAGCCCCGACTTCGCCCGAGCGCTGCCGGCCGAACAAGGCCAGGAATGCGGCTTTGTCCGCTTCTACCGGCGAGGGCATACACATCCCGACACTCAAAATTCAAGCTCCGACGAAACTCTGCCGACGCCCCATCACCTCTCGTGAGGTAGAGCGGGTCCGAGGTGCGATGAAAACTTGGAGATGAGGAGAAACCCTGGTGGACGCGCTTTGGGAGATTGCTAGAGTAAACACCGTGCAAGTCGTGCTGCGGAAGCTTGGTCGGGGCTCACGAGCCGTCGCGGGTCGTTTGGTTCGCGCGCCGCGCAAAGGCTCCGTCGTCGTGATTGAGTTCTCCGACGGAATGCACGAATACGTGACTACTCCGGTAAAGCGCGTGCTGCGCCTGGCGGCGAAAGACGTCTTCTATATCGAGACCGTCAATAGCCGTTACCGCCTCGAAGTCCGAGACCGCGAGCGCGCTCTCGAAGACGCTTCGAGCGGCTGAAGCGGGTCGTCATTTCGGGCAGGTCGGCCGAGCCTTTGCCCGGGCCAAGGTCGAAAGACTTTCCCCGCCGAGAAAAGCACTGTATGCGAGGCACCCCCTTGGCGCTCGGGTAGTTCGAGGGCCGGGCACCCAGCAGCGCCCTAGAAAGATACGGAAGATACTATGGGACGATTCGACAGCCGCAATTCCGAAAAGATGACTCGCCGCAAGGGCCAGCAGAAGAAGAAGGAGCGCTTGGCGCGCCGCGCCGAGGCCACCAAGGCTGCCCGTAAAGCGACCAAGCCGACCAAGAAGTCCAAGGGCTGAGCGCGCTGAGGCGCTCGACGCGTTCGTCATCGAACGCGCTGCGCCTCGCTGTTTCGTCGTCTCGAGGGCTCGTGCAAACGAGCCCAATGCGAGCGGCGTTCGGTCCTCAGTCTTCGCGAATCGTTTTGGTGGCGAACTGCGCGTTGCGCTGCGCCGGACGCAGCACGTCGACGTGCTCACCGAATAGGCCGATGTCGCCTGCGCCCCGCTTCTCGCTCTCGAGGGACCACGCACCCTTCAGCGAGCTCCAGTGTTGGATCACGCGTGTGCTGCGCATTGAGCTCTCGTTGTTGCGCATCCACGAGTAGCTGATCTCGAACACGGCGTGATCCGAATCCGGCATGGTCATGCCCGCCATTTCGACGTCGACGATCCGGATCTCTCCGCCCCACAGCGCGTGGCGCTGAAGGAAATCCGCCCGTGTCTCACTGGACGCCTTCTTCGCCGCCACGTCCATGTTGCCGAAGCGCGCGGACAAATTGAGCTCACGCGCCGCATCCGACGCCTTCTCCGAAGCCGAAGGCGGCATGACACACGCGCCGAGGGAGAGCGCACAGACGAGGGGGAACAGAGCCTTGGCCATGGGGCGTGGCTAGCAGCAGAGCCGCGATTCGGGAAAGAAAGTCGCAAAAGGGGGCGATCGCGATCCCGCATCGCACCTCGCATTCTCGCAGGGTTCCGCGCTCGGACGCCGAAGGCTTTGCCGTCCGTGAAGCGGCTCGTGACCATCAACACCCTTCAGGTCAGGAAACCGAGTTCGAGCTCGAACTCCGTCGCTCAGCGCGAAAGTGCATCCCGGGTGGGTCAACGTGACCGCACCCAGGGAGCGCTGCGGATGCGCGTCTCGTCAGTTCAGGCCCATGCAGCTCGCGTAGTAGCTGACCGTTCCCGACCAGTCGGAGAACACGCCGAGGACGCCAACCTGGCGGGCGAGCACGTCTAGCGTGACCATGATGTCGCCGTCGTTGCTGAGCGCATCGAGCGTGGTCTGATAATAGGACGACGGGGTCGACGTGCCCTTGGTCGGCAGCACTTCCTCCACGATGCGGCCCGATCGCTCGAGCGTCCAAGTGATGAGATCGAGCTTCGCGGCCTTCGCGTTCCAGGCGTATTGGGAAGGAACGATCTTGCCGTTTTTGGTGGTGAGCAGTGCCCACATTGGCGGAGCCACGATGCGGATGCCCTGATCGCGGTAGCTCTTGAGCTCCGCCGCGCTGGGCAGATCCGCCGGCACCGCCGCGTCGTCGAGGTACACCGCTTGCCGACCGAAGCTCGGCTCGTTCGCGACCCAGTACAGCACGTCTTCCTTGGTGAATGACTGCGCCCAGACTCGGCGTGGCGAGATGCGCGCCGCTTTGTAGTCGTTGATCATGGCTTGGGCGTACTTGGCTTGGCTGCCGAACACGGTTGCGGCCTGCAGCTTTGCCTTGGGGTTCGGGGCCTTCAACTCGGGTGTGAAGTCGCTACCGAGCGAGTTCAAGAGCTGAATGCTCTCCTTGTGCGTCAGCAGTGTCCCGCCCGTGCTGTACAGATCCGTTCGCCAATTCGCGGTGCCGCCTTGGTACTCTTGCGGGGTTTTGGCGCTGGCGACGGAAGCGTCCATCTTGCCCTCGAGTGACTTGAATTCGGCCACCGTCAGATCGCTCGCGCAGCAAAGGGCGGAAGCTGCCTTGACCAGCTTGCCCGTGGCGTCGAACTGCGCGGGTGCGAACGGCTGCGTGCACTGCGTGGCCAACGGAGTAACGAGGATGTTGGTGGTCGTATGCAGATCACATTGATCGTGGCGACAAACGAGCTCGCCGTCCTTGGTGAACGTGACGTCGCACTCTTGAATTCCGGCGCCCATTCGCGAGCCGGCCTCGTGGCTCTCCTTGGTGTGCTCTGGGAACTGGAGCGTGCCTCCGCCGCGGTGACCAATCGAGAATTTCGACTTGTAGAACGGTCCCTCCGCGCACTGCTCGAGCTTGTGCTTGAGCGGGCTCGGGCTCATTTTGCCGATCAGGTAGTAGGGGCGCGGGCCGACTTGGACGGCGCCAAAGTTGGTGTCGAAGTAGTCGTCGCGACCTTCACGATCGTCATGACCGTGGTCCGCGGTGGCCAGGGCCGGCGCGAAGCAGCTCGCGGCGAGCGCGAGTATCGATAGCGTTCCGGTTCGTTTGCTGATCTTCCGTGCGAACATGATCTAACCTCCCGATGGATGAGCCCGACCCGCGGAGTTGCGGGATGCCCACGGCCGGACCCTAGGGGCGTGACGTGGCCTCGCCATGACTCGCCGGTAACGTCTCGTGCTCGAACGCGTGCGCGAACGAACGCCCACGCCGCGCCGTGTGGCGACGCTCAGAAGCCGGAGACGATTACGGCGTAGGTTTGGATGCTCGGGTTGTTGTGGTCGAGCGGGTGCGCAATGCCGAGGCGCAGATTGGATTGCAGGAAGTAGGCGGTGATCGCGTCGACCCAGAGTTCGGCACCGATGCTGCCGTGAAATTGGTCGAAGAGGTCGTTGGGGTCGACTTTGTTGTAGGCGCCGCCGTAATCGAAGAAGAGCACGCCGCTCAGGGTGCGCAGGAAGACGGGCAGGGTGCTGAGCCCGCGGTCGGCGTACAGCAATGGGAAGCGGTATTCGACGTTGAGCAGGTTGTAGCTGGTGCCGATGAATTGGCCGGGGGCATAGCCGCGAAGCACGAATGGGCTTTGGCGGATCACGCTGTTGTAGCTGTCGTACAGGGATTCATCGACGAAGCCGCCGGTGGAGTAGAGGCCGCGTCGCACGTAGCTGCCGGTCGAGGTGCCGCCGGACAAGCCCAGTGCCAGCACGTGATGGCGACCCCACGGCATCAGCTGGTACGCGGTGGCGACGGCGCCGATCGCGGTGAGCGTGCTTTGGCTGCCGAGCGCCTCTGCGGCCTCGTCGACGCTGACGCCGAACGAGAAGCCTTTTTCACCGCTGATGCCGTAGGCGGTGCCCTGTACGTTGCTGTACGAATAGCCGAGCCGCAGCACGCCCAAGTAGCCGCGATCGGGGGTGTAGGGCACGAGCGAGTAAGGATTGGCGCGCGTGCCAACCGGCAGCTCGCGGCTGAAATTGGCGATCGTGTAGCTGAGCGCGACGCCTTGGCTGTCGAATTCGCCGGGGGCGGCCCAGCTGACGCCGGTGGTCGCGCCCGTGAGGTGCTCCGTGGTGAAGACCGGTTGATCGCCGTAGCGGTAATCGTTGCGCGGCGCGGCCGAGCGAAAGACACCGGTTCGGAACGAGAAGGGCAAGCGATTGTAGGAGTAGTTCGCGCTCGCGCCGATTTCGCCGTCTTCGCTGGTGGGGATGATCACCGAGGCGTCGAAGGCGTGCCTGCCGATCGCATCTGCGCCCTCGGTGGCGATGGTGAACGCGTTGCCGAAGGTGCCCGGCCCATAGGCGACCGTCCAAGCGTGGGGGCGCAACGTGGGCAACGGATTGTAACTCTCGATCGGCCAATTGTGGCTGATGCTGGGTTCGAATCCAGGCCAGCGGTCTTCTGCGGCTTCGGGTGCGGGCAAGAAACGGTTTGGCTCGAGTGGCAGGTCGAACAGGTCGAAGCCGTGCGAGGTATAACCGACGTAGACCATGCGTCGGCCGTCGCTGGAGATCGTCGGCATGTACGCGCCGGTCAGCACGTTCGTCACTTGGCGGAGCTTTTGGCTGCTGAGTTCGTACGCGAAGACGTTGGCGATTCCGGTTCTGTCCGACACGAAATAGAGCGTCTTGCCGTCGGGCGCCCAAGTCGGCTGTTGGTCGATCGCGCGGTCGTGCGTGACCTCGTAGAACGAGCCGCGCCGGGCATCGGCGATGCGGATGTCGCGATAACCGCCGCGCGTCCACGCGCTGTACGCGACCGATTGACCGTCGGGTGAAAAGCGCGGGGTGTACGCTTGTTCGGCTTCGGCGCTGGGTACGAGCGCGCGTTCGTCCTCGAGTTGGTGCTGCGCGTCGATGTGCGCGATGCGCAGCGTGCTCGTGCCCGCGCGGTTGGTCACGTAGGTGAGAAAGCGCCCGTCCGGGCTCACGTCGGGCGCGCTCGCGCGCACGCCCACGGTGAGGCGCTCCCGGTTGCGTTCGGTGCCGGCGGGCGAGCGCGTATTCGCGGGTTGCCGGAACAGATCGCCGAAATAGTAGAAGCGATTGGAGGGCGCAGAGTTATCGAAATACAGCGAACAATCGCGGTCGACGGACACGCCGTGGCCGCTCGTTCGCGAGATCAGCTGGGCGCTTTGGTCTGGATCTGCGGCATCGGGGTCGATCGAGTAGATCCCGGAGGTGGTGTCGCCGTCATCACGCGCGTAGACGACGCGCTGTCGAGCGTTGCCCCGGTCACAATTGGCAGGCATGAAAGCCGGCGTCGCGGCCGTGAATCCACGCTGCGTCAGGCGTCGCCCTTCGCGCAGCCCGCGCGCCAACACGGCCTGTCTTTGCGCGTCGTATTTGCGCTCCAGGTGCGCGCGCCAACCGTCGTACAATTGCTCGTAAGTGCGGCCCGTCACGCGGCGGATGGCGCGGTTGATGCCCCAGGGGATCACCGACGCGCCGTAGTCCGTGGCCACCGCGGCGTAGGTGTTCGGCCCGTAGGTATCGACGATCCAGCCGATGAAATTCGCGCCGTACAGGTACCAGAGGTTGCCGCCCGGCCAGCGACGCACCGGGTTGCTGATTTGATCGAGGCGCGCCAAACGCTGATCGAACACGTCCGCACGCAAGAACATGTCGAATTGCGAGGAGCGCAGCCGGCCACCGGAGGTGTGCTCGGTTTCCATCACCACCGCCAGACCCTCCAAGATCCAGCGCGGTTGGGCTTGGTTCGGCGCGTAGGTCTTGCCCAAGATCGCGTTGCCGATCGCGGGCAAGCCGGAGGTGTTGTCGATCTGCAGGATGTGCGTGTACTCGTGGGTGACGAGCTCGTTGATCCAATTGTCGTAGTCGCCGAGGGGCGACATGTCGTCGGGCGCGGTCGCGAACAAGCGCACGATGTTGTAGGGCAAGGACGAGGCGGAGCCGTTCGCGGAATCGGTGTCGTCCGTGATCACGATCTCGGTGACTTGCTTGGGTGCCCAACCGAGCTGGGGCACGAGCCGCTGGTACACGGACTCCGCGCTGCTTGCGGTGCGCTGCGCGATGTCCGCAAGCCCACTGTGATAGTGGACTCGGAAATGCGGCGTCTTGACCGTGTACCAATTGAGGTACGGATCCCCCGCGCGCGCCCGCGCTGCCCACGAAACCACCCAAAGAGCGCAGGCAAGCGCGGCCCAGCGAGCGCCTATCATTGCGCTCTCACGTCCCCAGACTCACAGATCGTCGTGAAACAGCGGTTCGCGATTTCTGACGTAGCGATACACGAGCTGCCGACCCTCGGGCGTGATTTGCGTGAATTGCGCGCCGAAGCCGGGCTTACCATCGCCACCGTCCGGCGTGTCGCGTGTCCAGCGCACGATGCCGAGCGCTTCGAACTCGTAGCCGCCGGGCATCGACACGCGTAGCGACAAAGGCTGACCGATGGGCGGGATCTGGTAGGTGGCGATGAAGATGCCGCCCGAGTCGATGACGTCGTTGCCGCTCAGGCCTTTGTAGAAATTCGTACCGCTGTGAGCGCCGAGTTCGGCTTCCAAGCGCAGCGTGCCGGGGGGCACGGCGGCGGGAGCGGCGGGAGCGGTGGGAGCGGCGGCGCGCGCGGTTTGCGGGGCTTGAAACCCAGCGGGCGCGGCGGCGGGTGCCGGTGCGGCTTGATATGCCGGAGCGGGCGGTTGGTACGCGGGTGCCGCGGGCGGCTGATAGGCGGGCGCGGCGGGAGCTGCCGCTTGCGCTGGCCAAGCCGCTTGCGGGGGCGCCTGCGGCACCGGCGGTTGCGCGTAAGCCACTTGGGGCGGCGCTTCCGGCCGAGGCTGATACCCCATGGCCTGCGACGGTTGCGTGGCTGGTCCCGCGTTTTGCGGCGGTTGCGGCGGATATGCTTGTGCCGGATTTCCAGCCACCATCGTGCCCGCGAACGGCGACACGGCGGGTGCTTGCGCGGCTTGCGAGAGTTGGTGGATCAAGCCGAGGGAGCCGGCGATCGCCTCTAGCGCGTGATCGACCGCGGGGTGCTGACCTGCGCTCTGTTGCAGCGTGGCCAGCGCCTGGCGCGTGGCGGCCAGCGCGGCAGTGCCGGCTTCTCCAGCAGCAGCGCCATGGCTCGCTTCGATCCGGTGCAGCGCGCTCATGGCGTGCGCGACCGGTTCGGCTACGGACATCAACTGCGGGGGGACACCCGGGCTCTGTAGCGCACCCAGACCGCGAGCAAGATTTTCACGCGCAGCACGGGCTGCCGAAACGGGATCGGACATCCAAACTCCTCCAGAGCGTTTGAGTCTATCATCGGGGGTCGCGATTCCAAGTGCTCGATCCTGTGCCGAAGACTTCGCTAAGAAGGAGTCACCCGACCCACACGCAGCGCGACGGCTTCGGCCAGCGCGTGGCGATCGAGCTCGCTCGGTTCTGCGTTCGGATCGTCGTCTTCCCTCTGCGCGTCGCTGTCGTCCAAGAGTGCGCGCTCGACGGCAATGGCGCCGTCCCCGGTGCGGATCACGAGCGTGCCTGGCTGGCCCATCACGGCTGCCTCACCCGGCTCCAGCGCCTGCACGAAATCGGTGGCTGGTTTCGCCCGAGTTACGAAGAAGCGTAGCTCCTCGACCTCTACGGCCAGGCCGGGCACCGGCGAAATGGCGCGAATTCGCCGCAAAACGCGCTCTGTCGTCCACGTCCAATCGACGCTGAGCTCCCGGCCGGTCGGCTCGGGTGCCCACGTGGCAGCTTGCTCGTCCTGTGCGGTCGGCGTGGGAGGATGGGAGCGCGCGAAGCGCCCCACCCCCTCCCTCAACAGAGCCAGCGAGGGGCGATCGAGTGCGCGCGCCAGCTGCCATGAGTTGCGCTCGCCGACCGGGATCGCACGCTGGAGCAGCATGGTGCCAGTGTCGTACTCTGGAGCCAAGGTGTGCAAGGTCACGCCCGCTTCACGGTCGCCGCTGTCGATGCTCCAAAAATAAGGATTGGGGCCGCGGTGCCGGGGCAAAAGCGAGGGATGCACGCCAATACCGCCGTGGTGGGCGGCATTCAGCCAGGCGGCGGGCAAGAGCCGCGTCCAGAACCAGCTCACGATCAAGGTCGGCCGGGCGCGGGCCAGCGCGCGCTCGATCTGCGCGTTGAAAGCTGTGCGTGGTTCCCCGAGCGCATCCAGTAAGGAGTGGGGCGGGATCTGGCGGGCAACGCGTCGCCGACCCGGAGCGGATAGGGGCGAGAGCACACACGGATCGAGCTCGTGCCCGTCCCTCAGTAGTAAATGCGCTCCCAGCGGCAGGCCGAAGTAGCCGACTTTCAAGTGACCTCGTCCCGGAGTGTGCCGAAAAGTTGTGCCTTCACCAAGCTCCCTGTTAACCACGAGCCGATGGAATTCGGCGGAAAAAGTCGCGCCTTTCGTTCGGCGTTGCGCGAGGGCAGCCGCTTCGATCCCACGGCGTCGAATCGACCGGTTTTGACGTTCGAAGGCGTGCACAAGGCGTATCGCGCGGATTGTCCGGTATTGCGCGGGCTGCAGCTCGAAATTGCGCGCGGCGAATTCGTGTTCATCACCGGCCCCTCGGGCGCGGGAAAGAGCACCTTGCTCCGGCTTCTGTATGCCGCCGAGAGTGTGGACGCGGGGCGGATTCTGTTTTTGGGGCGCGAAATCGGCCGCCTCACGGACGCCTCGATCCCGTTTTTGCGCCGCAATATCGGGATTATTTTCCAGGACTTCAAGCTGGTGAAGAACTGGAGCGTGCTGGACAATGTGGCCCTGCCGCTCGAGGTGCTCGGCCTGCCACAGCGGGTGATTCGCACGCGCGTGGGGGAGGTGCTGGAGCGCGTGGGGTTGGCCGGCCGAGGGTCGGATTTGGCCAGTGTGCTCTCGGGCGGGGAGCAGCAGCGGGTCGCGGTTGCGCGCGCCATCGTGGGCGAGCCAGCGCTCTTGTTGGCGGACGAACCAACCGGAAATCTCGATCCGCAATTGGCGGTCGATATTTTGGGCTTGCTCGAAGACATCAACGAGACCGGCGTCACGGTGCTGTTTGCGACCCACGATCGCTCGCTGCTCGACGTGCGGCCGCGGCGCGTGGTCGTGCTCGACGAAGGCAAAGCCACCGACGTCCCGAACGGTTTGGACGATGCTGCGGAACTGGTCGGCAGGCGCGTGGCGTGAAAGGTCGACAATGACTCCCATCGAACGAGCGTGGCGCGGCACCAAAAACGATTGGCGGCTGCACGCCCTGAGCGTGTTTTCGGTCGCGGTGGCGTTCGTGTGCTTGGCTTCGGCGCTGCTCGTCGTGGTCAACGTGAGCCACGTGCGCGACCGCTGGTCGAGCACCGGGCGCGCCTCGGTTTACCTGAAAAAAGGCGCAGAACGCGAGCAAATCGCGACCATCGAGCGCGCCCTGCGTGCCAGCGATGGCGTGACCGACGTGAAGTTCGTGTCCAGCGAAGATGCGCGTCACGAGATGACCGGGCAGAGCGATGATCCGATCATCGACTCGCTGCCGACGGAGGCTTTCCCGGCGTCGCTCGAGGTGAGCGTGCAGAGCGAGTTTGCCGCGGGGCGGCTCGACAAGCTCGCGCAACAACTGGGCGCGCTGCCCGCGGTCGATCGCGTCGAGACGTACGCCGCGTGGAGCGATCGCTTGGCTTCGCTCTTGGCCGGTGGTGTGACGGCTTCGGGCTTGCTCGCGTTGGTGGTGCTGGCCGCGGTGATCAGCGTGGTTTCGTCCACGATTCGGCTCGCGTTGCAGCGAAGGCGCATCGAAGTCGAAGTGTTGAAGCTGGTGGGCGCGACCGACGACTACGTGCGTCGCCCGTACGTCGTGGAGGGCGCAGTGCAAGGCGCTCTCGGTGCGACGCTCGCGCTCGCGCTCTTGGGCAGCCTGTTTGCCATCGTGCAAAGTCACTTCGATGCCAGTTTCGCCACTCTGATTGGCATGACGCCCTCGTTTTTGCCCTGGACGGTAGCGCTGGCATTGATCGTCTCCGGTGCTGCGCTCGGCGCGATCGCCGCGCTGCTCAGCGTTCGAAGGCTGCTCAACGCATGAAGGGCCGGCGGCTCAGCCCGTTTCTGGGCGTGTTCGTGCTCGCGGTCAGCGCGGCTGCGCTCAGCGCGCCCGCCGACGCACCGCAAGCCGACGATCAAACCGATCCGTCGGAGGCCGCCGAACCCGCGCTGCCCGCCGCCGCCGCCAAGCGCGATCTCGGCGGTGATGCCGAACGCCGGCTCAGCGAGCTCACTCGCCAGACCTCGGCCGGCAAAGCCGAACTCGAGCGACTCGGCAAAGAGACGGACGCCGCGCACGCGCGCACGATCAGCCGCGGACGTGTCTATGTGCGCTTGGCCAAGGCCGGACTATTGCCGGTGGGTGGCGGCTTCGACTCATTGGTCGAACATGCCGTGCGCCTCGAGCGTTTGCGCAACGCCATCGGTCGCGATTTGAAGCTCGAACGCGAACTCAGCGCGCGCCGCGTCGCACTCGGTCGGCAATTGTTGGACCTCGAGACGCGCCGCTCCACGTTGGACCTCGAAGTGCGCGCGATGAGCGCCGCCCAGACCGCGCTGCTCTCCGAACAAGACCGCGAAAGCGCATTCCTGCGCGCGTTCGCGGGCGGCATGGGCTCGGCGCACACCGCGGTTTACGGCGCGGGCGTGGGCCCCGCGGATGCACCCGCCGTCGGCGGCTTTGCCGGCCTCAAAGGGCGCTTGCCCTTTCCGATCACGGGTCGCAGCGAAATCCGCAGCGCGCAGCGCGCGGGCTCCGAAGGTCCAGGCCTGGAAATGTTCGCTCCCGCCGGTTCGGTGGTGCGCGCCGTACAAGCCGGCCGCGTCGCGTTTGCCGATTCATACGCCGCGTACGGGCGCACCGTGATCCTCGACCACGGCGGTGGTTACTACACGGTCAGCGCGAACCTCGGTTCGATCGACGTCAAAGTCGGCGACGACTTGTCCTCGGGGACGCGCCTCGGCACCGTCGGAAACACCGACGGCAGCGCGCGCCTGTACTTCGAGCTGCGATCAGGCACGAAGACGCTGCCGCCGACGGACTGGTTCGGCATTTGAACCGCGCTCTCGGTTAAGCTCGGCCGCCATGGCCTCGGCGCTCTCGATTGTCTGTGCTCTGCTGCTCGCCGGTTACCTCGCCCGCCGGCTGGGCCGCATGCCGGAGAACGCCGCGGACGTTCTCAATCGCTTCGTGATCGACATCTGCGTGCCGGCCACGGTGCTGCGCCTGGTACCGAAGATGACGGTCAACCCTGCGCTCGCGGTGTTGGTCGTGGTGCCCTGGGTGATGGCGGGCCTCGCCTACATGATCTCGCGCCTCGCGCAGCGCTTCTTGGCTTTGGATCAGAGCAGCAGCACCGCATTATTCCTGGCCACTGCGCTCGGCAATACTTCGTTTCTCGGCTTCCCGCTGTGCAGCGGCCTGCTCGGCGAAAGCTCACTGCCGTTTGCCGCCGTGTACGACCAACTCGGTTCGTTCTTGCTGCTCAGCACCGTCGCTCCGCTCGCGCTCGCCAAAGTCAGCGGTGGCACCCGCGCCACACCGTCTGAGCTGGCGCGCCGCGTGATCCTATTCCCCCCCTTCATGGCGTTGATCATCGCGCTCCTGCCGCTGCCGCATCCGGCCGCGTTGGAGCCCGTGTTGACCGCCGCTGCCGCGCCGCTGGTGCCCCTCGCCATGTTCGCGGTGGGCCTGAAATTACGCTTTACCCCGCCGCGCCCGGCGCGTGTTTTCGGGCTCGGCCTCGCGCTCAAGCTGTTCATTTTTCCATGCATCGGCTGGGCACTCGCGCGTGCGCTGGGAGCGCAGGGCATGGTGTTCAAAGTCGCGGTTCTCGAGTCTGCCATGCCGACCATGATCACCGCCGGCGCGCTGATGATGGCCTATGGTGTGGCAACCGAGCTGGCCGCTGCGTTCGTGAGCTGGGGGCTGATCCTCTCGCTGATCACGGTACCCGCTTGGTCAGTGCTGGTTCGCTGATCGTTTTCCGCGCCTGGCCTCGGCGCTCGGCACCTGCTAGTCCTTGAGGTGATGTCTGGACGTGGGTTTGGGGGATGGTGCGCTCGAGGTGTCTGCCTGGGGCTGTTGTCGTCGATGCTGTCGTTCACGAGCGAGTCGCTGGCGCAATCCACCGCCAGCTTCCCCGCTCCCGTCAGCACGCCCGCGCCCGCGGCGCCCGCACCAACCCCCGCGCCCGCACCGACCCCCGCGCCCGCTGTGCCCGCTGCGCCGCCAACAGCGGCACAACCGCCATCGCCGCCGCGCGCAGCGACACTGCCGCCGAGTACGACTCCGGATCGCCGTTACCCCGCCGTGGACAGCGCGCCGCAATTGCCGCCGCCCAATTTCGCCTCCGGCTTCTATCCCGCGCTGCTCCCGTATCGCACCGGCCTGCCCATTCCACCCGGCTATCGCGTCGAGCATCGCTCTGCCAATGGCTTGATCGGCGGCGGTTTGGCTTCGTTGGTGATCGCCTACGGCACCGCGGTCATCCTCGGGGCAAGCGCCAACTTCGAAAATGGTGCGGGCTGGCTGCTCGTACCCGTGGTTGGGCCCTGGGCCGCGATCGGCGCGCGCAGCTACCACTGTGCCAATGATCCGCTGCTTGCCAACAAGTGCGTGAGCGGCGCCTTCAGCGAGGTGCAAACGATCGCCATCTTGTCCGGTGACGCCGTGGTTCAGGCCACCGGCGCGGTGCTGTTCGTCGCGGGCCTCGCCAGTGGTCGCGATGAACTCGTGCGCACCGATCTGGCCGCCAAGGTTCGCATTTCGCCGCGCGCGGTGGGCGCGACGGGCTTTGGGATCGGCGTCGACGGCCATTTCTGAACGGCCGCGCTCGCCCGGTCGCTCGCCCCTCTTCTGACCGGTTGTACTTTTTTCGAGCAACCTGCGCCGCTGCCGTGCCGAACAGGAAGGGCGTAGGCAATTGCGCCCGAAACAAGGAGATTTTACAGATGACTACTCGTGTAGGTGTCGGCGGCCCGCCGACAGGCGTTTACCCCACCACGACCGCGCCGCGGGTCACCCCAGAGCCCGCTCGCCCTTTTCAACAAGTGATGAACGCGAGCTCCGCCGCGATCGTGAACGGCGCTGAAGCGGCGGTCACTCATCTGCCGGGGGGCAGCATCTTGGCCGCTGCCATGCGGCCCGGCGGTTCGGGCATCGCGCCCGGCTTGTCCGCCGGGAACCCATACGGTCCGACCGGCTCGCTCAATCGCGCAGAGGGGCCCACCGGTACCGCTACGTCCGGGCTCGGCAGCGGCGTGGCGGGTAGTGGCCTGAGCGGTAGCGGCCTGAGCGGCAGCGTCGGGGCCGGCGATCCGAGCATCCAGCAAGTGATGTCTCAAGACGCCGATCAGAATTTGTATTACCTCAAATTGCAGGAGCAGATCAGCGCTGAAAGCCGTGGATATTCCGCCGTTTCGAACGTGCTCAAAGCCCGTCACGATACGATGAAGAACGCCATTGGCAACATTCGCTGAGCAGCTGATCGGAGCCCCTGGCGGCTCGCTTCGCGGGCTCGCGCCCGTCTGGGCGAGCCATGCTAGGGTCCGTGAACGATTGTCGCGGCTAGGAACCAGTTGAGGATTTGGCCATGAGTATCGACGGCATTGGCAAGCCTCCGGGCGCAGGCATCGGCGGCGTGGGTGGCGCAGCAAGCAAAGAAGGCGTGCGCGCAACAGAACCGTTCACGGTCGACGCGGGCGCACCGGCGGCGGCCGGCGGCAAAGTGAGCGCAGCGCTTTCCAGTCTGCAGCGCGGTGAGCTCTCGCTCGATCAATATTTGGACGGCCGCGTCAGCGAAGCCACCAGTCACTTGGTGGGCAAGCTCAGCCCAGATCAGCTCGAGTTCGTGAAGCAGTCGCTGCGCGAGCAAATGGCGACCGATCCAGTGTTGGCCGAGCTCGTGCACCGCGCGACCGGCGCGGTCCCGGCCTCCGAGCTCCGTTGACCGGCTCGCGCGCGCCGATCCCCGCGTCCGAGCTGCGGATCCTCGGTGAGTACCGCGGGCTGCTATTCGTCGATAAACCCGCGGGTTTACAAACCGAGCCCGACACGAAAACCACCGATACGCTGCTCTCGCGCTTGGCGACCCAATTGCGCGAGCCTGTTGCGCGCTTGCACGCGCTGTCTCGGCTCGATACCGGCGTGAGCGGCGTCGTCACGATTGGCCTGAGCGCGGACGCGCGTCGGCTGGTCCAGGGTTGGCGCGATCTGGGCCGCTTTCGTCGTCGTTATTTGGGCTTGGCGACCAGCGCTTTGGGCGCGCCGGATACGGCGTGCGCAGTTGGCGGGGTTGGTGCTTGGTCCGAGAGCATTGGCCGGGCGGGGGGCAGTCTGCGCTCGGTCGCGGGGCGCAATCCGGAATCCGCGCATACCGACTACGCGCGCGTCGCGAGCGCTACGCTCGTGCGCGCCACACCGAGCGCGCTGCATTTGCTGGCGCTCGCGCCGCTCACGGGCCGCACCCACCAACTGCGCGTGCACTGCACCGCGCACGGCTTGCCGCTTTTGGGTGACCGCGCGTACGGCGGCGCATCGCGCTTCATTTCGGACAGCGGCGCGGTCACCGCGCTCGACCGCATCGCCTTGCACGCCGCCTGGGTCGAGCTGCCGCTCTCCGCACCGTTTCGAATCGAATCCCCCACGCCCGCATTCTTGCTCGATATTTGGCGCGCTTTCGCGGGTGACGCGGCGGCGCTCGAGGAAGCGCGCCGGGTGGCGCTGCCCGCAACCGTGTCCACGGCGCCTCGAACGGCAGCCTCCGACCAGCAAGATTAGCCGTACTTGGGCGCTGCGAACGGGAAGGCTTGCTCTCGTAGATTCAGGCGCGATTGGGTTTGTCAGCAGAAAGACGGCGCACGTGTGCAAACCAGCAAAGGCCAGCGATCGTCGCAACGAGAGCGACCCCCGAGACGATGGGCCACATGAACGAGATCGGAAAGCGCGCGCGCAGCACGACTCGATCAACGGTTTGGGCCGTCGGATTCTCAACCAAGAGCAAGTCTCCCGACGATCGTACGTTGACTTGGGCGTTCGCCGGGGTGGTCGTTACCGCGAGTCCGTAGTTGGGTTCTTGGATGCGCAAGAAGGTGCGACTGTGCGGCGGCAACGTGCGAATCTTGATCCGTAAGTGTTCAGTCGAGATTTGACTCTGCTCCACGGCTCCGACGTTTGCGTTCGCGTGACCGTCGTATAAGACCGGTAGTACGCGGCGCGACGCCCATAGCTTGGGGCGATACTCGCTGCCGACCACCGAGAAGCCATCGGTGTAGCCCGTGCCAGTCAAGATGTCGCGTTGCCCCCGGTAGCTGCGCAATGTGTCGAATGAACGCACTTTCGAAGCTGCGGAGCGCTCCTCGGCGAACACCTCAATCGGGTTCATTGGCGTCTCGACGACGCCGTCATCGGTTCGACTCGCGCTGTGCGTCCACCAGATCACGCAACCGAGCATCGCGGCCACTACGCCGAGCGCCAATGGTCGCGCGGCGCGCCTCCAACGGCCGAATAGGAACTCGGCACCCAGGCTAGCGAACACCGATACGGCAAATGACGACATGCCGAGGCAACGCTGAGCAACTCGAAAATTCCCTCCGTTCAGTCGCCGAAACGCCTCCCAGGCCGGCGCCCAACTCGTGAACACGAGCCCCAGCAGCAGAGCGAGCACCGCAAACACACCGAGTCGTCGATTGTGTTTCGAGAGCGGAACCGTGACCAGACCGAGCGCCGCGAAAAGCGTAGCAACCGGCGGGAGGGCGGTGGACGATTCCCATACCCCCCAACCACGCTGAGCCGCGCCGCCCAGTTTGCCAGCATATCGGGCCGCGGCCACGGATACATTTTGCACGCGCGAGTAATCGAAGAGCTGCTGGATGCTCGACCACAACGGCAACACGCCAAAGTCGCCGACGGGCCGTTGCATGGGGAACGTGAGCCAAGCCGCCAGCTTGATGCTGTTCATGAGCAGAGCAAGCGCGCAGGCAAGCGCGAACAAGCTGGAGATTTTGCCGAGTTCTCGTCTGCCCGGGCGCTGAAACGAAAGTTCCACGAGCACGTACAGCGGCACGACCGGAATGAACAGATACGTGAACGAGCAGAACGTCGGCCCGAGCATCAGCGCACCCAAGCCAAGCGCGAACCAGAGCGCACTGTTCAATGTGCGCTCGCTCAGCACACGATCTGCGGCCCACAGTAAGAGTGGTAGGCCGAGGTGCCAGAGAAACATGTCGTTGCCTACCGCGACCCGCCAAAGCACGCCGAGCCCCGTGGTGCTGGCGACGCCGCCGACCAGCGCAGCCTCGAAACTCACTCGTCGCCTCATCCAACCCACGAAGGCGTACACGCCGATTACGCCCCATAGGCCCTCCATCAGGCGCAAGCCGATGCTCGGGCCGGCGAGCAGAATCAGCGGTACCGCGGGGGAGAGGAGATTGCTCTGCCCATCTTGGAGAAAATACGTGCCGCCGTTGAAGACGAACGAGAAATACGGAAACTCACCGAACTGACGGAGCCCGGTGTAGATGACGTCCGCGTGAGTCTCCGAGATGTACCAATCCAAAGCGTCGCAGTGCAGTGAAAGCCAGAACAGCAACGTGCCGGTGAGCAGCGCCGCCGCCCCAAGCCCGTAAAGCTGCCAATCACTCCGTCGTTCAGCCATGCGTGGCGGCCGGATAGCACGTGCGACTGCCCCCAGCATCATCGTTAGCCGGCGCACGTGCCGGCCTTCGCGGACGCGTTGCAACGGATCGACGCTGAGCCGCACTGAGCGGGGCGCAATGCGCCGCTATCGAGCAATGCTATAGAGGCGCGGTGAAGCTCGCCCGCGCCAGTATCGTTCTGTGTGTCCTCGTCGCCTGCGCGGGAGGGCATTACGCGACCGTCGACCCCGGGCATCCCGCGTTCGTGGTTCCCCATCACGTGGCGGAGGGCAAGGGTGAGGGCACGGACGCACCGCTCGACGCCGATGGCGGCGCGCGCGCGCCGTTGCCGCCACCCGCCCCCGAGTCGGCACCGCCCCCATTGTCTGGCTCTGCGCCCGATCCCCAGCCGCTGTCGATGGCCGAGCAATGGCAGTACCAGCTCTTGTTTCAAAACGGCGCGCCGAGCGTGGAGCTCGTCGAAAAGCAGATCTTGTCCAAGCCGATTTCGACTCCACGCCGCATGGGTCGCTTTGCTCTCGAGCTCTGGATTGGTCGCGAATTGATCGATCGCGTGCGCTTCGACTTTCCGCTGATCGGAGCCGAGGAAACGCCGGGGATGAAGCGCCGCCCGTTGCACGACGCGCCCAGCATGGTGCCCAACGCGATCGCGCGCATTCGCGTGTCGGTACCCGCGAGCCCGCGCGCGACGCGCTTGCTGCTCGTCGATCGCGCGACGGAAAAAGTCCAAGAATTGCCTTGGCCACCGGGCCGCGAGCCGAGCGCACCTACACCGGCTGCGTCGGCGAGTGTGCCAGTGGTGGCGCCGTCCGCGTCCGCCGCCGCGCCGTCACCGCCCCCGAAGAGCGCCCCAAAAAACCCCACCGGCAAGTAACGCGCGCGGCGGCTGTCTCGCGCCTGGCTAGCGTTCTCGGGCCACATCGGATACCCCTGTCATTCCGATGAAATGTGAAGCTTGCCAGCACCAGAACATCGACGGCGCTCGCTTCTGCGCAAACTGTGGAGCGCTGATGCCGACGCTCGCCGAGGCCGGCGCGGATCCGCTGATCGGTCAACTAATCGGTGGACGCTACCGCGTCACGGGTGTGCTCGGCGAAGGCGGCATGGGCATCGTATACGTCGGCGAGCAGCAAATGGGCTCGACCGTGCGCAAGGTCGCGATCAAGACCTTGCACGCACACTTGTCGAAGGACCCGTCGGTCATCGCGCGCTTCCATCGTGAGTGCGGCACCGTCGCCCAGCTCGAGCACCCGAACACGATCAAGTTTTACGACTTCGGCTCCACTGCCGACGGCACGTTGTACATCGCCATGGAGTTCGTGGCGGGCAAGCCGCTCGCGGACGTGCTCACGCATGGCCCGCTGTCCGTCGAGCGTACGATCAAGATCATGCGCCAGGTCTGCGGCGCTCTAGACGAAGCCCACATGCAGGGCATCATTCATCGCGATCTGAAGCCGGACAACGTGATCTTGACCGATCGCGCGGGCGAGACCGATTTCGTGAAGTTGCTCGATTTCGGCATCGCGGCCCGCACCGAATCGGCGGACGCACAGAAGGAGCAGAAGCTCACCCAGCAGGGCATGGTGCTCGGCACCCCGCCGTACATGAGCCCCGAGCAATTCACGGGCAAGGCGCTCGACGCGCGCAGCGACATCTACTCGCTGGGCGTGATGACGTACGAAATGCTCGCCGGTCGTTTGCCGTTCGACGCTGACACGCCTTGGCAATGGGCCACGCAGCACATGAGCGTGCAGCCGATCCCGTTCGAGGTTTCGGCGCCCTCGAAGAACATCCCCGACGGCATGCGCAAGGCGATCTTGCAGGCGCTGTCCAAGAACAAAGAAGATCGCGAACCGAGCGCGCGCGAGTATTTCACGATGCTCTCGGACGGCGGTCGCGTAACCGTGGAATCGCACCCGGACGTGGGCGGTTCCACGGGCACCGCGGCCATGGCGCAGGTGCCTGATTTCTCTCCGCCCGCTCCCGTGATGATGAGCTCGCCGAACTTGGGCGGCGGCGGGCCGCCGGTAGCGGCGGGGTTTCCGCCCCCGCCCATGACCAGCGGTCGCGCCAACAAGGGCGGCGGCAAAGGCTTGCTGATCGGCCTGGGGGCGGTGGGCGCCATTTTGCTGGTTTCGATCGCCGTGCTCGCCGCCCGTTCGCTCGGCGACAAGAAGGATGGCGATTCCGAGATCATCCCGCTCGGCACTGCTGCTCCGACTGCGTCACCGGCCGGCACCACGGCCGTCATCGAACCGCTTGCGACCGCGGCTCCGACCCCGCCGGTCACGGCCGAGACCGCCGCGCCGAGCGCCACGGTCCCGCCGGTCGAGCCGGTGAAGACTTCCGCGACCAACACCGGCGGCGGCACGAAGCCGGCCACGCCGGCCCCCGTGACCGGCGCGAAGGCCTGTGATGCGTGCATCGCCGCGGCCAGCGCGGGGAACGCATCCGCGGCCGCCGCCAACTTCTCGCGCTGCGACGACTCCGCCAAGAAGCAGCAGTGCTCCCAGGCGGCTCGCAATAACGCTCCCGCCGCGGCGAGGAGCGCCGCGCTCAACGGCAACTGCGGGTTGGCCAAGGCGATCATCGCCGGGGCCCAAGGCATGGGTGCTTCGAGCCCGAGACTTGGTTCCGCTCTGACTGGATCTAGCTGCAAATAGATTTGCAAGCTATTCCAGGTACTTGAAGCGCGCGGTGCTGAGGCCGGACTGCACTTTTGCCGTCAGCTTGACGACTGCGGTCAGACGTATTTAGATGCTGAGGCGTCCCGGTGACGTTTGGCGCAGCGCCAAGTGACGAGTTCGAAGCAGAGGGGAGTTCTCCCGCGAGGGAAGTACTCAGTGAAAGTAAGACCCCCAAGCATGTCGACACGGATGACCTGGCCTGAGTTCTGTAGGTCGAATGAATTCAAAGGTCGTTGGGTAGCAATCGATAACTGTCGCTACGATCAGTCCACTCGCCAGCCCGTCGAGGGGGATGTGGTGGATTCCGACGCGGAGTTGTCGGAGCTGTGCGCGCGCATGCGCGAGGCCGGCAACAGCGCGTGCACGATCGTTTTCTGCGAAAATGATGTGTACGTCGAGGGGCCGCGCTCCTCGGTGCAGCGCCAGAGCGATCGCAGCAGCCCCGTGAATTGAGCGGTGTCGATGTGGGCCCTCCGCCCACAATCGCCCCGTGGGTAGCAGCCCGAACTCGGACTTAACGGACGATCGGCTTGAGGACGGCTTTGCCGTCCTTGATCACGACGTCGAAGTCGATTTTTCGGTTCTTGTGCTGCTCACGCAGCTTGGCTTCGGTGGCCTTCATCGACTTTGCCAAGCCCTCCATGCTGACCGCGGCCCCATCTTGAGTCTGGCGCTTGGCTTCGACCAATCGCGCGTGCAGCTCGCGCACGCGCTCGTCGACCGGCGCGGGCGCGGGCGCGGCGGCGGGTGTTGCGGCCGGCTTTGCGGCGGCCGGCTTTGCGGGCGTGCTCGTGGTTCCGGGAATGATGGGGGCGAGCGGCCGAGCTGCGGCGGGCGGGGGCGCGGGGTGGGCCCCGAGCGGTTTGTTCGCGGCTGGCGCGGGCATTGGGCGAGGCGGGACCGTGACCGGCTTGGGTGGCACGGACGGAACACGTGCGGCGGGAGGCGCGACCGGCGCGGGCTTGGGCGGTGCGGCGCGCTGTGGCGTTGCTCCGACGCCCGGGGTCGGCGGAGTGTTCATGGGGCGCGAGAGCGGTTTGCCGAAGGGCCGCGCGGGAGCTTCGGGGACGCGCTTAGCCGCGGAGCTCTTGGCGGCGGCTTTGCCGGGATCCCAGTCGCCCAAAAAGTCCATATCCAGATCGAGGCTCTCGAAGGCGGGCCGAGGACGATCGCTCACCGGGCGCGCCGGCTTCGGAGGAGCAGCCGCAGCCGCGGGAACTGCGTGTGCGGAGGGCGCGGCGGGCGCACTGGGCGCCGCCGGCGCACTGGGCGCCGCCGGCGCACTGGGCGCCGCCGGACGAGCGGGCCGGGCCGGAGGGGTGGGTGCCGCCGCGGGTGCCGCCGCGATCGGCACATCCGCGGGTGGGGCGGGAGCGGGGGCGGGACGAGCGCCAGGTTTTGGGGGAGGCACCGGCTTGGGCGGCGGAGCCAAGCGTTGCAGCGGAAGGGGGATCGCGGGCCGGCCGCTGGGATGTGCGCTGGGCCGCGAACTGGGCAGCGTGCTCGGGCGCGAGCTGGGCGGCACGCTCGCGGGGCCGGCCTCGGGCGCGCGGCCTTCTTCGGGTTCCATCGCTTGCAGGGCGGCTCGCCCCAAGCGCTTACGCGCGGCGATGGTCAGGATTTGGCCGGGCGCGATGCGCTCGGCTTTGATCACATGGCGCTTGTAGGTGCCTTGCTCGATCTCGCGGCAGATGCGCTGCCAATACTGCTGGAACGTGTTGTAGCGCGAGATGATCGTTTGCAGCTTGAAGCGCTTGGCCGTGTTCCGGATCTTCTCGCGCCGGAGCACGTAGATCCTGCGATCGATGTCCTTGCGCGGGATCGCGGGTTCGATCCGCTCGATGCCCATGAAGTATTGCTCGTACAGCGCGCGCAGACGCTCGAGGCGAGTCTCGAGCTCCTCCAGCGCGACTTCGAGCTCAGCGTTCTCCACTCGATCAGCTCTTCAGGGGGGTGATGGTGAGATTGTCGAAGCAGGCTGGGACTTGCCAGTCGTTGAACGCGAAGTGTTCATGGCCCTCGCCGAGCAGCGGGCTTGGGTCTTTGAAGCTCAAGATCTCGATCTCGTCCACGAAGTAACGGACGGTTTTGCCGTCAGTTCGCTCTATTTTGAAGCGGTAAGCGCGATCGGGAAGCACGGGCTGGGCACGCGGGTCGGTTTCGCCTGGTTCGACATGCAGGGCCTTGCGGTCCGCGCCGTGCTCATCGAGCCGCGCCAAGACGTGTAGGGAATTCTTCCAGCCCCCGAAGATGACCAGGTAGCTCGAGGCGTTGGTGTAGGAATTTCCGGTCGCGGCGCTCAGTCCGTCGCCCCAGACCTCGACTTTGAGATCGCCCTCGGGCGACGCGCTGGTGGCCTCGAATTCGATGCGCGCGTTCGTTGGTAGGCGCCGGCGCAGCCAAGCCGGGTGGTTGTGTGCGCTACTCACACACAGGCGGCCCTCCTTGATCGACCAACCCGAGCCGGTGACGTTCCAATCCGGCCCCGGCTCACCACGCTCGAAGGTATCGACGAAGCGCTCTTCGATTTGCGGGCCGAGCAGCGTCTTGGCCCCCGCGGTCGGGGCGGCGCGCGGCGGCGGATTCGCGGCCACCCGGGCGCTCGCGGACGGTGCCGACGAGTTCGGGCGTTCATCCGGCACGCAACCTGTCGCAGCGCTCGCGGCAATCACTGAGAAAAACGCCAAGACCCTGAGTCGCACAGCGCGCCATGCTACCACGCCCATCTCGCGAGCGACCGCGCCCCACGACGAACATGCATCCGGTCCTGTTCAAAATCCCGCTTCCCGCCTGGACGCTCCCGCTCGGGCCGACCCTATTTACGCTGGCAGGCCTGGGATTTTTATTGGCGATCTTTGCTCAGCGCAAGCGCGCGCTCGACTTGCTGGTGATCGGGGTGCTGGCGCTCGTGAGCGGCTTGGTCGGCGGATTTTTGTTTCGCGGCCAGCGCTTCGCCCTCGAATCACTGCCCATTTACAGTTACGGGGCGATGCTGTGTGCGTCGATCGTGGTGGGTTGGTTCCTCACGCTCGAGCTCGGGGTTCGAAACGGCCTGCCGCGCGAGCTGCTCGCGAACTGCTATTTCGTCACCGCGATTGCTGCGCTGGTCGGCTCGCGCGTTTTGTATGTGCTCACCAATTGGCACGAGTTCCGCGATCTGTGGGACGTGCTCGCGGTGCGCCGTGGTGGGCTGGTCGCATACGGCGGTTTCGTGGGCGGTTTCGTGGGCTCCCTTTGGTACCTGCGCCGCCGCGGCGTGGCGCTTTTGCCTTGGGCAGACGTGGCTGTGCCCAGCCTCGCGAGCGGGCTCTTGCTCACGCGCATCGGTTGTTACTTGTTCGGCTGTGACTTCGGCAAGCCGCTTTCCGCCGCCGCCCCGGCCTGGCTCAAGCGCTTGGGCACATTTCCGCGTTGGCCGAGTGACGTGCTGGACGGCGCGGGTTCGCCGGCTTGGCTGCAACACGTCGACACCCGCGGCCTGTCCGTGAGCTCGCCGACTTCGCTGCCCGTGCACCCGACCGAGCTGTACGAAGCCCTGGTGGGCGGGTTGCTCTTGCTCATGCTCTGGCGGCTCGGAAAAGCGCGGCGTTTTTCTGGCGAATCGTTTTTCGCCTTCACCTTCGGCTACGGCTATCTGCGCTTTTGTTTGGAGCTCGTGCGCGATGACAACGAGCGCGGCAGCTTCGGTCCTGCGTTGCCCGAGCCGCTGCTCGTGCCGGCGTTGCTCTTGATCTTCGCGGCGGCGTTCGCGTACGGGCCGGCCCAGAGCATCACGCGGCTGTGGCTTCGTCGTTTGGCGATCGCGTTCGGCGTGCTGCTCGCGCTGGGCGTATTCCTGCTGCTACGGCCACCACTTCGCTCCGCGGGCAACCCGGTGGCGCTGTCTACATCGCAGTGGATCTCGTTGCTCAGCGCCTTGGCGGTCGCGTTTGCTTGGCACCAAAAAGAGGCGCCGCCGAAATCGCTCGAGCCTCAGCCGCGGCCTCTGAGTTCTACCTGATAGCGCACGGGCTCTGCGCCCGCGACGCGCACGACGAGCCGCCGTTCGTCGAGATCCACGACGGCGTGCGCCGCCGCCGCGCGCCCCGGCGCGTCGTCATCCAGGTTCTCGACCAAGCTCTGCAGGGTGATGTACGGCACGCCCGAGATAACGTCGAAGTGGTTCCAATGCACGTGCCCGTTGAACACCGCGACCACGCGCGGGGCCTCAGTGACGACCTGCTGAAAGGCGCGCCGCTCCGCGACCCGGCATACGTTGGGCCGCTTCTCGAACCAGCGATTGCCGTCGAGCCGCATCTCGCTCGCGGGATGATGCATCAGGACGACGCTGGGCAACGAAGTCTGCGCCAAATCCGCGCGCAGCCATTCGATCTGCGCTTCGGGCAAATGAATCGCGACGTCCGTGACCTCGATCGTGCGCAGCACGCTGAAGTGCACGCCGCCCACGTCGCGGCTGTAGTGAAGCTCACCCTGGTGCCCCCAGAGCGCACGCAGATCGTCGTCGCTCAGGTTCACTTGGTCGTGATTGCCGGCCACGTGCAACACGGGGCTCTTCAGCTTGGACAAGATCGCCACGAACCGCCCATAGTGTTCGAGATCGGTCGCGCGCGACTCGTCCTCTATCACGTCGCCCAAATTGACCACCAGCTCGGGCCGCACCTCCTCGTTCATGCGCGTGACGAAGGCCTCGCACAGCTCGCCGGCGTGCGCCGTGAGCTTACGTAACTTGCCTTCAAAGTAGGCAGTTGGACCGAAATGTTCGTCGGAAATCAGGGAGAATCGCACGCGCTCGAGCGTAGCGCGGTATTGAGCAGTCGAGGAGTGCGGAGTAGCGTGCGCGACCAAGACTTCTCTCAGCACCCAGGAGCTTCATTCATGATGCATAAGACCCTTTGCCTGACCTTGCCCTTCGTGATGCTCGCGGCCATTGCCTGCAAGCCGGACGAGCCCGCCGTCACCCCCTACAGCCCCGGCACGACCGGCGTGGGTGGTGGCCCTGCCACCGGACCAGCCGCGCCGAGCGCGAGCGCACCTGCCCCCGCGCCCGCCCCCACGCCCGCTCCGACAACTCCCGCTCCGCTCGATCCCGCGGTTGCCGCCGCCGTCACCCCGATGCTGACGCAGCTCGGCGCGTCGCAGACCGTAGCCGGCTCGAAACCGCTCGGCACCGCAATGGTCGGCAACGTGGGCGGCGCGCAGACGCTCGAGCAGCAGATCATGCTGCAGCCCAACAAGTGCTACAGCGTGGTCGCCGCGGGCATGCCGCCGATCAGCGAGCTGAACGTGCAGTTCCTGGCCGTCACGGTCATCCCGGGCATGGCGCCCGTTTTGGCGGTCGATCAAGATACCGGCCCGTCTGCAACGCTGGGCAAGAAGCCGAACTGCTACAAATGGGCGTTGCCCCTGCCGACGCCGGTCAAGGTCGTAGTCAGTGCCGCGGCTGGCCAAGGCATCGCGGGCGCGCAAGTTTACGAGAAGTGATGCTCTGAATTCGGGAGATCGACTGACGGCCCGCGCGGCCCCGTCGATCTCCCGACATCGCGCCGAGCGTTTGTCGACACGCCGCGCGCCCTAGACCACCATGGCAACATGGACTGGACTCACGGCTACGTGCAGAGCGTCGACTACACGCACCACTACTGTCGCGAGCTGTCGCCCGTGCATCTCGACTTCGCGTGTCTGTCGCGCGGCATCTCGACATCGCTCGCGGATCGCCCGCTCCGCTACTTGGAGCTCGGGTTCGGTCAGGGCTTGTCGCTGAACGTGCACGCGGCCGCTAGCGAGGGCGAGTTTTGGGGCACTGATTTCATCCCGGCGCACGTGGTCAACGCCCGCGAGCTCGCAGCAGCGTCACACAGCGGCGCGCGGTTGTTCGACGATTCCTTCGAAGATTTCGCGCGTCGGGACGATCTGCCCGAGTTCGACGTGATCGGCATGCACGGCACTTGGTCGTGGATCTCGGCTCAGAATCGCTCGCTCGTGCTGGACCTCGTTCGCCGAAAACTCGCGCCGGGTGGCGTGTTTTACGTCAGTTACAATGCGCTGCCGGGCTGCGCGGCGGAGCTGCCGCTGCGCAATCTGTTGAAGCTGCACACCGAGCAGGTGAGTCCCCCGCTGCTCGCTCTACCGGACAAGCTCGATGCATCGCTCGCGTTCATCCGTTCACTCGCAGAGGCCGGCTCGCGCTACTTCCACGAGCAGGGGGAGAGCAGAGCGCTGCTCGAGCGCGTGAGCGGGCAGAATCGCAATTATTTGGCGCACGAATACCTGAATCGCGATTGGCAACCGATGGGCTTCGCGGAGGTGGCGGAGCTCCTGAGTCAGGCCAAGCTCGAATTCGCGACAACCGCGACTTTGACCGAGCACCTCGATGGCGCAAGCTTCCCGGATCGCGCGCGGAAGCTGCTGGACGACACCAAGCATCCACTGCTGCGCGAGACCATGCGCGATTACCTGGTGAATCAGCGTTTCCGGCGCGACATTTTCGTCAAAGGCCTGCGTCGCCTGAGCCCCGAAGCGCGCGACGAGCGCTTTGCTCGCACTCGGTTCGTGTTGCGCGCTCAGCCGGCGAAGCTGCTCGGCGCTAAAATCCCCCTGCCGTTCGGTGAAGCCGAGCTCAAACCGGAGACGTACGGCGGACTCAGCGCGGCCCTCGCCGAGCAAGACTTCGCCCCCAAATCGCTCGAATTTCTCAAGCACCACCCCGACTGCAAGCAGCTCCGCCCGGCGCAGCTCGTTCACGCCCTGCGCCTACTGGTCGGCACGGGACATTTGCATCTCGCGCAATCGGAGACGGCGATCGCCTTGGCGGCGCCGCGCTGCCGAGCGCTGAACGCACACCTGCTCGAACGAGCCTCGCATTCCGAGGACAATCCGGTTTTGGCTTCGCCGGTGACCGGAAACGGTGTGCTCGTCCCTCACGATCAGCAGCTGTTCTTGCATGCTCGCAGCCAAGGCCAAACCGCGCCCGAGCAGTGGGTCGCCTACGCTTGGAGCCGCTACTCGGCGCTTGGCGTGCGTCTCACTCGAGACGGCAAGACGCTCGAATCCGCTCCAGAAAATCTCGAGCATTTGCGGCACAGGGCCGATGACTTCGAGCAGCAGGAACTCGGCATCCTGCAAGCGCTGGGAATCGCCTGATGAACGGTGACCGTAGTTGCGTGATAGAGTGCCAGGCATCGCTACCTTGCTAGGGAGGACCGCCATTTCACGAATCATACGAGCGCGCAGTGGGGACGTTGGCGCGTGTGTCCTATCGCTGCTGGTTGCGAGCTGCGCCAGCACTGGCGCGAGTGCTCGCCCTGTCCCTCGCCGCTCGGATGTTCCGCTGTTCCAGGGCGTCGAGACGGACTACTGGCTCGCCGAAGAAACGGAACCGGTTGGCCGCGACGACATTTTGCCGGCGTTCCGGGCCAGCGCGCGCAACTACGGTTGCGGCACGGAGCAGCTGGGCAACGAGCACAGCGCCAACATCGTCGGCGAAATGCGCGGCTACTACGGTATCACCGCGTCGTGCGACGAGGGCACGATCGCGCTCATCACACTGGTTGGCGGCCGCGTCAGCATCGGCTGCGCCAAGCCAACGACGCACCAAGCCTGTGATGCGCTGCTGCGCAACATTTCGCAAGCGCGTTAGCGGGTTCGCACGCTTGCCGTCTCGCTAAGCGCGGCTCTTCCGCTCGAGATAGCGGCGCGAGAATGCGGCCAGTTCTTGGCTAGCCGTATCTGGCTCGCGCTCGAGCCCGGCCAAAGCACCCTCGCGATCTGCGTCGATTCTGTTCTGACTCAGCTTGAACTTGCCCGAGATGCGCTGCACCTCGATCTGAAATCCGACGATCCCGTGCAACTCATCGCGCACGAACTCCTGTGGCAGGTTGCCGGACCAGCGTTCGGAGCGTGAACCTTCGAATTTCTCGACTAGCCGATGCACGATCTGCTCGGTGCCCTCGGCATCTGTGATGCGAGCGGTGCCCCGAACATGGACCACCGCGTAGTTCCAGGTGGGCACCGACGGCGTCGTCTCGTACCAAGCGGGCGATATATAGCCATGCGGTCCCTGAAAAATGGCTAAGGCCGGACTTTGGCCGTCGAACTGCTGCCAGTGGCGATTGCCCTTCGCGAAGTGGCCGAGCAAGATCGCCCTGCCCGGCTCCGCGCGATCGAGAACGAGCGGAACGTGGCTGACCATCGGCTCTGCATCCGCCCACGAGATGACGGTCGCAAAACTGTACGCCTCTATCAGCTGGAACAGTTCTTCGGGATTCGACTCGTTGAAGGCGGCAGGACAATACATCCGGTATCCAGCGACGATAGCCCAGTGAGTATCCAGCAACCAGCGCGCGCAGGTTCCATGCGTTCGTCGCGGTTCTCTGGCGGGGGTTTGATGGTCACGCGCGCGGCGTGCAGCGGCGTAGCCTTCGGTGGCATGTGCCGGCTGTTCTGGAAGATCGCAATTTGACGCCGAAGGCTACGCCGCAATGGGTCGCGGCTCGTGACCATCAATAGAACGACTCACACCGCGGCGCTGCGGCGCGTGAATGAGCGCGCATGCAGTCGTGCGCAGCTCACTCGACGAGGCGAAAGGCGGGTGACATGCGCTCTTGCTCGGCGCGGGGTAGCTGGGCGCGCTCGGCCTCATCGCGCCAACCGCGAACCACGTTGACGACCTCCGTGATGATCTCGTCAGCTCGGCGTTTGGAGATACGAAACGCTCGCGCCACTTCGCGGACGAGTGTGAGGTCCTGGGTGTTGTCCGTTTCAGTGATGTTGAGCGTGAGGCCCGCGACGTCGGGGACCGGATTCACGTCATAGGCAGGGGCGAGCAGCCAGCCATGCTCTGCCAACAAGAAGCCATGATTGCGAAGGTGGTCGTCGACGTTCGAAACACAGACGAAGAACACCAGACGACGCCAGAGTTGTTCGAGGTCGCGAGTTGGCTCGGCACCGTGTCGCACCAGGATGTCGGCGAGATCCAGGTAGCTGGCTCCGACTTCTCCGTCTGCCTGCTCCAACAGCGTCATGGCCGAACAAAAATGAAGACGTTCGCCACCGCTGACGCGATCGAATCGTTGGGCCAAGAACGTGTGATGGCGGCTGCCGAAACGACGTCGCACATGCTCGGCGACAGTGACGCCAGCCCGTCGGCCAAGGGTGGCAAGAACGCTCTCCCACGCGCCAATATCGTCACTATCTCGGCCACTGGGAAATTTGGCGATCCACAGCTGTCCTCGCCGGTCGATGACGCTGGCCTTGGGGCGTGCGCCACCGAGGGAACGTCCCGGGGCGACCAACATCCGCAACCATTTGCCGGATTCGGCCGTGTCCGAGTCGTCGTCTTCGAGCCGTAGACTCGCGTGTTCGAGCTCGCGTAGGGAGGTCCAAGGCGGCGACGCCAAGTCAGCGTCGTCGTCCAGGTAAGGCCCGTCGCCCAAGCGAAATCTCAGCCCACCCAAGCGATGACCGTCATAAACCCCGAGCAAGTAGTCGAGCTCCAACAAGCGTTTTTCTTTGCGAACTTGCTCACGCGCCAACTGTGCCTCACGGCGTTGCATCAGCACACGCCCCCAGCGATCGGGCGAAGAATCCAAAAATATCCCAAAATTTTCTCGACCTGCGGCCAAGTGCTGCGGACCTGGGCCAAGTCGTAGCGCGGGGTCCAGCGAACGAGCGTGGCTCAGCTCGAGCCACGCCTCATCGAACTCGAATGAAAAGATCTCTTTGCCGCGAACGGGTGTCGCGTACAAGAAGCCCATTCGAGTTGCTCCGCGCAGCTCTTGCCAATCGGCGTACACTTCGACCGTTCGTCGTTCAACTGCCATCGCTGCCAGCTTGCTTCTGACGCTTGCTTCGACGAGGCGCGAGGGCGGCATCCTGGAGCTCTCGCCCGCGCTCGTCTGCGCGAGCCAACTGGGCGAGATCTTGTTCGAGCCCCAGGCTATGGAGCACGTTGGCGATCGCACCAAGCGTGACGCCAGCGTCGCCTCGTTCGATAGCGCGCAAGGTCGGTCGGGACATGCCCGACCTCTCGGCCACCAACATTGCGGACAGTCCGCGTCTGCGCCGCGCTAAGCGGATATTCTCACCGAGCTCCGCTAACAGCCGCTCGACACGAGGTTGGACGGCCGAAGTTGGTCGCGACATGAAAATATTGTGACCATATTTACCAAAATTGGCAATAATAATTGCCATTTCGTCATGCAGGCCGCCGACCCATGAAAAAAACCGCGATTCAGCCGAGCGCACGACGCTTCTTGCGAGCGCGGCGGAGGGCAAGGGTCGTGAGCATGAGGCCCAGGCCAGCGACGGTGGGCACGCGGCGGGACTGTGTGTTCGCGGCGAGGTTACAGCCGCAAGCAATGCCGTCTTGGGTGACGGACGCGAGCTGACACGGCGGTTTCGTGCCGAGCGGGATTTGGCAGGAATCGTAGGCGGGAGTGGTGGGCGCGCCGCAGCTCAGCTTGGGGCCCGGTGGATACGCGGCGCAGATCGCGGCGGCGTCGTCGGGGGAGATCAGATTCGGGCTGAAGGGCAGGCTTTGGTAGCCCAAGGACATCACTGCCGTGGGCACCGTACTATGCGCGAGGCCCAGGAAATGGCCGAGCTCGTGGGTCAGCACGTACAACAACGAGGTCGACATCATGCCGCTCGGATCGCTCTTGAACGAGTAATCTTGCGAGTTGATTTCGACGTCGGCGTCGACGATGAGTCCGGATTCGGTGCCGCCGGTGGGCGTGGTGACGCCGATGTGATTCGCACCTTCGAGCCAGCCACTGTCGTGGAACATCACGACGTTGTCGTTCTTGGTGGCGCTTTCGCAGATCGCCTCTTGGCGGTTGCAGCTGACGTAGCCTTGGAATTGCACTTCGAACCGCGGCGAGCCGCCACCCGGACAACGAGCAGCCTTCCAAGCGTTGAACGCTTGGGCGACGAAGGCTTGAACTTCGTCGGCATCCAGTTTGGAGCGCGCCGAGCCGTCCACTTGGACCGTGTACGTGAGGCAGGGGCTCGGCCAGTGCAGCGCATGGCCCTTGGTGACGCACTGGTTTTCATCACGAGGGCAGGGGTTGGTCGACTTCTCGCCCAGCTCGCAGCTCATGGTGCGGCAGAAGGCGAATGCGCTGGTCGCCCAACCGAGCATGGACATCGCGCATAATGCCGCTACGCCCAAGTTCGCCCCGCGCGACCGTGATTTCACCAGTGGATGGTTAGTGCAGCGCCGTCAGTACGTAAAGCATTGCGCGGCGGCGTAGTCGGTAATCGTCGATGGAAATTTCGCGCCGAGAGTGATCGCTGCGTCAGATGTTCGCTCACATCGAAAGCTTGCAGTGGGCACGTGAGCGGCGCGCGACGGCCGCCGCTGACCCCGAGTCGGCGTGGGCGATCGTCGCCAGTGTCGATCAGCCCGCGTGCTCGGGCTCGATTACGAGTTTGAGCGTTGCGAATCGGTCTCTGCTTGGGACGACAAGAACGAGATTCTTGCGATGCGTTGCAGATCGCCTCGTGTTCGAGAGGTTGCTGCGTTGACTGCGCCCCCTATGCGGTACGTATACTATTTCACGTGGGGTTCATGGGATGCGCATCGCGTTGATTTCGGATTTGCATGGCAGTGAGTTCGCGCTGAACGCCGTTTTGGCGGACATCGCGCGCACGGGCGTCGATCAGATCGTTTGTCTGGGCGACGTCGCGACCTTGGGCCCGCGACCGCGGGAAGTGCTGGGGCGGCTCGCGGAGCTGGGCTGCATTTGCATCCTGGGTAATCACGATGAGTTCATGCTCGACGAACGCTTGATCCGGTCGTATTCGGAGGTGCCCATCATCGTGGAGGCCGTGGATTGGTGTCGGGCCCAGCTGACCGCGGCAGACTTGACGTTCATCGCTTCGTTCACGCGAAGGATCGAGTTGAAGCTGAACAATTCTGGGAATTTGCTGCTATTTCACGGCACGCCCGACTCGAACATGACCGATCTGCTGGCGACCACCGCCGCTGAACGCGTGGATGAGTTGCTCGGCGCGCGGCGCGCGACCGTCATGGCCGGGGGCCACACGCACTTGCAGATGCTGCGTCAACATCGGGGAACCTTGCTCGTGAATCCCGGCAGCGTGGGGCTCGCGTTCAAAGAGCACGCGGCCGGTAAAGTGCCGGTCCTCATGCCGCACGCGGAGTACGCGGTGATCGACGCAATGGACGGGGACGTGGCGGTGAGCTTGCGACGGGTGCCGCTCGATAAGGCGGAGTTGCGCGAAGCAGCCGGTGCCGTGCAGCATCCATTGAAGAATTGGATGCTGGAGATGTACGCCTAGGTGCCGTACATCTCGTGCGGTCTGGTCAGTGCGCGTCCTCGGCGGGCCGGCAGTCGAGCACCGGGATCCAGGGCTGCTTGTCCGATGAGACTCGGTTGTAGACGCCAAGGATCGATTTGCATTCGTCGCTCGAGTCGCAGCCGATGTATTTGCACAGGCCGGCGGAGCAGGTCTCGGTTTCCGCGCACTGGCTGTCGTTTTCGCAGGGGATCAGGCATTTACCGACGCCGGCCTCGGTGTGACAGCGCAAGAGTCGGGGATCGAAGCCGGGCGCGAGCTCGAGCGCGTTCACGTCGGGGATGAGGCTGCATTCTCGGTCCGAGCGGCAACCGACGTAGATGCATTCACCCTTTTGGCAGGCCTCGAATAGCGCGCAATTGGTGTCGTTTTGGCAGCGTGTTTCGCAGCTGCCCGCTCGGCACGTCTTCTCGAACGAGCAGTCCGTACTGTCCGTGCACTCGACGCATTCACCGTTCACGCACAGCGGCTTCCCGCCGAAGCAGTCGTCGTCGCTGCCGCACACGGTTGGAATCACGCAGCGCGAACCCTCGCACGCCCAGAGGCACAGCCCGTCGCACTCGGGATCCGTGCACACCGGGTGGTCCGGCAAGTACGCCGGGTTGGCACAGGCGCAGGAGCCGCCGCTGCAGGTGTTCGCGGTGCACTCGGCGTCCGAGTTGCAGGCCGTGAAATTGATGCTGCACGAGCCGCTGAGGCATTTGTTGGCCAAACAATCCACGTTGCCGCTGCACTCGCCGGACGAGACCAAGCAATGCCCCGTGCACACTCCCCCGCCCGCGCATTCACTCGAACGAGTGCAGGCTTTGGTCTGACAACCGGGCAAGTCTTTCGTGCACGCAGCCGCTCGACTCAAGCACTTCTCGGGTATTTCCGTAGGCAAGCCCGCGCAACAATCGGCCGTCTCTACACAATCGATTTGCACGCATTCTTTGCCCGTTGGAGAGAGGCCGAAGTTTGCCGGTTCGCACAGCCCTCGAACACACGATAGCCCGGCGGCGCAGTCGTTTTTGACCGAGCAGCCCGTGCCGCGCTTGCCGCGCGTGATATGCGCGGCGGCGCTCGCAGGGGACATGGGGACAGCGGTGCTTCCACCGCCACCCTTTCCGCCTTCGGCCTGCGGTGTTGGACTCGCCGTGGGCTGATCACTATTTTCCGGCCACAGCGAGCAACTGGCAATGGCGCTCGCGGCGCCGAGCAGCGCCAGTGCGCCTCTGCAGCCGCGAGCGAGCGCGCTCCGGCTCATGGCGCAGCGCTGTCCTCGGCCTCGCATACCGCGGTGGTCGTCCACGGTCGATCGGGGGTGGGAGCCGGCAAGTTGTGCAGGCCCGCGATGGTCGTGCACTCGCTGTTGGTCTCACAGCCGATGTACTTGCAGACTCCGGAGAGACACACCTCGGTGGCCGCGCACTGCGCGTCGATTTCGCACGGAAACACGCAGGTGCCGAGGTTCTTTTCGATGTTGCACTTGGCGAGCCGCGGATCCTGCGTGGTCGGTGCGTTGGCCGCGCGGGCTTGCAGCACGCACTCGCGATCGCTCCGGCAACCGACGTATACGCACGCGCCGGCTTGGCAAGCCTCGAACAACGCGCACTGGGTGTCGGCCTTGCACGCCGGGCCACAGTGGCCCGCCATGCATTCCTCGTCCTTGCAATCTTCGCTCGTGCGGCACTCGCTGCACTTGCCTTCGCTGCAGAAGGGCGTGGTCGCCGCGCACTGGATGTCCGAATTGCAGCTCGCGTCGACGATGCAACGCTCGTCTTTACAGGTGTATCCGCAAACGTCCACGCAATCGGGGTCGCTGCAGATGGGGTTCGTGGGAGCGTACTCGGGATTGGTGCAGTTACAGCGCGGGGACAAACAAGAGTTCGTCAGGGTCGAGCAAGCGTTGAGCGAGCAATCCGCGCCGCTGAGCGTGCAAATATGCGTGTTGAGATTGCAGGTATTCGCCGGGCAATCGCTGACCGTGAGGCACTTGCTGGTGGTGCCAGTGCTGTAAGAGCAGGTGCCCTCGCACTTTCCAGCGCCACACGTTGCGGAGGTCACGCAGCTGAGGTTCGTGGTACAGCCGGTGAGCGTGGGTCGGTTGCAGATGCTCTCTCGGTTGGCGCACTTTGCCGGAGCTTGAACTGGCTTGTCGCCGCAACAGTCAGCCTTGCTGCTGCAGTCTTTGACGTGGCACGCCTTACCGGTGCCAGTCAGGTCGAAGTTCGACGGTTGGCACGACTTGTTCGCGCATGCGACGCCGGTTGGGCAGTCGTGGGTCACGATGCAAGACAGATCCTCCTCGCAATCGTTGGCTGAATTGCAAGAAGAGCCGCGCTCGCCTTTCCTTACCTTTTCTTCGTCTGGCCGGCCCCCGCTGTCGCCCGCATCTACGTCGGTCGCCGTTGGGGCGGCTCCCCCGCCGCTCGCTCCGCCCGGATTCGCTGGCTCGGGCGTCGCGCTCGACTTTTCTCGACAGCCCAAGCTCAGCCCGAGTACCAAAAGCGACAAACTCAGTATTTTAATGCGCTCCATGATTAAGCGAACTCCTTCCCGCAGCGCCGCCTAGCGCTAGTCACCAATCACCCAACCTCCGCCTCGTGTACCTCAGCTGTCCTGTTTCGGCCAGTACACAAGACGAAGTCGCGGCTTCCGACGCCGGAAGTGAAGATTCGAAGTAGGAAAAGCATGGATGACTCGACGAATCGACGACTAACTGACAAGCTAGGTCCGCGTCTTTGGGAGGTCGTCACATGAAAAGCACGTTCGGGAGCCGGGCCATTCTGCGTAGCTGCGTTTCGATAGCGTTGGCCAGCGCTCTTCCATTCGCGTGCCGTGTCGAGACGGATCAGCCGATTGCGCATGAAAAGCCGATGGAACCCGCCGCGCAAGAGAAGGACGCGGGAACACCTTGCGAGCTCGTGTTCGGAGCCGATTGCGGCGCGACCTGCACCAACGACGGCAATTGTCGGGCCGGCCTCCATTGTGAGAGCGGTGTGTGCCATGCAGAGTGCATCGGTAAGATTGACTGCCCCGAAGGTGATGAGTGCTCTTCTGCTGGTCGATGCATCGAGTCGGACGGTATCTTTCTCGATCCGGCCAAAACCGATCCGACCGATACCAGCGAGCCTCCCGTATGTATCGAGGGCCAGGTGGAGTTCAAAGCCGTCGTGCCCCAAGTCTGGCTATTGCTCGATCGCTCGGGCAGCATGTCGGATTTGTTGAGCGGGACTACGACTCGCTGGGCTGCTTTGGGCGCCGTCCTATTCGGCGACCCAGTTAGCGCCACCGACCGCGGGGTGGTCGGCGAATTTGCCGATCGCGTGGCTTTCGGCGCCGTGTTTTACACCTCGGGCAGCACCACGACCGGCTGCGTTTTGGACCTGGAGTCGGTCGCGCTCGCGGCCAACAACTACCGGCACATTCGCGAGCGCTACAACAAGCTCGGCCCAACCGGCGGTACTCCGACGGCGGATTCGATCGCCGCCACGATCGCGGTAGCAGCGAGCAGTGATCTGACAGGCGGCCCGAAGTTGCTGGTGCTGGCGACCGACGGCGCGCCCGGTACGTGCTCGCCAGGTAGCCTCAACCCGACCGCGGACGTCGAGGGTGAAGTGACCGAGGCCTTCAAAAAGCAAATCCAGACGTTCGCGATTAGCATCTCCACGGGCACTGATATCCCCCACATGCAACGCGTCGCAAACCTCGGCGTGGGCCTCGCCGCCGACGCCGCCACGCCCGCTCCGCTGTACACCGCAACCAGCCAAGAAGGGCTGAAGTCGGCGTTCAGCACGATCTTGACGGAACTGCCGCGCAGCTGCGTGTTCTCGCTGAATGGTCGAGTCGCCACGGAGAACGCCGACCAAGGCGAGGTCGTGCTGAACGGCCAAACTCTCGTCTACAACGACGACAATGGCTGGATCCTCAAGCAGCCGGATCAGGTCGAACTCACCGGAACCGCCTGTACACAAGTGCAACAAGGTGAGGCTGCTTTGAAGATCAATTTCCCGTGCGCGGTGTTCACGCCCGTCGTGAAGTGACGGAACGGGGCGCGAAGCGTCGGAAATCCGCGCCTCGCGTCCGCCTCTATTTGAACGGGCACACCGTGTCGCACGAGTTTTCGATGCAGGCCGCAACCGCGCACTTACCGTTCGGGCACATCAGGCATCCATCCAGCGGCTGACACTCTTCGCTGGTTTTGCAGTGCAAGCTCGCGTTGGCGGGGCAGGTCAAGACGCACTTGTTGCTCACGCAATCGAAGGTTGCACAGCTGCCGTCGGTGCACGGAGCGCACGCGGGGGGCGCGGTCCCGCAGTCGGCTGCGATCATGCACATGGGCGTGCCGCACTGGGACTTACCGACTAGGCACTTGCCGCTGTCATCACAGAAGCTATTGCCCGATTCGCAGCTACTTTCGCTGTCGCACAGCGTGCACGGTGAGCCGCAGCCGAGGCCTTTGCACGACTGTGCAGCGCTGCAGGTTGGCTTGGTGGCCTGGCAGAAGCCCATTTGGCAGCTGCCTTGCGAACAAACTTTCTCGGTGCCGCAGACGAGGCAGTTCTGATCGTGCACTGGACACTCGCTGTCCCAGCTGCACTTGACTGGACAACTTGCGGCCACCGAGTGGCACGTGCCCCCCACGCACTGACCACGGCACGCGAAGCCGCCGCTCGGGCAAGGGTCGCAGTCTTCACCGATGCCCAAGCAGTCGAGGTCGATCTTGCACTCGACGACAGCAGCAGCACCACCACCGGCGCCGGTGCCTGGTGTCGGCATCGATGCCGCGCCGCCTTCGCTAGCCCCCATGCCGTCTCTCGCTCCCGATGCGGCGCCGCCTTCGCTGCCACCGAGCTCGTCCATCGTGGGTTTGCCACTCGCGCCCATTGGTCCGGTGCCGATTTTGGAGCCGCCGACGCCTAAGCCAGGACTGCCAGCGTCGCTACTGCCGATATTGGAGACCCCGCCGCACGCCAGGAGCACGCTCAGGTTGAACAGCACGGCCGAGCCCAAGATCATGGACGACTTCATCGGTAACTCATCCTTTCGAGTGACGGTTTCAGCGCAGCTATCGAGCGAGCAGCCTGCGGGCCCGTCCGGCGTGTGGGCTCTTCGGAAAATCCGCCACGAGACGCTGTGCTGCGTTACGAGCTTCGTTGCTCTGTCCCGTGCGCTCGTAAGCTTCGATCTGCAAAAACAGCACTTCCGGCAAGAGCCGCGCGCCGCGGAACTTCTGCTCGTAGCCTGCGAGCAGCGAGAGCCCCTGACTCGATTGACCCGCGGCCAGCCGCGCGCGTGCGCGATCGACATACGCGACTTCGGCCGCCAACAGCTCGCCGACCTCGAGCTCCGAATTGGTCAAGCGAGACTCGACGGCGACGGCGACGGCGTGAAGCGCTGATGGCGCCGCCGAAGCAACGAGCTGCGGGGCGGGCGAATCCGCTACCGCGGGGCGCGACTCAGGCAGGGTGGGCGTCACTGCGGCTCGATTCACGTGCGCCGTCGACGATCGCGCATCGTCGATGACCACTGCGCTCGGTTTCGGCGAGGGGCGCGCCGCGACGGAAGCGACGCTCGCCAAGCCGACGCCGCCCACCAGGCCAATGCCGACCCATTTGATGACCAGCGTCGCAGAAGCGCTCTTGATCGCTCCGGCCGTCGTCAAACCACTCGTAGCCGCGCTTGCCGAGACCGCGCTCGTCAGCGGCGCACTGCCCACGGAGGCTGCGCCGGCCACGCCCGCCGAACTCAAAACGACCCCAGAAAACCCGAGCGCCACCAGAGTTTGCTGCATGCCGTCGGGGCCGGGTTGATCATCGGCGCCAGCTCGCAAGAGCTCTGCTGCGAGGCCGGTCGAACGTTGGGAGAATCGCTCGGGATCGGTCATCGCTCGCCTCCAGTAGAGCGCCGACGGGCTTCGGCGCGTGCCACGCGCTCTTCGAAATCATCACGGGCGCGTCGCAAGCGGGACGCCGCCGTGCCCACCGGGATCTCACACAGCTCGGCGATCTGACGCGTGGACAGCTCTTCTAGCTCGAACAGGACGAACACCACGCGCAAGTCTTCCGGCATCTCGTCGAGCAAGCGATCGAGGAGAGCTCGGGCTTGGCGCCGCTCGAGCAGCTGTTCACCGTTGGGCTCGGGAGCCTCGCGCTCGCCCGCTGACTCGAATGGCTCTTCGCGCCTGCGGCCCACGCTGCGGCGGGCGCGTGCGCCAACGTTGAGCGCAACGCCGTACAAGAAGGCGCGCTCGCGTCCTTTCTCGACCCCACCCAGGCGCTCGGCGGCGGTGAGAAAGACGCGCTGCGCTGCGTCATCGGCGTCGCCCTCGCCGATGCCGAGTCGCCTGAGCAGCCTCCACACGAACGCATAGTGCGCGCGCACGAGCCCGGCGATCCGGTCTGGTGATGCTGGAGGGGACGACTCGAGCTCGTCCACGGCCACTGCCTCTGCTGCCACGATCCTTTATCCCCGGCCAAGCCGCCCGCTGATCACTAAAAGCGCACGCCCGCCGCCAGGCCCCCCCAGCCGCTGAAATACGGCACCTGGTAGGCAATGACGTGCGGGTTTTCGAAGGTAAATTGGTAACCCGCGCGCAGTGGAAATTCGGCGGCGGCGCGCAGCTCGAACCAAAACGGGCCGTCGGGCTCCCATGACAGCCCGAGCTGGGCGCCCACCGACGCCCACCAGATGGCTTCGGCGCTGGTCGAAGTCAGCTGCTCGCTGGGCACCCCTCCCGCCCGCAGCGAACCGAAGTCGATTGCCGCGCACGGCGAGACACTGAGCGTGCCTCGTCGAAGGCGCCAGGGACACAGGCTCGTCTCGACGCCCATCCGGTGCAAGCTGGCGCTGCGGCCCGCGTCCACCGTGAGCTCGTGCCAGGCGTAGTGAGCTAGCAAGCGCAACGCCGAACCGCTGCGAAAGTCCAGCTGCCCGAGCAAGCCGACCCGCGGCGCGCTGCTCGCGCTGCCGTAGCCGGCGAGCGCGCCGATGCGGGCGCCTCGAAGCCAGCGTTGCGTAACCCTTGGGGGTAATGATGTTTGCTGGGCAGGTGCAAGCGGCGGCGCTGGCGGTGCTGCGGGTGGCTCCGGGGGCGACGGAGCCGGCTCGGCGGCTTCGCTTTGCAGCGCTGCGTCCAAGGCGAGGGCCGTGATCAGCGCCAGGCTCTCGACCACGGCTTCGCATTGCTCACCGTGCACGTGGCGGCTCACTTTCGCGCCGCTGTCGTCCAGAAATTCGACGTTGCCCGCGAAGCCCTGCGCGTCAGCCACGAGCTCGACGTCGAATGTGCGCGCGAGTTCGCCCAGTTCGGCGAAGCGCCCGCGCGCGGTTCGCTCACGCAGCTGTGCGGCGAAGCTCGCGGCGTCGGGACACGCGAGTGGTGCCGTGTATTGAATGCGCACGGCTTCTTCGGCAGGCTGCGCGTGTGCGAGCACGGGCACGGCGAGGCTTGCCACCGAGAGCGAGACTAGACACCGCCGAAGCACCCGCTGAGCTTGGCCCAACCCTGGCATGTTCAGCAATCGCGCACGGAATCGGCTGTGCTACGGCTGCCAATGCGGTTGGCCGGCGTCGCCCGCAGTTGCCGCGAGTTGCGCGTCGAGTGTGCTACTTTTCGGCCGTGAATAGCGATGGCTTCACGGTCTGGCTGACCGGGCTTCCGTGCTCTGGGAAGTCCACCGTTGCGCGGCACCTGGCGCGAAAATTCCTGCGCCGCGGGCGCCGCGTCGAAGTTTTGGATGGCGATCTCGTTAGACAATCCCTCTCCTACGGCTTGGGCTTCGGTCGCGAAGATCGCGACCGCAATATCCAACGCGTGGCATTCGTCGCCAACCTGTTGGCGCGCAATGGGGTAGTCGTGATCGTCGCTGTCGTGAGCCCTTATCGGGCGGCTCGCGACGAGGCCCGGCGCTCGTTGCGGAGGTTCTTCGAGGTCCACGTCGATTGCCCCATCAGTGAGTGCGAGCGGCGCGACGTCAAGGGCATGTACAAGCGGGCGCGGGCCGGGGAACTGCGTGGGTTCACGGGCGTCGACGATCCTTATGAAGTACCGCTCAATCCAGACCTAGTCATTTCGACCAGCCTGCAGTCGAGCGCCGACAGTGCTGCCTGTGTAGAAGCCGCGCTGGTAGAATGCCAGTTGCTCAGCGAAAGTGACCCGGATCTGGGTGAGAGCCCGGAGCTCGAGCAGCGCTTTTCGCAGCTCTTCGTTTGGCGTTAGCCGCTCAAAAATAGCCGTTTTCGCGAAACCAGGTCACGGAATCCCGAAAGGCTTGTCGGATCGGTGTCGGTGACAACCCTAGCTCCCGACAAGCCTTCCGATTGGTCCCGTACTTGCCACTCGTCAAAAGGCGGATCGAGTGTTGGTTGAAGCGCGGATACTTCTCGGGAAAAAAGCGAGCCTCGATGAAATCCTTCGGCACCGAGATGGCGAGCATCAATCCCGCGGGGACGCGAAAGCGCGGGCGCGGCCGCCCCGTGTCCTCGGCGAGCCAATCGAGGATCTGATCGAGGGACGCGACTTCACCGGAGAGCAGGTAGCGCTCAGCGCGTCCCCCCTTATCCATCGCCAGCAAGTGACCGGCAACCACATCGCGCATGGGCACCCAATCAAAGGCTCCGGGCAAGTAGGCTTTCATCTTGCCCAGCGCGAAATCCACGAACGTGCGACCCACGAGGCTGGGACGAAAGTCGAACGGGCCTACCGTGGCACACGGGTTCACGATGCAAGCGTCCAACCCGCGCTCGATCTCGCGCTTCACCTCAACCTCAGAAGCGGCCTTGCTGCGTTCGTAGTCGGTGGCCGGCTCCTCGGGATCGAGCGCGTTTTCTTCGCTGCTGGGGCCATTCGGGTTGTGGCCCATGGCACCGAACGAGCTCGTGTGTACGACGCGCTTCACACCCGCTTGACGCGCTGCAGCCAGCAGCCGCGCGGTGCCAGCGACGTTCGCGTCCCACAAGGCTTCGCGATCGCCATTGCGAATGCTGATCATCGCCGCGACGTGGTAGACGCGCGTTGCGCCGGCCACCGCACGCGCGAGCGACCCCGCGTCGCGCAAATCACCCTCCACGCGTTCGACGTCGAGGCCTTCGAGCGGCTTCGGGCTCGAGCTGGGACGACACAGCACGCGCACTCGTTCCTGGCGCGCGAGCAACGCGCGCACCAGGTTGTTGCCGATGTGTCCCGTAGCCCCCGTAACGAGCGTGGTCATGACTCGATGATCCGAGCTCACTCGGCGGCGGACGAGTCCGACACGGCAGCTTCTTCGAACAGGTTGCCCTCTGCCGACGCCGACGCCCGCGCCGCCTGATCCGACTCTGCCTGTCTGCGCCGAAGCGAACGAGTCAGCTCGCTCGCTTGATACTCGCGTGCTTTCTCCAGCGTGAGCTTCTGGAACTCGATTACGGCCGGATTCAGCTCGATCATCGGGCGATCGGCGTGCCGCTCGAAACCGAGTTGCTCCGCTTCCAGCACCCATTTGTCCTCGGCCAACAAGGGCTCGACGTATAGCCAATTCGCGAGCTTCAGGGCGAGCGGCTTCAAGGGGCGAGGGATGGTCCAGCGCAGGAACGGGATCTCGATCGGCCCGAAAAGGAACAGGAAGAAGCAGCGAGTCGTGCGCTCGTCGATCGGCAGCATGAACAACCAGTGCAAGTACTTGCCGAGGATGTCCGAGCCTTGATACGGGTATTGGTACCAGAGCTTGATGCGATCGAGCCCCTTGCCGCCGTTCTCGGAGGCGAGCCGTGCAATCAGACTCTTGCCGAACGAAGTCTGGTAGGTGACGTTGACCGTGTTGTCCACGCGCCGGTACTCGACCAGCTTCGGATCGACGAACGGCTCTTTGTTCCGGTGCAGGTAAGCGTGATTGAAGTCGCACACGTTCTCCACGATCATGGAAAAGTGAGCGCCGATCGTGATGTCGATCGGAACGACGGGCCAAGGCGAAGGCCCGCTGAGCTCCGGGATCTCCGGCAGCGGCACGCTCTCCGCGAGGCCAGGATCACCCGGGAAAATCCAAATGAGGCCGTAGCGCTCTTTCACTGGGTACGCGCGGATGCCGATCTTCGGCAGCTTGTCGCGCCCCTTGCCCAGCTCGTGGCTGATCTCGACGCAGTGCCCCGCGCCGTCGTATTTCCAGCCATGGTACTGGCAGACGAGCCGAGAGCCCTCGACGCGACCGCACGACAACGGCAGCTGACGGTGGGCACAGCGATCCTCGAGCGCGCTCACCTTTCCGGCGTCGTCGCGGTAGAGCGCGATCGCGTTTTTCCACCACACTACTGCGAGCACCTGGCCCGGGCGCAACTTGCTCGCGAGTTCGACCGCGTACCAAAAATTGCCGCTCGGTCCCGAGCGCCGCACTTCGGCAACGCGTGATTCCCGTCGGCCAGTGGGGCCCACTACGCCGGTCGCCGTCTCCGTGGGCGGGGTTGCTTCCAAGGCCCAGAACATTCCGCCACCGAGGCCAAAGGTCAAGGCTCGACGCTGACGCTGACGCTGAAAGAATCGCTAATCGAGCGCCAGCGCGGTCGACTCCAAACGGGCACCGCTGACGCTGTCCCAGTGCGGCCCGAGCGCGGTCCGCAGATCGTCTTCGGTAAGGCCGAAACGCGCCAGATCGTAGCTGTGCCGACTCTTGAAGCGTCGGCCATCGGCGGCCGCCTGTTCGAGCCGCTCACGGAACCGCGGTGTGACGGTGAGACCGAGCGCGTCGTAGATTTGGCTGACCGTGCCTACGGGATCCGCCACCAGCGATTCGAAGCGCACCGTAATCCAGCTCTCCGGCGGCTGTTTCTGTCCCTCGTCACAGAGCAGACGATAGTGCTTCAGAAACATGTCGGCGAGCGCACGCGTGGGTGGCGAGTTCGGGGCGATCGCCGGCGAGTGGGTCTGCCACATCGCATAAAAGAGACTGACGGCAGACGGGATTGCTTCCCGTGGATCGCGGATGATGTGCACGTAGCGCGCGTTCGGGAACGCGAGCTTGGCCACGGGCAGGCGACTCGGCAAAAGTACGTTCTTGATCAGCGGGATGCGCTCGCCGTCTGTCACGTACAGCAGTCGGCGCACGGTCTCGCGATAGTCGTGGGCTAGGCGGCGCAGGGTCTTGCCCGTAAAGCCACTGAGATCGACTAGCTCCGGCACGGCGAGGATGGCCGGGAACAGCATATAGAGGGCTGGGCTCACCAGACTGTAAACGAACAGATTTTCGTCTTCTTCGTCCGCGCGCAGCCCTACCCGATGAATGCCGTTCCAGGCCGTAAATAGGCGCCGATCGACGGCATCCAAGAGCCGACCGAGGCCCAGATTGGCATCGGCGTCGAGGTCACGGAGTGCGCTCAGCGCGCGGTCCAATAGGACCGACGGAGCGAGTGTTTGATAGAGCTTGAAGCTCACGAAGCGCTCGTCATCCAACGCCAGCAGGTGATGCAAGAAGGTCGTGCCCGAGCGCGGCGTGGCGATCACGAACAGCGGAGGTGTCAGCGGTGTTTGCTCGAACGCCGGATAGCAGAAGCGATCGAGCCACCGCGCGATTGACACGCCGCCACACATGAACGCGTATGCGAGCGCGAACCCGCTCGTGTAAAGGCTCCTGCGCAGGGTCAGGCCACCGGCGCCCGCGCCTCGACGAGCGAGCCAGCCCACGGTCTTGGCGTGGATGTACATAGCGCCAGCCTAGTTCTGATTCGGCGCCGCGAGTGTCTCCAGACAAAGCGCGGCCAGGCAAAAAATCCGGTCCGCGGGACTGAAACATCTTGCAGCAAAACAGGATGTTGGACGCCGATCGCGCGGTAACATCCATGAATTCAGTGTCGCCCAAGACCCCGTAAGTAAGGTACGATATTGACGGTGCGGGTACTCGGTCGCAAAGGTCCTACAGCGTGACCAGGAGGCGAAAAATCGTCGTGATCGGCGCTGGCCCAGCCGGCTCTGCGGCCGCTATGGGGCTCGCGTCATCGGCCAATACCGAGTGCTTGTTGATAGAGCGTAAGACGCTGCCGCGTACGAAGGCCTGTGGCAGTGGTCTTTCCCCTTGGACGCTCAAGCTCCTCGATCGCCTGGGTGTGGGCGAGCAGGTGCGCCGGCGCGCGTATCGGATCGATGGCGCGATCATCGCCGGGGCCGATGGTCGCGGGGTCGAGCTGCGTGGAGATCATGAAACCGCCATCCTGCTACGCAGTGAATTCGATGAACTGCTCGCGCGCGAAGCGCAGGCCCGGGGCGCCGAGCTGCGCGAAGAGTGCACCGTTCGTCGCATCGACAAGCACGGCACTCAGGTAGCCGTAGACACCACTCAAGGCACGTTCGAGGCGGACGCGGTGATCGACTGTAGTGGCGCGACCGGCGCGTTCGATCGCGAGCGTCGACATGCCGCGTCGTCGCTCGGTCAAGCGACGCTCCACACGATCATGGCTTGGTACGAGGGCATGCAGGGCACCTCGGATGTGGTGGAGCTGTTCTTCGATCGCGAGCTCAAGCCGCACTACGGCTGGGTGTTCCCGGAAACGGCGGGGCGCGTGAACGTGGGCCTGTGCTTCGCGCCCGACAAAACCAAGCCCAACGCGCGCCTGCGCTTCGAGTCGTTCTTGGAGCGCCGCCTCGAGCGGAGGCTACGTGGCGCACAGCAGCTCGGCAGCTGGATCGGTCATCCCGTGCAAGTCAGCAGCGTGCCCAAGCAGCTCACGGCCCCGGGTGTTCTGCGCGCGGGCGAAGCGGGCTGGCTTGCAGATTTCGCGACCGCGGAGGGCATTTACCACGCGCTCGTGAGCGGCCACCTCGCCGGCACTCACTTGGGCAAGCTCGGCGATCGCTCTTGGCGGGAAGATCTGGACGCGCGTACGTACCAAACCAGCGTGGTGAAGGCGCTCGCCCCGCGCATGCTGGGCGGCCGGTTGCTGATGGGCGCGCTCAAAGGTCCGGCGCTCGACATTGCTCTCGGCTTCAGCTCGGCACGGGCGACGCGAGAAGTGCTCAAGCGCGCATTCAGCGGGCTCTATCACGGATGATCCGCTCATGCTGACACTCGTTCATACCCGCGGCAGGCCGACCGACGTTGCCATCATCGGCGCCGGTCCCGCGGGCGCGACCGCAGCGATCGCGTTTGCGAAGCAGGGCGCGCGCGTCACGCTCGTCGAAGGCTATCCGGCTGCAGCGCGCCGTTTTGCCGGCGAGTGGCTGCACCCACCAGGCGTACGTACGCTGCGCTCGCTGGGGGTGGACATCGCTGCCCTGGCCAAGAGCCACGGGCGTGGTTTTGCGATTTTCGGTGACGACGCGGCGGATCCGGTCTGTCTCCCGTACGACGGCGACGCCAGTATTTCGCGCGTCCACGAAGAGCTCGTGGCCCAGCTCCGCGAGCACGCGGCGAGCCACGCCAACGTGACGTATCTGCCCGATCACGTGTTCGTGCAGCTCGCCGGCAACCAGCTGGAGCTCGAAGATCGGGCGCGTTCACGGCGGCTGAGCTTGCGCGCCGAGCGCATCATCGCAGCTGATGGTCGTGCATCGAAAGTCCGCGCTGCCCTGGGTGGCTTGCAGCCGAGCCAGTACCTCTCCCACATCGCCGGCCTGGAGCTGGAAGACGCGCGCTTGCCGTTCGAGGGCCTCGGTCACGTGTTTTTGGGCGGGCCAGGGCCCGCGCTGCTCTACCGCATCGACGAGCGCCGAATCCGGGCGTGCTTGGATCTGGGCAGCATGAGCTCGAACACCGAGCGAAAGCCAGCCGCGCTGTACGCCGCGTTTCGCCAGGTCTTGCCATCACAGCTCGAGCCTGCGCTGCGCGCGGCCGTGCAAAAGCCGCTAATTTGGGCGTCGACGGGGGTTCGCGCGCGCGCGTTTTACGGCCAGCGGAACGTCTGGCTGGTGGGGGATGCGGTGGGGCATGTCCATCCGCTGAGCGGGGTGGGCCTGACCTTCGGTATCATGGATGCGGCGGCGGCCGCGCGGGCTCCGGACCTTGCCGCCTATCGCCGTGAGCGGGATGTCCACGTGGCTGAACGACTGGCGAGTGTGCTTTATCTGGCCTTTTCTCGGAAAGACGCGAGCGCGACGCGCGTTCGACACGGACTTTTGCGCATGCTGAGAGCCAGCTCCCGAGAGCGTAGCCGTACCATGCGACTATTGACGAGCGAAGATCGAGCCGGCACGAGCTTCGCCGACGCGTTCCTACGCGCCTCGGGGCAGGTCGTGTTGGACGGCGCAGGGCTGAGCGCGGCGCGCCGTCAGTCGTGGCGACAATGGGCACGTCAGCTGAGTGAAGACGTCGGCTGGTTGGAGTGGCCGCTGCGTGCTTGCCTGCCCGTGGCAGCCGCATGGCGGCGCGGCGGATCGGAAGTTCGAGCGGGTGAGTAGGCTTGCTTCAAACGAGTGGAGTGCATTCCGATGAACGCGATGACCGAGCTAGACTGGGCCTATTGTGAGCAGGCGTTGGTCGACGTCTCACGGACGTTTTCCAAGCCAATCGAGCTGTTACCGAAGCCGCTGAAGGTAGCGCTCACTTGCGGCTATCTCTTGTGCCGCGTGGTCGACACCGTCGAAGATCACGAGCTGCTCGATGGCAGCGAGCGCGACGCGCTGTTCAGCGCTTTCATCGCCGTGCTGGATGGCCAGCAAAGCCCCGAGCGCTTCAGCGCCCGGTTCGCGGGCTTCGCCGCCGACGACCCGGAAATTCGCCTCGTGCAGTCACTCCCAAGGGTGATGAACGTGTTCTTGAGCCAAGATCAGCACACACGCGAGTCGTCCATTACTTGGCTTTCGGAGATGGCCAACGGTATGCGCCTATACTGTCGTCGCGATCTCCCGGGTGCGCTCTCCGCCGTCGGCTCGCTGTCGGATCTCGAGCGCTACTGCTATTTCGTGGCTGGCACCGTCGGGCATCTGATCACCGATCTGTTTTCGACTTGGATGGGGGCGAGCGGGAGCGCGCTCGAGCCCGAGCTGCGCGCGCGTTGTGAGTCGTTCGGGGTCGGCCTGCAAATGGTCAACATCCTGAAAGACGTGACCGACGACTTTGCGCGCAACCGCTGCTACGTGCCGCGGCGGCTCTGTCAAATCGAGGGGTTTGCCCCGGAAGACTTGCTCGTGCTCGAGAATCGGCCGCAGGCGCATCGCGCCCTCGCCCTCGTGTTCGAACGGGCGAGTGAGCATCTCGCCAAAGCCTTCGAGTACGTGCTGTTGATCCCGGCGCAACAGGTTCAGCTCCGGCTGTTCTGTCTGTTGCCGTTGTGGATGGCGCTGGAGACGCTGGTCGTCGCCATTGGCAACGACGCGATTCTGATACCCGATCGCCCCGTCAAAATCTCGCGCGATGCCGTGAAAGACATCGCCGAAGACTGTCTACGCCACGCCAACGATGACGTCGCCCTACGGCGCCGTTTCGCGAGCTCGATGAGCAAGTTCAAGGAACGCTTCAGTAAGCTTGCCCCGCCCTCGCGCAGCAAGGCGGCGGCCCGAGAGGGTTATGCTCAAGTCTGAGCACAGCCCACGACTAGACCCCGTCGAAGTAAGATCGACTCGCAGCAACGGAGTCGAGCGGGGTTTGGAACAGCTACGCCGCACGCAGCATGCGGACGGTTCCTGGCATGGGGACTACGGCGGGCCGATGTTCTTGCTGCCGCTCTATGTCGCGACCCATCACATCGCGGGGATCACGATTGACCCAGCTTCGGCGCGCGAAATGCTGCGCTACCTCAAAGCGCACCAGAACGAAGATGGTGGCTTCGGGCTGCACGTGGAGGCACAGAGCGCGGTTTTCCCGACCTCGCTGAACTACGTAGCGGCGCGGTTGCTCGGGGAGAGCGCAAGTGCCGCGTGGCTCGTGAAGGCGCGTGCGTGGCTCGTGCAGCACGGCGGCCCCGCCCAGTCCGCAGCCTGGGGAAAGTACTTCCTCGCGCTGTTGAATCTCTACGACTATCGCGGACTCACGCCGGTGCTGCCCGAGCTCTGGTTGCTTCCGACTCGGCTGCCCTTTCATCCGAGCCGGTTGTGGTGCCATTGCCGGATGGTCTACCTGCCGTTGTCGTATCTCTACGGCCGGCGCAGCGCGGCGACACTGACTCCGGTACTGAAGGAACTGCGCAGCGAGCTGTATCCCGACGGCTACGAGCGGGTGGCTTGGGAGCGCGTGCGCAAAGAGGTCGCGCCCAGCGACGAGCTTTCCCGCCGCAGCCCGCTGCTGGAGGTCGCGAGCGGTTGGATGCTGCGCTTCGAATCACGCTGCCCGCGCCTCGTTCGCTCGCGAGCTCTCCGCTACGTCGTCGATCAGATCCGACGCGAGGACGCGAACACCGATTACATTTGCATTGGACCGATCAGCAAGCTGCTCCACACGCTGGTCTGGCACTTCGAGAACCCCGCCGGCAGTGAGTTGAAAGAGCACGTGCGGCGGCTCGCTGATTACCTGTATCAGGCCGACGACGGTCTCAAGATGAACGGCTACGACAGCTCTCGGCTGTGGGATACCGCGTTTGCAGCGCAAGCCGTCGCTCGAACCGCGCACCCTGATCGATCGCGGTCGCTGCTCGACGCAGCCTTCGGCTACCTAGAAGCCAATCAGGTCTTGGTGGACGTTCCAGAGCGCGAGCTGTGCTTTCGCCACGTTTCCAAGGGCGGCTGGCCATTTTCGAGCCGAGCGCACGGTTGGCCGATCAGTGACTGTACCGCTGAGGGACTCAAGGCATGCCTCGCGATCGAAGCGGTCACCGGCAAGTCCCTGCCCCGTTGGCGGTTGGACGCAGCGCTCGAGCTCATGCTCTCGCTGCAAAATGCCGACGGCGGCTGGGCGACCTACGAGCTGACGCGCGGCCCGGCTTGGCTAGAGTTGCTGAACGCCTCGGATTGCTTCCGTGACATCATGATCGACTACTCGTACGTCGAGTGCACCTCGGCATGCATGCAGGCGTTACATGCCTACCGACAGCGCTTCCGCGGCGCGCATGAAGATCGCATCGAGCGTGCCATCCAGAGCGGGCGCCGCTTCCTCGAGGCACAGCAGCGGGTGGATGGATCGTGGGAAGGCTCCTGGGGGGTGTGCTTTACGTACGGGACTTGGTTCGGAATTTTAGGGCTCAAAGCGGCGGGCGTCCCCGACACTGCTGCGGAAATCGAGCGCGCCTGCGCGTTCCTGCGCTCCCATCAAGCCAGCGACGGATCCTGGGGCGAAACCGCGGAAAGCTGCGTCCGCCGCTACTACGTGCCGGCCGAGCAGGGGCAGGCCGTGATGACCGCTTGGGCGACGCTCGCGCTGATCGCCGCTGGGCAGGGCCAGAGCCCATCCGTAGCTCGGGGCGTCGATTTCCTGAGCCGCCAGCAGCGTGACGACGGCAGCTTTCCGCCCGAGCGCATCGCCGGCGTATTCAACAAGACCTGCGCCATCCACTACGACAACTACTCGAAGATTTTCCCGCTCTGGGCGCTGGCCGAGGCGGAGCGTTGCCGCGCCCTCGCGTCGCGTGCAGTGAGGCCGTCGTGATGCGCCGGCTGACTCTTTTGGGTGGCGCGCTGTGTGCGCTGTCCTTGGTCGCGGCAGCCGCTCCCGCTCCGGCTCGTTCATTCGTCGTGCTGCGGGAGTATGGTGTGGGCAGCGCGAGCCGCGCGCAACCGTTCTTGGACGAACTCTTGCGTGCGGTCGCCGAACAGAATCATTGGTCGAAAGCGACCGGCCGCTACTTCTCCGAGCGCGCATCCGCGCTCGCCTTCGTCCGCGAACAAAAGCCGGATTTCGGCATCCTCTCGCTGTCCGCCTTCCTCGCGCTCAAAGAGCCGCTGTCGGCTTCGGTGCTCGGTGAAGTCAGCGCGGCACAAGCCGGAGGTCGGCAGTATTTTCTGGTCTCGAAGCAGGCGCACGCAGTCGAAGGCTGCGTCGGTCAGCGGCTCGCGACCACCTTCGCCGCCGACGCGAAATTCGTCGATCGTGTGGTCGCGGATGGCGCGTTCAAGCTCTCGGGATTCAAACTGGTCGCGGCGCAGCGCCCGCTCGAGCCGCTCAAGCAAGTCATTCGAGACGAGGCCGATTGCGCGCTGATCGACGACGCCCAGCTCGCGGCCACGGGACACATCGAGCGCGGCAGCGAGCTCCACACCGCGTGGCACAGCGTCGAGCTGCCCGGCATGCCCGTCGTGGCTTTTGCGCGCACCGATGCCGCGGCTGTGAAGGACCTTCGGCAGTCGCTGGGTGGTCTGTGCGCGAAGGCGAAGCAGGCTTGCGCCAGCGTCGGCATCGATCTCATTCAGCCGAGCACGGACGAGCGCTATCGCGCGCTGTTGGCTCGCTATTCGAAGCCATAACCGTGGTTCGACGCAGCCTGCGCATTGTCAGCGTGCTGGTCGTTTTCGCAGCGCTGATGTTCGCCTGTTCGCCCTCGAATGCGCCCGTGCGCGGGCCGGTGGACGCAACGCTGCGTAGCGCGAACCTGCCCATCCTCGCCGTGGCCGACGCACTCGAAGCGCTCGTCGCCCGCGGCGCCGATGCGCATGCAGATCGTCAATTCGCGTACCAACGCGTGCGGTCGCAGCCGGTGGTGACCGCCCAAGACGCTCTGGGTCGCGCGATCATCGCCGGGCGGCTGGCTCAGATCTCTGGGCTCTCGGCGCCCGGCTTGGTCGCCGAAGTCGAACGCAACGCGCGGCGGAGCGCCGAGCTCGACCCTGAGTTTCGCGCCGGCGCGGCTCAACGCCTGCTCGGGACGCTGTACGTGATGGCGCCCGCTGCATTGCTTTCGAACGGCGACTCCGAGGCCGGTCTCGAGCTGTTGGAGGCCGTGGTGAAGCGTTATCCGGAGCACGTGGCGAATCGACTCCGGCTGGCGGAAGGCTTGGTTTCGCTCGGAGATCCGCGCCCCGCCCGGCCGCACCTGTGTTACTGCGCAGCGCATCGGGCCGCGCTCAGGCCCGACGAACGGAAGTTACTCGGCGAGTTGTTCGAGCAGTCGCACCTCAGTCAATGCCCCTGATCAAGCACCTGCTCACCGTCGGGCTGAGATGGCCGCGAGCGGCCCTTTCGTGCATCACGCTCTTGGTCGTCGCTTCGGGTTTGCTGATCTTGGTCGGCGGGCTTCGCGTCAGCACCTCGCGCACGGGGCTGGTCACGAGCCCGCATCAAGATCGCCTATTCAACTACTACGCGACGTTTGGGCGCTCCGAGCTGGCGGTCTTGGTGGTGTCCGGAGAGACCCCGGAACAGCGTCGACAATTCGTCGATCGCTTCGAGTCCGAGCTCGCGCAGTTGCCCGAGCTCGAGCGCCGCGTGCTCGGCAAAGTGACCCTCGACACCGTGGCCGAGACGTTGCTCGTTTGGCGGCCGGAGCTCGCGCAGGTTTTACCGAAAGCCGCAGCAGCGCTGGAGCCCGGGGTCGATCCCTGGGCAAGCTGGGCGCAGGCCGCCGAACGCCGGCTTTCGAGTGAACTCGCCGGGGCCAGCGGCAACAACGACGCAGCCCTGAGATCGCTCCCCGAACAGCAGACGAGAGGCCTCGGACGGCTCGCCGACGGCTTGAAAGCGCTGAGGCAGGCGCTCGTTAGCGGCGGCCAGCCTTCGTTCGGTGACCTCGGCGGCTTGAACCGGGGCGGCTCGTCTTTCGATGAGCGCGGCTACTTGGTTGGCGGCAAAGGCGCATACCACCTCGTACTGATCTTCCCCGCGCTGCAGAGCGATGAAGGCCGTGAGCTCAAGCCCGCGGTGGAGCGCATTCGCGCCGCACGCGATCGGGCGCTCGGCCCGTTCTCCAAAACGGGCCTGCACGCCGACCTCACCGGCGCACCCGCCCTCGCCGTGGACGAGCTGAAGAGCTTGCAGGACAGCTCACGCATCACCTCCGTGATCTCGACGGTGGGCATCTTCCTGCTGTTGATGTTGGTCTTTCGATCGCTCCGGCACGTCGGAGTGCTGCTCTTGCCGTTGCTGGCCGGCATGGCGATCTCGCTCGGGTTCGTAGTGCTCGCGTACGGCGGATTGAATCTCGTCACATCCAGCTTCATGAGCGTGCTGCTCGGCCTGGGCATCGAATTCGGCGTGCACCTCTTGCACCGCTACTCCGAAGCGCGCGTCGACGGCGAAGACGTGCGGCCCGCGCTTTCGACGGCGCTGCTGAGTGACGGCCCTGCGGTTGCGCTCGGTGCTTGTACGACCGCCGCCGCCTTTTTGACGACCACCGCCACGAAGTTCGCAGCTTTCGCGCAGCTCGGCGTGATCACCGCCGTCGGTCTCGGCGTAACCCTGGTGTGCACGATCACCTGCTTCCCGGCGCTCCTGCCGCTGCTCGCCGGCAAGCGCCAGCCGAACATGCACGAGCTGGTCGGTCTCTCGACGGTGCTGAACGTGGTCGGGCGTCGAGCACGCTGGGTGCTCGGCATCTCTGGCCTCGCCACGCTGATCGGGCTCGCCTCGCTGCTGGTCGCGCGCCCGGGATTCAATGGGCGCACGTTCGACTTCTTGCCTGCGCATGCCGAGAGCTACCGCGGTTTGAAGCGGATCGAGGAGTCCGGCACGCCGCCCCTCGACACCCATTTCATGGTCTCTTCTTTCGAGCAAGCGCGCGAGCTCACCCAGAAGCTTCGCCAGACGCCGGAGGTTGCGCAGGTACAAAGCCCCAGCGATCTCTTGCCCCCCGAGACCACGGAGCGCATTGCGCGCATCAAGCAAGCGGTCAGCGAGCTCGCTGGTTACACGCCGGCGATCCCTGAAGCCACCGCCGCGCAGGGCGCGGCTCGGTTGGCGGCGTTCAGCGCGTTGGCCGACACGCTCGACGAGTTGGCTTTCGCTTTACGCCAGGCAAACCTGGACGGCAGCGATGCGACGCGCGCAGCGCACGAGCTCAACGAGCTTGCGCGCTGGCTCGCGACGCAGCCCGAAGCGGGCGCGCCAGCCTTGAACCGCTTGGGCAAAGCCATGCAGACCGCGCTCGCGCGAGCGGTCGGCACAGCTCGCCGAATCGCCGAGCGTGGACAGTTTGCGCCCACGGACCTGCCGCCGGTGTTCGTGGCGCGTTTCGTGTCCAAGGACGGCAAGCGCCTGGCTGTGCACGCCTACCCGGCCGGAAACGTCGAGGAAGAGGACTTCGCGACGCGCTTCGCGGCCCGCCTGCGGGCTCTCGATCCGAACGTGGCCGGCACCGCCCTCAACCTACTGCCGCACGAACGTTACATTACCGAAGGGTTCCGGCGCGCGGCTGGTTACTCATTGGTACTGATGAGCTTGGCGCTTTGGCTGATGTTCCGACGCTTCGGCGACACGCTCTTGGCATTGCTACCGGTGGTCTTAGGTTCAATTTGGATGTTGGCGCTGATGCGGCCTTTGGGCATTCAGTTCACCGCCGCCAACATGGTCGCGCTGCCCCTCCTGCTCGGGATCTGCCTGGATTCAGGGGTCCACATCGTCCACCGCTCCCTGGAAGGTCCCGGATCCGCCCGCTTGGAAACGTTGGTACAGGGCACGGGTACCGCGGTGAGCGTCGCTGCCCTGACGAATCTGATCGGCTTTGCCTCGCTCATGGCGGCAGATTACCGCGCGATGCAGGGGCTCGGGCTGTTGCTCAGCCTGGGCATCGCGTTGAGTTTGCTGGCCAGCGTCTTGGTCCTCCCGGCGCTGCTCGTCGTCCTCGGGCGAGCGCGCCTCCGTGATTGAACCCGCGCGTCTAACATGGCAAGGCCCTCCGTGATGTCATTCTGGCGCGCGCTCATCGGGGTCGGCGCGGTTCTCGGCGCTGTCGCGTGTTCGTCTCGGCCGCCACCACGGCTGTCCGTGGAGTTGAGCGCGCGCGCTACTGCCAAGGCTGGTGTGGTCAACCTGGTCGTCTCCGATAGGGGCCGGGCGGAGCGCTTGCGCGCGATCTACCTGGAAGTCGTCACGCTCGGTCGCGAGCTGGACCGCGCGCGCGTTGCTGCGCTGGTGCACTGCCGGACGGCGCCGGAGCGACGCACGAGCGGGCCTGCTGCGCGCGATCCGATTGGCTCGGGCGCGTTCGAATGTCTGATTGCTCCCCCACTCACGGAGAGCCACGCCGCCCTCGACCGATACACCCAGCTGATGCTCGAAGCGCGCACGCTGCTCACCCAACGCGAGTTCGAAAAACTCGCTCGCATGCGCTGAAGCGAGACAGGACCTAGACCAGGATGCTGTGGGTCGCGCTTGCCACCGCCATCATGCTGCTCAGCGGCGAGCTCAGCCGTGAGGCAGATGACGGGGCCACCCTCGCCTTGCTTTTGGCAGCGCTGCGAAAGTCCACGATTCAAGACGTCGCGGACGCGCCGCGGCGCGCGGCAGCACTGCGCGCGATCGCGAGTTTCGAGTCCGGCCTCGAGGCGTATCGCCGGCAGCTCGCCACATTCAAGGCCTGCATCACCGCGGCGGACCAAAAATACGGGGCCACGCGGGCTGACTACGATGCGTGCCGCGGGCCGCTCGAGACCGAGCGCGCCAGTCTTCGCCAAAGCCTCGTGTCCGCGCAGAGTTCCTACGAAGCCGCCGTCACGGAGAGCGAGCGTGCCCACGTCGCAGCGGCCGTCATGGCCTTGCCCGAAGCGCACCTGCTCGACCCGACGCGCGCTGGCGAAGGGCATCCGCCGGTGCCCTCGCGTTCGCGCGGTCTCGAAGGCGCAATGAGCGAGCGCCATTCGACGCTCCCGCGCAATGCGGTGGCCATCATGTACGGTCCAATCTCGTCCGCGACCTTCGGGCAACGCTTCCCCTCGCGGATCATCGACGGTGGCACGAGCTACGCGCACCTCGACCAGTCGCTCTCCGACGCGAGCGGCGTACCGCCCAACCTTTGGAACATGCGCGGCGGCGCGCGGGTCGGCATGTTCGATGACTTCGAAGCCGGCGCCTTGTTCATGCCGCTGCAGCTCGGACCCAAGTTCCACTACGACCCGGTATTGATCTTTTTCACCCAACAGTTCCGCTTTCGGCGCTTCGATCTGGCGTTCCGTGCCTCGTTTCAAACCCCCGGTGATACCGGTTGGAGCATCGCGCCAGGCACGTTCCTGTCCATCCCCGGACAGCGGCTCGCGTTACGCACGGGCGTGATCTTGCCGATGGAGGTCGGTACTCTCGGGCACAAGATTTCGCCGATCGTGGGCCTCAACGTGCCCCTGCGCGTCACTTGGAACATCGTGCCGAACTTCTTCGTCTTGACCGACAGTGGGGTGGCTTACGACCGGCTCGCGCAGCAGGGGGGCCTGGAAGTGCCGCTCGGCTTTGGCACCGGGTACACCATGCTCGCCGGCTCGAAGGTGATCGACTTCACCGCGACGTTCTCTTGGGATCACTGGCTCATGCCCGCCCCTGCGCAGGGTTCGGCACAGCTCCATTGGGAAGCGTATCGCGTCGCTGCCGGCGCGTCGTTGTACTTTCAGGCGCTGTGAGCGTTCGTTCAGCGCCGCCCGCGCGCGACCAGGAAAACCAAGGTCGGCGCGCCGAGTGCAGCCGTTACGATCCCAACCGGCAGTTCGCGGCCGGGCACGATCAGCCGCGCGAAGGCATCACAGGTCACGAGCAACGCGGCCCCCACGCACAGCGACATGGGCAGAAGCACGCGATAGCTCGAGCCCAGTAAACGGCGCACCAAGTGCGGCACGATCAGGCCCACGAAGGCGATTGGCCCGCACCATGCCACGCACGCGGCGACCCCCAGTGACCCCAAACCAAGCGCCAATAGGCGTAAACGCGGGACATTGACGCCTTGGCTGTGCGCCAAGTCTTCGCCCAGAGCGAAGGCCTGCAGCGGGCGCGTGAGCAGCAAAAGCAGCGCGCACGAGAGCGTACACAGCGGGGCGAGTAGCAGCACGCCGCGGTAGCCCACTTGCGGAAGCTGCCCCAGCGACCACTGCGCGGCGGCGAACAGCGCGCGGCTGTCGGACACGTATTGAATGCCGGAGGCCATCGCGCTGGTCGCCAGCGTGACGGCGATGCCTGCCAAGAGCACATCGCTCGAATGCGCCGCGCGCGACGAAGCGAAGCTTGCCACGAGCAAGCTGCCGCTGAGCGCGCCAACGAACGCGCACACGGTGACCAGCGGCAAGCCCTGCACGGTGCGCGAGCTATCGAGCACGAGCGCGAACAGCGCGCCCACGGTGGCGCCCGCGGTCGTGCCCACGGTGTCCGATGTGGCCAGCGGATTCTGAAATAGTGCCTGAAATACCGCGCCCACCAGCGCCAGCGTGGCGCCGACCAATACGCCGACCAAGACCCGGGGCACGCGCAATTGCCAAACGATGAACTCGCCTTGAGCGCCTTCGAGCCGTGGCCCCACCAATACCGCGGCCAGCAGCAGCGCGGCGCAGCTTACGATGATCAGCAGCGCGCGCAGCTTCAAGACGTGCTCCGCGCCCGTGGCACGATGAAGCGCTGCTCGCTGCCACGCAGAGCTTCGACCTCGACCCCGAATAGGTCCGCCATGTGTGCGGGGAGCGCGGCCGACTCGAACGGCACGTCGAACGCCACACGCCCGGCGCGCAGCCCGACCACGCGCACGCGCGCCGCATCGCCCACGTGGTGCAGCAAGTTCACATCGTGGTTGATGCACAGGATGCTGCGCCCTTCGCGCCAAAGCTCACCCAGCAGGCGATATACCTCCAGCTGCTGGGCCGGGTCGAGGTGGTTCGCTGGCTCGTCGAAGAGCAGGATTTCTGCCTCTTGAGCGATCAAGCAGGCGAAGGCGACGCGCTGTCGCTCGCCGCCCGAGAGCTCGGTCACGCGGCGTTCGGCGTACTGGCTCGCCCCCACGCGCGCCAGCGCTTGCTCGGCCGCACGTCGCGACTGCGAGTGGCTCTCTCGGAAGCGGTACCGGGCCGCGGCCGCCGATTCGAGACCGGTCACGGGTTCTTCGGCGCGGATGTGTTGCGGTAGCCAGGCGATCAGCGCGGCCCGCTTGCGTGCCTCGAGCTCGGACACGGACGTATGCGAAAGACGCACGCTGCCCGAGTTCGGCGTGCGCAGCGAGAGCGCGGTCTTCAAAAGCGTGGTCTTGCCCGCGCCGTTGGGACCGATCAGCGCAACGAATTCGCCGGGTGCAACGCGCAGGGTGATGCGATCGAGCAACGTGCGTGCGCCGACCTTCACGCTCAGATCTACGAACTCGAGCTCGGCCATCGCGTTCAGGGCGCTCGTACGGGGCTGGCGAAGAGCCGGGCGAGCTCGCGCTGGAGTGCCGCTTCGAGCTCGAGAATGCGCGGACCGTTGGTGAACGCCGCGTCGGATTCGAGCACGGAAATTCGGCCGTTCTTGCGCGCGGTCAGCGGCTCTAGGGCTTGGTAGTCGTGCAAGACTTGCGCGCTATTCGGGCCGTTCTGGCGGGGTGAGACGAGCACGATGATGGCGTCTGGATCCAGACGCACGAGCTCTTCGATCGCGATCCGCGGCACGCCCGGCACGTCTTGGGCGACGGCATTGCGAGCCCCGGCTGCGCGCAGCGCCGCCCCGTGAATCGAATTTTTCCGGATGAAGAAGATCTCGCTCAGCTTGCCCGAAGTTTCGCCCAGCACCGCCAGCACACGCGGGCCGCGGGGCGACTCCGCGACCGCCAGACCGTCCCACAGTTTGCGCGCTAGTTCGCTGGCGGCTTCGGAGTGCGCGGTCAACGCACCCAGCAAGCGGGTGCTGGCTACGATGTCCTCGAGCGATAGCCAGGGTAAAAACTTGGTTACACCCAGCGCGCCCAATTCACGGCGGGGCACGCTGGCTGCGCCTTCACACAAGATCAGAGTCGGCTCGAGCCGCACGATGGCTTCGTAGGCGGGCGTCAGGGCGGTCCCCGTACGCGGTAGTTTCTTGGCTTCTTCCGGATAGTTACAGTAGTTGCTCACGCCCACGATTTCGGACCCGGCGCCGATCGCGAACAGTGTCTCGGTGACCGCGGGCGAGAGCGACACCAGGCGCTGCTTACCGGAGCGGGCGGCGGCTTTCTGGTTCGGGTGATCGCAGCCGAGCGTGACCCACGCGCTTCCGGACAGCGCGATTCGTAAAAGTGCGCGACGCTTCACCGGGCTCGCTCGGCGCGGCGCTTGGCGGCGCTGGCCTCGGCCGCCTCTACCGCGCTGGCGTTGCGCTCATGCAAGAGGCACAGACCATCGAGGGTGAGGTTCACGTCCACCTCTTGGATGCGCGTTGTGTGCTTGGCGATCAGCGTGGAGAGGCCACCCGTGGCCATGATGTGGCAAGAGTAACCGAGCTCGGCCTCGAGCCGACCAACCATGCCGTCGACCAGCGAGGCATAGCCGTAGACCACGCCGGACTGCAGCGCATGGGTGGTGTTGCGACCGAGCACGTGGGGCGGCGCAGCCAGCTCCACGCGCGTGAGCTTCGCGGCGCGCGACAAAAGGCCGTCCAAGCTCACCTGCACGCCCGGTACGATCACTCCGCCCAGGTACTCGCCCTTGGGCGAAATGCAGTCGAACGTGGTGGCAGTCCCGAAGTCGACGACGATCACCGCGCCCTTGATGCGCTCGAAGGCGGCCGCGGCATTGACGATGCGATCGGCGCCGACGTCACGCGGGTTCTCGTACAGCACGGGCACCCCGGTCTTGAGCCCTGGGCCGACGACCAGCGGTTCACGCGCGAACGCGTGGCGAATGGCGTCGCTCATCACGTCGGTGAGCGGCGGCACGACGCTGGCGATGATCGCGGCGTCGATCGCGTCGGCCGGCACTTTGCGCAGCGTGAGCAGTTGTTGCAGCATCACGCCGTATTCGTCTTCCGTCCGGGTGCGGACGGTCGAGACGCGGAAGGTTTGCTCCAGCGTGCGGCCGCGGTACAGGCCGAACACGATGTTCGTGTTTCCGATGTCGACGGCGAGCAGCATGGTCCAGCGCTTCTAGCACTTCTGGTATTTTCAGGGCACTGAGCTGACGCGAACGCGCAAGATGCGGTCGCCCGCGGCGACGCGATCCCAGCCGGGTCCGGCTTCGCCCAGCCAGGCGTACTCGCCGTCCAAGTGCGGGTAACGGCCTAGGGTCACGAACAGCTGGCTGGAGCCGGTATCGCGGCCCGAAAGCGCGACGCCCACCGCACCGCTCGAGAACGGGATGGGCGAGGTCTCGCAGCGCAGTGGCGGTTGGTCGTCCCCGCCGTATCCGTCGCCGCCCGGGTCACCGAATTGGGCGACGAAACCCGGCACCACGCGGTGCACGGCAACGCCGTCGTAGAATCCGCTTTGGGCCAAACCGAGCACCCGCGCCACCGCGAGCGGTGCAAAGCTCGGATCGAGTTGGAGCGTCAAGGGACCGGCGTCGGTTTCGAAGCTGAGCAAGCTGGGCGTGGCGCTGATTGCCGGCAACGCGATGCTCGGGCCGGGCTTGAACTCGTCGCAGCGGCGCGCTTGCTCGCCCAGCAAGCGAAGCGCCTTTTGCGCGTGCTCGCGCAAGCTCGGGTTGTCGCTGCTGCACGCCGCGTTGGCGCTGTCTTTGAGACTGAGGATTTGTAGCGCGCCAATCGCGTCCAGCAGTAGACTCTGCACTTCTACGCTGTGCCGCGCGCTGGCCGTCGCATACGCCTCCCCCAGCGCTTGGATCACGCTCGGATCTGGTTTCGGCGCGGCGTGCGCGTCGCCGCTTTCGTCGATCGTGCGTGCCGCTCGCTCGGGGTAACTGGAGAGCAAATGCGCCGCGCTGGCCACGACGCCCAGTGCTTTCGCGCCGAGCGCGTCGGCCAAAACCGAGTACGCCTCGCGCAGCTCGGGATGCTCGGCCAAACGCTCGATCGCGGCCTCACGCAACCGCGCGTCATCGGCGTGGGCTCGCAGCAGATAGGCCTTTTTTCGAGCCCCGCGCAGCCTTTCACGAGTCATGACGCTGAGCACGGCCAGCTCGCGCGTCACGCTCTGCGACGCCGGATCGCAAGCCGACAAGCGCGCGTTCAAATAGTTGCTGCCGGCGAGCAACGCCGCGGCAGCGCAGCGCAAATGCACCTTGCGCCGCGCGAGCGTCACCGAATCGTGCTCGCCGATGGCCAGCTCGGCCAGCGCTTGCAACTTGGCTCCCGAACCGAGAATCGGCGTGGTCAGCGCATCGACCAAGGCCGCGATCGGTCCGTAGCTTTCGCCTTGCAGCGTCGCGTCGTCCGGCAATGTGCCGAGCAAAATGTCGAACGCCTCCCAGAGCGGCTTCTGGCTGGTGGCGCCCCGTGTGCCTAACTCGCGCAGCGCTTCCGCGCGCAGGCCGGGCTCGAGGTCGCGTTGCGCGGCCAGTGTGCCCAGCGAAAGGCTGCCCGCTTCACCGGTACGACCCAGCACCCGCACCGCAAACTCGCGGCTCGGCGCGCGCGCGGCGATCAAACGCAAAGCCAGGGTGCGCGTCCGTTCCGCGCTGGAGGCGTTCAGCGAGGCGAGTCGCGTCAGGGGAAAGAGCGCGTTTTGCAGCGGATCTGAGGCGCGATCCGCGGCCTCGAGCAGCGCGACCAAGGTTGCATCGTCGAGCCTACCCGCTTGCGTCGCGAGCCGACCCAGCGCGAGCGCGGCCGCTTCTGCGCGTGGCTTCGGCCCGCGTATCCAAGCACGCAACGTGCTTTCGGCCTCGCTGCTCGCGCAACGCCCGAGCGCATCGGCGATGGCTTCGCGGGGGCCGACCAACTTCGCGCTCACGGCGTCCGCGGTCAACGATGCGGCGCGCGCCGCCAAGGCGCGCACGGTCTTCGCTTCGCGCCCTCGACAAGTATAGCCCAAGCCGTAGGCCGCCCAGGTGTTCACTTCGGGGTCTTCGTCGGCGAGTGCGAGCAACAGCAGCTCGTTGGCACGCGCATCGGCAATGCGAGCCAAAGCGCGCGCTGCCGTGCGCCGCACGCTGACGTCGCGACTCGACAACGCTTCGTTGCCAATCGCGGCCGAGTCCCGCCGCTGCTCAGCCGCCAAGAGCGGCTTTCGATCGCCGTTTACCCCGCTCGCCGAGTGCGCCGGCAGAGCCGCGCGTGGCGTCGGATCGGCACGATTGTCGTGGCAGGCCGCGACCAACGCTAGCCCACCGAGGTACTTCGCCCAGCGCATCACACCCTCGAAAAACCCAGTGTCGTCAGCGCGTCGAGCGCCAAACACACGCGCTCGCGCGTGCCGCGCACGAGCTCCGCTCCCAACGCGACGGGAGGAGACAACGCGGGTAGGGGCTCCGGCTGGAAGCCCGCGCCTTCGAAGCAACGCAGCGCGCGCGGCATGTGCCAATCACAAGTCACGAGCCAGACGCGTCGACGGCCGCGCGGCAACAAAAGCCTCGCCGCAAAGTGCGCGTTCTGACGCGTCGAGCGTGAGCTCGACTCGCGCTCCAATGCATTCTGTGGCGCGCCGCGCTCGATCAGGAACGCGCACAATGCATCGCTCTCGCGCACGCCGTGCCAGGCTTTGCCGCCGCAAGCCAAAATGTGATCCGCCAATCCAGAACGCAACGCGTCCGCGGCGCGCAACGCTCGCCTTCGCGCGGGCGGCGAGAGCGCAGCTGGTCCAAGCACGCGGCAGCCCAGCAAGACCACGGACATTGGCTCCACGGCTCGGCACCATAGCTCGAAGCTCGAAGCCGGGCCTAGCGCCGTCAACCTGAGATTTTTGACGGTCATCAGCCACGGCGTGGGGCGGCGCAGCCCCGCGCCCTCGCCCTCGGGCGACGCTCGGATGCGGGGCTTGCGCGGGATGCGGGGCTCCCGCATGCTCTGGTCCGCTTTGACGATCTACGCACGACAAGCGTTCTTTCGTCTCGCGCCGGTCGCCGCGCTGGTCGCGTGCTTGGCGAGTACGGCGTGTCGTGAGAGCTCGCGATCGCAAGGCGCGTCGAATCGCGGCGAGCCCGCTGTGCACGTCGTGCCGTCGGCGGCGTCGCCCTCGCCGGCCGTTTCGGGCGAAGAGAAGCTGGCTGACGAGCGCCCGCTGAAGGTTCCGAACGGCGAACCGCCGCGGCTCAGCTGCACGCAAGCGAAGGCGATCGTCGCTGAAGTGCGGCGGCGCTTGCCGGCCGTGCCCCCGCGCATCAAAGCCTCCCTGTTTGCGGATCTGTGGACGGATTGGTTCGATCCGCATGGCCTGTGGTCTGCCGCGCCCGATGCACCTTTAGCGGAAGCGGTTCACGTTCGGGCGAGCGCGCTGCTTTCGGAGCTCGAGAGCGCGGGCGCGGGCACGCCGTGTTCCGTCGCACTCTCGCTGGGCGCGGATTCGAAGCGTTGGGTGGATGGCTTGCGTGCCGTCTTCGAACAAGCGCGCACGGAGGCGCCGCCCACGCATTTTCAACGCGCGCTTTCTGCGATCAACGAGCCCGCGTTCGAAGACGACAGCGTGTCGCATCCGGCTCGCCAATTGGCGGCGGATCTCGGGTTGCGCATCGGCCAATTCTCGAACATCGCGCCAGAGCTCGCAGACGGCCCGGCCAGCAGCGCACTGTCGCGTTTTTTTCCCGATCTGAGCGTCGAAGCTTGGTCCGAGGTCGCACTCGCCGCCGCCGTGCGCGCCTATGTGCCGGCCATCGATCCGCACGGCGAGTGGGCGCCTTTGGAAGAAGAATGGGCGTTATTTGCCGGCGATCCGTTGGACGGCGAGCAGCCCAGCCTGTGGGGCAACATGCTGCGCACCCCGCTCGGCGTGCGAGTCGTAGAGAGCCCGCGCGCGCCACTCGAGATCGATGATTTGGTGCTCTCGGTCGATGACACCGAGACCGCCGGGCTGAGCGTGGAACAAGTAGAGCAGCTCGCGCGCGTCGAGCCGCCCCGCGGGCAGAACGTGCGCACCCTGCGCGTGCTGCGCGGCCCGAGCACGACTGCGCTCGAACTGGCCGTCGCATTTCCGCCGGGCGAAGAGGAGCTCGAAAATGCTTTGCCCGCGACCGGCGTTCGCTATGGCGATGGCTGGATCGACGTGATCACGATCGGCGAAGTCGGCGATCGCCTGGGCGAAGATTTGGCGGATCGCCTCGCGCTGGCGCAAAAGACCGATGATCCCCCGCTGGGCGTCGTGCTCGATCTGCGTGGCAACGGCGGCGGCTCGACCGACGGCGCGGCGGCCGCGATCGGTCTGTTCCTGCCGGGCGTGCCCAGCTTCCCCTTGATTCATCGCGGCGTGGTCAGTGAGATTTTGCGCGCCAGCACGCCCGAAGCAGAAGCAGTCTGGAAAGGTCCCGTCGCGGTGCTGGTCGATGGCTACACCGCCAGCGCCGCGGAGATGATCGCGGGCGCGATCGATAGCTACGGCCGCGGTCCGTTGCTGGGCGCCCATACCTTCGGCAAAGGCTGCGTGCAGGAGTACTTCGACGACCATTCCGGCGCGGGGGTGCTGCGCTTGACCACGCTGCTGGTTGCCCTCCCCGATGGCACCCCTTTGCAACACGCGGGGCTGGAACCGGAGTGGTCTCTCGGCCTGCCGGCGGTCGACGAGCACGAGTCGGATTTGGACGGTTCGCCCAAAGGGGTCTCCGGGCCGGACATTCGAAATCGGGCCGCGATGGGCAGCGTGCCCTGGCCTTCTGCGCACGGAAGGGTCGGTCCGTGCGAAGATCCGGTGGTTTGTCGGGCCCTGGCCCGGCTTGGTACGGGTGTGCCGGTGCGCCGCGGCCGCGCGGGAATTCCGGTTCCTTCACATACGCGCCGCACGCCCCGAGCGCAGCCTGTGCTAGGAGACACGGAACATTCGGCCCATGGTTTCACGCAGTCCCGCGAAGGGCGGGGCACGAGCCCCAGATGAGCCGGTAAACCCGGAACCCAGCCACGCGTCCCGCGGCAGGCAAGTGATCGACCGCGACCCCGCGCGCAAAGCCGAGCGGGGCCGTGACCGCGACAGCGCAGCCGACGACGCGGAGCCCGAATCCGAGCGCGGGCCCGAGCTACCGCGCTTCGGTCGCGATGGCGCGCCCGAGCCCGAACAATACACGGTCGAGTTCGAAGAAGGGCGCATCGATCCGGACGCGGCGAAGGTCGTGAAGCGGCTGACGCGCGCCGGGTACGAGGCGTACCTCGTCGGCGGAGCCGTCCGCGATTTGCTGATCGGACGTTCCCCGAAAGACTTCGACGTGGCCACCAGCGCGCGCCCCGACGACGTGCGGCGCCTGTTTCGCAACTCGCGCATCATTGGCCGGCGCTTCCGGCTGGTGCACGTGCTGTTCGGCGGCGGCAAAGTGATCGAGACCGCGACCTTTCGGCGTCCGCCGGAACAAGACAGTCAGCGCGAGAACGAAGATCTGCTGATCAGGAACGACAACGTCTTCGGCGACGCGCACCAAGACGCCTACCGTCGCGACTTCACGATCAACGGCCTGTTCTACGACCTGGATCACAACCTAGTGCTCGATTGGGTGGGCGGCATGGCCGACATCGAGCGCCGCGCGGTACACACCATCGGCACGCCGGTGGTGCGCTTTCAGGAAGATCCCGTGCGCATTTTACGGGCGATCAAGTTCGCCGCGCAGCTCGATCTCGGTGTCACCCCCGAGGTTTACGATGCGATGGTGCAGTGTCGCGGCGCGCTGCGCAAAGCGGCGCGCCCGCGCTTGTTCGAGGAAGTTTTGCGGCTCTTGCGCAGCGGCGCATCCCGGCGCGCGTTCTGGCTGGCGTGGGAAACCGGCGTGCTCGACGTGCTCTTGCCGGAGCTCTCCACCTACCTCGCGGATCTGCCGGAAGACGACAACAGCGTCTGGCGCATCCTGCAAGAGGTCGACCGCACCACGCTGGAGCGCAAGTCCCCGCTCGACGACACCGTGCTCTGGGCCATGCTCCTGCTCGAGCCGATGCGCGAAGCCTGCGCCGGCGAAAAAGACCGCGTCGAAGCCGCCTACGCGTTCCTCGAACCGATCGTCGATCGCCTGAACGTGCCGCGTCGTATCGCCGACGCCGTGCGCCGCATCGTGGCTCTGATGCCGCGCGTGGAAGCCGGCCGCACGGGCCGCTTCGCACGCACCCAGCTCTACCCCGCCCTGCGCGACGTCGTCGAGCTGCGCGCCGCCGCGCTTGGTGAGCGTGAGCCCATCGAAGGCGATGAGCTCAGTGCCGCCGGCACCAGCGCCGCCGGCGAAAAACCCGCCCGCAAACGCCGCCGCCGCCGCAAACCCCGCATCGAAGCGGGCTGACCCTATCCCTCCCGCGTTGTTCCCGGGCGGATCGTTGAACCAACACTCATCGGCGCTGTGCGAGTTTGGGTTGATGGTCAATCAACACGCCTCGGTTACGTCCCTGCCTTCGGCGTCGCGGACGTGGGAGAGAAGAGAGGGGACTAACCGCCAAAACGCCAAAACGCCAGAAGAGGAGAAGGAGAGAAGATTGGGGTTCGCTCTTCGCGACTGATCAACGCGTGGGGAGCGCCCCGCGGTGTTGTGCAGCCGAGACAGAAGACGCGCTCTGACGGCTACACGTGGTGCCCTCTGACAGTTACACGTGGTGCCCTCTGACAGTTACACGTGGTGCCCTCTGACAGTTACACGTGGTGCCCTCTGACAGAGCTGGTTCTTACCGGTGAGCTTCGCGTTACACGTGGTGCCCTCTGACGCTTCCACGATGTTATGGGCCGCTCAAAGCGAACCCAAAAATCTTTCTCCCTCTTCTGGCGTTTTGGCGTTTTGGCGGTTCAACTCTGGGAGTGCTCTAGGCGCTTTCGCGGTTCGCTTTTGCGCTCGATTGCGCCGCCGCGGTGGCGACGTCTTGGTCGGCAATCGCGCGTGCTGCGAGGTGCGTGGCTGGATCGCGAGCGCTGCGAACGCCCACTCTCAAATGAAAAAAGGAGTTCGATTTCGAACTCCTTTTTCCAAGCGCGGGGCCGTCCCCGGCTGAACTCGGGGATAGAGGCGAGTGCGGTTCAGTTGCTGTTCAGTTCGACGCGTAGCAGTTTGCGGCCGATGAAGACGTAGTCGCCGTGGGTGAGGGCGGTATCGGTCTTGATGCGGACGTAGGTGCCGTTTCGGCTATCCCAGTCGGTAAGCACGAATTTGCCTTCTTTTTCTTCGACCGTGCAATGCTTGCCGGACAAGAAGACGTCACTCGGGAAGTTGAGATCGCCGTCTTCGCGACCGATTTGCAACGACGAGCCGCGGGCACAGACGGTCATGCCGATCGCGCCGCCTTCCAAGATTTGATTGAGGCGGAACGCGCTCGGGTACTTGGGCGACGAATAGAAGAACGTGCCGTCCGGATCCGCGCCGTCCGAGGCTTTGGGCGTCGGATCGAGTCGAAACAGCTGTTCGCCGGCCAGGAACGTGTCACCGGGGGAGACCTCGACCGCGCCGCGGACGCGGAAGTACACGCCGTTCAGCGAGCCTTCGTCGCGCACGATCAGGCGATTGTCGCGATAGAAGAAATTCGCGTGCTTGGGCGAGATGAACGGATCGTCCGGGAACTCCAGCTGCCCTTGGCGACCGATCACGTGTTGGTCGGCCTTGAGGTGGTAGCTCAAGCCGTCCATCCCCTCGCCGCGGATCAAGATCAGGCGCGCCTTCGCCGCGTCTTGCATGTCGCTGTAAAACGACGGGGCCATATGCAGGATCGTGTCCGGTACCGGAGCCCCGCAGCGCCCACAGAACTTGTGCCCGCTTGGCACGGGAGTCATGCATGACTCGCACACGTAGTACCTTGCCTGATCCATCTGCTCCTCCTGAGACTCTACACGCGCTGGCGGCTCCGACCTATCGTCGGCCTTTGGTCCTGAGAATCCCCTAAATTCGCCCGAATGGGAACGAGCTTTCTCGATCAACACGGGCCACGGCTCGTTTACCGGCACCGGCACGATCGACGGACGGCGCGGGCTCGGTTGTTCGGCCGAAAAGAGCGACAAGTCGTGCCCACATGCCGCGCACTGGGTTGCCCCCATCAGTGTGAAGGCTTCGCACCGACCGCAGACAATGCCGACCTCCAGCGAACCGTGACCCATCGAATTCGCGTCAAGCTAGCACCCGCGCTAGCGCAGGCTCAAGCGCACGGCCGCGTATCGGTGTGGTTCCGCGCTCAGCGGATCAGCGTCAAGCGGTTCGGCACGTCGAAGAAGCCGTCCTTGCTGACGAGGCGAAAGATCACGCTTTCGGCGCAGGTCGAGCGCTCGACCGGACCGAAGTCGCGCGAGTCGAAGGGAAACTGCCGATTGTCGCTGACCAAGAAGACGTGCTCACCCGTCACCTCTACCTCCGCGTCGCTCGGCGGGGGCAACGCGGCGTTCAGCTCGCCGCGCGGATGTTTTCGGCTACCGATCAGCTCGAGCCGGCAACCCTGCTCCGCCTCCTGCCCACTGCCCGGATCCTTGACCTTGAACGGATCGCAGCCGGCCTCGGTTTCGAACTTGCGATCGTTGATCAGCACGCCGCCGCTCGACACTTTCACGTGGTCGCCCATGCCCGCCAGGATGCGCGCCACCACGTAGCGACCCGCCGCTTTCGGCTCCGGGCACAGCGCGAGGCTGCCCACGCTCGGCGCGCTGCCCCGCCATAGAATCACCCAATCTCCACCGCGCAGGGTAGGAGCCAGCGAGGCCTCGAGGTACGGATCGCCGAGCGGCACGCGCCACCAACGAATGACCGTGAGGCGTGCGAGGCCGATCACGATGCCGGCGATGAGCAAAGTCCAGCCGACGTAGCGCAGGAACTTCGACATCAATCGGCAATCTAACCCGGGTCGCGCGCGCCTGACAAACGACTCACTTACATTCGATCGGCGGCAGCTCGCTCGGGCTCGTGCCACTCGAGACCAGCGCGGCATAGGCGAACAGCGAGCGCCAGCGGTCGACGCGCACGAACTCCGAGCGATCGCGGGTGCGTTCATCGCCATCCATGGCGCTGGCGGAGATCACGCCGAGGATCTCGCCGCCATCGCTGCTCACGGCCGGCCCGCCCGAATCACCCGGGCAAATCGCGGCCGAAAGCCGAAACCTGCCCTCCGAGACCTGTTCGATGGTGCCGCCCGCGCGGTGCTTACGATGTATGCCATCCGCCGACAGCGCGCAGCGCCCAAAGCCGATCGGCTCGATCTCGTCGCGCTTGCCGGGCGGCGCTTCCAAGCGCGCGGCCCGCGTGGCCACGCCAATCAGCTTCCGTTCCAGCACCAGCACCGCCAAATCACCCTCGCCCGAAACGTAGCCGCAGGTGGGCGCGAGCACCGCGCGCACGCCGACTTCGCCCCAGGGCAAGTAATCCCCACCCAGCTCGACGCGCACCTGATCGGGTCGCACATCACGCCCCAGGGACGCGCCATCCGCATCGCGCGCGGCCACGCAGTGGTGCGCCGTCAGCACGCGATCTTCCTGAATCAAGGCGCCGGAACAGGTGACCGACCCGACCACGATGCGCACGACGTAGTCGTCGTCCTTCGCCAACGCGGGCGGCATCGCCTCATCCAAAATAGGCGCCGATTGATTGCCCAAAGCCGCCGGTACCGGCGCGGCAACCGCCCCCGCCTGGCCGCCGAACAAGCGCGCGCAGCCGGACAGCGCGAACACCAGCGCACCCCACGCACTGCCACGACTCAAGACTCGGCCCAAATACCGCACCTGTGGTTACTGACAGCTCGCGCGCCCAAAGGTTCCGACAAAAAATCTACGCTCGGCCTTGGCTCTTTCCCCGCAAAAACCCGACCCCAAATCGCATTTGTCGCACGTTATCGCACCTCCGCGCCCCATTATGAGAATTTGGGTTGATGGTCACGCGCCACGACCATCCGCGTCGCAGCCTTCGGCGTCGAGGTCCGATCCGAAGAGTGGATTAACCGCCAAAACGCCAGAAGATGGAGAGGGAATTGGTTTCCCTCTCCGCGTCGTTCCACGTCCCAAAAAGCTCGCGGAGCGCCCGCCCTAGAACGAATGGCGGACAGCGGAGCGGTTACCGTGAATTCTATCGCCCCCAAGCTTTTCAACGACGTCGATCGCCGCTCAACGCCGATAGCGAGCGCCCCCTCTCCAGGCTTGGGACTTCAGAGCGAGATCACGAGGTCGTCTTTGTGGACGACGACGAGTTCGAGGGCGGTGTCGCCGAAGCGGGCGCTCAGGTCGGCGCCTTTTTTGCCGGCGGCACGGGCGACGTCGGCGGTGCCGAGGCGGGTTAGGCCGCGCGCGACTTCGATGCCGTCGAGGCTGACCAGGCGCACTGCGTCGCCCGCGTTGAACTCGCCGCTCACGCCGACGATGCCGATTGGTAACAGGCTGCTCTTGCCTTCGCGCATGGCGCGCACGGCGCCCGCGTCCAAGAGCAGACTGCCTTTGGGGCGGAGGGTGAAGGCGATCCAGTGTTTGCGGGCTTTGAGCGGCGCGCCCAAGAGTGGGAAGAGCGTGCCGACGTCTGCGCCGGCCACGATTTCGTTGAGCACGCCGGGGCGCGCAGCGGGGGCGATCACGACGGACGCACCGGAGCGCGTGGCTTTGCGCGCGGCTTCCACTTTGCTGCCCATGCCGCCGGAGCCCATGCGGTCGGCTTTGGGGGCGAGCAGCACCATTTGCTGCTCCGCGGTCATGATCGGGATGCGCTGGCTGTTTTCGTCGAGCACGCCTTCCACGTCGGTGAGCAGCACGAGTAAATCCGCGCCGACGAGGGGCACGACCATCGATGCCAGCTGATCGTTGTCACCGAAGCGGATTTCGTCGGTGGCGACGGTGTCGTTCTCGTTGATGATCGGCACCGCGTTGGCGTCGAGCAGCGCGCCGAGCGCCTCGCGCGCGTTGTTCAGTCGCTCGCGATCCGCCAGATCGGCGTACGAGAGCAGGACCTGCGCGGGGGTGAGTCCGACTTCGCCGAACGCTTCGTCGTAGCGGCGCATGAGCACGCTTTGACCGGCAGCGGCGGAGGCCTGCAGTTGCGCGACCTCTTTGGGCTTGGCTTTGTAGCCGAGTCGATTCCAGCCGAGGGCGATCGCACCGCTCGTGACCACCACGGTGCCACATTTGTTCTGGGCGAGGTCCGCCACTTGGCGCGCGAGGCGCGTCGGGAATTCTGGATCGTTCGCGATCGTGCGCGATCCAATTTTGACGATTAAGCGTCGGGTCTTCAATAGCTCGGGACGAACGGCCACGCGCGCTCATTAGCATAAAGAGTCGCCCGAAGCGGCCTCTTGGCCGTGTAGGTCGCGCCGCTGCCCGTTGCCCTGCGCCGGGGGGACTGTAAGGTTTGGCCGTTCTCCGGAGTTTCAAAGGCGAAATGATGCGATTCCAATCGTTCTGCGCACTGGCGGGGGCGTTCACGCTGGCCACGGCCTGCGGCCAAAAGCCCGCCGCTATCCCCAATTCGGGTCCCACTTCACAGAGCAGCTCAGACGCCAGCGCGAGCGAGCAAGTCTCGCTCACCGTGTACAACAAGAACTTTGGCTTGGTGCGCGAGGTGCGCAAAGTGCACCTGGGCACGGGCAACGTCGAGCTGTCGTACGCGGACGTGTCCGCGCACATTCAGCCCGAGACCGTGCACCTGAAGAGCCTGACCGGCGACGATCAGATCACGGTCTTGGAGCAAAACTATCGCTACGATTTGCTGACTCCAGACACGTTGCTCAAGAAGTACGTCGGCAAGACGATCAAGGTCTACCGCTACAACGAGCGCACGGGCGTCGACGAAGAGAAGCAAGCCGAGGTGCTTTCGGTCGAAGGCGGCGTGGTGCTCAAGATCGACGGGCAGGTCACGTCCAACTTCGCGGGCCGCTACGCGTTCCCGGAAGTGCCGGAAAACCTGGTCCAAAAGCCGACTTTGGTGTGGCTGGTCGCGAGCGGAGCCGCCGATCAGCGCGTGGAAGTGGCGTACCTCACGCAGGGGCTCGATTGGCATGCGGACTACGTGCTGTCCGTCGATGCCGACGACAAGCTCGGCGATCTGAATGGCTGGGTGACGCTGAAGAACGAAACGGGCACCAGCTACAAGAACGCGGAGCTGAAGTTGGTCGCGGGCGACGTGCAGCGCATTCAGCCCGTGGCGCCGCCGCAAGTGATGTTGGAGCGCGCGCCCCGGGCCGCCCCAATGCCTGCCTCGCCGCCGTTCAAAGAAGAGGGGCTGTTCGAGTACCACCTGTACACGCTCGATCGACCCACCACTTTGCTGGACAAGGAACAGAAGCAGGTCAGCCTGCTTTCCGCGACGAACATCGCGCTGTCCAAGAAGCTGATCTTTTTCGGTCAGCAGTATTGGTTCCGCAGCCCCTTTGGCCCCGCCGTGCAAAGTCAGAAGGTCGCCGCTTACTTGGATCTGGAGAACAAGGAGCAGAATCACCTGGGCATGCCGCTGCCCAAGGGCACGGTGCGCGTCTACAAATCGGACAAGAGCGGTCAGAAGCAGTTCATCGGCGAAGATACGATCGACCACACGCCACGCGACGAAAAGCTGCACATCAAGCTCGGCGAAGCCTTCGACGTCGTTGCCGAGCGCACCGAGACCGACTTTCGCGTGCTCGGCACCTGCGGGACCGAGACCGCGTGGGAGATCAAGCTGCGCAATCACAAAGACACGCCGGAGAGCGTGGAAGTGAACGAACCGGCGGGTGGTGACTGGGAGATCTTGTCCTCCAGTTTGCCGGCGACCAAGAAGGACTCGAAGACCTTCACCTTCGACGTGCGGCTCGCGCCGCGCTCGGAGACCAAACTGACTTATCGCGTGCGCGTGCGCTGGTGTTGAAAAGGGCTCAAATCATGAAAACGAAGCAATCGATCTCCTGCTTGGCAATCTCCCTCGCCCTGGCCGCCGCTGGCACTCGCAACGCATGGGCGGATAGCAAACCGCCCGCAAATCCTGCGGCCACCGCGCATAGCGTGTCCACCGCCGAGGACCGCAAAGCGGTCAGCATCACCGTCTACAATCAGAACTTTGGCCTGGTGCGTGAGGTGCGCGAATTGAAGGCGCTGGGCAACGGCAAGGTGGAGCTCGAGTTCCGCGACGTCGCGGCCAACATTCAGCCCGAGACGGTGAGCATCAGGTCGATCGGCGCGGGCAGTGGGCTCTCGGTGCTCGAGCAAAACTATCGCTACGATCTGCTCACGCCGCAGACGCTGCTCGAGAAGTACGTCGGCAAGCGCGTGCGCGCCTACCGCTACCACGAGCAAACCGGCAAAGAAGACGTGGTCGACGCCGATCTGTTGTCGGTCGAGGGCGGCCAAGTGCTCAAGTTCAACAACGAGATCACCTTCGGCTATCCCGCGCGCTTGGCCTTCCCGCAAGTGCCGGACAACTTGATCGCCAAGCCGACGCTGGTTTGGCTCGTCGATAGCGCGGCTGCGAAGCAGACCGTGGAAGTCACGTACCTGACCCAAAATCTGAATTGGTCGGCGGACTACGTGCTGGTCGTGGATGACACGGAAAAGAAGGCCGATTTGAACGGCTGGGTCACGCTCGTGAACCAATCCGGCGCGAGCTACCAGAACGCCGAGCTCAAGCTGGTGGCGGGCGAGGTGAACCGCGTCGCGTCCGACGAAGACATGGCGCCACGCGGCTACGTCATGGCCAAGGCGGCGAGCGCCAACGCGCCGCAGTTTCAAGAGCAAGGCCTGTTCGAGTATCACCTGTACTCGTTGCAACGCCCGACCAACGTGCTGCAAAACGAACAGAAGCAAGTGAACCTGCTCAGCGCCGCAGGCATTGGTGTGAGCAAGAAGCTGATCTTCTTCGGTGACCGGAACTGGTTCCGCGGCCAGAACGACGAGTTGCAATCGAATCAGAAGGTCGGCGTGTACCTGGACATCCAGAACAGCGAACAGAATCGGCTCGGCATGCCGCTGCCCAAAGGCACGCTACGCGTTTACAAGGCGGACAAGGGCGGCGCCAAGCAATTCGTCGGCGAAGACAGCATCGATCACACGCCGCGCGATGAAAAGCTGCACGTCAAAATGGGCGAAGCATTCGATGTCGTTGCCGATCGCAAACAGACCGAATGGCGCGAGCTCGGCAGCTGCAGCTCCGAGAGCTCCTGGGAAATCGAAATCCGCAATCACAAAGACACGGCGGTGGAAGTAGAAGACAACGAGCCCGTCGGCGGCGATTGGACGATCATCTCTTCCAGCCAAGCCGCGGAAAAGAAAGACGCGAGTACTTTCACGTTCGCGATCAAAGTGCCCGCGCGGGGCAAGACCAAAGTGAACTACAAGGTCCGCGTGAAGTGGTGCTAATCGTCACGCGCTTCAAGCTCGACAGCCATATCCCAAAAACGGCGTTGTCTCGCGCGCGCTTCTCGTCCGGTTAACGGCCTTTTCCTTTACCACCGGACAAGGCGAGTAACCGGACAACGCCTGATGATTGAGAAGAGCGGCTCCGCTCCGCCTCTCGTCGAGCTCAGATGCGCGAACGCGGACAGGGACCGAGCGTGACCAGTCGCGGCGAGGGCTGTGTCATCAATGTCACCAATGTCCCAACCCGCGGAGTGGACTCCTGCGCTAGAACGAGCTCATGGAGCAATCGAGGATCGTCATCCGTGAGGCCACCCGCGCGGACGTGCCGCGGCTGGTCGCAATGAATCGCGCAGCCTACCCGGTGATGGCCAAAGAAGACGTCGTGTGGGGCGAGCGTCATTTGATTAGCCATCAGCGGGTCTTCCCGCAGGGCCAGCTCGTGGCGGAAATTGCGGGGGTCGTCGTGGGCGCGGTGGCAAGCTTGGTCGTCGATCTCGGGGCCAACCCGCTGCGCAACCACACCTGGCCCGGCATCACGGACAGTGGTTACTTCACCAATCACGATCCGAACGCCGACACGCTGTATGGCGCCGACGTGTACGTAGATCCCGAGTATCACGGGCAAGGCGTCGGGGCTGCTTTGTACGAGGCTCGGCGCCAACTGTGTCGCCGCCTGAACAAGCGGCGCATTCTGGCGGGGGGCAGGATTTGGAACTACCACGCCCACGCCAGCGCCATGTCCCCCGAAGAGTATGCGGAGCGCGTGGCAGCCGGAGAATTGAAGGACAAGGTCCTGAGTTTTCAGCTCCGTGAAGGCTTCACTCTGCGCGGCGTGATGCCGAACTACTTGAGCGACTCGATGAGTCACAACCACGCGAGCCTGGTCGAGTGGTTGAACCCCGACTATCGCCGTCCGAGCGCGAGCGATCACAAGGCGCGCATCGCGTGCGTCCAATATCAGATGCGCAAGATCTCGAGCTTCGAAGACTTCGCAACTCAGATCAGCTACTTCGTGGGCGTTGCGGGCGAGTACCGCGCAGACTTCGTGCTCTTGCCGGAGTTAGTCTCGGCGCAGCTGCTGTCTCAAGAGCCTCCGGTTTCGCCGCTGGAGGGCATTCGTCGGCTTGCGGGGTACGAGGCGCCTTTCGTGGAGCTGATGCAGAGCTTGGCGGTGCGCCACAACCTGACGCTGATCGCGGGCAGCCACCCGGTGGCGCACGGCGATAAGCTGTACAACGTGGCTTGCGTGTGTCTGCCGACCGGTGAAGTCGTGCGCCAACCGAAGCTGCACATTACGCCCAGCGAGCGAAAGTATTGGGGGATCTCGGGCGGGCATTCGTTGCGAGCGATTGACACGCCCAAATGCCGGATCGGTGTGCTGATTTGCTACGACGTCGAGTTCCCCGAAGCCAGCCGCTACTTGGCGGACGATGGCGCGGAGATCGTGTTCGTGCCGTTCTGCACCGACAGTCGCCAAGCGTATCTACGCGTTCGCTATTGTGCGCAGGCGCGCGCCATCGAAAATCAAGTCTATGTTGCGCTCGCGGGTACGGTCGGCAACCTGCCCTCGGTGGGCAACCTCGACGTGAACTACGGCCAAGCGGCAGTGCTCACTCCGTCCGACTTTGCCTTCGCACGCGATGGCATCGCGGCTGAGGCCGACTCCAACGAGGAGACCGTGCTGATCTGCGACGTCGATCTCAACGCGCTCCAGGGCGCGCGTGCTGGCGGCTCGGTGACCCCGCGCCTCGATCGCAGAACCGACTTGTTCCGATTGGTGAGCCATTTGCCCGCGGACCAAGCTCCCAACGGTCCGGGCGATGGCCCCCTGGGCGGACAACCCGGCGAGACTTGAAGAGGCTCGAACCTAGACGAGAAACCCTCTCGCAACGCGCCGGAGTCCGCCCGGAGACTGACGCATCCTAGGCTCGCCGAATGACCGGACTCGGAGGGCTCAACAAAACACCGAACGGCGTGGTGATCGGCTTGGTGCAAATGCAATTGCCCAACGTGGTCACACCTGCCGATCTGAGCGCACAGGCCGAGCGTGTTGCGGCGCTGGTCGCGAAAGCGCGCCGCGGCTCGCCCACGATGGATCTCGTGGTGTTCCCGGAGTACTCGCTGCACGGCCTGTCGATGGACACGAACCCGGCCATCATGTGCCGCATGGACGGGCCGGAGGTCGCGTTGTTCCGTGCCACCTGCCGCGAGCAACGCATCTGGGGTTGCTTCTCGCTGATGGAGCTGAACCCTGGCGGCTATCCGTACAACAGTGGGATCATCATCGATGATCGCGGCGAACTGCGGCTGTACTATCGGAAGCTGCATCCGTGGGTGCCCGTCGAACCCTGGGAGCCCGGGAATCTGGGCATTCCAGTGTGTGAGGGGCCGAACGGTTCGAAGCTCGCGCTGATCATTTGCCACGATGGCATGTTCCCGGAGATGGCGCGCGAGTGCGCGTACAAGGGCGCCGAGATCATGATCCGCACGGCGGGTTACACGGCGCCGATTCGGCATGCGTGGCACGTCACCAATCAATCCAACGCCTTCTGCAACTTGATGTACACCGCTTCGGTCTGCATGTGCGGCAGCGACGGCACGTTCGACTCGATGGGTGAGGCGAGCATCTGCGGCTTCGACGGCGTGCCGATGGCGACCGGCGGTGGCCGCCCGGACGAGATCGTGGCCGCCGAAGTGCGACCTGATTTGGTGCGCGAAGCACGGCGCGTGTGGGGCGTGGAGAACAACATCTATCAGTTCGGCCACCGCGGCTACGTCGCCGTCAAAGGCGGCGCGCGTGATTGCCCCTACACGTACATGACCGACCTCGTCGCAGGTCAGTATCGCTTGCCTTGGGAAGCCGAGGTGACGCACACCGACGGCACTTCGTGCGGCTTTCCCGCTCCCGAGCGTGAATATGCCGGCGCGGAACCCAGCGCCGTGGCCGCCGCAACCGGCGCCATTTCGCGCGTTGCGTGAGCGGACGGGGTTAGCCGTGGGCCGGCGTTTCCTCCACCTTTGGCTCAGTCGGGTCTTCTCCGCTGGTTCGTGATTTCAGTCGCTCCACCATCACGAACAGCGCGGGAATGAAGAAGATTCCGAGCAGCGTCGCAGCCAGCATGCCGCTCACCACGACCGTGCCCATCACGCGCCTGGCCGCGGCACCCGCGCCACTCGCGATCCAAAGCGGCACGCAACCCAGAATGAACGCGAACGACGTCATGAGAATCGGCCGCAACCGGAGCCGCGCGCCCTCCAACGCCGCGTCGATGATCGATTTGCCCTTGTCGAGCTCGGCGCGTGCAAATTCGACGATCAGAATCGCGTTCTTGGCCGTCAAACCGACGAGCATCACCAGGCCGATCTGCGCGTAGACGTTGTTGTCCAAGCTGCGCGACAAAAGGCCCACGAAAGCACCGAGCACCGCGACGGGCACACTGAGCAGCACGCTGAAAGGCAGAGACCAACTTTCGTAGAGCGCGGCTAAGATCAGGAAGACGAACACCAGCGAGAGCCCGAGCACGCGCGCCGAGCCGCCTTGGGACGCCTTCTCCTGGTACGAGAGCCCGTTCCACGCGTAGCCCATCTCCGGCGGCAACACCTTCTGCGCGGTCTCTTCCAGCGCTTGCAGCGCTTGCCCCGAGCTATACCCCGCGGCGGGTACGCCTTGGATCTCCACGGAGCGGTACAGGTTGAAGCGCACGGTGTACTCGGGGCCGCTCACCTGGCGCACGGTGACGAACGACGAGAGCGGCACCATCTCACCCTTGCTGTTGCGCACGTAGAATTTGCGGATGTCCTCCGCCGTCGTGCGGGTCGAGCCTTCGGCTTGCACGAACACCTTCCACTGACGGCCGAAGCGGCTGAAGTCATTCACGTACGAACCGCCCAGGAAGGTTTGCAGCGCCGCGTAAACTTCGCTCAGCGCGATGCCCTGCTTGAGCACTTTGTCTTTGTCGACATCCGCAAACAGCTGCGGCACCGCCGGAGAAAACAACGGGCGCACGCCGTCGAGCTCCGGTCGTTTCTTGGCTTCGGCGAGGAATTTGCCCACGTTTTGCGCCAAAAACTGGACCGAGCCGCCGCTGCGATCTTGTAGCATCATGCTGAAGCCACCGGCGGCGCTGATGCCGGGGATGGACGGCGGAGCGACGGCGAAGATGCGCGCTTCGATGATGCGCGAGAATTGGCCGTTCAGGCGTTTGAGGATCGCCTGCGAGGTCATGTCCGGCCCTTCGCGATCGTCCCAGGGCTTGAGGCCGATGAAACCAAAGCCGGTGTAGCTGGCGGAGGTACGCGTGAACAGGCTGAAGCCGGCCACGCCGTTGTAGCCTTTGATGCCGGGCTCTTTGCTCAGGATGGCATCCATCTGCGTGTACACGGCTTTGGTGCGTTGCATGGACGCGCCGTCGGGAAGCTGGACGCCGATGATCGCGTAGCCTTGGTCTTCGTCGGGCAAGAAGCCGGAGGGGACTTTCGTGGCCAGCAACACCGAGAGGCCGGCGACGCCTGCCAGGAGCACGAGCGGGATCGCCAGTTTGCGAACCAGCCGGCGGTTGACCGAGATGTAGCCATTGGTAGTGTGATTGAAGCCGCGGTTGAACCAATCACCCGCGCGGCTGAACCAGGTCTTCTTCTCGGAGCGCGGCTTGAGTAGCAGCGCTGCGAGAGCCGGGCTGAGCGTGAGCGCGTTGAACGCGGAGATGAGCACCGAAACGGCGATCGTGAGCGCGAACTGTTGATACAATCGCCCGGTAATTCCGCTCAAAAATGCGACCGGGATGAACACGGCGGCGAGGATGAGCGCGATCGCCACGACGGGACCTTGCACTTCTTTCATCGCTTGCACGGTGGCGTCGCGGGGGCTCATTCCGGCTTCGATGTGGTGCTCCACGGCTTCCACCACGACGATCGCGTCGTCGACGACTAGGCCGATGGCGAGCACGAGGCCGAATAGGGAGAGCGTGTTGACGGAGAAGCCGAGCAGCGGGAAGACCGCGAACGCGCCGACCAACGAGACCGGGACCGTGAGCAGCGGGATCAGCGTGGCGCGCCAGTTCTGGAGGAAGATGAACACCACGAGCACGACGAGCGCGATGGCTTCGAACAGGGTCTCGACGATCTCCTTGATGCCTGCGGTGACGGGCGCGGTGGTGTCGAGCGAGACCTTGTAAGCGATGCCGGGAGGGAAGCGCTTGGAGACGTCTTCCATCGTTTGCAGGATGCCCTTTTGGACATCCAACGCGTTCGAGCCGGGGGTTTGGAAGGCCGCGATTACGGAGGCAGGCTTGCCGTTGAACGTGCCGTATTGCAAGTAGCTGAGCGCGCCGAGTTCGACGCGGGCGACGTCGCGCACGCGCACGCTGGTGCCGTCGGGGTTGGTTTTGATGATGACGTTGGCAAAATCGTCCGGCTCGACCAAGCGGCCCTGCGCGCGCACGGTGTACGTCAATTGCTGGCCGGCGGGTGCGGGCTCGGCGCCGATTTGCCCGGCAGGATTGACGATATTTTGCGAGCGAATCGCGTTTTGGACGTCGGTGACCGTGAGCGACAGGCGCGCCAGCGTGTCTGGGTCGAGCCAGATGCGCATCGAGTATTCGGAGGCGCCGAAGTTGCGCGCGTCGCCCACGCCTTTCACTCGCAGCACGGCGTCGAGGATGTTGATCAGCGCGTAGTTGGCGAGGAACGTGGAATCGTAGCGACCATCTGGCGAATAGAGCGAGATGATCATCAGCGGGAAGGCGAGCGACTTTTTGATCGTGACGCCCAGGTTCTTGACGTCTTGGGGCAAGAACGGCTGGGCTTGCGAGAAGCGATTGTTCACGAGCACGTTGTCGACGTCACCATCGGTGCCGACGTCGAACGTGACCACTTGGCTCATCGTGCCGTCGTTGGCATTCGTGGATTTGATGTACAAGCTGCGATCGACGCCGTTCATCTGCTGTTCGATGGGCGTGGCCACGGCTTGTTCGATGGTGAGCGCGTCCGCGCCCGTGTAGCTGGTATTGAGGTTGACCTCCGGCGGCAAAATCGAGGGAAATTGCGAGATGGGCAGGCCGAGCAGCGACACCGCGCCGATTAGCACGGTCAAAATCGCGATCACGATCGCGACGATCGGGCGTCGAATGAAGAAGTTCGACACGGTTAATTGACCGCGACGGGCGCGGGTGCCGGCTTGGGGTTCACTACGCCGTCGTCGGTGACCTTCTGCACGCCATCGACGACGATGCTCTCGCCTTCGCTCAAGCCCTTGAGCACGATGCGTTGGCCCTTCGCGGGCGGTCCGAGCTCCACTTGACGCAGCTTCACCTTGTGGTCCGCGCCCACGACGGCAATCGAGTAGCTGCCCTGCACGTTGATCAGCGCTTTCTCGGGCACCGTAAGCACGCTCTTGCCCTGATCTTCACGTGGGATGCGCACGCGCGCGTATTGACCAGGACGCAGTGAAGCGTCTGGATTGGGGAAGAATGCCTGCAATTGGATGGTGCCCGTGCTCGCGTCCACTTGGCGATTCGCGGACACGAGCAAGCCGCGGTGCGGGTACGTGCTGCCATCGGCCAAGATCAGCTCGATCCCCGGATCCTCACCCTCTGCCTTCTGTTTGGCGTCGAGCTTCGGAAATTGCTTCTGCGCCCAGGCCACGTCGCGTTTCGTCAGATCTTTCAGTCGGTCTGGAAAGCGCACGTAGTCGATCTCGCTCATTGGGAAATTGACGCGGATCGGATCCAGCTGCGATACCGTGGTGAGCAGCGTCGGGCCATCTTGCCCCACCAAGTTGCCGACCCGAACCAGCGCCAAGCCGGCCATACCCGACACTGGCGCGTGGATCTTCGTGTACGAAAGGTTCAACTGCGCCTGGCGCAGCGAAGCTTGCGCGGCCAGCACTTGGCCGCTGGAATCGGCCGCCTTCGCTGTCGAGTCATCGACGGTCTGCGTCGAGACCAAGCCCTGCTGCGCGAGCAAGGTGTTGCGTTCCAGGCTCACGGTGCCGTTGGCCTTAGCGGCCGTGGCGCGCACTAATGCCGCACTCGCCGCCGAAACCGCGTTCGCATACTCTTCCGACTCGATCGTGAACAGCAGCTGCCCCTCTTTGACCGGAGAGCCGTCTTTGTAGTTCTGCGAACGCAGGTAACCCTTCACGCGCGCACGAATGTCGGCGTTCACGTAGCCATCCAGCGTGCCTACCGCCTCGATGAACAACGCCAAATCCCCACGCGTAACCGGCGCGACCAGCACCGTGGGCGGAGGTGGCGGCGGCGGCTTTTTCTCGGCGCAAGCCGCGCCGGCAAACAGCACGAAACAGAGCAAGCGCGGATTCAATTTCATAGGGCAGCCCGTTCTACACCTTGCTCAGTCTCGACCAAGTTTCGGCCACACTGTGTGGCCTTATCCCTAAGGTGAGACCGAGCGTTGGCAAGCCCCCGAATGACGCTTGGGCTCGCGCGCATCGCCCGGAAGGGCACCTGCGCCGCTCAGCGCGTGATCTTGGCGACGAACGAGTTGTCCCGGGTGGCTCCGGTGGGCGGATCATTTCTGTCGATGGTGCGACGCCCGGTCACCCAAATGCTGCCTGAACCGTCTTGAGCCACCGCCCGGCCGCTTTCACGATACGGGGCCCCGAACTGCTCGACCCAGGTCACGCTGCCGTCGGTCTTCGAGAGTTCGAAGACGAAAGCGCCGCTCTTCACCCCTTCGCCGTCGAGGTCACCGTTGGTCGTTCCCGTCAGCAGCACGTTGCCCTTGGAGGTCAAAGCGATGCCTTGCCAGAGTTCGCTTTCAGGGCCGAGTTGCTGCGACCAGAGCCGATGACCGTCATTGCCGGCGAGTTTCAACGTGAGGATGCCGCCCGAGGCGTCGCTGCCGCTAACGAAGACGTCACCCGATGCATCCGCGATCGCAGCGACCGCCTCTCCACCGACAGGGATCCCGAAGCGCTGCGACCAAAGTTCGCCACCGGTACTTCCGGAGAGCTTGCGCACCGCGAAGCTGCCGTCCCCTTCCGCTGCAGAGCCGGTGAGCCTCGCTTCGGCGGCCACGAAGGCATCGCCGTTGGCATCGACGGTGATGCCTTGCCCGCTCCCGGGCCCGAATTGCGTCTGCCAAAGCACCGAGCCGTCCGCACTCGATAGCTTGAACGCGAACACGTCCGAGTCATTGCCCGTACTCACCCGCGGGCCGGCGAGCGCCCCACGCGTGTAGCCGGTGATCAGCAGATTGCCATCCGGAGCGACTGCGATCGCATTACCCAGGTCGAAGGCAGCTGTGCCCAAATCGCGGGTCCACGAGACGGTGCCGTCAGCCACTTGCAACTTGATCACGAACACGTCGGCATCACCTTTGTTGCCCGCGCCGACGTCGCCGTATGCGTAGCCGACGGCGTAAGCGAACCCAGTCGAATCCGTCGACAAGCCACGGACGCGATTGAGCGATTTGCCGCCGAGCAAGCGTTCCCAAATGACGCTCCCGTCGGCTTTGCTGAGCCTGCGAATGTAGGCGTATTCGTCGGTGTCCGTCACGGCGGCATTGTCGAGCTTGCTGATGTCGCCTCCGACAACGGCGTCGCCGCCCCCGATTAGGGCGAGTGCAAAGCTCTCCTGATCGCGTGTCCTGCTGCCGTAGGTGTCGTTCCAACCGCCGTAGCAGGCGCGGTCACGCGTCGCAGTGGGCGGTAACGATTCCACGCCGATACACGCGGGGCTCCACGGCGTGCACGGCACGTTGGCCACCGCGGAATAACCGCCGGTGCAAGCCGCACAGCTGCGATTGGCGGTCGCCGAAGGCTGAACGACCACGCCACTGCCCGCGGGGCAATTCGTCCAAGCGCTGCAGGCATGAGTGGAGTCGCAGTAGTTCTCGCCGCTGCATACGCCGCAGGCCACGTCGTGATCGGTGCCGCAAGACTGCTGAACACAAGCCGCTTGGCAGGTGCCCGCCGCGCAATAGCTGAGCCCCTGACAGGTGCCGCAAGCCACGCCGTGATCCGCGCCGCATTCTTGGTCCACGCAGGCATCGGCACACTGACCCACGTCGGTGCAGTATTGGTTGCCAGCGCAGCTCCCGCAATCCACTCCGTTCACCCTGCCGCAGGTCAGGTTGCCGCAAACCGCCTCGACACAGTTGCCCGTCGAGCAGCTCGAGCACTTGCCTTCGCTGCATTTGCCAGAGGCACAAATGGCATCCCACTCACATGGTTCGTCCAGACCGCGCAGCGTGCAATTGGACTCACATTGGTGGCTGCCCACCGCGGCGTCGGCGCAGCAGTGGTTGCTCGTGCACTGTTGGTCCGCGCTGCAGTTTGCCCCCGAAGCGAGCCGTAAGGGCACGCAGCTGCCCGCGTTGCAGCCGAAAGACTCTACGCAATCGCTGTTCGAGCTACAGCTGTTCCGACACACATTCGATCCGCACACGTACGGCGCGCAGCTCGCTTGTGCGGCTCGAGTGCACTGCACTGCCAGGCACGCATTGTTGCGGCAGGCGGTTGAACCCGTGCAGTCAGTATCCGTCGTGCAATAGTCGGCCGACCGGCACCGACGCTCGCCACCCGAGTAAGCACAGAACTTGCCGTCCTCGCAGTCGGAATCGGAGGCGCAGGGCCACTGGTCTGGTGTGTCGATCGTGCGCAAGCAGGCGCTGACCCAAACCGCAGTCACTCCGGCGAGCAACCCAGTCAGAAGCGTACGGCTCAGAAGCACAATCGCACCTGCACCCGGTTCGGCTCCAAATCTACGGTGAGCTGACGCTTGATGGCGGATTTTTCCGGAGGCAGGGACGGTCTGAGCGCAAATGAGAGACCAAAGGATGCGGCGCCGAGTCCGATCGTTGCCCAGCTGAGGTCGTTTTCCAGCCGCAATCTCTGATAATCGCGCTCAATCGTCTTGTCTCGGTCGAACGCGGTATAGGTCACGATCGCGCTGACCGTGCCCGCGACCGCGAGGCCAAGGCCGCCCCACTTCATGACTTTGACGTAGGTCGGTGTGGCGGCGGCGATGCGTTGGGCGCGATCTCTCTCTCTGGCTTCGCGGGCCGCAGTCGCCGCACGCTCGCGCAGCTCCGCTTCGTTTCGCGCTCTCTGCTCGGCGGCCGCCCGTGCCTTCTGCGCGTCCAGCTCGGGATCGAAGCTCGGCATGCCATCGTCGACGTCGATGAAGGCTTGTGCTGCGCGCTTCTTCTTGGGCGGGGGCAAAGCTCGGGCGAGCGCGTCCGATGTCGCGCCGGCGGCGGTCAGTCCCAGCGCTTGCAGCGCCTGGTACGTCGGCACGCCGAAGGCGAGGCCGGCAACGCTGCTGCCGACCAGCTTCCAACTGACGATCGCCGCGACCTTGCCGGCCTGATTGACCAGCGGCCCTCCGCTGTTTCCTGGGCTGATCGAGGCATCGGTCTGCAAGAAGGGGACGTCGTCGAACGAGCGCTGCCCGCTCACGATGCCGCGTGTCACCGAAAAGGCGAGCTGTTCGCTGGCGGGCGAACCGATTGCGTAAACATCTGCCCCCGTGGGCAGCGGGCTGGGCTCCAGCATCAGGCACGTAGTGCTGTCGGCCTTCACTTTCAGGAGCGCAACGTCCAAGCGCTGCGATAGTCGAATCAACTCTGCGGGGTAGCTTGCTCCGAGCCGCGTCTTGACGGTGATCTCGCGAGCATCGGCGACCACGTGGGCCGCCGTGACGACGTAGCCCTCGGTGTTGAGGAAGAAGCCGCTACCGAAGCCGTCGTTCGTCTTCACGACCACGGTCGCGTCGATCGCGCCCTGGGCTCCCTGGGGCATCGCTTGCGCGGCGCGAACGCAGGCGCGGTATTCTGCGTTGGGATACGTCGGCGCGGGCTCGGGCTTGGCTTCGGCGCCGCGCTGAATTTGCTCGCGAAACGCCGTGCGGCGCGTGAGCGAGCGCACCGCGTCGAGCACCAAATGTGAGCCGACGCCGCTCGGCTTTTCGAAATTCACGCGGTAAACCGCGGCCCGCGTGAGGGCGCGATACACGACTGCGTCGAGGCGCGTGTCCAGCAACTCCCACTCGATTCCCAAGCGACACGCGCCGCCCTTGTGCGGCACGTCTCGACATTCGAGCTCGCGCACCGTCCCACCGAGCAGCAACTCCGCCGCGGCGCCGTGATCCTTACCGAACACCAGGCTCTCCGCGCCTACGGCGGCGAAGCCTTCGTGTCGCAGCTCTTCCAATATGTGCACGCGGAAGTCACCTTTGGCGACGCCGATGGCGTCGTCGCCATCGATCCGAAACACCAGGTTGGAAAATCCGAGTGAGCGCTGCTCGGGCTCCGCGGCGCGCGCGCTCGCCGTCGCAAACAGCATGGAAAATGCACAACAGGCAGCGGCCAAGAGCACGCACACTCGCCGCCCCCAGTCCTCGCTGCTCCGCCCGTTCCCGTTCGTCATGAAAGCTTCAGTCCCAACCCGACGTGCGCGCATTTTTCGGCGCGCACTATGGCAGCGCGCAATCCTGTTTACTAGCTGCCGAGGGTGATGGGCGACGCCGAAGCGGTTTGCTTGCGCTCGCCGTGAGGGCTCGCAGTTGCGCGATCTCGTTGGGGGCGATCGCAATCCAGCATCGCAACCCAGGTGAAGCTCGGTGCCCAGCGAAGCTCGGTCGTCCAGTGGGTCGCAAGCCGTTCGGTGTCAACGCATTGGCGCCGGTTCCCGAAAGCACCGAACGCCGCGCGCACATGTGCTCACCCGCGCGGCTGACGTGACCGAGCTCGATCGCCGCGGTTTGAGACAACGCCTCACTCGTCCCAAGCTGAGCCTTAAGCTTTCGTCGCCCCGGCCGACTTAGAGGTTCGTGTCGACTCTGATTGGCCTGGTGGTCATGTTTGGGTGCGTGCTTGCCGGGTTCGCCATGGGCGGCGGGCCGTTCCCTGTGCTCTTCCAGCCGGCGGAGTTGGTGGTGATTGGCGGCGCAACGGTTGGGACGGTGATCATCTCTGCACCCGGCAAGGTGATGTCGCGGGTGCTCGCGTCGCTGAAGAAGGCGTTTCAGAACAATTCGCCGACCAAGGCTGACTATCTCGACTTGCTGAAGCTGCTGTATCAGATTTTGGCTTTGATTCGTCGTGAGGGCGTGCTCGCGCTGGAGCCGCACGTAAGCGATCGCGCGACGAGCTCGTTGTTCGGTTCGTACCCGACGGTCACCAAGCGCCACCACGCCATGGACTTCTTGGTCGATGGCTTGAAGCAACTGGTCGACGGCTGCTCCGCAGAGGAGCTCAACATGCTGTTCGACGCCGAACTCGAGACGCACCACGCGCAAGACGCGCAGCCGATCGGTCTGATCCGCACCGCAGGTGACGCGTTGCCGGGTCTCGGCATCGTGGCCGCCGTGCTCGGTATCGTAATCACGATGGCGCATTTGGATGGCGGCCCGGAAGAGATCGGCCATCACGTCGCGGCCGCCTTGGTCGGTACCTTCCTCGGTATTTTGCTGTGCTACGGCATGGTCGGCCCGATGGCGACGAGCGTGGAGATTCAGGTCGCGGCCGAGGGGCGCTACATGATGTGCGTCAAAGAAGCGGTGGTGGCCGCCGCGCGCGGCGTCAATCCGGCGATCGCCATCGAGTTTGCACGCCGAGCAATTTTTTCCGACGAAAGGCCGTCGAGCGCCGAGCTCGACAAGGCGTTCGCGGAGTTGAAGGGTAAGTAGTTCATGGCCGGTGCTCCAGCACAGAGTGGCGGTGGCGGACCGCGCATCATCATCATCAAGAAGAAGGGTGGACACGCGGCCCATCACGGCGGGGCCTGGAAAGTGGCCTATGCCGACTTCGTGACCGCGATGATGGCCTTCTTCATGGTGCTCTGGTTGGTGTCACAGACCGATCAAGAGACGCGCACGGAGCTCTCGGACTACTTTCGCACGGGTGTGTTCACGGGCGCCCCCTCGATCTTGAACGGTGGCAGCGGCATCCAGAACAAGGGCTTCTTCGACGTCGTCGGCTCGTCTCACACGCAGCCCGAGCAAGTGACGTTCGAGCGAGTGTCGCTCGCCGTGCGCGCGAAAATTGCGCAGATGGTCAGCGAAGATCCGGGGTTGAAGGACATTCGCGAGCAGATCAAGGTCAGCGTCACCGAAGAGGGGCTCTTGATTCAGATTTTGGACGGTGGCCAAAATCTGCTCTTCGACTCTTCATCCGCCGAGTTGAAGCCCAAGCTGATCGAGATTTTGGGCAAGATTGCCCCGGTTTTGGCGCGCTTGAGCAACCAAATTCAGGTGCACGGGCATACCGATGCTCGGCCTTTCCCGGCTGGCTCGGGGCGCTCCAACTGGCAATTGTCTTTCGAACGCGCCGACCGCGCGCGCGCCATCTTGGAGAAGAGCGGCTTGCGCTCCGGCCAGGTGTCGGGCGTGTTCGCGCACGGGGCGACCGCGTTGATGAAGCCAGACGAGCCGTTCGCGGCCGAGAATCGCCGCTTGTCGATCTTGGCCGTGCGTCGCGGCATGGAGAAGGTCGCGGCGCGGGGCCAAGAGGAAGACGAAGTGAAGAAGCCCAAACCGCGCGGCGCGGGTGTCGGCGCGACTTCTGCCAAGCCCGACCCCACCGCGGACTGAGCGCGCGGCGCCGAGCGAAGACGCTCAGCCGACGAAGAGTGGTTCGAGCTCGAGCACGATCAGGCCATGGGCGAGCGCGGTATCGAGCAGTAGATCGGTGCTCTCTTTGCCGGCCTCGGGGAACTCGACGTTGAAGCTACCGCTTTGAGCGCGGGCTTCCAAGCGCACGCCTGCGCCCGCTAATTCGCGCGAGAAATCCGCGATTTGGGCGCCCTTGACGGTGATTGCGTAGCGCGTGCCGGCGGCAAAGACCGCGCTCGGGGAACCGTGGGCGACGAGCACGCCTTGCTTGTGCACGAACAGTTCGTCGCATGCATCCAGCAAGCTGCGCTCTGGGCTCGGGGAGCTGGGCGGGCTCGCGGACAGCAATACTCGGCATTGGGTCGCGGCCTCTGCGCACAGGCGCCCGATATAGTCCGCAGAGGGCGCGTCCAGGTCACGGAGTGGCGCTTCCAGACACACCATGGGCGGTGCAGTCAGCGTGGCCTGTGCAATGCCGAGCGCGCGTTGTTGATAGAGCGCGAGTTCGGCGAGCTTGCGTTTGGCGAGCGGCACCAGCCCGTAGCGGTCGAGCGCGCGTGTTGCGTCGTGTACGGCTCGACTTGCAGAGCCATGGCTGAGGCGCGCGGCATGTCGCAGATACTCAGTGACCGTGAACGACCCCGGCAACGGCGCGTCACACGCGGCAAAGCCCAGGATCCCGCGTGGGATTGCCGATTCCAGCGGATGACCGAGGACTTGGGCGCTGCCGCTCTCGATCTCCGTGCGCCCGCCGAGCAACAGGAACAAGCCTGCCCAATCACCGACCAAACCGATGCGTCGCGCATCCGAACGCAGGCTGAGCGGCGTTGCGGCTGCCGCTCCCTGCGCGCGCACTGCGAATTGCCGCAGCTCGAGCGTCGGCGCGACGCCGTCCGAGACGGCGACCGTTTCGTTCATCGCATCACTCGACGGTCGTCATTTCCATGAGCGCGAGCGGTTTGTCGCCCGTGTGGGCAACGAAGGGCGCCAACGCGCGCACCAGATCCAAGAACTGCGAGGGCAACAGCGCGGCGGCCGCGGGCGGATCTTCTTTGATGCCCTCGATGCCTAGGATGCGACCGAGTAGACTGCCATCCGGCGGGGGGAGCTCGACGATTGGACCATGATCGGTGACATTGCCGAGCTTGCGCGCGAGCGCGATCGCCTGCCGCAGACCGCCCAATTCATCGACCAATTTGTGTTGAAGGGCTTGCTCCCCGGTCCACACCCGGCCCTGGCCGACCGCATCCACCTCGGCTTTGCTCAGCTTGCGACCGCTGGCAACGCGCGTCAGGAATACATCGTAGAACTGCGAGACTTTGCGCTGCAGCTCGCTGCGCTCTTCGGTGGTGAAGGGGCGGAAGATCGACTCCGCGTCCGCGCGGGGTGCGGTCTTGTACACTTCCACGCTGACGCCGATGCGCTTCATCAGCTCGGCGACGTCCGCCTTGCCGTAGAAGATGCCGATGCTGCCGGTGATGCTGAGCGGGTTGGCGAACACGCGCGTGCCGGGCGCCGCGATGTAGTAGCCGCCGCTGGCCGCCGCGCCGCCCATGCTCACGATCACCGGTTTGACTTTGGTGGTGAGCTGGATCTCGCGGTAGATCACGTCTGCCGCCATGGCCGAGCCGCCGCCGGTTTCGACGCGCAGTACGACCGCGCCCACTTGCGGGTTTTCTCGAGCTTTCTTCAAGCTTTCCGCGATCGTGTAAGAACCCACCAAGCGCGTGCCCAAGAGCGGGATGGTCTGACTGCGACCGTCCACCATGTCGCCATCTACGTAGATGATGGCGATGCCGGCATTGTCACCGAAATACTCCGGCGCGCGCGGTGCGCGTCGATCGTCGAACAAGTGCACGGGGGAGCCGACCAGCGCGCCGACTTCGTCTTCGAGCTGATCGTCGAAGGCAAAGCCATCCACGAGGCCGGCAAATTTCGCTTCCGAGGCCACGAACGGCCCTTTTGCGATGCGCTTGCGCAGCTCGACCGCATCGATGTGGCGCCCGGCCGAGACGTCGAGGGTGAAGTTCCTTTCCACCTGCTGCAGTAGATCGATGTGGTCGGCGCGCGCGACATCCGTCGCGTCGCTGCGCATGAACGACTCCGGGGCGCTCTTGTGATCGCCGATGCGCACGAAATCCGCTCTTATTCCGAGTTTTTCGAGCAACCCGCCGAAGTACATGTAGCGCGACTTCAAGCCCGCGAAGCGGATCCCGCCCGCGGGATTGAGCAGAATGCGATCCGCCGCGGAACACAGGTACAGGGCCGAGCCATCGCCGTCTTCCAGATGGCAGAGCACGCGCTTACCCGCTTGACGCAAGTGAAAGAGCGCGTCGCGCAGCTCTTGGGTGTGCGCCATGGAGCTGGCCGGGGAGGTGCGTAGCTCCAGCACCACGGCGGCGACGGTGGGTTCGTGCTCCGCGATGTCCCACAGCTTGCGCAGCAGCGCGGTATGGCCGCGCACGTTCGGCGTGTCCTCGATACGCAAGCGAAGCGCGTAGCGCGGAGATTCGGCGGCCGCGCTCTCGCGGAAGCCTCTGACCGCGACCTCGAAGCCGAGGTTCTGCTGCGCCTTGTACTTCGCTTCGTCACCGAGCCCGTCGCCGAACAAGCTACCGCCGGCGAGCTCGGCCGAGCCGGAGTTGCCGTTGAAGTTGAAGGCGAACGAAGCCGAAGCAAGCCATTGCCGGCGCCCGGTGTCATTGCCGGGGTCGGAATAAGAGAAGTCACCGCGTAGCCGGCCGAGCTCCGGTACGTCGACACCCAAGGTCGCTTTGGGGATCCAGTAGTCGTTTCGGTGGTCGACGTATTGTGTTTCGAGGCCAACTTCTAGGGCTCGGCTGCGAAACGGACGGAGCGCGACCGCGAAGTTATAGGCGCGATTGATGAACCCGCCGCCGTCCGTAGTGGGCGCGTTCAGGTTCTGCCCCACGACGGCGAAGCCGAAATAGTCGTTCGGGCGCGAGGTGAAGCCCAAGCTCCAGGAAGCAAGACCGTGCAACGCGGCTTGATTCGAATACGAACGTTGCAACGAAAAGCCGAGCGAGAAGGCGTTGCTCGGTCGGAATGCCAGGCCCCACGTGAGCCACTCGTAGCGTGCGTTTTGTTCACGGCTGCCGAGCAAGAGCTCGGCGGCGGCGCGTGGCGGCGACACGAGATCGAGCCTGAGGCCGGTCGCCAGCGACAAGAACGGGATCGGAAAGGCCAGCGAGAAAGCGTGCCCTTGATAGGTGGCGGTGGCGTCCTCATTCAGGAACATGCCCTGCCAGCGCAGCTCTTCGCGTGGCAAGAAGCCGAGGTTCGCCGGATTGACGACCAGCGCCGTCGAGTCGTCGTCGCTCACGGCGCTGCGCCCGAGCGCGGGAAGGCGCGTGGGTTGATCCGTGGGGAACTGCGCGCTCGCTCGGCGCGCCGCGAGCAGACCAAAGGCGAGCAAGAGCGCGCTGACGGCGCTGTGCGAAAGCCTGCGCGGTGAAAGCGCCATCAAACGATGCCTCGCGCTTTCGCGACGGCCATGATTTCCGGCGCTCTGAGCGCTAGTTCGTCGTTGTCTTTGACCGGCAAGAAGCGGGATACCGTGCCCGTTCGCGGCAGGTGCAGGTACGAAGTGGGCAAGTAACTGGTGACCTCGTTGACTAGGCGCTCGAACTGCACGACCGGTTGATCGTCGACCTTCTTGTTCACGGTGAAGTAGGTCCACTTCATGTCGAGATCGAGCATCGATTTGGCGTCGAAGTAAAATACGTTGGTCGCGAACACGCGCACCGTCTTCGGGTCGAAGCTGGGCGGGATGCGGAATTCTTCCAAAATGCTCAGCGTGCTGTCGACGTAGGCGGGGATGCCGCCGCGATCGGTGGGCAGCTTGTCTACGACCTCCGCCGTGACGGGCTTCCCGTGCGCGAGATGGAAGCCGATGATCGCGGGGTCGAGCGTGCCACCCATGTTGTCGATGTTGGTCATCATGATCACCTTGCCGCCCCGCTGCACGAATGCCTCGAGCAGGCCGCTCTCGCGCAGCGCATCCGGCAAGTCACCGTGACCCGGTGCGTGCTCGCTCGGTTGCCCATTTTTATCGAAGAAAACCGCACCCGCCGGCGTGACCCGCAAGGACAGATGCTGGTTGAAGGTGGCGATGGTCTGTCCGTCCAAGTCATCCCCCAGCGCGGCGCGGATGCCCGCGTCGGTGGAGTGGCTGGTCATCAACCACAGGGGTGGTACGGCGCCGTAGCGACGTTCGACCGCGCGCATCTCGGCGCGTCGCAGATCGAGGAAGCTCTTGCCGGGAATGGCATCGACCAAGGCTTTGATCACGCCGCCCATGCGCGTCGCCATGCCGCCTGCCAACACCAGCAGCGCGACTTGCCCCGCGCGCAGGGCCTGCGCGCCCAGCTCGCTCAGGCGCGCGTACTCCGCGCTGTCTGGCGCGGGGAGCTGCTGCAGATCCTCCGGCTTGGGGGGGCTGATCTTGCCCTTGACGAAGTTGTCTTCTGCGCTCTCGGTGCCGAGCCGCCCGGCGAGCTGCTTGAAGCGCTCGGGATCGAAGCGGTGGTGCGCGAGGCGCGCCTGAACATCGGGGGGTAGCTCTGCCAATTGTCGATCGAGCGCCATTTTGCGCGAGGCTAGCACTGGACGGTTCCCGCGATCAGCACCCATGCGCGCCCGTGGCGCGGAACACACCGTGCTCAGCGCCGCTTTCTCGATGGCCGCAGGATTTTCGTGATGCTAGCGTGCTCGCCAAGTGAAGAATGCGGCAAGTATGAAGGGCATCATTCTGGCGGGTGGCAGCGGGTCGCGGCTCGATCCGCTGACGCGGGTCGTCTCCAAGCAGCTGTTGCCCGTCTACAACAAGCCCATGATCTACTACCCCTTGTCGGTGCTCATGCTGGCCGGCATTCGGGAAGTGCTGATCATCTCTACCCCACAAGACCTACCACTCTTCGAGCGGCTGCTGGGCACGGGTGAGGATCTCGGCATGCGTTTCAGCTACGCCGTGCAGCCCGCGCCCAACGGTCTGGCCGAGGCGTTCATCATCGGTCGAGACTTCGTGGGCTCCGACCCGGTTTGCCTAATCCTGGGCGACAACATTTTCTATGGCTCGGGTCTCGCCACGCAGCTCCGCACAGCCCGCACCGAGCTCGACGGCGCGATCTTGTTCGGCTACCGCGTCGAAGATCCAGAGCGCTACGGCGTCGCAGAGCTAGGCCCGAACGGCGAGCTCCTCGGCATCGAGGAGAAGCCGAAGCACCCGAAGAGTCGCCTGGCCGTCACCGGCTTGTACTTCTTCGACAACCAGGTGCTGGAGATCGCAAAGAATCTGAAGCCCTCGCCGCGTGGCGAGCTGGAAATCACCGACGTCAACAACGTGTACATTGCCGCTGGCCGCGCGCGCTTGGAGATCCTCGGTCGCGGCCAAGCTTGGCTGGATACCGGAACCCAAGAGAGCTTGCTGGATGCCGGCCACTTCGTCGCGACGCTCGAGCGCCGTCAGGGCACGTCGATTTCGTGCATCGAGGAGATCGCGTATCGCATGGGGTTCATCGACGCAACGCAGCTCGAGCGGCTCGCGGACAAGTGCGGCAAGAGCCAATACGCACTATCCATGCGCCGCGCGCTAGAAGAGAAGATCGCTTAGAATCATGTCTTTGCTCAGACAACCCAAGGTCGTGCTGGTTACGGGCGGCTGCGGCTTCATCGGCTCGGCCTTCGTTCGCTTTCTACTCTCCCAGCCTGATTTCGAAGGCCGGATCGTGAATCTCGACTCACTGACGTACGCGGCCAACCCGGACAACGTAGCGGAGGCGCTCGGCAGCCCGCGCTACGCGTTCGTGCAGGCGGACATCGGGGATGCCGAAACCGTCGCGCGGGTGTGTCGCGAACACGCGGTCGATACCATCGTGCACTTTGCGGCCGAGAGCCACGTGGACCGCAGCATCCTCGGGCCGGGCGCGTTCGTGCAGGCCAACATCGTCGGTACGTATCAGTTGCTGGAGGTGGTGCGCGGTCAAAGTCAGATCCACTTTCACCATGTCTCCACGGATGAAGTGTACGGCTCGCTCGGCGCCACCGGCTTGTTCCACGAGACCACCCCGTACGACCCGAGCTCTCCCTATTCGGCTTCGAAAGCGGCGTCGGATCACTTGGTTCGCGCCTACGCGCGGACGTACGGCCTGTCCACCACGCTCTCGAATTGCAGCAACAACTACGGGCCTTATCAGTTTCCCGAGAAGCTGCTGCCGCTCATGATCACGAACTTGGTCGACGGTAAGCCGCTGCCCGTCTACGGCACGGGAGCCAACGTGCGTGATTGGCTCTACGTCGACGATCACGTGGAAGCGATTTGGACGATCGTACAGCGCGGCGAACGCGGGCAAACCTACAATATCGGCGGCGAGGCCGAATGGGCGAACCTCGCCCTCTTGCACAAGCTGATCGAAGTCGTGTCCAGCGTTACCGGGCGCGATGCCGAAGCTTTGCGCAAACAGATCACCTTCGTCGCCGATCGTCCGGGGCACGATGCCCGCTACGCGATCGACTGCAGCAAGCTGAAGTCCGAGCTCGGTTGGTCACAACGTCACGACATCGAGAGCGGCCTGCTCGCTACCGTGCGCTGGTACCTCGAGCACCCGGAGTGGATCGCGCGCGTGAAGAGCGGCGCCTATCGCGAGTGGCTCGATAAGAACTACGCTGATCGCCGCTGACTTCCGGCTCTCAACTGCGGTCGGTGCTTTCGACCAGCAGCGTGCGCTTGTGCCGCGCGAGTAGCCAAAAGCCGAGGCCGAGCGATATCAGCATGGCCGAGAGCTGCCCGGCGTAGCTGATGAACGCCACTGCGGCGCCCGAGGTGCGCAAAATTGCGAGCGGGAAAAACAGGGCCAGGCCAGAGTACGTTCCGATTTGGAAGGCGCCGAACAGGCCTGGACCAGCCGGCACGATCACCCCGAGGCCGAGCACGCCCAGCCCGACGCAGGCCTGAGCGAGCGTGGCGTCGATCCCGCAGCCGCGCATCAAGAGCCACTGCGCGATGAACTGGCAGACCCAATAAAGCAAGGTCTCGCCGAAGAAACGAAGCCGGTTTTCCGGTGATCCGAGCACGTTCAGGCCGTCGGCGAGGCGCTCCAGAGTCGAAGTCACGAATTGAGCGAGCTTGGCCGAAATCGGGCTGAGCAAGCTCATCGTGACCTTGCGCGCGAACGTTCGCGCCAGGAAAAACACGGTCAAGGCCAGCGCCCCGCCGCTGAACACCACGGCGGCTACGTAGATCGCACGCGGGATGATCGAAACCGGCAACGCGACGTCACCCAAGTGATCGGGCAATGGCGAGATCGGCGTAGACAGGGTGAACGCCAGCGCGGCGGTGACCGTGAGCACGAGGCCGTCGACCACGCGCTCCGCGCCTGCCGCACCCAGGGCCTGAAAAAACGTGACCTTTCCGTCGCGCGCCAGCAGGTAGGGGCGCACCGCTTCGCCCATGCGCAATGGCGCGAGCATGATCGTTGCGATGCCGATCAGGCCGACCGCGACCACGCGCTTTTCGGAAATGTCCGGCGCGACCGGCCGTAGCAAAGGCACCCAGCGATGCACGCGGAAATAGACGGAGATCAGCGTGAACAGCGCATAGGCGGCCACCGACCCAGGCTCGACCGCTGAAAGGGTACTAGCCGGCGGGATGAGCGGCAGACCGCCGCGCTTGAACAGCCATACGAAGCCCAGGGCAATCGCCAGTGATGCCAGGACTCGAGGCGCGTAGGCCCAGGGCGAGCGTGCTTTGGCAGTCGGCGAGCCCTGCCCCTGGTTCGACGTCGGTTCTTCGGCGGACAAGGCGCGCACGAAAGCAGTGTATCCCAGCGAGGTCAAGCGCGTTCCAGCATTGCGGACCGCCCCGCGGCAACATAAAACACCGCTGGATGGTGGCGTCGCAAGCACATGGTTCTCCCCCTCGAGAAGCGTCGCGGGAAAGCTTTGCGTCGCGCGTGTTTCCGAGCTTGGTCGGCCTCGCGTTGGTGGGCCAGTCGATCACGCAGTGCCTCGTTTATCAAAGCGTGCCTGCGGACCAGCGCCTGATTTACTTCACGCAAAACACGCTACCGCCCGCGCCGCCTGCGCTCGGCTTGCCGGCGCTGACCGGCTTCTTGCCTCTCTTGGTCGCCCTCGCGTTGCTGCTCGTCGCGCGCGAGCGCGCCGCTCGCGCCGTGGAGTCGTTCGCGCGCATCGTCGCGCCTGCCGGCGTGGCCATCGCGTTGCCGGCGTTGTTCACCTGGCAGCTGGGTCAACATCGTCCGATTGGGTACTTGATCCTGCTGGCCCTGGTCGGCTTGGCCTTGGAGCGCCTGCTCCGGATCAGCGTCGCGGAGTTGTTGTCACTCGTCAGCGCGCCGCGCTTCGCCGATGCCCGTGGCTTCTGGAGCCGGCTCGGCGCGCGCATCACACACAAGGCCGCTCCCATGGCGGTGCTGCTGGCGGGCGCCGGTTACGCGGCTTACACGGCATTCTTCACGATCCGTAAGCACCATCTGATTCAAAGCAGCGCCTTCGATCTCGGGATCTTCGACAACTTGATGTACAACACCATCAAGGGGCGTTTTTTCGAATCTCCGGTGATGTTCGGGCCGGGGCATCACAACTCGCTCTCGACGCACGCCGAGTATCTGATGGTGCTATTTGCGCCATTTTACGCGATCGCGCCGCGCGCCGAGACGTTGCTGGTGATTCAAGCGGTGTTCCTGGGCGGTGCCGTGATCCCGCTCTATCTCTTTGCGCGCACGATGTTGTCGGCTTGGCCGTCAGTGGTGCTGGTGCTCGGCTACGTGATGTTTGCGCCGCTGCACGGCGCGCAGTTCTACGACTTTCATTGGCTACCGCTGGGCGTGTTCTTCTACTTCTGGTTGTTCTACGCGATCGCTTCGCGGAAAAATTGGCTGGTGGTGCTGATGGCGTTCTTGCTCTTCGCGCTGCGCGAGGACATCGCCGTTGGTTTGGCGTTCCTGGGCACGTTCCTGTTCGTCACCGGGCTGCGCGTGCGGATGGGCATCACCCTCGCGGCTACGGCCGCGGTCTGGTTCGTGATCAACAAGTTCGTGATCATGCCGTGGGCCGGCCCCTGGTGGTTCGACAGCATGTACAACGAGCTATTTGCCGACGGCAAATCGGGCTACGGCAACGTGGTCAAGACCCTGCTCTCGAATCCCTTCTACGCATTCTCGACCTTCGTGCGCGGGCCGAAGCTCGCCTATGCCTTGCACATGCTCGCGCCGCTGGTGTTCTTGCCGGTGCGGCGCTTGGCTTTTTGGCTGCTGCTCGTACCCGGCTCGGTCTTCACCCTGATGACGACTGGCTACTGGCCGACCCTCGCGATCTCGTTCCAATACACCACCCATTGGGTCCCGTTTCTGTTCGCCTGCTCGGCGATGAGCCTGTTCGTCATCCGTGAGGGGCGGGACGGCCAAGTGCGGATGATCGCCGTCGCGGGTGCGCTTTTGGTGGTCCTGCTCAGCCACAGCTACAACTTTGGCGCCATCCTGCAGCGGGAGAGCTTCACGGGGGGCTTCGGCCGCGTGTCCTTCGAGATGTCCGATGCGGCGCGTGAGCGCTACCGCGACATGCGCTCGGTCGTCGACAAAATCCCGATCGAGGCCAGCGTGGTCGCCTCCGAGACTTTGAACCCGCACATCTCGGCCCGCAAAGAAGCGTACGTTTTTCGCTACGACAGCGGCCCGGTCGACTTCATCTTGCTGAGCGACAACGAAGTCAACGGTGACCTCCGGAACGGCCTCCGTGACCGGTTCCGCAAGACGCCTTACGGCCTGTTTGCCAAGGGAAAGCGGGAGTTCTACTTGTTCAAGCGCGGCTATGAGTCGCCGAACACGGCCGAAGCCCTCCGCCATTTGGGCATCTAACCGCTGTAAGCCGCTTTTTTTCGCTTCCACCTCGCGCCCTTCGCACTGCCAGCCCTTCCCTGTATAAACCCCACGCCATGCGGCCCACCCTGACTGTCGTCATCCCGATCTTCAACGAAGAGGCGGTCATTCCAGAACTCGCACGTCGGCTGCGCGAGGTGATTCAGGTTTGGAATACCCAAATCGAATCTTGGGAGGTGGTGTTCGTCAACGATGGCTCCAAGGACAAATCCTTCGAGCAGCTCAAGCTCTTGGCCGCTGAAGAGCCTCGCTTCAAGGTCATCTCTTTCTCGCGCAACTTTGGGCACCAGATGGCGATTACGGCGGGGCTCGACCGCGCCGAGGGCGAAGCCGTGGTGATCATGGACGCCGATCTGCAAGATCCACCCGAGGTGGTGAGCGAGATGATCGCGCGTTGGCACGAGGGCTTCGACGTCGTGTACGGTGTGCGCACCAAGCGGGTCGGCGAAACGCTGTTCAAGCGCGCATCTGCGGCGATCTTCTATCGCGTGTTGCGCGCCATGTTGGGCGGCATTTCGATTCCCGCCGACGCCGGTGATTTCCGGCTGATCGGGCGGCCCGTCGTGCTCGCCATGCGCGCGCTTCGCGAACGACACCGCTTCGTGCGCGGCATGGTGGCGTGGGTCGGCTTTCGACAAACCGCGGTTTACTACGCGCGCCCCGCGCGCTTCGCCGGCGAGACCAAATACCCAATCAAGAAGATGGTGCGCTTCGCCATCGACGGCATCGCCTCGTTTTCCGTGGTGCCGCTGCGCTTTGCGACTTGGCTCGGCGTGCTCGCCGGAACGATGGCCGGGTTGACGGCGGCCTGGGCCACCTACCAGCGCTTCTTCGGCACCGGCGTCGTGCCGGGCTGGACGACGATCATGATCGCAGTCGCGCTCGGTTCGTCGGCGCAATTGCTGATGACCGGGGTGCTCGGTGAGTACGTGGGCCGCATCTACGAAGAAATCAAACGGCGCCCCCTGTACGTCACCCAAGAGGAGATCAATCTGGGCTCCTCGGCCTCCTCGGTCTCCTCGGTCTCCTCGGGTAACGAGCCCTCGCACGCGGACTGAGTCGACGATTCATGGCGAACCAGCGTTTGCGCGATGAACCGAGTGATGTGCCGCGCTTGGCACTCGCCTTGACCACACTCGCGCTGGTCGGCTTCTCGCTCGTTCTAGCCTGCCAAATGGTGTGGCTGAACCTGAGCCAACGTACGGACTTTGCTCTGCGCAATACGTTGGGGCAGAGCGGCCGATTGATCCTCCTGCTGTCGCTCGCTGGCGGGCTCGCGCTTCCCGCAGGTCTGGCCCTAGTCTTCGCGACGCGTCGACGCACGCCACTTTCGCTCCCGAAGCTAGAACGGCTCGCCACGCGCCTTGCACCGCTGGCTGCGCTGTTCATGGTGCCCGGCCTATTTCTGAGTCAGATCGCGCGCGACAAGCCGCTCTACTATCTGATCGCCCTGGCGGCTTTCGGGCTCATTTTTCGGGCCCTACTCGCGCGGGCCTTCAGCCTAGGCGTCAACGCTTCGTTCGCGGCGTTTCTGGAGCGGCTGCGCAGGCGGTCCTTGGTTCAGGCCTTGCTGAGCGTGCCGCGCGGCGCGCCGCTGCTGTTCCTGCTGCTATTCGCGGCCTTGTGCGCTTTCCTGTTTGCGCAGTACGGCATCGCGCACCACCGGCTAATCCAGGACACTCCAGACTTTCTCGCCGTACCCGACAACGTGCTGTCCAACTTGCGGCACGGCCGGTATTTCAGGGCGCCCGTGCTGTTCGGCGCGATGGCGAACAAAAGCTACCTGACCGTGCACGCCGAGTACGGTTCACTGTTGTTCGTCCCACTCTACGCGCTGCGTCCCGGTGCAGAGACCTTGGTTTGGTTGAATGCCGCGCTCGCGGCCCTGGCCGCCGTTCCACTGTACTTGCTGGCCGCTCGCAAGTTGGGCCGGGGGGTCGCGGTTTGGATCGGCGCTGCCTATCTGCTCACCGCCCCGCTGCATGGGGCGCTCGTGGTCGGCTTCACTTGGCTGCACGCGGTGACGCTGTTTTCCTTCACGCTCTACTACGCGGTCGAGAGCGGGCGTCGCTGGCTGCTCGGGCTAGCGCTCGTGCTGCTGTTGTCCATCTCCGAAGTCGGCCCTCTGAACGTGTTCGCCTTCGGTTTGATGTTGCTCGCGGGGCGCCGCAAGGCGCGCTTGGGCCTCGCCTTGACCTTGCTCCCGTTGCCGTTGATCGCGCTGAATCTCTGGCTCTCATTGCGCGGCGCTCAGCCTGGGCAGACTCCGGGGCTCGTGGCATCGATCCTCTCCGTCTTCAACAATCCCGCGTTTTTCGTGTGGGATCTGGCGCGCTTGCGCTGCGTCACGCCGATCTTTCACGCCTTGGCGCCGCTCTGCTTGTTGCCGCTGTTCGAGTTCGCGTGCTGGCCGCTGCTCATCCCCGGTCTGCTCGTCACCTCGGCAACGACCATGTATTGGCCGATCAACCCGGAGGGGTTTGCCACGGCGTTGGTCTGGTTGCCGGGTACGTTCTTGGGTTTGCTCGTGGTGTTGGAGAAGCGCAGCGGCTTGGGCCGCGCACCGCTCGTGGCCAGCGCCCTTGCCCTGAGCGTGACCGTGCTCAGCCACAGCTACAACTACGGCGCGTTGCTGCGCGAAGATGGCTTCGGCGGCGTTCTGCCGGAAACCGTGCGCAGAACGGCGTGGGGGCACTCGCGCTACGAAGCCTTGCTCAAGGCGTTGCGTCCGATCCCAGCGGGGGCCAGCGTTGCTGCAACACCTTATCTGATGTCGTTCGTGTCCAATCGACCGGACGCTTGCGATCTGACGCTTGCTTGCGGTCGCCCTGAATACCTCGTGCTCAGTTCGCGCGAGGTCCAAGGCTCACGGCCGCAGTTGAAGGAGCTGTTCGCGAAGCCGGACTACCGCCTGCTGTCGCACAGCTTCGACGAATTCTACGTGTTTCAGCGCGCTTCCGAGACCCAAGAAACGCGCGACGCCATCAACCGCCTGGGCCTCGCGAACCCGTAGCCGCCGGCGTTCAGCGCTCGATCGTCATCAGGAAATATTTGGCCAGGCCATGCTTGGGATGGCAGCGAATGACCGTCGATTCGACGACGCGAAGGCCGGCTTGCGCAACGAGCGCTTCGTAGGCCCCCGGCCGGCGGCAGAAGCGGCCGCGGTCCATACTGGCGAGCAAGTTACTGATCGCGCTTCGCTCCAGATACACGATGTCACTGGTGACGATTCGCTGCAGCGCGGGTGACGCCTTGAAGCTGGCCAGCAGCGTCAGCACCTGATCATCGGACAGATGGTGCAAGAGGCCGCACAAGAGCACTCGAGACGGTTGGATGCGCGCGACGTCTTCCGCGGTGCAGAGCTGGCACTGAAAGGAAACCTTCGGCGTGTCCCCGTAACGCTTGCGCGCAAAGCTGATCGCTACGTCGTCGGTGTCGATGCCCTCGTAGCGCGCGAAGCCTTTCAGGTAGCGCAGTGCATCGCCAGTGCCGCAGCCCACGTCCAGCACGACGTCTTCCGGGCCTGCGTTCACGCGGTCGTAGAACGGCGTCATGTCGATACCGCCGACGGCCATCGGTCGCACGTGGTTGTAGACGAACGGCGTCCCCAAAATTCGCTGATATAGGTTCATCTAGTCCTCCGAAATCCCAGCGTTCGGGCGCTGAGTCAAGTCGCAGAGTAGGCTTACTTGAAGGCGATTGCCGCGAGATTGCCGACGGGCGCGGCCAGCGTGAAGCGACCCAGGCCGCTCGAGCGCAAGAGCTCGAGGGCACGAGGCTTGATAGCGCCGGGAAGCGGCGAGAGCCGGGCCCAATAATTGATGGGGTAACGATTGACGACCGGCTTCACTTCCACTCGGGAAAAGCCGGCGCGCAACAGCAGCGCTCGCACGCTCTGCGGCGAAAACAGCTGCAAATGCTCGATGTCGAAGATCGGCGATTTCAAGCCCATGGCGCGGGCCAAGAGCGCGCGCCGGTTGTGACAGACGATGAACAGGGCACCGCCCGGACGCAGCAAACGCAAGGTGTCTCGGCACAACGCGAGCGGATCGGACACGTGCTCGATGGTTTGAAAGCAGGTGACGAGGCGCAAGCTCTCCGGCTCGAAATCCGCGCTGCGGAAGGGCGCGTGGCGGATGAGCGAGCGGATCTCGGGTTCGGCGGTAGCGACGGGCGCGGCGGACGGTTCTACGCCGACCACGTTGCTGAAGCCGTGCTGCTGAAGTTGCTTCAGGAACGCACCGTCTCCCGTGCCGATGTCGAGCGCGCCGTTGCGATCCGGGAGCTGAGCCGCGATGCGCGGCAAATAGCTGGCGTAGGTCAGACCGGCGTAGCGCGATTCGTCCGAGGCGTCGAAAGCGGCGTCATGGTAGGCCGCCTCCAGCGATTGGCGATCGGGGGCCGGATTCGCGTACAGCAGGTCACACTGGCGACAGACCACGAGCGCATGGTGCATGTACTCCGGCAGCTTGCGCGATGCGAAGGCGAACGCGCCCAATGCCTCGGGATCGATGTTGGCGGCGGCGAATGGTTGGCTGTCGTTCGAGCCGCAACCCGGGCAATTGCGGGGCACGAGTTGAAATTGGAACCCGGCGGGCTGAGCCACGGATGCGGTGTGTTCGACGTTCATGATGGCCGTTCGGCGCGTGGACTCTAGCATCGAACGCGCGTGGGCGAGCAACCGGCGAGGCTAAGGAAGCTCTTCGATCTCAAGGTGGCGAAAGAAGATCTCGGCGCCCTCGGACTGTAGCTGGAGCTTGCCGCAGCGCAGCGCCGAAGGCGGCTGATCGGGCAAATCGAGTACGAAGCTAGAGCCCCGCGAAACTTCGTGGCCGTTCAGAAGCAAACTGGCCTGGTCGTCTTGCAGGGAGATCTCGACTTCGTTCCAACTCTTGGATTCGGGCCGAACGTCGTGCACGCTTTGCGCGAACGCGATTGGTCCGAGATTGTAGAGTGAGCCGACGTCATTGGGGGAGATCTGATACTCGGCGGAGACCATGAACGCGGCGCTGCCGATGGGGTTCGCGAGCTCATTGCCGCCCGCGTTGACCGCACCCAGCGGGCCACTCGAGAGAAACATGATGCCGCTATCCTTGATGCTGAACACCGCGCTGCCCCATTTGAACTGGGCATGCAGCTTGAAGTTGCAGAACTCACGCTGAGAAATCAGCGAGCCCCAGATCTCGCCGCTGATGCGAATCGCGGGCTCGCCGTCGACCATCACGATCGAATAGACGCCGCGCGGGTCGTTATCGATGCCGAGCGGCAATTCGTCGGCTTTGGGATCGTGCGACGGCTTACCCAGGTAGCGATCCCAACCGCTGAAATCAACGCCGTTGAAGAGCGAGCAGCGGCTCGCGTGTGCGTTCGTTCCCGCTGCGCCGGCGTCAGCGCCCGCCGCGCCCGAGTCGCTGATTGCCGCGCCCGCCGCGCCCGCTTCCGTGGCTGCCTCGCCGCGCGTGCCCGCCGCGCCGCCCAGCTCGCTTCCCGCGCAAATTGGGCTCATGCCGGCCTGGCCCGCGCCGCCCGTATCGACCTGCGTGCCATCGTCCGTCGACGTGCAACCGATGATGAGTGCCAGCAGAAATAGCTGACCCGTGACGGCAGTCCCTCGGCTCATTTCACTCAAAGTAGCAGCGAATGACGCGCCGAGCCGGCTGAATTCGGGATCGCGGGCAGCACTCCGAGAGCCACCAGAACCGAGTCATACGCCTGGCGCAGCCTGCCGAATCCGACTACCCTGCGCCGCTGTGGAGCTCACGGAAATGCCCCCGACCGCCCTGCACACGCGCCATTTCGACGCCAGAAATCCCGGCGTTTCCCGGGCGCGAGAAGTTCTGTCCGCATGATCAGTCCCCCGAGTTCGAAGCCATCGAGTGTCCCGAGCAGGAGCGCGGCCACGAAGTCAGTCCTGTCCATCATGGAGCACACCCTGGCGTATCGCTTGTGGCAGGCTCCGTTTGCCGAGCAGAAGCTGGTCCCGGTTTTCCGCCACAATGATCTCACGCGCGTGCGCCGCGTGCTGGACGTAGGCTGTGGCCCCGGCACCAACACCCCGCATTTTGCCGGCACCGACTACCTCGGCCTCGATTTCAACGAGGGCTACATCGACTACGCCCGCGCCCGCTATGGGCGCGACTTCATCACCGCGGACGTGACGAAGTACCGAGTGAGCGAGAGCGAGCGCTTCGACTTCGTGCTGTGCAACAGCCTGTTCCATCACATCGATACCGCGAACGTGCGGCGAATCCTCGAGCATTTGGCGACCTTGCTCACGGAGGATGGGCACGTCCACATCCTGGATCTCGTGCTGCCGAAGGAGCCGTCGATTGGGCGCTTCCTCGCGCGTATGGATCGCGGCGAGTTTCCGCGTCCGCTCGAAGAGTGGCGCGAGATATTCACGGGGGCCTTCGAGCCGGTGGTGTTCGAGGCTTACCCGGTCGGCGTCGCAGGGGTGACGCTCTGGAACATGATCTACTTCAAGGGCAAAGTTCGCCGCGTGTCATGAGTCGTCGCGTATCCGTTGCCATCCCGCTGTTCAACGAGGAGGCAGGCATCCCCGAATTGCTTCGCCGTGTGAGGGCAGTGCTCGACTCATTGCCGGGCGGTCCTCACGAGATTGTGACCGTGGACGACGGCAGCTCGGACCGCACGCTTTCCGTGCTCGAGGCCGAGGCGGCCCTGGAGCCACGGCTGGTCGTGGTTTCGCTCTCGCGCAACTTCGGTCATCAGGCGGCGTTCACGGCGGCGCTCGATCACACTACGGGTGACGTCGTCGTGCTGATGGATGGCGACCTACAAGATCCGCCCGAGGCAATCCCGCAATTCCTCGAGCAGCACGCGCTCGGCTTCGACGTTGTCTACGCCCAGCGCGCGGAGCGCAAGGAGGCTTGGTACCTGCGCGCCGCTTACTACCTCTTCTATCGGCTGCTCGATCGGCTGTCTTCCATACGGGTGCCGCTCGACAGCGGTGACTTCAGCTTGTTGTCGAGGCGGGTCGTCGATCAGCTCCGGAACGTGCCGGAGAAGAACCGCTTTTTGCGCGGGCTGCGTACCTGGGTAGGCTTCAAGCAGGTGGCGGTAGTCGTGAAGCGCTCCGAACGCCACGCGGGCGAGAGCAAATACACGTTTCGCAAGCTGCTGCAGCTGGCTTTCGACGGCATCTTCGCGTTCTCCACCGTGCCCATCCGGGCGGCGGCGATGCTCGGCCTGGGCGCGATGTGCGCCGCCTTCCTGTTCACCGTCTACACCGTGTGGGCCAAGCTGTTCATGCACGACGACCCCAAAGGTTTCACCGCACTCACGTTGTTGATCACGTTTCTGTCGGGCGTGAATCTCTTCTTCGTGGGTGTGATCGGTGAATACGTCGGCCGCGTGTACGAAGAAGTGAAAGGCCGACCGGTTTATATCGTCGGTAAACTCGTGCGCGCCCCAAGCGGCAGCGACGGAAAGCGGGCGTAAAGCAGTGGATGCACAGTACGGGCAAGGATATGCGGACCTCTTCAAGCGTCACTGGTGGTGGCGTGCCCGTGAGGCGGTGCTGCTTCGCGAGCTCCAACGCTTGCGCCCTGCGTCCGGATTCGGATCGATCCTGGACATCGGCTGCGGCGATGGTCTCTTCTTCGACCGGCTGAAAGAGTTCGGTGACGTCGAAGGCGTGGAGCCGGATGCATCACTGGTGACTCCGGATGGCCCGCATCGGGCGCGCATCCACGTCACTCCGTTCGATGCCACTTTCCAACCAGGCAAGCGCTACTCGCTCGTGCTCATGCTCGATGTGCTGGAGCATTTGCCTGACGCCGCGGCGTCGCTACGCCACGCGCTCGACCTGCTCGAGCCGGGCGGCGTGTTTCTCGCTACGGTGCCCGCCTTCGAATCGCTGTGGACTGGGCACGACGACCTCAATCATCACCTCGTGCGATACACGCGGCGAACGTTCCGCGAGCTCGGGCGCGCCGCCGGGTTGCGCATCGACCACGAGCGCTACTTCTTCTATTGGACTTATCCCGTAAAGCTGCTGGTTCGGCTGAAAGAGGCCATTCAGCACCGCCCACCGGTGCACGAGCGGGTGCCTACGTCGATCGTGAACCGCGCGCTGTACGCGGTGTCACGGGCCGAGGAGGCGATACTCGGTCCCCTTCGGCCTCCTTTTGGTAGCTCGCTGCTCGTCGTCGGTGGTCGCGAAAGCTGACGGTCCGCCTGGCCGAGCTGTCTCGGCCAGGCTGTGCTCCGTGCCGACTCAGCGAACGGGAACGACGCGCGCCGTAAACTGCAGCTCCGGCCAGCCGATGATGCGCCAAGGCAAATCGTGGGTCTTCAGCGGCCAATCCAGTGATTCGACCCGGCCCCCGGCTTCCGCAATCATCGACACCCACTGCTGCGGCTCGAAATAGGTCCCCGGCGACGCGATGGAGTCTTTCGCGTTCCCCGCGATGTCCATCCAATACAGCATCTTGTGGGTCAAGGGGCCAAAGGCGAAGTGATCTTTGATCACCAGCACTTTGTCTGCCACGCGCAGGGCCTCCTTCAGCACCGCCATCGGTTCGGTGCAGTGGTGGAGTACGTCGACGATCGACACGCCGTCGAACGAGCGATCGGCGAAGGGCAGGTGAGTGCCGTCGTAACTTTGGACTTGGATTACGGCCGTCGGTCGCACGACCACGTCCACGCCCATCACGCGGGTTGCCCCTGCGCGCTTGGCGAGCGCCAACAAATTGTTTCCGTCGCCACAGCCGACGTCCAACAGTGAATCCACACTGCCCAGTTGTTTCGACAGCGAAGCAACCACGCGCTCCCCGTGCGGGATCCGGCTGGTGCGGTGGTGGTACGACAGGAAACCCTGCTTAATTAGGCTCAACATCACGTCCTTCCCCTGTGCCCCGGCTCATGGTGGCAAGAGTGGTCGGTCATGTATCACGGACCGCGCGGGCAATCGAGCCGCGCCTAAACAGCACGGTTCCTCGGCTTCTCGCGCGCTCGATCCCCAGTCTCCATTCCCGGCTGCGTCAGAAAAAGGTGGCACCCGCCCCCCCTGAAACAATGATAGGGAGCGGGGCTCGTCGCCCCTTGCCAGGCCCGATCCCATGATGGATTTCCCTACGATCGCCAGTGCCGAAAATCCGGCGGTGTCCGCCACGAACAGCCGGCTTTCCTGGGAGCGGGGCCGAAGTCGTCGCTGGGCCATACGGCTAGCCGCCATGCTGCCGATCTTCGCGCTCGTTGCGCTGTTCATTACGACAGGGCTACGGGGCGTGAACTTTGGGTACCACTGGGATGAACAGGACTATCACCTCACCCCGGCTCGCCGAATGGTCGAAAGCGGGGTGCTTCTACCGAAAAATTATACGTATCCGTCGTTCGATAAGTGGCTCTTGCTCGTCCCGGCACTGCCAAGCGGCGTGCAGGCCGCGTTCGACACGGCCGGGCAGGGCAAGGGCGTCGTACAAATCAACGGAGTCGAGCAGTCGAACGCAGTCAAAGCCGCGCAAGTAGCGATGCTCGCGCTGATGGACGCAGGCGGCTACCTCTTGCGCGGTCGATGCGTGTTCATCGTCGTGAGCGGGCTCGCCGTGCTCTGGATGTACGGCGCTGCTTTGGCGTTGCGCCATCGGCCTTGGGAGGCGTTGGTCGCTGCTTCCGGCCTCGGGCTATCTTGGGAGTTCGCCTATCACTCTCGTTGGGCCGTTACTGACTGCATCCTCGTGCAGTTCACCGCGCTCACGCTGTTCATGTTGGCGCTCTATCATCGGACGGGAAGAGCGCGCTGGATCTACGCCGCAGGCATGGCCGCGGGCTTCGCGACGGGCACGAAGTACACGGGGGTCTTGCTGCTCGTTGCGGTCGTCGCATCCAGCGCACTCAGCTTGCCCACCAAGGCGTATTGGACCCAAATCCGTAGGGCCGTGGAGCTGTGCGCGGTCGCGTTTGCTACCTACCTGGTCACGACTCCGGGGACTCTGCTCGAGCCGATCCAGTTTTTGACCGACACGAAGTTCATCGCCAACTACTACGCGCACAACCCGCACGCCGGGCACACGGTCGAGCCCGGCTTTCAACACGCTTGGGTTGCCCTCGGCTACCTCGTGTTCGTGGCGTTCTCGCCCTATCAATGGATCGCCGCGCCACTGTTCGCCGTGACCATCCTCGGTGCGGTGCTTTGGGTGAAGCGCGACCGACGATTTGCGGCGATCTTGGTGTCCTTTCCCTGTCTATTCGTAATCATGTTTTGCGCGCGCTACCGCCTGATGATCGCGCGCAACTACTTGTTCCTGCTGCCGTTCCTATCGCTGATGCTCGCGCGCGGCGTGGCTGACATTGCGCTTTGGCTGCCCCGGCGCGAGTGGCGTTGGCTGTTCGGCGCGGGTCTGTTCGGCATCTTCTGCCTGCAAGCCACCTGGCTAGTCCGGGCTGGCGAGAGCATTCGCCACATCGACCCGGACCTCTACGTTCGCCAGGCGCTCGACTACGTCCGAGATCACGCGGGCACTCAATTCCGAATCTCGAACAAGCTGCGCGAGAGTGCGCTTTCGCAGCATCGAATACTGCCGACGAACGTGGTCAGCGCCCCCGCCGGCACGGAGGTGGTGTTCTTCGGCATCGCCGAGGGGCCGGGTTCTTGGTATTTTCAGACCAATGACCCTTGGCTGACCAAGGCAGTGTTCGGGCCGCGCGAAGTGAACTTCGATTGGTACGCCGGCTGGATGGGCCACGACCGCGTCGTCGTCATGACCGTCGACAGGGCCAGAGCCACCGGCGTGGCTCTAGCGCGCTGATTCCTCTCCACCGGCGTGGCTCTAGCGCGCTGATTCCTCTCCACCGACGTGACGCCGATTGGCGGCGTGATTGACGATCGGTATCGGCCAAGCTAGCTTTCGCCAACACATGGGCCGTGCTTAATGCGTCGTTGATATGTCGGGTTTGCAATCACGTCCGGTCGTCATCACGGGGTGCTCGGGTTTCGTAGGGGCCAACTTAGCGGTTGCGGTGGCCGCGCGTGGCGGGCGCGTGATTGGCGTGGAGAGCCCTTCGGGGATCGATTGGCGCACGCGCAGCATGCCCGGGATAGAGGTGGTGCGTTTGGACCTGTGTCAGCAGGCCGACGTGCGTGCCTTCATCGAGCAGGTGCAACCGCTGGCCATCTACAATTGTGCGGCTTACGGCGCATACTCGGTGCAGGCCGACGCGCAGCGCATTTTCGACGTCAACCTACTCGCGGTGCGTCACATGCTCGAAGCCGTGCGTGGCGTAGCTGGCTTTCAAGCGTTCGTGCAGGCCGGTAGCTCTTCCGAATACGGCTTCAATTGCAGCGCGCCGCGTGAAGACGCGGCGACCGAGCCGGACAGTGACTATGCCGTTTCCAAAGTCGCGGCGACTCAGCTCGTGCGCATGTACGCGCAGAAGTACGGTGTGCCGGGCTTCGTGCTGCGTTTGTACTCCGTATACGGCCCGTTCGAGGATTTCAGTCGCTTAATCCCGAACTTGCTCGGCCATGCGCGTGAAGGCCGCTTCCCGCCCCTGGTCAACCCCAACATCTCTCGCGACTTCGTGTACGTGGCCGACGCGGTGCGGGCCTTCGAGGCGGTGCTTGCCCATGCTCCGCAGTTGAAGCCGGGTGAGGTGTTCAACGTGGGTAGCGGCGTGCGAACCACACTCGGTGATTTGGTGCAGCTCGTGCGTGGGCTGTTCGGTATCCACGACGAGCCGGCTTGGGGCAGCATGCCCGACCGCAGCTGGGATCACCCCGCCTGGTTCGCGGATCCCGGCAAGGCGGCTTCCGCCCTCGGCTGGCACAGCGCGACTTCACTGCGCGACGGCCTAGCCGCGTTTTCGCGATGGATTGAAGACAACCCGGCCTTGGTTGCCGAGGGCCGCGCAAAGACGGTGCTGGAGCTGAAGCGATGAGCGGGGCCATGCAGCCCGCCGCGCTCGCGCGCGCTGCATTGGCCATTCGCCGCCAATTTTTGCGGATGCACTACACCGCGCGCTCGGGTCACGTGGGCAGTGGCCTGTCCGCGATCGATATCTTGACCTGCCTGTACGCCACTTGGTTGCGGCCATCTGATCAATTCATCCTGAGCAAGGGGCACGGTGCGTCGTCGCTCTACGCCACCCTGCACCATTTCGGAAAGCTGTCTGACGCAGAGCTCGCCAGCTACTACGCGGACGACACGCTCTTGCCGGCGCATCCCGCGCCGCGCGGCGTCGCCGCGATCCCCGCCGCCACTGGCTCGCTCGGTCACGGCTTGCCGATCGCGACCGGCATGGCTCACAGCTACAAGTACCTGCGCGGAACGGAAGCGCGGGTCGTTTGTCTGCTCTCCGACGGCGAATGCAACGAGGGCTCGACTTGGGAAGCCGCGCTCTTCGCAGGCCATCACCGGTTGGACAACCTCACCGTGTTCGTCGACGCCAACGGTATCCAAGGCTTTGGCCGCACCGAAGACGTGCTCACGCTCGAACCCTTTGCCAAGAAGTGGGAAGCATTCGGCTTTGCCGTCAGTGAGTGCGACGGCCATGATTTTGCGCAATTGAGCGCCGCCCTCGCTGCGCCATCGCCCGGTCGTCCGCGCTGCATCATCGCCCGCACCGTGAAGGGTAAGGGCGTGAGTTTCATGGAAAACACGGTCGATTGGCATTATTGGCCGATGAACGAGGCTCAGTATGGCCAAGCCGTCGCCGAGTTGGACCAGGCCGAAAGCGGGCTTCTGCCGTGAGGGTCGATTTCGTCAAAGCCGTCGAGACCGTACTTGCCCGCGACGCGGAAGCTTTATTCATTACCGGTGATCTCGGCTTCAACGCGCTGGAGGGCTTGGTCGCCAAGTATGGCAAGCGCTTCATCAACGCGGGCGTTGCCGAACAGGGCATGATGGGGCTGGCGGCGGGCACGGCGCTGACGGGCATGCGCCCATGGGTGTACTCGATCGCGCCGTTCGTGACCTATCGCTGCTTGGAGCAGATTCGAAACGACGTTTGCTTGCACCAATTGCCGGTGCGCATCGTCGGCAATGGCGGCGGCTACACCTACGGCATCATGGGCTCGACCCACCACGCGCTCGAAGATTTGGCGGTGCTGAAGGTGCTGCCCAACATGCAGCTGTTCTTCCCGTGCGAAAACGATCACGTGGCCGCCGCCGTGGCGCTGATGGCCGAGCTGGATGGTCCCTCGTATTTGCGCTTGGCGGTGTCCGCGTACAACACCAGCCGCGCGCCGCTCGCGGAGCACCCGCTCACGCTCACCCGTTCGTACGCGGCGCGCGCCGATCGCAGCAAGCCGGGCGTGACGGTGATTGGCGCAGGCCACGCGGTCCAGGTTGCGTTGCGGGCCCTTTCGGCGCACGGGCTCGATCGCGAGAACGTGGATGTCTTCGGCATCGCTCGCTTCCCCTTTCAGCTCGCGGAAGACTCGGCGCTGATGGCCAGTGTGCTCGACACCAAAAACGTCGTCTTCGTCGAGGAGCACTACGCCGCGGGGGGCATGGGCGAATCGATGAAGCTCGCGCTCCCCTCACTTTCGGTCTTCTCGCTGATGAGCGCCAGTTATCGATCCGATCAGCGTTATGGCAGCGCCGCGTTCCACATGAAACAAGCAGAGCTCACTCCGGAAGCGCTGGTAGCGCTCGTTCAAGCGCAACTTCGGACATCATGATCGCCGCGACCCAACCCACACGCAAGCTGACCGCGATCGCCGCTTGCTACAAAGACGAGCAGGCCATTCCGTTCATGGCGGAGCGGCTCCAAAAAACCTTCGAGAAGATCGGCGTCGACTACGAGATCATCTTCGTCAACGACGGCAGCCCGGACGACACGCAGACCGTCCTGGAGCGGCTCGCGGCCAGCAATCCCAAGATCAAGGGCATCACGCACAGCCGCAACTTCGGCTCGCAAAACGCGTTCACCAGCGGCATGAAGCTCGCCACGGGTGACGCTTGCATCTTGCTCGACGGCGACCTGCAGGATCCGCCGGAGTTGATCGAAGGCTTCCACGAAAAGTGGCTACAAGGCTACGACGTCGTGTACGGCGTACGCACGCGGCGCGAGATGCCGCGCTTGCTGGAGCTCGGCTACAAGGGCTTTTATCGCCTGTTCCAGACCATGGCGTACATCCGTGTGCCGGTGGACGCAGGTGATTTTTCGCTCATCGATCGCAAGGTGATGACCGTGCTCAACGGCTTGCCGGAGCGAGACCGCTTCGTACGCGGTTTGCGCGCTTGGTCCGGGTTCAAGCAAGTCGGCGTGCCTTACGTGCGACCCGAGCGCATGTTCGGGCGCTCGACGAACAACATGCTGGCCAACTTTCGTTGGGCGAAAAAGGGCATCTTCTCCTTTTCGTACATCCCATTGGAGATGATCGCGTTGGGCGCGTTGATCGTGTCGGTGGTCGCCGCTTTGGCGGCGCTCGCGCAGATCATCAGCCGCATCATGCACCCGGAGCTGCCGCACGGCATCGCGACGATCATCGTCATCAGCTTGTTCCTGGGCGCGATCAACCTGATGAGCCTGGCCTTCATCGCCGAGTACATCGCGAAGATCTTCGAAGAAGTGAAACAGCGCCCGCAGTTCGTGGTCACCAAGCTCGTCAATTTCGAGCCACCCGCGTCGTCGCCCGCCGCCCCGCCCACTGAACCCTAGCGGTTTGTCTGGCGGAGGCAGCTCTGGTATATGAGCCGCCGGTGAGGGTGTTTAGGGCGCCGCACAGCGCTCCTTTGAACCGTGCGGGGCGGGGGTGACGCTCGGCACAGGCCAAGATCTCGCCGTTTGCAAGACCGCCGCTCTTCAGTTTGCTATCTTCCGCCCGCGATGTGCAGATGCGACAAGACGCAGATGGAACGACGGCGGACGCCACAATCTTTAGCGGTAAAGTCATGACGACTCAGGAAGCAGGGGAAGTGGTTGTGCCGAACCAAGTCAGTACCGTGAACGAACCGCCGAGAAGCACCGAGCCGCCGCGAGCCGCCGGACGCGGGCCCTCCAAATCGCTCGGCAAACGCGTCGTGGATTGGGTGCTGGCTCGCAACGAGCTTGCGCAAGCACGCGCCGACGCCGCGCAGTTCACGGTCGAACAGCGTGAGTTCTTGCGTCGGGCCAAGGTAGCGCTCGAGCTCGGTGAGCTCGCGTTTGCACCGGGGAATGCCGTCCGCTCGGGGTCGGCCGCGCCGTTGGCCGCCAACTTGTTCCGACAAGCGATGTACTGGGCACTCTTGCTGCACCGGCCCAAGGGCGCGCCGCTCAGCCCCGAGCAGCTTTGGGCCGAAGCCGACCCGTCACTGGTGCGCTCGGTCGCGGGCAGCGAGGGCGAGCTGGCCTACTTTACCGTCGCGATGCGTTCGTCCTTCATCGAACTCGCCGACGGTACCGACGAAGCTCAGCGAGCCAGCGCGATTCGACTCCGTGGCGCAGCCAACCGCTTGGTCGCGACCGCGCAACGCGTGCTTTGGCGCTTGGAGTGGGCGAAGCTGAAGCGCCTCGTGCGGGTCGGCATCGCCGTCCTGATCCCGTTGTTGGCGATCGTCTGGATCTGGCCCAAAAAGGTCGATCTGGGCAAGGGCGCGCCCTGGCGGGTGAGCTCGATCGGCACCGAGTGTCACCCCGAAAAGTCGGAGTGTGGCGGCGTGACGACGAAGATCTTGTTTCACACGCTGCTCGAGTCGAACCCTTGGTTCGAGTATGATTTCGGCTCCCCCGTCTCGTTCTCTTCGCTCGAGATCCAGAATCGCAGTGATTTCGGGCCGGACCGGGCGGTGCCGCTCGTGGTCGAGGTGAGTAACGACGACAAGTCGTTCAAAGAAGTCGTGCGTCAGCCAGATTCGTTCACTACCTGGTCTCCGCACTTCCCGACTCAGCGCGCGCGCTACCTGCGCTTGCGCGTTGCGCGCGACTCGATCTTGCATCTCGAGTCAATCAAAGTTCATCCGTGAGTTCGCGGCGAGATCTGCACGATCAATGCATCTGCCTTATACCGACCACTATCCCGAAGCTGTAACCATCGCGGGGGAGGTGATTGGCGTCGCGCTCACCGCGGTCGTTTGGTCGCGCACGTTCCGTACGCGGGCGGCAACTGCTGCGTTCTCCGGTGCAATCGCCATCGCCGCCCTGCTGCCGGCGTTCATCCCCCAGCTCGGGTCGGTATCTCCGAACCTGACGGTCATGCCGATCCTGCAAGTGTCGGCGTCGTTGGCCACGCTGGCAATCTTCTTCGGTCAGCGTGCCAATTGGTTCAAAGCGCTGGCGGTTCTGGGGCAGGTCGCGCTCCTGGAGCTCACGCTCTACGTGCGCGAATCGGACTACGAGCTCGCGTTCCTCCATCTCTTTTGGTACGGCATTTTGGTCGGCGTGCACCTGCTCTGGGCGGCGCCACCGACCCCACCGCTGGTCGATGGCGAACTCCCACCGCGGCGCTCCTTCGCGGTCCAGGAGCTGATCGTGTTCGTGCTGACCGTCGGCCTTGCCTTCCTGGTCACGAACTTGGTGTTCGGGCGGCTCATCTACAATGGAGATGAAGTCGCGAACACGTATCAGGCCCACGTCTACGGCCACCTTCGGGCGTATGGTCCGACGCCGCCGTGCGCCTCGATGTTCGAGAACTACTGGGTGTTTCGCCACGAGGGTCGGACCTTCTCGCAATACACGCCGGGTTGGCCGATGTTCATGGGCATTTTCGCGCGGCTCGGCGCGATCTCCCTGGCCGGCCCGGTCATGGCGGGGATTGCTGCGATCGGCATTGGCCGGCTGTCGCGGCGCGTCGCGGCTGACCTGGGCGCGACACCCCAAAGTTCTCAGCGAATCGTCGCGATTGCGAGCGTGCTCGGACCGCTCAGTGCCCTACTCGGGCCGAGCATGCTGCTGAACGGCGCATCCCGTTTTTCACACACGATGGTGTGCGCTTGCTTTGCCTGGGCGATCGAGAGCCTGTGCATCGTGTCCGACCCGAACAACAGCCGACTTCGAACGTGGCTGTCGGGGTTTGCCCTCGGCTCCGCGGCCTCTTTGATGCTGGCGACGCGCCCCACCGATGGCGCCACTTTGGGCGTCGGTCTTTTCCTGTACTTCGCCTGGGCGGCTTTCCGGCGGCGTATCAGTTGGCGCGGCTGGGTGGGCACGACTCTCGGGTTTGCGACCTTTGGTGGCCTCACGGCGGTACTGCTGCGTCTGCAATTGGGCCACTGGTTCCAGACGGCGTACGTGCTCGCGCCTTCCATTCATTGGGAGGCCAAATTCATCCTCAGCTTGCCTCAACCGAACGAGTTGAAGTTCGGCGTACCACTCGCGACCGGCGCCTATTGTTGGTGGCCGGCGGCACCCGCGCTGGGCATTGCCGGGCTGATTCGCGCGCTGGGTGGTCGGGAGCGTCGCGTCGCGTTCATGCTGCTCGTCGGTGGGTCCGCCCTTTTGGGCTTCTACTACTTCGTCCAATTCGGACGCGGTACGGACGACGGCCTCGGCCCGCGCTATCACTTACCCTTGGTGGTGGCCATGGCAACCGGCGGGGCGGCGCTGCTCGCGCCACTCTTCGCCAGCATTCCGTTCGGCAAAATGGCGGCTCCTAGTGCGTGGCTTTGGACCTTGCTCGGTTCACTGCCGGTAGCGGCGGCCATCGCGTACGGCGTAGTGCGCATCGCGCCCCTGCTCTATCCAGTCGCCGAGCGCGAATACAGCTACGGCTCCGCGCCGATCCGCGGTGCCCGGAAGCTCGGTCTGAAGAACGCGATTGTCATGATTCTACCGGGCCACTCGACCGATAACGAAACCAACTTGGCGCAGAACTCGCCAATGGATCCGAATCCGGATGTCTTGTTCTTGATTCGTCGCAGCAAGGCAGATGAGGCCTGCGCGCTCGAGCATTTCCCCGGCCGCACCTGGTACCGCGCCGGAACGGACGAAAACCTCCCGCGCTACTGAACTTGCGCGTGGATGAACGATTGACCCTCGGCTGACACTCTGCTTGCGTCTCGGTCGTGACTGTCGGCGAACCGCGATCGGACCAAGCAGAGAACTTGACGCAGAAACCTCGGGAGGGCGGGTTTCTCGGGCGGGTTCGCGACTGGTTCTGGCGCGGCTCGGAACTTTCGAGAGTGCGCAGAGCGCATCCTGAACCAGGTGAGCGCTCGCGCGCGTTCGGGCGGCGCGCGCAGACCTGCGCGGACTTGGCGGCCAACCTGGCCGAGCCCACCGAGCCCGGCGAAGCCAGCGCCGAGGGCAACGCGTTGGAGAGCTACCGCCAGTCGAGCTACTGGTCCCTGTGCGCGCTGCTCGCCAAGACAGAGCCGACGCTGCAACCCGACGACAGCGCGCGAGTTTGGGGCACGCTCGATGAAGCCTTGCTGAGCCAGGCGGCGTCTTCGGAGCCGCGCGTCGCCGGTTTACAGAGGGCGTTGAGCGCGGGCTCGTTCGTCTACTTCGCCGAGCTGTCCGCGGACGAGCGAACGGCGCTACTGCCCGAGCTGCGCAAGCTCGCCCAAGCGTTGCTCGCGAAGCTCGCGGAGCGATCCGCCGCTCTCGATGCGGTCTACCAGCAGCGAGCTTGGCGCTTGGCGTTCCTCGGGCTTTTGGGGTTCTGTCTCGCGCTGACCCCGGCGGCGCTGAAGAAAGTATGGGAAGCTCGTTCGGAGCTGAGTGCCGGTAAACCCTGGCGTGCCAGCTCCAAGTTGGAAAACGGCGGCGGCTGCAATTCTCCAGCGCAGCAATGTCCCGAGAGCACTGGCTTCTTCTTTCACACCAACGAAGAAGCCAGCCCATGGGTCGAGTTCGATCTCGGCAAAGAACGAAAAGTCTCCAAAGTCGTGGTCGAGAACCGCACCGACTGCTGTTTCGATCGCGCCAACCCATTGGTCATCGAGGTCAGCGCGGACCAAAAGCATTGGAAAAAAGTCGCCCGCCACGACGGCGAATTCACGTCTTGGGAAGCGCCCTTCAGCCCGGTGCAGGGCCGCTATGTGCGCGTTCGTTTGCTGAAGCAGAGCTGGCTGCACTTCAACGCGGTGCGCATCTACTGAGCTCGAGCCGCGCTGGTCGGGAGCGCGTCGTCCTGCCAGCGTCCGCGTTGCCAGACGTAACGAACGCCGTCCCAATGCCAGTAGCCGCGCACCCAGGTTGCGCCAGGCTTGGCTTTGCCCGGTGGCGCATCTCCGTCCTCGGGTGACGTCTGCGGCACGATTGGGCTCCCCGTCACGGGCGGTGCCAACGGCCCTTGTGCGGATTCGTTGAGCGACGGCCGAGTCGAGCGCCCGATCACGCAGCCGGAGAGTGCGGCCAGGCAAGCGGCGTACAGGGCGATCCGAGTCACGCCCAGAAGCTGACCCGAGCGTCACGCCGGATCCATCGAAATTGTGCGCCGACGGCGAGGAGGCGCGAGCGGTGATACACTCGGGCCGGTGCGGATGCGCTTTCGGCCCAAGCTGTCCCTGATCGCCGTGCTCGCGTTCGCGATCCCCGCGCATGCGGATGGCCCGGTGCTGCACGAGTACATCTCTCCGGATGCGGCGGAGGATTTGCGGATGGGGGCGACCACCCAGGACGGCGCAATGCCGGCCGCGATCGATACCCGGAGTGGCGTGCTCGCCGCGCCCGCGGAGCCGCGCACGAACGCGGCCGCGAGTCAGGTGGCATACGGCGGGAGTGCGACTCCGGACAGCATCGATGCCAGCTATCGCATCGATCGCGATACATCGCGACCGGATGCGGTGCGCTACGACGATCCGTTCATTCCGGCGGTGACGCCGTTCAAGCGTTTGTACGCCTATGACGGGCTCGATGAGGGCTTCGAGTTGGTCGTGCACGACAAGCAATTGCGCACGCTCGCCATCGGTGGTGAGGCTCGACCGGACGACGATCAGTTTTACGGCGACTTATTCGTCGATATCGTGCCGGGGGTGCCGGTGCGCATTCCCAGCGTCGGGCCGGGCACGCGCGTGCTGGTCGCGCGGGCGGAACCTGCGCTGCGCTTCGAGTTACAGCGGGATGGCGCGGACAATTGGTTCATCGTCGGGGACGTGCGGAAGCGGGTGCGTCTGGTGCTCGAGCTGGCGATTGCGCGCCGGGCTTTTGGTTCGGAATTCGGTGAAGTTTCTTGGTCGGAGCTCGCGCGCAGTGTGCCGGCTTTGCCGCCTTCGGCGCGGGCGTCGGCGAACGAGGTGCTGCGCTCGGTCGGTATTTCGCAAGCGCAGCGGCCTGCTGACGCCGTGCGCGCGCTGGTCAATTATTTCCGCACTTTCGTGCCTTCGGAGGATGCGCCGCGCGCCTCTTCGGGCAGCTCTTTGTATTCGGAGCTGGCGCTGTCGAAGAAGGGCGTGTGTCGGCATCGCGCCTACGCATTCGTGGTCACGGCGCTTGCGCTCGGCGTCCCGTCTCGCATGGTGCGCAACGAAGCGCACGCGTGGGTGGAGGTCTCGGACGGCTTTTCCTGGCATCGCATCGATTTGGGCGGAGCCGCGAGCCGTCTCGACTACGAACAAAATTCGAGTGAGCACCAGCACCAGCCGCCCGCGGATCCATACCAATGGCCTCCGGGCAGTGAGGCGGGTCAGTCTTTGACGGCGCAAGCGTCGGGCGCGCCGCAGAATGGTACGGCGCGCTCCGGTTCACCGGGAGCCGCGGCGAGCGGCACGTCGCCCAGCGCGCAGGCGCCGCGCAACGTCGTGCCGTCGTCGTCCGCGCGGCCCGAGCCGCCCACGCCGCGCGACGACCCCCAATCCCAAAACGAAGTCGCGGTGAGCAGTGACGATCACGAGCTGCGTCGCGGCGCACGCTTTCACGTCACCGGTACGGCGCGGACCGATCGCGCCGTGTGCGCCAACTCGCGCGTCGACATTGCACTGCGCGACAAGTCCGGCGCGGAACATTGGCTAGGCGCATTGGCCACGGATCAAAGCGGCAAATACGACGGCCGCGTGGCGCTGCCCTTCGATCTCGAGGTCGGCGACTATTCGGTGATCGCGACGACGCCACGCTCCGCGCAGTGCCAGGGTAGCACGCGTTAGCCGACGCTGGCCATGTCGACGTCGAACATGGCCGCCAGCAGCGGGCGTGTCACGTCGGCGGCGGCCGCCAAGTGAATCGCGCGCAAGGCGTCCCCCGCGATCAAGCCGTGCGCCGCGAGGCGGTCGTCGGTGCTGGCACGCTCGCCGTTGCGCGCATCGCTCTCGAAGTCTGCGAGTTGCTGGGCGGCTTCGCGCGCGAGTTCGTGCCGTTCTTCGGCTGACGCGAGCGTCAGCGCCCAGCGGAGGAACTTGAAGGCCAACTCGGCGTGGCTCAATTCGTCGCGGGCAATGCGCGTGAGGGCTCGTCTTACCGAGGGATCGCTGGCGACCTCCGCGGCCGCGAGGGCCTCGAGCGATGCCACGGTCTCGCCGATGCAGCCTTCGCGCAAGACGAGCTTGGCGATCGCCAGCAGGCTCGTGTCTTCGAAGCAATGCTCGATATCGAGCCGCGCGGGGCCAACGGCAGTGCCTCCGTAGCTGCTTGCCAGCGCAAAGCAGGCGCGCGCGTGCGCGGTTTCGTCCGCGAGGGCGCGGTTACAGGCTTCCACCAATTCGCTCGGGGCGCCGAGCGACATCAGTTGCAGGTTGAAACGCGCGAAGGCGGCGATCGATGCGTGTTCCATTTGGCCGAGGCGCGCCCAATGCGCAGCGAGTTGCGCGCGCTGCAGCGGCGTGAGGCCGCTGAGATCGGGGCTGAGCGTGGCATCGAGCCAATCCGCGCGCATTGTGATCGCGGCCATGCGCGGTGCTTCCGCGATCAGGAAGGGCCGACCACAAACCGCGTTGTTGCAGACGCGATGGCCGTTTTGGTATGCGCAAATCGAGGTGGCACCGCAGACATTGATGCACTCATCTTGGGGCGAGGTGCACTGGAAGGAAGCGCCCCCGCAAACGCTGCTCGTGCTCGCACACAACGAACCGGGCCCGCAATCAGCGTCCGTCCTGCAACCAGCGGCCGTGCAGCGGCCCGGATTGACTCCATTGCAAGCGCAGATCATCGCGGCGCCGCAGTCGCTGTCTTTCACGCAGCCGGAGTCACACCTCGGGGCCGTACCGCCGTCGCGACGGCAATAGCCGTAGGGAAGCGCGGCGCAGTCCAAGTCCGTGCTGCAATACAATCCCGTCAACGATCCGCCTGCGCCGCTGAGTCCCCCGGCGCCAGGCGTTCCCCCCGCGCCAGGCGTTCCCCCCGCGCCAGGCGTTCCCCCCGCGCCAGGCGTTCCCCCCGCACCGGGGGGGACCGTGAACGTGCACTCGATCGCTTCGGCGCGGTGCATGCGCCCGTTGGAACAAGTGATGAGCTTCGTGGCGTCGTTGAAGACGGGGTTCGGACAATCGCTGCCCATCCCGCCCGTGGCACCGCCCCCTCCGACGGTGCCCATCCCGCCCGTAGAACCGCCCCCTCCGACGGTGTCCATTCCGCCCGTAGAACCGCCACCGGCCACGCTGTCCGCACCACCTTTGGAACCGCCCCCGCCGTTGTGCGAACCGCCCACGGGGATCGGGGGGACACCAGCCGTGCCGGCGACGTTGCTCGCGCCCGCCTCAGGGGAGCCGCCACCGCCACCGGCACTGCCACCGTTCGAGTTGATCACCGATGAGCCACCACAGGCCAGCGGGGACAGACCAAGCGAAAGCAGCAGCGAAGTGCGCAGGATGCTTGCTTGTTTCAGCAGCGGCGTTCGCGAAAATTGGGTTTTGGATTTAGACATGGCTCGATTCCTGGATGTCGAACAGTGCGGCAAGGAGAGGACGTGTCACGTCGCGGGCGGCGGCCAGGTGAATCGCGCGCAAGGCATCCCCCGCGATCAGACCGTGGGCCGCGAGGCGATCGTCGGTGCTGGCACGCGCGCCGCTGCGGGCGTCGTGCTCGAAGTCTGCGAGTTGTTGCGCGGCCTCGCGCGCGAGCTCGTGTCGCTCCTCGACTGACGCGAGGGTCAGCGTCCAGCGCAGGAACTTGAAGGCCAGCTCCGCGTGGCTGAGTTCATCGCGAGCGATGCGCGTGAGGGCTTGTTTTGCTGCGGAATCGCTAGCTACTTCGGCCGCCGCGAGGGCTTCGAGCGAGGCCGCGGTTTCGCCGATGCAGCCTTCGCGCAAGACCAGCTTGGCGATTGCGACGAGGCTCGTATCTTCGAAGCAGTGCTCGATGTCGAGCCGCGCAGGACCGACTGCACTGCCGCCGTAGGCGCTGGCGAGCGCGAAGCAGGCGCGGGCGTGCGCCGTTTCGTCGGCTAGGGCGCGGTTACAGGCTTCGACGAGATCACTGGGGGCCCCGAGCGACAGCAGTTGCAGATTGAAGCGCGCGAAGGCGGCGATTGAGGCGTGCTCCATTTGGCCGAGGCGCGCCCAATGCGCGCTGAGTTGCGCGCGCTGCAGCGGCGTGAGGCCTCTGACATCGGGGCTGAGCGTGGCATCGAGCCAATCCGCGCGCGTCTCGATGGCGGCCATGCGCGGCGCTTCGGCGATTAAGAATGGACGACCACAAACTGCGTCGTCACAGACGCGATGGTCGTTTTCGAACGAGCACGAGCCGCCGCCCTTGGTGACGCAATCGTTGCTGTTGAGGCACTCGTCGAGTGGGCTCGTGCAATGGAACGACTCAGACCCGCAAACCCCGACGGTGAGGACGCACAATGAGCCGCTCGCGCAGTCAGCATCGACTTGGCAACCAGCTGAGACACAGATGCCCGGGTTGACGCCATTGCAAATGCAGGCGCCGTGGTTGCAATCTTTGTCGGTGGCGCACCCGGATCGACACAGCCGCACCCCGCCAAAGTCAGTGTTGTCCTCGCAATAGCCGTAGGGCAGCGAGGCGCAGTCGGCGTTCGTCGCGCACTCGCTGAACTCAGCGACCGCGCCTGCCGCACCGGCATCGTTGGCACCCGCACCCGCCGCACCGCCCTCGCCGCCCGCGCCAGTGAACGTGCAAGTCACCCGCTGCGCGCGGTGCGTGAGTCCGTTGGCGCAAGAGATGAGCTTGGTGTCCGGGTCGACCACCGGCCGCTCGCAAAGGGTCGTAGGGTTCGTGCCGCCGGTCGAGCCCGTTCCGCCGGTTGGGCTCGCTCCGCCAATTGGGCTCGCTCCGCCGACCGAGCCTGCGCCGCCAATCGAGCTCGTGCTGCCGACTGCGCCGTAGCCGCCGGTTTGTGTCGAGCCGCCGCCTTCGCCGGCCGACCCAGTGACCACTGTGCCCCCGCAGGCAAGGGGAGAGAGGCCGAGGGAGAGCAGCAACGTCGCCCGCAGTAAGCTCGTTTGGCCGGAGAGCGCCATCCCGCCCGTCTGATTCCGCAGCATGAAGGCTGCTTAGAGCAAGCCCTGTGCCGCGTTTTCGCGAGACCGATTCAGCCCTTTTCAGGCTTCTCGATCCGCGCTTGGCACAGAGCGGCACAGGAGACCCTGGCGCGCCGGTCGCGGCCGGCGCGAAGGACGCTCGTCAATTGCAAGCGGTGCCGCTGGCGACGCAGCGGCGCACACCGTCTACCACCATGCACGAGAGGCCACTCGTCAGGCCGCAATCGGCGAACGTAGTGCACTCGTCGACCAGCGGATGCGTGCACTCGAAGCTGGCACCTCCGCAAGCGCTGACGGTCGGCACGCACAGCGCATTCGGTTCGCAATCCGCATCCACGTGGCAGCCAGCGCTGAAACAGCGGCCGGGACTGAAGCCATCGCAGTTGCACAGGTCTGTTCCGCAATCGCTATCTTGCGCGCAGCCCGTGCGACACACCCACGGATCTTGCCGTCTCTCGCAGAAGCCGTAGAGCAAGGAGTCGCAATCGCGGTCGAGCGAGCATTCGATGTCGACGTTGCCCGCGCCGCCAGTGGCGCTCGGGGCCGGATGAGGATCGTTGTAAGTACAGGGGAGCGCCTGCGCGCGATGGGAGAGGAAGCGACCGCATTCTTCGAGCTTGCTGACGGGGTTGAAGTGCGCGTCTTCGCAAGTCGCAGTCGGCCGAGCTCCGCCCGCCGAGCTGGCGCCTGCCTGGGAGGACGAAGGTGACCCGGCTTGCGCCGGAGCTCCACCCGCCGCGTCTGACCCGCCTTGCGCTGGAGCGCCGGCTTGCGCTGGCGCGCCGGCTTGCGCCGGAGCGCCGGCTTGCCCCGGGACAGCACCGTCAGCCTGCGAATCGAGCCGTGCTTTGCCGCCACAAGCGACCAGAGACAGCGCGAGCAGCAGCGATGCGCGCACGGTCAGGCTACCGATTTTTTCATGCGCTCGGTGCTGCTGATCAGGTCGCGCAAGGCGGTGTCTTGGCGACGCGCGGCTTCTTCGATTTGAGTCGCGGCGGTGAGCGCGCGTTCCGAGCCGCGCGATTGGGTGCGTTGCGCAGAATTGAGCTGATTGACCAAGTTGTTGATGGTCTCGATCGACTGCGTGATCTGACGGCTGCCGCGGGATTGTTCTTGGCTGGAGCGTTCCACCTGCTGGGAGATGGTGCGCATCTTCTCGCCGCTCTTCATGATCAACTCCGAGCCGCGCGCCTGCTGCGCGGTGGCGGCGGCGATCTGCTGCACGGTGGCGGCGATGCGACCGATGGCGTCGGTCACTTGCTTGCTGCCCTTGGCCTGCTCGACCGTAGCGCGAGCGATGGCGCGCACCATGTTGGTGCTCTTCTGCGAGCTCTCCAGAATCTTCTTTAGGGCGCGCTCGGCCTCGTTCGACACTTCCACGCCGCGGTCGACGTTTTGCGCGCCGCGTTCCACGGCTTGGATCGCGTTCTTGCTTTCGGCCTGAATCGTCTTGATCAGGTCGGCAATTTCCTTGGTGCTGGCGCCCGCGCGCTCGGCCAAGTCTTTGATTTCGTCGGCCACGACAGCGAAGCCCTTGCCGTGTTCGCCGGCCTGCGCAGCGATGATGGCCGCGTTCAAGGCGAGCAAGTTGGTCTGCTCGGCGACGTCGTCGATCACGTTCAAGATCTGGCCGATGGCGTCGATGCGCGAACCGAGGTTCGAGATCACGGCCACCGCTTCTTGGCTGCTCTCCTTGATGCGATAAATTTCGCCGATCGTCTTCAGGATGGCTTCGGCGCCCCGCTCCGCGTCTTGCGCCACTTCTTCGGACAGGCGCGCGGTTTCGTTGGCGTTCGACTGCACCTGGTCGATGGACACATCCATCTCGTTCATGCTCGAGGAGGTTTCCTCGGCGGTGAGCGAGAGGGCATCGACGTTCTTGGCGACTTCCTTGATCGAGTAGGCCATCTCCTCGATCGAGGCCACGGTTTCGCGCACACTGGCCGCGAGCTCCAAGATGTTGCCGCCGACTTGCTCGTTCGTGGCCGTCATTTGCAGCACGGACGAGCTGGACTCTTCGGCGCTGGCCGCCAGCACCTCGACGTGCTGCGCGATCTCGCGCAGGGCCGTGGTGACTTCTTTGACGTAGCGTGCGCTTTCGTCGCTGGCATTCAGTTGCGCCGCGACGCCCTCGGTCAACGTGCGGACGGCAGACGAGAGCGACGTGGCGGCCTCTTGCAGCTCGGTCTCGTTGCGGTTGCTGCGCGTGCTGAGCTCGGCGAACGTCTCGTGCGCCTCTTGCAGCTCTTGATAAATCTGAATCACGGCGGGTGGCGACCCCGCGGGCGCGTCCGGCCTCTTGCCATCCAGCACGCGACGCACTGCGGAGCGCAGCGAATCGAGCAGCTCCGGAGATGGTCCGTCGCCCCCGGCGCTCAGCACGGCCAGTGCCGCTGCGGCGAAGACGATGCCGGCGCAGCCTTCGGGGCTGATGATGGAGGATTTAGTCAGGACCAACGCGAGGAGCGCGACGCCTGCGAGGATGGCGATGGTAATGAGCTGACGCGGTGAGATGCGGATCATTGCGTGCGGCCGAGTCCCCAGGTGTACGGAAGAGACCTTCGAGCCTAACACTACTCTTCCGCACCTTCACCACGAGCCGATTTCGGCCCGGCCCGCGGTCTCACCCACCGCTTGCCGCGCGCGGCCGGTTATTTAACCGAGCTCCCTCAGAGCTTCAGCACGGGCCTCGGAAGGCCGGGTTTCGGCACGCCCGTCCGGGCACTGGGCGCATCCGGCGGCAAGATGGCGGGCGCGCTGACGGTGCGGGCTGTTGCAGAAACGGGTGGCGCCGTCGGTGTATGTGCGTAGGGCACACTCGGCAGCACCGCACGACGGCCGGGGGCGCGGGCAGGCGGGGTGGGCGCGCTGGCCCGAACCGGAGCAATCGGGCCGGCATCCGATGCCGCCACTCGAGCGGGCGTCCCGCGAGCCGGAGCGGGGGGAGGATTGGCGACGGCCGGGCTCGACGGCGCGGGCGCGGCAACGGCGACTGGCACGTACACCGTCCGCTGGGGAGCAGCAGCGGCAACGGGCGCGCAGGCAGCGGGCCCAGCGTAAGTTGCAGCGGGCGCGTACGCCTGGGTTGCGGGTGAGCTCGGCCCCGTTTGCAGCGTGAGCGTGCAGGCATTCATTGCCAGGAGCAGAAAGCAGGAAACGCCGACAGAGACGATACGGTGGGCCACGTCTTGCTATACGTGGCTGGCCCCGATTCCTTCCCCGAGCTGCTCAACTTTCGCTCGCGGGCGCCTCTTGCAAGAAGCTCGGCCCCGAAACGGGCAATTCCACGCTGAACGTCGCGCCGCCGCCGGGGCTCTCGGAATAGACAATCTCGCCGCCGTGCTCGATCACGATGCGCTGAGCGATCGCTAGCCCGAGCCCTGTGCCACCCGGCTTGTTGGTGGCGTACGGCTCGAACAGGCGTGCGCGCATTTCGGGGGCCAACCCCGGCCCATTGTCGCTCACCACGATGCGCACTTTGTCTGCGTCCAGCGGCCGCACGTCCACCTTGACCTGTGGCGACTGGCCGTCACTCGCCGATCGTGACTCTGCGGCGTACTGCGCATTTTGAATCAAATTGCTGAACAGCTGCACGAGTTGATCGCGATCCGCATTCAGTGGCGGACAGGGGCTACTCGTGAACGCGATCGGCGTGCCGCCGCTACCGTGCAGGGTGGCTTGGGCGCGAAGGGTGTCTACGACATCCAACGGCGCGGGGTTCGGCGCGGGCAGACGCGCGAACTCGGTGAATTCACTGACGATGCGCGTGATGCGCTGCACTTCATCGAGCACCGTGCGCGTGGCCTCGTCGAAGTATTCGTCGAATGCGGGATCTTGGCGCGCGCGCAGGCGACGCAAGGTTTCGACGGCCGCGCGGATCGGGGCCAAGGGGTTTTTGATTTCGTGGGCCACGCGCCGCGCAATCTCGCGCCGCGCCGCGATTCGCTCGGTGGACGCCAGCCGCTTGCGCAGCGCGGTCAAATCCGCGATGGCGCGATTGAAGGCGTCGGCGAAGGCGCGGATCTCGGCGGCACCGCGCGCGGCCACTGGCTTTGGCTCGCCGTGCGCGACCGCGCCCGCCTCGCGCGCCAGCTCGACCAAGGGCCGGCTGAGGCTCTTGGATAGCAGCAGCGAAACGACCAGCGCAGCGACCAGCGTGCCGACACCGATCAACGAGATCGTGACATCCAGATCTTCGAGCGCGGACAAGAGCGGCACTCGCGAGCGAAATGCGCTGATCTTCTTGTGCCCGAGCTCGGGCAAATCCAAAACTTCGACCATGCGCTGGTCGGACGCAGCCAAAGTCTCGAAGCTCAGGCTCACGTTGTACGCGGCGCCAATCTTGGCCAAAAGTGGCTCCAAGTGCCGCGCAGAGTAAACCCCCACCCACAAGCCTTTGTGCTCGCGCGAGCGATGCACACAGCCGTATTCGATGGCGAGCGGCGCCGTGCTGCGCACGCCCGCCTTCGAAGCGTGTTCCAGATAGCGAACGAGGGCCGGCCCTTCCGTGGCGTTGCCCGGGGTGTGTGAGCCGAGGATCTCTCCGCTGGAGCTGACTACGTACAGCTCATCCAGCCGCAACGCTTGAGCGAGCTCCGGCACGCGCACGCTGATTGCTAGTCGCCGCTGTTCGAGATCGCCGGCTTCGAGCCCGACCAGCGCGCTGTCCACCAGTGGATCGTGACGGCAGAGGGGCTCGCTGAGGAGCGGCAGGCCTTCGAGCTCATCGGCGAGTTCGCGCCCGAGGGGCTCCAGCGCTTGCGCGAACTGGTCGCGGAAGCGCTGCTCTTCACTGCGGTGCCAGGCCTCGCGCACGCCGAAGCCGAGCGCGATGATGGTGACCAGGCTGAGGGTCCCAATGGCGAGCAGCAGACGCTGAGCGAGAGTCACGGGCGGGCCAAGGGGGGCAGAAACAGGATCTCGGCGCAGTGAGCCAAACGCGGCTCAGCTCGGCTTCGTCTCGGCGGCGGCGGCGGCCGCGCAGCGCTCGCAGATGCAGGCCAGGTTCTTGGCTTGACTCGGGATGCGCTCGAGCGCAGCGCTCGAGATCAGCGCACTGAAGCACCAGCACTCGGTCTTGCCCTGACTGAGCCCGCAGGCGTTCGGCTCGCCGCACGTCGGGCACTTGCTCGGGTCGATTTCACTCGCCATCGGAAAGCCGCAAGCTAGCACCGAAGCTCGGGCATATCGAGCGGCTCAGAGCAGCGGGTCGGACTCGTAGTTGCGCAGCAAACCGCGATAATTGTCGGCTTCGGGGACGCCCGATAAGTGTTCGAGGCGCGCTTCTTGAGCGACCGCGTAGCGCGCGGCAGCAGCCGCCAGCGCGCGTTCGGCGCGCGAGAATTTACGCCCGCTCGCCGCCTGATACTCCTCGACGAAAGCTCGCGCTTCGTCGGCGCTGGGCGTGAGCACGGCCGGGATGTCCCACTGCGCCGTGAATTGCGCCGCAGCGCGACCCACGCACTCCGCTTCGGCAGCGGCGTGTACCGAGTCCGAATCGTAGACGGCGCACACGGCATCGTCGCGGAAGCGAATGTTCTTCACGCCCCAATCCAGATGTGTCGCCACGAGTCGCAGCTTGCTCTTCTTCAGCGCGAGCTGCGCGGCTCGACCGTGGGCGGCGATGGACTGACCGTCTTCGTCGTCGGCCTCGCGCGCTTCCCAAATGTGCTGAGCTGCGGGCCAGAGCGCCTCTTGGCGCCCGGGCGAGAGCGGCAGCTCCCGAGCGTCGATTGGTTCGAGCAGCGCGTTCAGCTCGGCCAGACTGCGCGCCAGCTCGCGTCGCACGGGCGGCTCGTGTGGGTTTCGGTGAGCGCCGTCGAGATAACCGTAGAAAGCGGCGAATACGCCGGCCTCCGCTTCGAAGATCTCACTGCGCTGGCGAGCGACGGGAAAGCCGTGGGCCGCTGCCACGGCCAGGCAGCGGTGCATCGCGGACAGCTCCGAGTGGTTAAGGCTCTTGTTGAATAGCTTGAGCACCGCCGGCTCACCGCTCTCGAGCACGATGCCGAACACGGCGCCCACGCTCTTCTTGGCGAACAGCGCACCGCTCGGCGGAACGCCGAGCTGAGCTTGCGTCAATTCGGCGACCCAGCTTTCCACTTGATGGAAATCACGATTACCAACCAGCGTCTCGAGATCGGCTTTGTAGGTTCGGTCGCGAAACTCTCCGGCCAAGATCTCGGCCAAGGGTTGGACGCGATAACCGCGCACTACGGATTCCATTGCGCGCAGTTTCCAGAGGGCGGCGGCTGCGCGTCAATCTCGGCGCCCGCCAATTGCACGAAAGCTGCGTTCTTCAGCCGAATTGTGCGCACTCGGCCCGCTGGTATGGCGCGCGGCGATGCGGGCCCCGGCGCAGCGCGCGACGGAGCGCCAACGCTGGAAAAAAAGGAACGAAGCTGGAACCGGTTCCGGGTTTTGCTCCAAGTGGGTAAAAATCGCGAAGTGTGTGCTGTTGTTGCTGGCGTATCGCCACGTGTTGAGTCATTCACATGGACCCATGTTGCGTTCGATTGCTCTCTCGGGTTTGCTACTGCTTGCTCTCGTGACTCAGGGTTGTGATGTCGGGGGTTCGAGCTCCGACGACAGGCCCGCCGTCATCGACCCCACTGCGCTGGAGATTGGTGACGACAGCGATATCGGAGCGGGGGATGACCTCGGCCCCACGCCGGTAGAGCTCCACGGCAAGCTGCACGTCACCGGTACCGAGCTGCGTGATGCTTCCGACAAGCGTTACCAGCTCAAAGGCGTGAGCAGCATGTGGCTGAACTGGGAAGATGACGGCTACGCCGAGAATCTCACCGGTCTGAAGTGGCTGCGCAACAATTGGAAGCTGAGCCTGATCCGCGCCTCGATGGGCATCACGCCGATGGGCGCGTACCTGACCAATCCGGACAAGGCCAAAGGCCAAGTCACGCAAATCGTGGACAACGCGATCGAAGCCGGCGTGTACGTGATGATCGATTGGCACGAAGAGAAAGCACCCTCCCACCAAGCGGAGTCGGTCGCTTTCTTCACCGAAATGGCCACGAAGTACGCGGGCGTGCCCAACGTCATCTACGAGACCTTCAACGAACCGACCGAGCTCGATTGGTCGGAGATCAAGCCGTACCACGAGGCCGTCGTCGCCGCGATTCGCGCGGTCGACCCAGATGCAATCATCATCCTCGGCACGCCCAACTGGTCCCAAGACGTAGACAAGGCCTCGCTGGATCAGGTTGCCGGCACGAACCTGATGTACACGCTCCACTTCTACTCGTGCACGCACGGCAATTCGCTGATCAACAAGGGCAAGCTCGCGCTCTCGCGCGGCGCTCCCCTATTCCTCACGGAGTGGGGCGCGACCCTCGCCGACGGCGGCACCAAAGGCGAGATCTGCCTGGACAAGGCGCAACCCTGGATGGACTTCGCGAATCAGTACGGCATCGGCTGGGCCGCGTGGAAGTTCGACAACTGCCAGGATTCGACCTGCTTCCTCACCCCCGACGCCCCTGTGGACGGCGGCTGGACGAGCCAGTACCTCAAGGGTGAAGGCCTGTTCGTGCGCGCCCGCATGCAAGAGTGAGCCGCGCGCTCAGCCTCTGCGCGCTCAGCCTCTGAGCGCGCGCAGCTTGTTGACCGCGCGGAGCACGGATTCGTCCGTGCCCATCTGTTCCACTTCGGACAACGGCACCCAGCGCAGATCTGCGACCTCGTCGGAGTGCACCAGCTCGCGCGCCTTGGCCACGAACGCGAAGCGCACGTCGAAGTGCTCGTGAGCGGGATCCGCCTTGCGCGCCGGGATCAGGTGAATGTCGACATCGAACACCGCTCCACCGTCGGGGTTCGCGAGCGGTTCGAGATCCGAAAGCCCGACCTCTTCCGCGACCTCGCGCCGCGCGGCGCCGATCAGATCGTCGTCGCTGGGCTCGACATGCCCGCCGGGTTGCACCCAGATGCCCAGCTTCTTGTGATGGATCAAAACCAGATCGCGCCGATCGGGGCTGAGCACGAAGGCGCTCGCCGTGAAGTGGCCCGGCGCAAAGTGCACGCGCTCGCACGCTCCCTCGGCCCGGCTGAGCTCCAGCATGCGCTCGACGAAGGTCGCCTCCGTCGCATTGGCTGGCCGGTACCCACTCAACTGTTCGCGTACCGAATCGAGTCGCATTTCCGGCCAGTACCCGCCCCCAACCGCGCTGGCAAGGAGCCGCTCCGCCGCGCCCGGGTGCTCCGAAAGTCGCGCAACTCCGCTCACCTGGGCCCGGTAGCCGATGGTGACGTTTCGCGGTTGACGATCGCCGCGTTCTATGGGAGATACGCCCCTCCTTTCGGCACCTTATCCGTAAAGACGGGTCATTAGCTCAATTGGTAGAGCAGTGGATTCTTAATCCATTGGCTTCAGGTTCAAGTCCTGAATGACCCACTGAAATCACTTACGAATTTGTCGCCCGGTCACTCGGATGGAGACAAAGGAGACAGCGTGGAGACAAGCGAATTGTCTCCACGCCATTTCTCAAACTGAGCGCAGCTCCGGGATGGCTTCCCACATCGGCTTGAAGCCACCGAGCCCCAGTTCCGCGTAGGTGCGCGCTGCCCGCTTGTAGGCGTAGATCATCTGGCTCGAACGGTGTCCGGTTCGATCCGTGATCCAGGCCTCGGTTTTTCCGAGCGCCAAGCTCACCGTGACGAACGTAGCGCGCAGATCGTGCGCCCGGATGGCGAGACGCGACTCGTTCGACTCGAACAGCTGCGACCGGGTCACTCCCGCAAGCTTGAGGTGCGCCCGAAGGTTCTCCGCAGCCGTGTACCGATCGACAGTGACGCCCTGGAAGGTGGCAAGGACCGGAACATTGGGTCTGCCGACCACGCCGGTGACCTTCTTCCAACGTGACATGGCTTCAACCACACCGCTGTCGAGTGCCCACGCGCGCGCGTCGTCCGTCTTGTTCTGATCGAGGTGTACCACCCCGCGCTCCAAGTCGAGGCTCGTCCAAGTTAGCGCAAGCGCTTCCCCGACCCGGAAACCCTCCCGCGCAACCAAGCCGTACAGAACCCGGTACAGCAACGGCACCTCGCAGCAGCCGAGCAGCTGCGCTTCCTCGCTCGGATACAACGAACTTTTTGCCTTTGCTTTGCCAACCTTTGGCAAGAACCCCGGTGGGAGGGGATTCATGGTGATCAACTTGGAGGGGTACCGAGCCAAGTTCATCAGTCGGTGAAGTGCCTGGAGGATCTGCCGCCGTGACGCACTGGTGAACTTCTCCTTTGGCAAGCGCTCCAGGACTCGTTCGATCAAGACCAGTCCTCGTTGCCCCTCGAAATCCGCGACGCGATGCAAGCCGATGACTGGGTAGACGTAGAGCCGCAATCGGCCCTCGTCACTGGAAGCGGTCGCTTTGACCTTCACGTGATCGGGATACAGCTCTGCCAGCGCACCACTGGTCCACAATTTGCCAAATTGTTCGAGTGTAATGTCGTCGGGAAGCCGGTTCAGCCTGACCCGCGCAGCAGGCTGCGGAGCGCGCCCGACGTGCTCGTCATACCAACGAGCCGCATACTTTTCCGCACGTTCGAGCACGAGAATGTCGCCAGGGACGCGGTGAAGTTTTCTGCGACCGTCGCTGGCGTAGTACTTGACGATGTACCCCCCGCGTTGGGTGTCGGGGTAGACACGCCACGGTTTTCGCGACTGTCGTGTAGATAGTTCTAGGTCTTGCTCTGCTGTGTGCCTTTCTGGTGCGTGAGTCGGTGTTCCAGGGATGGTTCCCTTCAGCATGCGATGCGTACTCTCTGCGGCGGCCGTTTCTCGCGGCTGCGCTAGCAAGAGCATCACGCTGGAAGCGTTGACGCGAACTGTTCGATTGATCCGGTGCGCGACGAGTTGTCGACGCTTGATCAAGCGCCGAACCGTCCGAATGTGCACAGCGAGGTACTCTGCGACCTGCTCCATGGTGAGCAGCGAGGGCAACGACGAAGCAATCAAGTGCCACCCGCGATCCGGGTGATGATGCGGTTGCGCTTCGGTCGCCGCTCCCCGGAGCTCTTATGCCCGACAGACCGCGAACCTTCTGATGTACCGGGCTCGCGTGATGGCGCAGGGTCAGGATCGGAGGGATGTCCGGTCGACGAGCGCGGGCGCCGCGACCGGAATGTGCGACGGGCGCGTCGACGCGCGCGGCGGGTTGGTGGTTGTCGTCGCGCGGAGCTGCGCAATTTCGACGGAGCGAGCCTAGTTTGGCTCATGCGACGAACCTTGAAAACCCTCCGAGCTCTTGCGTCGAGACGACGCAGTTCAACCAGTGAGGGCGCGAAATCGTCTTCGTCCGGTTGCGCGTTGTCCCGCGCATACCAGTCGTACTCATGATCGACGAGTTCATCGTCGCGCTCGTCCTGCGCAGTATCGGATGCAACCTCACATGCGTCGCCCGATGTGTTGTCCAGTGCTGCGTCGATGCCGCTCATGACCTTACCTTCCAACGAGGAAAAGAGAGCCCAGGAGCGGCAAGAAACCCGGGGCGCTTCAAGTTCATGCTTGGATAGCGAAACCGAGAGGCGCGAACCTGCGCTTGGTGCACACGCCCCGGTGCTGCGACGAGGCCAAGAGCGCGGGTGCGCTTTGTCATCTCGGCGTCGATCGCATCGATTAGTGCCTGAAAAATTGCGAGCTCTTGGTTTGCAATACGTGCTGTCGCACGAGCGGCTTGTTGAGCTTGAATCACCTTTTGGTGAGTCGCGAGCTTGGCAAGTCGACGGTCCGCTTCCGCCTTCGGAAGGTGAGCGCGCTTCTCTCTCATCTCCTTGCGTCGTGTTCGCGCTGATTGAATTTCCTGCTGGGCTACATGAAGCGCCTCGCCCCAGAAGTCATGTGCTTCGCTAAAGCGATGACGAACTATTCCCAAATCCTTGTCAGAGACCGAACCGATCTTGGACGAGCTGAACTTGTCGTTTGGGCAGAGTAGTTCGCTGCCATAGCTATAGACCTGATCGCCGACGGAAGAGCCCAGTTGAGCTGCTTCCGCCCGCGAAGGCGAACCCCCGTACCCTGTTGTCCTATAGAGCCTCCCACCATTGTTGTTGTTCGTTAGCGAGGGGTAGGGTTTGGGGAAATTCGTTGAGTTTGAGGGGCTTTTGACGGGCTGCGTATGCAGCCCGTTTGCCTGTCCGGCATCGGGGATTCCAGCTACCGGTTCACGGTTTGAAGAGGTTTCCGTGAATTGAGCTACCGAGGTGGCCATGGCCTGCTCGGACCCATCAACACTGAGCTCCGCGTTGGGGCTCGTCTTCTTCCCTTCTGTTGGTGTGGTTGTAGTTTCCGCGGAGGTGCGTCGCAGAGACGCACCGAGGAAGTTCACCGCCTGTTGAGGCGTCGTAATCGTAGTTTTGCGTTCGTTCAGCCGTTGCCCCTGGTCGCTCAGCTTTTGAGCGATCTCGACCTCAACAGCGAGCGCGCGTTCACGGCCGCCGGGGACTACAACCAAGAGGTCGTCCATATAACGGACATGAATCAGGTTGCCTCTGCATTCCAGGAAGTGATCGACACTGACGAGGTATAGGTCCGCCAAAAGCGGAGACAGCGGTGAACCTTGCGCCAATCCCCGTCCGCGCTTGTGCTGCCCCTGATGCAGCACAGGGACAACGATGCGCATGAACTTGCCGCCTTCGAACAAACGCAGCAGGCGGCGCTTCAACGCGCCCAAGTCTATCGTATCGAAACAATCCGCGACGTCACTATGTAGGACGTGGCTGTCCTCTGGGACCAGCTCCAGCGCCCGTGCTGCATATTCAACGGCCTGGTGGTGCCCGCGACCGGGGCGAGAATAGATGCTCTCAGGAAACGACCCAAAGGTTGCTTCCAATAGTAGTCGCACCGCGTGATGAACAACTCGATCGCGGAGGTTGAAAGTGGTGATGGTGCGGGACTTGGCGCCGGTGGTCTTGGACCAGCGACGGACCGGTCCCGGCATGTACTTCCCCGAAGCCAGTTCCTCCTTTAACTCAGCGAGCAAAGCGTCGCGCTCTTCCAAAGTGAGTGCGTCGAACTTTACCCCATCTGGACCGGCGGTGTTCTTGCCCTTGGCGCGCCCGGCCGCGTGCAATGCGTGCGCGAGCAGGTTGGAACTCTCGAGTAGGCGGATGGCCGCACGTGAGCGAACGCTGCGTTTGTTGGTGCAACGAAGCAGCGTCAGCAGCTTCATTGCATCGCCGTGCCAGAGGAGACGAGGGCTCATCAGGTAGCCTCAGCAAGCGCTCCGCGCCAGGTATCCACCGGTTGGCGGTTCATCGCTTCGCCCTGGCCTTCTTGGCGATGGACGGCTTCTTCGCAGGACCGTGCCTTTGGGAGACCTTCTTGCGAACTCGCTGACCGGGCTTGCGGCCGCGACGCGGGCGCGGCGTGAGTGCCCACTCACTGATTCCTGCGATTACTTCGTGCCGGACACTCTCCAATCGCAGAAGAACGATCACGGTTGATGCAACGCTGCCGACGCGAGCGCCAAGATCCGCAGCCTCTACGATATCGAAGGTCCCATCGGGGCGTAGCAGCATGTACTTCTCGTCCTCGACGTCCAGGGACAGCCCGTTTACGTAGCGAACGGCATGAGCTGCCTCGCTCAATGGAAAACCCGCGGAGCGGAGCATGCGCAGAGCAACGATACTGAGCAGATCACCGACGCTGAACAGCCGATCGATTCCCCTGCCCGAGGAATTGAGAACGGAAGCTGAGACAAGCCCCATGAGCATCCACTGATGCAACATTCGCGCTGTAATCGCAGTGATTACGAGGACTTGGCCGGAGGAAAATTCGTTCTTCAATTGGAGAACTGTGTTGTAGATCTATTTGGCGGCGCGTCAACCAATGAATTTTCCCCAAGCAAATGTAGGCTGCGCGCCCAGTGTACTTTCCGGCGGTCGACTCCCGCGCCGAACGCTGGGAAAGAGTTTGGCGCGCCAACCGCGAACACTCACGCGGTCGCGCGACTGCATTCGAGGCAAGAGGCGGCGAACGAGCCCGACATCTTGCAGGAGTCGCGGTAGCTGTTCATCGGCAACCGTCCGAGACGGCATTGAAGCGACCAACAGTTTCATCGTTCTTGACCGCACCGCGTATCGCGGGCCGTACCGAGTCAACGGTCATAACCGTTATAACGCGCGCTTCGGAAAATCCAGGAGCCGTACATCCGCGCCGCGGCCAATCCGCTCCGTAGGGGTCGGTGGACGCTTTGAAGCCAGAGTTCGCCTCGGGGCGTTTGATGAATCCGAAGTGCTGATCAAACCGAATCGCTCCAAGCTCGAAGAGGCCTAGGTGTATGACCGTGCACCCAAGGGGTGCAGCTCCACTCATTCACCAGTTTGATCATTTAGAAGAATAGAGAGAGAGAAAGAGAAAGGGATAAAAGGATAAGCACGAATGACAGAAAACCCCTTCAAAACGACCTCGTTGCCTGGAGGCCTTGGCATTGCAGAAGCCGCTTTTCGGGGAGACCCGAAAGCGCAAGGTCCTGCAAATGCAGCGCAAGAGGGTGCTTCGCCTGGTCATCTTCCGGGAGTAAAGGTGATTCGTCTTTCCAAGCACCGCTTGGTGGCGATTGACCAGCACACGAGCGATCCGATTCTGAGGCGCCATTGGAAGTGGCGGGTGAGAGCAGGCAAGCCCATGGCGTACTGCACGGAGCCTGCTGCTTTGGATCGAGCTCGTACTCGCGAAGTGCTCATGCACCGCCTGGTTCTCGATCTGGGCGGCGACGAACTCGTCATCCACCTCAACCACAACGGGCTGGACAATCGACGAGCAAACCTAGCCGTTGCGACGAAGAGTGAAGCCGCGGAGCACGCGAAGACTCGTGGGCGTGTGCCGGGCGTATGGCGAGACGGCGCGAGCTCACGGTGGCGGGCCCAGGCCGTGGTTCTTTTGGGCGTGATTGACCTCGGCTCATTCGAGAGCGACGAGGCCGCCTGCCGCGCCCTGGAGGCGGCGCAAACGGACGCTTGGCTGCCGAAGCTTCCGAAGAGCCCATCAGAAGCGCCTGACCTGCCAGCTGGGGCGCAGGGCGCCTGCGCTAACCCGGTCGCTTCGTCATCTTGCCGGCCGCCGCCACTCAAGAAGCCTCGGAGCAACACGGGCGTGATGGGGGTTACGCGTCAGAACGACGGTTGGTATCTTGTTCGAGTCGGTGCCGAGTCAAAGCGGTTCAAGAGTCTCCGGGCGGCCGCGAACTTTGCCAGTAAACTCATCACCGAACGCAGACAGCGAGAATACGACGACACGACCGGCATGTGGACGACGGCTCTTGGGCGCTATCAGGTGCTCGTCGACCCCGAGGTCGCGTCGTGGCTTTGGAGGACAGGCAACTGGACGGTGAGGCGTCGAACTGACGGTTCGGTCGAGGTCCGTCGCCCAAGCGTCCAGAGCGACGATCCTGACGCGAAGTACCTGACCCCTGCCCGCTACATTTGGGGTGCGGGTCCTGGAGAAAGGGTCGAGTTCATCAATGGCGATGCGCTTGATCTGCGGGTAGCAAACCTACGACTGGTCTAGCCGGGAACACTCCGCCCGTTGACGAGCGAGCAAGCCGCGCAATCAGCGCCGAGGCCGCTTCCGCGAACGCGGACGGCGACACATTGAACCTGCCATCAAAAACGCGCCTGTCAGGCGGGCTCGCGGTTCGTCGAACTACAGCACTAGGTGATCAGGAGGCTCCATTTGGGCTCGATCGGTGATTTATGGCATTGCAACGCGATGAATAAAGATTGCCGTCAACTGTGCGCCATTCGCTCGGTAGCCTCGGGGAAAGGCGCGTAAACACTTCCTAGACGTTCCGGGCCACCAACCCCACTTCGAGCCGCTACAATTTCTGGCCAGCGTCCGACCTGGCGGAAATCGAGCCGCGGCGTTGGTAGCGCAGCTCGCCGATATGGCGCGCCAGAGCGGGTCCCGACGGCGATTGTCTCAAGGGATCTATTGGGCGAAGGGGAGGGGGTCGGTGTATTCGCGGGCCCCGCCCCAAACATGGATTGGTTGATGCCCTCAGCGTGAAGAAGACCGCTCGCTCTCGACAGCCCCGAACCGTTCCCACGGCGGGCCCAATGGTCCTGAGATGCGCGACGAATCAGGTGGAAACCGGACGTATCGTCGGCCTGCCCGAGCGCCGCGGCGCGCTCTGCCTGCAGTCAATCGCAGTTCGCCTTGACGCAGCGGTCCATGCAAATCTCAAACGTCCCCGGCCGCAGGTTGAAGCACATGTTGCCGATGCAGTCCTTCTTGCACTGAGCGCGTTCGGCCGCCTTCTCAGCTTGTTCGGCTCTCGCCGCGTCCTTCTCTGCCTTCTGAGCCTCGGCCTGCGCAAGCTGCGCGCGCCGTTTCTGCGTGCGAGCCAGGACGGCCTGGGCTTCTTCCAAATGAACCCCCGCTGGGTGGGTGTTAACGTAGTTGGAGACGCCGTCACAATCGGTGCTCGTTTGCGGCTCGCGACACGCATCACCATTTGAAGCACCCCAGTCTCGATCGTCCGCGAGCTTTGCGACCAGCACCGAACCCGTCTCGACCGCCTTTCGAGTTTCCGAGGCATGCTTTCCGTCTGGAAACCTCGTCAGAAATTGTTTGGCGGCTTCGCAGCCATCGACGCGCGTTGGACTTGTGCAGTCCGAAAGCACGACCTGGCTCCACGCTTCCTCTTCTTGCCGCTTGACGGCCCGCTTTTTAGCGAGTTGCGCCTCTTCACGCCGGTCCTCCTCATCCAAGCGCGCGGCCTCGGCTGCCGTGGCCTCGTTTTGCCGCTTCTTCTTCTGCGCAGCGACGTAGCTCGCCACTGCCTTGCCGCCCACCGCGCCAATGAACGCGGCCAGCGATTCCTCGCTCGGGCCGTCATCAACGTCGTAGTCGAGCGTCTGAACATCTAGGATCTGCTTTTGCCCTAAAAGACTGATGCTCGCGTGCGCGGCGTAGTTCTTCTTTGGTTGGCCGTCGACGTACACGGTGAGGATGCTCTGCTTCTCCGCCACGCTCACGTCGAGTTGAGCGACGAGTTCGTGTGGTTCATCCGCGGTTGCGACGACGCGGTGGCCGCCGCGGACCAGCGCGTGCTCCACCGCGACCTTGAGCTGCTCGCTGTTGGGCCTCGACGCGACGACTAAGATTCCGATGTCAGATCTCGCCTCAAAGGTCCGCGGTGCTCGCGGGGGCGGCTGTTCATCGGCTTCGCATCCCACTACCGCGCAGCCGATGACGACTAGCATCGCGCGCATGAACGTTCCGTAGCCCAACATGACCGTCTCCTGTTTGAACCTGTGCACCGCAACGAGCAGGCTGTGCTCTGGGGTTGAATAAAGGCGTACCTTAGACTTCGTATTGTCTCTGAGGCGCGACGGCAAGTGTCTCCGCCGTGAAGCCGATCGATCCCGACCGCCTGCTACGCGACGCAGGTCGACGCCTTGCAGAGGTGCGAGAGGCACGCGGGCTTACGCAGCAGGCGCTGGCGGACGAACTGGGCGTCACGATGCGCTACGTACAGTCGGTGGAAGGCGGGAAAGAGAATCTCACGCTCAGGTCCCTGGCCGGCTACGCGAGCGTTCTCCGCGTTTCGATACCCGAGGTCTTTCAGCCTCCCGCGAGTCGTCGTCCCAAGATTGGGCGACCGCGCGGGGCTAAGCCAAAGTGACTTTGGTAGCGTTGCCCCCCGGCTTTGCAGCCAGGGAGCTCGCTTTCAATTCGGGACGTTGATGCAGACCACCATGGCTGTAGCAGCCGGGGCTCCTGAGCCAGCGCCTTGCAAACAGCTTACGCCGGCATTCGTGGCAGGTGAAATAGTGCCACCGAGAAACGTAGCCCCTAAGCAGGCGGCGCCACCGCCACATGTACATGTGTAGGTGAGCATCACGTCGTTGCTGTCCTTGCAGTTGGCCGTTGGGATGTTGTTCGAGCCCGCCAAATACAAGTCCGCTTTGGTGAGACTGAAGGGAGTTCCATCCTTGCCGTCTTTGCCCGCAGGACCTTGAGGTCCCGCCGGGCCAGCAGGACCTTGAGGTCCAGAGGGACCCGAAGGTCCAGGAGGGCCAGGCAGTACTGACGTGCCCGGTGGCCCCATCGGACCGACCGGACCAGTGGGTCCTGGGTCACCCTGCGGCCCGACCGCACCCATCGATCCGACAGGACCGGTGAGTCCGGGTGAACCAGGCGGACCGGCTGGTCCTGTGGGCCCTACCGGTCCGGTCGCACCAACGGGACCCGCAACTCCGTCCTTTCCGGCGGGACCGGCTGGACACATCGCGGGACACTCGGAACCAGCTGGTGTGACGCCCGGATCATGCCCATCAATCGTTGGGGGCCTAGCAGCGTCGCCGTCAGGCTCACCAGCAGAACAAGCGCCGACGAGCAGTGCGGTCAGCAGCATTGAGATTCGTGTGCGCATTTTGTGCTCCGTGTGCCGCGCAGGCGCGCGGCAGTAAGTACGATATCAAAGTATCGTGGTTGTACCAATTGGATAGATTTTTGATGCCGTCGTGGCTTCCCCCAGTCGTCTTGGCGACCGAGAACTCAGAAACCTCGGTCGGCGAGTCGCGGAGTTACGGATTTCCCGAGGGCTCACTCAGGAGGACCTGGCAGAGCGGCTCGAGAAGGACGCCCGTTACGTCCAAGAGATCGAAGGCGGCCGCCAGAACATCACTGTTCGCACGGCCGCGCTGGTCGCCCGCAAGCTCCGCATCCCCGTCGCCGAATTATTTACTATTCCGCTGACGCCCGAGAGAGCCGGGCTCCGGCGTGTGCCGAAAACCAAACCGCGCAAACGATAGGCATCGGTGACGAACGGCGAGCACAACGCCAGTTGTGAGGTGTCAGTCGTCCGCCAGCCGATGCGCTAGTAGACGCGTGCGAAGCCGTTCAGAACCGCTTCATCCTCTTCCAGACCGAACAGGGTACTCACATTCGCGTAGATGTAGCCCACCGAGTCGCCGCAGCACTTCGCCGTGCCTGCGGCGCGGAACGTGTCGCGGCTATGCCGATGACGCCCGTGCCCTTGAACTATGAACGGAGCCGCACCGCATCCTGGACACGCGCCCTCCGCGATTCCGCGAGGACCGTCTGGTTTGATAGCGCGCCGTTCGATACCAGACACCCGCTGGATCTCTAGCCAGACCTTCATTCGAGTTGTGGATGATCAAACGGCGAGTTCATCGCTGGAAGAAGGCTATTGCTCGGCGTTTAGCATCGACGGCCCACGCTAGACCATCGAGCATGCCGGCGAAGCCTTGCAGTTCGAAGAGCGCGACCGTTGCGTGCGCGATGTGTGATCGAACCAATGTCGCGGCGCGCCGGAATTCGTCGCCGGAGAGGTTTGCTCGAATTTCGCCGAATACGTCGTGAAGACCGGCCGCGACGTGCCCGATCATGGCGGGTGTTGCGGAGTGCTTGTTCAAGAGCGTGCGCAACTCGCCCGGTAGGTTTTCAAAGTCTTGGTAGAGCGCGTCGGCAACCGACTGCTGTTCGCGCTTGTGGGGTTCTGATAGCTTCTTCTTGGCCATTGGAGTTCACGCTCCGTGGTCTGGGGTCGGGCTGTTACAAGCAGCACCGACCCCGTTTCGTTTAGGGTTTGCAAGCGAAGTGAAAGTTCAAGCTGGGGACGTGTCTATCTGCACACGTCCGCGTACTCGCATTGCCCGCACATCCACGATCGCACGGGATGAAAGCAGCCGGAATGAACCGCCCGCACCACGCTCGACGCTGTTTCCGCGAGGTCGCGCTCGTCGACTTCATTGCGCACCAAGGCTTCTACCTGCACATCAGGTGTTCGGGCCTTGGTGGTGACGATGAGCTTGAGGCCTGCGTCTGAGCGTCGGCGTGTGCTCGCGTCCAACTGTCGTTCTGCCATTCGGTAAGCCGTGGCCTGGAAATCATAGAGCACCGCGTCTTGTGCCCAGCGTTTCTTGCCGGACTTGAGCTCCCAAATTTCTCGACGTTGAGAAAGTTCAACGACCGCGTCCATTGCCCCGATGAGCGGCATGGGCAGAGCCTCGCCGGTCTCTGGATCGAACAGCTCGAGCCGGAACGGCAGTTCAACGTGGAGCACGCGGTCGGGCAAAGTGATGCGCTGAAGGAAGGACTCAATCATTCGTCCGGCGATCAGAAGCAGCGCGTCCGTGTCCTCGTCGTCGTCGAACAATACTGGTGGGCCTTCGTCTTTGAGCTCGCGCTCGAGAGCGACGGCGAAGTAGTCCCGAAGCTCCGATACGCGGATTTCCCGCTGCTGCTGGTGAAGCATCAACAAGTAGCCGATGACCGAGTGCCAGGCGTGCCCGAACACCAAGCCGATCGACCGATGAGACGCTTCGGCCTTCTCTAAGTAGTGAAGCTTCCATTTGCGAGGGCAACGAAGCCACATTCCCAGCGATGACACGCTGATGTGCGGCTCATGTCGCAAGTGTTCGAGAGACTTCATTTGCCTCCGATGGAAATGAGCCCGCTCGCTCAAATGGGGTGCGAGCGGGCTCGGATTGTTGACTGGAGTTAGCGCGTGTAACCAGTCAGCGTGCTCAGCTTGTCGAGTACGATGCTCGCGTCGCTCCGGCTCAACGCACTGGGTTCCTGTTTGCCGGTGAGCTCCACGAGTAAGCTAGCGAGCCGATCGCGCGACAGTCCCGCCCGTCGAGAGGCCGCTCGTATCGCACCGAGCTGTTTGCCGCTCAATCGCTCGATCGGCTCCTCTCGTGGCTGCTGGGGTGCGGCGTGCGGCACCTCGGGGTGTCCTTTGGAAGAACCCAGTTCTGCGATGACGCGTGCTGCGCGGCACAGGGCTTCCCCCGCTGCATGGAGCTCAGCGGCCGCCTCCCGCGCGGTTGGGCGTGGGCGCTGGCCCGACGGAAGGTGTGAGACCGGTGCATTCATGTTCGTGCTCCACTTTCCGGTGAAATGAACCCTAGCTGCCAGAATGACGCTGCCCCGCCACCATGGCCGCCGATGATCACGTGATCAACGACGGGGATCCCAAGAAGGTTGCCAATCAGTGACGTCGCGCTGGTAAGCGCTACGTCTTCAGGGCTCGGGTGCGGATCCCCGGAGGGGTGGTTGTGCACGAGAATCACCGCTGACGCTCCCGCCCGGATTAATGGACGGAACACGTCTGCGGGCGTAACGGCAGCGCCGTGCAGGCCGCCACGCGCCACTTCGAACTCACCCATGAAGCGGCTCTGCCCGTCGACGGCGATCGCAAGCAGCACCTCGTAGGCCAGGCCGCCCAGTCGCGCCGCGTAGACGCGGGTGACGTGTTCGGCGCTGGACAGGTCCCCACGTCCCAACGACGGATAGCCGCTCGCCGTCAGTCGCTGAACAGCGAGCACGGACCGCTTCTCGCGAGCCGAGAGGCCGAGACCGTCGAGCTCTCGGACGCTCAACCCGCGCCAGCCGCCCGCGGCAGCGCTGAGTTTACGCCCCGTGTTCTCGCCGACCACGGCAGCCAACCAGACCAGCTCTGGATAGCCGTTCATGCGTCCTTCGTTTGGGCAACGAGCAATCCGCCAGCGACGGTTTCGAGTTCGATGCGCCGAGCAGGCTCGGCCTGGTGCGCAGTAGACGTCAACGCGTTCACGACGTCGTACACGCTGGCGCGTTCAGGCAGATCTGCGCGCTTGGTTGCACCCAGCTCGCTTCGCATCCCTTGCTGCTCGGACTGACTCAGCTCCGTGAGCCCGTCGATGAATTCAGCAAGGTTTGTGATGTAGGAGGCGACCGCCGCCCGCCAATGGTTCATGAGACCACGGGCGTGAACCAGCGCCGTTGCCACGCCGTCGGCAAGACCGTCGCGCAATCGCTGGGTCTCTCCCAGATGACGGAGAGACACGTCACCCATTGAACTGGGTGTTCGCGCGCCATTCATGCAGATGAGGCGCCACACCACGCCACGAACATGCACCGCCGAGCGCCCAAAGGAGCTCGAAGACACGTCCAATCCGATCATTGAGGTGTCGCCCACCTTTACCGGCACCGTCTCGCTCGGCAGAACCAAGCGGATGACGTCCGTGACGCCGGTCGCGACGGCCCTTACCCGCACCGAATTGAGTAGGCCTTGGCGAACCAGGGCTCCTCGCAGAGTGGTGACCAGCTCGACAGCGTCCAGCGGTGCGTAGCGCTCGGAGACGATCGCGGTGACCTCATCGCCTCGAAGTCGAAGCATCGCTGAAGCGGGGCGCTCACCCTGACTCATCAGATAGTTGAGCGCAGCGAGCTGCAGCGGCGCAGGCAACTTTTCCCGAATGAATTCCGCAGGCGCGCCCAGCCGAGTGCACAGCATCGAGAACGCAGCCGAGCGAAGCGGTCTCTCAGGCTCATGCCCTGCGAGCGGCTTGAGCGCGAACTGTTCATTGTGCGGTGCGACGCCCCAATGACGCAGATCCATCACTGGAAGATCACGGGGCAGACCGTCGCTTTGGTGACGCTTCACGAATTGCTCGGCAGCCGTGTCGAACTCTTGGTCAACGTCTTGCCAGCAGGCGCGCATGTCCGAAGCCGGACGAAGGGGTGGGGGAAGACCCAGCGCTGAAGAAACGCGATCGTTCATTGAGGTACTTTCTGCGCCATATGGCGCTGCCCTGGTCACTGCGGCTTGAGCCGGAGACCGTTGTTCAAAACGCGGTGAGGTCGGTGAAGACATCGCCGAGCCAGCCCGAGCAGCTTTGCCGGGCTAGCGCTGGCGATCTTTCGTACGTAGAGGCTCGCTTTCGCGCGATGACGACCGGCAAGACCAACTCGCGATACCGAGCGTCGACTTTCTGATTGACGAGCAAGAGCCCACCTCTGCCTTGACGCCACTGAAACATCAGCCCCAATCGGTCGATGCTGCAGCTCAAGTCGGCGAATTTCAGAACGTTGCCGGCCTCGGACAACTTCTCACGCCGGATGGCGAGCGGGACGCGCCCCTCCACGTCGAAGCGAACGAACTTCTTCGCGCGGTCCGCAAGGAGGTTCTTGCCGAGCACAATTCTATGATCGAGTGAGACCTGCTCGTTCTCCCAGGACGCCGAGAGCGCCAGCATGGTTGCCGCAGCCAACGAGAGGTTTTGCGCTGCGCTCGCGTGCGCGGCCTGCTCGCGGTCTTTCGCCTGTCGAATGAAGTCGCGAACGCGATTCGCGCGTGACTCAGGTGACAGACCTAGGAGAGCGAGAAGGTCCGGCGCTCGCGAGCGCAGCGCCGCGCCGAGTGCGTCCGAGTGAGCGACCAGGAATTCTTCGAACTCCTGGTGCTCCGTTTCTTCGGTCTCGCACAATGCTACGAGCGTCGCGACCAGGTCACGCTGCGATGGTGCCCTGGTCACTGGGCAATTCCACTTCGAGCGGCGACGTTGGAACTGCAACGTCGCCGCTGGTCACGCGATGCGGTGTCGCATGCGTCGTGAACACGTGACGCACGAACGCAATGTCGCCTGTTTCGCCCTTTGCAGCTCGGGCAACTCGGCGTGCGATCAGGTACGGGCTGATGCCTCGCGGCGCGTATAGCGGCGTGCCCCCAAAGGACATCATCACTCGACGCTCGGCCAACGTGCTCGGATAGAGCCTTCTTCCACGAATTCTCATTGAGAAACCTCACAACAAAACTGCTCATCGCCCACGGGCGGTTGAGCCTAAGACGTGCTGATTTCAGCGACTGAACGGATAGGTGTCGTCCCAACCCGGATACTCATCGATGAGCTTCAGGCGACGATCCTCGTCCGCACACTGCCTGTTGTGCGCATGCGCATGGCGAAGCGCGAACTGGTAGAGGGGGCGATTGCCGATGATGACGAAGATGCCGCTGTAGCGGTCACCTTCGTCGCTCACAAGCTCAAGCCCGGGTGGCGAGCGCGATACGTCTTCGAGCCAACGAAACGCCAGTTGAACTTGTTGTAGTGGTCGCCAGTGATAGCGCTCGACGGCATCAAGGAATGCGTCTGCGAGCGCATCTGCGATCAGCTGTCACCCCAAACGAGGGACGCGATCACCGCCATGAGCGTGCCTGCGCCGGCCGCGGCGATGCCCTTGCGGAAGGATTCGTTTTTGGAGACGAGCGTGAAGAAACCCGTGAGCTTTTGAACCATGATGATCTCCTTGAATGAAGTTGCCGATGTGGCGCTTCATGATTCTTATTCCGGCTCAGCGGAGTATCTTGCAGGATGGCGCGACCGTGCGAGGGCAGCGACTTGTCGATGCACGCGGACCAACAAACCGATGGTACCCACAAGTCTCCGGTGACCGCCCGCGCGCTCATGGGTGCTGTGCCTCGAAGCCGCGAGCGATGCCGGCGCGCCTAGCGTTCGCGCGCCAAATCGAACTCGATCTTTACCCGACGATTGCGCCAGCGGCCGTCCGCCGTGTCGTTGGAAGCAACTGGTTCTGATTCCGCCCATCCCGATGCTCCGCATCTTAGCGGTTGGCAGGATATGCCGCGCCTCCTCGCGCACAGAGGCGGCACGCCGCTGGGTGAGTACCTTGTTGTCGGCCGGTGCCCAAGGGTATCGGAATAGACCTTGATCGTAATGGAGCTTACCCCGGCCGTGCGAAGCGCGGCCCGCAGGATGCAGAAGGAGCGCGAACGTGGAGCCTGAGAGCACCGGAAGAAAGCTCTCACCGGGACGCTCGCGGAGCTCGGCTTAAAGAAGTAGCCCCCTTTGGAGCGGCGGCTCGTGCGACAACCGCGCGCGAGTGTCATTCAGGCGCGGCGAAGCGCATGCGCCTGGCAACGGCTGCACGTTGCCAGACAGACCGGTGCAGCCGACTCGTGGCCGGGCATTTTTGTGAATCTTGAGCTGAGCTTATGGAGGTCTCTGGCCACGAGCTCGTGTAAGGTCGGGCCGAGAGATGGTTAGCGATCGGGTCCGCGCGGTCATCCTGACTGCTTTGCCAGTTGAGTACGAGGCGGTTCGGCGTTGCCTCCGAGACGTTGAGCCGCGCGTGCACCTGGGCTCGCACTACGAGACAGGCGTCTTTGATCCCGAAGCGGGTCCCTCTTGGGAAATCCTCATCGCGGAGATCGGCGCGGGCAACGCGACGGCCGCCGCAGAGGCAGAGCGCGCGATCCAGTACTTCGAGCCGAACGTCGCTCTGTTCGTGGGAGTCGCGGGCGGTGTGAAAGACGTGGCGCTCGGAGATGTCGTTATCGCAGACCGTATCTACGGCTACCACGCCGGCAAGGCCAAGGAAGAGTTCGAAACGCGACCAGACGTCGGACAGGCAGGGTACGAAATCACGCAGGCAGCGATGGCGTGCAGTCGCGATTGGAATCGGAATCCAGCTAGGAGCTGCTCGACACGAGTCGCGCCGATCGCTGCCGGTGAGCAGGTCATAGCCTCGACGAAGTCACCCGTGTTTGCCTTCCTGAAGCGGTGTTACGGCAACGCATTGGCGGTGGAGATGGAAGGGCGAGGGTTCCTCGCTGCCACGCGTATGAATGCGAATGTTCAGGCTCTCGTCGTCCGCGGAATCTCCGACCTAATCGATGGCAAGGCGGTCGCAGATGAATCGGGCTCCCAGGATCGCGCTGCCGAGAACGCAGCCACGTTCGCGATGACCGTGCTCGCGCGGTACGCAGCGGGGAAAACTCCAAACCCTCCCTAAGCTCGCAGTCGCGACGCCCGACGACTGCGAGCAAACCGGAGCAGGAGGCGCTGAGGCGAAAGCTCAAGCGACGGAAGTCGTCGCCCAACATCGCGTCGAGTTCCACGTTGCAGATGTTCGTCTCATCCCGCATAGGCCTCGACCTAGACGGTGAACGCGAGCTCGTGGCCAGCACCATCGATGATCTCTCGTCCGACTTCGCGCGCGCTTGGCTATGGGAGCGCGATGGGCTCGGCGGTCAGTCTGTCCGTGAGACGTGCCTGCATTTCGCTCGGGGCAGCGACATGCTGATCTTGTTGGTTGGCCAAGACGTGTCGCCGATCGTCGAAGCCGAGTTCGACACCGCCTTCGATGCCGGTGTCACTTGTATCGTTCTACGGAAGCCCGCCTTCGCGACACTTCGCTGTCGCCGATTTCTCACGCGATTGGCCCGGCGAGGCGTGATGCCGCTCAACTTTCAGAATCACTCGGAGCTTCGAACGCACCTCATCAAGCGCATCAACGGCCATCTGCTCACCGCGTTTAGGTCGCGTAGGAGGGATCGGTGAGTAGCCCGCGCGAACCTCGCAACCAAACGAATAAGTTCGAGAAGGAGCTGGAGGACCTGCGCACGCAGGTGGCGGCGCTCGAAGACGGTGAAGCTCTTCACACGTACGTCGAGTTGGCTCACGCATTGAAGGAGGCCGGTCTTCTAGAGGAAGCCTTAGCAGTAGCCAACGGCGGTCTCGAGGCATTCAAAGGGGCGCCGGAGGATAGCCGAGCAGAGGCGTTCAACATCCTCGGGCAAGTCCTCCAACAACTAAACCGACCCCATGACGCGATCCGTGCTCACGAGCAGATGGCGACCCTCGCGAGAGCCATTGATTCGGCCTATCTTCAGAGCGCGGCACTCTTCGCGCTGGGAGCGATCCAGCAGACTTTAGGGGACACGGACGGCGCGCGCGCATTGTACGCTCGAGCATTCCACTTCCTTCGCGGCCCTCAGGACCGAGACCCGCAGGAGGTGCGGCTGCAGGTTCAGATTCTCATCAACCTGGCGGGGCTGCGGGTCGAGTCGGGGGAGACTCTTGCCGCACGAGAACTGTACGCTTCGGCATCAGAACTCATCGACGCACTCGACGACCAGCATCTTAAGACGGGTTTGCTACTCTCAGTCGGCAGATCCCACGCGATAGACCGAGACTACGCGAGTGCGGCAGTGGCCTACAAGCAGGCGCTGCGGAAGGCACGGCAATCGGGCGAGCTACCACTCGAACTCATCGCAACCCAAAATCTCGGTGCGGTACACCTCGATCTAGGTCGCCCGCGTGAAGCCCGGCGCTGGTATCAGAAAGGGATTGACCGTTCCGCGCACTACGCCGGAATTCAGCAACGAGTAGCCCTGCTCCGCGGCGCCGCTTCTGCGTGTCTGAGGGTGGTCGAACTCGGGAACGCGCTGAAGTATCTGCGTGAAGCCGCTGAGCTCGCGTGGCCGCAAGCAGACAAGGCGCAGTGGGCCGCCATAACGGTGGAGCTCGCGCGTCTCGCGCTCCGCGCCGGAAAACCCGTGGAAGCGAGGACATACCTTCAGCCAGTACAGGAAGTCGCATCGTCATCTCCCATCGACCAAGTCCGGGACGGGTACTGGCAGGCGACGCTGGCGATCGCGGCCACAACAAACAAGCCGAGGGAAGAAATCGAGGCCGCTTTGGGTCAGGCGTCCGCTGCCAAAGCGGCATCACCATCACTACTGCAAGCGGCTGCCGAACACCTGGCACACCTCGGCGAGCACGAGCGCGCCGCCGAGCTAGCAGCTCAGGCACTGCTGATGCGCGGATTCCACGGACATGAGCGTGCGTGGGGCCAGGCGCAGATCGGCGCCCAGCTGTTGTCGGTTGGCGGAGCAAAGCAAGCCGTACGGTTCTTCTCAGCGGCTGCCCGCTTCTACGCGAGGGCAGGAGACAAGCAGCTATTGTTCCAGTGCAAGAACGACCTGGCCAATGCCCACGCCGACCTCGGTAGGTACCACCTCGCCGTCAAAGGCTATCGAGCATGCGCTGCACTCGGACGACAACTCGGCGACCGAGCCATGGAAGCTCAGGCGCTCTCGAACTGGGCCGAGACCATGCGCCGCCAGAACAAGCCGAAAGAAGCCCTGCGCCGACTGCGCCGCGCACAGGAGCTGTATCAGCAACTGGGCGACTCAGACGCGAGCGCTGGAACACAAGCAACGCTCGGCTTGATCCTGACCGATCTTGATCGCGGCCCTGAGGCTGCGGAAGCGTTCCGAAAGTCGCTCAAGCTCGCACTTCCGGATGCCAGCGACACGCGGGCTGTCGCGCTAGGTGGGCTGGCAACCTTGGACACCTCTGCCGGTCGCTTCAAGAGAGCGGTGAACTACTACAACCGTGCTATCGCCATCGAGCAAGCGGCGCACGACCTCTCACACGAGATGGAATCGCGCGCAGGCATTCTGATCGCATTCTCCGGAATTGGAGACGGGCGCAACGCGAGCCGTACGATGAAGCGGCTGTCGTTCCTTCTCGGTCGCGTTGGCCGCAGTGACCTCGTGTCTTGGGCAACCCGCGAGGCAGCCGATGCGGCCTTAGACCGAGGCCATCGAAAGTTGGGACTTGAGCTACTCGCGGTTTGGGTCGTTCTGCCGTTCACGCACGCCGGACGAGTAAACGTCGTCGCGAGAATGGTGGGCGACCGCATCGCGCGCGTCGCGATCGAATTGGTCCTGCGCTATTACCCCAACTTCCGACGACCCCTTCATGCGGTCGGGCGACACGCGGTTCGACAAGTCGGCGAATTGGGGGCCATTCTACAATCAACATTCGAAGAGGCCGAGGCCGCCGCGGTTCGTCGACTTGAAAAATACGGGCCGCCAGCGCCTCCAGGTCGCCGGATCACAAGGGCATCGCACTGACGACGCCCACGAGTACCCGCATAGGACAGTGGCTCAAAAGAATGGAACTCCACGGTATGCCGGCTGGTTGCTCGAGGGTGCATTTCAATGCCCCAACAACGTGTGGCGAACCCGTTCAGGTGTCAGCTCCGCGGCGTCCAAACAAAGTTCGTACAACTCCTGACGGGTGATGGGCGCAATCTCCATGGCGCCGTTGTCGCGCGAACGCCGACATGTCGCATCACGCGCTAGCGCGACGCGTCTCCGCCGCGATCCTCTAAGGCTGCCCGCCGACTCGATCCGTATGCTCTTCCCCCTAGTGGCTTTCAACTCGCAGCTGCCACCTTCATCCCCAATTCCCAAGGTAGCGTAACGACATGGGACTCAAGGAAGGAGCGCTCGCCGTCCGGCGCCTCTGGGGACAGTATAACAACCTTCGTGCCCGAGCCCCCGGGTTGAACGTCCAAGGCGACGCGAACGCGGGGCTCCTCGCTGGCTCGAAGAATGACCAGATCTCCTGGCTTCACGCGGCGAACGGTCTTGTTCTGCTCATCGGGCATGAGCGCCATTAGCGCGAAGGTCTCCAACGCCGCGCGATGCACCGCTATCCACCGCTCAGAATCCACTCGGACACGCGGCGTGCGCGCGACGCTCTCGGTCATGATGCTCCACGCTGCCGCGTCGTCGCCGATCCAGGGACCCAATGCCGCCAAAAGCTGGACCGCATACCACTGCTCGCCTTTGAGTCCTTCGAGCCCTTCTCTCTGCGCCGCGACGCCGATATCGGTCTCAACGTCCCATGCGAGCCACGCGAGCAGACCGAGCACCATTGAAAGCTCGGCGAAGCCGTCACCGCCAGCCTCTTCCGCCGCGCGCGGTGCTAGCGCTCCAGGGCCCCACGCGACAGCGATGGCAGCCTGCTGAAGCAAGCTCCACTCATCGTCGCGATCCACCAGCTCGTGACGCATGCGCTTCCACTCGGACCGTTGCTCGACGAAGCGCAAAGTGCGGACAACGCCGAGCACCGCTGCGAGCTGAACGATCCCTCGGCGCGCTCGGTCAGGCGCTTTTGCCAACTCAAGCTGCCCTTCCATGCGCTTGATCAGGCGACGTATCTTTCCGCGACAAGCCCTCGCCATCGCCTCGAGATTCGGTATCTCTTGAGTAAGTTCGCCACCCTCTTCCTCATCGGCACCTATCTCCGCTTCTTCGCTCCGATGTGGCCGCGGCGAGGCTGTCGTGAGCCCCTCACCAAGTCGGCGCATCAGCGCTTCGAGCAGCACGACGATGTCCCCACTCGCGAGGGTACTTTTTCGCCGCCCCGATACCTTGCGCCCGGCAGCCGAGAGCGCGAGCGATGCTGGCGCTTGAGCAACATCCTGGTCGGCGCGGGCCTCAATTGTCGGACGGAGTGGTGTCGTACGCACCACGTCGTCGCAGTCGAAGATGACTTTCTCCGTCAGCTTCAACAGTGCTTCTAGCTGCGTAGGGTCTTCCTCGAGTGCCCCGATTGCTTGCCGCAGCGCCTTACGCGTGTCTCCACCAAGGTTCTTCCCTACCTCCTCGGTACGGTGAATGACAATCACTGTGTGCCCACTGGGCAGCCGCGCTTCGAGATACCGGGCACCATCTCGGACACCTTCTGCAGCTTCGATGGCGCGGGCTTCACGAACTACAGCCTCGCCAATCGGGACATCCTGATCGCCAAATCCGTGAAGGACGAGCCCGACCTCGAGCGGCTCCTGCGCAAGGAATCCGCTCGGAGTCGGAGTCGCCATGTAGATGCGTCGGGACTCTTCGGCGACTGCGGACGCCGGTGCCTTTCGACGTTCGACGACAGCTTCCCAATCCGATGCAGTCACGCCAGGTGCGCCAAGAAGCGCGTCGAGGCCAAGTAGCTCGGACGAGCCCTTCCGTCCGTCTGCGACTACGGCCTCGGCGTTGCGCCCATGCGCTGGTGCGAAGAAAGCCGCCACACTGGGGTTCGCGCTTCCCGTAACAAGCAGCTCATGTTGCTTGCCTGCAAACCAGAACACTTTTGCATGCAGATAGCGCGACGCGCCCTCGCGGCGCTGCGGAATGGCTGGCACGCCGGCGATGTTCACCCACTCGACCCCACCGAGCTTGGCGGCCTCGACCGGATCGATCTCCACTGAGCTTGGGTCGATGCCGATCACCAGTCGGGTCGGGCGCACGTCGCGCTGAAGGCGCCGAACGAGCGCGAGGGCTGGATCGAAGAACGGGCCTCCAATGAACGCCGTCGTGACGTCTTTCGGAATCAACGCTACCAGCTTCGACCACAGGTCGGCACCCTCGCTCGACCCGGTGAGAAGCTGCCTGTCATTGGACCCCGCGCCGAGTGGCCCGTCGAGCCACGGGACGCCGAGCTTCACGCCCTCGAACGCCTCCACTACATCGGACAGGTTCATCGGTACGAACCTGGCGAGGTAGTCCAAGGTCTGCCTGAACGGCGAACCGCCGGCCCTGAGCGCAGCCCCCTCCAGTCGGAATACGTTTGTAACCTCGTCGTTCAACCCAAAGCCGGAGACGGTCATGTTGTGACTGCCGACGAGCAGCGAGCCCTTGGACTTGCCAAAGCGCAACAACAGCTTCGGGTGGAACGCGCCTGCGACCTTCACAGGGATGAGCGTGTAATCACGCCCCGCCCTGCGCGGTCGCAATTCCTCGATGGCAAACGCTTCTGCGCAACGGGTCGCGTCGACCATCAGCACGTTGTGCGTGCAGCCGGCCGCCATCAACCGCCGCAACACTACCTCCTCGTAGAACGGAAAGTAGCAGCTGTAGGTCGTGGTAATCGAACCGCGGTAGCCGGTCTCGGCGACGTGCTCGAGCAGAGACGTTGAACCGAGCTCAGCCGACACGGCATGCCTCCAGCTCGACGCGCCCTAGGTCGGTGAGCACCAACACACCTTCGCGGTCGTACTCAACCAGTCCGAGGTCGCGGAGAATCTGCTGCGCCTTGCCTACCCGAGGCTGGGTGAAAACAGGCTCCGGGGCCTCGACGACGCGTAGCTCACCTTCCAGCGGGCGAATACGAAAGGTATCGCGTCGCTCGCTTCGCAGCTTACGGAGCGCCACGCGCAGGTGCCGGGTGACCCCCCACTGCACCGCGACCCAACGAATCCATGGCTCCACCGTGAGCCCGGCCCACTCGTTCTTCGAGGCGTGCCGAAGCGATAGGAGGTGGACCTCGCGCGGGTCAAAGTTCTCCGGGTCGAGCTCGAAATCTCCGTAGGGATAATCGTCGACGCCACGCGCGAGAAGCGCGAGGAGCACCTCCACGCTCTCGCGTGCGACGTCCTCGATCTTGGTGTCGTCTTTCAACGACAAGCTCTGAAGGCGCCATCCCCGCTGCAATTCATGGTTCTCGTGCTGCCAATCAGCAAGTGCCGGCAGGCTACCGCGAACTCGCGCCACCAGCGTGTCGAGCTTCAACTGGAGGTCAGAGCCAAGCCAAGAAACAAGCCGAACCGCGATGTCGGCAGCATCGCTTGCCCGATGAATCTTCCCGCCCCGGTCGCGCTCAATGACACGTAGCACAGCCGCGAAAAAACCCTGCACGGCGATGGAGAGTAATTCGTTGCGCTGGTAAGTCCCCCAGCCGCGCAGCACGCGCTGCTGCGACTCGGAAACTTTCCAAGCCGACCCGTCAACGAGGGCGCCCGTGTAGGCCGCGCCTCGCAGCAGTCCTTCAAATCCGTAGTCGGGCGCACGAGCGGGCTGGCTCGCGAGGTCCAGCATCAGCCCGAGCGAGGCCCGCCTCGCCATTCCTCCGTCACCGCGAAATGGCTCAGTGCGCGCCAGGAACAGGTCGAGCAGCATGCCACGTTCGGCAGCGTTCTCCCGCAGCTTGCACGGGCAGAACGCCGCGAGCTCATCGAGTTCCTCCCAGGAAGTGGTCGGCTGCTCTAACACACGGAAGAAGTAGTCCTCGGGGACCGCGCTCGCGAACGATTCGGCGAGCTGCCGTCCGCGGTGGTCGTCGTAGCCTGGGTAGCCTGCGCCCTCGTGGTGATCGAGGACACGAATGTCACGCAGAGGACCGAAGTAGTACTGGCCGAGCCCGCCGAGCTTGTTCTTGAAATACCGTTTTGGACCCTCGAGGGTCGCGTATTCCTCAATGGAGAAGCCCTTCGCGTCCTCTTCGATGCGTAGCAGCTTGTCGCGCCCAACCATCGCGCGTCCATGCAGCCCATCATCGCCGTCGCCGACGACGCGGGCGTGACGAATGGCGATGAGCGCGAAGAGACACTCGGCGCGCCGCAGCACTCGTCGAAACTCGTCAACCGAATGGTCGGGATAGAGCCGTTCGAAGGCCCAAACAATCCATGGGTGGAACGAATAGTAGCGAGCGCGATCCGTGACATTGGTGATTCCGGGGAGGAGCTGACCGTAGAGCGCGATACAGGGCGCCTGCACGCCGAGGTGGTCGAGCCCTCTGATCGGCTCTGGCGGCAGCACCCACGCGACACTCTCGGAATTCTCTGACATCTAACCGCGCCTATGTTCGTGCCGGTGCGCTACGCGCTGAGGCTGCCACCAAGATGGTTGTAGACGCCGATCCTAGGCGAATGCGAGCCGGGGCCGTCCCTGTCCATGCAACGCTGAGCCCGCGCCTTCCACTAGCGAGGCGAAGAATAAGTTACTACGCATAAGTTGCACAGCAGCGACTGGTACTAGGCACTCGAACACTGCACAAGGAGAGCCAGTTGTGGCCGCGAAGAACGGTCTTCAAATTTTGTGAGGACTGCGGTAGCTTTCTATGTTGGGAGGATCTCCAGCTGCTACGCTTCCCGCGATCGCTTGGCATGACAGAACGACAGCTGGGTACTGACGTGTCGCCCCGCACCGGGGAAGCCCCCGAAGGCCGCTACGCCGCGTGATCCCCGCAACTGTCACTCAAATCACGCTCGTTGACGCTGACCGAGGGCTGGAAGCTGCGCTTCAAGCGATGCAACGATCGACCGGAAGCGCCACAATGCTCGTCCTCAGCCCATGGGCGGACATGCCGCTGGTGTCCTTGTTGCCCTTTCATCTTCACCTTCGATGGGCTGACCGCGTGCCATGGTTGTCGCTGAATGCGCGATTCGCGTTCCTGCCATCCGTCGCGGAGTCGCTCTCGGCAACACCCCTGTATCCGGCCCTTGACGCGCAGAAGTGGCGCCAACAGTCGCGATCCAAACGTCATAGCGCTGGCGGCCAAACGAACGATTTCGCCTCGGCGGACTGGGAACGAGCGGTCATCAAACATCGTGAGGAGTTAGCTGGAGTCTGCTTTCCGGGTCGCTCTTTCATTGGGGTCGATAGCGTGAGCCGCGACGGCGCAATCCGTCGTGGATCTCGAGGTGCCCTCGGCCGCTGGGCACCAGCCGATTTGGCGCGCCCGCAGCTCTTGATCTCGAGTCGTGGCGACGTCGGAGCAACGGAAGCGGCCGTTCTGGCGGACGTCGACTTGCTGCTTGTGGACCTACAAGGCCTTCACGGGCCGGCTGCGCGAAAAGGCTTGAATGAAGTCCTACACCACCGCGGGACCAGACCCACGGTTGTCTTTGCAAGCTGTCCTTCAGACCTCGAGGGCACAGAGCTTTCCTCCGCGCAGACCGAGTCGTGGGTGACCGAGGCGCTTCCTCGCGCGCCGTCCTGGTTAACGCAAACAGTCGGCAGAGATCGAGCTCTGCAGGAAAACACTATAGACTTCGCCCTTGATCGGTCGGATCGACCTGCAACGCCTAGTTTTCACACGCTGGCCAAGCTTGCCCGGCACGCTTGGTGGGGGCTTCGTCAGGCACTCATACCTCCAACTGTCGCCTGTCGAGAGTACGCGTCTTTCAGCAACGCGCTTGACACCCTGTGTGCTCGGGAACCTGACCTCCGCTTCCAACTCGCGGATGCCTGTCGCGTGCTCAAAGGCGCCGCGGAACGGACCGACCTTGCCAAGGAACGGCAAGACGCTCTTCTCTCGCGAGTTTTGGCGAAGAACGTTGGTGATACAGCGGTCTTAACGCGAGACGATGCGCACGCAATCTTCCTCCGCCAGCTTCTGGCCGCGGAACTAGGAGTCACTGTAAGGGACCTCCCGCACCTCGGCGTATACGTCCGCCCGCACTACTGGCGCCGCAACGCCTACCGCTGCGAGACCTGCATTCTGGCGGGGTACTTCGGACCGCGCTCGCTAGACGCTGCGCTTAGATGCCAACCGGCAAACGTCACACTGATTGCCGACGAGGTCGAACAGAGGGCAACCTGGTTCGCGCTTCGGCGCCAGAAGGATCAGCTTTCGCGCTTGCCCGGCCTTGAGAGCGTAGCGGCGAGGCTCGAAGATCTTAGCGAAGAAGTCGGCAAGAACGTCGCGAACCTTCGTGATTCAGTCAGCGTGGCATTGCAGCCCGGTCGCACCACGGGGTTTTCGTTCTCTGAGGAGCCGATCACCGAGCTCACGTTGCCGAACGGGGCGCTACAAATAATCTTCACCGACGGTTCGAGCATAGTCGCTCCTGAAGGCGCTCGATTTGATGTGTATGGTCGTCTTGGAAATGCGCTTCGAGTGAAGAGGGGCCGAGACCTCGCGCCGGGCGATGAGATCATCGTCACCAACGGTGCGGAACAGGCTCGATTCAGTGACCTCGTTCTCGAGCGACTGGATGCGGGCCCCCTTAAGACTCACGTTGAGAAGCGCGCGGAATGGTTACACCTAGTGCAGTCGTTCTCTGTGGCATCGCAGCAATCACCGGGCACCATTGTGCAAAAGTTGGCGGCGCTTGGGCACGTGGTGGACCGGGCTAGTGCCAGAAGCTGGATCTCGAAGACCGACGATGCAGAGCCAGCAGTACCAAGCCGGTACTCGACTTTCGCCGCACTCGCGCGGGTCCTGCGGATGCCTCATTCCGATGCGGAACTTCGCCAGCTCTACCTGTCGGTTCGTCGCGTGCGCACAGTGCATCGTCTCGCCGGTCGTGGGCTAGCCCGCGCAATCCGGATGGCTCACCTCGGCGCACTCGACGCGCCTTCTCAGCACCGATTGCAACAACAGTGGGGAATCGAACCCCACGAGCTCCAGGACGCGGCTCGCGTCGCAACTGTGGATCAGATCCTAGGTTAGGACATGCCCATTTCAGACGCTTCCTACAATGCGTTCGCCCGCTGTCTTGTCGAACGGTTCGCAGATCGCGCGGTCGGCCGCGACGCAGATTCCTCGCGATTGGTCGATGCCAGGCCCTCCGATCACGTCTTGGCCGGCTTTCTAACTCCCGTCGTGCCTGATTTAAGCGGCACGAATGACGATGACTTGCCTCGGGACAGCCCATACCAGCAGAGCTCAGTGGGCATCGAGTGGCTGTTACCGCGCACGGTTGAGCCCGCTGGTTGCACGCTGGAAGTGGCAGTGGAGTTCAATATATACGTGCGGCGACTCCCGCGTTTCGACGAGCTGAACCGGCTGACCTGGTCCGTCGACCGTCGCGCGCCGCAACCGGCCCCTGAACAGGCCTCGGTACCGATGGTGTGGACGCGAGAGGGCCCCTTTTCGACATCTACGTCGATCGATCTGTCCGACGTAATTGCGCGGCGCGTAATCCCCGTGCACCTTGCAGAGCAAGCTGCCGCAGTGCTTGCCGGCATCAATTCCTCCGACGCGTACCCTGGTTATCGCGCGCTCAAACTACTGAGAAGCGATGTCGAATCGGAAGCGAGCTACGCCGCTTGGATTGTGCGCCAAGCGCAACCAGCCCACTCACCGCAATGGGCGCCGCAGATACACATCCGCGCCGTCCCAATACCCACCGCGAAGGATCTACTACGGGTTGCTCTACGCCTCGTGAACCAAACAGTCGCACCCGCTCAAGCAGCGCAACTCGACTTCTGGGATCCATGTCTGTATGCCGCCAAGCTTGCCGTGCGGATGCCTCTGGCTTGCCACCGGCATTCCGTCTTCAGCGAGCTTCCAAACAGCTATCGCTACGAGCGCAGCCTTTGGGCGGTCGGCATCAACGCGCAGGTGCTTGCCAGCGTGGCGGGATCCGATCTTCACCTGCAGACGCAATCGATCGCGAAGCACGAGACTGCACGCCTAATCCCGAGATCCGTATCAGGTGCGGAACTCACATTCGACGAATTACAGCTCGACCCTGCTCCACTGTTAGCTGCTATCTCGGACGACATGGCTCGCTACTTGCGCGATGACTGGGCTCGCAAGCTCGCTTCGCTCGGCGGCGCGGAGAAGGAAGAAGCAGAGGCAGATGCCAAAGTCTTCGCGGATGAAATGCGCCGATTCGAGAGGGGTGTTCAGCTGCTCAGCGACACGCGCTATCCCAACATTCTGCGTGCGTTTTCGCTGATGAATGAGGCGATGAAGGCAGCGACAAGGCACCAAACTTGGCGCCTGTTCCAGGTAGTTTTCATCGTTTCGCAAATCCCTGAGCTTGCTGGGCGTATATACCCAGAACTCCGGGTCGACGATGGTAACAAAGTCGACATCCTTTGGTTCGCAGCTGGCGGCGGAAAGACCGAAGCGTTCCTCGGTCTGATCTTGTGGCAGGCGTTCGCAGACAGATTGCGTGATAAGACGTTCGGAGCGACGGCAGTCGTGAGGTTCCCTCTTCGATTATTAGGGTTTCAACAATTCCAGCGGATAGGCCGAGCGCTTGCGCAGGCCGAGCTCATCCGTCAACGGGAGAAGCTACGCGGAGCACGATTCTCGCTTGGGTTCTTCGTGGGAAATCAAGTCACTCCGAACAGAATCGAAGACGAGCTGCACCGCCGCTTCTCGAGCGGGGATATCGATCCTGCTTACCAGCGCGTACTACAGTGCCCCTTCTGTGATTCGGCTGTCATTCTTGCGTACGACGATGACCTGCGTCTGCTTGAGCATCGCTGCTGCAGCAAAGAGTGCCCGGGAGGACGCGAACGACTTCCTGTCTACATTGTGGACGCTGACATCTACAGATTCGTGCCGACCGTCATTGTATCCACCGTCGACAAGTTTGCGATGCTGGGTCAAAATCACCGTTTTGCAAACGTCTTCGGTCGGATAGACGTGCTGTGTCACCGACACGGAGCGAACTTTGCGAACAGCACGAAAGGCTGCGCGGCAGCGGCGGATCCGACTAAGACAGAGTGCGAAGGCAAGCCCGTCCTACGTGGCCCGTTCGTCGACTTAGCGCCCTCGTTGTTGGTGCAAGACGAGATGCACCTCCTGAGCGAAGATCTTGGCGCTTTCGATGCTCATTACGAAACTGCAATATTGGAGCTCACGCGCAGCCTCGGCGGCACTCCCTGGAAGATCGTCGGCGCCACTGCAACAATCGAAGACTACGCGCGTCACGTGCGCCATCTCTATCAACTTGAGGCAAGACGCTTTCCGGCGCCGGGCCCTGAGGCTGACTCTTCCTTCTATTATCAACCAGCTCTCGATCGCCTCGGGCGCATCTTCGTCGGCATAGTCGGCGTCGCGAAAAAGCACACGCCGATCGTGTCCCGCGCGCTTTCACTGGTATACCTAGAGATTGAAAAGGCTCGAGGGTTGATCGGCGATCCGGATGGGTTCTATCAGCGGTACGCGATCCCCCCGCTCACCTCGGCGGGAGAGCTTTTAGAGCTTGTCTTCCGCTATGAGATAGCTCTGACCTACGTCCTAACTCGCAAGGGATCTGATCAGGTGTCAGAGGCGATTGAATCCCGCGTGCGGAAAGACGTTGAAGAGGTCTCGAACGCAGCGTTGAATGTGCGGACGTTTAATAGCGGCGTTGACATGGTCGCAATGATTGAGACGATGAATGCGATCCAACGCGCGTCCGCGGACGGCGACCCAGGAGAGCGCGTGCGGGGCGTGGTTGCTACTAACATCATCGGACATGGTGTCGACGTAGATCGCTTCAATACGATGTTGTTCGCAGGGTTTACCCGTATGTTTGCTGAATACATACAGGCATCGGCTCGCGTGGGCCGCACCTACCCCGGGATCTCGATTCTCGTCGTAACCCCTCAGAGCGAGCGCGATCGCAGCGTGTTTGACCGCTTCGAGTCATTTCACCGCTACCTTGACCGTCTCGTCGACCCCTCCGCGATTACGCGGTGGTCAGAGCCTGCGCTGCAGCGCACGTTGCCAGGAATTCTCTGCGGCTACATCTTCGGCGTTGGGTCGCACCAATTGGGCGTACCTCTCAGCACTGTCGAACAGGTGCAGGCTGCCATCTCGGACCGAGATCCACCTTGCCTCCGTGAGGACGCAGTCCTTGCGTGGATGCAGCGCGCTTACGGGCTTGATCAATCTCCCGCGCGGGAGAAGTATGCCGCGAACCTTGCGAGACTCACCAAAGCAAAGCTTGCAACGATCGCGAATGCCGCTCCAGCGCCGGGCATTCCCTGGGGCAGGTCATTGGGAAGCCACCTTGGCGCCATGAAAAGCCTTCGCGACGTGGACGAACCCGCAGACATCGTAGTCAGTATCCCAAATCAAGTAGACGCTCTTCGGAGGCTCCTCAATGGCTAGGACCGTTAAAGCCGCGCAAAAAGGGGCAGACAACGACGAGGGGTCTCGCACGCTACGCATGAGCCGTGGCGTGTCGCAGCTGCTGTATCACTACCTTCCATACAAGACGGTCGATTGGGATGATGGGCGAGCCATCGTTCAGCTTTCTGGGCTGCAGCTTCGAAGCGCCTGGTCTGACGACCGAGTCACTGCAGTCCTCGCCGAGATCGCGGCGTACCTGGAGAATTGGACTCGTGATGGTGGGACTGTGGACCCTAACTTTCCAGATCCGAACGATCCTGCCAGATTCACGATAGGGGAGCCCACCGGCATCAACGCGAACGTCTTCCGAACAGCGTTTCGTTGTCGTCGTTGCTCACGACTGTATTTTCCTCAAGGCAAGCACGCACAGCTGCCAAGCTCGCTCGACTGCCCGTCCTGCAAACAGGCCAGCCTCCGGCAGTTTCCATTCGTTTTCGTGCACGGCTGCGGCGATATGCACCCCATAGAAGCTTTCTTGCCCAGCACTCGCACCACGGCAGACGGGTCGTGGGAAATAAAAGACCTGCCTCGTTTGAAATGCCGGACGTGCGGCGAGGTGGGAGAACCTGCGATATTGACGAACAGCGAGCGCATCCGCGACATGCGTGTGGTGTGCTTGCGATGCAAGAACCAAATTCAGCAGCGCCTCGACGCAAACTGCCCCCGGTGCTTCAAGCGACTTATCCACAAGCGAGCAGAACGAGCAGAGGGCGACGAGGCGGGCATTGGCAGCCTTGTACAGCGCACAGCGATGCGCGTCGCTCGTTACAGTCAGAACGAGGCGTACTACCCGGCAACCATCTCCATACTTCGCCTCGACCGTCCCGACATAACAGTAGGGACTGAAGACCCTCGCTTGGCCGCGTTGCTCGACCTACTGCCACCGGAGCAACAAAAGGCGTCCACAGCGCCATCGCACGCGAAGTTGACAACGCTCATGGCGCAGCTGAAGCGCGCTGAGGATGTCGGGGACACCGCGCTTCAGGACCGGCTACTTAGTGCAATTGCCGCGGCCGCCGTCGCAAACGGCCCCCGCGTGCCGGCCGTCTCACAGCCGCAAGCGACGTCACCTGCGAAGCCGGCACCTGAGGACGTCGTCAAGTCGGCACGTGAGAGCCGCGCCCTGCTAACAACCGTGTCCGCTCGTTCGGTGACTAAGATCGCTACCGAGGGCGGAGAAGGTGCGCGCGAGCTTGGCAGCATCCTTGCAACCATCACCACGCGACTTGGATTCTCTGAACTGTCTGTCGTGTCCGATTTTCCGATCATTGCGTGTACATTCGGATACACCCGCCGCTCGTTCACGCCCACGTACGACGAGCTGAATGCTACGGGGCTCCCGACAGAGCTGCGCGCATTTCCCGGTCTCGATCACTATGCAGCACAGCGGCTGGCATCCCCTGGAGCAGAGGGCACCGTCCCATTGCCTGCCCGCGAAGGGTTGCACGAGGGCCTGCTGTTCACATTGGAGCCTACGCGCGTGGTCCGGTGGCTCACCGCCAATCAGGTGGACCTGCCGAGGGATACAGACGAGCGGACCTTGCATTCACTGCTGCGGGGCCTCGAGCCGATAGATCGTTTCCATGACCAAATCTGGAAAACACGGCTGCGCAGGTACCTGTTCGGTCTCGTCCACACGATGTCGCACGTCGTGATGCGTGCCGCCGCGCGATTCGCCGGCATGGAACGCACGTCAATTAGCGAGTACATCTTTCTTCCGTTGTTGGGTGGCGTGCTTTACGACAATGCGAGCGTATTCCAACTGGGAGGACTCCGTACTCTCGCGCGCGACAACCTCCTGGCGTTTCTTGAGGCTGTGAGCGACGAAGCAGTCCGTTGCCTATACGATCCCGACTGCACGGATCACCGAGGTGCCTGTCACGGTTGCATTCATTCTCCAGAAATCTGCTGCCGCGTTTTCAATCACGGCCTCTCTCGTTCTTTTCTGCTCGGAGGGCACGCACCATGGGCCGACGTGGCGAGCGATGAGCAGCTAGTTGGATTCTGGGATGTCGACTAGTAGATCCTTTCACGAAATCAGGTGAGTTTAGATGCCGCGAGGTGTTCCGCTATCTTCAACGGTCGAGACACCAGCGCCCCTTGCCTCAGCCATGGTGGCCGCCATCATCGATACGAGCCGCGGCACCTGGCTCGACCCGTGCACGGGAGACGGCGCGTTCATTCAAGCGCTTCGAGCTGCAGGCGTTCGGCGGCAGAGCATTCGCGCTATTGACCTTTCGAGACGAGCAAGCGTTAACGATCGCCACGCCAACGTAGAGCGGGGTGTAGATTTTCTAGCATGGGCCAACTTGCATTCGGCCGTCTGCGATCGCCTGGTCATGAATCCTCCGTATGCGGTGCTGGGGCGGCTACGCGGCTCGCCGCGCCGAGAAGCTCTCGATGTATCACTTCCTGACGGCAAGCGTTTGCACCTAACAGCCAACTATTGGTGCCCGTTCATGCTGCGGGCCATAGAGACTGTTCGAGCGGGTGGCTCGATGGTGGCAGTGCTCCCCGCGTCTTGGGACTACGCCCGCTACGCGGTATCCGTTCGGGCAGCGTTGGGGGAAGCCTTTAACGACGTCACCGAGATTCGAAGTGGCAGCCCGCTATTTCCCAAGGTCCTTGAAGGCGCTGTAGTTGTAGTGGCAAAAAATCGGGGCGGGAAAGGGAAAGCTTGGCATCGACTCGAGGCGCCGGATGCAGCGGCGACTATCGAACTCCTCCGGGCGCTTGGAGCGCGCTCGGAGAAAGCCGTGACCTCTTCCGTATCGTTGCTTCCCGTTGTCAGGCAAAACGTCGTACCACTCGGTGACTTGATCGACATCCGAATTGGTGCGGTCACCGGTGACGCGCGCTACTTCTTGTTGAACGAAACAGAACGCCGAGGGCTCGGTTTGCCCAAGTCGGCGTTGAAGCCTGTCGTAACGCGAGCGCGTCATCTCAACACTGCGTTCCTGGGACGCGCGCAGTGGACGGGCCTGCTTAATGCGGGCGAGCGCGTTTGGCTTTTTCGACCGAAGAAGCGCGGTAACCCGGCGGCCGTCCGGCGCTATCTTGCGCTGGGAGTGCGCGGCAAATGCAACTTGAACGCCTACAAGATCCGGCACAGAGCCCTCTGGTACGAGGTCCCGCTTCCATCGCGGGCCGATGGATTCATATCCGGAATGGGCAAGGGTTTGCCGTTCCTCGCGCTGCGAAAAATGCGCGGACTAACGGCTACCAACACCTTGTACGTCGTGCGCTTTCGCCGACAGGTCATTGGTGAACAGGCCAGAGCGAGCGTTGCGCTTTCTCTGATTACCACCGAAGCCAGGCGAGAGCTTAGGCGACACGCCCGTGTCTACGCGGATGGTCTCCTTAAGTTCGAGCCAACAGAGCTCGCGCGCGTGCGCGTACCTGTTTGGCGCTCGACTCGCGGCGCCAGCTCGGCGCTGAGATCCGCCTTGGCGAAGCTTGCCGCCGGCGACACAATCGGCGCTTGTGCGATCGCGGACTCGTGGTTCGCTGCGCAAACTCATGCGCCGTGTGAAATACCCAAGCGAGTGCCTCCTATCCGACACAAAATCGCGGCTCTCTAGCCGGAAGGATCGGCGCATTGCTGTGGATTTCAGCCTGGGATCACGCCGTCCCCAGCAATGCGCTTAGGCGGCGCCTCAAATAGGTGTGGCGGGGCGCTCATTGAGCATCGATTCGATGGTCCAGAAAGTAGTCGAGGTGTAGTCGACGAACGCGCCGGGCGCGGCCTCAATTTCTCCCCGAACCCGAGTGGAACGCCTTGGCAATCCCACAGCAACTGCGACCTCCCAATTCCAAACTTCGGTGACGTCAAACATCGCTCGGAGCGTTGCACAGTAGCCGTCCGGAGCTCGCTGTCGCGCCGGGAGGACAATGTTCGCACCAAGCAGAATGCCCCGCGGACTGCCGACGTGTGTGGAAAAATATCGAATCCCATGCATCAGCGTCTCCTGCATCAACCATTGAAGCAATAGTTGAGGAACAACGTATTCGGGCTTGAACGGCAGGCTCCCATCACGCACGCACACGCTACAGGCGGCCACCAGTGGCCAGCACACGGTTAGCGCCACCAGCATCTTCTCGATTGCTTGCCTATTGGATCCGTTGGCTCTCCAAAGGGCTAGAAGATCACCCTGAAATTGGGGAACGTAGGCGAGATCGAGCAGACTGACCTTAGTTGAATCGCGGAATCGCAACTGAGCGACGTAAACCGACGCAAATGGAGCGCGCCCCATCTCCTCCCAGCAAACGTACGATGAATGCCCCAGATAGAGGCAAGGTAGGCCTTCGATGCTAAACCGCTTCGAGGTGACGCGCCGTTGCTCCTGAAATGGAATGTGAAAAAGCTCGTCTCGAGAGAAGCGCATTGGCGCAACACTAAGCCGCATCCTGTACGTGGGGGGCAGAGCGCCTGGATCTGGCACGTTCGCGTTAAGAGCGAGGACATGGGCAGCGACGTGTCCAATTGCGTTCTTGAACGCACTGTAGGCGCCCGCGGGATGGCCATTTCCATGCTCGCGAAGGGCATCAATCAGGCCAGAGCCCAAAGCAGCTATTGCGGGGAGTTCCGTCTGAATCGCGCTCTCGAGTACGCCGGGCGCGAATGCTTGAATGGCACTGCGATGGTCATCGAACATGCTCTGTAGATACATTCCCAGATCACCCAACGGTGCTGGTTTTGGAAGTTGAGCCGCAGGCGAATCGAGCCAATTGATGAGCGAGGACATTCTTAGATTTCCTATCGGTCGCCGTAGCGACCCGCAGCACTCTCGGCGTTAGGTTACCTGCGGCTAATCGGCTGGTCTAGTTCAACTGGTTGCGCCGAGTCGCTCGAAGGCCCAAGCGAGGTAGGCCTGAGCGGAGATTCGCAGAGCGCGGCAGGTTACGATGATTCCCAAGAGGATGCGGGCGCGGTGAGCGTCGTCGGTGCTGCGCAGGCGAAGAGCATGCTGAGTCGAAGCTTGGCGAAGTTCGGGAATTCGCGCTCGGTGGGCGAGTTGTCGATGGGCACGAAGGGATCATCGACGAAGCGCAAGAGCGCGGCGCTGTGATTGTTGTAGTAGGCGGTCAGAGGGCCCCTCGCAGCAATGCCCTCACTTCCTCGCCGTCGTGCCGTCCCAGCGCGATGGCAAGCTGCCGAACCGACACTGCGTTCGTGCTTCCGGCACGCACCAAGTCGCCGCCCCAGTTCCGCGCTACAAGCTCGTACTCTAAGGCACCAGAGCCATCGAGTTTCGCCATCAAGCGAGTGTCTCGAAGCATGGTCGGTGGTCCCACCAGTTCAATCGCCGGCTTTTCTGCCAATACAGCCAGCGCTTCTGTAGCGTCGGCAACGCGTTCCAAACGAACAAGCTGGGTGTACCAGATGAGGTAGCGGTTCACGCGCCTGACCTCCAAGAAACCGCGCTCGTTCCGCGCATCGAATGCCCACATCGTTGCAAGGGCTGTCTCGAGGATGGCCATCAACGCCTCGCGCTGTTCGGACCAGGGCCGGTTGATCATCTGCTCATACGCGAACTCATGAGCCGTCGCCCAAACGTCAGCGGAGTAGTCCAGTTCCTCCAAGACCTTGGCTGCAAGGCGAATCTGACGCGAGCTTTCGAGGGTAAGCCCTTGGCGACCGTGGTGTAACGCCTCGTGCAATAAGAGCATGCGGCCGGCGCGCCCCATTTGGGACTGCGGAACCTTTGCGGCAATCGCCGCTACCAGCTCGTCGGACAAGACCCAAACGTTACGCTTTCGGTCAAATCGAAAGCCGTCCGCATCGCTGGCGCTCACATCGATGGCTGAAGTCAATGGAGTCTCGAGCGCTCTTTGAAGTCGCCCCATCGTCCGTCCCGCGAGAGCGCCGCCGACGGGACCCAAGACGTTCCACCACGGCGTAGCGTTGCCATCTTGTAAGAAGGCGACGAGCGCCTGACGGTGACTTTCCCAGTTGACCTTGTCCGCTGCTGCCCGAGCTTGTGCCTCGCTCGAGATCGCAACGCGCGGCGCGTAGCGTTCCGGCAGTCTGAGAGCCTCGCGCAAGCTCGGCTGCTGCCCACGATGGTATTGATACGTGACGATCTGTGGGTCTCGCGTCGTCGTTACCAGCGTTCCAAGTAAGAACGCCAAACCGCAAGGAACCGCGGCGAAAAGGTGGACGTCTCTCGCAGCCGGCCGATTTCGCCCAACGAGATCGAGAGCGTGCCTGAATCGTTGACCAACCGCCTGCAACACTTCCGACGAGGTCAGTACGTCCTCGCCTAGCGGTTCCGTGCTGATCGAGATCTCTGCTGAAGTTGGACCGACAACAGCTTGTGCCGCCTCTAGGTCTACGGTGTTGGTTACGTTCATGGTGATGAGCGCAGAATCGGAAGACCTGCTGCGCTCATTGGGCCCATCAGGACCATCTATCGTCGGTCGTCCTTCCCCGGAATACTGCCAAGACCGAGTCGCATCATGGCGTCGCTGAAATATGTGAATCGCGGGCCAGCGCTCCGTCAACGTTCCAAGGTGCACTGCGAGCGGGATCGGGGCGAGGCCGAAGTAGGCGATGCCGGCTTGTGGGTAGCGAGCTAGGATCGGTCGCACTTGCTGCTCCCAGGCCTGCCTCTGTTCACGAGCGAGCGCATACCAGTCGGTGTCCACCGTGCCTTCAAGCCTCAACCGCTCGGGACACAACTCGACGCAACCTCGAACAACAGTGCCGCCGGGCAGTGCCGCCCTCGCTACATCCTCGTCAATGGCGTCGTGGATGCCATGCAACAGCAAGATCACTTCAATCGGTTCTGACAAGAGGCCTCCTTTGCGAACGAAGCGGGGTGACACCGAGCGTTCGCCGGCTACCCTCCCAAATCCGAATTTCAACTTGGCCAACGATCACGAAGAGCAGAAATCCAGCCTCGACCCCGTCGCGTGCGAGACGCTTGTACCAGTCGTCCATGTCGATCGGCGAGGGTGTGGGCTTAGGTTCAGGGTGCGTGTGCCATTCGCCCAAGTAGACACAGGTCCCGGCCGAACGCTCCCACGCCTCATCGAGGACTTCCTGATGACGACGACGCGCACGGTCAAAGCGTGTTCGCGTCCGCCGATCCCCAGGCATTGGTCCGGTTACTCGGTCGATAACAACATCACTGCTGTCGGCGATGTGTCGGCCGATCAGCACTCCTCCTGCCTCGGCGGCAGTGTCTGACAGTTGAGCGAAGCTGAGCATCTCGGCGAGCGCCGAGTCTGCAACCTTTACTTGCCCACCTCCTCGTCGACGAAATGAACGGCTCATCTCATCGTCCGCACGTTGGGCACCCTTGCCTCGGCTCAAGCGCTACCGCAGCGTCGCTGACGTATTGATCGTAGCGCGGGCTCAATCGAAAGCCAGCTGCTAAAAAAGCACCGGGATCACCGCGCCACGTTCGACGTGCCCCTGCACCCCGGCTCCCGGCAGTTGCCTGCGAGGCCAGCCTCGCCCCCAGCAGTGCCGTTGCTCGGGCATCGGTGTCCCCATACGGAGTGTATAGCGCGTGACAACCAACGTCGCGGCGCGCGAAACGTTGATCCGGCGCGGAAAATTCGACAGTACATTGTAGACCCGAGTGATCGTCGAACAGGCAACGCAGGCAGCCAGGTTGCTGGTAATTGACGAGCACTGCGTGCCCGCCAATTCCATACGGCTCGAGCCAAGTGAAAATGACCGGCACCGCCGTCTTATCCTGCGCAAGCATGTCATTCAGTTGGAGCGGAACCGTGTGGTTGCCGATGGCGACAACGATAACGTTAGCTGCCTGAAGCAGGTCCGGCTGCTCCGCGATGGCGCCCCTAATGGTCTTTGGTATCGCCGTAACGGTTAAACCTGGTAGGCAGCGCTCCAGCTCTTTCTTCAGAGCATGCACCTTTTGCTGCAGCCACAACCGCCGCCCGAGAACATGACGAAACGTATTACCAGGTCCACCAAGATCTGGATCGACTAGAACTATTTCCCGTGCGCCAGCCCAAGCCAGCGCGTGCGCCACGTGGCCACCGACGGAACCCCCTGTGCCAACGTGACTTGAGACAGCTCCCCCCTGGTAATCTATGTACCGATAGGCGGAGAATGGATCTCAGATCGTGCCCAAACCATTTCGAAAATCTGGACCTGACGGCTCGCTTGAAAGTG